>Ga0315338_1000048_pt1 | contig 598079 bp, 459 predicted proteins | sample ASW8metaG_FD_204518 | JGI IMG/M metagenome (GOLD analysis project Ga0315338, IMG submission 204518) | Ammonia-oxidizing marine archaeal communities from Monterey Bay, California, United States - ASW #8 | ecosystem: Environmental > Aquatic > Marine > Coastal | place: USA: California | collected... | reverse complement strand
AACAACTTGCTCAGGAAGCAGCTTCGCTTCTTCTTGCAGCAGCAGTTGTTGGCACAGCCACAGCTGGCTTCGCAGCAACCGTCACCACAGCAGCAGTCGTCGCCACAGCATCCGTCGCCGCAGCAGCCATCGCCACAGCAGTCGTCGGCACAGCCACAGCAAGCTTCGCCACAGCATCCGTCACCACAGCAGCCATCGCCACAGCAGCCATCGCCACAGCATCCGTCGCCACAGCAGCCGTCGCTGCAACCACAGCTGGCTTCGCAGCAGCAATTGCTCTTGCGCTTGAACAGACGGCTCAAGCAGCAGCTTCGCTTCTTCTTGCAGCAGCAGTTGTTGGCACAGCCACAGCTGGCCTCGCAGCATCCGTCGCCACAGCATCCGTCGCCGCAGCAGCCGTCATCACAACAACCGCACGACTTTTCACAACAACATTGCGGCTCGCAAGAGTCGCATCCGCACCCACTTCCAAGCATGGTGTCTAACAAACCAAATCCGTAGCTCTGGCCTGTGAGACATATGCCTACGATGAGCGCTCCCAATAAGTTCCACTTCATCGAATAACGTCTCCTATACGTTGGGGACAACAGCGCAAAGATCTTGACTGAGTCCTACAGAATCGAATCTCCACCCCTCCCTGGGCTGGTCGCGATGACAATGGTAAGGGCGGAAGCCCTATGTGTTTCGGGGGGAAGGAAGGCGGGGGGATCCGGAAGTTCCGGAGGGGGTCAAAGGGGTAGTTGCTATTGCGTCCCCACGGTCAGGCGTCAACACCAGTCGAGCCAATCCATGACTCGAAGCAGTACAGGCCGGTTTGTGACGCGCTAAACAGTGGTGTGTCGCAGTGACACCTCAGTGTTTTGCTTGCGACATCAAGTCGTATCGGTCCCACCGATAAGAACCCTTGAGTCATCAGAAGTAATTTTCAGCAAGTGGTTTAGGTCGATTGTTAGGCAAGATTTACCGGCCGCGGAAGCTTGCTGGCTAGTGCCGGTTGTGCTTCCCAATTCCTAGCCCTGCTCGTAGTTGGCTAAGCGAGAATCTGCTATCCTACGGGTGTAAAACGTGCAATTGATCGAAACCCACACTATTACCTGAGCTGCTAAGCCAAAGAGTCTCAGGAATAGTAAGAAGCTACCTGGGCAGCAAACTTTACCAGGCTTCACTTTCGGCCTTCCAATTTTTTTCCCACCAATACCTCAGATCCCACCTGGCCGGCGCCAGAGACACCCTGCTAAGTTCGTTCCCACCTCAATTCTCAAGATCCTTCCTCAGCAAGAGGTCCCCACCGATGATTGGACTCTTACTCCGATCTGGATTTCGCATCGTCGTTGCTGGTGCGCTCATAGTCTTGATGACTGATTGCGCGTTTTCCGCTGACGAACAAGCAATGCAGTGGTCCAACTGGCGCGGCCCGCAACAGAATCGTACTTCTACGGAAAGAAATCTCATCGATTCCTGGGACCCCGAGGGAGGCGCAAAGAGCAATCTGATCTGGAAGAACAGCGAGCTTGGCGGTCGTTCAACACCCATCGTCATGAACGGCAAACTCTACACGATCGTCAGGGATCAGCCTGGCACTAGTGTTGAATCTGAAATGGTCGTGTGTGTCGACGCCGCCACGGGCGAGGAGGTATGGCGATATCCAATGAACGTCTATTTGTGCGAGGTACCTGACACCCGTGTGGGTTGGTCTTCGTGCACTGGCGATCCGGAAACGGGTCGGATTTACGTCCAGAGCGTGTCGGGCTACTTCTGTTGTCTCGAGGGAGACACTGGAAATGTGACCTGGGAGCGAAGCCTGCTCGAAGAATTCGGGCTGATCAACACGTATGGCGGCCGTACGAATACCCCGGTCGTGTTTGAGGATATGGTGATCACCAGCGCTGTAGTCGTAGGCTGGGGCGACTCGGCCAAATACAACTTCCTGGCCCGTCCCGCGCATCGGTTTATGGCACTTGATAAGGCAACTGGTGAGCTACGCTGGATCAATGGCACTAATATTTCACCTTATGATACGACTTATAGCACGCCGACAGTTTGTGTCTTGGGCGGTCAGGCTGCGCTGGTCTTCGGTTCGGGCGACGGGCAGGTTTGGGCAATCCAACCTCGCACTGGCAAGCACATCTGGCACTATCCACTATCGCGTCGGGGGTTGAACATTTCGCCGCTGGTCGTGGGCAACACCGTTTATATGGGTCATAGTGAAGAAAACGTCGTTGGCAACACGATGGGCGCGGTGGTAGCACTCGATGGTACGCTTGAGGGCGATCTCACCGGCAAAGAACTCTGGTTTCAGCCTGAACTGATGGTCGGCAAAAGCTCGCCCGTGATGATCGATGACAAGCTTTGTGTCGTCGACGATCGGGCAAAGCTCTATCTGCTTGATCCTGATTATGGCGGACGGATCACCCGCAAGGCACTCGGCACCGTTATGCGGAGCACGCCACTGGTGGCCGATGGCAAGTTGTATCTCTGCACCAATAGTGGCCGGTGGTATATTCTCAAAGCCTCTGATTCAAGCGTGGAGACCGTACATAAGCTGCGATTGGCAGACCAGGCGAGTGACGGTTCTCCAATAGTTTCGCACGGCCGGATCTATTTGCCCACGTCCACGGCGATTTACTGCCTCGGCGATGAAGATGTCCCTCCGACGGCCGACCCTTTGCCAGCGGCACCACAGGAGGCTCCCGTCGACGAAGATACGACTGCCAGCCAGATCCAGGTCGTGCCGTTCGATGCTCTGCTTGCACCGGGTGAGACTCAAAACTACCGAGTGAGGCTTTTCAACGCCCGCGGGCAGCTGCTGCGCGAGGCGGAGACAGACGAAGTACAGTTCAGTATCGACGGACCGGGTACACTATCAGCTGATGGTCATTATTTAGCATCAAACGACGATGCCCACCAAACTGCGTTAGTCGTTTGTAAAGCTGGCGAACTGACCGGCACGGCACGCGTGCGAATCGTGCCGCAGCTGCCCTGGAGTTTCGATTTCAACGAAGCGGAAAAGGTTCCGCTCACCTGGATCGGCGGAAGAGTGCGGTATGTGATTCGCGAGCAAGACGGTGACCGCTTTGCCGCCAAACGAAGCGTCCTACCTACTCCCAGAAATCCGAAGAACAAACTCGGCACGCGGAGCCAACTGTCGATGGGCCCAGTAGATCTGGCCGACTACACGATTCAAGCCGATTTCGCGGCCGAGGAAAATAACGGGAAAATGCCTGATTTTGGGCTGACCAACAGTCGTTATTCCATGACCGTGCGACCTTCTGTCGGCCAGCTGCGTATATATAGCTGGAGCCCGCACGACTATCGCACTTTCGCTGCGGTCGAATTCCAGCCGGAACCCCAGAAGTGGTACACCATGAAGCTGCGTGTCGATCCCGCAGACGATCGAGCGACCATACGTGGCAAGCTGTGGCCCCGCGGCACCGAAGAGCCCCAGGAGTGGACCATCGAAATGGTCGACGAATCTCCCAATCTTCACGGTAGCCCAGGGCTGTTCGGAAAAGCCGAGGTCGCGGAAATTTTCGTCGACAACATTAAGGTCTATGCCAACTAGTAGGAATCTCTCATGAGTAGAACGTTGCGAATCTTTGCAATACTCTTGGCCGCGAGCCTGGGCTGGTTCGCCGGCGCCGGGCTGGAATACGTAGTGGGCGACGCGTCATCCTCGCCGCAGCGCGAATCTAATGTTGAATGGGCCCAATGGGGCGGCGACTCGCTGCGGAACAACACGCCAGTTGGTCTCAACGTTCCTACCGAGTGGAAAGTGGGGAAATTTGACTACCGCACCGGAGACTGGGATTCCACCGCAGCAGAAAACATAAAATGGGTAGCCAAACTCGGCTCACAGACTTATGGCAACGCCGTCGTCGCGGGTGGCAAGGTGTTTGTTGGCACTAACAATAGTGGTGGTTGGTTGGATCGTTATCCCTCGAACGTCGATCTGGGGTGCATGATTGCTTTCGATGCAGAAACTGGGGACTTCCTTTGGCAACATTCCAGTGAAAAGCTTCCGACGGGACGAGTACACGATTGGCCGTTGCAAGGCATCTGCTGCGCGGCTTACGTCGAAGGCGACCGACTTTGGTTTGTGACTAGCCGTGGCGAGGTCCGCTGCCTCGACACCGAGGGGTTTCACGATGGTGAAGACGACGGCCCTTACCAGCAGGAAGAGGAATTACTCAAGGCAAGTGGTAAACCTTACAACATCGAACAAGAAGCCGACGTCGTGTGGGTTTTCGACATGATGGAAGAACTCGGTATCTCACAACACAACATGTGCAGCTGTTCGGTCACGGCTGCAGGCGACATCTTATTCGTTAACACCTCCAACGGCGTTGACGTCGAGCACAACTACATCCCTGCTCCCGACGCGCCAAGTTTCTTTGCGATGGATAAGCACACGGGCAAAGTGTTGTGGACCGATAAGTCGCCGGGCCTAAACATCCTGCACGGGCAGTGGTCTTCGCCCACCTATGGCGTATTGGCCGGCAAGCCGCAAGTGATCTTCGGTGGAGGAGACGGCTGGGTTTATAGCTTCGATCCCCAAGGAACTCCCGCTGGCGAAGCCAAACTGCTTTGGAAGTTCGACGCTAACCCGAAAACCTCGAAATGGGAACTTGGTGGACGCGGCACACGAAACAACATTATCGCTACGCCTGTAATCTACGAAGATCGAGTTTACGTCGCCGTTGGCCAAGACCCCGAGCATGGCGAAGGCATCGGCCATCTCTGGTGTATCGATCCTTCGAAAGAAGGTGACGTTAGCCCTGAGCTAGCCTTCAACTCGGCCGACCCTGAGAAAGTTATCCAGCACAAACGCGTGCAAGCAGTAGTGCCTGAGGATGGCGACCTTGTCCGCGCAAATCCCAACTCGGCCGTAATCTGGCATTACAGCGAATACGACCAGAACGTGAATGGCAAGATTGAGTTCGAAGAAACTATGCACCGCAGTTGCGGCACTGTGGCGATTCGCGACGACATTCTCTACATCGCCGATTTCAGTGGACTGCTGCATTGCCTGGACGCCGAGACGGGCGAAGTCCACTGGACGTACGACATGCTTAGCGCTGCCTGGGGTTCGCCACTCATCGTCGAAGACAAAGTTTACATCGGCGACGAGGACGGAGAAATGGCCATCTTCCGCCACTCGGCCGACCCGGAAGTGGCAATGATCGACGGAGAGCCGTACTACGGAACGCGCGATATGGGCAACAGTGTTTACAGCACACCGATCGTTGCCGACAACATACTGTACGTCACCAATCGCACGCACTTGTTTGCGATAACGCAGCTGGATGACTCGGAAACAGAAGTAGAGTAAGTACTATGACCAAAAAAGTCTTAGACGTTGGCAATTGCGGCCCCGATTTTGGGGCGATTAGCCGCTTCCTCACCACTAATTTCGATTGCCAAGTCGACCAAGCGCACGGGCTGGAAGACACGCAAGCCAAACTGCGCGCGGGCGACTACGCGCTGGTACTGATCAATCGCAAGCTCGACCAAGACTATTCAGACGGCATCGAGATTCTCAAGCAACTAAAGTCCGATGACGACTTGAAGAGCGTGCCGGTGATGCTCATCACCAATCTCCCCGAGCACCAAGAAGCCGCCACCGCAGCCGGGGCCGAACGCGGTTTTGGGAAGCTGGAGTTTGAAAAGGCGGAGACGGTGGAGCGGTTAACGACAATTCTCGGGTAGAGAGAGTCACGGACGTGTGACCCTGAGCTGATGTCGACTACCGCTTAGCCCACTACCCCTCGATCGCTTCCTTCACCGGCTGTACGAAATGGGGCGATTTGCCGCTTTTGGTGAGATCTTGGGCCTTTTTGTCGGCCAGTTTGCGTTCGTTGAATTCGAACAGAGCCACGCGGCGAAGCGATTGGTTGAAGACGCCCCAGTAGGCCTTAAGCCGGATTTCCTTGACGGCGCGGGTGCGTTTCTTGGCCGGCTTCTTCTTCTCAGTGGCCGCCTTCTTCTTGGCTGGGGCCTTCTTTTTGGCGGGAGCCTTCTTCGCGGCGGCTGCCTTCTTTTTGGCCGGAGCCTTTTTCGTGGCGGCCGCCTTCTTTTTGGCGGGAGCCTTCTTTTTTGCCGTTTTTTTAGCCATGGCCGCGAAGAACAAGTCTGGAGGTGGAAGCAGGGGCACAAAACAGGTGCGGGACGCCAGCATACCCAATCGAGGGGCTGCTGGCTACCTCACTCGCTAATCCACTTATTCGACCCGTACAGCGACTATTGTTGCTCGAAAGCAGCTCTAGCTACAGTACGATACCGAACCGCTTGGTGCGCGCTACCAAAGCTGGCCGGAAGAAGACCATTGGCCGCAATCGCCGCGTGTAGCTGCGGCGGGCTGCTCGATCGCGAGACCAAAGAAATGTGCTGTCGACCAGACGGCGAGGTAATTTGCCTTGCTCCACCTGGATCACAACTTTGTCGATAAACGCCAGATCAGATTTGGTAAATGCTCGCAGGCCAGTAACTAATTGGTCGCGAAGCGTGATTTGGCGGCCCTGATTCGAACCAGGGTTGGTCGACTGTTGGGCAGTCGTCACCAACGGAAAGAAACTCCCGGCCATCAGCGCAACCAGTGGCAAAGCAACAAGTGTCCAGCATAGTGAGCGCAACGAAATTCTTTTAGGCGCCGCAATCGTAGCCATCGCTAACCTCTCTTCGCTTCCCCCCAGAGACGAGCCAGACAGAAAAGTCTATTCCAAGCAGGCAACTTGTACGAACGGTTGGCAATCCTCACAAGGCCAATCAGTAGCTGGCACAAGCGATTCTCGGCATTTCCGCGACAGTAAATTCCGAAAAATGATAAGCCTGGAAGATTAGAACACAGCTGAACTCCGATTGAGCTGATTTCCAAGGTGTTTAAAGATGGAACCCAAGTCAGCCCTGGTGGCCAAAGTTTTTGTGGAAAAACTATAAAAAACGAATTGTCAATCTGCGTTGAGCCGTAAAATCTGCGCACCTCTGCATTCAAATTTCTTCCGATGGGTCAATTAATCAGGAATAAGAATTAATTTTTCTCCACCGCGATCTGGAGGTGCTTCGGCATGAGGTTTGCACTGGAAAAAAACGGTTCGCACCGCTGTTCCACGAGGTACAATTATCTTGTAATGTCTCGCTTCGCCGAGTAATTGTGGTGAAGCGTCGGACCAAGAAAACCGATGATTTAATGCAACCCTGATACCATCCGCCTGCGTGCGGATTAACAAGCCAAACTTCCTGGTCACAATTCCGTCGGGAGGACCAAATTTTTGGATTGGCCCGAGTCGATACCATGGCAGTGCGCAGCACTGTCCGACATGCGCCATTCTTCCAGCGACTCCACACCGTCGCAATTAGGCCGGAAGTTTGATCTAAAGAGGAAAGGTCGCGGCAATGCCTTAGTGCTTGTCGCGGCCTTTTTTCGTTGGCATAGGTTTCCCACAACGCCTGCTCAACAGGTACACACCCGCCCACATCATCATTACAACACCGGCTGGCTCCGGAACTAGTTTCGCTTCAGGAGAAACGAGCACGCTAAGCTGGGCACCGGAAAAGCCGCTGCCTTGCAGCGAGGTCAGCATCACACTGCCAGGAAGATAGCCCACCTTTTCAGAGATATCGACGATGCCAGACGGCTCGGATAACCCGCTGGCTATCTGCTCTCGGTTAGTCCCGTCTGAATCCATCTGCCACATGCCGTCACCGGCGCCGTCCTGTTGCACATAGATTTTATCGTTCGCCGACCAAGTTAAGTTGTCTGGATTATCGAGCGAATCGGTACCTGAATCCGGTACTATCTGGTCGATTGTCGCGCCCGAATTGTTCGGATCAAACGAATTGCCGCTGAATTGTAGATCTATGTCCATGGTGTAAACACCGTCGGTCTGATCGGCGAACACAATTTGCGAACCATTCGCAGGATTCGTGTGGACGTCTTCCAATTTGTCTTCGGTAAGTGCACCGGTCGTCGAGGTGCTCCAAGTACCCGTTACTTGCCCGTCGGGAAGGCCGCGGGTACTGAAGTTCGGGTCTGGTACGAAGTAATAGACGGTTCCGCCGCGTAAGCCGTTACGCTCCAAAAAGTCGATCTCACCATCGCCATTAACGTCGACATCTTTCTCACCCACATAGAGCTGCGGAATACTACGCGAATTATCATCACTGAGATACAAGGCCGTGTGCGTAGTATTTCCCGTATCGACAAGCGCAGCGTTTTCCCAACTGCCTCCGCCAAGGTCAGGCGCTTCCCAGAGCGTCTGGGTTGCCGAGTCGAGTGCGTAAAATAGTCCGAATGTGCTGAAGACCTCTTCGCCGGTGAGAAATATCTCGTCCACAAACCCTCGGCCTGCGCCAAAACTATTCGGTAAGTACGAGGTCCCCGAGCAGAATCGAGAGAAATTCAGCCGACTATAAGTTCCCACATCGACTGTTCCTACAGCCGCAGCGTTAGGATCGTTCACTGCGTGATAGGAACCATCGAAAATCGTATTGTAGGCGTAACCCATACCGGTGACGATCGATGAAGGGAAAGCGGTTGCCCCGTCGTCGATCGTGCTGGCAATCGACTGCTTGAAATCGGCCAGATCCAAATCAACTCGACTAATCGCCGCGTCGTTCGTAACTTCATGGTTGACGAAAACTCTCATTGTGTCGCCACTAATAAATGTGCCCAAGCCGTCGTACGTGCCGCGGCTAGCCGCGTCGCCGTAGCCGGTATCACTAAAAGCGCTGATGTCGTTGCCTTGTGTAACCAGCTCAAATGCCTTCCAACCGTTAAGGGCATTTAACTGTAGGGCACTCGAACCATCTAGAGCATGCGCCTCGTTCGACGGGATGACGAACAACGAGGTGAGCAAAACTAGCGACAACTTAATTTGCGCCGATTGGAGAGAGACCCCGAAATAATCTCTCCACGATCGCAGAGACTGGCAAAGAGAATTTTCATGACAAGCATTGAACGTATACATAACACAATCCCCGAGCAGAGAGGGAAGAAATAAGAACGAAACGAACCCAGGCTGAATTGCGGCTAAGAGAGCCGAAAGAAAAGCGTCGTCAGTGGATCAATTCGCTTCGGAAAAATCTGTAGTGAGAACCTAAGAGCGGAGCCGCTCTTAACACAGCCTTAATATAGGCTGAATGAGTCTCTAGTACAAGGAATTTCCGCGACTAGTTCCTAAGTCCCTAAGGCCAAAGACTCTAGGCACAAGATCCTATGCGACAAACAGCTGCTGCCGACGACCGATAGAGCCTATGCTCAGACAAGCCAACGCGATTAGCAAGCCGGTGGAGGGCTCCGGGACGCTAGTGATGGCTGCCAGTGGCGCTGGTTCGCCATACTGTGCTTCCCACACCTCTAAGTCCGATCGGTCGACATCTCCATCATGTTCCGCGTCGCCTTCGCTATGTAGCGTTCCCGTACCAACATTTCTCTGCCACTCAAGAAAATCGATGCCGTCGACGACACCGTCACCGTCGAAATCTGCGTTATCAAGCTCAGCATCGGGATTGATGAGCACTGAAAGCGAAGAGGCGGATCCCTGGTTACTTGTGAGTAAAATGCTGCCCGGATTGTAACCTAGCATATCCGAGATATCGAGAATGCCCGAGCTCTCAGTTGCGGTTGAAGTCGTCCCCGTGTCGGCGATGAGAGTCAGATCACTACCATCCGGGGCGTTCATCCAGATCTCACCAGTTGTGAAATCCTCGTTGACGAAGATGAGACCCTCTGAATAAACCGTACCGTCGAGCACCGTGGGTGCTGTCCAGTCGACATTATCAGCGTCCCCAAAAGAGCCGTTGGTGGCATCTGCGTGGTTTTGGATCTTTGTAATCGAGAAGCTCGACCCACCTGCGCTAAAACTACCGCTGCTAAAATCGAGATCAAAATCGAAGGTGAATAGTCCGTCGTTTTGGTCGCCCAACACGGCTCGCGTGGGATCACTGGGGCTCGTGTCGACGTCTTCCAACTTACTGGAAAAGATCGCCCCAGATGAGGTTGTATCAATCGTTCCGTTCGTTGAAGTTCCACTTGCTGGCAACGAGTCATTCAAATAGTAGTAGCTACCGTAGGCTAAACCGTTGCGGGCCATAAAGTCGTTTGAGGCATTCCCGTTCGGGTCCAAGCCCTTCTCGCCGATATAAATCTGCATTCTCTGAGATCCGCCGTCTGGCGAGAGCAACAAGGCCACGTGATCTGTTTCGCCCGTGTCAAGCAGCGCTGCGTTCTCCCACGAGTCCTTTGGCATTCCACTGTTAAAAAACGAGTCGCAGATACCGCTGCCGCCGCAGCCAGTCACGGTGCTCAATTGATAGAAGTCGCGGTTGTCCATGTCTAAGGCAAACAGTCGATTGTGCGATGAATCGCCGAAACTCTCCTCGCCAGTGACGTAGACGTTGTCGACAAAACCGCGCCCTGGACCAAATGTGTTGGGAAGATACGACTGACCTGAACAAAATCGATTGAAGTCGGTGTTGGACGTGCCGGTCGTACTTGTCCATGTCTGCCCAGCGTCGTTCGACCAACGATCGTAAGCCTGCCGTGCCGAGTTCACGAAAGTAACGCCAGGGGTACCGCTGTTGATTGTGTTCGTGATTGCAGTCTGGAAGCTTGAGAAGTCGAGGTTCACTTCGCTGATAGTCGCATCTTCAATCTCGTGGTTCACTTGAATTCTCAATGTCGAGGCATCTGGTAGCGATGCGCCGAGACCATCGAAGGTAGTCGGCATCGACCAGGTGAATCCGTCTCCCGTGGGATCCTCTCCCCCGGTGATTATCTCAAAAGCTTTCCAGCCATTCTTGGGATTAACGCGCAGTGTACCGCCATCTAAGGCCATCGCGAGTCGCGGCTGGGGCGTTGTCTCTAAAACAATTAAAAGAGCGAAGCAAAGGATCCCCGCAACTCGAAGTCTATACATCGTTAGCTCTCTCTGTAAGTGCGTATCGTCTGAGTTCGTGCTCTACTTATAAATATGTCCTTTAAGCTTAGTCGCGGCTTACATCCTAGGCAACATAACGTCACACCTCGGGCGACAGATTGTCATGCGAGCTGTGCCCTCATTAGATTAAATACCTACGGTCGTAGCATTAGTGAGATATCACACAGAATTGCGACTTCCCGCAATCTATCCTGGAGGGTTACTCTGCCATCCGTTGCGCCAATGCCAACCGCGTGACCAGAACGATCGCGTTAGGTAGTAGGATAGTGTCCCAATTGTGATCAAGACTGGTGCAAGCAATCTCTTGATCGGGACGTGCGAGTCTGCGCACCAGAAGTCTCATCCGCGCGGCCCGGCCAACGATATGCCGCCCAAGAGTTTGCAGCTTGCCGTCGGGAAGCAATCGCTTACGTACTCAGCTGTGGTGGAACAGGTCGACGCAGAACCGCAGCGACTGCAACTTAAGCGGCGGTGACCCGCGAAAGATCAAGTGCCGGACTTATCGATTGCAAGAAGGGACTATTGCATCGGATCATTGCACTCGTGGGAGTCTAACAGTTGGACAAGCACTGATCCCAAAGTCTTGACTCACATATCCATCTACCTTGCTCGATTTTAGAACGGGCTAAGAGAATCGAATTATCAAAACGGCAACAGTGCCAAGCACAATTGTTATGTCTTTATATGACGGTCCCCGATCACCATAACTCAGACCTATCATGGGGAAACTATGGGGTGAGTACTCCTATCTCCTTGTTTCTAGACGAAGGAGAGTCGTTGCATTATATTCATGCATGTTCATTCCGAGCAGCAAGACTCCTCTGCGTTAGCCGTATAAGCAGAAATCGATCCTCGAAATGTGTGCTTAGATCAATACCCAAGGAAAACGCATTGAATATCCAGACTAGCACAACAAAACGAGACCTTGGACGTCATGCGGCCGAGTACGGTTCAACGGCCATCCGCCAAGCCATCATCGAGCGTGGCTATGCGAACATCATTGTCGCCACAGGTGCCAGTCAGTTCGAAGTGCTCGAGCACTTGATCGGGCAGGAGGAGATTCATTGGCCGGCCGTTACAGCGTTTCACTTGGACGAGTATGTCGGTCTGCCGATTACCCACCCAGCCTCGTTTCGTCTCTATCTCTGGGAACGATTCATTAGTAAGTTGCCTTTGCCGCTCAAAGCGTTCCACTTTCTCGATGGCCAGGACGACGCAGCAGCGGAAGCCGTGCGCGTCGGCGAGATCCTCTCGAGGCATCCGATCGACGTCGCCTTTGTTGGCATTGGTGAAAATGGCCACCTGGCATTCAATGATCCACCGGCCGATTTTGAGACTCAGCAACCCTATCTTGTGGTAGACCTCGACGATGACTGCCGAAAGCAACAACAGGGTGAGGGTTGGTTCCCAACTCTTGAGGATGTCCCCACTCAAGCGATTTCAATGAGTATTCAGCAGATCATGAAGAGTGATCGCATCGTCTGCAGCGTGCCAGACGAGCGGAAGGCCCAGGCAGTACTCAACTGTATCGAAGGTCCCGTGACGAATGCGGCCCCAGCTTCGATCCTGCAACAGCACGACGACTGCAATATCTACCTCGATACGGAATCGGCATCGCTGTTGACCAAGGAAATGCAATGAGTTCCGCCGGCGGCTTCATCGATCTTCAAGTGAACGGTTACGGTGGAGTCGATTTCAATCAAGACGATTTGAGTGCTGGGCACTTGCATAGTGCGTGTTTGAAACTAAGTGCCGACGGTGTCGCGGGAATCTTGGCAACCATCATCACTGATCACATAAGCGTGATGGCCGACCGTCTGCGTCGACTAGTCGAGTTGCGAGAATCCGATGCGCTCGCAAGAGAGATGATTCTGGGCCTGCACATCGAGGGCCCTTTTATTAGCTCTGCGGACGGCTATCGCGGCGCTCATCCAGAGGACGCCGTCAGTCCGGCAAACCTCGATGAGATGAAACGCCTTCTCGATGCAGGAAACGGGCTGACTAAAATCGTTACTCTCGCACCCGAGCAGGACAGCGGATGCGAAGCCACGAAAATGCTCGCTGAACAGAACATCATCGTGTCAGCCGGGCATACCGATGCCTCGATCGACCAGCTCAAAGCTGCGATCGACGCTGGACTGTCGATGTTCACACATTTGGGAAATGGATGTCCGCTGCAATTGCATCGCCACGAAAACATTATCCAACGCGCCCTCTCTCAAGCCGACCAGCTGTACCTGAGCTTTATCGCCGACGGAGTTCATGTTCCGTTTACTGCTCTAGGCAACTACATGCGCTTGGCGGGCCTCGACCACTGTGTGATCGTTACCGACGCTATGTCCGCCGCGGGTCTGGGCCCGGGGCGCCATGCCTTAGGCAGGTGGGAGGTAGAAGTTGGGCAAGATCTATCTGCTTGGGCCCCAGATCGCTCTCACCTTGTGGGCTCAGCAATGACGATGCCGCAAGTGATCAAGAACCTGACAGAGAACGCAAGCCTCACCCAGGCCGAGGCCGAGGATCTGACGATTAACAATCCTGCCAGACTACTCGGTCGCGAAGGATAATCTGACCTTTCGCCAGAACTACTTGTCGTATGAATAGACTTGCCTGGCACGGTCGACCGAGATCCATCCCTCGATGACATCTTGGTCTAAGAATTCGCGATCACGCTGGTGTGAATCGCCCCACCCGCCTCCGCCTGGTGTTTCAATTCGCAGACGATCACCCTTATTCAAGTGAAGAAATACTTTCGTCGGTACGAGAGCACGACTGCCGTCGGGTTTTATGACGTAGCTGCGATGGCCACGTGCGCAATCGTCGGTGTCGATGCCCCAGGGAGTAAAGAGTCTGCGATCTGCGCCCATCGATACCTTAGTATTGTCTGCAAGGCAAACGAGTTCTCTCACCAACCCGCACCCACCCCGCATCTGGCCAGCCCCTTCGCTATCGGGGATCACGCCATATTCGTTCACGCGGAGTGGGTAGGTTTTTTCGATGACCTCAACAGGGGTGTTGCGAGTGTTGGTCAGGTTCGTGTGCATAGCATCTGCACCGTCCAGATCGTAATTGGCCCCCTGACCGCCGGCAAGTGTTTCCACGTAATTGAAGTAGTCACCCGTAACGGGGTCGATTCCGCCAATATTGATTAGATTCATCTCTCCGCTACAGGCAGCGCACACCTTCGTAGGAACTGCCTGCTGAAGCGCACCAAACAAGACATCGACAACTCGTTGGTCAGTCAAAATATTTGCGTTGCCGATGGCTGCAGGAAAGTGCGCGTGCAGCACAGAACCCTCACGGGCAATGACTTCTATAGGACGGAATGATCCGGCGCACATCGGCAACGCCGGATCGATCACCGCCTTCGCGACATAGTAGGTACAGGTTTGGGCCGCTGAGAGTCGACAGTTCAAGGGACCCAAGACTTGGTCGCCGCTGTCGCTAAAATCAGCGGTCAAAGAGTCTCCTTCGATAGTGACCGTGACGGCGATTTTAATCGGTTCGTCAACAATTCCGTCATCGTCTAGGTAGTCTTCGAAACTGTACGACCCGTCTGGTATCGCAGCGATTCCGTTGCGCATGCAGCGCTCGGCATGATCCAGTATGTGTGACATATATTCGAAAATCAGTGCCGTGCCTTCTTGGTCGAGCAGTTCGACAATTCGACGCTCAGCAGTGTGAGCGGCGGCTATTTGCGACATAAGGTCGCCACGAAGTTCTAATTTCGTGCGAGTGTTCTGGGCGATCAGTGAAAACAATTCCTCGTTGAACTCTCCGCGTTTCAAAATCGGTAGCGGAGGAATCTGCAGTCCTTCCTGATAGATTTCTGTTACGCCAAGCGGCATACTCCCCGGCGCATATCCGCCAACGTCCACATGATGAGCGGTGGTCGCAGCTAATGCCACGACCTTTCCCTCGTAGTGCACAGGAGAAACCAACGATACATCAGGCAGATGGCCTGGACCCTCGGGATAGGGCAGATTCGTTAGGATTGCATCGCCCGGTTGCAACTTATTGATAGGATACTTGCGTAGAACTGAACGGATCACCGCCGGCATGATTCCAAGGTGCAATGGAGTGCCAATCTCGGCCTGGGCAACGATTTGCCCGTCGGGGGTGGCCAGTGCCGTGGAGCAGTCGAACCGATCCTTGATATTAGGCGAGTAGCTAGTGCGAATCATCGCAGCGCAAGCTTCATCGGCGATGCCTCGCCATCGATTGCGCATAATTTCCAGAGTGATTGGGTTCGGTTGATTCAACGGACGGCTCCTCCTGGCTGATATTTAATACCGTCCGCATGGCGACCGGGTTTAGCCTCGCCGATCATTATCTGTCCATAATCGTCGACTGCCGCTTGTTCGCCGGGCCAGATCAACGTGGTGGTATCGACCTGCTCTACGATTGCCGGCCCGGTAAGTGCGTGACCGGCTGCAAGAGCATCTCGTTCGTAGATCGGAGTAGGTAGAGATTCGCCTTGGAAAACTACAGCTCGTTGGTCGATTTGTTCTGGCAGCTCCGATGCCTGCTCAACGTGGGGGAGTTCCAAAGGCCGCAGATCCAATTCGACGCTCACCCAAAGGCTAACCAACTCCAACGGTTCTTCTGGCCGCGAGAATCCAAACAGTTTTTCATGAGCTTGGTGAAAACCTTGCGCGATCGAGTGCGGATCGAGACGCTCCATTTCACTGATCGAGAGTGGAACGTCGTGACTCTGGCCTAAATACCGCAGGGCTAATTTTCGCGTTACGCATGCCACTGCGTCACTCTCGATAACAAGATTGTCGGCTGCTTGTCGTGCCATCTCGTCAAGCATTCGCTGCAAACTCTCCGGCGACATCTGATCGAACTTGGCGATGTGCGTGTTGACCTGATCTTCGCGTAGATTCGACATAAGCAGACCCATGGCGGAGGTAACCCCAGGTGCCAAGGGAACTAGTGTCTGCTCGATGCCGCAACCGCGGGCAAGCTCCGAGCCATGGAGCGGACCAGCTCCGCCGAAGGGACACATCACAAAACTGCGCGGATCGAGACCGCGCTCCACAGTAAGTTTCCGAATAGCAGCCACCATTGTTGAATTCACAATCTGGACCATACCTTCGGCGGCTTCTTCGACCGACAGGTTTAGAGGTTTCGCCAATCGATTCTGAATTGCCTCTCGAGCGGCTTGAAGGTCCAGCTCCATTCCACCTGCAAGTTTCGACTTCGCGGCCAATCGACCCAGCACCAGATTTGCATCGGTCACGGTCGGCTCGGTTCCTCCTTTTCCATAGCAGACTGGGCCGGGCGCTGAACCAGCAGAGTGAGGTCCGGCCCGCAATGCTCCTCCAGCATCTATCCAGCCGATGCTTCCGCCACCTGCACCGACTGTGTGCAGATCAAGCATGGGAACCTTCAGTGCGATTCCATCGATTTCAGCAACGCGTGCGAAGTTCGCCTTTCCGTCTTCGATAACAGCTACGTCGAAACTGGTCCCGCCCATATCGGCGGTAATCAGGTTAGAATTCTTCAGCTGCTTTGCTATCGCAACCCCGGCGACCACTCCTCCGCTTGGACCGGAGAGAATGGTTTGTACACATTGCCGTGCAACTTCCGAGGCCGACATGACCCCACCGTTGGATTTCATGACGTACAACGGTGCGCAAATCTGCTGGTTGGCCAGTTCACTTTCAAGTTTGCTAAGATAACTCTGCATTGCCGGCTGCAAATATGCGTTGACTGAGCAGGTGCTGAAACGCTCGTACTCGCCAATCTGTCGAGCCACCTCATGAGAGGTGCACACTGTGGCATCTGGCAAATGACTCCGCAGAGCGGCAGCAACTTCCAACTCGTGCGATGCATTTTCGTAGCTGTGCAACAAGCAGATCGCGACGGCTTCAATCTTATCTGCGGCAAGTTGATGGCACAGTGCTTCCAGCTCATTTGTATCGATTTGCTTTATAACGTCGCCATCAGGACCAATCCGTTCATTCAATTCGAAACGCCGCCGTCGCGGGATTAGGGGTAGTGCTCGGCGGCTGCGAAGATCGTACATCCGAGGACGGTTTTGACGCTGTATGTGCAAGATATCGCGAAAACCGGCTGTCGTGATCAGGGCTGTCCGAGCACCTCTTCTTTGCAATAGGGCGTTGGTGGCGATCGTCGTGCCGTGAACGAGCAGCTTCACGGCATCGCTAGTTTCGCCTAATCTTCCGAGCACTTCGCGCGACCCGGTCACCATTGCACGACCTGGATCGTCGGGCGTGGAGTGGACCTTGTGGATCTGCAAGGTTTGGTCTTTGTCATCGTAGACAACGATATCGGTGAAGGTTCCGCCAGTATCTACGCCGATGCGAATCGCCAACTGTCTACTCCTTGGCAACGTTCAAAAAGTTCTCTGATAGATTAGTGAGTCTTGTGCACGAGCTCTACTTACAACTCGTATTTAGACATCACTTTCACAATTCTCATCACAGCCAGAGCGCGCGTGTGTACTTCCAAGTACCTATGGCTAAGTTAGCGGCACCATCGACTAACTTAGCGAATTCAAGCTACATAATCGACCTTCGCCGCAGGATTGGTTGGATTGCCGTTAAGTTTTTTGCTGAAAACTCACAAAACGGCTTCTAGTCTTCAGTGAGGCTAATATAAGAATTGCCCCGGCTTCAAGACATCCTGATCGAACAGATTTTCCTGCTCGGGGTTGCTTTATCTGTGATGAGTTGGCAGCATGGATTGCATGTGGACTTCGCGTCTATTCTGGAAGATGTTTCTCGCTTACACCGGTCTCAGCCTGTTGGCGATCAGCGCTTGCATTACAGTAGTATCTGGATGGCAAGAAGATCAGCTGATCGAGCGAATTCGTAGACGTCTGCACGATTCTGCTACTCTACTGGGCGCAGGCCTAGAAACTCCTCTCTCTGTTGGTCCCAGCGAACCACTTCAACAGGAAGTCCGCGATCTGGGGAGTCTTACCGAGACTCGATTCACCATAGTTGCCAGCGACGGCCAGGTGCTCGCCGATTCGGAACAAGAAATTCTCGCCCAAGTCGCAGCGATGGAGAATCACTTAGGTCGCGCTGAATTTGTTGAGGCCGCGCGTTCGGGCGAAGGTGTTTCGCGTCGCGAGAGTCCGACACTTGGCGTGCCGTTCTTGTACTATGCGTTAGCGATTCAAGAGGATGGCAAGACCGTCGGATTCGTGAGAGCCGCTCAGCCCATCGCCTTGATTGAAGAAGAAGTCTCCTCGATACGACTTCTTATCTGGACAGTAGGATTTATTATTGGAGTCTTGAGCCTTGCTTTTTCTTATTGGTTAACTAAACGGATTGTTCGACCTGTTCAGGCTCTTACCGATGCTGCTAAAGCTATTGGAGACGGACAATACGGCCAACGGATTGATGTTCCTCAAGAAGATGAAATAGGAATGCTAGCCAGGTCCTTTGAGACCATGAGCACGGAGCTGGGAACTAGAGAACAGCAGCTCCGCGAAAGCGTGCAGCGCCAGGCTACCGTGCTTAGTGGCATGATCGAAGGGGTGATCGCTGTCGATGAGAAATCGCATATCTTGTTTGCAAACACAGCGGCAGGAAAAATCCTTGGTTTTGATCCGAGTGATATCGAAGGGCGCACACTCTTAGAAGTTGTCCGCAGCCATGAATTACACGACATCGTTGGTCAAACGCTTCACAAGAAACAATTCTGTCATAGCGAAATGAGGTGGCAAGCGGATACTGTATTGAGTCTCGACATCCATGCAACTCCACTGCCTGGTGAGCCTTGCCCGGGAGTTGTGCTGGTGTTGGACGACATTACTGAACTCAAGCGACTTGAAGGTCTGCGTCAACAATTCGTGGCGAACGTATCGCACGAGCTGAAAACACCACTTAGTTCGATTAAAGCCTATGCCGAAACATTACTAAACGGGGCGCTGGATGATAAGGAAAATGCGCGTCACTTTCTCAGCCGAATCGACGATCAATCGGATCGCTTACACGATTTGATCCAGGACATGCTTAGCCTTGCTCGGATAGAATCGGGTACAGCCACATTGGAAATTGCAAGCGTATCCCTGGCGCGAATTGTAGAGGACTGCGTGTCGGACAGCGAGGCTAGAGCTCGCGCAGGACAGGTCGTTCTGCTCAACAATATCAACGACGAAAGCCTGCGAGTGCAATGCGACGAGGAAGCATTGCAGCAAATACTCGGTAACCTGATCGATAATGCAATCAAATACACTTCGGCTGGTGGATCAGTAACATTAAGCTGTCGAGAAGAATCTGATGAAGCGGTGATCGAAGTCACGGACACCGGCGTCGGCATCGCCGCCGAGCATCATGAGCGACTCTTCGAGCGCTTCTATCGAGTCGATAAGGCCCGTTCTCGCGAACTTGGCGGGACGGGGCTGGGATTGGCAATCGTAAAGCATCTCTGCCAGGCAGTAGGCGGCAGCGTATCGGTCCAGAGTCAGCCAGGGAAGGGAAGCACCTTCCAGGTTAGAATCCCAACTGCCTGAGGCGGTCATTGGCAAGATCCTCTCTTCGACGTGAATACCGTTACTTGAGAGGCCAATTGGACCGCGACTAGTCAAATCCTAGCAGGGTCAAATCCTATCAACTAACGTCGGATGCGCCGCGGATTCTTCATGTATTCTTCACACTTCGCTGCTAGATTGAGGCTTGAAAGAGCGTCAGCCCAATGGAGGCCCTTGCTGACAGAACATACCTGTAGCCAAGAGGCGAAGGAGTTCGGGCGAATCATACTATTTTACTTGGGGCATTTCATTAAGAAGGCACCCTCACGGCATCGATGGCATGATAGCAAATATAGCTAGGGAACGCAGGGCAATGGCGAAGGCGAATATCCTGATCGTGGAAGACGATGCTTCCTTGGCAGAGGTGCTTGATTACAACCTAAGTCAGGAAGGTTATGTCACCAAAGTGATGCGTGACGGGCAACAAGGCCTGCGCGAAATTCGACTGCATTGTCCTGACCTCGTGGTGCTTGATCTCATGTTGCCAATGATTGGCGGGCTAGAAATCTGTCGGCTCCTGAGGTCCGACCCAGCGACACAGGAACTGCTTGTTCTAATGCTGACAGCTCGATCGGAAGAGTCGGATCAGCTCGTCGGATTCTCGGTGGGAGCCGACGATTACGTCACTAAGCCATTTAGCATCAAGGTTCTTCTGCAGCGAATTAATGCCTTGCTGCGTCGTAAAGATCAAGGCTCTGCTGATCGGGACGTCATCGTTAGCCAGGGCGTTATGATCGATCGTCGGCGACACCGAGCAACCATCGGCGATACCTTGCTCGAGTTGACGCCCAGTGAGTTTGCGTTGCTGGCGACTTTTGTTCGCCAACCAGGACGAGCGTTTTCAAGATCAGAGTTGATCATGGTTGCACTAGGCGATGATGCGATCGTATTAGAGCGGACGATCGACGTTCACATTCGTGCGCTGCGCAAGAAGCTCGGAAAGCATGCCGACTTGGTTCAAACTGTGCGTGGAATTGGCTATCGGTTTCGCGATCCTTCCGACGTGGCCGTGTCTTGAATTGCCGCAGGCGCATGTTGGTTGATTTGCGCTACGCGACAGTACTGCTCTGCCAACCCCAGTCAGGTTCCGCATGGCAGCTGATCGTGGTACAGTACGCTCCTCTGCTGCTACCCGCAATCAAGTGCGATCTGACAAAGGCTTCTCTCAATGGATGGGCTACCAATCACCAGCACCGTCGGCGTGTTGGCTACTCTGTGTAGCATCTGCGCCTTCTTTTTCTGGCTGGAGAGGTGGACCAGATGGCGGTTGTTTCAATACTTGCCGCCGTTGATCTTCATCTACCTGGCGCCCGTCATCTTATCGAATACCGATGTTCTCCCTACGAAGTCGCCCGTGTACGAAACGCTGGGAAGCCTAGTGCTACCAATGATGCTGGTGTTGCTGCTTCTGAAAGTGAATGTTGGCGGTGCAATCAGGGTGCTGGGTCGAGGAGTCGGAGTAATGTTCTTTGGCACCTTGGGCGTGATGGTCGGGGCGCCTATCGGGTATCTGTTGGTCAAGCGCTGGCTTGAGCCAGAAGCCTGGAAGGCGTTTGGCGTGCTGGCGGGTAGCTGGATTGGCGGCACTGGGAACATGGCCGCGCTTAGTAAGATGATTGACGCTGACGGTTCGGAAGTTGGATTAGCGGTGCTTGGTGACTCGACGATTTACATCATCTGGTTACCAATTTTGCTTGGTTCCAAACACTTTGCCGATAAATTCGCCAAATTCACCGGAGTAGCCCCTGAGCAGGCCGCAAGGATGGAGGCCGCCGCCGCTGCTGAGCAGACCGAGACTCGTGCGCCAACAACGCCAGACTTTCTCTTCTTGCTGTGTATTGCGTTGATGGCAACTTGGGCTGCCGACCTAATTGCTGCGCGGCTTCCGGTGATCGATCCCTATTTGAGCACTAACACTTGGCGAATTCTGTTGATCACGACTCTAGGCATTGGTTTGTCGTTCACCCGCTGCAGCGAAATACCGGGCAGCTACGAACTGGGCATGGCGCTGGTCTACCTGTTTGTCGCACGCATGGGCGCTCAAGCCGAGCTAGAAAGCGTGGCGACCCAGGCTTTACCGTTCTTGGCCGGTGCTACGGTGTGGATCTTCATTCACGGTGCGTTCTGTCTGCTTGGGGCCAAGCTACTAAAGGTCGACGTCCATATGGCTGCAATCGCCAGTGCGGCAAACATCGGAGGTGCGGCGTCGGCCTCGATCGTGGCCACGCACCATCAACGCAGTTTGGTGCCAGCGAGCATCTTGATGGCACTTCTGGGCTACGCGGTTGGGAACTACGCCGCTTGGGCAACGGCGATGCTCTGTCGCATGGTTGCATGAGTGCATAAATGCCGACTATTCGAGCAATCGTTTGCCGAATGCAAAGGAGGCTGCACGTTTCGGGTCGTAATCGTCGTGTTCCGGATTAAGACTACTGATCTCGACCACCGGCATCTCAGCTTGTAGATAGCGGTCGTTCCCCAAATAAAGAGCCGTATGTCGGATTCTGCCATTTTGGCCCAAGAAGTAGAGCGTATCGCCCCGCCTTAGACCGGACTTGTGCCAACGAGTCGCAATCAATTGACCTAGCAGAAATTGCTGATTGGAATCGCGCGGTAGATGCACGCCAGTTGTGGCGAAGGCAACCTGCACGAGTCCAGAACAATCGATGCCCGCTGAGGTTTTGCCGCCCCAGAGGTATGGAGTTTCCAATAGTAGGCGGCCGCTGTTGATAGCCCGTTCGATTTCGGCTTCTGGCTCTCGTGTCGGTTCGCACGAGGTCGGAGGAACCTCGATCACTTCGCCGGTCGGTAGCGCACACACCACCGAGTCGCCTTCGCCAGGCAGACGCTTTAGCTGCGCCCCGACTGGGACAATCAGGCCCGTGTCGAGCTGATGTTCGGCAATCATTCTGACGCTAGATTCAGTGGGGTAGCGCGAGAAGGCTGCCGCGTCGACGCGATGAACGTCGTCGGCAGCAACGTAACCCAGATAACCTTCACCGCTATGCGCCAAAAAATGGCCATCCTCTTCACGCAACAAGAAGATTGGCTCGCCGAGCAAACAGTCGGTAACAACGCTGCGCGGCTTAGTAGGTCGATCGTAGCTCAGGGTGTTCGTCGTCTTAACGAACCCGAATGCTCGGTCGCCAAGGTTCGCCGCAGGCAATGTCTCTAGCTGATCATCCAGGTCTGTGAAACCTAAATGACCCAGGAATTCAACTAACGCCGAATGGGTCTCGGGAAATTCAACAAAACCCTGCAGCTGCGCATGGCCATCAGCAGTCGAATTTGCGGTGACGTCGAAAGCGAATAACCGAGAATCATTTCCAAGCTTAAGTCGAAAGAACTCTACATACTGTGGCAATCGGTCCGGGCGCCCAGCGAGATCAGGCTCAACCTGCCTAGCGAGTCGCTTGAGCGCGCTTTCCTGGCGCGGTGCGGAGGTGCCCGTCTGCGCATGTGTGGGCAAATTTAAGCAGGCTATCATCAGAACCGTTGCGCAGGGTCTCATCATAATGTTACTCTCCACTAATGGCCAAATTTGGCCGCTCTAAGCATGGCTCGCCACGGCGACTTGAGCTGCCAGCTTAGCATTGTTTAGCACTAGTGCAATATTTGCGGCGAGGCTTCGTCCTTTTGTAACTTCAGCAATCTTCGCCAGCAAGAAAGGTGTCGTATCCTTGCCCGTGATGCCAAGTCGATTCATCTCGGTAATCGCCGCCTCGATAACGACGTCTATCTCATTTGAGGTTAGCGCATCTTTTTCTGGAACAGGTGCCGCGATGACGATACCTCCATCGAGCGCCAATTCCGATTTAACCTTTATCGCGACCGCTGCTTCTTCGGGAGAATCGACTCGATAATCAACGGCGAATCCACTACTTCTTGCATAGAAAGCCGGCAAAGTGTCGGTCTGGTAGCCAACCACCGGTACGCCGTGTGTTTCCAGGTACTCGAGCGTGCGGCCAACGTCGAGTATTGATTTAACACCAGCACAGATCACTGCCACATTGGTTCGCGCAAGTTCCTGGAGATCGGCAGAGACGTCCCCGGTTGCTTCGGAACCGCGATGTACCCCACCGATGCCACCGGTCGCGAAAATACGGATACCAGCCATTGCCGCGATGCGCATGGTAGCGGCCACCGTGGTCGCTCCATCGGTCTTTTCTGCAACAAGGAACGGTATGTCGCGAAGGCTGGCCTTCGAGATCTCTTGGCCATTGCGTCCTAGATAATCGATTTCAGCATTATCCAGTCCCGCTTTTAGACGACCATTCAAAATGGCAATCGTTGCCGGTATTGCACCATGATCGCGAACTGTTTGTTCGACCTGCAGCGCTGTCTCAACGTTTTTGGGATTTGGCATCCCGTGGCAGATGATCGTCGATTCCAAAGCGACGACCGGGCGTCCATCCTGCAAAGCGGCCTCCACTTCGGGAGAAATATCGAGGTACGGCTTGTCCGATTTACTTGGCATCGTTACTCCCACAAAGTCGAGTGACAGCAGCTAACGACATAGCAGGACTGTTCGTCTGCTCGTGCGAGAGGGTAACACTCGCGGCAGCCAAAGCGAAATCCAGCGTTTTCTCAATATCCCATCGTGTTAGCCAAGCGTAGGCAAGCCCAGCCAAAAATGCGTCACCTGCGCCGGCGGCATTGCTGACGTCACACGAATTCTCCTTCCTAACCAGATCGCTTGATCCAGCGGCCGTGCTGTAGAACACTCCCCGCTCTGCTAGTGTTATAAACAGACGCTCTACGCCTCGCGAGTGAAACCACTTGGCTATGGTGTGAAGCTGCTCGTCCGTGCGAGCGCTCATCTCCGCAATAGCTTCCGCCTCAATCAGGCTGGGTGTCAGCGTATTAACGCTACTCAGGTACGGTTTGATTTTGATCGACTTCGTGGTGGACACCGTATCTACAAACAATGTCTGCTCAGAAACAGCGCCCGTTATCCAAGCCAGCGCCTCGTCGTTTAGATTTGTGTCGATAACAATCAGACTCGCCTGTTGCAATAGTTGCTCGTGAGGTCGAAAAAACTCGGCGCCCAACTTATCGATGATCGCCATGTCTGAAATGGCTGCGTGCATGTCGCCCGTTTCATCGAGCATCGACATATACGTTGAGGTGGGCGCAGCCCTCAGCTGCGCAACGTGTTGCATGTCGATGCCGACGTCGCGACCATGTTGCAGTAGCATGTCGCCCAGGTGATCGTCGCCCACCGCCGAAATCAATCGAGTGGCGACCCCGAGTCGTGCTAAATTTTCAGCAACGTTTCGAGCCACACCGCCTGGCGAGGTTCGCACGCTACCCGGATTGGAATCTCGCATGCGCAGTTCGCTGGCAGGTGCGCCATGGATGTCCATATTGATGCCGCCGATGACGACCACAAACGGCTTATCGTTAGCATCTGATCGCTCGTATTCAATCATGGATGGTCAAGTACTTGGTTGAGCTGCCCTAGTTTTGCAATGATGTAAAACGCTGTTCGGAAACTTGGCGCGGATCTAGGTTCATTGAGAAGTCCTACGTAAGTGAAATTGGTCGACGAGTGGAGTCGAACCCTTACCCGCATTTCTGACCAAACCAGCGATCATCCCTTCCGAGGGCAATCCCGATCGTTTAAAATCACTACCAACGATTCTAGCAGGCAAGGCCGCCACAGTTCAGTTGAAATTTTCTCGCATCTCTGTCCACGTCGATCCCTATCACCATGACATTGAATATCAGGCCCACGTCAGATTGTGAACTCGATCAAATCTCGCTCGGCGAGTGCATGGTTCGTCTGTCGCCCCCCGGGCACGGACGCATCGAATTTACCAGTAGCTTGGAAGTCTGGGTCGGTGGAGGCGAGTACAACGTTGCCTATGCTTTGTCGCGGCTTGGGCACCGCACCGGCTGGGTCGGTGGGTTGGTCGATAACCCGGTCGGTTCGATTATCGTCAATCACACGCGCGCCGCTGGGCTCGACATCGATCATGCTGTGACGATGAAGTACGACGGCGTCGGACGCGAAGCGCGCATTGGGTTGAACTGGACCGAGGTCGGCACCGGGCCGCGCGGGTCGGTCACGCTCTACGACCGCGGCCACTCGGCCACAAGCAAGATGCAACCAGGCGACGTCGACTGGAAAGACCTGTTCGAGCGACGTGGTGTGCGCTGGCTGCACACAGGCGGAATCATGGCGGCGCTCTCCGAAAGCTGCCGCGAGGTCGTTGCCGAAGCCGTTAAGGCCGCCCACGCCGCCGGCACGATCGTCAGCTACGATCTGAACTTCCGCTCGAAGCTGTGGTCCTCTGCGGAGGCGATCGCTACGACCAAACCGCTCGTCCCCTACATCGACTGCCTGATCGGCAACGAAGAAGATTTTCAAAAGGTGCTCGGTTACTCAGTCGAGGGCGTCGACGTTCACTCAGGCAGTCTCGATACCGGCGCGTTCAAAACGATGGTCGAAAAAGTCGTCGGTGACTTCCCGAATATTAAGGTCGTAGGCACGACATTACGAGGTGTTAAGACGGCACTAGTAAACGACTGGTCGGCCATCATGTGGCACGATGGCAAGTTCTACGACGGCATCGATTTCCCTGACCTGGAGATCGAAGACCGCGTAGGAGGAGGCGATGGGTTCGCCTCGGGTTTTATTCACGGTTTTCTCAACGGCGACGATCCGCAGACCTGCGTCAACACCGGCGTAGCACATGGCGCAATGCTAATGACCACCCGCGGCGACACGAGCCAAATCACGGCCGCCGAGCTCGCGCACGTAGCAGGCGGCGGATCAGCGCGGATCATTCGGTAGCTGTTTGCCGTTGGCGGTTAGCTTTCAGCCGTCAGCATTCAGCAATCCGAATTCACTCCCCTCTGGCTCTCGTCTCTAGACACTGGACTTTCGACGAGTCCTGTCTCTATGCCCACGACCTGAATCCCATCCCCGGGCGAGGTGTCGAATGTCCTCCATGTGAACTGCGTCAGGGCGATGAAGCCGGTGCAGTTACGCGGCGAGCTTGAGAACGCCCGCAGCCACCCACGAGAATGGCAGTCTACATACCAAATACCTCCTAGACTAGCTGTGATTATTGGAGGATTCCCAGTCTAATAACAATTTATGCGGCAAAGGTCAGACCGCCAGACATATCAGTCGAAATAACTCGGCACCCGTGAGGGAGATAGCACGACCCACCATGTTCGAATTCCACGGTTGGGCATCCGTCCAATACCACACGCACGACACTGATTCGGTACTCCAAGACCGATGTTGGCAGCAACTGACCAATCACGTTGCAGCGATCCCGAACGAACTTATCCAGCTAAAACGCTACAACGGGTGCGACTCGTTGCTGATTGCCGGTCAACACAATCATCGCTCCGAGTACGTTATAGATCTGTTTCATTGGATCGCCGCAAATGCACCAGGCTCGTACGGGCTTCTATATGTTCGCAACGACGAAGATCAGCGTATGAGTGATTACATCAATCGTTTTCGCGTTTGGCGGTTATGCCGTGGCAAACTCACCGAATGCGATGATCCGTTCTTATCTCCGGCAATTCCTACCATCGAGGACCCGTATGACGAGTCTCGCGGTGATTGAAAGTTCATCTCGTGTGGTGGGCCAATCATGTCGATCTTTAGATCACGTCAGAGTGAAACGCCCGTGCAGGTTACGCTTCCTTCACTCTTGCCCAAGCCGCAGTCCGCTTGGCAACGAGCAGACTGTGGGCTTTCTGAAATCAATTGCCAGTGTACGACGGTGGCGGTGTTGAATGACTGAGCGGTAAGGTCTATGCTGAAAGCCGTGTCAGTGCATCAGAGGACGAGGGATAATTCTTCTCTTCCAGATTATTACAGGTTAGCTAGCCTGAGATTCTATGGATTATAATTGGCCAAGAACGGTTCTCCGTAGGTGTGTGTTCGTCTTGGTAATTTGTATTCTTTCAGTTGTCTACTTTCTCCTCATGACCGGGAAGATTGGCGGCCCAAAGTCAACCGATGCGTTCAGGGAAGCTTTTGACCGAGAGATTCCTCACTCAGTCTCAGACATCCGATACGAATACTACCGCCACTTGAAAGGATACGGATACTATTTATCCTTTGACATTTCGCCGGAAGACTTGGCTTCTTTGATTTCACAGGACGACGCAGAGCCACTATTTGTCGACGGCTTCGACGCGAGTGATCATTGGTCAGCAAAAAGGAAATTTGAGCAAATGCATGATGGGAAACTTCCTGATCTTGAATTGGCCTCCTTTATCAAAGAAGGTTCACCGGGAAAAATCAGGGAAATTGTGGTAGAACCGGTGTCCCGCCGTGTGTTCTGTTTCTATCTCGTAGATTCTGATATCAACTGATACTTGAGTTCTAGCTCCTAAGAGCATCCTAACTAAACCTGCGTAATTCCCGAGGAACAGCGTGCTAGCAAGGGTTTTGTCGATTGGCTCTAAGGCGGCGGTCTAGAGTGCGGCTCGTATTTAGAGGACTTTCTCCTTCGCCCCAAGCCTCACTCTGCTTGGGGGGGGTCGGCGGCGTCGCTAACCTGCACCGGGACGATGATGCTGAGACAGTTTTAGGGCCGACGCGTTTCATCTAGAATGAAGAAACCACTTCTGCTCCCCATAGACGTTTGGCGTGCAATGTCATGATACCTAATGATGCCGACGATCGGCTCACCAGAGACATCTTGGACTACTATCGGCATCTTTGCACTGACCTCGAAGCGGACACACTTCGTGCGTGCAATCTAACGGTGAAGGCAGAGCATTCATCTGTGCCCGCCATCGCAAACAAGCTTCGTGAAGCTTCAGAACTGACATCGAGACCTGAAATTCGTGTGGCTTTAGAAGACGGGGTTGCTGTCGCCCGAAAGCGGATTCGCGACAGGCTGATGCAAGATAATAAGGATGCTATCCGACTGAACTGTTGCCCGAAGTGCAGCGAGCTTTGTCGAACGCCGCAGGCCCAGATGTGTATCCATTGTGGCCATTCTAGGCACCATTAATGGGAGAATCGAAGTCTGCCCTAAGCTGCCCAAGCGTGAAACGCTGAGGCAGCAATCACAAGTCGCTAAATCGAATCTGTGACACCCTCTCGTGCAAGCTTTCTAAGCTCCTGACCCGGCTTCGTTCAGACAGACACCTACCATCGGGAAACTCTGTGGACCGCGACAATTCTTTGGCCATTGCTGGCCAAATTTTTCGCTCGCAATTGGCCACCAGATCTGCAACATTCGTTTTAACGCGATAAATGCGCAGGTTCATTGATAACCGGCCGGTAGGGTGCGTGTAGTGATAACGAAACGCACCTTTGGCCGGTGCGTTTCGCTGCGCTGCACGCACCCTACGGGCTAGCAACTAGCGACTAACAACCAGCAACTAAATACTTTTGTCCACAGAGAGGATGTCAAAATGACCTAAACTCCGACCCTATTGTCCGGGTCGACACGCAGCACACGTTTCTATGCTAGTTGCCGCTGAAAAAGGGGCGGGCAAAACCTTTGAGTTTTGACCCAAAACATGGGACCCCAGGCAGTAGGACAGAACTCATTGCTGAATGATGAATGATGAGTGATGAATTCTGATTGCTGACGGCTGATCGCTAGTTACTAGTTACTAGTAACTAGCCACTAGAAAACATTTTCTTTGTTACAGAGCCACAGAGGTCACGGAGAGCACTGAGTAGAACAGTTTCGGTATGTTCCCTCTCTGTGTGCTCTGTGGCTACACAATTTACGCTCGAATGCAGCATGCTCGAAACTAGCTACTAACAGCAAGGAAGAAATGGTCGCTAAAACCCAAAATGCGACTAGTTATTACCCATGCCAAATCGCCTGACGACTTTATTTGTGGAGCAACCATGAATCAGGCGGGAAAGAATGAGGGGATTTTTTCCCCGAAGTTGGGACCCCAGGGAAGGGGAAAGAATTGATGATTGATGAATGATAATTGATGAATGTTGATAGCTTGCGGCTACTTAGACTTTCGACCCGGGATCTCCAATGTTCCGTAGATGCTCGGCTAATTGCGATTGGAGTTCCAAGTGGACTTGCCGTTGGATTATCGCAAATGGAGGTCAAAATTATTTTCTAATCGAATTTGCGAAGGATACGTCGCTGACATGAAATCTGGTAGACTAGGGCCGGAGCTCAAGTATGTCGATCAAATCCTATCAAAGTGAAGTTTACGGTGACGGAGAAATTATCGTCCATGAAGGGGACGATAGTCGCGAGATGTATGTCATCCAATCGGGTGCGGTTGTGGTGACGCGGAGTATTGACGGCAAGACGGTTGAACTTGCCGAGCTGGAGCGAGGCAATTTCTTTGGCGAAATGTCGCTATTGGAATCGATACCACGCAACGCGACGATCCGCGCTGTTGGTGAAACCCGCCTGCTCGTGATTAAGCCTGGGGAACTACTGTTAAAGATTCGCCGCAACCCAACTTTTGCGTTGGAAATGCTACAACAGATGAGCCTACGGATTCGCCGACTCAACGGCAGGATCGTCGAGTTGTTCAGCGACGGCGAGATCACAGCGCAGACGCTGCGCGATATGGAGACGATTCAGATTGCCCCTTCGCAAGTCCGATCAGAATTTTCAGACCCACAAATACCATGATTACAAGCGTAAGCGAAGAACGTTTGCTAGTGGTATCCGATACCCACCTGGGCAATCCTCTGTTCAATGCACGGCGAGGGTTTACCGAGTTTTTGCGCTATGCATGGTCGAATTCGTGGAATGTGTGCATCAACGGCGACGGTGTGGATATTGTTCAAACCACGATTCCAAGAATTACCCGAGATCTTTCCGAGTGTTCGTCGCAGTTGCGCCATTTTTCCGAGCATGGACTGCGGGTTTATTACACCGTAGGCAATCATGATATTGTGTTGGAGAACTTTCTGGACGACTGGGACATTGTTTGCGTGGTTCCGTTTCTAAATGTGAAGTCGGGTGACCGAAGGATACGCATCGAGCACGGGCATCTGTATGACGAGTCGTTCGTCAACTACCCATTCATTTATCACTGCGCGACGATACTTGGTGGAGTAGCGCTGAAGATTCATCCGCGCGCCTACAAGATGTATTCTGGCGTGAAACCATTCTTCGAAGGAGTCGGCCGATTCTTCAAGAGTAGTGGTCCGATTGATGAAGAGTTTGCCGACGGTGAACGCATCAAGAACGAACCATACTGCTTCGGTCCACACGCGGAGGAAATCTCGCAGCACGGTTTCGACACGGTGATCTTCGGTCACACGCATCTGGAGGGAGAAGCTCGGCTGAAGAGTGGTGCGCAGTACGTCAACACGGGCAGTTGGCTGTTTGAGCCCCACTACGCCGAGATTGACCATGGGAGAGTTTCTTTGAAACGCGTCAGCGACTTGGTACTCGACGAAACCAGCGGATCGAGGAGCGTGGAAAAGGTCGGCGCACGGTCATTGGCGCATGCGGCTGATTGATTCTAAATCGTGGCCAACACGATCTAGTCGACGGTTGCCTCTTTCACCTCCGGCGAGTCGAGCTGGTACTGGGGAAAGGATAGGCAGCAGAGCAATGACATCATCCGGCGGCTGTTCAGGTGGGGATCGAGATAGTGTGACCGCCGAACATCTGAGGTCATCGTGATTTGGCACAGTTTATTGGAATATTGGCCTAAGCGGTTCGCATTGAGCCCTGTGACACCGATCGCCGGACAACCGCGATAGGAGATTCTCCTTTTCCAGAGTTTCAACGTACTGTCGCGGATGTTTCGAGTGACTAATGCTTTTTCGACCGCCACCATCGCCTGACCATAACGACAGCCTGGCAATAAGGCGTCGTTATCGAAAGCTCCAGAGATTAAACCGATCCTTAAATTGGGCCGCTCGACGGGCTCGCCACCGTCTAAGGTAAGTCCACGCAATTGTCCGCCACCCAACCAATGGGCAGCAGTCGATGCTACGATCGCACCGTAGCTATGACCGGAGAGCATCACTCGTTGTGATAAGCTCATCTGCTGTAGCAGGCGGGCCAGGTAGTATCCCTGGTACTCAGCATAAACAACTTTGATGCGCAGATTGTCGAGAATCATTTTGCGAAGCCGCAAACCTCGATAAACTCGCTGGGCAGGCCACGACCAACAAACTAGCCGCTTAGGACCAGGACAACAACGCATTTTATGATAGACCTTCCAGAACGCTTTCATCGCTCCGGGATGCTTCAAGTAGTTACCATGAATATAAAAGATGGTCGGCATCGAGGCTTCAGAAGCCACAAATGATTCGCAACTTTCAGCTACAAATCGACCGCAGTGGCGATCGTAGCGTTGAAATCGAATCTTTTGAAAGCCTTCGTCCAAGTTGCAACAGCGTGGCGCGCAGCGAGTGTTGATGACCCACAACTCGGGTGGCTCATGGCAACAGTTCAGGCAAGTGCCGCACAAACTGCACTCGTCGCATTGGTCCGGCGTGCAGTACTGGGCCTGAACGCAGGAACAGAGAAATACTACGACTAGCATGGAAGCCAAACAGCCACGCAACGTGAATAGGCGCGACCACGTGCGCAACGGGAGGGGAGGATGCATAGTGAATGCCCGAAGCATTTAGGGGAGGGGGGATTCAGGGGTGGGGATTCAGACCGCAGGCTACGCCGGACAGCCAGCCAATAGCTTGCGGACTTGTGAAAAGTATACGACGTTGAGAAAAGTCAACGTCGCTAAGCCCAGAAGAAGTAGGTCCAAATGCAAATCACAGCACGCAAAGGTGTTAGAATCGCTACGAACTACAGTACGATCAGGCCGTCAGCGTTGAAGAGTCGCCAGACTCATCAACGCTAGGGACACGACATCAATCGACCACTAGAGAGCAGGCGAAACGGAGAATAGATAGTGAGCTCCCCTAAGTACAAGCCATGATTAATTGCCTCTTCCTGGCGATGACAACATCTCTAGCGCTTGGTCTGGACCAAACGAGGCACTCGATTGGCTGGGGGGGAACTCATTGAAAGTGGCGACGAATTGGCCTACCACTGTTTGCGCAGGGACAAAGGTCCACAGCTTGTCTGCAAACCAACGAAAGTACATCTTCGAGTCGCGCATGAAGCGCTCATAAGGATCCTGACGCAAGTTAATGACATAAGGCATGTTCACAGGGCGCAAGATTGAATCTTGCAGGTTGCCCTCCTGCACTTTGAAATGGATTTTCCAGTCGTCGACCCGTACTGCGTTCAAGTTTGCATTGTCGTCGAAGTAGAAGATCTCGCGGCGCGGCCCTTTCGGCTCGCTACCTTCGAAGAACGGCAGAAAATTGTAGCCATCGAGGTGAGTCTTGAAGGTCTTGCCGCCCGCCTGGTAGCCTTTTTTGAGTTTCTCTTTGATATCGGGATCACCCGCCGCAGCCAGAAAGGTCGGCGCCCAGTCTTCGTGCGACATCACCTCGTTCACAACGACGCCCTGTTTAACGACGCCCGGCCAACGAACAACACAAGGCACGCGCATTCCGCCTTCCCACGTTGTACCTTTTTCGCCATAAAAAGGTGTATTGCCTCCGTCCGGCCAAGTCATTACTTCCGCCCCATTGTCAGTCGTAATGACGACTATTGTGTTGTCTGCGATTCCCAGTTCATCCAGCTTATTTAACAACTCGCCGACCACTGAATCGAACTGCGCCATGCCGTCGGCATAGAGGCCAAATCCGGTTTTGTTCTCCCATTCATCTGACAGGCGGGTAAAGACGTGCATGCGGGTCAGATTGTGCCATAGAAAGAAAGGTTTGTCCGCCTCGTGCGAGCGGTCGATGAAGCTAAGAGATCGCTCCAACAGCTCGTCATCGATGGTCTCCATACGCTTGCGGCTCAGCGGCCCAGTGTCCCGGACCGTCTGCTTTCCAACCTTACCGAAGCGCGGATCAATCGTTGGGTCGTCGCGGTCAGAAGCCTGGCAATCCAATGTGCCGCGTGGTCCGAATTTCTTCTTGAATTCAGGATTCTTGGGATAGTCAGGATCCTCCGGTTCCTCTTCTGCATTGAGATGATAGAGGTTGCCAAAGAATTCATCGAACCCATGGACTGTAGGCAAGTACTCGTTACGGTCGCCGAGGTGGTTCTTGCCGATCTGGGCTGTAGCATAACCGTGCGGCTTAAGCAATTCGGCGATAGTAGGGTCACTCGACTGCAACCCGACTTTGGCACCGGGCATGCCTACCTTCAGCAAGCCCACACGATAAGGGTGCTGACCTGTGATGAACGCGGCTCGGCCAGCTGTACAACTCTGTTGAGCGTAGTAATCGGTAAATCGCGCGCCTTCTCTGGCGATGCGGTCGATATTTGGCGTGCGGCCGCCCATCATCCCCTGATGGTAACAACTGAAATTAGACCAGCCGATGTCGTCCCCAAATATTACTAGTATATTCGGCTTATCACTGTTGGCGGCTTTGATATCGCTGGTCGGCACAGAGACGACTAGGATGCCAACTAGCAATGCAAATACTAACTGGTGGTCGATGACTTTCATGATTATTTCCTTTCGTCGAAGTTAGTGTTCTTATCACTTCTGGCTCGCAACTATATTAGTTGGATACAGAATCTTATTCACATCAAGCGTGTCTTTCCAGAGCTTAATCCCCTACGCCCAGGACAGATCGTGCCGCGACAAGGGCAAGCGTCTGATCCGTTTTCCGGTGGCCGCGAAAATTGCGTTACAAAGCGCTGGGGCGAACGATGGCACACCGACCTCACCCACGCCGGCCGGAGGTTTGTCGCTAGAGACGATTTCCACATTGATTTCTTGCGGCGAATCGTCGATGCGGGCTACTTCGAAGTCATCGAAATTCGACTGCTGAATACGGCCTTGCTCAGCGGTAATTTCTCCGTAGCGTGCGAGCCCCGTCGCGAAGACGGTTCCACCTTCCATTTGAGCCCGCACTCGATCAGGATGGATCACCATGCCGGGATCAATTACGACGGCAACACGGGGGATCGATAGCTCGCCGTTTTTGGTGATCTCGACTTCAACGACATGGGCACAGTAACTCAAGAAACTCCTGTGGCAAGCAATACCTTGGGCAGACCCACGGGGCAGCTCTTTACCCCAGTTAGCGAGTTTTGCAACCCGTTCTGTAACGTGACGAAGCCGACCAACATCGATCGGGAAGCGATCGATCGGTTCACGATGATTCGAGTACTCGACTCCCTCGAGTGAAATGAGTCGATCGGGTCCGAGCAACTCGAGTAGATATTCATACGGATCGCGACCTGCGCGGTGCGCCAACTCGTCGGGGAATGAGCAGACCGCCAGGGCATGATAAATGTGCGCGACTGAACGCATCCAGCCAATTCGCAAGTGGGCATCCGCTTCGCCATTCTCCACTTGAAGATTGGGCACAGAGTAAGGTACGTCGGTGAAGCCTTGTGACATTTCGAACTCCGCACCATGGCGTGCAGCCGGATTCCAACTGGTCATAATCGAGGGGAACGAGCTACGCTGCAGCCAGGCAGTTGGCATCCCTGCTTCGTCAACTGCTGCACGCATGTGGACGGCAGCGACGGTATGATAATAGCCGTTCTGGATATCATCTTCTCGGGTCCAAGTAACGTGAACCGGTCGACCGACGGCTCTAGAAAGTATAGCCGCCTCGGCGACGAAGTCTGGTTTCGACTTTCGACCCAGGCCAACACCGATTAGGGTGACGTTCACGGTCACTAGATCTTTATCAATGCCAAGCGTTGCGGCGAGTACGTCCTGCGAGGCCTGGGGATTCTGAGTTGGTGCCCAAGCTTCGCAGGAAACGACGTTTCCGCTTTCGTCGATTGTGACATCGCACAGCGCGCAGGGAGGTTCCATCGGAGCGTGCGCGAGATGAGGAACATAGTAGTCTGCTTCGTGAATCGTGTCGGGTGACGCATCCTGAAAAACCTTCTCAGTGTCTCCCTCAGAGCGAATGACTTTCCCTTCTTTGCGTGATGATTCAACGAGAGTTTTCTCAAACTCATTGGAATCGTAATCGGCGTTTTTCCCATTTTCCCACTCGATAGATAACGCATCGCGCCCTTGCATGGCAGCCCATGTGCTATTGGCCAACACGGCAATCCCACCAAGTGGCTGAAAGGCGTGTGGCCCTTTGAACTTGGGGATTTCGACTATGTCCACTACTCCCGGTACGCCGCGCGCTGTAGTAGCATCGAATTCCCGGACAGTCCCCCCCAACACAGGAGGTCTAGCGACGACCGCAAATAGCTGGTTCGGCCTACGCGCGTCGAGGCCGAACATGGCCTTGCCAGTAATCAAATCGTCGAGATCAGTGATCGGAATATCTTTGCCAATATAACGGCGCTCGCTTGCAGGGCGAAATTTGAGCTCGGCCTTATCGGGTACCGGCAGACGACTAGCCGACTCGACGAGCGCGCCGAAGTCGAGTTCTTGACCGCTGGCCGCGTGCGAGACTTTGTGATCTTGGGCCTTACACTCGGAGGGGCTCACGTTCCACTCAGCGGCAGCCGCCTGCTCAAGCATCGTGCGCGCCGTTGCGCCGGCGATGCGCATGCGATCATAAAATCGGCGGATGCTGCGCGAGCCATCTGTATTCTGCGACCCGAGTCGGCTATCGCCGATCGCCTGCTGGATCGCGACGCGATTCCAGTCGGCACCGAGCTCGTCGGCAACCACCATTGGCAGAGCCGTACGGATGCCGGTTCCCATTTCTGACCGATGAGCGAGGATGGTTACGTCGCCGTTTGAGGCGATGGAAACGAATAAGTCAGGCTCAAATGTTGGCGCATCCGCTTGATCGATTTCGACGACAGCGACTTCTTGTGCGCCCGATAGTTTGAAAGCCAGCACAAGCGATCCTGCCGACAGGCCGGCTACGAAACCTCGGCGTGAAACTTGACTTTTCTTCTCGGCAGATTGTCTGGAAGCAGCTTTGGTCATGATTGTGCCCCCTTGGCGGCCGAGTGAATCGCGGCGCGGATTCGAATGTAGGTGCCGCACCTGCAGATGTTGCCCCACATTGCTTCGTCGACCTCTGCGTCGGTAGGTTCTGGGTTTTCACTGAGCAACGCGGCTGCGTTCATAATCTGCCCCGTTTGGCAATAGCCGCATTGAGGAACGGCATGCTCTTTCCAGGCTGCTAGCAAAGGATGTTCTTCGTCCTCGGCGGCGAGCCCTTCAATCGTTGTGACCTCCGAGTCTCCGATGTCACCGACCGAGAATGAGCAAGAACGAATTGCTTCTCCATCCAGGTGAACCGTGCAAGCTCCGCACATCGAAATACCGCAGCCGTATTTCGTGCCGGTTAACCCCAACGTATCGCGGAGCACCCATAGCAGTGGCGTTTCTGGATCTATGTTCTCCAGTTGATGGGCTTCGCCATTAACCTTCAACTTTATCATTGATGATCCTTTCGGAGAAACTTTAGTCAGACAAATCTCGTCAGATCTTGCCAGCCCTGCATCGCCTTGCGGCCTTAGGCCCTGGCCTGTCCCATAAATCTTACAGTCAACCAGCAGGCCACGACCAGTAGCGCCAGGGCCGAAAGCAAAAGTAGTACTATTCACTTTGCCTTGGCCAGAATATGCGATCCACTCTTGAGCCTTTGCTGGAATGTTCGCTCAAGGTCTACCACGGGAATTGAATAATCCTGCTTAGCTGCTAGTCCAGTGGTGAAGCGCAATCTGTTACAATACGTGAGATATCGAATCTGAATCAGCTGCTGATGCCTAGTCCGAGAGAAATGTAAAAACAATGGACATAAGACGTATTGAGATTTCGGCTGACTTGAGCTGGTTTTCTAGAGCGCGATCGTCACGGTGGATGTCAGGTGTTCTCACTACAATGATTCTGATAGTTGGGTCGTCGAGAATGGATGCGGCCGATGTTCGTGCTGGCGAAAAATTCGACTCGATGAAGGCTCCCTTGGTCGAACAGGCGATCTCTGCCGAGCAAGCGACGACTGGAGCAACGATTCTACGATTCGAAGCGACCGGCGTTTACGTACTGTCGGGGTTTTATGCTCGATTAAGCAATGCGATTGGTCCCATAAATGAACCAACCGTCATTGGCATATCAGTGAACGGAAAACTCCTGGAGCGACGGGTAGAAATACCCGTATACCCTCATCCTCTTCGCCGCTTTACTGCTACAGGCGAAAAGTTGCCCGTCCCACTAGATGTGGCCCAGGAGTACCGGATTGCATTGAAGGAACCACTTTCGATAGAACCTGGAACCGATGTCACTGTAAAAATACTGGACACAGAACCGCTAAAAAGTGGTTTAACAGCCGGGCTACAGTTTCAGGGCACGTGGGATCTGATGGAAGCCAGGAATCCTTTCCGCGAAGTCCGCGGCGCGGGACCTGTCAGTCGAGCAAATTGGTCTGCACGCGAATTGATTGTTACTGGTACGCAGCAACCCCATGATCCTCTGTGCGCTCCTCAGAATAACTCTGGAATTGTCAGCGATAGTGATGGCACGCTCTATCAGTTCACCGCGTTTTATTCGGTCGACGAGCAGTTCGGAAATGGGCGAAAAGGTTCGTACTCGAGAATCTATGCCTTTCAGCGCAAACCTGGCAAGGAGAAATGGCAGAATATGGGTTTGCTACTCGATCCGATACCCGATGGGCTAACCTATGCAGGAGACCCTTTCGCATTTCGAGATCTACAAGGCAGACCTTGTTTGGTTTATACGACGGCTGACGGAACGCAAGGCTTCTCAGATTGGCAACATATAGACGCTCGTATTATTCGATCAGAAACTAATAGTTTTTCTGGACCTTGGTCACCGCCAAGTTCCATATTCGAAACCCTACCGGGAAATACTGAAGACATGGAATTCCCTTCAGACGACAGAGTAAACTGTCTTAGGGTTTATCCTCGGGTTAAACATAATGACTACCTCATTGTTTGGATACATGGGCAGTCCGATATCTCAATGAAGGGCATCTTGGTCGACGATCTATCGACCACACTTTCCCACAAGGAAGTTTTGGGCGCAACTCTATTAGCGCGAAATCAAGAAGAGGGAGGTTGTGGTTTTGTACGAGGCGACAAAGGCTATCTTTCCACGTGGCAGATACCGGGAATCAATGATCCAACGGGTATCCAACGGTTGTATGAATTCGATTTAGACGACCCTTTGAATCCCGAGAAGTGGAATATTGTTCCTGGCTCATGTGGTTGGACGGATCCTACGAACGCACTTGAGGATGGCGGACCGACCGCCGATTCTTGGGCTCTAAGTTATCTCCCTGAAGAAGATGAGCTGTGGGCTACGTTGGTAGCTTGGAGTGCTTCGAAGAAGCTTAACTCCGTGCTGACTTGCCACACGCCGTGGGAACAAAGGCGAGGTTCATCATTTCGCTTCGGGGTTCCAGATCGAACATGGTCCACAAACGGCAAGTGGAACGAAGTAGCACCAGTAATTGAATATGCCCTCGGTCAGAAGTGTACCTTGAACGTTACACTAACGGGCCATAGCCCTCAGTCCCACTTACGAGTGGGAATTGGTCCTTCTGGAATGCCATTGCTTGCTGGCGCGGTTTATGTGGAAGTGACCGACAAGGGTACTCGGTTAGTATCAATAGATCCGAAAAAGAATGAGGCTAAAGCATTGACCGAGTTCTCGGGACCTCCGTTTAAATCAGGGCTACCATATCAAATTGAACTCTCGCGAAACGGATGGGAAATCTCTGCAAAAGTTGGGGGCAAAAAATATGGCCCCGTTGTTGTAGAAGACCTCGCAATTCAGCAGAGTCTGGAAGACTCTCCGCGATTCAAACTCCATGGAGACCAAGCTGGACTTTATGAAGTGACGAGTTTGATGCTCACAGATAGATAGCCTGCTCAGAATGAAGAGTATCATTACCGACTTTGGCAACCGTATTGGCGGCTCCTCTCCTGTGCATCAAGCAGTATCGACTTGCCCCGCCCGGAAATATCGAGGAAATCTCTCCTCTGCGATAGCGGGCTCAATCGAGAAGCGGCTCGGAGCGTCAATTGCGGGTGGCGCCTTCCAGACCTATACTGGTCGGTTTGCTACGGGGCCAGGAGCGAGGGTGCTTCGGCTCGCCCTGCTTCTTTGCCCAACGACTCTATGATGACCGAGCTGAATCAGTTTATTACGCTGTCTGAGGCCGAGCGTCCCCTGTTTGTGGGCGTCGACGTGGGCGGAACCAACATTAAAATCGGCCTGCTCGACGACTCGGGGAGCTCTCTCGCTTACCATAAGATTCCGACCGAAGTTGAGCGAGGTCCAGACGACGCTTCGCGACGCATTGCCGAGGGCGTCGCGTATACACTAAAGCAAATTGACGCGACGCATGATGACATAGCGCGGCTGGGGCTGGCGACGCCAGGGCCAATGGATCTAGCCAAGGGCATGCTGCTGACACCAGGCAACTTGCCGGGTTGGTGGGATTTTCCGATTCGCGATCGAGTAAGCGCAGAATGCGGCCTGCCCGTGAGATTTGCTAATGACGCGAACGCGGCAGCATTCGGCGAGTTTTGGCGAGGTGCTGGTGTCGATGTGCATAGCATCGTGTTGCTAACGCTTGGTACGGGTATTGGCGGCGGCGTGGTCATTGGCGACCTTTTAATCGAAGGCGCTTATGGCTGTGGCGGCGAATGTGGACACATTCTGGTCGATCCCAGCGACGACGCACCTCTCGATTCACTAGACAAGACGGGTTCGCTGGAAGCGTTTTGTGGATCGTATGCAGTCATCGGTCGCGCCAGCCAAGCGCTCGACGCTGGCCGAGAAAGCACGCTTGCACAAATTCGCTTACGCAACCAGGAACTGACACCTCTGGCAATCGCCGAGGCGGCAGAAGCGGGCGACGAGTTGGCCTATGAGGTCGTGATGGAAACGGCCCGGTATCTTGGTTTGGGGATCGTGACATTGGTTCATACCATCGATCCCGACATCGTAGTGCTGGGGGGCGCGATGACATTTGGTGGCGCGGATCATCCGCTAGGTGAGGCGTTCTTACAGAAAGTTCATGATGTGGCGCGGCCCCGGCTGCTGCCGCCCCTGCGAGAAACATTGCGAATCGAATTCGCTCAATTGGGCGGCGATGCCGGCTACATCGGCGCGGCCGGACTCGCGCGGCTCGAACATCGCAGCCAAGCCGCTCTACAGTGACCCGCACTTCACGGAATCATACGCGGGTAAACACAGATTAAGCAGACAAGCGCCGTTTAGAATCATGAAAAACCGTCTATATTTACATCCCCTGTCTAGCACTTCGAATGCCACCTCAACAGCATCCTTCTGCGTTCGATAGCGCCGCCGAAATCTCCCCCACCTTTCATGATCCAACCTAAGTATATTCGTAATTTTTCGATTGTTGCCCACATCGACCACGGCAAGAGTACGTTGGCCGACCGGCTGATGGAGCGCACCGGTACCGTCAGCGAACGCGAGATGAAACAGCAGTTGCTGGACGACATGGATATCGAACGGCAACGGGGCATCACCATTAAGGCCCGCGCCGTTACGATGCAATACAAGCACCAGGGGAACACCTACGAATTGAACTTGATCGATACGCCAGGCCACGTCGACTTTCAGTACGAAGTATCTCGTTCGCTTGCTTGTTGCGAAGGGGCCGTGCTGTTGGTCGACGCGTTCCAAGGTGTCGAGGCCCAAACCGTAGCCAACGCGTTTTCCGCCATGGAACATGATCTGACGATCGTGCCAGTGCTGAATAAAATCGATCTGACCCATGCTCGTCCCGATGAAGTGAAAGAGGAAATGGAGCACACTTTGGCCCTCACAGCCGAGGAGGTGCTAGGCTGCAGCGCGAAGACGGGCGTCGGATGCGACGAAGTGTTGGCAGGAATCATCGAGCGAATTCCGCCACCGTCCGGCGATCCTCAGGCCACACTTCAGGCGATGGTCTTTGATGCCCACTACGACGAATATCGCGGCGCGATCACGTACGTGCGAATTATGGACGGCACAGTTTGCAAGGGCCAGAAGATCGCATTTCTACAGCAAGGCACGACACATGAAGTGATGGAGTTGGGGCATTTTACTCCCCAGCGCGAGGCTGCCGATTCACTCCAAGCCGGCCAAGTGGGATATTTGATTTGCAACATAAAGTCGCTCGGACATATACACATCGGCGACACGGTCAGTATCACGGGCGACAATCCTGCCCCGATCCTTCCCGGTTACCAAGAACCTAAACGGATGGTTTTCTGTGGTCTCTATCCCTCCGACGGCCAGGATTTCAAGCAATTGCGCGAAGCACTCGACAAGTTGGCAATCAATGATCCAAGTTTTGATTTTTCGCCTGAAACGAGCGACGCCCTCGGATTCGGCTTCCGTTGCGGGTTCCTAGGTCTGTTGCACATGGAAATTGTTCAGCAGAGGCTGGAGCAGGAAGCCGATATTGATCTCGTACAGACGGCTCCAAATGTAACCTATGAAATCATTACTAAGACAGGCGATACCCTAGAGGTGCACACACCACAGGATGTGCCCCATGGGGGCGAGATCGAGGAGTTTCGCCAGCCGATAGTGCGCGTGAGCTTTGTTATGCCAACCGAGTATATCGGCGGAGTGATGAAACTCTGCAATGACCGTCGCGGAGTATACGTACGGACTGAGTATCTCTCGCCTACTCGCGCCATGTTGGTTTACGACGTGGCTCTTGCTGATGTGATCTACGATATGCACGACAAACTCAAGAGCACCACCCGTGGCTACGGCACGATGGACTATGAGTTACTCGGTTATGAGCCTAGCGACCTGGTGCGACTTGATATTTTGGTGAAGAACGAGCGAGTCGATGCCTTGTCAATTGTTTGCGACCGCCGCGATGCAGATATCCGAGGTCGAGCGGTAATCAAGAAGCTCAAGAACGAAATCCCACGACACATGTTCGAGGTGGCGCTGCAGGCCGCCATCGGAACGCGGATCATTTCTCGTGAAACGATCAGCGCGATGCGCAAGAATGTGACCGCTAAGTGTTATGGAGGCGACATCAGCCGCAAACGCAAGCTCTGGGAAAAACAAAAGGCCGGCAAGAAGCGGATGAAATCGATTGGTTCGGTCGATATTCCACAGAAGGCTTTCCTCGCCGTTCTAGAAACAGGCGAAGAAGAGGGAAAGAAGAAAGCGTAAGAATCATCTGGCCTCTTTCCCATCGAGCCAGCTGAAATCCAACGACTCTAGAAAATCTGATACTCGCTGCCATGGCAACAGCAACGGGTAACAAAAAAAATAGGGCGTGAACTTCACTCCGATCAATAACCAGATGCCGATCTGCATTAACAGTAAGCTGCCAAAAATAAATGCTTTGAGATAATTATTGATCAGCCCCAATGGCGCACCCAGTTCGAAGACGACAGCCATCAGTGCCATCAGCACGCAAAGCCAGTTCTGTTTGGCGATCCACACACCCCAGTCGAGTGGGACTGGTCGATCGTATTGGTGCATAAGAAGAAGGTTTGAAAAATTGTCAGAAAAAATCCACTCCAATCCAGATCGGTAGAGCTTGGAATAACCTGCCCCGAAGAATACCAGAGCAAACGTAACTAACATCAGTTTCATCGGCCAGTTGTACCTGCCGGACGCGGCGGGCTTTGGGTCCCGTGCGAATTTCTTACGAATTAGGTTGTCGATCGACCAAGCTGCCCCGGAGTCGCTGAAAGCAAAGATGCCCATCAGGATAAGTGGTAGGGTATATCCATGGCCGATCTTTCCCCCATAGCAGTTCGGTAATCCCACGATGTAGAGGGCCATGAGAGTGCAGGAAGCAGTACTGATTCTCGTAAGGAAGCCTAAACAGCTAAAAATCAGGCAGAGCTTAAATGCGAAATGCAACAGGGCCGCGTTGTCGGGGGAGACTTGAGAGAGCCCTAGGTTGCGGAACAGAGGAATGGGCCACCACACTACTTGGGTCATATCGGCCCACAGGCCAACGTTATGTTCCCACAGCATGATACTCATCGCCGCGAAAAAATAGATTCTCGCGATGCCCAGAGCGCCGGCACTCTTGGGAGTGAACCAGTAGCGATTCCAAGGACCAAGAGTGTGATCAGTTGACGTGCTCATTGGAACTGGAACCCAAGCATTCGCGTTTTTCGTGGATACTCGAGGTTTCGCAATTCAGGGTCGAGTTCCCACTGTAAGCGATAGACATTGATCCCGATCATCTCAGGCCACTCTTCATCGTGTTCTGCCCTATTTCTTTCATATATCTGAGCCAAACTAGCCAACACTTCGTCGACGGCTCTCTTATCTCGCATTCGGACAGTGTTCTTCAGCAGGTAGGTGAGTCTGGACCTACCAATCGGTTTCAGATGCATATTAACGTCCATCGGAATTTCTCCTTCGGGTGTGACCATATACACTTCATTCTTAACATGAGTGGGACCAATGAGCGTAGAGTACATCCGATGCGACGAAAATGGCCAATGCTCGGTATAGAAGAAAATGTCGTACAAAAAGATTGTGATCACAAAGATGATCAGCGCGTTGGGAACGAATTTTCCAAAGTTATCCACCGGCTCGCGAGATTGTTTCTTTCGTTTGCGATTCACGGTCGATCAGGCTGAGAAGAGCTAAGCTGAAAAGAGTTTTGCGCAGATCGCGACTAACGCATAAGTATAAACTTTGCTCTACCAGAAAACAAGCGATCTCACAGAGCACTGCCTACGGAGGTTAACCCAACATAGGCAGACGCTCTGCTAGATAAGTCTTGTGAGAATGTTTCGAACTCATCCTGGACCGCAAACAGTTCGGCATGGCATGGCCCACGGAGAGACAGAAGTCGCTTGTTCTATCACCTATCACTGGTAGGTGATGATTGCATTACGGCGCCGTCATCGGCATTTGCTGATACATTTGTGGCGAGCTCATCATAGTTGACGCGCCAGGGTAGCCGTAAGTTACCGAACCACCAGGGCTGCAACTATTACATGCAGGCGGCGGGCATGCTGGGGCGCACACTGGGGCACAGGGACGATATACCTGTGTAGGTACAGCGGGAGCCTTCTTTCGGCAGCAGCCACAGCCGCTTGTGCCAAGTACTAAGGTCGCCAACGCGAGTAAAACTACGGATCGCTTCATTGCTCTGCTGTCCCAGATGAAGGGACACTCCTTATCGCTTGATGATTCAGCGGCCAATTCTCTGCCGGGAGGGGGCAACGCCTGCCACTTTGTCGTAACCGTCTGTGTATCCACACAACCATTGCCCCCAGTGAGGCCAGAAGCAAACGCCGCGTTGTTTTTTGGCACCATTTTGACCCGATCAACGCGGCACAGGTAACGATTAGCCCGATTGTTCCGTACGGTGCGAAAAGCACGGTTTACGCCGTGATTCACCTCAGAGAGCCCCCTGCACGGTTCACCCCAGTTTTCGGTACAATGCTGACATGCCCGGTCCTGCCAGTAATCAGAACAGTCGTCTCTGGCGTGCTATGATCTGGGCGCTGCGGATAACTGTCGCGTTGCAGTGCTTGGGCACCTGGGGTTGGTTTACTGTTTGGCAGGAAACTCCCTTTCTGCACTGGCTTCTTGATCCTGAAGATATCGGCGGTTTGCATTGGAGCGAGCCGACGTCATTGGCAGTGCAACAAACGATTGGCTGGCTCATTCTGTTAGCAGGCCTGTTCACCTTGGCCCGCCCTTGTGCGGCGGTATTGGGGCCCGTGGCTGTAGTGCAACTTTTAATTGCCGTGGCAATGTGGCGAGTCGACTACGGATTCAGCTTGGAAAGCGATTGGCTTTCACCGCGGACGACGGCATTGTTCCCGTTCGTGTCACATCTGGCTCGGATCGCCGCTCCTCTCGGACTACTAATGCTAGACCCGTGGCGGGCCGAGCGGCCCTTGAGCGACGACAGGGTGGCTCTGGCGATCGGTGGATTGCGTTGGGCAGCAGCAATAACTTTTTTCGCGCATGGGATTGAAGCATGGTTGCTCCATCCAGAGTTTGTTGATATTTGCATTAGCTCATCCGAGAATATTCTGGGAATTAGAATGGCTCAGTCGACGGCTGAAGTGTTGCTGAGAATCATAGGCGGGGTAGACATGTTGGTAGCGATCGCTTGCATTGGCACTCGCTGGCGAGCAGTGTTATGGTGGATGGCCTGCTGGGGGGGAATAACTGCGGTTAGCCGGGTGGCCGCGTACGGTCTGAACGTAGGCTGGAGCGCTGTGTTGACACGTGCCCCCCACTTTGGCATTCCGCTGGCTGTGGTCCTGTACTGGCATCTGCTAGAATGGACTCGCGCGAACCCGATCGCTAAATCAAAGATAGATACCGACAATAATCCAGTAAAAGAGGGTTAATCTAGTGCGCTCGCTTCCATGGCTAAGATTTGCAACTTTGATGCTTCTATTTTCGAGCTGGAACTTGGGCTTTACGGTTCAGGTTTGGGCTGATGCCAAGTTGGAAGGCACGAACCCGGCTCAGTGGCGGCTAATCTGGCACAAAGATCCTGCTACATCGGCAGTGCTGTCGTGGAATACGGCCGAAGAAGGTCAGCAGCATCGTGTACATCTGCGCGCCGAAGGTGCCAATCAGGATACGGTCGTCGATGCCGCCCGCAACGGCAAGTATTCCGCCAAGAGCCCGTCACTCTATTACCATCATGCTCGACTAGAAGACTTAAAGCCCGACACGAAATATCATGTCGAAATCGAAAGCGATGGAAGCCGCAGTCCACCGATGTACTTTAGGACCGCGCCAAGTGAAGACGTACCGATTAGCGTTGTATTTGGTGCCGACTCGCGTAGCGGCTGGGAGGAGAGGCGAGAAGTAAACAAGATGCTCGCCCAGTTGGTCGCCGACTCATATGAGTCAGACAAAACACCCATATTGGCGTTCGCCCATGGCGGAGACTTTGTTGTCAGTGGCACTCGGCTCGACCAATGGTCGCGGTGGATGAGTGATCACGAGCTAACAACTGGTGCTGACGGTCGGCTTTTGCCGATCATTCCTGCCCGTGGCAATCACGATTTCGGAAAGCTCTTCAACCAGATTTTCGACTTCCCACCAGAAGACACCAATTACTATTCGGTCAATCTGGGTCCTCAGGTTCGGCTGGTGACGCTCAACACCGAGACAAGCGTTGCTGGAGAACAGCTGAATTGGATTAAGAAGGAGCTTGCTGAGTCTCGACCCAATTATCGTTGGTTGTTCGTCCAGTACCACCGACCAGCGTTCCCCGCAGTGAAGAATCCGTGGACGAATTTGAATTATTGGGTACCGCTGTTTGAAGAATTCGACGTTGACCTTGTCTGCGAGGGCGACGGGCATGCAATTAAACGGACGCCGCCTATTCGCGATCATCAGGTCGATCCAACCGGCGTGGTTTACGTGGGCGAAGGAGGCCTGGGCGTGGGGCAGCGCACCCCGAAAGAAGGGCGGTGGTATCTAGAGGAACCACACGGGAAAGTTGGCAAAGGACACCACTTGCAGGTGCTTACTTTTGGTCCGGAGGATCTTACTTATCGTGTCGTGTTGTTGGGCGGCGAGGAGTTCGACGAACACAAGCTGCTGGCCCGACCACCTAAGACAGCCGCCAAGCCGAATGACGTTCATTGAGCTCTGTCTTGAAATTCTCTTCGATTCAGTCGATTGTGCAGCTCGCCGTCGGGACGATGCTGTTGGCATTAGCGATGAGAACTTGGTTAGTGATGGGGCTGATCGAGCCGGTTACAGTCTCTGGCAGCTCGATGGCGCCGACACTAGACGACGGCGACTATCTTAGGATCGACCGCACACAATTCGTACGCCGTCGACCGACTCGGGGCGAGGTAGTAGTCGCGAGGAATCCGCATGACGGCACGCAGCTGTGCGTAAAACGCATCGCCGGAATGCCAGGCGAAGTCATTGAAATTAGACAAGGTGATGTGTGGATTAACCGTCATCCTTGTGCGAAAACTCTTGAGCAGCAACGCGCAGTTCGGCAGCTTGTACATTCCGAGAGGGGGCGAACGCTGCGATGGCATGCTATGGATTCCAATTTGTGGCGGTGGCGAGAAGACGCCTGGCGAGTCAATTCAGATCAAATGGACCAAATGCACTGGCTGAACTACGTTCACCCAGGAGACCAACCTGTCACAGACGATGTTGAGAGTAACCTGGGGTTATCGCGTCAGTTAAATTTAGTTTGCGACTTCGCTTTGTCGGTCAAACTCAGTACGCGCGGAAGCGGGCAGCTAGCTCTAAAGCTAAATGACGGCAGGCAGACGATACGCGTGGGTCTGATTTTGCCAACAGGCGAACTGAGTCTAAGCTCCGACGGCCAGCTACTCCATAAGTCCGCGATTTCGAAAGAGAGCCTGCGAAAGTTGTCGCGTGGTTCAGTACGCTTGGAACTGTCTAACTTCGATCGACGATTACAACTGGCGATCGGGTCCCGGGTCGAGCTAAGCCATCCGCTGACTTCCACCTCGCCGCCCCGGGGAACTAGCCGCCCCATTTCGATCGGAGTCGCTGGTTTACAGGTTGCGCTTGGCGATCTGAACGTCTATCGCGATATCTATTATTTGCAGCAGACAATGGGCGAAGCCCACGCTGCAAAAACGGCCATACTCCGCCTGGGCCACGATGAGTATTATTTGCTGGGAGACAACAGCCCCATTTCGATCGATAGTCGCATCTGGGGCGGTGTCGGGAACCGGATGCTACTGGGCAAGCCTTTAGGCGTCCGCTAGCACCGTTTGCCAGAGCACGGGTTTCAAGTTTCCCGTAGCCATGTTTTTTGGCTATATTACCGAGTCTGTGGCGAAGTGCTCTAAATCTGCGATCCGTTGGATCGCGGCTATTGTTGCCGTTTCACCTAAGTTCTTAGCTATTTCGACTACGATTGTGTACTAGATGGCCAATAAAAAATCTCAGAAACGCTCCAATCCTCAGCACAAGAAACTCATCGAGAGTCCAGCCGCCCCAAGTGGGGGGATGCACGCTCTACGCGAAACGCTCGAATCGATCGTGATCGCATTTGTTTTGGCTTTTCTGTTCCGCACCTTCGAGGCCGAGGCGTTTGTAATTCCTACCGGTTCGATGTCGCCCTCGTTACAGGGTCGACATAAAGACGTCGATTGCAACGAATGTGGGTATCGTTTTCGCGTGACCGCTAGCGAAGAAGAGCGCGAACACTCTCAAGAGGAGTTCAGGAGACTAAAAAGAGATCAGAGAGCGGGAAGCTATTTGAGACATAATAATTTGCCGGCACAGAGCCTATTCGATACCGTGGGAGGAATGTGCCCTATGTGTAGGCAAATGATGGCGTTTCAAAAGGATATTGCGGAAGAATATCCCGCGGATTATATCAGTTATGTCGATGTGCAGGACGAGCCCAGCTACCCGGGCGACCGAATTCTGGTTAACAAGTATGGCTACGACTTCCACGAACCTAAGCGCTGGGACGTCGTGGTTTTCAAGTTTCCCGGCAATGGCGAGATGAATTACATTAAGCGGCTGGTAGGTTTGCCGGGTGAAACGCTACAGATATATCAGGGCGACCTGTTTTCGCGTCCAATTAATGATCGCGGAGATTTCCAAATTGACCGAAAGCCCGCCGATAAAGTTGCTGCGATGCTGCAGCCGGTTCACGATACTGACTATGATCCGTCGGTTCTCTATGAGGCAGGTTGGCCACTGAGGTGGGAGCCTACAGATGGGGGTTGGCAGGTCGATGTCAAGACTGGCGAGCAGTCTGTTCAACAGCAATTCAGTGCTGATTCTAAAGATACCGAAACGATTGCCTGGCTTCGTTATCGCCACATGGTTCCCACCGATGAAGATTGGGGCATCGCTCGGACAATAGTCAAAACAGATGATTTTGACCCCGAATCGAAGGCTCGTTGGCTTGAGGGGGCTCGTCCAGAATTAATTCGTGACTTCAATTCCTACAATGCTCTCAAGATCTGTTGGTCCGTGTTGAATTCAGGTTGGCGTATGCCACAGAAGGACATGGGACTGCATTGGGTTGGCGACCTGGCTGTCGATTGCGATGTACAGATCGGATCTCCACAGGGCGAGCTGATATTGGACTTAGTAGAAGCGGGCAAGCATTTTTCGTGCACTATTAATTTGCACACCGGCCTGGCGACGCTCGGCATCGAAGGCGACAAAGACTTCAGCCCTTCGGCAGCGACGTCTGTCGACTCGGCAGGAAGTTATCACTTGAGATTCGCAAATGTCGACGATCAACTATTACTATGGGTCGACGACGAACTTGTGGAGTTCGACGACCCGACCTACGACGTCGATGCTTTGTTTGGCGAGCGCCGGCAGATTATACCGCGCGCTGGAGCCGACGATGAAGGAGATCTATCGCCAGTAGGCATAGGATCGCGGGGTGCATCGATCAATGTTAGCCGACTACAAGTTTTTCGTGACATTTACTACTTAGCTACAAATTCGAGCGACAATCACAAAGAAACGGACTACTCGCAAGAACGGTCCTCTACCGAGGGTTCTCAATTTGCCCGTATGACTGATGCTGAGCTGCGGCAATTGTTTGTCGACCCTGCAACTTGGCCCCGGTTTCTTACTCGGCGAAAACGGAGTTTTGACATCGAGGAGAACCAGTTTTTTGTCATGGGAGACAATAGTCCTGCGAGTCAAGATTGCCGTTTGTGGATGGGTGGCAATGCCCTCAAGGGCAAACCCGGCGGCGCGTACCTTGATCGTCGTCTGCTCACCGGCAAAGCGATTTGTGTATTTTGGCCCCACTCCTGGGGCGGCATTCCGGGGCTCAGAATGCTCCCCGGCTTTCCCGGTTTTGGAGACATGAGAATAGTTAGGTGAAAAAAGTCTAGAGTCGAGGGCCTAGGGACCAGAGCCAGAAGGAATCAGAGTTTATTCACTCTGGCTATGGACTCTAGATTCTCGACTCTAGACTCTACCCGTCATGGAGGACGAATACTGTGACCTTACTGCAATCGACAGGCTTGGTGAAAAGCTATGGCCGGCGGCGCGTGGTCGACGGTGTTGACTTCACGGTCGAACGAGGCGAAATCGTAGGATTGCTGGGCCCAAACGGCGCTGGCAAAACTACCACGTTTCGCATGACCTGCGGTATGATCGAGCCCGACGCAGGAGCTGTGTATCTAGGCGATCACGAAGTGACTTCCTGGCCCATGTTCCGCCGCGCCCGCGAAGGTGGCATGGGCTATCTAGCTCAGGAGTCGAGCGTTTTTCGCAAGCTCTCAGTGCAGAATAACCTGTTGGGCGTGATGGAAATGATCGGCATGGACCGCAAGACGCGTCGCAAGCGGTGCGGCGAGCTGATGGAACAGTTTGGGATTACTAAACTTCGCCGCAGCAAAGCGATGTCGCTCTCAGGCGGCGAACGCCGACGCCTGGAAATCGCCCGCTGCTTGGTTTCTGATCCCGAAATTATCTTGCTCGACGAACCTTTCACAGGCATCGATCCGGTCACCATCGCAAGCATTCAGGAGATTATCCGCGACCTGCGGTCACGCGGAATCTCGATTCTGATTACCGACCATCAGGTGCGCGAGACGTTGCAGATCACCGATCGCAGCTATGTAATCCGCAGCGGGCAGGTCCTCTGCCATGGCCCGCGCGACGCAGTGTTGCGAAATCCAGAGGCGCGCAAATATTACTTTGGCGAGGGAATGGATCTTGGCCTCGACCAGTCGCAGACCGCGGCAGCTGCTTCGAGGGAGCGTGTGACATCGATCCGAGGTCGCCTGACGGGCCGTCAGAAGAGGCCCGAAGGACCCCGCGAAGGCGCGGCTTAGCGCAGCAACTCGATGCCTGCTTCTACCGTCATTTCCACCGCGATCGCGGCTAAGATCAGTCCGAGCACTCGCACCATTAGCGTGGAGCCCGACATTCCGATCATCTTATAGACCCGATTGGCCTGCAGTAGCACTAGTAGAGTTAGCCCTAACACAGCCATCAATAGCGCGCAGGTAGTCGCCTGTTGTGCAATCGAGTATTCGGTGTTATCAGTAAGCACGACACAGGCAAGAATCGCGCCGGGACTGGCAATCGAAGGCACCGCCAAGGGATACGCGGCGATGTCCTGGTCGTTATCGGTGGAGGATATATCGGCGGCGACTCCCGATCCGAAGACCATCTGCACACCGAACAGAAAGAAAATGATACCTCCGGCTAGCTGGAACGACTCGAGCCGCACACCCAGCCAGCCGAGCACAAATTGCCCCAACACGATAAAGATTACCAACACAACCGCCGACATCGCCACACACCGAATCGCGATCCGTGTACGCTCAGCCTTAGAAACTTCCCCGGTAAGCCCCACGAATAAGGCCAGGGTAGTGATCGGATCGATCGTCGCGAGGAAGATCATCAGATCGCTGACATGTTTTTCGATGTGAAACACTCGCTTGCTCGTTTCTTGCGGGAAGATTTGTCTTCGAGGATAGATGCTCCGCCCATTCTCTCTGCCGGTGAGTTCATGGCAAGCTGAATTTCCCAGGTAAACGATAGAGTTGCCAAGCAGAAATTCTCTGCTTTGCTGTACCTCAACGAAAAAGCCGCTGGGACCCTCCCAGCGGCTTTACGATCAGTATCGCTAAAAACACTTTAGCTGCATCGGCGTCTTCCGCAGGCGATGCCAAAGAGTAAGCAGCCGGCGAGTGCCAGTGACGATGGCTCGGGGATCTCCTCTAACGGACAATCTTCTGGCAGACAATCGGGTACGACGTCGAATTTGTCTCCGGCCTTAATTGGCGAAGCATGGAGTAAGAAATTCGAATTCTCGGGATTGCCGCCACCGAAATCGGCCCCGAAGAAATCCGAAGAGGTAAGCAGATTCGGCAAGTCGGCCGGAGTCAGCGGGCCTGAAATCTGGATTTCCCATGATTGATGGAACGGCCAGTCGGCGAACGCCGGGTCGACCGTCTGGTAGATATCCAGTCCATTGGGGTCCTGCATGAGTGCCGGTGAGTTCGAAATAATCGCTCCGCCGTTCTTGTCCAAGTCGCCCCAATTGTTGAATTGATTGGGATCATTGGGGAAGTTGTTCATGATGTAGTCGAGTGATGTTGCGGCTCCGAGCACTGCGCCGCCACCATCGTGTTTCAGCTCGTGCCCGAGGCAGGTTCCGGCGTTGCTACAGTCCTTGAGGTCGGAGGCATCGCCATTGCCTCGCTGACTGAGCTTAACCTCGACTTGGGCACCGTTCCACAGGAACTCGATCTTCTCGCTGCCCGTGTTTTGGTTCATGGCGATGATGCCGTTTACTAAATCATCATCATTGGGGTCGTAGCCATTGTGCGTGCCAGTACCCCAAGTAGTATCTTTTAGATTCAGCGGCATTTCGAAATAGACGAACAAGTCGTCCGGGCCGCCGACATTCGGGTCGGCATTCTCGCCGATACCAACTTTAAGCTCAGTCGTGCCGGCTGGAGTGCCATCATCGAGAATCAGTGGGAAGACGAACTGATGTGTGTAAGCATCGTTCGCCGGATTATAGATACCATCCAGAGTAAATGTTCCGGCTGAAGCGGACTCGATGATACTAAGGCAAAGAATCAGCCCTAAAGCTGTAGATACAAGTTTTCTAATAATCATTAGCGGCTACCCCTAGTTGCAAAGAAAACAAAGATGAAATCCACGGATCAAGAGATCCGGATGTTTTCAAAAAGATGTACGTATCGTACGCCCACTTGAGGCCTAGTTTAAGGGACGAACACCATGATTGCAAATCATTTGAGGCTCTTTTTCTAGAGTTTTATTGACGTTGAAACCAACTAGAGCCAGGCAGTCACCGATTGCGGGCCCGTACATCAGAGAGCCTGGATTGATCACTACATCGGGAACTATGGAACTATTTGCGCCAGCATGAGTTAAGAACACGACCGGAATGTAATTCTGCAGCTTGGCCAAGTTATTTGCCAAAAGACCGGTCAAATCCTGAAGAATCTCGAATTGCCAGTCACTCTACCAGAACGTACAGCCGCAGATGTGGCGCAACTCTGCTATCGAGTGAAATATGGGTTTGGGTATTGGTCTTTCAGCCCGGCAAAAAGAGTCCGGCGGATGTTGATTGTCGAAGACACTGGACCAGCAGTACACTAATTAACAGCATTGGTTCCAGAATCGCATGTTCCGAACTAGGTGACATCCCCAAATTGAGTACGCTAGACGAAGCCAAACTGGTCGATTACCTGAATGAACATCGTATCACTGCGGAGCGTGATATCGAGGTTATTCCACTATCCGGCGGGGTGTCGAGCGATATTTCACTAGTCCGCGCGGGCGACCAGGAGTTTGTGGTCAAACAGGCCTTAGAAAAGCTAAAGGTAAAAGACGATTGGCATTGCGACACCGCGCGCAATATCACTGAGCGCAACGCAATCGACTACGTCGCGCGGTTTATGCCCGTTGCCGTCCCCAGAGTGATCCATGGGGATTCGGAAAACCGACTACTCTTACTTGAGTACCTGGGGTCTGGATATGCGCCCTGGAAGAGTCAGCTGCTGGCTGGGCAGGTCGACGATTCAACCGGTACCAAGGTGGCCCAAATTTTGGCGAGATTACACAATGCTACGTGGGGAAACACCGAGGCTCAGAAGAAGTTCGATACGACCGAGAGTTTCTACGCGCTCCGGATAGAACCTTATCTAGTTACGACCGGTCGTCGACATCCTGAAGTAGAGGACCTCTTCATGGCAGAGGCCGAGCGTCTCCAGACGGCAAGGTCCGCGCTAGTTCATGGCGATTACAGCGCGAAGAACATTATGGTTTCCGCCGATCGCCTCGTCGTTTTAGACTGGGAAGTTGCCTGGTATGGTGACCCTGCTTTCGACCTGGCCTTCTTGCTGAATCTGCTCTACTTGAAGTCGCTGCATCTCCGGCAACAGTCGGCGAGTTTCCTGCAGCTCATCGACACGATACGCTCTACTTATTCCAGCGAGCTTAAGCATTTTGATCAGGATCTGGAGCAAAGGATCTGTTGCCTGACGCTGATGCTGATGCTAGCGCGAATCGATGGCAAATCGCCTGCCGAGTACCTGACTAAGACAGCTGACCAGGAACTTGTGCGAGAGTTTACTAAAGAAATGTTAATCCAGAACGTCAATCGGTTCGCAGAAGTGGATACTGTCTGGCGTTCGAGATTATCTCAGTAATTGTTCATGTGATACAAGCGGAGAGAGCGTGACACAGACGATCGCCCAGATTATTGCACGAGAAGTGTTCGATTCGAGAGGACGACCAACAGTAGAAGTGGAAGTCACTTCGTCCGGCGGAATAACTGCCGCAGCGATCGTGCCCTCCGGCATGTCGACCGGTCGCCACGAGGCACTCGAGCTCCGCGATGGCGATCCGCAGCGTCACGCCGGACTCGGGGTCAGCAAAGCTGTCGACAATGTTCGAGATGTAATTGCACCCGCGTTGATGGGTCACGATCTGTCGGACCAAGCTGGAATCGACGCCATGCTGATTGAGCTCGACGGAACCTCCAACAAGACTCGTTTGGGTGCGAATGCAGTTCTGGGCGTGTCGCTAGCCGCGCTGCGCGTCGCTGCATCGGTGGCACGCATGCCACTGTGGCAATATCTGGATCCGACCGGCCGCGCTACATTGCCGTTGCCGATGGTGAACATTCTCAGCGGCGGGCTTCATGCGCGAGGCAATGTTGATCTCCAGGACTTCCTGATGGTACCTGTCGGAGCCAGAAACTATTCCGAAGCTCTCACCGTGAGCCTCGATGTGCATCGAGCCACCGGTGAACTGCTAAGTAGCCAGGGCCAGTCAACGCTCAAAGCGGACGAGGGCGGTTACGGGCCGAAACTCGAAAGCAATCGCGCCGCACTAGATCTACTAATGCAGGCGATAGAATCCGCCGGCTACGTCCCTGGCGAACAGATTGCCATCGCGCTCGACGTGGCTTCTTCGCATTTTTACTCTGAGGCTGATGGGCGTTATTATTTTCGGTCGGAGGGACGGAGTCTTAGTGCGGATGAGATGGTCCAACTACTCAGTGAGTGGGTCGACGACTATCCAATCGTTTCGATTGAAGACGGCTTGGCCGAAGACGACTGGGATGGTTGGACTCGGCTAACACACCGCCTCGGAGACCGCTGCCAGGTGCTCGGCGATGATCTGTTCACCACAAATCCTGATCGATTGCGTCGAGGCATCGAGCAGCAGGCGGCCAACGCCGTGCTGGTGAAAATGAACCAGATCGGTACGATCAGCGAGACGCTCAACGTGATTCAGTTAGCCCAGGAAGCTGGCTTTCGCACAATCGTTTCGGCCCGATCAGGGGAAACGGAAGACAACAGTTTGGCAGATCTGGCCGTTGCTACCAGCGCGGGCCAAATCAAAATTGGCTCGGTGTGCGGATCCGAACGATTGGCCAAGTACAATCAATTGCTGCGAATCGAGTCGGCCATGGGTGATGCATCACGGTTCGCTGGCCGAGATGCCCTGGGTATCGGGCATTGAACGCACTCTGTTCACCGCAACTACGAGCAACAATGTCGATACTGCTCGTTGAGGGCCAGCATCGTTTTCTCGGGAGAAGAATTCTCGGTCACTGCTTCATGGAGAAGCACTCCGGCCGATTCTTGAAATTCGTGGAAGCCTGGCACACGAGGACGCACGTACGCCTGCTCTAGGGTTCTCAATGTGCCACTGAAAAACTGAGAGCAAGCTTGATTCACGACAGGACTAGTCCAGGCAGCCAGATGTCCTGGTTGGCCGTGGTTATCGAAGTACTCGCCTGCTTGAATGTCAGGGGACAAGACATACGACAGATAACTGGCTGCTTCTTCGCGATGGGCGGAACGCGCAGAGATGGCTACCCCGACGCCGCCTAGCAGAGAAGTCTTCTGGGCTCCTGGATAGCTCGGTGGATTTGCAAAGCGAATAGCGCAACCCGCCTGTCGGGGTTGAGAGTAACAACTGTAACCGAATAGCAAAGGTACATAGGCGATGTCTGATCGATCGCGCATAGCATTAAGCGTCTGAATTGGATTCAACTCTAACGACCGCTCGTGCAACAGGGGCAGAAGGGCAATTATCTCCTCCAAGACCTTAATGCCCGCTTGAGATTCTATGCCAGTTTTCAGATCAAAGAAATCTTCACCGGCAAGCTGAGCGCACAAACTGAGGAACGAACACCATAAGTCTGTCGGGCTCAACGGCCAAAGGACGGATGACTTGCTCTTCAAACGCTTGGTCAGTGTATAGATATCTTGAATCGTGTGTGGTAGTTCGTGCTCCGATCCCTCTAGGAGATCCGGACGATAGGCGGCCACTTGCGCTGCAGCATCGATCGGCAGAGCGTATTGGTGCCCCGCGTACAGATAGCTATCGAAGCTCGGGCCGACCGAGTTGGCTTGTTGCTCAGCAAGAAATTTTGCCGGAAGAAGTTCCTCCAGCGATAATAAGAGTTGCTTTTCGTGCGCCTCGCCCATAAATGGGTGATCGACTAAAAGCAGATCATACTCTTCGGCCAACTGTTCAATGGAAGTCTCCCCGAAGCTCTTGAGGCTTCGCTTGTCCCATTGGAGGCGGATATTTCCGTGAGACGCCGAAAACGATTTGCTTGTAGCGACGAGCGGATCATACCCACGGGAATGGTCCCAAGTGATGCCTTTAATTAGGATCGTCATCGATCACCGATCGCCCTATTGAGAGTCGACCCGCTCGAGCGAGTGCAAGATGCCCTTGAGGTAACCCACAGTAAAGGCTCGCGAGCGCTCCTGCCATTTGCCATCCGCACCAATATTGGGTACATGCCCGGGAATTATGAGCCCCCGAAAACCAACATCGTGAAGTTTCTTCAGAATCTCGAAGGTATCGTAGTAGCCAGGTTCATCAACGAATACTTCGTGCAGAGGCTCTGGCAGTGCATTAGAAATCGTTTGGAAGTGGACATAGAAGAGCTTATTCGCTGCCGAGTAATGATCAATCACCTCTGGAATATTCTCACCCATCGCGGCCCAATTGCCCAAACAGAATTGGCAGCCGTGGTTCGAACTCGGGACGAAGTCGAACGCCCGATCGAAGGCTTCGCGACTTCGGAATAGTCGCGGCACGCCGCCAATTGCAGGAATTGGTGGGTCGTTCGGGTGCAGCGCCAGTTTTATCCCTTCAGACTCAGCCACTGGCACGACCTGTTCGACGAAATAGTGGTAGTACTCCCACATCTCCTGCTCGGAGTATTCGCGGCCTGCGATTAGCGGAGCATTCTCGAAATCGGCTAGATCGATCGACATCGACTCGGCGCCACCTCGAAGACGATAGGTAGTCGAGCTCCGATAGACCTCGCCCGCATCCCAGTAGTAACCGAGCATCGGAATCCCTGCCCGGGCAAGATTCACGACGGTCTGCTGCACATGCTCGATCTGTTTTTCTCGGCCAGGCAGCCCCAGGATAATCTTGTCGTAAAAGCATCGCGGTATGTTTTCAATCACGTTGAGCCGCAACCCGGCGTCTTCGACACGATTACGCAGCGCTAGAATCTCAACGAACGACCATTGCTCCTCTCCAGTCAGTGGAAGCTCGGCATAGTTCGTATCGATCAGTGGCGTGCGATACATATTGAGCAGAATGTCGTCGACGCCAAGCTGCTTGATAAATTTCAATCGTTCCAGATCAGGATGCATGAACGACCCCAACCCTACGCGCATTGGCAGGCTGTCGAAATCGATCGGAGTTTGTGCCATATTGCTATTCCTGCCTACGGTCGTGGCTACGTCTGTTCAGCACCCTGTTTGCTGACAGTGAAGTTATTCCCTTGGTAGGGAACGTTCAACAACTTCGAATTAGCGTCGAAGTCGTCCAAGTGCGAGTCGACTTGAATACCATCGTAAAGCGTTAAATCAGCACCAAATAGCGAATCGACAACCAGATCGGCAAAACTGCCGCCGGAGACTTCCGACCAATCGTTGCCGTAGGGTTTGTCTCGCGGGCACTTGAATGCACCACCCTGTTCAGGTGGAAAAACAGTTTCCACGATGTGTGCCTGGCCATAAGGTCCTTGATTCGAGGCTTTCGCGAAGCCTTTGACCCACTCACTGACGCGTTCCGACGATTCAACTTTATATAACCCAGCCGCGGTCTTGGCAGGCCAGGCCGTATAAGCGCCGAGCCAGCTGTGGTCAGCGCGGGCGTTCCACGAGCAGTCGACGTCGCCCGGCGATAGCGAGTGCATCCAAAGCGGCGTGTGAAGTTCGTCCCAGAAGAATTGATTCATCTCTTGCTTCTGCTGATCGCTTAGATCCTCAAACATCGTGTCGAAAACCGTCAGCAAGTCGTAACAGTGTCTTACTTCGTTGAAAGTACCATCAGGCTGGCCACATCTCCACCAACCCTTTCCTTCGACGTAGAGGAGTTGGTTGATACGCTTTGCAAGCTCTGTGGCTTCGGCTCGTAATTGGTTAGCACGGTCTCGGTCACCTCTATGCTCCAAGATCGTGGCGACAAACCGCATTCCGTAAACATTGCCGGCATTCATCGCCGGTACCTCATGAACCCACGTGCTGAGCACTTCCAGTAGATTGTCCAACTCACCATAGTCAGCGAGACCATTGCCATTTTTATCAAGCTTTTTCCAGTAGAGTGAATGGTCCACTAGATGCGCAAGAACGCTACGTCCGTCGATTTCCTTGTCGAGCCATGCGAAGTCTCCGGTGACACGAAGATAGTTGTCTGCGCAGCGCAGGATGCCCATATCGTTCACTGCATACCAGGACCAGACGGCCTTTCCTGTGAGATACTCGGTAGCAAGATGATCGTGCATGTCCTGTGAGAGCCAGGCTTCCAGAAGTGTCTTGAGCGTCTTTGGATCGAGCATCGCGAGGCTGAGCGAAGTGAGACTAATGTCCCATATGAATGTAGCGGTCGGCCAAATTCGTGGAGTAAGCGTGATATAAGTTGGCCCGTAGGCCGATTCGGGCGTGTCGCGACGGCTCTGCAACAGGCTCATCATCCCGCCGTAGTAGAGCTTCCAGAGTGTCGAGTCGCGTGTGACGAGCTGTGGTAGATGTCCCGAGAATTCAGAGTTACCAGGAGTCAGCGCCGCCACGATTCGCGCTTGGACTACTTCCTCATTCTCTTGGAGTAGTTGTGGAAATCTCGCCTGCAATCGTTCGTAATTTTTCAGTTCGCATTCTTTATCCCCGCCGACAACGTTGAGATAGTTGAAAGTCTTCGATTCTCCTGGGCCCAGAGAAAACTCGCTGATCAGTATGCGTCGATTCTCGATTCGATCGGGATGTGGTGATATTCCCTGCACTGAGAAAGCCTGGCTATGCTGCGCTTCGAAGAGCAGACAACCTTGTGACTCGATTGCCGTAAGCAGATTGTCTGCCTCTGCAGGTGAGTAGACGAACCATGGCTCCTCGCCAGAGGTGGATACGGCCGCGCGTAGATTGAAACCGAGAGTGACGTTTCGGGTCTCTCCGGTCGTATTCTTAACCGTAATCGATTCAGCAACCGCCCGTTCCTGAGATGGCATAAAAGTAATCGTGTTGAAGGAGAGACCTCCGACACTCGCCTCGCGCACGACGCGGTGAGGATACCAGGTATAGGCCACAGTCGCGGCTTCGGGGTACGACTGCAGAATTCTTCCATCGAGATAGAGCTCACAGGTGACAATATTTCCGGGAGTGAACGTCATCTTCGGAATACCGCCGCAGGCAAACGGCGGGAATGAGATTGCCGTGATGCCTGCCACAGACTTGGAAGCCTGAGAGAATCCCCACTCGTTTTGAGCGGGTGGAGGGTTGAACAGGTCCCGAAAGTGATGCACAAGCGTATCGCTGGCGAGATCCTTTAACGTCGGGATGACCGGCAGCACTTCACCGGCCTGTGATTCAGACGCTACGACCGCTCCCTGTGTGGCAACTGCGGTCAGAACCGTGGCACCCGTCCCCAGTTTCAGGAAATTTCTGCGGTCCAGTGATTCAATAGGTCTCTCGTTTTCTGGTGCCATGCGTATGTTCTCCGGTTAATGCTTAGATCGACTCATTCCAACTCGATCATGCTTACAGCCGCTTTTAAATATCCCAGTGCGTAGGCCATGCCTGCGTGCCACGGCGCGTCGCAACTCATCTGTGGTGTATGGTCAGGAATGATAACGCCGTCAAATCCGTTGCGATGAAGGATTCTCAGCACGCGAACCATGTCGATGTCTCCCTCGTCGATAAAGACTTCATGGTAGTCGGGCACCTTGCCCCGGACGTTACGGCAATGGACATAGCAGATGTTGCCCTGACGGCTGTACTGATCCACGACTTCGTAGAGATCGCCCTCGGTCATTTCAGCAAGCGTTCCTAGGCAAAATTCCAGCCCGTTGTGATGGCTAGGCTTGATGTCGAGCAGCTTCTGGCAGAGTTGTGGCTCGTACACCAATCGCGCGGTGTCTCTCAACGTGGGAACAGGCGGATCATCGGGGTGGGCGGCCAGTCGAACACCGGCCTCTTCCGCTACCGGAATCAGCTCCTCAAGAAAGTCACTCAGACGTTGCCACATCTGTTCGTGGGTGACAGTGCCAATGTTTCCCGCTGGAGCCTGAGGGTCGAACACCATGTTCCACACTTGTCCATTGGGGATCGGTGTCTCTTCCGGAGCTTCTGCTTTGCAATAGCCCACTGACGGGGCGCCCCCCCGGACCTGCCGAGTTGTCGTTCGACCCCAAACTCCCGCGAGGGAAAAGTTATAGCCCATGCAAGCAATACCAGCTCGCCCCATGTTGCGAATCATGGTCTTGACGTTTTCCAGCTGTTGCTGCTTTAGCGGACCGTCAAGCAAAATGTCGTACCAATGGGCCGGATCAAAGTTTTCAAGCGCAGCCAGCTCGAGTCCTTCAGTCTCGATTGCCTGGCGTAGCTCTGAGAGTTCTTCATAAGTCCAAAGGCGGTCGTGACTGGTTGTTTCGCCCCAGGCGTCACCGGCGGAAGCGGTCGACAGACTAGCAGAGTCTTTGAAATAGTCAGTCAAGTGAGCGACGATGTGAGTCGCACCGGCTTGCCGGGCGAATCGAAAGTTCTCGGCCGTAAGCATCTGACGGTAGAGACCTAGTCCGAGTTTCATTGCGGTCGCTCTCTCTAAAAAATTCCGGACAATAGACCACCATCAATGCGGTAACAGCCGCCAGTACAAAATGAGGAATCGTCGCTAGCTAGAAACAACACCAATTTGGCCACTTCGTCGGATTGACCAACTCGCCCGATGGGGTGCAATTCTCCCCATTCTTTAACGATTTTTTCCGGATCGTCAGGGGAGAATTTTTCGGCTGCCCAGTCGAGCATTGGTGTGTGAATCGTCCCTGGCGCAATGCAATTGCAGCGTATATTATCGGCCGCGTGGTCGAGCGCTACGGTAGTAGTTAGGCTGACAACCGCCCCCTTGGAAGCGGCGTAGGCCGCTACAGTTTTTTGCGAGGCGAATGCCTGTACCGACGCAGTATTAACAATCGCACCGCCTCCCCGTTTGATCATCTCCGGGATGACGTTTTTGCAAGTAAGAAACGTGCCTTTCAGATTTATATTCAGCTGCAGATCCCAGTCTTCTTCCGAGAGTTCGACCACTGTGCCATAACGCACTACTCCTGCATTGTTGTACAGAACATCGACTCCGCCGAAGGTCCCCACTGTCGCCTCAACCAGACTTTTTACATCATCGGACTGAGAGACATCACATCGAGCAAAGATGGCTGTGCCTCTCGCGCCTTCGATTTCGCCGACGGTTTCCAAGGCGGCTTGTTCGTCAACGTCGGCCACGGCTACGTGCCCACCCTCTCGAGCAAAAGCTATTGCACAGGCTTTGCCGATCCCTTTCGCGGCGCCAGTAACGATAACAACTTTGTTCTCGAAGCGCTTATTCATGGCTGACGTTCTCTACAGTTTGGGATATCTGGCTGGGAGCCCCGCGACGGACATCGTAGCTTTCGTCAGATGCCACCTTGCCAGACTAGATACGACGAGCGTGGACAAATCGTTACCGGCAAACACGACATTCGTGGGAGAGGAAAGGACCACGCTGCGCCAATCTTCAGCCAGCTTACTCAAATCGCCTTTCGGCGTAAGTTGGTAGATCACGTCAGGCGTGTAACACGCAATAAGCAAGTTGCCGTCCACATCAAGTGCCACGCCGTCGGGAACTGTGTTCGGCATCTCGACCACTGTCTCCATCGATCCTATGGTCCCGTCACGATGAATTTTGAATCTGCCAACTCCAGGCAAGTTTGATAAGACGACAAACAATTCAGTTTCGTCTGCATTAAGGGCCATGCCATTTGCGAATGGCAGATTCGCGTCGGTCGCCAACTCCGTCACACCACCGGGCCGGATGCAGAAAAGACAACCGGTCGACTTATCGAATTCACCAGAGTCTGTCACATACAAATTGCCCTGCGAATCGAAGACTGGGAAATTCGGAGTTTGCATCCTTTGCTCTGGTGAGCCACTTGAGTAGACCGATACCTCGCCGCTAGGCGTAGCTCGGACGACCTCTTGACGTTTCAGGTCACAGACATACACATTGCGGTCGGCGTCAAGGCAGAGGCCAAGGGCAAATCCGCCTGTACTAGCAACTTCTTCGAATGATCCATCGTCGAGGTTAACCCGATAAATTTGTCCGGCTTCGCCTCCCGCGTATACGAAACCATCAGGCCCCCAGGCCACGCCTTCAGGATGGTCGAGCCCGTCGGCAAAAGGCTCGAATTCGTTCAAACTCATCAATGTATCACTCATGGCAACGCACTTTCGAGTTCCTCAGTTGACACTGGCTCTTCTTCGATGCTCAATCCCGCAGAGGTACTGTGGATGGTGTAGTACTTATCCTTGTGCCGCACGTGTCGCAGTTGGCCTTGGAATCCGCGAGGTACGTTCGGTTCGAATAGCAGATCGTCACCTATCAATTCAGGGCGATAGCCGAAGAAGGTTTTGATAACTGTATTGGCAAAGCTGACCCCACCGCTGGCTTCGCGACAGACGCAGTCGCGCTCGGCAATGCGCACCGGCGCATCGTACTCTCTCTTATTCGGACCGTAGAGTTCATGAGCCTGTGAGTAAGGCCCTTCATGGGTGGCGCCTTCGCTACGGTGGAGAAAAGCGAGAGCCTCTTCGAAATAGCCAAAGTTGCACATGCCGTCCATCGTGCGGGGTAGCCAGCCGTCGTAGGCACCCATCGGGCCATGATCGGCGCGGTCCGATTGTTCGGCAGCGACATCTTCCAGCGATTGTGCCCGCATCCAGTGTTCGGTTAAGAGCTCGCGATTGACGAAGCCGACCATTTCCTCAGCCATCTTGGGACTGAGGTTTTCTGTAAAAAAGTTGCTGAGCGTGAGAAAATCGTAGCAATGACGCATTTCTACTCGACTGCCGTCGCGATGCAGACTGTACCAATATCCTTTGCCTGGTGCGTACAATCCTAACACCGCTTCAGCCAATGAGTCGGCGTCCGAGCGAAGCTCTTCGGGTCGAGATTCCTCGCCGAGTGCTTCCCTAATCTCTGCTGTCTTACGCATCATCCATACACTGGCCGCGTTGAGCGAGGGGACCCGATTGATATAGGTCGGTACACATTCCAGCAGATCCCAAGCACCGCCAAAGTCGGCCAGGACATCTCCTTCGCGAACCAGCTTTTTCCAGTTCGTCGAAAAATCATCCATCGTTTGCAATACGGTCTTGTCACCGATCTTCTCTTGCAAAAAGTCGGTATCTCCTGTGACTTTCAAATAGACAAACAGCATTTTGAAAATCGCGACATAGCTTGCGCTGTAGCGAAACCCGATTCCCGACCCACTGTAGAAATCTTGAGCAAAGTACTTGTCGATATCGAGTTCCAACCAGCCTCGTAAATGCTCCTTCATAGTTACCGGATCGAGCAAGGCGAACGCTGTCGACCACATCGAGGTATCCCAATAGAACATCACCGTGGCGCCTAGTCGTGGCGCTCCCGAGAGATAGACCCGTTCATGTATCGGTAAATTTGTTCGATGCAGTACCATTAAGGTCAGAGCGCCCATGTAATACACACGCCGCAGTTTCTTGTCGGGCGTATCCAACACGGGCAAGTTGCCAGAGAAATGCTTGTTACCTGGTGTGAAAGCGTCGTTGAATCGTTGCTGCCACAGATGCTTGGCTTGTTGAAAAACTTCGTCAAACTGTCGCCCCCAGTTTAGTGCAGACGCGACGACGTTCTGTTCCCGGTCGCCAATAGCCATCACGTAATCGAGCACTTTGGTTTCGCCCGGTCCGAGAGTCACTCGCCAATTCGCGTGGCCTTGATTCCCAGTGACAGTAATCTCGTCTGGCGGTTGAGCAAAGGCAAAAGCTGTTCGCGCGGCGGACGAATTGTCACGGATGAGAATTACTGGGCCCTCGTCAAACAACTCAGCGAAGAATTGGCGGTGGAGCGGTGCAATGAATTTCTCGACGTCATCTGGGATCGGCCCGATGTTTTCGCGGTAAGCTTCCATCAGGCGGAAGGCCGCCGAAGAAACGCTGCGTGCTCGGTCATCTTTCGGGAACGTCGGTAGCCGATAGAACCAATCCCAGCCGTCGTCAAATCTACTAACGATTCCTACGAGATCGACACGAAGATTGTGCTCTTGCTCTACGTCGCTCGTGTTCTTCAGCTTCACGCGGAACAGCACGCCTTTGTCTTCAAACATCATCCGCGTGGCGGTCTCAACGTCCAGGTTTTCGAGTTGCTTGCGGCGTAGGGTTTGGTAAGCATACCAACGGAATTCATCTGCGATAGGCACAGTTCCATCGATTGAGAGAGTTCCACTATGGTAAGCCTGAGAGAAGGGCGGTATCACCAGCCAGCTTACTGAAACAAGGTCTTTGTTAGTTAGCAGCGCGCCATGAAAATTGTGAATGCTCGGGTAGTGGCCCAGCTGCGATTTCGGCAGCCAATCGCTGGCCATATCGTCCAGCGAAGGGATAGCTGAGTCTGACTCCAGGGCGTATGCAGCATCACTTGCTGCGCCGGCTGCGGTCAAGCAGATTAACGCGGTCACCAGCGCCACAGCATTAGCGTGCATAAAAAGTTCTCCTGAAAAGACAAGTCAGACATTCTACCCCTTGGTATTCCTCTAATCCACAGTCTACGTGGCTTGTGGCAACCGCAATTGCGATCTTTCCCTAGAGGCAATATGCTACGTCTTATTCTTCAGAGAAGTTGCCAGACGATTGTCAGATCTCTGCGGCATGTTTTTGAATAGTTAGAACCAATTTTTACGAAGAATTCGACCTCGTTTTGTTACCCGCTGCAGAATTCTGTTTATCGTGGTAACTATAAGTGACACTATGTGCCCTGCTGTCGATTGTTAACAACAATGGCAGCACACGGCACCGACATGATGACCCCAAGCACACTCTTCAAAGAAATGGAGAAACCCATGGCCCCTGAAAGCAACCAGATCGCAGTTGGTCTCCCCCATGTGGGAGTTGAAGAACTCTCGAAGAAATGGGGCTGGTTTCTGGCCCTTGGTATCCTGCTGATTATCGGTGGAACGATCGCCCTTGGCTCCGCGTTCTTGATGACCGTGTTTTCGATGACATTCTTAGGTTGGCTGATGATCTGCGGCGGTGTGCTGCAAACGATTCACGCATTTCGTTGCAAAGAGTGGGGCGGGTTCTTCATCGATCTGCTCGCGGGATTGCTATATGTGGTAGTCGGTTTCCTGATTATCGCTAATCCCGCGGCAACCGCCGTCACCCTGACGATGCTGATTGCGATGTTCCTGATGTTTAGCGGTATCTTTCGAATCGTGTTGGCCTTGGCAGTACGATACCACAATTGGGGCTGGATGCTGCTTCATGGAGTGGTAAACCTAGTCCTGGGAATCTTTATTTGGAATCGCTTACCGGAAGCGGGACTATGGATGATCGGCCTGTTCATCGGGATCGACATGATATTCAACGGCTGGTCGCTCGTGATGCTTAGTATGGTTGCCAAGAACCTGCCAGAAGGTACCGCTGAGAAGGAATCATCAGCCTGAGCTATTCGATTCTCTTCTCGCATAAAGCACAACAAGCTTAAGATGTGGTAGATTCTGAACCCACGTACGCTTACTTCGCAGGTGGAGGCCATCGAAATTTCTGTAATAAACCGGCTGCTTTCGTCGACTAGTCTAGTGAACCGCCGTTCGCAGCAGGTATCTGCCGATGACAGACTGGAAATCAATTGTTCGCCAATACGGGCAGCTCGTGTGGCACACGGCCTACCGATTGGTAGGCAATGATGCGGATGCCCTGGACTGTTTCCAAGAAGTCTTCCTCGGAGCCGTGAAGGTCGATCGCAGGGAGCCGGTCGGCGACTGGTCGGCCCTGCTTCGTCACCTGGCGACTGCCCGGGCACTCGATCTGTTGCGAAGACGTTATCGTCGGCGCGATCGGATCGAACCAGAAGTCGACCCTTCCGTTGTGATCAGCCAAGAACCTGGCCCACGGCAAGAGGCCGAAGCTGGGGAGCTGGCCGGAAGGATGCGTGCGGCGCTCGCTGAATTGCCAGCCCAGCAGGCTGAGGTGTTTTGTCTTTGCCGGCTCGATGGAATGACTTACCGAGACGCGGCGACGCGGCTTGGCGTGGATACCAACCAGATCGGCGTGCTGTTGCACCGGGCTTGCAAACGGTTGCGACGACAGTTGGCGTCGGCGGGTGTTGATTCCGGACATTCGAAATGAGGCACTGAGCAGTGACAGTTCATCGAGAATCAGACCGCGACAATTTGCTCCAGGAGGCGACTCGGGCACTCCGTCAGTCCCCCGTCCCTGCTGGGCCGCCAGACGATGCGATTGCCGAAATTGAAGAGGCATTGGAACGTGGCGCCGATCGGCACCGGAGCTTATCACTCATACAGAGGAGCCGTGCGATGAAACCCCTGACCAAGTTTGCTGCCGTTGCAGCCAGTCTGTTAGTCATCAGCGGAACGGTGGCTTGGATTTTGACCGCCGGTGGTGGCAGCAGCGTCGCGCTCGCCAATGTTGCCAGTGTTTTAGATAATATCCACAGTGCAACCTTTACTGGAACAACAACTAAAGAAGGTGAGCCGCCAGTGACCGCGAAGTGTATGTTTCTAGAACCGTCTCGAAGCAGGATGGAATCTTCTCGTGGCATGGTGATTATCTGCGGAGATTCCAAGATGATCACGCTTGTTCCAGAAAGGAATTCCGCTTTCGTCTTCGATCTTGATAACGCTCCCGAAGATGGCATCGTAAAGAACTGGCTGGAAGACGTGCGCGAAAAGATCGACCAAGCAATGGCTGGTTCCGAAAACGACGTCGAAAAGCTAGGTCAACGTCAAATTGACGGCCGCGACGCAGTGGGTTTTCGCCTGCGCGTCGAAAACCAGGAAATGATTGTATGGGCGGATCCGGTGACAGCTTTACCGATCCGTGTGGAGAGCTCCAATGGGGTGATGGGCCCAAAGTTTCATCACGTGATGAGCGATTTTAGTTACAACGTCGATTTAGACGAATCCTTGTTTAGTGTAGAGCCACCGAATGACTACAACGTGCAGGAGGTGAGTATGGACGCCTCTAAACCTCAAGAACGTGATTTCGTAGAACTCTTGCGAGTCTGCGCAGCCGAACAAAAGGACGGAGTTTTCCCTCCGACACTTAACGGCAGCGAAGTCGAGAAGATCGTGAGCCGCAGAATCCAAGAAGAAATCAGCGCAAAGTACGGCGACTGGCGAGCCAATGCTGAGTTGAGGAAGAAGGTAATGCAGAGTGAGGAATTCAAGGAGTTCATGGAACTAGGCATGAAACTTGGTCGAGGTTTAGGCTTCCTGCAAGACGGATTGCCGCCGGATGCCGTCTGGCGCTACGCGGGCAAAGACGTGATGTTGGACACGCCCGATCGCCCCATCTTCTGGTATCGGCCCGCCGACAGTGATAACTACCGCGTCATCTATGCAGACCTCGGCGTACATGAGGTCGCTGCCGAGGCACTAAAGGGATTTCCTGAAGCTGTCGGTCCCGAGTAGGTTATGAGGTTGCGATTTCCGGACCTGCTTCTTTTCAGGCCTCCTTGCAGACTTCGACGTCTGTCCAGTCGCCGGGGTCTTCGCACCCGAGCAAGTAATTCTGTCACAGGTTTCCTTATTACTTTGAAAAACCGCGGATAGCGGATCACTTGCGTTGCCAAGCCTCTCGTAGGCAGTGCACTTTCACGAGAAGTTCTTCGTTGTCCATTTCGTGGCGGACGATTCGGATGAGCTCGTCGGCGTAGGACTCCGAAAGTGGCGATGGAGAGGCGAGTACAAGCACGACGTCTGCCTCGTCGTGCTCGGAACTTGGCCTGCCGGAGGCGATGAGTTCAAGTTTTGGTGTTTTTTCAATGTATTCGACCAGTGCCTCCTGAACTGCTGCCGTCAATGGAAAACTATTCGGTTGCGCCTTGCCGGTGTCAATATTTCGTTGCAGAGCACGCTGAAGTGGGAAAGCAAGCACGATCAACAAAATGCCAAAAACTCCGACGGTGCGAAACACCCACAGCTTTTGCCTAACGTTCGCGCGCCCCGCAGAAACTCCCATCCAACGAAAAGTTATGGCAGCCCCCAGCACGATCGCGACAAGATTCGTTACAAATAGTAGAGCAGCTCCGCCCGCAACGTCGAACTGACGGTATACCATCGAAATTCCGCAAGAACAGAGCGGGGGCACCAAAGCGGTTGCAATGGCGACTCCCGCAACCGTACCGGTTAAACTAGGTCGAGCCATGGCATAAGCTGCCGCAGCGCCTGAGAATAAGGCAACTAGTAAATCCAAAATATTGGGGCTGCCTCTAGAAACGACTTGAGAGGTCATCTCTTTGCCAGGTGTGATGAATGCTACGGCAGAACTAACGATGAGCGTCAACAGGAAGCCTATGATTACCGAAAGCAGAGCCCTTCTGCCCAACTTCTGATTCGCTTGAGCTAATGCCAGCCCATTGCCGATCATCGGTGTCATCAAGGGCGCTAGCAGCATCGAGCCGATGACAATTGCGGGGGAATCCTGCAATAGTCCCAAGGATGCGATCGATGCGGCCAGGCCGAGCATGACGAGAAAATCACGGCTCAAGATCGATCCATGCCGCAGGCTTTGGATCAGATCGGCATAGTCCGCTGTGCTAATGTGGGGCAGCCAATCGGTGCGTAACCCTCCTTTGTCCCACAGTCGCAATGGTGGGGCTTTCTTGACGACGGCCACCGTCGCATCTTGCACATTTTCAAGAAAATCTTGAGGCGAAAGCCTACTGTTCATGCCAATCATTACTAGATCGTGTCGATGAGCGGCAGCCGCCAGCCCCTTAGTATCGTCGTCGAGATACACGCGACGCCGGATTCGCTCACTCGGTTTCACGCCTATATCACGCATCAGTTGCGATATTTCCTGTCGCCCGACTTCTATATGTTCTTCGCCGCTTTCCTCATCGAGACGAGCTATATTCACTCGAGATTTATTTGGCTTCGTGACCTGAGTCGCTAGAAAAATTGCGAAGCCATCATTCGAACAGTCTGCTGTGCCAACGAAAACGCGATGTCTCGAAGGCTGAGCTGTACTACTGCCGTAGAGAATCACTGTGTTGCTTCGAGACTGCTGCAGAAGCGGGTCGCTATAGTCGGATTGGCCCGTTTGATCTTTAGCCGCAGCAATTGCGAGCAGAGGATCTTCCTGCTCAATTCTCTCCAGCATTGCTGCTGCGGGGTCAGGGTGAGCGAGGCGCTGAATAATTGCGTCTTGGGCAGATGGAATCCAGCTGACCGATCGATCGGGATCTTCCGATGGGGGAACATCTTCTGACCGCGAGATAAACTCGCGAACGGCGGCAACTAAACTGTCGGAAGTTTCGGAATCCTCGATCCCTGTCATTACCGATGCTTCAGGCGTTGCAGAATAGCTCCAGCACAGGATAGTCAGCGAGGTATCGCGCACTGCGGCAAACCGGGCCGCCCAGGGCACTACTAAGCCGATTTCTTCGGGGCTTGTGACCAGTGCAAGAATCGACATCGCAACTAACCTTTCAGTTCTGATGTACAAGTGCCGCAGCAATTCGCAAACAAAGCGGTCACTTCGTCTAGCGGTTTTGAGTAACTCGCGAAACTCGGCTCACCTCGCATCCGACTTGTTGCCTGCGAGTAGCGCCGTCGAATCGCGACCGAGTTTTTCAAACGTCGCGACAGCCTCGCCGAAATCTATATCGGTTTGTTCAACGCGATCGGCATTGAGCAACACGACGCTTCCTGCCCAGGGGTCGGGCGAGCCGGGTAAGTAGACGGTTACCAGACCATTGCCTGATCGTTCGATTTCGAATCCGATTTGCAGCGAGTCGTCGAATCGCGCTAACACAGGCTTCATTTGTGGCACGTTCTTGTCTCCGCCGATGCTGCCTGCCATCTGATTCTTGATAACCAGGTATCGAGGAAATAGCAGCATCAGAGTTTTTTCGAAGTGTGCCGAGATCCATTTTCCAGTCGACCATCGAGCTAATAGTCCCGCCCCGAAACAGAGCAGTAGTACAATGGCGACAGACAAAAAGAGAAGCAGCGTGACCCCGCCAGCCGTAAGCCAGGGAACATTCTCCTCAAGAAAACCTCGGACTGCCAAAACCACCGGAACTGCCTGACCTAGCAATGCCCCAATCACGATCATTGGGAGCAGGTAAAGCAGCCCACCGATGGCGGTCGTTTTTAAGAAACTCAGGATATTGCTCATCGAGATCGGCTCTTGTTGAGTGAGTGATTGGAGGACTCCCGGAGGACCTTAATTGGCTCTTACCCGAGCTCTGGCGAACTTCAGGGGGGTAGCACTCGCTAGATCTTACGCCTGCCACCCTATCTTAAGCCCGGTTGATTGTAGCCCAACCACCCGATAGAATAGCCCCTTTGCGGCGGTGGAAGCCCGAACACGGTAATTTTTGGCAACGCCGCGAGACACTCTTTTTTAGGGATCTGGACAAATGGCAGAAGGCACGATCAAGCGACTCACGGACAAGGGCTTCGGTTTCATCGACACTGGAAGCGACAAGGATATGTTTTTTCACTCGTCGAATCTGGAAGGCGTAAGCTACGACGAGCTCCAAGAAGGACAAAGGGTGTCGTACACCGAGGGAAGTGGCCCCAAGGGTCCAAGAGCCGAGAACGTCAAGCCTATCTGATCGAGCTGAATGAAACGTTCGTGTTCTTTCAGGGAGACTCAGATATGGGTGACAAAGGAAGTAAAGACAAAGGCAAAAGGGAGTCGCAGAAGAAGGCCCAGCTTACTCCCAAGGAAAAACGGAAGTTGAAAAGAGAAAAAAAGAATAAGTAAATTTTGCGCCGAAATGCACCGCCAAGTTCCAATTGCTGCCCTCAGGGTGCGATTGTTCAGACATACCTTTGATAACGCCACTAAGGCGGTGCGTTAGGCGCCTCTCTCTTAATCAATAAATTGCTCTTTTCTGTTGCCTGATGGGGACGTTCTACCCTCCGTAACGCGCTGGTCACTAGAGGTGGCGTCGTGGGTCGCATGAGCCTGCTTAGAACCTGTCTGTGTCTGCGATGGTTACTTGGTAATAGTAATTAGCGCAATTTCCGGGCGGCAGCAAAATCTTACTGGCGGAGTTACGGTTCCTAAACCACGAGTGACAAAAGCTTGGGTGTGCTGAGTCTTGACCAAGCCGTGTAGATACTTTTGGCCGTAGCGTGAAGGAACACGGGGTGCACCAACGATCGGCAATACGACTTGGCCTCCGTGGGTGTGTCCGCTGAGCACGAGTCCGACGCGGCGATCGGTGATGCCCTCTACGAAATCCGGATTGTGACTCACCAGGATTGCTGTCTCGGACTGCCTAGTATCGGCTAGCGCATGGTCCAGATCCTGGACATCTTCCCAGAGGTCGCCGACGCCCGACAGACGCAGTCGGTCTCCAGCCTTTTCGATCCACACGCCCGAATTGGTCATTTCGACAATATTGCCTGCAACCATGGCCTGGCGGGTTGCTGCAGCGCCCTCCCAATGGTCGTGGTTGCCAAGCACACCATAAGTTCCCCACGCCGATTTGAGTCGAGAAAGGGCCTCAAAGCAGGGGCCGATGTATTTCGGATCGCGGTGCACGTAGTCGCCTCCTAGCAGTACAACATCGGGCGACAACGAGTTGGTGAGCTCAACGACTTGGTTCACATACTCCAGGCTAGTAAAAGGGCCGTGATGGATGTCCGACAGAAAGGCGATAGTTTTCCCCTGGAAGGGAAGCATTAATCGTGGCACCCTCAGGGTTCTACGATGAATTCGAACCCAACCAGCCTCAAACAAAGAGTATCCCAAGCCAGCTGCGCCCAGGCCCACAGTACCACCTAGTAGCCGTTTCAGGAAAACACGTCGCCTTGATCGTTGCCCTATCGCCACGCCAGCCGGCTCTGACTGTTCCGAATTGTTCGTAGATTCTGTCACTGTAGTCCGATTCTTCTCTACCATCCAATTCGTCTATTGTGGTCGGTCGTCGAACTAGTTGGCATTCAAGAATAAACAAAGCCCAGAGGGACGGATCCCCCTGGGCTTCCCATATTCTTATTCTAGCGCCGAGCGGAGCTCAGACCATATCTTTGAGCGCTTTGAGCGGCTGAATCTTCACTACATTGCGTGCGGGCTTGGCTTTAAAGATAGTTTCTTCCCCTGTAAAGGGATTGATGCCAGGACGCGCCTTGGTGGCCGGTTTGCGGACAACCTTGATTTTCGACAGTCCGGGAATCGTGAATACGCCCGGTCCGCTCTTTTTCAAGTTCTTAGCAATCAGATTGCCGAGGTCTTCAAACACGCCTGCGATTTCTTTCTTACTCAGTTCGCTCGATTCGGCTAACGAAGAGAGTATCTCAGACTTAGTCATTGGTTTCTTGGCAGCTGCAGCTTTCTTTTTCGCCATTGTAAATCCTTTTTCTAAAACTGGAGTAAATGAACAAGTGGTAGAATCGATGTAGATAGTCTGTTGTCCGGTTGTCAGGTCCTCGTTTTTAGCGTGGTTCAAACTCCGTTCGCCCGGTCCCAACAAGCAGCCGACAATTCCAGCTCGATGAGATAATCGGCTCTTCCGACCGAGAAATCGTGGCTGGGAAAGCATGATATGGCAAGAATGCCGAAGAGACTAGGTGCAGTTTGGCCAGGGGAGGACTAATAATTCGCCCCAACTTGGACCCCCTCTATTGGGCTATGCGAACTTCCGTGTACCGACACATTGGTTAGCGCCTCTTAAGGGCAACTGCAACCTGATGCGACCAACCAGATTTGCTATGGTGGTTGAGTCCCCTGTGAACCGACGCAGCGCGGCAACTTTCACTGAAATCCTAATCCCGAAGCCTCCACAATGCCCAACCGCCTTGCCAAGGAAACCAGCCCCTACCTTGTCCAGCACAAGGAGAATCCCGTTGATTGGTATCCCTGGGGACCCGAGGCGTTAGAGCGTGCCAAGCGCGAGCAGAAACCGATCTTCTTGTCGATTGGCTACTCAGCTTGCCACTGGTGCCATGTGATGGAGCACGAGAGTTTTGAGAACGAGCAGATCGCCCAGGCTCTCAATGAGAAGTTTGTGTGCATCAAGGTAGATCGTGAGGAGCGGCCTGATCTCGATCAGCTCTACATGAACGCCGTGCAGATAATGACTCGTCGTGGCGGCTGGCCGATGAGTGTGTTTCTCACACCTGAGCTAAAGCCGTTTTATGCCGGCACCTATTGGCCGCCACACGCTTCGCGAGGTATGCCTGGTTTCGACCAAGTAATCGAAGCCGTAGCCCAACACTGGAATACCAAGCGCGCCGAAGCTGAAAAGATGGCCGATCAACTCACGGCGGAGCTCGCAAGGCTGGATCGCGACTCTGTAGACGGCGAACTCTCGATCGAGCTGATCGAGGGTGCGGTTAGGCAGTTGCGACAGGCTTTTGACGGCGCGCATGGTGGATTTGGAGGAGCACCAAAGTTTCCCGCTCCGATGGCTTTACGGCTACTGCTCCGCCACTGGCACCGCACTCGGGATCGTTCGTCGCTTGATATGGTGCGAGTAACACTTGATCAAATGGCTGCCGGCGGGATCTACGATCATTTAGGCGGGGGGTTTGCTCGCTATTCGGTCGACGACCGTTGGCTCGTGCCGCACTTTGAGAAAATGCTTTATGACAACGCCCAACTGGCTGTGGCTTATCTTGAAGCCTATCAGGCCACAGGCAATCAAGAATACGCTCGTGTGGTACGTGAGACGCTCGACTACGTGCTGCGCGACATGACGGACCCAGCCGGAGGGTTCTACAGTACCGAGGACGCCGATAGCGAAGGAGTCGAAGGGAAGTTTTATACTTGGACGCCAGACACCCTGAGCGAGGTGTTGGGCGATGAAGCGAGCAAGACATTCGCCAGAGTTTACGACGTTTCGGAAGGCGGAAACTTCGAACATGGCCTGAGTATACTCAACCTACCCAAGACTCTTGGACAACAGGCCCAGTTGTTAGATCGAGATGAGGAGGAACTCGTCGCCGAGCTGGCCGCCAGCAGAGCCAAGCTGTTCTCGGCCCGTGAAAAGCGGATACATCCCCACAAAGACGACAAAGTAATCGTCGCTTGGAACGGTCTGATGATCGACGCGATGGCTCGCGCGGGAGCGGTGCTCGGCGACTCGCGGTATATCGATGCAGCTGCCAAAGCGGCTGACTTTCTGCTTGATGAGCTCCGCCGCGATGATGGCCGGCTGCTGCACACCTGGCGGGGCGGAGTAGCAAAAATCGATGCGTATCTCGACGACTACACGTGCCTGGCAAACGCGCTGATTTCTCTCTACGAAGCAACCTTTGTGTGCCGATACCTCGACGAGGCGGTGGCTCTTATGGAAGTGGTGCTCGAGAAGTTTGCGGACAGCGGGGGGCAAGGCTTCTATTTTACGGCCGACGATCAAGAGCAACTGATTGTTCGCAGCAAAGATTTTACCGACAACGCTGTACCGAGCGGCAATGCGATGGCGGCCACCGTTCTGGTGAGACTTGGTAAGTTCACTGGCAGCCAACAATACATCGATGCCGCCCAGGGAGTAATGCGACAAACGGCCGAAATGATGCGCCGCGCTCCGACGGCCACCGGCCAAACCTTGCTGGCGCTCGATCTTGAGCAAGGGCCGACCTACGAACTTGTAATGGCGGGCAAACTTGACGACGAATCTAGTCGAGCAGCACTGTCTGACCTGCGTTCAAGATTCCTACCCAATAAGGTATTGGCCTTTGCGGGGTCGGACACGGCTGACGCGTCGCGAACTCTGGGCGGACTGCTCCAGGGAAAAACTATGCAAGGTGAAACGCCGACGCTTTACATTTGCGAAGGTTTTACTTGCCAGGCACCGGCACAGGGCATAGAGGAAATTAAACACACGCTCGACGAGTTGATGCCGCCGGGTTCGTTTGAATAGCGATTACTCGACCGACGACTGTGCCGTCGGCATACTTTCGGCAGCTTCGATTTTATCGAGTAACAACTCCATTCGATCAATCTGCTGCTGACTGTCCGCGATGAGTCTCTCTAGCACAATGATCCTTGAGCTAAGTTGGCCATTCAGCTCGCGGGCCATATCGAACATCTCCACCTCCTGACGGTCGATCTGGGCCATCCTATCGTGCTGTGCGCCGTCCCAAGGACCCTGGGGACGCGGCTGTAGAGCCACCGGCTGTTCGTCACGCTTCCGACGCCTTTTGGAAAAGTAGCCGTAGGAACGTCTCATCATGATGAACGTCAACAGGCCGACACCTGCCAAGAGCCCCCAGACGGCACCGATGTCGGCAAACAAGACCGTCATGCGAGGTTTCCTTGTTAGGGGGGGATTGGGTGGGAACTAAAGGCCAGCGAATGCCCTGCGGGCGGCTGCGTCGACCTCGGCCAGTGGTACTTGATTCTTATCGGCAATTTGGCTGCAGGAGTTATACTCGGGTGAAAATCGGACGGTTCCGTCGGGCAAATTGGCCGCAATACCGTCAACATTCCCCCAGGACGTCTCAACGGTGACCATTCTCCTGGACAAAGTGAGCCGCTCGCGGGTTGAGCGGCGTAGGCCTAGGGTGGTCGTTTCGCGAAATACTATCTGGGCCAGGCTTTCTGCATCGGCGGGGCGACATTGCACGCAGAGCAATACGCCGGGCCGACCCTTCTTCATCTGTAATGACGAAGTCGTTACGTCCAGCGCGCCAGCCTTCCATAGAAGTTTGGTGCAGTGTCCGACCATCTCGCCTGTCGCGTCGTCGAGGTTCGTCTCAAGCAAAACAACCGCATCGGTCGTTGCCGTCGGTTGTGCTTGGCATTCTCCGACCAGCAGCCGCAGCAAATTGGGGTGTTTGAAATCTTTTTGCCCGGCGCCGTAGCCGATGCTCTCGACCGTCATCGCAGGCAGAGGGCCGAATTCACTGGCAAGAGTGGCTACGATGGCCGCGCCGGTAGGCGTGGTGAGTTCCCCCTCTACATCGCTGGCCGCTAGTGGAATGCCGCGCAATAGCTCTCCTGTCGCAGGTGCAGGAATTGCGCAGCGGCCGTGGGCGATCTCGACAAAGCCCGTCCCGGTAGGCACTGGAGAGCAGACAACGCGATCCACGCCAAGCATATCCCAAGCGATCGCTGAACCAACGATGTCGGCAATCGAGTCGATTGCGCCGACTTCATGGAAATGCACTTTCTCGACCGACGTGCCATGCACTTTCGCCTCAGCCTCGGCTAAGTGTCGAAAAATTTGCTGAGCCAGATCACGCTGTGAGTCGGTGAGCGTACTGCCCTCGATCAGCTCGACAATGTTGTGCAGATGCCGGTGGGAGTGCTCGGGTTCATGCTGGACGGTAAGCTGCAAGGCTCGAAATTCTTGCTTCTTCACCTCTTCGCAAGCGAGTCGGCAACTCGGCAGCTTCAGCGAATCGATGCCTGCCTGCACCGCGGCCAGCTCAACGCCAGCGTCAATCAGGGCTCCGAGCATCATGTCGCCGCTCACGCCACTGGCACAGTCGAGATACGCAATTCTCATGGCTGGCAAACTTCCCAAATCAGGACGATAGCACACTTATCACTGCAGCATTCTAGAGGGGTTTGCGTGAATCGGCAAAGGGCGACATTCGACGCCAACATTGACCCCAGGCGGACTGCTTGCTACAGTCCTCCCCCCTAATTCTGCCATGGCATTTTTTATCCAGCTTTCAGCGAAGTGCTGTCATGAGTACCACGGTCCAACCGGTCGCGTTCAGCGCTCTTGGCACGATGCCACTAAGGATGAAGGTACTGTACGTTACCACTTCGGAGCGCACCGGAGGCTGGCTCACTGAGGCCTTTGCTGCGGACAGCGCGGCACAGATCGTACTAGACGAAGTCGTTGGCGAATCGGCCGGATTAGCCCGCTTGCGCGACGAGGTATTCGACGCCGTGCTTGTGAGTCATACGCCAGGTGAACTCGATGGCCTGGATTTCGTTGAAGGCCTTCGCGCTGGCGGCAACGAGGAGCCGATGATTCTCTTAGGCAGCGCGCCGCCTGAGAAAATCGACGCTCTTTGCTACGAGGTCGGAGCGGACGATTATTGCTTTGTGGCCGAGACCACTGTCCGTGGATTGCTCTGGAAGTTTGCCCGAGCGATTGAACGGCATCAATTGCGCCGCGAAAATCGCCGCCTCGTCCAAGCTGAGCGCCAGCGATTGCAACAAGAGCACCACGAAGCCGAGCGGCTCTTGGATCAGCAGCGGGCGCTCATCGCCGATCTGGAAGGCTTGGGAAAGGATAGACCCGAGACGATTGATCATGAGGACGGTAACATCGACGATTGTCTTGCCCTATCGGCAGCGGAAACTGCCGACGACCCAGTGAAACTGCCAGACTCGTTGGTGACTCACTACCGCGAACTTCTGCGGGCGTATGTCATGATGGGCGTCGGCAATCTATCGGACGAGATGTCGGCTCTGACCGAGTCGTTGGCCAATTCTCGCGTCACTGCACAAAGTGCTCTCCAGTTGCACGTCAGCGTGCTTGAAGAAATGGTGCAAGGCTTGGGCAACCGCAGCGCTCGCCACGTGATCAACCGTGCCGATCTGTTGGCGTTAGAAGTAATGGGGCATCTGGCCGATGGCTATCTCCAGCGTTATCACGAGAGTTGCCATCCGCCCCGCCAAATGCCGCTGCCAGGGTTCGAGTCGGCGACCTTCCGTCCCGCTGCCTAGCATTGCTTGTGTCTGTGTGCTACTCTCCTCAGACTAACCATGGGCGATACTAGCACGACCATCGACGAACTAAAGCAACTGGTGCACCGCTTTGTGGCGGAGCGCGACTGGGAGCAGTTTCACGCTCCCAAGAATCTCTCCATGGCCTTGGCTATCGAAGCGGCCGAGTTGATGGAGCATTTTCAGTGGATTGATCTCCAGACTTCTCGTGCGATCGCCACAGATCCCGAGAAGCTGGCTGAAGTCGGTGAGGAACTTGCCGATGTGTTTGCGTATAGTTTGGCTCTTGCTGATGTGCTTGGCATAGACATGGCCGACACGGTTCGGGCTAAGATGGTGAAAAACGCCGAGAAATATCCAGCTGATGAGTCTCGCGGTAGGTATGGGCCGAAGGATGGGGCAGATAGCCGTTAACGTATGGGCTGCGGCTCGCCGAATGAATGCACGCTTGCTCCCACATTGCGATAGTTGGTGCGAGCGCTCGGGCAGCGGCGTCTTCCGTGCTGCGTTCAGGCAGGAAGGCTGTGGCGGCTGATCTGTTTGGCGATGCAGACCTGCAGCGCCATTGCCTCGCCACACGTATTTCGACTTATCCTGAGGGACTAGTCGACTGGCTCCGCCAAACACCTTGCGAGGCTTGGCTCTATACGGGTGCACTTGAGAATCACCCCGCACTGATCGACCAATTAGCTACGGTGCGACCGCTGCTCGGCAATCCGGGCGACGTGCTGCGCCGAGTGCGCGATCCTATGTTGCTTGGAAAAGTTCTGTACGAACACGGTCTGCCTTTTCCGGAGACTCGCACATCTTCGGCTGGGTTGCCAAGCGACGGGTCGTGGCTGGTGAAGAACTACCAAGGCAGCAGCGGTACCGGTGTCGAGGAGTTCACCTCGGCGATTGGGAAATCTGCTTACTATCAACAGCTAGTAACCGGCACACCTTGCTCAGCTGTGTTTGCGGGGCCCAGGCTATTAGGAATCACTCGGCAATTGGTTGGCGAGTCGTGGACCGGTGCTGACCGTTTCCAATATTGCGGCAGCATCGCTCCTTGGTCGCTCAACGCAGCTGCCGAAAACCAGCTCCGGAGGCTGGGAGAGGTGCTGACTGCGGAGTTTGGTTTGTTAGGGCTCTTCGGGGTCGATTTCATCTACGATGGCCAGAATCCATGGACGATCGAAGTAAACCCAAGATATTCTGCAGCTGTGGAGATCGTAGAACGGACCCAGGGTATCAACGCGATCGATTGGCATATAGGCTGCAGCGACGGATTGTCGCTGCCGAGTAGCGCTAGTGCACATCATGGCAAAGCAATTTTGTTCGCTAAACGACAGACCGTGATCTCCGACGAACTAACTCGCAAATTTCTCAAACAGTCTGACTTGGCCGACATACCGCAGGCAGGGCTTCAGATTCCGACCGGTCACCCCGTGCTCACTGTGTTGGCCACGGCAGAATCGGATGATCGCGTAATCGGGGCGTTAAGGGATCGAATTGAAGAAATAGAGGCAGTCTTGCCTCAATTAACAAGCGAGAAATTCTAAAACAGAGTGAGCCGCGAGGCCCTACTCAAGCACAGCTGCACTCGGCCAGGACCTCGCGGCTGACAAATCTAAAGGAGTCTCTACGAACCTCACCCTGCAAGCCGGTCGATGCGATTGATCGGTATCGTCTGTTCGACCTGATCAGGCGCGTGGCGGAACTGCATGAGATACGCGTCCTCCGGAGAATCCTCGTAGTAGGCTCGTAATACCGAGGTAGCCCGAAAGCCGACGTTCTTGAAGAACATCTGTGCCGGCAGATTCGTTTCGCGCACTTCCAGGGTAATTCGCGAGCGGCGTTGGCTGGAGAGCTTGCCGAGGAGCTTCTGCGCCATCTGACGACCCACGCCTCGGTGGCGCGCCTCTTCGGCAACGGCAAAATTTAGAATGTGCAGCCTTGTCTTGTGTAGCTCGTAGATCATGAACCCGACGACTTGTTCGCCATGTTCGGCTACCATCCCAATGCAGTTGCGTTGCCGCAGGCAGCGGATGAAATCTTCTTCGTACCAGGGAAATTCAAAACTTTCCCGCTCGATATCCAATACCTCAGGCATATCTCGACGGATCATCCAGCGAATATGTACGCGTAACTGCTGTTTGTGGTCGGCAGTCATGATGGCCTCCTTCCGTGTCGGCCGATGGGGATACATCCTTGTTTGGTCATCGCCCGCCTGGGCGCCATCACTCGCCGCACTGAGAATCGCCATGCTGTAGTCGACTAAACTCATTAGTCGACCAAGCCAACCTTCCTCAGACGGAACAGCTTTTCCGCTCGAACTGCGAACTTCCTGTCGCATCGCTCTCTAGTCGCCTCATGCCAAAGCCAGTACGGGGGACGAGCGGAATGGGAACCTACCAAAAGCATTCCTGTCTGCCAAGCGAGAAACCTTAGTCCCGAAAAACAGGCTTGTTGAGCCTGCTAGCGGCTGTGGAGGAAGTCCAGCAGAAGAGACCGAGGCCGGCTATTCCAGTCGCACCGGTGGCGCGAGGCTAGCGGGCAGGTTCCCCGCTGAATAGTCCCTGTGTCCAACGCCTATTCGCCGATCTCCGCATAGTCGTGACGTAGATTTTCAGGTGGAGCCCTACGATCACCCTGGGCTATCCGATTTTGCGGCTTATTCGGCCACCCGAAAACTTGCCTCTAGAAACCTTCCCTTGATCAGCCTCGGAAATGAACGATAGCGACAACTTGATGACACCAGCCGCCACTCATGCCGCCGAGGCGCGCCGTGAGTACCGCTTCTTTAAGTGGACAATCGTGCTGGCACTGGCCTTGGGCTGTGCCTCGCCGTTGGCTCTGAATCTAGTTGATCCCGATCTTTGGGGACATGTACAGTACGCCGAAGATTGGCTCGCCGATGGCCAGCTGCCCCAAACAGCCACACACACTTTTACTGCGGTCGATCACCCCTGGATCAACCACGAGAACCTGGCCGAGTTAGCGTTCGCGATTGGGCACCGCTATTTGGGCGTGTACGGCTTACTCGTTGCGAAATGTCTGTGGGGGATGGCGATCATCTTTTCGATGGTCTGGGTTGCCAGCCGGCACCGCGTTCATCCACTGGCAGCGTGGTCGCTGATGCTTTTGATTGCATCGAACCTACAAGCATTTTTTCCCTTGCGTCCACAACTGCTTAGTTTTGGATTGTGTAGTCTTGCACTGATATTTTTGGATCGTGCTTTTTGCCACTGGCAAGAACATCGTCGAGTCCGCTGGCGACTGCTGGCCTTGGTGCCGGTATTGTTCGTCGTCTGGGTGAACTCACACGGCGCTGTAGTTGCAGGCTTGTGTATCATTGGGGCTTATCTTGGCGGTCGCATTCTCGAGATACTGTTTGGGCGCGGTCGCATCAGTTGGCCCACCGTTGGTGGACTGGCAGCAATTGGCCTGGCCTGTCTCGCTGCGACGTTGGCAAATCCTTATGGATTGGAACTTCACCGCTGGCTCGCCATGTCCCTGAGCCAACCTCGGCCAGAGATCACCGAATGGGCGGCACCGCAGATCACCGACCCGATATTCTGGCCCTGGATCGGGCTGCTGTGCGTTACCTTGCTGAGCCTGCTTGGCACGCGATTGCGTCGCGACTGGGTTCAGATTGCCATCCTGGTTTTAGTAGCCTGGCAAACAGCGATGCACCTGCGTCATATCGCCTTCCTGGCCCTGTTGTGTGGGTTTTGGCTTCCGCCACACTTCCAATCAGCGCTGGGTCGCCTGCGTCCGCAGGCGGGTGGCAAGCTCCCAGTGTTGCGGCTTTCGCCATGGACGCGACGCACCGCAATCGCGGTGCTGGTAGCTAGCATCGGATTACAGAGCTTTGCTCTGGTGCGGCGGCTGACCGATTTTCCGGTGGAACGAAATTTCTATCCCGTCGACGCGATCCAGTTCATGGTCGATCGTCAGCTGGATGGCAATTTGGTCGTCTCGTTTAACTGGGCCCAGTATTCGATCGCGGCGCTGGCGCCCGACGTGAAAGTGGCGTTCGACGGCAGGTTTCGTACCTGTTACCCACAGGAAATCGTCGACATGCATTTCGACTTCTTGCTGGGTGAGTTTGGCGGCAAGAGATGTCGCAGCCCGCAGTCTGGTCCGGTCGACGGCAGCCGTGTCTTGAATTTTGAATCGCCCAACTTAGTCCTGTTGGATCGTCGCTATGAAGAATCTGTCGCCGTGATGCGCGCGGAAGCTGAGAAGGTTAATCCCGAGTGGGTTCTGATGTACCGCGACCGGATTGCCGAGCTGTGGGGACGGGCGGATCATTACGACGACATGAATAGTTTCGACTATTTTCCTACCGCCGCTCGAGTACAAGACGCCAGTCCACGAGATGGCTCGGTGCAGTGGCCGGCGATGCCAGTGCGAAGTGATGGTTCGCGGTTGTTGGGGCAAGGACAACCAAGTAGCGAATGGCCGGTTGAGTTGTGAATTACTTAGCTGAAGGTTCGCTGAACCTCGGCGATTAGATCGATAGTAGGGGGACATAGGACGATGATTTCTAGCGAGCCTCGGGTACCTACCGTAGTTGCGAATCAGCAATTAGCGCCACCTGCCTGCGATACGACCTATCTCGAACGTTTGGAGAATACACTCGATGTTGCAGACCGATCGATAGCATCGGTTGAGCAAGACCCTACTTCCAATGAGAAGAGAAATACAGACTTAGTCGTCTCAGTGGTAATCCCGGTCTACAACGAACGAGATACGATTACTGAGATCGTCGAGCGAGTCCGTGCTCAAAGAATTCACCACGAGATTATCATCGTCGACGACTTTAGCCTCGACGGCACTCGCGATGTGCTGCTAGAACTTGCTCGCGAGCCTGACGTTCACCTGCTCATGCACGGCTACAACCGCGGGAAAGGCGCAGCGCTGCGCACTGCTTTTGCCATGGCCGACGGGGACGTTATCCTTATTCAAGACGCCGATCTGGAGTATGATCCAGCAGACTACCATAAGCTATTGGCACCGATCGAACGGGGTGAGTCTAACGTGGTATTCGGTTCTCGTTTTCTGGAAAGCCCTCATCAAGACCCATCATGGTTGCACCGCTTCGGCAATTGGCTGCTCACGGAAAGTTCCAATCTCTTTACTGGTCAGCGACTCACTGACATGGAAACTTGCTACAAAGCGTTTCGCCGCGACATACTGTCTTCGATCGTTGTGGAGCAGAACCGATTCGGCTTCGAACCCGAAATCACGGCTAAGATTTCAAAGTTAGGGCATAACATTGTCGAGGTTCCAATTACCTATCACGCCCGCGGTTACGAAGAAGGCAAGAAGATAGGCGTGAAAGACGCTCTGAGTGCCTTCCGGTGTATTTTGAAGTACCGGTAGGAGGATGACTGAGGTGAAAGACTAGAGGGATGCAGAAGATTGACATCCTCCGGTTTCAAGTCGAACGCCTACTCCTGAGTCATGAACTTCGCGTTAGCCGTAGTATCAAGCGGGCCATAGTCGTAGATGCGATATTCCTTGGTGACTTTCGCTCCACCCTTCTTGAGCGTCTTGTAGGAGAGATGATTGCTCTCCAGGACCCAGGAGAATTCGGCTTCTTGGATCCCCCACTTCAGTGCGTCGGGTACAAGTCGCGATACAAGCGCGATGCCGATGCCCCAGCTTTGATATTCAGGCAACACGTTGGCACTTATCAGTCGCACTTTCTTGAGTTCATGCCGCTTGCGCAGCAGCTTGAGAAAGCCGAATGGGAGCAGACGCCCGTCGATCGCTTTGATGTGTGGATTGTAATCGAGCAGTCCGAACATGGTACCAACCGCCTTGCCTTCGATCTCGGCCATCGTGGTCAACTCAGGCACAATCATGTGTCTCATGCCCGCGGCTTGTTTGCAGACTTCACTGTCCGACATCGGAACGAATCCCCAAGTCGCCACGAGCGACTGGTTATAGATTTTCAAGAATGTCGCGATCTCCTCGTCGAAGCGACGGATATCCATTGGCCGACAAACAAGCTCGAACCGTTCCAACACAATGTGGCTGAGCGAATGGAGTCGTCTCGATACTTCTTCCAACATGTCGACATGCCCCCAGAAGGCATACAAGTTCTGTGCCTTGCGGAAGCCGTAGCTCTCGACTAGTCGGCCGTAGTAATTCTTGTTGTATGGCATCATGAACCAGGGTGGTTCGTGAAAGCCTTCGACGAGCAAGCCACACTCATAATTGAGCGAAGGATTCACAGGTCCGCGGATTGCTTCGATGTCTCGCTCCGCGAGCCAAGTTCGCGCTGCGTCGAACAGTCGGCCAGAAGTCTCTTCATTTTCTTCGCATTCAAAAAAGCCGAAGAAGCCTCGCTTCTCTTTGTACTGGCGATTATGAGCATGGTTTACGATCGCCCCAATCCGCCCGCACGGCTGACCGTTGCGAAGGGCGAGAAAAGTCTGTATTTCCGCATCGTCGTAAAAGGGATGTCGCTTGTAGTTCAACAGCTCCTTCTGCACGATTCGCAGTGGAGGCACCCAGTTTTTGTCGCCCTGGTAGAGAGTCCAAGGCAGGTTAAAGAACTGCTTTCGCTCGCCTCGCGCCGTGACAGGGATGACTTCCAGGTGAGACATGTTTCGCGAGGCAATGTGTGAAGAATTCTAGGGGGATTCCCAAGCTGGCAATGCAACACTGTAATCCCCATCGCGGGCCACGGTCAAGCAACCCGCCAATGTGAGAAACAACCTCCAGAGACCCTTGACGGCCGTAGCTTAGCGTGACAATGTTTGAAGAATTGGGAGCAAAATACTCCGCGTACGGAAGCCCCTGTTAAGGTAAATCGGGTCGTTTGATGCCTCGTTCTGTAGTCACTGGTGCAACAGGGTTTGTCGGCTCGAATCTGGTAGAACATCTTCGCCAACAAGGGTGGGATGTGCTCTGCTTGGTTCGAGACCGCCAGAAGGCGAAACATCTCGAGGAGCTGGGGGCGGAACTTGCCCTCGGCAGTCTGGACGACATTGGCAGCCTGAAGCGAGCTACAAATGACGCCGATGTTGTCTTTCACGCCGCCGGGCGGGTCCAAGCACTCACTGACGAACAATTTATTGCCGACAACGTGGAAGGTACGCGAAACGTAGCTCGCGCATGCGCTGATTCATCGCGTCAGACAGCGTTGATCTATATCAGTTCGCTGGCTGCGGGTGGGCCAAGTCGTCCGGGCCAGCCACGCTTAGAAAGCGACGAAGATCGACCGATTTCTGCCTACGGCGAGAGCAAGCTTGCGGCCGAGCGTGCTGCTGCCTCATTGGCCGACCAGGTGCCGTTGTCAATCGTGCGCCCACCAATCATTTTTGGGCCGCGGGATCGCAATAGTCTGAAGATCTTTACTGGAGTCCAGAAGCTCAGATTGCATGCGGTCCCAGGTTTACGTAACTTTCCTGTATCTTTGGTACATGTCTCCGATCTGTGCCAAGCATTGGTCCAGATCGCGGAAAGTGGCGTCCGTGTGCTGCCATCGACAAATGGTCGGCCAAACACGGCACCGGCTACCTACTATGTGGCGGCGGAGCGGACAATTAGGTACGGTGAGTTTGGGCACCTTGCCGCTCGATCGATAGGCTGCCGGGCCGTGGCTCTGCCTCTGCCCAAAGCCTTGTTTTGGATCGTCGGAGGGTACTTCGAATTAGTTGGTCGAGTGCGCGGACGAGCGGGCTTACTAAATCTCGATAAGGTACGCGAGGCTGTTGCCCCCGGATGGGAGTGTTCGGACGAAAAGATACGTACGGAACTTGGCTATCAGCCCACTGCCAACTTAGAAGATCGCTTTGCAGAAACGGCAGCCTGGTACCAAGAAAATGGTTGGCTGTAGGTGCGCGTCAAATCCCCAGGTAGGAGTTCCAGGTGGTCGAACTGTCCAGATTGCAGCAATCGGAATTAGAAATATCCACGCTCGGCCCTTGCCGAATAAAGTCGCCGTTGAAGCGATCGGCCCAACCTGGTGAAGGGATGAGCAGCTTTGTCCCTGATGACATGCGCGTGCTTTATGAGCCCCGCTTCCGACTCGGACAGCCGGCCACCGACCTCTGTTTTGAGCGGGCCGGGGCAAGACAGGACCTGTTTTTCGAACCCCAGAAAACAAGGGCGGCGGTGGTCACTTGCGGAGGGCTTTGTCCTGGTATCAACAATGTGATTCGTTCTCTGGTGATGGAGCTGGATCACAACTATGGAGTGCGAGATGTGCTGGGGATCCGTTACGGCTTTGCGGGCCTACAGATGCACGGAGGCCGACCTCCGCTGAAACTTACCCACGAGTTGGTCGAAAGTATTCATCACCGCGGCGGTACGATTCTTGGCTCCTCGCGTGGCCACCAGGATCCTCAGCAAACAGTCGATTTTCTTAAGCAGGAAGACATCGATATTCTGTTTTGCATAGGTGGCGACGGAACCCAACGTGGTGCGCACGCAATAGCTGAAGAACTAAAACGCCGCCAGCTACCAGTTGCCGTTGTGGGCATTCCAAAAACTATCGACAACGACATAAAGTTCTGCTACCGCACATTTGGTTTTTATACAGCTGTAGCAGAGGCAGAAAAGGTAATTGACTGTGCTCACGTCGAGGCGAAGGGGGTGCTCAACGGCGTGGGGTTAGTAAAACTAATGGGTCGCGAAGCGGGCTTCATTGCCGCAGCTGCCACGGTAGCTAGTGGGGAAGCCAACTTCGCATTGATTCCCGAAAAGCAATTTGAGCTCGAAGGCCCGCAAGGATTTCTGCCTGCTCTGCAGCGTCGATTGGCGGCGCGCGAGCACGCGGTAGTGGTCGTCGCAGAAGGTGCCGGGCAGGATCTTCTTAAGCAGGCTGGCGAACAGACCGACGCCTCAGGAAACCGACGCCTGGGTGATATCGGTTTATTTCTTAAACACGAGATAATCGACTACTTTGCCAATGAAAATGCTCCCGTTAGTGTGAAGTACTTTAATCCCAGCTATTACATTCGAAGCGTGGCTGCTAATGCAGCCGACAGTCTCCTTTGCGAACAATTGGCACGTAAGGCTGTTCACGCTGGTATGGCTGGCAAAACAAATCTTCTGATCGGACTCTGGCACAATCACCTCATACATGTGCCGCTGGCAGTATCGACTGGCATGAAGAAGCGTCTCTCGACGTCAGGCGAACTCTGGACTTCGGTTCTATCGCTCACCGGCCAAGAAAGATGGAAAAAGCCACTGGAGTCTTAGACTAGGTTAATCAGAAGAAAAAGCCGCCATCTTCCTCGGTCTTATCATCCTCAGAATCCTGTTCCGCAGGCTGGAACTGGTCTCCGAAATCATCAGCAGGCTCTTCCTCGGCAACAGGAGGTGGAACACTTTCATCGGACGGATCTTCGGTAAATGGGCTCTTTGAGGCCTCTTCCTCTACCGCTTCCTGGTTTTCATCAACTTGCCGGCGGTAGTAGGTTGGCTCAAGAGCATCCCGTTCACGGAGGCATTGCACCAGACCTCGGTCATCGACAAGAAATATGCGATCCGACTGATCATTCTCCAAAGCTGTGGTGCCTTCGCCCGCTTTCAGTCGACCCACAACTCCACCCGACTGCTTGTCAAGAATCAGCAGCGTTCCGAGAGACTCCATCGCGTATATGTGTTGTGCTGCTTCGCTTACGAATTGGGCTGCGCCGTCTACGAACCATAATTCTTGCCCGGTGGGTGAGCTCACTGCATGCAGTGCAGGTTGATCACTAGCGACATAGACCGTCTCGCCGACAATGGCAGGCTTCCTCAAGATCGGAAACCCAGTAGAGATGCGCCAATGCTCAGCTCCCGATAGTTCATCCAGGCAGTAGAGATAGCCGTTGCCTGTGGAAACGTAGATATTAGGGCTTAGCTCCGCGGGAGGCGCAACGATTTCATCATTTATCTCAACGCGATACATAACGCGCGGACGTTCGTTTTCGGCAACGTACAGAAACCCTCGATTTGTGGCCCAACTGACGATGCCGCCACCGACTACAGGCGAATGAAAGATACGGCCGACCGATTGGTGGCGCCACACAGGTGCAGCTGGATCTTCAAGTGAGTAGGCTTCAACCTGACCGTTCATCAGACCGACGAATACGTGGGTGTCACTCAGAGCGGGTGCGCATGTAACCACGCTTCCCAGTTGACGAGACCAAAGCACATGTCCGTCCGCACTATCGATCACGTAGAGCCTTGTGCCGCCAACGATCGCGACAAATCTATCATTGACAGAGGGACTCGTAATCGCGCCATTGGGAGTGCCAACTCGCACCGTCCAGCGGGTTTCTCCTGTCTCAGCGTTGAGCGATTGAAGGGTACCCGAGGTCGATAACGCGAAGAGTTGATCTTCGTGCAGTCTCCAGTGTGAAACACGACTCTGAGTCAGATCGACGCTCACCTGAGCAAACCAAACTCGCTCCAATCCGTGGCGTTGAGCATCATCGAAAGTCACTAATCGCCCGGCCGAACTCCGCATCGGCGCCAGTGCAGAAATCAAGACACCTATACAGCACAAAATGTAGAACATCGGTTTGGGCACAGGCTTGTCTTTCGTGATCATGATTCTCTGATGTCGAACAGTGGAAACCGCAGTCCGAGCGGTCTGGTAGCACATTTCTATCTTAGTCACAAGGTAGCACGACGGCAAAGCATACGTTGTCCGGAGGACAATATCTCTTGATGTCTGAAGGCAATTCCCTTCGAGCCCAGTGCTTCGAATGCCGATTCCCGGACGTTTCGGTCACTTTTTTGGCACCTAGACTCCCCTAGTAGGCGTCCTTTACCATGAAGAGCCAGTCGGCTTAGACAAAGGCCTGACGCCTACAGCGTCGGGTCGGGCAAATGATGGTCGTACAGTAAAAAGCTAGTTCTACGATTCACGTCTCGGAACCTGAATGTGGCGCCTAAGTGACATCCTCTGTCCCTCAACCCGATGCCAAAGATACAGCCACACTGGATGAAGTGGTCGGCTACCTGAACTTCTCGTCCGGCACTAGCGATTCTGGGTTTCTCAGGAATATCAACGAACTATTCCGATCGATCGAGGGGCAACCTCAGCAAGAAGCAAGCCACCAGATACTAGGCCAGTGGCTCTTGGACGCAACTGATCGATTGCAGCAGAACTCCAAAGCATTCTCGGATACGACTCAGGTCCGAGCTGTGGTCCGACTGCTAAATGATTCACTATTGCCGAACTATCGTGAATTTCACCGCGATCTTCTATTCCATCAGCCGGAAGTTGATCTTTGGAGGCCGCTGTTCATCGGCCGAGCTTTTGACGCGCTGCTAGCTCAGGGAGGGCCTTGGGATCATTCCGAACGGATCGTGCAGGGAGCACTTGGGCAGCTCAACGATTTCGTCGGTTATCGACCCGTGGCCACTCTGGCTTCTGGGAATCTCTCCACTCCCTATGCTCACGAGTTTGTTAGACCGATCCCCTTGTATATTCGTGATGCCGGGATCGCTGTCGGCCGATATGAAAAAATCATCAGTTTGGCTTTGGAGATTCTGGAAAGTACGGACGAAGAGATTCTTGCTCGCGCTTGGTTCGACTTGGGTCGTCTGGAAGAGATCGCCCTAGATCCTCGCGAGTACGATTTCGATCACCCCGTCAATCGGCGGCCCAATTATCACTTTGGTCAATGGGATCCGAATCACATCTCTAACAATGGTTACTACACCAGGTTGGTCTTGCAGCAGATGTCTCTCGACGCATTGTTGTCGCGTTGTGAACCAACGGACTCCACGGAAGAGTCTTCGGAGAATCATTGGAGAGAAGCGGCTGCAGTTCTGGCAGGTACCATCTTGATGGCTTCCGGTACTAGCGGCGACGGTCCCGGTCGACACGACTCCTCGGTGACCTTAGCAACGCTCTTGCCGCATATCGCTTCCTATCGCGACGACTTTTACGCGCAGCTCCTGGCACAAACGGAGGGACCCGAGGGCGATCGCCTGCGAGAGGAGGCCGAACGATATCGTCAGCCATTTGGGGCGGCGCGGCAGCATCTTAATCAGGAACTGGCACATCGCCGAGCGCTGCAGATGCAACACGTTCATTTGTCTCATTTGTTCGCTCGACTCGGATATCCCGAGGCGGCGCAACAGCAAGCCGAGCTGGTTTGCGTGCCCGCGGCGCGCATGCTCAGCGAAATATACTGTCGACTCACAGCCGGCCACGATGCCATCGACAACGACCAACTTGAACAGGTTGTCGAGCAACTCACAGCAAGCGAAGCGCTGATCCACCGTGCGATTGAGTGTGGTGCGTTAGTCGATCCTTGGAACGTCGTTGGCTTTGCGGGAAATTTTAGTCTTTTCCCCGCCCTGGAAAACTCGGTGCATGACTGGCGGGTTGACGAACTTATAGAACTGGTGGAACAAGTACTTGATCTGGCCGCACGGTCATGGAGCGAAGCAGCCGCGGTCGATAATGCGCAGCTCGAACAGCAGTTTTCCGCGATTCTTGGTCGACTCGCCACGTGGTGGGACCAGTTTGCCACTTCCACCGTTGAGGACGTCCATCGACTTATTGCCAAAGAGATCGAGGTTTCTGCAAATTTGGTGGCGGGTGCCTTAAACGCTTGGCACAAAGCGGGAGCTGCCGCTGGCGACGTTGCCTTTTGGCGAATGTTCGTCGACCAATTCGATTCGTCGAAGGCTTTTCAACTGGTGATCGAGGCGCTGCTGGAACACGGCGACACGGTCGCTTCGATGGCTCTGATGATGCAATGGGTTAACCAAAAGGATCGCACTCCGCTCGAAGAAGGAGATGCCTCGTTTCGTCGCCTCGTGTTTAGCTGGCTGGGTGCCGTCGAGACCGAGCAGGACGAAAGCGGCGAAGATGCCTGGCCGCTCGTAGCAAAATTTTTCGCTTATCTCGAGGCCAATGCCGAGGAGTATTGGCAAGTGCCGTCGCTCATGCTCGACTCGTCACTGGGATCGCTTTTCGATGAGGTGCTCGAAGACATCGAGGACGCAGAATACTTCGAGGATCAAGACGAAGAGGAAGATGATGAGTCGGATGAGGACGAAGATGGCGAACTATTCCAAGCAGCCTACGAAGAAATGGTCTATCGCGACAGCACCGATGACGGTCAGGAAGGTGATCTGGCTGACGATGGTTACGAGCTGGAAGACAGCCAGTGGGAAGAAGAGGTCGACCGGCTGCAACAACGGCTCGGATTTCTCACTACGGTAGCTCGTCTATGGAAACATGCCACGATTACCTGGGGAACCTCCGACGACGGCACAGGTGAGCGTTCGACCGCGTTTGATCAATGGTTGGCGCAGACCAGTGCGAACTATCGTCAGTTGGTCGAGTTGTTGGAAACCGTTCACGGCTATCGCTTTGCCCAGCCGACCGGCTCGCACGATTCGCTCGTTGAATACGATCGATTGCGTACGATCAAAGAGGCCCTCATCCAGAAGATTATCACCACTTGCGTGGAAACATGTGACGCGGCCCGGTTACTAGCAGCGACTCAAGGACCTCGAGCGGGCGTGGCAGCCGACTCGTTCGGAGAACCACCTGATCGAAACGCCGTATTGATCCTCCAGGCTGTGCTCGCGGGTGATGTGGAAAGTGTGCGATCCGGTTGGTCCGAGTTCATCAAGTCGATCGAGCCGCGATCACTCTTATATATTCCCCATTCCCGAGGTGGAGAGCCTAGGCAAATTGTCACCACCAGAGTTCTACAGCAACTCTTGCATGATCTGCTCGGTTGGTTGCCCAAGTTGGGGATGATTCGTGAAACATGTCAATTGCTCGATCTGGCCCAGAAGATGGAAAGTGAGCACCCCATCGGGCCTGGAGCGGTTACAGAGTTTGATCGACTATTCGAAAAAGGGTATCAGGCAATCGTTCGGTCAATGGTAGCATCGGCCGAGAAGTGGGATACGAATTCCGCTGCTTCTGAGTTCCAGCATGCTGATCATTTGCTGGTTGATGCTCTGCAACAGCTTACCGAGCGCCAACTCGACCGCTGGCTTCAGCATAGCCGTACGTTGCGACTTAGCGTCGTCGAACGACTCGCGGACGAAAAAGACTGGCAAAGATTTGTCGAATTCGTCAAACGCTACGGTGGTGATTTATTCGACCAGAAATTCATGAGCTTCGGCAACCTCCGTGGAATCTTGCATCAGACGGTCGACATCTGGCTCGACATGTTAGCAGAGGATCCCGACGCCGTGGAACAAATCCGGCTGATTGAAGAATTGGACGAGGTCTGGCCACGCGAAGAAGCAGTTGAACAGCTATCGATTGCGATCGAGGCAACTGTCGAGAACTATCGTGCCTACCGCGACTACAACACGACCACAACCCAGTCGGACCACGGTGAGATGCTCTACACGCTAGTAGATTTTCTCCGCCTGCGAGCCGCCTACGATCGTGTCGCCTGGAACTTGCGACCCGTGGTATGGGCGCACGAGATACTCGTTCGCCATCGGCGCGCTTTGGCTGCTGAAATGTGGTGCCAAGCCTTCGCCGAACGGACCGCAGAAGCAGCCGACGCACACCTGACACAGCTTCGCACGCTAAGCCAAGAATACGGCATGCATCTGGCAACCGTCGCCGATCGGGTAGGCGAACGGTTTGTACGCCCACTGCTGATCGATCGAGTGAAGGCATTGGTCGAACCGGCACTGACTGCTGCCGAGGAACAGCGGCAAGGTGCCTTCGCATCGCTAGATCGAGAAATCAACAGCTTGGCTAGCGAGCCCAGCGGTGCTGGCCTCGACCTGCCTGACTGGCTGATTGCCCTTGAAGACGAAGTCACCCACGCCCGGTCGCGTTTCAGCCATCAACCCTCCTTCGACCGCCTTGCGGGTCGTATCGGTCAGGTTCAGCTTTCTTGGAGCGAATTGCTAGAACAACTGGCCGAGGGCGTATAGTCACTGCCTAAAGCACTTGGATTTGATTGCTAGCACTGGCTTGCCCTGCTGCCGAAAGGCCGCCATATTATTAGTAGACGGTTGTTCATCATTTCGAGTATGGAGACATCCCATGAACAATAAGGTGACCTGCCCCGAGTGCAGAACCGAATTCCCCATTGATCAAGTTCTGTCTGCCCAGCTCGACGCTAAGATCCGTGGCGAACTCCAGGCAGAACATGCTGATAAGGCGCGCAAACTGGCCGAAGACCGCGACCAACTCGCACAACTCCGTAAACAGCTTGAGACGCAACAAGAACAGTTGGACACGCAAGTTCGCACTGCGGTCGCGAAGCAGCGAGAAACGATTCTTGCTAAGGCAAGAGTCGAGGCCCAGCAAGCCGTCGCGATCGAAATCGAGGATCGCGACCTGCAGCTCAAAGATGCCACGGGAAAAATCAAAGCGTTCCAGGAGCAGGAACTACAGCTGCGGCAGAAGAAACGCGAACTCGAAGAGCAGGCCGAGAAACAGCAACTCGAAATCGAACGCAAGATCGACACCGAGCGGAAGCGAATCCGAGAGACGACACTAAAACAGGCCGAAGAGCAGAGTGAGCTGAAGCTGGCCGAGCGCGAACAACAGATCGATGTGATGCGCAAACAAATCGACGATCTGAAACGCAAAGCCGAGCAAGGCTCTCAGCAATCTCAAGGCGAGGCGTTGGAAATTGCCCTGGAAAAACTGCTTTCCGACGAATTCCCTAGTGACGTGATCGAGCCGGTCGCTAAGGGGGTCAAAGGAGCTGACATTATCCAGCACGTTTTCGATAGTAATGGCCGCGACTGCGGTTCGATTCTTTGGGAAACTAAGCGGACCAAGAACTGGAGCGAAAAATGGCTTAGCAAAGCCATTGATGACCAGCAGGAGGCCAAGACTAGCTGTGCTTGTATCGTCAGTTCCGCACTGCCAGAATCGATCCGGCACTTTGGCGAAATCAGCGGTGTTTGGGTCGCCGGTTGGCCCTGTGCTACTGGTGCTGCAATCGCGCTACGTCGTGTACTAATCGAAAGTGCTCAGGCACGTCTTGCCACCGAAGGTCAGCATGGCAAGATGGAACTCGTCTATGGCTATCTCTCCGGACCTGAATTTCGCAACCGAATCCGAGGACTCGTCGAACCGTATATCGAGATGCAGGCCGACTTGGAATCTGAGCGGCGGGCGTTTAATCGACATTGGAACAAACGTCAGAAACAGCTAGACCGAGCTATCTCCAGCACCACAGGTCTCTATGGAGACTTGCAAGGAATCATCGGCAATGGCCTACAAGAGATTGAAGGAATGGACTCTCTGGCCTTGGAAGATGCAGAAAACGAACAGCCTACGCCCGACAAGGCGGGCTGAGCGCCGCGAAGGCCGTGCGAATAGTTTCTGCATCGATTAGCTCGGAACTAGCCCCATTCAGTAACGAATAGTCAGCTAGCCGATTTACGCGTCGCGGGATGCCAGAGCTCAGCTGATAAATCTCCGAAATTGCGTCTTCGTGGAATAGTGGCTGCTGGCAGCCTGCTTCAACTTGGGCCAGCTGCAGATAGCCTGTCGTGTCTAGCTCGTCCCATGCTTCTAAATCGATTCGCAAGTCAATTTGCCCCAAGAGCTGTTCCCCGAGTTGAGCTGACTTAGATTCGGTTGAAGCGAGCACCAGAGTCAGGGGGTTGGGACCAGCGGCATCAATCTGTGTGAGCCGAAAGACTTGTGACAAGAGGTCGGGGTCTGCTTGATGGGCGTCGTCGAGCAGTACCACCGTCGACGAATTCTGTAGCTGATTTACGGCGATTCGGTCGGAAACCTGTCGGAACAGCCGCAACTGGTCGTCTTCCAGTCTCACGGGCGCGTCGAGCTGCGAGGCAACTTGCCAGTAAAACTCGCGAGGGGAGATTCCCAGCAAATTGACTGCCGCCACCGAACAGCACTGCCGACGACATTCTTTTTCAAAAACCTTTAGAAGCAACGATTTTCCAGTACCAGAATCGCCTAAAATGAGCCCCATCCGGCGGTTGTCCCGCAGAAACCTCAATCGAGCCAGCGCCTCGCGATGCGAGACACCCTCGAAGAACATCGCCGTCTCGTAGTTACTGGAAAAGGGTGTTTTTTGCAGGCCGGGAAGTATTTGATCCATGTCGACCTTTACTTGAGTGTTACCGAAGTTTGCGAGACAATGACCCTGGAAAGGATCGGCACGTAGGGCGTCGAAACTTTTCCTGTGCTTGCACTTATGTTGTGGCATACCCAACTTCCCCAGATTTTTACTGGCGTTGCTATCAATCGAATGTCCGATCGCTACTTTTCCGCCGACGTAATTGAGGGTTCGACCGCGACCCTCACTGGCAGCGAGGCCCATCACCTGTTGCACGTAATGCGCGCTTCACCCGGGCTAGAGGTTGTTCTGTTTGACGGTCGCGGAGGGGAATTTCCGGCAGAAGTGGCACATTGTGGGCGCGCAGATATCGAGCTGAACATCGGACCGCGTCGCGAGGTGGAGCGGGAACTACCCTTTGAGCTAACGCTTGGCGTGCCACTCCCCAAGGGCGACCGACAACGATGGCTCATCGAAAAAGCAGTTGAGTTGGGCGTTAGTCGATTGATACCTTTGAAGACTGCTCGCACCGAGCGGAGCCGCGATGAAGTCGCCGTGAAACTGCGTCGATATGTGATTGAGGCAAGCAAGCAGTGCGGCCGAAATCGATTGATGGAGATCACACCGACAGTCGAGTGGTCGAAGCTCATGGGTGAACCAATCGAGCGCCGCACGATCGCCCATCTCGAGGGGCGGCCCCTGGCAAACGTTTTTTCAGGACCAGCGTCCGACGTGCTTCTGGCAGTGGGACCAGAGGGAGGCCTTACAGACGGCGAAGTAGAGCAAGCCGTCCAGGCTGATTGGGAATTAGTCACGCTCGGCGAGAGGATTCTCCGTGTCGAAACGGCAGCGCTTGCTTTAGTCGCTCAGTACCAATTGATGAGCTAGGCTTTACTCCTTCGGAAGTGCTTCCTTCTGCTTCCGATCATCACCTGCTTTTTCGACGATGCCAAACAGATGGCCACCATGGTCATCGCCGCTCCAGAATCCTGAGTAGTGGTCGTCGTAGATCATCACGCGCGCCGTATAGACACCCAAGCCAGGGAAGCCCATCTTGTCGATGCAGATTACTGGCGTATCGCCAGCCCAACGAATCGGGAGCGTTAAAGGCAACGTTACATCATGCTCTCCGTAACGAATGCGCGCCTGAAACATCCATAGTTCGCCTTCCAAGTGTCGTACGCCTTGCAGTTCGTAGCGTTCGGAAGTGAGTTCTGTTTTCTCTTGACCGGTAACAGTGAAATTGCCAATAAGAGCGGCACCTGTTAGCGACTTTTCCAATGCGGCATAACGCTCACGCTCGGATTGTTTGTCTAACTCCGTCGCTGGCTGCTGAGCTGAAACGACTTTCGGATTTAGACAAATTACTACCGCTAAAACCGCCCACAAAATTCTGCGATACATGTAATTTTCTCCTGATACGAGGCGGAGTAATGAGTATGTTCAATCTGTTTGTTCTTAACATCTCCAGAAGATTCTACCATGATCGGTAGCGCAATCGAAAAGACCTCGGCCACACGGCCGAGGTCTTTTTTTGTGTCTGAAGTGAGGTGCTTCTTGCTTGAATTACCTCAGCAGATGGGGATAGTATCCGCCCAGATTCATAAATTGAGAACTAGAGCCTGTGGTAGGCATCCCGCCTGTGAGGTTTCTGGAAACGGCCCCTTTGGCGCTTGAAGTGCGAAGCTGCTGTTGTAAGCTCCGGATCCTGGCTTCCTGGGCTTCGTTGGCCTGTTGCTGCTGTCGCTGAGGTTGGTAGAACGCGTAGTAGTTTGGCAGACCCGTGCCACTGTCGTTCACTAGGTCGAGTGAAAGGTAAGGACTCAACGTCGGCTCGCGGAAGAGGTTCTTGAACGGCTTGCCGCTGGTGGAAGTATCCACAGGCTCGGGTGCCGGGCGACGCAACGGTTGGTGAGGCATAATCGGGTTGCCTCCCCGAAAGTACCTGCCTGCTGCTGTACTCGTTCCCGACTGAGCGTTTGTTTCTGTAGCGACGCTATTGATCAGAAACATCAAGGCAAGAATGGACGAAGAGGCTTTGAATCGTGACATAACAAGTATTCCTGAAAATTCTTAATGGTTTCGGATGGTCAGACCCACAGAAGCTGGGCCTACAGCCTGCTTAATCGTCAAAGTTTCACAAAAGACTTGTGTCTTAGTGTCCACGTTGGCCAGTTTTCTGAGGGATCTGATAGCAGTGGCGGTCGCATTTTCCGGCAATAGTTGCACTTCTGAGCCTGTAATAGTCGATCAATATGCTCGTGACCGGCCAATACTTGACTTTGTTGACCTAAATACTTATGATTAACCATAGCCCTAGTACCATCTCTGCCTCGTTTCCCGTTTCGCCCCTCCCTCCTGGGAGAGTCCCCGTAATGCCCTCCGCTTTGAAAATCAGTCGAAAACCATCGGGTGGACCGACGAAACCGCCGTCGGCTGCGCCGTTGGTACCGACAGCCGAGTTTCTGGAGGAGTTGGACAGAGAAAGTGCGCGGCTCGAATCGGCTACTCCCGAGGAGATTATCGCATGGGCTAACGAGCGGTATGCACCCCATCTGACTATGGCAACCGCCTTCGGCCCCGAAGGGTGCGTGATTCTTTCGATGATTGCTAAGGTGGCTCCTGAGACATACGTCTTCAATCTCGACACGGGTTACCAGTTTCAACAGACGCTCGATTTACGCGATCTCATTGCTGAAAAATATGGGATCGAGGTCGATTTGCTGCAGCCGGAGCTTTCTGTGCCCGAGTACGAAGCACAACATGGCGGACCGCTCTATAAGACGAATCCCACGCAATGCTGTTTCGATCGCAAGATCAAAGTATTGCACCAGGCGGCGGAGGGAAACCATGCCTGGATGAGCGGCATCCGTCGCGACCAGAGCGACGCGCGCGCCCAAGCTGCAATCGTCGGCTGGGACAAGAAATTCAACCTAGTAAAGATCAGCCCACTGGCCAATTGGACCAAGCAGGACGTGTGGAAACGGATTCTTGACGAAGGCGTACCCTACAACCCGTTGCACGACCAGGGCTATCCCAGCGTCGGTTGCTGGCCTTGCACCCGGGCCGTGACCGAAGGAGAAGTTGACGAACGCGCCGGTCGTTGGAGCGGTACTGCTAAAACCGAATGTGGATTGCATACCCTTGAAGAACGCGACGGTAGTGGAATTTAGTTGAGTCGAGAGTCGAAAATCCGAGGGTCGAGCGAAGGACTTTGGCCCGGATTGCCGTAGCTCTTGACGCTTGACCCTAGTCTCTCGACCATTGCAATGAATCTTAGCGCAAAAACTGAGTATGCTTGTCTGGCGATGCTGGAGTTGGCTCAGCACGCCGAAGGGGGTCAGCCTGTTCAAGTGCGCCGCATCGCCGAACGGCATGGAATTCCCTCACCGTTTCTCGTCCAGATTCTACAAGATTTGAAACGTTCTGGGTTAGTCTCCAGCACCCGCGGCGCAGGCGGCGGTTATCGCCTGGGTGGTGTACCGCAAGAGATCACACTAGCGGACGTGCTCGATGCAGTGGAAGCCAACGCAGAACCGACGACCGCGACGGCAAAGACCTCGCCACTGGCTCCGGTGCTGCTCGACGTCTGTCACGAGCTCTCCGCAGCACGTCGCACACGCCTGCAAGACATCACGCTCGCCGAGCTGCTCGAAAAAGCACATTCAAGCGTCGGGCCAATGTGGTATATCTAATTTTTTGTGCTCTGAAATGTCAGACTAGTCTCTGATCTTCCTACCGACGGACTCTCAATAACTTGGCTGCGAGGGATTGAGATTCTGAAAAGTAAGTTCTTCGGACATCGCAAGCTTTTCTGATTCAAGCCGTAAGCTGCGCAGGCCAATCTTGAATTCGTTCACTTCAAACACGAGCAAATGTTCGGTTGGTTCGATGGCATCTGGATCGACTTGCCGCAGATAGTTGCTATAGATGCCCGCGGAGTCTCGCTCAAGCGCGGCTCGCAGCGGCTCAATATATTGCTCGCGCACTTCGTCAGGTGTGAGAGTGGAACAAAATGAAATGCCGACTCTGTCCACGGCATTGCCCCCCTTATCAGGCCATCAGCGGTTTGCGGGCGAGAGCTTGTCGCGCGTCGGCTATCTGACCGCGATGCATCAGTGGGTGCATCACAGCCATCGTGAGCGCTTTGCCAAGTGTGCCGAACATCGCTTCCCGGCCAGGGGGACATTTGGCGCTCGCTCGATCAAGGTCCTCGTCAGTAAGTCCGGACAGCATGGCCAGTGTCTCTTCGCGAACTTCATCCCACTTGGCCAAGGCCTCTGGAATCGTGACCGTATAGTGACTTGCATCGTCCACTGGCTGCGAGCCGCCTCGGAACTGTTCTTTCCACTCGAGCAAAGGTCCGGGCTTGTCGAACATCATCTCGTTCGTAATCCGCGCCTCGGAATAGGCCAAGTGACCCGCAATCCAGAGCGGATGATTCCCTCCGTCCGGCGTAGGGGACGTGAGCGGCGCATCCTGCATGTCCGCCAACAGGCCAGCGGTCACCATTTTAGAGGCTTCCAGTTGGTCTCTGAGCAAAGCGGTCGCTTTCATGGCGGTATCCTTAATGTTAGGCAAGTAATTTGAGGCTCGATTTGAACAGCAGTACGCCAGGCACTGAGTATATCGTTTTTCATTGGTTCTTGCAGCCAAGCCCGCCAGGTTTGCCCAACGAGCTTCTTGCGGCCCAACAATCCTACATGGCTAGCTTGATATTGCTGAGGGACCCTTGAAGTCGACAGGGTTTCCAACTCAGATAAGTGCAGAGCCAAGAGGAGAATGTTGCCATGGAGTCGAGCCTAGACCTACATCGATTTCAATTTGCCTTTACCATTGCGTACCACTATCTGTTTCCGCAGCTGACGATGGGATTGGCGCTACTCATCTTTCTATTGAAGTCGATGGCCCTGCGCGGTGCAGGCAGCGAAGTCGGGGAGACTGCAAATGCCGCGGTGCGGTTTTGGCTAAGAATTTTTGGTGTTACCTTTGTGATGGGCGTCATCACTGGCATTCCGATGGAGTTTCAGTTCGGCACCAACTGGTCACGGTTTTCTGAAATGAGCGGCGGCGTTATCGGCCAAACGTTGGCGATGGAAGGCGTTTTTGCTTTCTTCTTGGAATCATCGTTTCTGTACATCTTGCTCTTTGGTGAAATGCGGTTTGGGCAACGAGTGCATTGGCTGGCGGCACTGCTGTTGTGGATCGGAACTTGGCTTAGCGGATACTTCATCGTCTGTACTAACGCGTGGATGCAACATCCTGTCGGCTACGTAGTTGGAGACAACGGCCAATTGCACCTCGACAGCCTATCCGCGCTCTTGACGAACCCTTGGGCGGTAGCTGAGTATGCCCATACGATGGTCGGAGCGACAATTACCGGCGCTTTTGCCATGGCTTCGATCGGGGCTTTTTATCTCTTGCGAAATCAGTCGGTGGCAGTCGCTCGACGGTTTGTGTCTGTTGCAATCGTCGTGGGTCTAGTAGCAAGTATCACCGCGGCCGTGCCGACGGGCGATATCCAAGCGAAGCTTGTTCGAGAGCACCAGCCGATAACTTTTGCCGCTATGGAAGGGCATTTTCATACGACTGATCGTGCCGGACTAGTGATCTTAGGTCAGCCCGATATGCAGTCGCTTGAGCTCGACAACCCGATCCGGATACCAGGCGCGCTTTCATTCCTTACTCATGGCCGGTGGGCAGGCGAAGTGAAAGGCTTGAGCGATTTTCCCAGAGACCAATGGCCCGACAACGTGCCGTTCTTGTACTATTCCTATCACATCATGGCCGGGCTAGGGTCGCTGTTTATTCTGCTAATGGCCGTAAGTGCCGTGCAATTGGTGCGAGGAAAGTTATGGCAATCGCGAGGGTTGCTTTGGGTCCTGATGCTCTCGCTGCCATTTCCTTTCATCGCCAACACTGCGGGTTGGATGACGGCGGAGCTGGGGCGCCAGCCGTGGCTGATTCACGGTGTGTTCCGCACGGCCGACGGCTACTCGCAGCAAGTTTCTCCTGGCAACGTCTTGTTTACGCTCTTGGGTTTTATGGGTATGTACACGCTGCTTTCGGTTTTATATTTCTTTATCACCACACGCATCATCGCCGCCGGTCCTGAGCCAGTGAGTAAATAGGTCGAAGCACAATGCACGTACTTTGGTTCTGCTTATTGACCTTTATGCTTGCCACCTACGTGGTACTCGACGGGTTTGACTTTGGCGTGGGCAGCTTGCATCTTTGGGTTGCCAGAAGCGACGCCGAACGACGACAAGTGCTCCGCTCTGTCGGCCCAGTTTGGGACGGAAACGAAGTTTGGTTGATCGCTCTGGGGGGGACCATGCTGCTGGCCTTTCCCAAATTGCTCGCAACAGCGTTTTCCGGCTTCTATTTGCCTCTGATGATCGTGTTGTGGTTGTTGATGTTTCGAGCTCTGGGCATCGAGCTGCGGCATCAAGTCGACGATCCGCTCTGGAAGCAGTTTTGGGACGTTGCTTTTGCGATAGCAAGTCTGTTATTGGCTGTGATTATAGGAGTCGCACTTGGTAATGTGGTGCGCGGCGTTCGGTTTCTGGAAGACGGCACATTTTTCGCGCCGCTCTGGACCGATTTCCGCGTTTCCGGTGAGATCGGAATTCTGGATTGGTATACGATTCTGTTCGGCGCAGCGACCACGGTCACTCTGATTCACCACGGTGCCCTCTGGCTGGCCTCGCGTACCGATGGCGAGGTATTTAGCCGGTCCATTAGAATCGCCCAAGCCACCTGGCTGGCGGTTGTCGGCTTAGCTATAGCTGTTGTGGCAGCAACAGCCTGGGTGCAGCCGAATATGCTTTCGAGCGCTGAGCAGCGCCCCTGGACGGTAATGCTCGTGTTAATCGCGGCGAGTTGCGTCTTTGCGGCACGTCGATTTCGCTTACGTGGAGACTATCGCAAAGCGTTCTTCGCGTCGTGTCTGTATCTCTATGCCATGCTGGCCAGTGGAGCAAGTTGGGTATTTCCTTACGTATTGCCAGGTAGAGAGAGTTCGCAAGGCCTGACTTCCGCTGTGGCTGCGACAGTGGATTCGAGTCTCGTACAGACACTCTACTGGTGGGTGCCGGGGATGTGTATCGCCCTGGGCTACACGTGGATCGTCTACCGATCGATGCCACCGAAATTTCTAGTCGACGATGTGGTGGAGCACTGATTCCATCGGCATTCGCAGCACGATGAGTTAACACCTGGAGAAATTACGGCAGTACGCGGATCATTCTACGAGTTATAGCTCTGTTTACCGGGATCTAGTGAATCAGACGTCCATTGGAACTCTATGCCTCTATCTGTGAGTGCTGGAATTTAGTGAAAGTATTGTCTAGGCTATCATGCGCGCTTGCCTACAGGTTAGCACGTTGCGCACGATGACCTATTGGCGCTAGAGCAATTCGTGGCATCCGCGCAAATAAACCGTCGGATGCCTAACAGTGCATGTGCCTACGCATTACAGGTGCTTATCAGGTCCTCAGTTCGTCATTTGCAACTCGCGAATCGACGCGAATTTTGAGATTCGGAACAATGGCTCGATTTCAAATTCTCTCACTTATCGGCGGCGGTATCCGCGGGGCATTTATCACATCGCTGCTTAAGGAATTCGAACAGAAGCTGGGGCGACCGATCGCGGAATCTTTTGATTTGATTGCCGGCACTTCGACTGGTGGGATAATCGCCTCTGGACTAGCCCTTGGACTCACGGCTGAAGAATTACATGACTTTTACGTTCGGCACGGAAAGCAAACCTTCAGTCCACGCCCGCCATATAGAGCAAGAGGGGTGATGCGACTGGGTTTTCCGATTGCCAATTGGATTTTTAAGAGAAGAACCGGCGGAGGACTAGATGCCGCTTTTCGAGCTCGCTTCTGTCCTCATGCATTGCAGAGTGCGTTCGATGAAGCGTATGGAGACAAAACCTTAAAGTCTGTTAGATTTACGCGACTAATTATCCCCTCTGTAAATTTAACTAAAGGGGAGCCTCATGTTTTTCGCTCGCTTCATCTGCCCAAGGGCCTACACGACCAGGACGTTAAGATCTCAACGGTGGTCGTTGCCGCAACTGCCGCACCGACTTACTTTCCTCATCGGGAGATTAACGATCACGCCTTTGTAGACGGAGCGATGTGGTCGAACGACCCCAGTATGTTGGCGTTCGCCGAAGCGATGCGGGTGCAACAATATGAGAAACGTCACGAGGAAAATCCGCACCTTCACCCGCAAGACATACATTTACTTTCGATCGGCACGGGGCGTGCACAGTTCTCTCTTTCGCCTCCAGGTTCGGATGCCGGACTGTTGTACTGGGCTTCTCGAGTTGCAGATGTAATGGGCACGGCGCAGGTACAAGGCATGCACTTGCCGTTGAAGTTTCTGCTAGGTGAGCAATATCGTCACATCAATTTCAAGATGACGCGGCCTTGGAAATTGGATGCAGTAGAACATATCTCTGATCTGTTTCGAGTTGGTGAGAAGCGGGCAGAAGAGTGTTTTCAATGGGTTAACGAGTCATTCTTGCATCATAAGCGCACCCAATTTACTCCTGTCACCAGCACCGAGGATGAAGTCCTACTTGATGATGAATTCGGTTTTGAGTAGGTAGGAATCGATTGATGGAACGCCTTGCGAATAGTCGTATTACAGATTTTCACAGCTGGTTCACTTGGGAAATTTCATTTTCTCTACTAGCTCGATAAACCTTGGCTCATCTCGAATCGGGTCGAGCCAGGGTTCCGCCTGCAGAAAAACAAGTTCCCACGATCGCTGTTCGTAGGCCATTTCGAGCAGGTCGAGCGCTTCTTGCTTTTCACCGAGTCCAATGTGAACAAAGGCGATTTGCACGGGAGGCACATGCCAGCGCTCAGCAGAGCGGTACATTATGTCAAGCACTTCTCGGGCCTCATTTTCGCGACCGGCGACGGCATAAGCATGACCCAGGCCGCCCAAAACTTCTGCCAGGCCATCGGAAAGTTCCTCCGCGCGCAGATACGTCGGTATCGCTTTGTCGAATCGTTCTTGCTGAACATAAGCCATGCCTAGCCAGTCGTACGCCGCCTCGTATTGGGCGTCCTGCTCGATAGTCGGCATTAGTACGTCGATCATGCCTTGCCAGTCTCGCTTGAAGTAAAGAATTGAGCTGCGCGCAATTGTCATGCCCGACGAGGGGTCGATTTCGGCGCTCCGTTTCGAATACTCTTCCGCTTCGTCGTGTCGATTCATCGCGGCTAGATAGAGGGCATACCAATGAAGTGATGCAGCTCGCTTAGGATCCAATTCGATTGCCAGAAGTAGCTCCCGCTCGGCGGCATCCCAGTCTCGTTTGCCAAGCAATACAATGCCCAGCGCCGTGTGGGCGGCGGCGAGATCTGGATCTAGCTCCAGCGCCCGCCGTGCTGCCGACTCGCATAGCGGCATCGCTTCGGCGTACGGTTGGAAACCGTAGCACCACAAGAAAGTCTGAATGTCAGCCACGCCCACATGGTTAGCAGCCGCATCGGGGTCGGCCTGAATCCAGGTCTCGAGTTGCTCCGCAGAGCGAACCAGAGCATCGCGCTTTGTCTTCCCAGGATAGCGGAGCGGCTCAGTTGTTTCGGTTCCCATCGCCACGGTGGCCGAGGTCAGAATCGTGAGAGCCAGAGCAGCGCACATTAGTCTCAAGTTGAACTCTAGCGTCGGATTCGATCGATCAGCAGTTTTCATTGATGAACTTTCTCGAAAAGAAAATGATGTGTCATTTAGGGTCTGGGGCACGGAAACAATTCAGTGTTTCGTCCCTCTGACTCCTTTGCAAGACCCCCAGCAGCTTCTCTATGGGCAGAGTCTTGCGGAATGACGTGTCGACTTCGACTCGTTGGCTCTCGACGTCTCGGAGTACTTAAGCTTGCCTGAGCTAGTATCAAGCTGAATGAGCTGGACTCATTAGATTCGGGTTGGAGTGCCCGAATCGCGAACTACGCCTTCACGACGCCGCGTTCCGCCAGTAGCCGCATGATGCGGTCGATACATTCATCGACGTCGAGTTCGTGTGTACCCAATACCAAGTCGGCCTGAGTGGGTTCTTCGTAGTCGGCGCTAACTCCGGGGAAATTGGCAATTTCGCCCTGGTCGGCGGCGCCGTACAGACCTTCCTGATCGCGGCTACGGCAGACATCGATCGGAGCGTTTAAGTGAATAACCAGGAAGCGGTCACGACCGACAACCTCGGCGGCCTTCTGCCGGACTTCTTCGCACGGGGCGAGGAAGGCCGCCACGCACAAGAGACCTGCGTCGTTCATTAATTTTGCCACTTCGGCGCTGCGTCGCAAGTTCTCGCTGCGATCGTCGGCGGTGAAGCCCAGATCACGAGTTATGCCGCGACGCATATTTTGGCCGTCGAGAACCATGCAGGCCCGGCCCAAGTCGAACAGTCGCCGTTCTAAAGCGTAGGCAAGGGTTGTTTTGCCGGCACCTGCGAGCCCAGTCAGTAGAATAGTGGCCGGCTGCTGGCCGAAGCGCGCCTGGCGCTCCTTGTCGGTGACGTTGCTCCGCTCGGCTTGTAAAGTATCACGAACTTGGTCGTCCCAATGTTCCTGCTTGCTGCCAGGGGTGCGCTCGAGAATCATTCCCGCGGCAACGGTCACATTCGAGATTCGATCGATCACGATAAACGACCCTGTGCCGTGGTTACCTCGATAGCCGTCGAAGGCGATCGGCTGGTTGAGCTGCATCTGGCAACGGCCAATTTCGTTGAGGCCCAGCGTGGGAGCGTCCTGGCGGTGTAGTGTATTGACGTCGATCTGGTAGCGGAGAGTCGTGACGCTGCCTGCGACCAACTTGGACATATGCTTGATCAGATATTGCTTACCGGGAACCATTGGCTCTTCCGACATCCACACGATTGTAGCGTCGAACGAGTCAGCCATGTGCGGCACGTTGTCGGGGCGGACAATGATGTCTCCACGACTAACATCGATTTCGTCTTCCAGCGTGAGAGTGACTGCCATTGGTGCAAAAGCTTCTTCCAGTTCGCCGTCGAACGTGACGATTGATTTTACACGGCTGGTCTTACGTGAAGGCAAGCCCATGATTTCTTCGCCCTTGCGAATCCGACCGGAAGCTAAAGTGCCACAGAAGCCGCGGAAGTTCAGGTCGGGACGATTCACATATTGCACTGGAAATCGCAAGTCGATCAGATTGCGATCCGAGGCAATATGTACGTTTTCGAGCAGATTCATCAGGGTGCCGCCGCCGTACCAGGGCATCTCTTCAGGTGCCTGGTCGACGACATTCAACCCGATCAAAGCGCTCATCGGCACAAAGTGAAGGTCGCCCATGTCGAGCCGCGTAGCGAAATCGGTGTATTCCTTCTTGATTTCATTAAACCGCTCTTCGGAATAGTCGACGAGATCCATCTTGTTAACCGCGACGATCACATGCTTGATACCCAGCAGTGAAACTATGAACGTATGCCGACGAGTCTGGACAGAAACGCCGTGATCGGGACGGGCGTCGATCAAAATGATCGCCATGTCGCATGTGCTAGCACCCGTGGCCATATTGCGTGTGTATTGCTCGTGGCCGGGCGTGTCGGCAATGATGAATTTCCGTTTGGCGGTAGAGAAGTAACGGTAGGCGACGTCGATCGTGATACCCTGTTCGCGCTCAGCCTTAAGGCCGTCGGTGAGCAATGCTGGATCGAAGGCGCCGCCAACGGAGCCGAGCGTAATGGAATCCTTTTCAATAGCCGCTAGTTGATCTTCATAGATCATTTTGGAGTCGTAAAGCAGACGCCCGATAAGTGTGCTCTTGCCATCATCGACGCTGCCGCATGTGAGAAAGCGCAGCAGTTCCTTGTGCTCATGCTGCTTTAGATAAGCATCGATATCTGTAGCGATTAAATCTGATTGATGACTCATGAATTATCCAAAGGCCTCGTTTAGAAATAGCCCTCTCGTTTCTTGTCTTCCATGCCGCCCTCATCATCATCATCAACGCCACGTCCCTGACGTTCCGAAGTTGTTGTAAGTAGCATTTCTTGAATAATCTCCGGTAGCGTTGTGGCACTCGACTCCACGGCCCCTGTAAGTGGATAACAACCCAAGGTTCGGAAACGAACCAACATCTCCTCAGGCTTTTCGCCCGGCTCCAACTTGAGTCTGTCATCGTCGACCATCACCAACGTTTCCGAATTTTTTATCTTTCGTCGCACAACAGGGCGGTTAGCCGCGAAGTACAACGGTACGATCGGAATCTGCTCGAGATGGATGTACTGCCAAACATCTAACTCGGTCCAATTCGATAGAGGAAATACGCGGATGCTCTCGCCGCGATTCACTCTTGTATTGTATAAGTTCCAAAGCTCTGGTCTTTGATTCTTCGGATCCCAACCGTGGTTTCTGTCTCTGAATGAAAACACTCGTTCTTTGGCTCGAGATTTCTCCTCATCGCGCCGACCACCCCCATATGCGGCGTCGAATCCGTACTTATCCAGGGCCTGCTTCAGCCCTTCTGTTTTCATAACCGTGGTGTGTTTTCCACCTTGGGTGAGTGGATCTAAGCCCAACTTAGCGCCTTCCTCGTTGATATAAGCGATCAGTTCCCAGCCCAACTCTTCGCGGATTAGTTTCTCACGAAACTCAATCATCTCCCGGAATTTCCACGTTGTGTCGACGTGCATCAGTGGAAACGGAGGTTTGGCCGGGTAGAAAGCCTTCTCGGCGAGCCGGACCATCACCGACGAGTCCTTACCGACCGAGTAGAGCATCACGGGATTGTCAAACTCCGCTGCCACCTCGCGAATGATGTGGATGCTCTCGGCTTCCAGCTGTTTGAGGTGGGTGAGATTATAGGAGGTCATTGCTTGCCGGGAGGTGGGGAGGGCAAAGGAATCGCGGGAAAAAAGCGACTCAGGGCAATTAGTTTGTAGGGAAAATAACGGTGGTCAAGCCACAGACCCGTTAGTCTAAATGTCCGGGTTGTCGAGTACAACTCGAACTTCACAGGCGTAAATATGCTTTCTGCTGCGACATTCGGAGTCGTGGACTCTATTTCCTAGTCATTTGGGGGGCTAGTCCGAGTCAATAAACTTGCAAATTTCCCACTGTTGCTAAATAATAAAGCCCGGAACACAAGGCTGGGGGATTGCCGGGTGGGGACGTCTAGTAACCCTAGCTACTGAATTTCGTACCTACCCAACAATGGATGACGGCAAGTTTGCCCCCGGCGTGCAACGCGTCGATCGCTACTTGTTTCAGTCTTCCGGGCTCACAGAGCTGGAACATTTCAGTCGGAAAGCGCGCGCAATGTCTGATTGCTTACACCAGAGATCATGGTCGGCATTCAGGCTGGTGTTGACTGTAGCATTCTCTTTTGGTCTGCCGCTGGTATCTGGAGCCACTTGGCAGGATGATGTCGGGCTCACCAAGCTTGAAAACACGCTTGGTGACGCAATGCTAACCGGAAACGGCATCTTCATATCGCAAGTGGAGGCGGGTTCTGGGAACACCAATACATACGTCCCCGATCCCAATAGCCCGCACTTTAGTGCCGCCTTAGATCCGTTTGGCGTGGAGCCTACCTTCGTTAACAACAGCGACGGGTCTCACCCTAATCCCGATCCTTCCTCACACGCTACCAACTCCGTTGCGCAGTTCTATTACGGAGATACTAATGGAGTCGCCAAAGGCGCAAACACTATCGTTCTGTACGAAGCAAACGATTATTTGAGGTTCTTTCTCAATTGTGGTAACAGCGGCTGTGGAACCGCAGCACCTGACGCACCAACATTTACCGACCCAGCTGATGGTCAGCAGAAAGACTTCGTCATACAGAATCATAGTTGGGCAGGAACTTTCGGCTCTAATACTGCGGATCAGAGGGTGTTGCGGAAAGTCGACCATCTCGTCGACACAGAAGAACTGACGACCGTTGTCGGGCTTGAGAACGGTAGCGTTGCTAACCCGCACCCGTCACTCGATAATTTGTTGGCTTACAGTTACAACTCGATCGTAGTTGGCAGGGCCAGCGGACTTCACGCTGTTGGACCGACGTCCAGTCTTTACGGCCCGGGTCGCACCCGACCCACGATCGTTTCTTCCACTGACAAAACGGTCAGCGCGTCAACGGCGATGGTCAGCGGTGCAGCGACAATAATGCACGAAGCGTTGTTAGACCCCAACGGAGCCGTCACCGATGGGAATCGTTCGGAACCGATGCGAGCAATCCTGTTGGCGGGTGCTGAGAAGAGGGAATTTATCGATTTCGTCGACCCGGACACAGGGCTGTCCGACCCTTGGAGCCGCGATCCGAACACACAGCCGCTAGACAATATTCTTGGTGCCGGCAGGCTTAATGTTTACAACAGCTATCTCATGACCCAAGCTGGGCAGATCGATGGGTCGTCGTCTGAGTCTTCTCCAACGCCAGTCGATTCTCACGGCTGGGATTATGGGGTGGAAGGAGAGGTCACCGACATGATAAGTCGATTCTATGAATTCGAAATTCCTCAGGGAAGCATCGCCGTAGATTTTTCTGCAATGCTGACCTGGAATGTTGATATCAATTCCACCGGGGGTAATGCGTTTGGCGCCCATACATTGGCCGATCTTAGCTTGACGTTGACCAACAACGCGGATCCGAATAATCCGGTGGATTGGAGCGACAATGCGGTAGACAATATCGAGCACATCTACATTGGCGAAGGCCAAACGGTCGAATATCTCGCACCAGGAACCTATACGCTGGAGGTATCAAGCAACAACTTTACTCGTGACTTCGGAATTGCCTGGCGGACGTCGACGTTGTTCGGTGATGACCCCGACAATCTTACTCCCTCGGCAGACTTCGACGGGGACGGCGACGTCGATGGTATCGACTTTCTAGCGTGGCAGAGCGGAGTGGGCAAATTGTTGAATGCCTCGCATTCTGAAGGCGACGCTGACGGCGACGGCGATGTCGACAGAACCGACCTAGCGATTTTCGAGTCTGAATATGGACTTTCGGCGCTAGCGGCCAGTTTGGTTGGTGTCCCCGAGCCAGGGTCAATGTCCTTGGTAGCCTTGCTAGCTCTCACGCTGGCGATGAGACGGAGACGCTACTAGGTTCACTCCGTTGCCTAGGAAACTCTAACACGCCCGAAATAGTGAAAAGCGGCGCCCAGCACCGCAAGCACTGTTCCTGTCCAAAGTAGGTAACGGCTCCAAGCCGCGGGCATAGATTTTGCGTATTCTAATTTATCGATCATCGATTCAAGATTGCCCTGCACTCGATTTCGATTGGCTGTGAACTCCTCTGCAGAGAGTCCCGATCTCTCTGCAGTCCTGTAGCTCAGACGGTGATTCTCTTCGACGAGTCTGCTGTAGACTTCCGCGTCTTCGGGAGTCCACATGGCCTCGGTAGCCAGTTTGCCTACAGAAGTCCAAGAAATTACGACCATCGAGATTCCCGCGATGAGCAAGCTTATGGGGAGGTATCGATGCGTCGCTTGAGAATGTGTGTCCGCCACTTAGACTTTCTCACAAGTATTTCCGCCCCCAAGGATCTCATCTGATACACACGGGAGAACGCAGTTCGATTCCTATCGTTGTTCCACTCAGCTTCCATTCTCACCATAACGGCCAGTCTTCACAAGACAGACTCAGAGTCGACTAGAGAAGGCTACCGCATGAGCAGTACGCTAGTTATTGACCTGACCATCATTGATGCTAACTAGGTAGGCCATAGTAAACTCGTCGACTTCATCCGTCAGAAAATCGACATGACCGTCGACGTAGGCAATATTCACGCCGCCCAGATGCAGGCTGCGAGGCGCGGCCGAATAGTAGCCACTTGTGCCAATCCTGCCTATCCATTTTCCGCAGGGCATGTCTTCAAACAGCGACTGCCGCGCTTGCTCACTGTCTGACAGACAGTAATGGAGTGTGTCGACCACTCTGCCTGAGCTGTTTGGCACCTGAGTCACGCCCAGGCTGATCGGATTGGCCTGATAGCGATTTTCGTGGGGGCAGATAGAACCCACCGAGCACTTAGGATGCATGTCGAAGGAGAGTATGCTGGACCCTGCCCAGGGCAGAGCCCAGGCTCCACGTTCATCTTGCGAGTGCTGCAAGGTACGGACTTCCGAAAAAACGACTGTGTTCGACGCACCGTCTTCAATTCTGCTAATAGGTTGGCCTGTAGCGATCATCGCGCCAGGGTAAACCAATTGCATATCGATATGATAGGGACTGACGTAAGCCGCGTAGTTGCCTTTGGCAAATAGCTTTCCGCCAGTAAGAGTCTCGTCAACAAAGAAACTTGCCGAGGCATTATCGCTGGGGCACAGCAAAGCGGAAACCGAATTTGCCTGCGGTTCGTGTTGTTGTTCGAATATTGGCAGTGACAGGTCAAACCTGTCGTATAGATTCCGCTGCTCGATATAGGGAAGCAGGGTTACGACCCAGCTGATCTGTTTGCCGAGTTTCTGGTCGACGACCGGATATAGTATGCTCGGACTGCCCTTGGGCTTGAATTTCTTTTCCACCGAATCGAGATAAGCAGAAGGGGGCAAATAGCCGTGGGTCGATTCATAGCTTAGCGTTGCTAAGGCCAGCTGCTTGAGATGGTTGACACATTGCGCACGCCGTGCTGACTCGCGGGCGGCTTGTACGGCGGGCAGCAGCAGCGATATAAGCACTCCTACGATAGCAATTACCACCAACAGCTCAACGAGGCTGAAACCTGCTGGGAAGCGGTTGCCCGGCACTCGGAGAGATGTGGAATATCGCTGCGTCATCTGGATCTTTTCTGCGGTATGGACGCCCATCAAGAATTCGATGAACGGCAGTAGTTCCTGGGAGTCTTGAATGCTGCCCCTGTGTGCACCCGACTACTCTTTGAGTATACGACATTGAGTATAGAATGGCCAATTTCCTGGTTATTTGTACGTTATTTCACGCTACTAGGGCGTCAATTTTACGACAGTGGCTACAGTCCGCTGAGCGGCAGCCTACATTAAACGCCTTGCCGCCGAATTGCAGACACTTCCCGTGGAGGGGGAATACGACCTTCGGGCAACCCGCTATACTCTGCGAATGACGGTGCCAGGGCGAATGTGTCTCAGGCACGATCTCTGTTTTTCGATCTCGTGTATCCAGAATGGCCCAAGGAATTCAAATGAGAAGAGCACGATTTTTTGGCGGGTGGTTGACTCTATTTATCGCTAGTGGTTGGGTATTGGCGCAGGAAGAATTGCCCGGCAGTGGAGAAAACTCTGCCGAGCCCGACTCTCTCACGGCGAGTCAATACAGTTACTCGATAGGTCAGGAAATCGGCAACTCATTTCGTTCCGATGGGGTGCCACTTGATGTCGAAAGTCTGCTGGCTGGCGTCCGTGATGGATTAAATGATGCCCAGCCCAAGTACGACAAAGAGACCTGTGGCCTAGCCATGCAGAAAATGGGGAAATTCAGAATGCAGTCACACATTACGCGAAATCGTGAGTATCTCAAAGAGAATAGTCAAGCAGAGGGTGTGAAGGTGTTGCCCAGCGGTCTGCAATATAAAGTTTTGCAGGAGGGCACAGGCGATACACCCGCAGCTCAGGATCGGGTAAAAGCTCATTACCGAGGTCAGCTGATTGACGGTACCGTTTTTGACAGTTCGTTCGAGCGAAACGAACCTTTAGGGACTCGGGTCGATCAAGTAATTCCTGGATGGAGCGAGGCGCTTCAACTCATGAAAGTCGGCTCTCGGTGGCAATTGGTTATCCCCAGCAATTTAGCTTATGGAGATTCCGGGGCCGGCGGCGTCATTCCTCCCCATTCGACACTCGTGTTTGAGGTGGAGCTCCTTGGAATTGAGTAGTAATGGGCCCGGCCGCAACCTCGATGTTCATCTTATGTAACAGTGTTAACTCTAGGTAGCAAAGAGTTTATGATGTTTCGATTACAAGCGGCCACAGCTTCGTCACAGCGAGAAGTTGGCCAGCCAGAGAGACCCCTAACGGGGGATACTCAAATGACTCGGCCGAGTGTCCCGCGCAAAATGTGGATAATCACCAAACTCGGCGCTTGCAACGGGTTACGGTTTAGCTAGAATCGCTGGAATACGCAGATATCTTATTTTAAGATTGTTGCGGGGCGAGTTTATTGACGCAAGTTCGTCATAGACCACTAGTTAACGAATTTCTACTTCTTTTTGGGGAGGTGACCAGATGCAACGATCCATTATTTCTCTGTTGTTAGCCATATGTTTTCTAACGACCGGCCAGAGCATCCTCTGGGCGGAATGCGGGGGCGATTGTTGTGGTTCTAACTGTTGCGAACCGCAGATGGTCACCAAGACCGTAATGGTGCCGTCCTACGAAACTGAAACTCGCACAGTCACATGTACTGAATACGAGCAGGAAGAGCGTACTTGCACGTACACCGTGAACAAGCGCGTTGCCGTACCCGAAGAGAAGACATGCACCTACACCGTAATGGTGCCTGAGAAGCGCACCAAGACTGTGAACTACACCGTTCAGAAGCCAGTTTGGGAAACGAAAACCTGTGAATACACGGTTCAAATTCCTTATACCGAACAGGTCGAAAAGTCCTACACGGTGATGGTTCCCACTTATGAAGAAAAGACTTGTGAGTACACGGTGCAGATTCCTTACACGGAAGAGCACGAGGAAACTTACACCGTAATGGTTCCTACTTACGAAGAGAAAACTTGTAGCTATGAAGTACAGGTTCCCTACACCGAAAACGTCGAAGAGACGTACACGGTTTGTGTGCCTTACACGGAAGAACGTGAAGCAACACGCACAGTAACTAAACGCGTTCCTGAAACTACCACAAAGACGATTACCGTTCGCGGCGGCCATTGGGAAACGCAAACCGTTGAAGTACCCAGCTGTGGATCTGGTTGTGGCGATTGCGGCGAGTGCGTTCGTACCTGCTGCAAGCGTGTTTGGGTTCCGACTTGCGAAGAAAAGGAAATCGAATGCACAACTTACAAGTGTGTTTCGGAAGAAGTTCCTTACACATACAACGTGTGTCTGTCGCGAGAGGAAGAGCGTACTCGAACGGTTTGTGTTCGTAAGTGCCGCACCGAAACGCGAGAACGATCTTACAAAGTGTGCAAAATGGTCCCCGAAGACCGCACTCGCACAGTATGTGTTCGTAAGTGCCGTCCAGAAACTCGCACTCGTACTTACAAGGTGTGCAAGATGGTTCCCGAGGAGAGGACTTGCACGGTTTGTGTGCGTAAGTGCCGCTCAGAGACACGTACTCGTGAGTACAAAGTCTGTCGCATGGAATGCGAGCAGCGATCTCGCGAAGTATGTTACACCGTCTGCGTGCCCGAAGAACGAACTCGTACCTACACGGTATGCCGGTATGAGTGCGTGCCTGAAGAAAAGACTCGGACTTACTCGGTATGTGTGCCAGTCCAAGTCGAAAAGCAGGTTGAAGTAAGAGTCTGCAAGATGGTCGAGAAGGAAATCCAAGTGCCAGCTTGCTGTGGTTGCTGCGGCTGCTGCAACTGATCGATTATTTCTACCTTAACTAAGTAGCTTTCCAGCCAGGGGCTGAGTCTTACATAGAGGCTCAGCCCCTGCTTTTTTGTCTGTCCTCGGGCGCAAAGCCCAGTTCCTCTTGTTGCAGACTAGCTCGATTGCTATATCCCTAGAATCAGATGGGATATTTGGCGATAGCATTGCTAGCATCCCCGAGAATCTAAAGGAAACGGATCGGTGGAGCTCAGCGTTAATGTTCGCTAGGTGGTCGAAGTGGTTGATTCTGATGTGCGTCATGAACTTAGGCTCGGCGTTCGGGCAGAGTTCTGATTTGCCACCGGTTCTGCCCCCACCTGGCAGTGGGCTGAATGCTTTGCAGGCCAATTCTTCGACTTTTGACCCACCGCCGCAATCTTTCAGCGAACACGATTCATCCTTTGAGCTGCTCGATGACGCGTTTGCTGAAGCAATCGATACAGGCCCTCTCGTCTCGGCAGAGCCTCTCGGATGGTATGAGCCCGCTTATTGGTTCGGACCCGCACCCTGGGACATCGGGATACAGTTTGGCCTTAACGGTAGCGAGGGTGTTAACGAAACGATGAGCCTCCAGTCCGGCGGCCACATCAAGCGCGAGTCCAAGCATTGGAAATTGGACACGAGCTTGGCCTACAACAAGAACACGAACAACGACATAGAAACACAAAACAACGCCTTGCTGGACGTACGTATTGATAGAATTCTGAAGGAGTCACCCTGGTCGCTCTATGTTCTCCACCAGACTCTCTACGACGAATTCCAGGCCTACGACCTCCGCGTTTCGGCCAATACGGGCGTCGGCTATCAACTCTTCGACACCAAGACGATCGACTTAATTGGTCGCTTCGGCGGCGGTACGTCGCGCGAATTTGGCGGACCGGATAATCAGTGGGCTGCTGAAGCGCTGATGGGCCTGGAATATGAACACAGCATCTCCGACCTGCAACGCTTTTCGGCGAAAGTCGATTACTACCCTGAGTGGGAGCAATTCGATAATTATCGTATTGTGGCTGACATTGGCTGGGAGATCGATCTCGACCGACCCAAGAACTTGAGCCTCAAGTTTTCAGTCGTAGACCGATACGACAGCACACCTAACGGCGTCCAACCTAACGAACTAAATTACGCGGCCCTACTCATCTGGGGCTTGTGAACTAAAGCAGTTCAGCGCTGGCCTGGGCGGATCAGTTTGGGTAGCATACAGGCCTCCCAACTAAGGTTCGGCCTGTGTATTTCTCCTATTGCTCCGCTTGGAATGCTCTTACGAATTCATTTTTCCTTGGGTATTCATGCCCCCATGCTGGCGGAATTGGCTAACTATGGATGAACCCCTTCTGGCGCGGTTGGAGCAGACGCTTGCACATGAAATACCCATCTGCCGGGCAATGAGCTTTGAGGTCGTCTCCTGGCAAGACGATTGCTTAGCGATGCGAATGCCATTGGAACCAAACAAGAACCACCAATTCTCTGCCTTCGCGGGCAGTCTCAATGCGCTCTGCACAATCGTGGGATGGGGAACCATATTCATGCTGCTCGGCCGAGAGGGCCTATCCGGCAGTATTGTCATTCGCCGCGGCAAGATCCGCTATCTGCGGCCTGTTGTCACTAGCGACATCGTAGCCTCTGGTTTGCCGATAGATCCTGAATCTATTGCCTATTGCTTCGAACTGCTGCGTAACAAGGGCAGAACAAAACTCGAAATCGCTTCGGAAATCGCCGATGAATCTGGGCCACTGGTGAGTTTTCAGGGTTCTTACGTCGTGCTTAATGAGTAAGCATCCCGGAGATGCCATAATGGCAGTTGCCAATTGCAACGGATGGCTTGGATGCCAGACTGACACCTGCCACTATGGCACTTTGATGTTGGTTGGGCAATAAAAGAAAAACGTAAGTCGCTTCTAAATAACGGTTTGCGGTCTATTCTTATCTCTTGCAAAACGATTGGCACACTGTCTGCTTTTCTCATCGATCGAACGTGGCGTGTGGTTCCTTCCCGTAAGGAGGGATCATAACGCTGAGAAGAGATTCGAGAACAGGAGGATCATATCATGACGAATTGCACAGGTAAGAACCGTGTAAACCAGTATTTTCCCGCGAGTCTGGGTGAATTCGACGCTTTGCTGGGCCAGTTTTTGGCCCCAAGCGCCAGAGAGGCTCGGCGCAGCTACTACGCTCCCACGAGTGTTTGGGAGGAAGACACCGCGTATCACGTCGAACTAGATGTGCCCGGCGTCGAACGCGAGGACATCGATCTGACGTTCGACAAGGGAAAGTTGACTATCTCCGTCGAGCGAAAAGCGCCTGAAGAGAAGGCCGATCATTGGCACGAGGAACGCGGTTACGGCAAAGCGATACGTGAGGTTGCTTTGTCTAAATTGGTCGATCCGGCCACAATCACAGCCCAACTGACCAACGGTGTACTGCACGTGACCGTAGGAAAGTCTCCTGAGGCCCAGCCGAAACGGATCGATGTGAATTAGCCCCCCTCTCCCCCCGCCCGCCTAGTGGGCTCCCATTGGGAGAGAACACCTGGGGCCGCGTTCAGAAGAGCGCGGCCCTTTTTCGTATCTGGGCAGTTTGACTACTTCCTGGCAAGGGTTTCCCTAAAATGTTATATAAATACAGGTTATGCGGGTTTTAGTTGCTCCCGACCAGCATATTCTCCTAGCTTGTTGTCTTCTGGCGTTTTCGCCAGCCCGCGTGGCACCGTTTCTATTTAGGATGAGTGTTGTGCGTACCCAGAGCTTGTTTAGACGGAGGTGGGCGCTAGAGCTGTTTATCTCCTCTTGTGAAAGTGCCACGAACCCTCATCTCATGGAAACCTCAGCCGCTCGTCTTGGCAATTTCCATGGCCCGAGCCACTTACTATCGAAAATCTCGTGGAAAACATCTGGCTTCTGACAGTCATCGTCGTTCTTTTCTCGACAGTCCAATCCGTATTTGGCGTGGGCCTGTTAGTATTTGGGACACCAACGCTACTGCTACTTGGTTTTCCATTTGAAGAGACGATCGCCTACTTATTGCCATCGTCTGTGCTTATCAGCTTGATGCAGGTCCTCGAAGGTCGCAAGCATATTGGCGAGTTGCGAAATAGCATATTTGTTTTCTGTGTGCCGTTTATCGTGTTAGGCCTGGTTCTGGTGTTGAGCGATCTGTTGAGCTTCGACATCAAATTGCTCGTAGGTGTGACTCTGGTATTTTCCGCGTTTGCTCGTTTTAACAAGAAACTTCAGGAATCGCTTGTCAAAGTGCTAAAGCAGCATACAAAGCTATACTTAATGCTTATGGGCTTTGTGCATGGCATCTCAAATATGGGCGGCGGGTTGTTAACTATTTATGCAACTGCACTGTACGACGACAAGCAGCGCACGCGCGCGAATATCGCCTATGGGTATCTCGTTTTCGCCATCTCACAGATCTTGGTGTTATTGATATTTCACTTCGATGCCTACCATATCGCCTGTGTACCGCTGGCGATTGTGGCACTTGCGACTTACCTGACTGTAGGTAATTTCATCTACGTCAAGTCTTCGCGAGCCGTGTATCAGCAGTTGATCACCCTGTTCATGCTCGCCTACGGAATTCTTTTGATCACGCAAGAACTATGAGCGTGCAATGAGCTCTCTAGCTGCCGGCTCTATACTTGATCACTTCAACGCGCTCCAGAGTGACCATGCCTTCGTGCACCATCTCGTCGATGTGCGGAATGAACTCATCGATTTTTGCCCTGCTATCCACAATTTCTATAACAATGGGCAGATCTTCCGACAGTCGCAACACCTTCGAAGTATGCAGTCGACTATTGGCTCCAAAGCCCATCGGACCCCGCAGGACCGTAGCCCCGGCGAGATGCAACTCACGGGCTTTCAGAACTATCGATTCGTATAGCGGGGCACCTTGCCATCTATCGCCTTCACCAATAAAGATTCGTAGCAAACAGCCATCTTCGGGGATTTTCATCATCGTCACGCTCCAAACCATTTTTCGGTGACACGGTAGCCAAACCAGAGAGCAGTCAGCGCCAACACATTGTTAAGAACAACATTCACCAAAGCCAGCCGAATATCGCCATCTTTGGCAAGCGACAATGTCTCCCAGCTGAATGAAGAGAATGTTGTAAAAGCCCCCAGCACTCCGACAAACAGAGTGATCCGTACTTCCTCGCGAACAAGCTGTGGACCGGCGAAGTAGGCTCCTAACGATCCGGTCAAGAAACAACCAATAACATTCACAACGAGCGTTCCCAATGGGAATGGAGTGTCGGCCACTGCGTGCACAACTCCTGAGACTAAATATCGCAGTAGCGCGCCCGCGCCGCCGCCAACTGCGATCATTAGTATTTTTATCATGAGGGCCTGTCTCCGGAATCTCAGATCTGGCTACGAGTACGACTGTCGATATTGAACCCAATCCCTCGCGGACCATCAACCGCCAAGTGATCCCTAGCCATTGAACCTTGCGTTAAGGCTGCGCGTCATTTGGTGGGGAGGTATCCACCTACCCTCATTTATCGGTACACTGGTATAGCTGTGACTCTCAGCCATGTTTATCCAGGAATTGGGCGAATTGATAATCGTTTCGACGGACCTCCGTTAGCATGATCCAAATCATAGACAATTACGATTCGTTTACCTACAACCTTGTCCAACGCTTGGGCGAAATCGACGCGAGACTGGAGATACGCGTCGATCGCAACGACGAGACAACCGTTGCGGAGATTCTTGAGCGGAAACCCGATCGAGTAATCATCTCGCCTGGCCCCTGCACTCCCAACGAAGCAGGTATCTCAGTCGAATGTGCGAAGCAGTTAGCAGGCAAGTTGCCGTTGTTGGGCGTCTGTTTGGGGCACCAGTCGATCGGTCAGGCACTAGGCGGCAAAATCGTGAGAGCAGACCGCTTGATGCATGGTAAGACTGACTTTATTCATCACAATGGTGTAGCTCTGTTCGAAGGGTTGGAGAATCCTTTTCAAGCAACGCGTTATCATAGCTTGGTGATTCGCCCCGATACGCTTCCTAAAGAGCTAGTCACGACAGCCTGGAGCGAATCTCCCAATGGCGAGCGCGAAATCATGGCGGTCACCCATCGCGAGTACCCGTTGTTTGGTCTGCAGTTTCATCCGGAGAGCTTTCTAACCCACGTGGGTACAGATATACTACGAAATTTTTTGGCGGCCTAGACGATGATTAGCGTGGAAAGAGCCCTGGAGCACATCGAGCGTTGCGCCCACCGGTTGGCTCCCGTTGAAGTGTCTCTGCGGGATGCGACTGGATTGCAATTGGTTGAGCCGGTGACCAGCTGCCTCGATTCGCCGCCTTTCGATAAATCGATGCTCGATGGTTATGCAATATCTTCTCATGCTTCTTCAGCAAAACGTCGGATTGTAGAAGAAGTGATTGCCGGCGGTGTGCCTCACCATGCTGTCGAGCCGGATACCACAATCCGTCTGATGACCGGTGCTCCTCTACCCGATGGCGCGGACGTTGTAATCAAACACGAAGACACTAATTTGCTTGACAAGGAGACGGTTGAGCTACCCTCCGAAATACCTGCTTCCGGGGCGGGGGTTATGAAGCGTGGTGCTTCATTTCGAGCGGATCAGCAAGTGCTCGACGTTGGCAAACGGCTCTCCGCAGTGGATATTGGCCTGCTGGCTGAAGTAGGACGTGACCTGGTTCAAGTGGTTCCAAAGGCACGCGTGGCAGTGCTCGCTACGGGGAACGAACTCGTCGAGAGTGGTCAGCCGACCTCGGGCGGACAGATTTGTAACAGCAATGGTCCCATGCTTCTGGCAGCCCTTGATGAAATTAGCGTGCCCTCAATCGACCTGGGAATCGGACCCGACGATGTCGAAGCGCTCAGAGAGCGGTTTCGAATGGGATTAGAGGCAGATGTACTAGTGGTAACGGGTGGAGTTTCAGCCGGCGTGATGGACCTTGTCCCTGGAGTCCTTAAGCAACTCGGTGTTGCAGAAGTATTTCACAAAGTGAAAATGAAACCCGGCAAGCCGCTCTGGTTCGGGGTCCGGGAGAGTGACTCCCAGCGTACGCTTGTGTTTGGATTGCCAGGCAATCCAGTAAGCACGTTGGTGTCGATGGAGTTGTTCGTGAAGCCGGCATTGCGCGCGATGGCGGGCGAAGAATTCTCATCTCCCAGCAGTGTGCAGGGCGTACTAACGCAGCCGATCGGTCACCGAGGGGGGAGACCAACATATTACCCCTGTCGGATCGATTTTGGCCGCCGCGAAGCCGGCAAGCCTACCGTCGAAACGCTCGCTTGGCGAGGGTCGGCTGACCTGGCAGCGCTGACTCATGCAAACGCACTGGCCGTCTTGCCTGCGGGAGACTACCAATATGCAATCGGGCAGGAAGTCGACGTGATCACACTTTGACCGTGTATTCAGCTCTTCTCATAAGTTGCGCGGAATAATGCCCAAGTCGAGCGACAGTACAAAGAGCATTAGCGAGATGATGCAGACGAACCCGACCGTATGTAGGGCTACGACAAAACGTTCGCTGGCTGGCCGACCGCGAAGCCCTTCATAGATTAAGAACACGATGTGGCCACCATCAAGCAGCGGTATCGGTAGAAAATTGATCACGGCGAGGTTCGCGCTGAGTATCGTGAGAAACACTAGCAGCTTACCCAGACCTTCGAAGGCTGAATAACCCGCTGCTTGGGCAATCGTTACCGGTCCACCCAGCGATGTGGCAGGGACTTGTCCTGTGCCTAGCTTATGTAGGAACCGAAAAACGAGCGTCAACGAGCGGACTGTCTCCTCGTAGCCTAAGCGGAATTGTTCGCCGATCGAACCGGCAATTCGGATCCGCTGAATCGGTTGGAAGCGGAGACCTCGCTCTGCAATAAATTCGCCCGTTGTTGGCTCAGGCGCCAGAGTTACTTCTTGCGTCTCGCCGGCTCGATCAAATGTCAGTTCGATCTTCGTACCGCTCGGCAGAATCTGAACCTGCTCGATAAACTTGGGCCAGTTATGCTGCCCGTCTTTACCAAATTCGACAGCATTGAGCTCTTTGATTGCTGAAGACTCTGGAAAAATGAACTCGGCTTTCGTAATGACGTCGCCACTCTGTAGTCCAGCCAGAGCTGCTGAGCTGCCAGGTTGAACCTCGTCCACTCGATTGAGCACTCGATATGCGATGCCCAAGGCGGGAATTGAAAGAGGCGAGTTGGGAGTCCATGAAGGTTCAAGCCAAGTTACTTTTCGTAGCGGTAAGTCAATCGTTTGGTCAGGACTCTGACGTCCGTCACTACCTGATGAGCGACGCAACTTAAGTCGCACAGTTCGGTTCTGATCGGCCAGCTTTCGCAACTGCTCGGGCCACGCCATCGGGTCGTCGAATGTCCCTTCCGTTTCAGCTACTTGCGTGGCTGCAGACTCGTCGGCTTGCGACAAATCATCGATGAAATCGCCCGCTTGAATGCCTTTTTTTGCTGCTTCCGTTCCATCCTGAACGGCGATGATTTTGCCCTTCTCCATCACGAGCCCAAAGCGGAGTTTAGGCCGAGGTTGCACTGTGATTGCCACCTCTTCTCCACCTACGCTCGGTGCGTCCGGGCTGTATTTGTCCACGACACCGCCACGACGGACTGTGATTTCCACCGGTTGATCGGGCTTGGCAGCCAAGATAGCGACGTACTCTCGATAGTCCTTCACCGGAGTGCCGTCGACCGCGATGACCTCATCGCCAGCCTCGAATTTCTGTGGAGCGTTCGCGGCCGGCGAATCTTCTTCTACTGGCATCCCCTCCAGCAGTCGCAACGACGATGGCGGAAAGATACCTACCTTTGCAAGTCCCGGGCCCTGTTTGGGCTTAAGGATCAGGTTCTCCAATTCGCCTGTTTCGGCACGTCGGATTCCAAACGGAATGCCATTTTCCAAGTCGCCAAGCGTTACACCACCACGCAAATTCGTAAATGTTGGATTCTCTACATCGTTTACCCTGACGACTTCGTCTCCAGAACTAATGCCCGCTTCCCAAGCCGGCGAGCCAACCGAAGTTTGCGAAACGATACAAGGGATGTAAGGCACACCGACGCCAAATGCGATCACCGCAAAGATGAAGGCAAAGATGACATTCATGATCACGCCTGCCGAGATGATTGCCATCCTTTGTGGGACGCTCTTGGCAAGATAGCTGCGTGGGTCGACCTGATAGGTTTGGCCATCTGGGCCAGTTATCTCTTTTGACTCGATCTCAGCGCCGTCTACTTCTGATTCGCGCACCTGTTCGGCGATGTTGGCTGGATTATCGTCTTGGCCGAGCATCTTTACATAGCCACCTAGCGGGAGGATACCGATGCCATACTCGGTTTCACCCCACTTGCGACTGATCTTGTAGCCGCCAATGTCGAAGCCGATGAAGAATTTATCGCACTTGACGCCGCACATTTTCGCGACCGCAAAGTGGCCCAGCTCGTGAACAAATATTACTGCCCCCAGACCGAGGGCGACCTGCAGGATCACAAGCACCCATTGCCCGATGAGAGCGGGATCTAAACTAGCAACTATGCACATACCCAACGTGTAACCTCCTCGCGGGCCCACCGGTCAAGTTTGACCAACTGCCCCAGTGATGGATTAGCTTCAAATGAATGCGACTGAAGAACGCTCCGGCATGCCGGAACGATTTCTGTAAAGTGTAGCTCACCCCCCAGGAAAGCCCCAACGGCAGCTTCATTGGCGGCGTTTAGCACTGCCCCGGCGGAACCCCCGGCTCGGGCCACCTCGTGCCCGAGGTCCAGCGCTGGAAACTGATCTGCCGAGGCCGGTTGGAATTCCAGCGAAAAACCATGCTGCCAATCAAGTCGCCGCGCTATGCCAGCTTTGCGGTTGGGGTACTCCAAGGCATATTGAATCGGCAGACGCATATCGGGAGGGCTCATCTGGGAAACGATCGAACCATCAACAAACTCGACCATTGAATGAACGATCGATTGCGGGTGGATCACTACGTCGATCTTGTCAGCATCGATGCCGAACAACCAACGGGCTTCGATTACTTCCAACGCTTTGTTCATCATCGTGGCAGAGTCGATAGTGATTTTAGGTCCCATGTCCCAGACCGGATGCTCTAGAGCCTCTGCCACGGTGACATGCTTTAGTTGATCGACCGACAATTCGCGAAAGGGTCCGCCACTGGCAGTGAGCACTAGCCGCTCGACCTCCGCAGATGTTCCCGACTTAAGCGCCTGGAAAATTGCGCTGTGTTCGCTATCAACAGGCAGTAGCAGCGCACCCCTATCTTGTGCGAGCTGAGTTACCAACGGACCAGCCATGACCAACGTTTCTTTATTCGCCAGGGCAACCGATTTCTTGCTCTCCAAAGCGGCCCAAGTGCTTTCGAGCCCTGCGCTGCCAACGATTGCTGCGAGCACCAGGTCCACTTCATCGCGGCTGACAACGTCAACCAGTGCCTCGGGGCCAGTGAGCAACTCGCATCCGTCGGGTAGCGCCGACCAGTCAAAATCATTAGCAGCACGAACATCGGTGGCAACGACCCAGCGGGGCCTGTGCCGTTGGGCCTGTTCCAGCAGGGCGCCAAACTTGGAGTGGGCTGAAAGTGCTGCAACCTGCAATCGCCCGCTACTTGCAGCGATCACTTCTAAAGCACTTACGCCTATGCTACCGGTGGAGCCGAGCACGGCTACTCGCTTAGCGTTCTCGGGCTCAGAAGGTTGGGACTCAGCTTGGGACATCATCTGGGATAGGGTCGTAGAGTCCTGGAATGATCTCTTTTGCGCCCCCAATGGAATTGGGACGCAGTCAAAGAAAATGTCGGTCTCAAAATGGGCACAGGCGCTTAGGCCCGGGGAAGTATTCGAAATTCTTCGTGCTGAGGCGAGAGCCACTTCCCATTTGGAAGTATAGATACGCACCAAACGAATGTGAGCAACGTAGCAATCATTAGGATTGTCCGAACAACGGCTGCCACACGGTCGGCGTCCCCAGCAGGGGTGCAAGCTGGACATTCTAGGGCTATGGCGCACAAGCCACAACCCGCCGTCACGACTCATACAGCCGTCCGACGGTCTCAGAACCCTGGTGCCTACATAGAGAAGTTTCGTTGTCTTACCGCAAGTGCTATCTTACTATGGACTAACGAGACCCGAACCATGGGGGGTTGGCACTTGCGACGGCAATAACCCCCCTGCCCAAACCTTAGATCGAGCAATAGACGATGGAAGATCCTGAAAAACAGTCGAAAGGCACTCCAGAAAAAAAGTCGGCCCCTCAAGGTAACAACTTGGTGTGGTACGTGCTTGGCTTCGGTGTATTGCTATTGCTGCTGAGCTCCGTAATGAACGACAAGGAAGGGCAAGTTCTCGATTGGTACGATTTGGAACGTCTGATCGAAGTGAGCAATCCCGAAAATGCAAAAGAAGATCCACCGCCGCCTGATTCTATTGTCGTTCAATACGACAGAAGTAAGCCTCCCCTCGAGCGTCGCTTCAGCAAACCCAAGAAATTTGAGGTCGGCACCCAATTAGTTGCATTCTCAGTCGACGTTGAGGAGAGAAAAGAAGGTGACACAAAATGGGGCGAGAAGAAGCGGCTCGATTACAATACGTACCGCCTGCCCAACGAAGATGGGCTGCAAACACTTCTCAGTGAGAATAACTTACCGCACAGCGTTCCTCCGCCGCCAAGTACGTTGTTGGGATACCTCCCTGTCCTGATGCTTACGGGCATGTTATTGCTGTTGATGTTTGTGATGCTCCGCCGCATGGGCGGCGCTGGCTCGCCGATGGCTTTCGGTCGCAGCCGTGGCAAACTATTCGCGCAGGAAGACATTGAAAACACCTTTGATGATGTGGCCGGTATCGACGAAGCAGTTGACGAATTACGCGAAGTGGTTGACTTTCTGAAAACACCTGAGCGTTACCAAAGGCTCGGCGGACGCATCCCTAAAGGCGTGCTCTTGATCGGCCCCCCCGGTACAGGCAAGACTTTGTTGGCTAAAGCGATTGCCGGCGAGGCGGGCGTGCCATTCTTTAGTCTTAGTGGTTCCGACTTCGTCGAGATGTTTGTCGGCGTCGGAGCGGCCCGAGTACGCGATATGTTTCAACAGGCTGAAGGCCGCGCTCCTTGCATTATTTTCATCGACGAGCTGGACGCCCTTGGCAAGACTCGTGGCAGCGGCCAAATCGGTGGTCATGACGAACGCGAACAGACCCTCAACGCCTTGCTTGTGGAAATGGACGGATTTACCACGAATAGCGGCGTGATTGTGATGGCTGCCACGAATCGGCCTGAAACGCTCGATCCGGCCCTGTTGCGGCCCGGTCGATTTGACCGCCACGTACTAGTCGATCGCCCCGATGTCGGCGGACGCGAGGAAATCTTGAATGTTCACCTGCAGAATATCCGTGTTGGAGACGACGTCGATGTGAAGAATTTGGCGGCGATTTCCAGTGGTTTTGTCGGTGCCGATTTGGCGAACATCGTTAACGAAGCTGCCCTGCTTGCTGCCCGCAACGGCAAAAAGGCTGTCGGCATGGCGGAGTTGAACGAAGCGGTCGAACGAACCAGTGCTGGCTTGGAAAAGAAAAAACGGATCATGCATGAGGACGAGAAGTTGCGAGTCGCCTTCCACGAAAGTGGACACGCACTGGTCGCTTACTCACTGCCTAATACAGATCCGGTGCATAAGGTCTCGATTATACCTCGTGGACTAGCAGCTCTGGGCTACACGATGCAAAGGCCCGAGCAAGACCGATTCCTAATGACCCAAGGGGAGCTAGAAAGCCGCATTCAAGTACTACTAGCTGGCACCGTGGCCGAAGAAATCGTGTTCGAAGATATTTCGTCTGGCGCTCAAAACGACTTAGAGCGAGCGACCGAGATCGCACGCAGCATGGTGATGGATTTCGGCATGAGTCGCCTTGGTCGGGTGAATTATCGCGAAAGCAACCGTAGCCCATTCTTGGCCACTGGCGGTGAAATGCCTCGGATGCAAAATCACAGCGAACAGACGGTTCGTGAAATTGACGAAGAGGTGAAGCGAATTATTGACGAAGGTCTTGAGCGAGTGCGCCACATTCTAGAGAAAAGACGCGCAGCACTCGACGCTACTTCGCGCGAATTGATGGAGCAAGAAGTGATCGACTCGGAGGAGTTGTCTCGCATCATCGAGGAAAACTCGCCCAGCCCATTAATCGTTCCGGGCACTGAGGCAGAGCGGAAGCCAACCTCCGCGGGCTCCGAAGAGGATGCCAAAGTTGAAAAACCCTCTGAATCTGCCGGGGGATAGTAGGCAACAGCTAGGCGCGAGCGTACACGCTAATCAGAATAGAGACAGCCTCCTTTGCTGTCTCTTCATTTGGTCGTGTGCACCATGTCGTTCTCCACGATATCTCTCGATTCGGAAAGACGTGGCGTTTTGTTAATCGGCGTTGGCCTGGCTATTGTCGCCTTAGCGCAGCTCGCAGCAGGTGTGCCCATTGCCGCGGCAATCGTCATCATCGGCTGGGGTACCTTTTTGAGCACTGCGTCTCGGCCACACGGTAACTTGCTGGGTTTGTTAAATCTGCCAGTTTACGTCTGCCTCGGGAGCCTGGCGATTGCCTCGCAAGCCGATGCTGCGATCGACCAAGGCGCTGGCCAAGTTAGCCTGATACTGCTAGTTGACCACGCACTCGCTATCGTACTGCTCGTTGGACTCACGATTCATACCGTACGTCGCCTATCGCAAGCCACTACGGACGCTCGATGAGTGAACCAGTGAAGCTACGCAATCTTGGGCCAGTTTCGATGGGCTGGCTTGCCGAGTTGGGCATCCGCACTCGCAACAATCTGCGATCCGTCGGTTCGGTCGGGGCATACGCCATGGTTTGCGCTCGGCAAAGTGCGGCCACGATGAACCTGCTCTGGGGATTAGAGGCAGCGTTGCAGGACATTGACTGGCGTGAGCTGTCCGACGGCTCGAAGCAACGACTGCGAAAGCAACCGGACGAGCTAATCAGCTAGCGCAGATAAGTGATAACCTATCTCAAAGTGCTGGCCTGCGATCGCCACGCCGAGCGGCCGGCGTATTCGGGGCCAAGCGCCAGCCCTATCCAACCGTCGTCAATTACAAGTTGCGTGACCATGAGACCTTCTAGACGAGGGTCGTTGATATCTCGCTTTAGTAGCGGCATCACCTGATTCTTAAGCAGAAGTTTGCCAAACACGCTATGTAGGACAACACGAGGGCCAGTGCGCAGGTTACGGCCGTCGAACTGGAGTGTGCCGTCGCGCACCAACCGAACGTTTAAGCCGTCGATCACAGGACGAAAATAAGCATGTACAGCAAAATTTCGAATCTTATCACGCCCGTTAGCCATTTCGCGGATGTTGAGCACTAGCTCTAGTCGGTCCGCTTGGCAGTTGACGCGAATCGCATCCCGTGCCGCAAATTCAATAATCGCTCGGGTGGGCATGTCGGCGGGAGGCGCCGCACCGGCTCGGCCAAACTTCGTTGCAAGGAAGTCGTGCAACTCTAATAGAGTCATGCGATTGCCATTCAACCCAAGTCCGGCCGCCGCATTGTTTAGCACCGACTGGTGCATTTGCACGCTTGCCATGCTGTCCGAGGGTGCAAGTGGTCGCAACGTGTGCGAAGCTAGTTGTGTAGTATTGGCCAGACGTAGTTCCATCACGGCTCGCTCTTTCGTGGTATACATCTGAATGGGTTCAGCGACCAAAGCGAGCGATTCGACTGCCGCGAGTACATTGTGCTCGAACTTTTCTTCCAAACGGTGCAATTTGGGGTCGGCCTCCTGATCCATTCGTGTTCTTGCTTGTCGGGCTACTTTTGCTTTGACTTGCTTCAAAGCCGTTGGACGAGAGTCTTGATGACGACGGCGGGCAGCGCCGCGAAGAAGAGTGCCAACAAGAGGAACCGGGTCGAAATCTGAGTCTACTCCAACTAGGTCGTTACGACCACGTGCGCTCGACTTGGTTCTGGAGACTCTCATTCCTTGATCATCAATTAGTATCATTTTCCGCGCACTGTAAAACATCTTCGCCGAGTTCTGCACTCGAGCTGGCCAGGTTTGCGATCGCGTTTTCGAGTACACGGCCCCACTGGCTTCAAGAGATAGCTGCCACGATTGGTCGTTAGGCAATAGTCGCACAGCTACCTGAGTGGTCGTTCGTGCCTGACCTTTAACCTTTGCTCCTGCAATCCGCTCGTTCACAGGTGACATAGTGGAAGATCGATTTGGCATCATCCGATTCATAAGGTCATCGGTTAGCGCAATTCGCATGTTTGCGCCACGATAGTGCTGGTCCAGATGGGCCGCTAGTTGATGATAACTTGAATCGCGAGACCACCGCAGTCGTTGTTGAAGCTGGGACAAGGCTCCGGCAAAGCGGAGACTCGGTTCAGCTTCGTAGAGCTCGACTAATGCAGCTAGTGTCTCCAAGTCCACGGGACCCATTGCCCATGGCCGCAGGGTCTCACGAAAGTTAACGATAGTTTTGGTCTGAACAAAGTCTTTTTGGGCAGTCGTCAGGCGCTTATCGACCATTCGGGACAGCACCTCTTGCGCCAGATGCCTCCGCCCCTTCGAATCGACTCCTGCCCCTTCGCTTGCTGCAACAGCAATTCGATCGAGCAATAGATACTCACGCCAAGATTCTCCGTTGTTCTCCCCTGCCAACCGAGCTGCGACTTCGCCCAGAACGGGCATCACATTAGCCACAGGAGGTGGCGAATCCTGATTGGTGGTACTGGTCGCATTCGAGTCGGAATCGAACAACGTCTTCCATATGAAAACTCGTCGCTCCAAGGCTTGCACACTGCGCAGCCACTTGTGCTGAGTGGCATGATCGGCCAGTTGAAGAGCCTGGTCCCTTCCTAACCCGGCAAGAACCTGCAGCTGAGCAACAATCTGGGGTGCCTCGGCCAATTCTGTGGTTGAGTCGTCAGCCAAGCGGCATACGAGTTCGAGCGTTTCTTCCGCCCATTCGGAGGCTGGCGAATCTTGTGGAGTGGCATCGAGTTCTGAGATTAGCAACTTGGGGCGATACCGCAATAAAGGGGCTGAAGGCTGAGTCTCTACTTCTAGCTGCTGCTCAGTTGCGTTTGAATGTTCTGGGACAGCTTGCGGATGCGCACCGGGACTGCCTTTCTCAGGGGCCTCAATCCGCTTGGCAAGCCGAGGAGAGCTTCCGGTATTGGCGCGCGACCGTCGCACCGACTCCAGCAATACATCGGTAAATTCCTGCTGGGCAGCAGTGCGGTCGGCAGGTGCGGCTGAGTTTTGGTGGACCGTTCGATTACCGATGGCCCGCATCGCCAAGCGATCGTTAGGCCCGTCGACCCTCACGCCGTTATGTAGGTGTGCAGGCTGTCTAGATCGAGGCGATACCGAGAGAGTTGGCATTCGGCCCAGCAAAGTCCTGAGTTGATCGCGAATCCCGAACAGGACATCGAAATCGAATTGAGCACGCGACGGCAACTGTTCGGTAGTTTTGGCTTCGCCAAAATCAAAATCGTCGGTCGAGTAGCTATCAGCTTCAATCGGAGGCAGCACAGGTGCCACAACGGGCGAAGCCAGTGAGTCGAGTGTATCGACGTGGCTCAGCTCAGGCTGCAAAACTAATTCTGTCCATAGCAGCGGGTCGGCTGATTCAGGCAGGTGGCTAGACAATCCATCCGACTCAGGGCGCTGCCAACTACGTGGCGCATCGACGGCCAAGGCTAATAGCAGCATCAACGCAATTATCAGCGGCCAAAGCGTAGTTCGTCGCTTCCAAGGCATGTACCAAGGCCTCCCGCCAAAGACAATAAGTTCGACTCTCGCAGCTCTATCAGAATACGCCCCAGATAGACCCCAGGCCTGACAGCCTGCTGCTATCGGTTTAGATCGGTATTCTGGCTCGCTCGCTTGCGTACAGATGGCCCTAGCTGCCAAATCGGTTGCTCGATTCAGAGGTCTCAACGCGGTGTTACGTCTGTTTCTCGACGTTCGACTGTCGACTGGGTAGACTAGTCAAACTCTGCGGGCTGATGGGCTCGACTGCACATCCAATTGAAGGAGGCTATAGATTGGCTCGACCGGCTCGGAAGAAGCACCTGACAGACCCTCAAGCAACCCAGCTCTTGCTGCGCTTGCTGGAGATCCCTGGAGGCAGCGGGGATGAGACTCGCGTGGCCGAGTTCCTCCGGAAGTCGCTCACCGCTGCCGGCGCACCGGCCAAGTCGATTCGCACCGACCAGGCCCACCGGCGCTCTCCGCTCGGGGGAGAGGTCGGCAATCTGGTGCTGCGACTGCCCGGCACGATGCGGGCGCCGCGGCGGATGCTCTCGGCGCATATGGACACCGTGCCGATCTGCGTTGGCACGCGGCCGGTGCAACGCGGCCGGCGGATCGTCGCGGCGCAGCGCACGCATGCCCTGGGGGGCGACGACCGCGCCGGGGTCGCCGTGCTACTCACCACTGCGCTAGCAATCCTCAAGCACCGCCTGCCGCATCCGCCGCTTACCTTCCTGTGGACCGTACAGGAGGAAGCCGGCCTACACGGCGCGCGCCATGCGAGCCTCTCGCACCTGGGCAAGCCGCGGCTGGCGTTCAACTACGATGGCGGCAGCGCCAGTCGGCTCACCCTCGGCGCTACGGGCGGCTATCGCATGGCGATCGAAGTCCTCGGCCGCGCCAGCCATGCCGGGGCACATCCTGAGCAGGGCGTCAGCGCCATCGCCATCGCCGCGCTGGCGACGGCCGATCTGGTAGAGCAGGGCTGGCACGGCTTGGTGGAAAAGCGTGGCAAGGTCGGCACCAGCAACATCGGCGCCATCGAAGGCGGCGCCGCCACCAACGTCGTGTGCGATCGCGTCACGCTGCGCGCCGAAGCCCGCAGCCACGATCGCGCCTTCCGCGAGCGCATCGTGCGCGAGATCCGCAAGGCCTTCGCGAACGCCGCCAAACAAGTGCGCAGCTCCAGCGGCGAGCGCGGCAAGGTCAACATCGAAGGCCGCTTGGATTACGAAGCCTTCTGTTTGCCCAAAGACAACCCTTCGGTCGTCGCGGCCGCGGCGGCGATCGCAGCCGAGGGGCGCGAGGTCGACTACACGATCGCCAACGGCGGCTTGGATGCCAACTGGCTCACGGCCCGCGGCATTCCAACCGTCTCCCTAGGCTGTGGTCAAAACAATATTCATACCGTCGACGAGTGGCTCGATCTGGTAGAATTTCATCGTGCGCGTCGCATCGCGCTGCGTCTGGCGACCGGAGAGTAATCGCGCTATGCAACCCGACGACGAACTTTGTCTCTGCTTTCATGTCACGCGCCGCAAGGTGGCCAACTATCTGCGGATCGAAAAACCGCAACGCGCGGCGCAGCTTGCCGATTGTTACGGTGCAGGCACTGGTTGCGGTTGGTGTCGGCCGTTCTTGAAACAAATGTTCCAAGCCGCCCAAGCAGGCGATGCTGGCACCGCCGAGTTGCCCAGCGCCGACGACTACGCCCACCAGCGCACCGACTATGTCCGCGCCGGTGGTGGCACGCCCCCTGCGGGTGCCACACCGATCGATCCAGCCTAGTGCTTTGTCTATCCAAATTTGAAGGGTGCCACTGCTGGCTTGTCCAGCAGTGCGAAGCGAGCTACCAGGGATACACTGCTGGACAAGCCAGACAGTGGCACCCAACCCATCACTACAGGTCTGCCGGACCACTAGTTCGCGCCGACTTTCTCGCGCTCCAAATGCCGAAAAGCCGCAACTTTCGGCGGTTATAGCGAGATTCACTTGCCGCTGGTTCTGAGCCATGTTATAAGCGCTAGTAGGGGAAGAAGCGGGTTTTCGAAAAAATAAGTAAGTCGCGATGGGGGGATTGCCACCGCGATTGACGGCACGGCGCGAGGCGGTACAGGCGATGACCCGCATCACATTGCGAGTTCTGGACGGGGCAGATCGTGGACAGGTTTTCGACCAGCTCGAACCTCCCATCACGATCGGCCGCGAAGAAGGCAACTCGGTACAACTCAACGACGAGCGGATCAGCCGCTTCCATCTAAAAATCCAGGAAGATCAGCAAAAGCTGGTCCTCACCGACCTGGAAAGCACCAACGGCACCCGCGTCAACGGCGAAGACACCCAGCTGCGCCTGCTGCGCTATGGCGACGTCGTTGCCTTGGGTCGTTCGGTCTTATTGTTTGGCACACGCGAACAAATCTCCAGTCGGCTCGAAGAGCTGCGCGGCGACGGTATGTCGGAAACCAGCGAACTGCGCGCCAGCGAGTTGGCCGCCCGCGCCGAATCGCAATCGCTTAGTTTCGAACTCAAGTTAGGTTCCTCCGAGGAACTGCAAAGCACGCTACACATCCCGCTGCCGCCGGAGTTGCCCGAAAAACTCACCGCCGGCCAAGCCGCCCAAGTCTCCGAACTCTTGGAGTATTTTCATCTCCGCACCCGCCACCTCGTCCACGCAGCCACGATCAACGACGAGGCCGACCAGGTCACGATGTCCCCCGCCCAATGGCAGGACCTGTTAGACCTGCAATCGCAACTCGCCGAGTACCTGCGCATCATCGGCGATCCAGGATCGAAGAGCTGAGAGTCCAGGGTCTAGAGTCTAGAGCCAGAGGACAACAATCAGCATTCAGCAATCCGCCTTCTCCCCCTCTCCGTTGCTGGGGAGGGGCTAGGGGAGGGGTTTCTCCGATCAGCATTCATCACTCATCACTCATAGTTCATCCATTGTTTCCCCCGCTCTGGGGTCCCAACTTCAGGGAAAAAACCCCCGCATTCTTTCCCACCTCCCGCGCGTTTCTCGCGCAAATCAAACGGTTTGCCACATCGGCAAGGGAAACAATAGGCCCAATTTTGGGATAAACGAATCATTTTTTCTCAGCGGTAGGAACTAGTTTCAAAATCCCTCTCCCCCGAGGGGAGAGGCTAGGAGAGGGGTTGAATTACCAGGCAGTTCGGACCCTCCCCACTGTATTTCAGAATTATGGGCCTCCCTGCAAGGGAGGGGGAATAGTGAAATCGCTTCAATTTGTTAGCTGTTAGTCGTTAGCTATTGGCAATTAGCGGTCAGCATTCATCACTCATCATTCATCATTCATCACTCCGCATTCCGCCATCCCCCTTCCCCCCTAGTTTTGTCCCCATGCCTGGGGTCCCATGTTTTGGGTCAAAACTCAAAGGTTTTGTCCGCCGGTATTTCAGCGGCGGCTAGCCTAGCAGCGTATTCTGCGTGTCTACCTGGACAAAAGGTCGTGAGTTTAGGTCATTTTGTCATCCTCGTTTTGGACAAAAGGGTTTGGTTGCTCGTCGCTAGTCTCCAGAAGCTGAAAGCCGATCGCTGACAGCTAATAGCCAAACCCTAAAGACTAACCGCTCTATTTTACTGATTTGCTGAAGAGATTCAGCAACGATTTTTGGCCGCGCAAGCCAGAGCAGAAAAGAATTGGAGACATCTGAGAGCTTCTTCTCATTCCCACGCTCTGAATGGTTACGCAAGTCTGTGCCGCTCCCCGACAGCCTCTGTCCGAGGAGCATCCAGGCAATGGTATCAGTGTTCTTCTTAAAGCAAATGAGGGGGGGCTCATTGATCAGCTGGCCACAAGGTCCATTTAAGACGCCTGATCCCCTTTCTGAAAGCCCCGTCCCCTGGCTCCAACCTTAGCCGGTAACGCCACACCGATGCGCGATGACGTCAATCAGAGCCACCTGCGGGACCTACACTACGGGCCGTTCATCCCTTAATTGAACTGAGGAGGTCTTTATTCAAGAGATCCTCAACCCGTGCTCGAATTGTTTCTTTCGTGAAATGAGGCTTTACTTGCCTAACCCTGTTCACCAAGTCCTCGAGACTCTGCGAAGAAGAAGGTTCTTCTCGATCGGCGAAAACTGCCGTACTTGCAAGTTCCAACTCTGCAGAATTCAGTTCCCCAAATTCTTCAATAACCCAATTAATGTCTCCATCGTATTGTGAAAGAATATCAGACTTTGACGGAGGATCTGTAGGCCGTATTTCGTACCCGTATCCGCCCGGGTACTCCATGATATCACTTTCCACGTACTCCAAAAGTTCAGCTTCACCAAGGTCGCTCAAGACATCTGAGTCAAAGGGACCGTACGAATACAAAGTGAATCGGTAACCCAACGGCATGTTTCGTATAGTTTGAAGAAAGAACATAAACTTCATCAGCGCAGTTCGTCCAATTTTGCCACCGCGCTTCCGAGAAAGCTCTTCGATAAGGATGTATTTATCTAGATCTTCAATCATCTTCCCCTCGCTTTTTGTTAATCAGAACTCCATCTCTGAGAGCGTTTGCATCCGATTGCTTTTCTTTCTCGACATATAGTCGTCGCTGAGCAATTGGTTTTAAACTTCCTACGAGCTTTGAATGATGTGATAACGGTTTGACCTGGCCATTCGATTGTCTTTCGCTGCGCACGGGAACATCGCTACGTTCCAATTTGTACCATTTTTTACCGGCTACTGCTTCGTATACGACTAATTCGCCCAGCGCTTTTTTTATTAATTCGTATTCTTCTACCTCTGGTCTGCCCGGTGACTCAACCGTGTGAAATACCTCTCGATAGTGATTGCGATTCAATAGTCGCTTGCCATGATCTCCACCTTTATCTTCCTGCAATTCGTATTGAACCCGCCAATCATCCCAGCTTAGATACTCGTTAATTCCATCCTCGTTCACGCTGCCGTCTACGTTAGCAGGGGGCGGGAAAGATCCTTCGGGAAGCAACTCCTGCAACGCCTGCTGCAAATGATAGTCATAGGATATGCGAGTACGGTGAAAATAAACCTGTGTGAACATGAAATACCTGGCAAGAACCAATGATTCTGCGGCGTGAACACCACCTTCGCTAATGCCGAGCCTTGGCCCTCGATTCTCGTGGGGTATAGCTACGATAGTTGAAACGATACGGTCTAAATCAAATACTCCAGATCGAGCGCCGGTATGAAGAGCATCTCGTAACAAGTAGTCCATTCTGTCCGCGTCTAATTGTCCTGTGACGAGGTCTCTCCAAAAAAGAGTTTCTGCTGCACTTGTCTTTCCCTCTAGCAATGCGGCAACGTTTTCGGCCAGTATCCCCCAATTTGATGTATTTAATTGGTGGTTGTTAATTACATCTTTCAGTCTTGTCCGAATAATAGCTGCTGAGTAGTCTTCGTGTTCGTGCTTTCCGTCTCCATTCAGCCGGGCAGGCATAAGTTCTTCACCAGCATGGGAAAAAGGTCCGTGGCCAATATCGTGCAATAGCGCCGCTAATCGTACCAGTTGGCGATGTCTCCCCCAGGCGGCAGATTGATAAGAAAACTCCTTCTCAAGTAGATCCTTGGATCGTTCCTCAATAGCATCAAATAACCGAGTTGCGACATGCATTACTCCAAGTGAATGCTCAAACCGAGTGTGCATTGCACCGGGATAAATATAGTCCGTCCAAGCCAATTGTCGGATTCGTCGAAGTCGTTGGAAGTCGAGATGGTTAACAATTTCTCGTTCCCAAACATTCAACTGAATGAATCCGTGAACTGGACAACGAAACTCAAAGAGTCGATTCGGATCTGATGGCACCAAACACCTCGTTACCGTTTGCCCGGGGACAAGGAAGGCGTCAGTCTAGAAAATCGGCATTAAAGCACGTATAGTATACAAATATTCAGTAATCCGCAAGGACAAAATTGCCGGGCGGAAATACTCCTCCATCATTTCCGAATCCACTCTACCCAATAGTCAGCCGTAAATCATTGTCAGACAACACCTTACAGAAAGTATGTGGTTTTGGCTCTTGGGAATTGCCAAAGTCGCCACCAGACTACTTGGGAAGAGATCCTGTGCCTAGACCCATCCCACTCTCTCGTCGATCCTATACCCTATGAGCAATGCTGCGGAAACATCCTTCAGGACAAAAAACAATCTGAGCCTATTGCGGAAGTTGGCCCTGTTTCCGTTGCTCCCAGAAACTGCGGAAAAACGAGCCTGCAATTTGAATATCAAACCCACACTTGTCTCATAATTCCGAGATGTCGCTAAAATTGCAGGTGCCATTCTGCTTGAAACCATCTCCTGGTGGGAGCCGCCTTTTCGTAGCCTTTTGTTTATCTGCATCGACATAGCCATTAAAGCTTGCTCGATGGAGCCAGCCCGATAAAAAATTGGGCCGGCACGCGGGTGGCCCCGGTTGGCTGGTAGGCCTACCGGCGTGACGGAATCAGAAGAGCTCTTGTTTGGCACTGATTATCCTCCTGTCTGCTCACCAAACCTGAAAAGTCCTGATGCGGATACACCCCACTTACACGCGAAGACACCAACCTCTCTTATTCGCGCCTCATGATCTGCTTCCCCCTTGAGGCATTCTGATATAAAACGCGGAGTTCGCATGCGCGAAAGGATCAATAGCGGACTGGTTTACTCTCAGAATTCTTTGTTATTATGTTTGTATGAAACCGACCTATCGCTTAATTCTAGGAGGAACCTTACTCTGGATCGTACCACATGCGCTAAACGTTGCTCCGCTCAATTTACCTCTCGCAGGTAAGGTCTTCCTATGGTTGATTATTGCCTATGGAGCAATCTTTTGGTTTCTATCTGGACTGGAAACGTTCCATAAGTTCAGAAATTCACAACACCGCAACAGCATTAGAGTGAATATGGGAGTGATCTTTACAGGCGCAATTACAGGTGCGTTACTCTCTTTTCTCTTTTGGCATCTATTGCAAGAAGGGGGGGCAACAGCAGCCAATGGCCTTCAGGATGACGTTGGTGAACCAAGCAGAGTAACAAAATCGCAAAACCCAGGAAGTGGCGAACGAATACCTAAGAGAATTATCGAGGAAGGTCAGAATGCGAATGTTGTTGATCTAGAGCGTGCCAAGGAATGCCTCGCCGATTTCAGCTCACAGTGGAGTTCCAGTGATGTCTATATCCTCGTTGCGCCCATTAGCGAAGACGGTGGGATTAGTATCGGTCATCCTTACATAGGGAGTAAGGATACTCCTGAGGACTTTGATCGGAGTAACCTGATGGGTGGTTTTTTTATTCACCTTATGGATGCAGGAATAATCCGTGTAGGGGACAACTACTACAGTGCCCTCTTATGGAATGGTGGAATTCCCGGAGGAGGATTGTTAATTAACGGAGGAAAAGAAGAGTGGGAAGAAGGATACAAGTGGATTGAGTTGGCCAAGAAATCTGGGTCGGAGTTGCTCCGCGGAGAATACGGCGTAGAGGTAAAAGGAGGATCCCCCGACTCAGCATGGGCCTTGGTTGTCGCATCAGTGTTATGGGATTCGGAATGGCGAAAAGAAGCACCGGGCAACGAGCATTATGCGTTTCCTGCGTACCCCTCTTCGGTCGAAACCTGGAAGAGGCTTATTAGCAAACTTGAATGAACGACGTGCTGCAAATACCTATCTCCCCCAGGATACTTCACCCGAACATCGTTTACAGGAACTGATTTCGACGCTTCGGTCGTCAGTACCGCGTCCGCGATGCAAAAAATTCTGGGTCACCTCTAGAATCTCAGACGATGCAACATAAGCGAGCCAACCACCAAGCACATGGCCGTGGCAGGTTCTGGCACCTGCGCAATCGCCGCGGAGAGGGGGCTCGGTTGTCGGCCGTAGGAGGCCTCCCACTCTGTGCTCTTCGTGCCCTCCGTGGTAAGAATCCCCTTTAGAAACGGGTAGGTGCGGCACCTACCCTGCTGGGCTATAAAGTAGACGCAACAGTCCTGTAGAATCTCTGACGAACCAACATGAGCATGGCAATCGAGCAAGCACATATCGCACTTGGCTCCGGGACAAGCAATATGATTGCTCCTTCCGTTCGTCCGAAGTCGATTGCAAAAGGCGATCCATCGGACAGTGTCCCTTCGATTCGCCCTGCCTCATCATCCACGACTCCTAGTGGACGATTAAATCCATAGCCATCGATAACCAGCCTCGCCGTGTCGTTGACTCCGAAAAACGGATCGCGATTGCCGAAGTCTATCATTCCGCCTGACCAATAGACTTCAGACGAATCGGACACACCAATCGTCTGGCCAACAAAGAAGTCGCCCCCAAAAATCGCCAGTCGACCTGAAAGGATGTCGAGTCTAGCGTTGTCCTCCAGGTTGATAGGGATGACATTCAGGTCAGGGCCAGTCGAAGTTATGACCAGATCGCCAGCCACGGTAATATGGCTGTTGCCAAAGCCGGATAACAGCACTGCGTCACCTGGCCCCTCCTGGGTCATCGTAAAGTCGCCGCGATAATCAATTCGGGCGTTCTCACTAGCGGACAAAGCGCGTACCAGACCAGGTCCCGTCTCAATTAGCTCGCCAAAACCATCGATGGTAATGTGGCTATCTTCTGCAGCAGCCGCAAGCTCCGCGCTGTTGTTCCCTTCGTCGATGACGGTCATCTGACCAGTAACGTGAACCGTGGCTGAGCCGGCAGACAGGATACCGTGAGCACGCCCGTTGCCCGACTGCGAGACAGAACTCACACCGTCTAGCGTAATCTCGCTGTTATCGAACGCGAGCGCGAAGAACGCACTACCATTGCCAATGTTGGACACTTCCGTATTGCCTTCGTGCAGCACGGAAGATTCGTGAAAAGTTCGAAAGCCAACAATGTCGCCGATGTCTTCATTATGGAACCGAATCTGTGGCATAAGCGTCGAAGGAGATACGGTGACTCTGGATTGATCGAGCACCAGGAAACCTGTTAGCGCTCCCGCATCCAGTTTTTGCAATTCGAAGTCCAAGTCACCGGGAACAGTAAGATCTGTCCCGTTCAGGGTGGCGACTACGTTGACATCCTCGCCCGGCAGCACAATCGTGCCGCCGCTGCCGGTAAGAATTTGCGGCTCAGTCTCATCCAAAATCAACAACGTGACTTGTGCAGCTGCGTGGTCACAGCATGTGGCACAGAACAAGAGTAGGAAAGCACAAATTGAAAGAGCCGAAGATATATTTCGTGTCATTAGCTCACTCGTAGCAAGGGTGAATTCTCTTTGCGCCAACTATCGCGAGGGATCAGCAAGAAATCGGATGGCAGTAGGAGACTTTTGTTTTAACTTCGGAGTAGTTTGAAATCAAACAGATTCTCCGCTCACCTCACAAATAGCGTGAAAAAGGAACTAGCAGTCTTAGATCTGCGACAGGTACCCTTCGCCAAGGTTTCTGGGACCTCGCTGAGGGGCAATATCAAGAAGGGCTTCCTCCACTATGCGGAGTAGCCTCGGCGACCTCGGCAGACCACGTGGGGGTAAAATGCCTGCGAAACTAGGGCCCGATAGCGACTAGCTAGGCTTCGCGGTGAAATTGCCTCGCCGTGAGAAGAGAATTGTGGCACGTCGCTAGAATCTCAACCGTAGCAACATCAGCGAAGCAACGATCAAGCACATTGCCGCAGAAGGTTCTGGCACCTGCGCAATCGCCGCGGAGAGGGGGCTCGGTTGTCGGCCGTAGGATGCCTCCCAGACGGGGATCAAGCTGTGCAGCCCCGGGTCGGCTTGGATTAAGAGAAAGTCGGTGCCATCGACGTCGCCGTCCAAGTCGACATCGGCATCAAAGAAGAAGTCGGTAAGCACCACCTGGTTCGTGGCGAACGGGCTGCCGGAACCATAGTGAATCGTGAACTGGGCCAAACCGTCGGCGGTCGAAACTTGATTGCCGCTGGGGGCGTTCGCAAACGAGCCCGTGATCAACAGGGCCGTAAGGATTTCGAACGTATCGGTCGCGGCCGGCACAAAATTGTCGATCAACGAGAGCTCCAAAGAACCATCGAAGAGATCCGCAATGTTGGTTGCCGTGAGTTCGTCGTACTCGGTGCCGGCCGTGGTGCCGCCCAGTTCGATCGCGAGTGTGCCCGGGGAGAATTGCACATAGTTGCCCTCCACCGCCAGCGTGCCCGCCGAAAGCCCCGGGCTAACGAGCCCGCTATTTACCAGATTGCCCGAGATCGTGCCATCGCCTGCCAGCGTGCCCAGCGGCTGGACCTCAGTGCTGGTCGCCGAGACCTTGCCCCCATCGATCAGCTCGACGCGGCCCGGTGCATCGTCGCCGATGACGAGCAGTCCGGAAACCGCCAGCTCTGAAGTCGCGCCGTCGACCCCCACGACCCCCGACCCGGTGGCAGCCGAGCCAACGAATGCGTTGCCGGCCGAAACGCGGCCGCCATTTTGAATCTCCAGCAGTCCGCTGCCTTCGCGCCCGACTTCGAGAATATTCGCGACGTTCCAATGTGAATTCGGGTCGGCAATTAGCGCCGAGCCATCGGAGCCTGCGCCGAAGACTCCCAGAAAGCCGGAGCCGGAGCGGAGCTCGGCGCCAGCGAACACCTCGAGGGTACCTTCGCCCCGGTTGCCTATCTGCGCGCTCTGCCCGGCTATGTCCAGCAAGGTGCCGGCACCCGTCAGACTGACGTCGCCCACGGAGCCCGCGACATCGCCAACGCGCAGAACATCGTTGCTAGCGAGCCCGGTGGCAGTGACCACGGCGCCACCGCTGACGTCGAGCGTGCCTTCGCCCGTGCCGCCGATTGTGAATGACTTGGCCGTGAGGGTCGAAGCGTCGACAAGCACGGTACCAACACCCGACGCAAAATTGCCGGCGCGCAGTGTGTTGCTCGAAGTCAAAGAACCTCCGCTAGCCAACTCGATGAGGCCAGCGCCGCGGGCGCCGGCATCGACGAATCCAGAAGAGGTGACCATCGCGTCTTCGATGTAGAGATCGCCCATGGACCCAGCGAATCCGGCGACCGAGAGGAACTGAGCGCTGGTGATCAGGCCTTGATCAAGAACGGCTGCCGAACCAATCGCATCGTTGCCATTGCCGACCGAGAGGCCGCCGGAGAGATTCCAATGAGAATCAGCGCCCATGACGGTCGCGATACCGACCGACCCGCTTTGATCGCCGAGGCGTGTGATGAAACCGGTAACGACTGCGCCAGCTTGGATCGTGACTTCTCCCTCGCCTTCGTACCCGATTTCCATCTGGTCGAAACTGGCCGTGACGGCGCTGCCCGTGACATCGACCGTGCCGCCGTTCTTGACTTCGACGGTCGTCGTCGTGGTCGGCCCCGCGGTATCGACCGTGAGCATATCATCCGCCGCCGGCAGTCCGTTGGGCGACCAGTTCGCCGCGTTGAACCACTCGGTATCAACGCCACCGAACTGATAGGTGCGCGTGACGGCGCAAGTTGTGTTTGCAAGCAAGCCCCAGGCATGAATTACGACAACTATCGAGAACAGAAACCGGATGACTGAACGCATAGAAAACCCCCACGACCTAACGATGCTTGCTAATCAGAGCTGCTGCAGAAACCCTACCTTTTGCACAGGCCAAGCTAGCTGAGCCCAGTACGAAAGTCAACAAATATGCCGTATGACGCGCCGATTAGAGGTGCGTTTCGTTAACAATTCACGCACCCTAAGGACTGATCGGTCTCACACATGCATGCTTCGGTCGCTTTACTCATCTTGCGACCGACGATGCCACTTCTGCGGATCGCTTGCGGAATGGAATACGCCAAGTACCTGGATACGCGCCTGGTGCTCGCGGAATAGAATCAGGTAGGGAAAACGCTTAACGCGTGTGATTCTGATATCGTCAAAGGCGATCGCAAATCGATCAGGCTGAGTTTCGATTTCGTCGAACCTTGCTTCGACAGCCAAGCGGAAGTCGGTTCCTAGTCGATCGGAAATTTGGTCGTACCAGCTGATAGCTGCCGAGAGATCGGTAGGCACCAGAGGATGAAAGCGGAGTCGATCAGCCATCTGAGTTCTCGACGCGTTTCCAAAGTTCTTCTCGGGTCATGCCCAATTCTGGATTCGCATCGAAATCACTAGCTCGACGGCGTGCTTCCGTTTCTTGCCATTCGTGCATGGGAAAGGGTTCCTTCGAGGTACTGATGTCGTCCCAAAGTTCTTCCACCAGGCGAAGCTTTTCCACGAGCGGCAAGTTGTGTAGATCGTCAGTAGACATATCAGCTATCGATCCCTTCCTTTGCCTCTCATCATAACACGGGTTGACTCGTTCCTCCAACCATCGAGGGATACTGGTAATAAAGATCCTCCGTGCTCTTCGTGTCCTCAGTGGTAATAAATCCCCTTTAGAAACTGACGTAGCCACACACTTCGAAAAGCTGCGTTAGAATAGATGGTCGATATCCAGATCAAAACGTTGGTCGGGTTCTTCTCGCGATTTTTTTAGCCAAGGCGAGTAGGTGTGCACGCTGAGCACGCCTGCCGACGGCTTGAAGTGAAGAATCCGCAGCCAGCCTTGGCCGCCATGTTCGAGGAACTGATAGTTGGCGAGCATTTGGATGACCGGCGCGCCGTCGTCGTTGGGGCTGACCAACAGACCGGTGCCATCGCCTTTGACGTGGCCGCTGAGGACCATGCAGACGTTGTCACGCCCCGCGACGAGTTTCTCCCAGATATCCTCGCCGTCGTTCCAGCTGGGATCGGTGTTTTTCGGACTCCAACGGTCGCCCGGGCCGAGGCGGGTGTCGTCGTCGTACATATAGGCGTGCGTGACAAGGATCACTTGATGGTTGTCGCCGTGGTTGCTGATCAGAGTTTTCGCCCAGTCGAGCGTTTCGTCGCTCGGCCCATAATCTAAGCCCAGGACCATGAACTGTTGGCCCGCTGCTTCGAAATAGGCAAAGCTGCTATTGTTGGTGACGCCCTGGTGCCCGCCGTACCAAGGTTTGTCTTTGAACCGATGAGGCGAGAACACGGCGTTGTATTTGGTGGTGTTGCGGATTAGTTGACCGTTGGCGTCTTTTTCGAGATCGTGGTTGCCTGGCACCACCAGGTAGGGCACAGCATCGTCGAGCTCGGCGAAGGCGCGATCGGCAACGAACCACTCCTGATCGGTCCGCTCATCGACCACATCGCCCACGTGCACAACGAACTTCGTGTTGAGCTTGTCGACGTTTTCTTTGATCCAACGGGTTTGGGCGTGAAAAATATCTGGGAAGTAGAGCGCGTAGCGCTGGGTGTCGGGAAGCACGATGACGGTGAACTCGCCCTTTTCGCGGTCGACTTCGACGGGGGCCTCGGCGACGGGGGCCTCGGCGATGGGGGCCTCGGCAACTGCGAGGGAAGTGAGACAGAGGACCACGGTAAGAGAGAGGCAAATGGCGCGAATCGATGGCATGGCTAGTCGTTCCCAGGATTTCTACCCATCATAACACGGGCCAGGTGGTCGCTCCAGCAGACGAGAAACGGCCGTGTCGTTGGTGGTGATATAAAACCGCTCTCAAAAAAGGTAGGTGCTGCACCGGTCGGGTTCCTCACGAAATAAAATTGGCCAAGGCGAGCTGGTGGGCACAGATAGCACTGCTCAAGGCCGTGCGAAAAATTTATATGCTTTTTTCTGGCGTGCCACCCAGGGAGCTGTTACAATCGGCGGCAGGCTGGGCCGATGGATGGCCTGTTGCCCTTCTACTTATGCGAATCTTTGGTTGGGACTGCTAGTTAATCCGATTCAATTCGATTGCATTTTCTCGCAATGATAATTGGTTGGAGTTGTTGGTAGTCGCCCCGTGCCGCCCCTCCCTTCTGCATTTCTTCCGGGGCTCTCTGCGCACTTTTGAAAGGGGATCTAATGAGAATTCGTCTGTTAGTGGTAGGCCTCGTTTGCGGCCTAGTGATGTGTCTGGCCGTGCCCGCCGACGCCACAATTGAGTACACGCCGATAGACTTGATACCTGGCGCTACTCCAGGGCTTGGGCCGGGCTTGATCAAGCCCTCAGAGACATTTGGTAAAGAGTATTCTCACGACATGGACGAATCGACAACTTTGGGAGGCGGTACGCCCGACACAGAACAGGTGATCGCTTGGGACGGAGTCGGAGGAACGGATGATGGGTTAGATTACACAGGAACGCGCCCCAGTTTCGACACCGATAGCCAAGTCGACGCCACAGCCCATCACGCGGACGCCCTGTTTCGAAGTATACGCGATGATCGGGCACACTTGATTTTCTCGCATGACGACATGATCAGCTATTACACTAGTGGACCGCCGATCCCCGTAGCGAGCGGTTTTATCGCAGCGACAGTTCCTTCAGCAGGGCCGATCCCGTTGTCGGGCGGCAGCACTATCGCGGGAGCTGGCGAACTATCTTACGAGTTGGCTGGCGACTTCGCGGCGCCTTCGACCCACGGCACTTGGGCCACTCAAACCGAGATTAACGGTATGCCACTGCCGGCGGATGTCGACGGTGTTGAGCTTTGGGGCCCCGAGCCAGGCATAGAGGGCGACGCCGACAAGTATTCGCTGCAGGTCGACATTTTTAGTGCCGGCGCTGGGGGACCACCAGCCACGAGCGTGTGGAATCTGTCAGGAACGCCGTACATTTCGCATGCAACGATCGTCACCGCTGTAACAACACTGCTTGGTGCAGTGCCTGATGGCGCAGTGATTCCGTTTCCTGACTTTATCGACGGTAACGCAGCGATCAACCTCGACGCTCTGATGGTGCGCGACGTGATTGGTGATCCCAATTCATTCGACCGCAGCCCCGACGGATCGCCCGGCGACCAGATTATTTTTAGTATCCAACAGATTCTGAGCCCTGGTGAGCCAGACGGATACTACGCCACCGGTTCCGAGCTGTTTGTACTTGATGCGTCGCTTGGTCCGGCGGGAGTGGAGTATCTCGAACACGGCGGCCACGTATGGGACCATGACTATGCTTTAACAGAGCTGCTGATCTCTCCCGACTTAATCGAAGGTGGTTACGGCGTGATCGATATCAACGCGATCGAAGCGGTGGGCGCATTGATTGTGCCCGAGCCGACCGCTCTGGCACTGCTACTGACCTGTTGTGCTTCGGCGGTAGTGATTCGGCGTCGCCGGGTGTAATCACGAAGATCCCTCGTAAAGTGTGAGTAATGAACGCAGGCCGGCCCCGATTGGGGTCGGCTTGGTTTATTGATGGCTCGTCAAACGAGTTAGCCGATTTCTGCAGCGAAAGCCGGGCCTACCCTACTGGGGTTTGATGTCGTTACAATGGCGACCGTCGAATTGCCTAAGATCGATTGTTGGAGGGAGCCGCCTTGTCTACACCGTTTGTTCATCTGCATTGTCATAGCCATTACAGTCTGCTCGATGGGGCCAGCCCGATCAAGAAATTGGTGCGGCGCGCTAAAGAGCTCGGCATGAACGCCCTGGCCCTGACCGACCATGGCAATCTGTACGGAGCGCTGCAGTTTTACGAAGCATGCCGCGCGGAAGGGATCAATCCGGTATTGGGCTACGAGGCCTACGTGGCTCCGGGCTGCCGCACCGATCGGGGCGGCGCGCTGAGTAGCAAAGAATCGAGCTACCACTTGACGTTGCTCGCGCAGAATCGGACCGGGTTTAGGAATCTGGTAAAGATGGCCAGCAGCGCGTTCTTGGAAGGGTTTTATCATAAGCCGCGGATCGATCGGGAGCTGTTGGCGGCGCATAGCGACGGAATCATCTGCCTTAGCGGCTGCGTGTCGGGCGAATTCAGCCGAGCGCTACTGAGCGGCAGCGGACAAGCGACCGAAGATCAGATCGCGCAGGCCCAGGAAATCGCGGCCTGGTTTCATCAGTTGTTTCGCGATCGCTACTTCATCGAGATCCAGGACAACGGCTTGGAGATTCAGCGCGAGGCGAAGCAGGCGGCCGTGGAAGTAGCGCAGCGGATGGGTTTGCCGTTGGTCGCAACGAGCGACGCCCACTACGTGAACCAGGAAGATGCTGAAGCGCAGGACGTGCTGCTGTGCATCAACACCGGAAAATTTCGCACCGACACAAACCGGATGAAAATGGAGGGCGATCAATTCTTCCTGCGCAGCGCCGAACAAATGTTCGCAGCGCTGCCGGACCAACTGGAAGCGCTGGGCCGATCGCAGGAGATTGCCGATTCGATCCACATCGACCTGGAACTCGGCCAACGCCACTTTCCGACCTTTCATCCGCCGGAGGATAAACCCTCACGCGATTATCTGCGCGAGCTATGCATCGCAGGGCTCAAGAAGCGCTACGCAAACTTACCCGAGCGGTGGGAGGGAGAGGAGCTTTCCCAAGAGGTTAACGATCGGCTGAATCGCGAGCTGGGCGTGATCGACAAGCTCGGCTTCTCAGATTACTTCCTGATCGTGTGGGACTTTGTACGGTTTGCGATCGAGAAGGGCATTCCCTCGACGGCCCGTGGCTCGGGTGTTGGTTCGCTGGTGTGCTACGCGCTGGAAATGAGCCACGTTTGCCCGTTGAAGTACGACTTGCTGTTCGAGCGGTTCCTGGACGAAAATCGGTTGGAAGCGCCTGACATCGACATCGACTTTTGCAAGCAACGCCGCGGCGAGGTGATTCAATACGTTAAAGACAAATACGGCGAGGCGAATGTCGCGCAGATCGGCACGTTTGGTACGCTGGCCACGCGGGCAGCGATCCGCGACGTGGGTCGCACAATGGGGCTACCCATTTTTCGCGTCGATCAAGTCGTAGCGATGGTGCCCGACCAGCTGGGCATCTCGATCGAAAGCGCCTTGCAGCAAAGCGACGAGTTGAAGAAAACCTACGACGCCGATCCAGAGATTCGCGAACTGCTGGACCTGGCCCAGAAAGTCGAAGGCCTGGCGCGGAACGTCGGCACGCACGCCGCGGCCGTGGTGATCGCCGAGAAGCCGGTCGACGAATACGTGCCTCTGCAGCACGTGAAGGGTAAGACCGAGGTGATCACCCAATGGGCGATGGGCGACGTCGAACGTGCTGGGCTGCTGAAGATGGATTTCTTGGGCCTACGAAACTTAACGATCTTGGCTCGTAGCATCGAATTGATTGAAGAGTCGCGTGGCGAGCGAGTCGATCCGTATCAGTTTCCGCTCGACGATCAGGAGACCTTCGACGTACTGTGCCGAGGCGAAACAAAGGGGATCTTTCAACTGGAAAGCGGAGGCATTCGCGATTTGCTGCAGCGGATGAAGCCGGACCATTTTCGCGATGTGATCGCCACGAACGCGCTCTACCGGCCAGGCCCGCTAGAAGGCGGCATGGTCGACGACTACATCGAAGTGAAGCATGGTCGTCAGCAGGCCGACTATCCACATCCCGCGATGGAAGAAATCTTGGAAGAGACGCACGGGGTGATGGTTTACCAAGAACAGGTGATGCGGATTTTGAACCGGCTGGGTGGCATCCAGCTTTCCGACGCCTATACCTGTATTAAAGCGATCAGCAAAAAGAAGCTGCCAATGATCGCGAAGTTCCGCGAGGAGTTTCTTACCGGCGCGCAAAGCCAAGGGCTCGACAAGCGCAAGGCAGAAGAGCTTTTCGGCATGATCGAAAAATTTGCCGGCTACGGTTTTAATAAGAGCCATTCGACCGCCTACGCGCTGATCGCTTATATGACGGCCTATTTGAAAGCGCATTATCCGGTCGAGTTTATGGCGGCACTGTTGTCGTGCGATATTCCGGGGCGCAACTTCAAGAGCAAAGATGCGCTGGTCGAGCATCTGGAGGATTGTCGGCGGATGGAGATCGATGTCGTGCCGCCCGACGTGAACAGCTGCGAGAGCGATTTTAAGGTAGCCGAGGGAAAGATTTACTTTGGGCTCAGCGCAATCAAGGCTTGCGGCAGCGGCGCGGCCGATGCGATTGTTGCTGAGCAGAAAGCCGACGGGCCGTTTCGTAGCTTGTTCGATTTCTGCGAACGAGTCGATCCACAACAATGCAATCGAGCCACGATCGAAGCGCTGATCAAATCAGGAGCATTTGACCAGCAAGGCGGACACCGAGCCCAATTAGCAGCCGTGCTGGATCGGGCGCTGCAATCGGGCGCCGCGGCCGCGGCCGATCGACGGACGGGGCAGAAAGGTTTGTTCGAGGCACTCGACGATGAGCAAGAAGCCGACATCGCCGACACGGCGCTGCCCAACATTCCACCGTTAGAAGAACGCGAGCAACTCTTGCAAGAAAAAGAGGTGCTCGGTTTTTATCTTACCAGTCATCCGCTGGCTGCGCACGAAGCGACCCTGCGTACTTACTGCCCGCATTCGAGTCGCTCGTTAGCGGCAATGCAGCACCGCGACGAAGTGCGAACAGGCGGCATGCTGGCGGCGATTAAGTTTTCGCACACTAAGAACCCCCGCCCGGGGAGCACCGTTACGAAGTACGCGATGTGGGATTTGGAAGACCTCGACGGCATCATCCGCTGCATCATGTGGCCCGAGCAGTTCGCGGAGTACGGCCAGTTTGTCGAACCAGACGCAATCCTGGGCGTGCTCGGCAAAGTCGACCGCCGGCCGGGCGGCGAAGAAGTGAATCTCATCGTGGACAAGCTGATGCCGTTGGGCGAAATGGCCAAGCAATTTAGCAGCGGGATGGTCATCCGCGTGCGCGAAGAGCAGCATGGCGAACGTGCACTGGAACAATTGCGCGAGATCGTGCGCGGCTATCCCGGCAAAAAGCGTTTACGTCTGCGGCTTGATCTGACCGCGGGTGGTCAGGTGTGGATTGATAGCTCCTGGTCGGGCGTGGAACCAAACCCCGAGCTTAACGAGCGCGTCGACCAACTCTTGGGCGAAGGCAACCGGCTACTGGAAAGCGCTCCGGCACCGGTGCAGACTCGGCAGGCTGGCGGCCGCGAACGCGCCAGTGCTAGGCGATAGGGGTAGCTGGGTTCGATCATTCGCTAATCTCGGTTTTGTATAATATCTGTACGGATGTAATCTAAGGAATCCGAGCCTAGTCTTAGTCACCTGTCGACCTGAGAGATTCGCCCTAACTTCCAGCCACTCCGGGACTTATTTCCATAGAGTACCTAGGACGGACGATTCAGTACAAAGTCTTGCACGCACCCCCAAAAATCGACTTGTGTTATACTCATGGTCTACCGTCATTACAATTACATTGTTGGGGGTAGATGACTGATACAGTAAAGCGAATTCCTGCCTAAGTCCATTATAGAACGCAGGCTTGCCGCAATCTCACCGTTCTCAGGTGGATTTAAGAGGAGATGGCGAATGATGCTAAGTAAAGCCGAAAGGTACTGCGTTGTTTCTCTGTGCATGGCCATATGTTCATTTTTTACAATCAGCCAAGCATACAGTCAGTTCACCACAGTCATCGACGTTCCACCCAATGTTGCGCCTTCATCCATTGTAGCTGATACTCAGTTGAATCTATTCACTGGAGGAACAATCGGAGATGACTTTGATGCTTTTAGTGGCAGTGAGGTCAACATAACTGCCGGCTCAGTTGGTAACAGGTTTACCGGTTCCAGTGGTAGCACGGTGAATATCTTTGGAGGCTCGATCGGCACGAACTTCAGTACCGTAGGAGTCACAAACATCTCCGGCGGTTCGTTTGATTGTTGTTTTAGCGCTTTTGATGGCAGCATCGTAACAATCTCAGGTGGCTCGTTTAGCAATGCCTTACAAGCATTCCCTGGCAGCAAAGTCAACATCACTGGCGGCTCGATTGGACAGGACTTCAGAGCCCTTGGTGGCAGCGAGGTGAACATCTCCGGAGGCTCCATGGGGGATAACTTCGACACATCAAAATTCAGTGAGTTGAACATCTCCGGTGGCAACTATCACTTGGACGGAGTGCCGATAGGTGGTCTCAATTCAGTGGGTGACACTCTCGCTTTCAACCTGCCCAACGGCTCTGTGCTAAGCGGGACGTTTGCGGACGGAACGCCGTTCGCTTTTTCGAGCGTGGATGCCGATACGATTGGCAATGGCACTCTGACACTTAAAGCAGATTCACTACCTCCTATTGGACCCGCGAACATTGTTCTACCAAACGATCCCCTACCATTGGGGCTCCGCACTGGACAAATGCTTGTTGTTAACAATGGTGGAGTCGTGGGTGACGATTTTAACGCCGATCTGGGCAGCGTGGTCAATATTATTGGCGGTCAAGTGGGAAGTAATTTCGAGGCGATGGGTGTTGATGTCACAATTTCTGGTGGCACAGTCGGTTACGAATTCGACGCCTTTAGTGGTAGCACGGTGGATATCTCCGGCGGCTCGGTCGGCATCAACTTCCAAGCCCACAATGGTAGTGAGGTCAACATCTCAGGAGGTTTGGTCGGTGATACCTTCAGAGCAGCCAACGGCAGCATGGTGAACATCACTGGTGGCGTGGTCGGTGATGGCTTCCGAGCCTTTGACGGTAGCGAGGTGAACATTTTCAATGGCGATGTCGGGGAAGGATTCAATGCATTCGATGGCAGTAAAATTAATATTTCTGGTGGTATGGTTGGTGCGAACTTTCAATCCATCAGCGGTAGTCAGGTGAACATTTCTGGAGGGTTTGTTGGCAATGGTTTTCGGGCTCCCGCAGGCAGCGAGATAAATCTTTTAGGGACACGCTTTGCGCTCGATGGCATCGAATTTACTGATGTACTAACAATGAATGTTCCACTGACTATAACTGACCGAGAAGTAATCCTTTCTGCTCTCTTAGTAGATGGCTCGCGCTTTAGCTTTACCCTGAACAGTCAGTTTACTTCTGGCCAGGATTTCTTTGATCCAGGCGCAACCCTCACTGTCACTCTGGTGCCAGAACCGGCTAGTGGGCTATTGCTGATTCCAATGGTAGCCGGACTCTGGATTCACCGCAGATCCGCTACATAGCCTGTGTCGATACTCGTTCGAGCGCGAAAGGAATTAGGAATACTCTCTAAACCATCGGGTAGGTGCCGTCCCTACCAATTACACCGCAACCAAGCTCGAGCCTCACTTAAGTACAGGAGGTCCTTTTGATTCCTGCTGAATGGAGCTGATGACCAGCAGTCAATTCTTGTCAGGGGCAGCACCTGTTCTACTTACTAATCTTCCGTCTCAGCGGAAAACTCCTCCATGACCTCTAGGTTCTCCACCCAGAGAACAAAGTACGGCGCTTCCGCGGTCTTACTCTTTAGATAGAGTAAAAAGGGTTTATCAAACACCATCTGCCGGAGAACAATATCGCTACCTAGACTAGAGTAGCCCAGGAAGGAATCCAACTCGGCTCCCCTTTCATCTAGTCGAAACCGAATCGTTTGAAATCCAGGAGGCATGTCGGAGAACCACTTAAGTAAATTCACCGTCAGCATAGGGACCACCAGAGCTTCGCCGTCCCGGATCTCCGACTGTTCAGATCCTTCCAAGGGATTATTCTTGACCCGGCGCATCACACTTTCCAGTGTTGACTCCAGGCTCTCATCGGGATGGACTTTCGCCAGTATGAGTTCGTCCTCGTTTACCACCGTATTCAGCCGAACGATGAAGTCGTCTTCGCCCTGGAAATCGATAACGGCAATCTGCTCTTTGCGTAAAGTCTGTTGAACGCTGTACTCTTCGAACCGGAGATCACCGAAGCAAGCGACGTTGAGTGTTCCTTCAGAAGATTGGAATGCCAATGGCTCTTTCAACCGCTCAAAGGCTTCCAAAAACGGCAGGCTTCTTTGAAAGTGGCAGCACCACCACTGCTCTTCCCCGCCCAAGAAGTCAAGAGACTCAGCAGTGGATGGAAAGCCTTCTGCAAGCTGACTACGGATATCTTCAGGGGTGCCATCCAAAATGCGGTAGCTTTCTGCGGGGAGTTCGTCTGCAATGCCCTCAGCCGAGGTCGGAATCCCTTGCCCTATCGTCGTCCGATTCTCAAATGCCTTCGCGAATTTGTAGGTGGCGCAGTAAACCACGTTCTTTCCTCGGGAAAGCTCTGCGGTCAAGTCAGTCGCTACGGTAGTCGAGAGAAGCTCAGTCGCATCGATGAGGGAAGGGAACTTAAATCCCTTCGCCGGGATCCGCTCTACGCCCTCATTATCTAAGAATAGATTGAGCCGGTTCATCTTCTCATTCGGATCTTTACTTGGCTTCTGGCTACACGAGCAAAGAGATAACAAAGCTGCGAAGATGCAGCAGAAGCTCAAGACCCTCGAGAACCTGCGTGACGGTCGTGTTTGAACGACTGGGAGCGCCATTAACCTGCTCGGAATGAGTTCTCAGAGAATGATGTCAAGAGAGAATACATCATAGCGTACGCCGCGACTGAGAGAAACGCCGACGCAGCTTACGCTTGGCGTAAGTTTCTATTCCGCTATTGCTCAAACCCCTGCTCGGCTTAGGCCAGGTCTGTTACAATAGCAGCCTCCGGGTCTCCGAAGCGCGGGACCATGGAGCATACAGATGCGACAACCGCCACAGGCTGGCACTTTAGATCTCGGATAACAAACAAATGGCGCAGGTTAAGCGAATATTGGTCACTGGCGGGGCAGGGTTCTTGGGTTCGCATCTTTGCGAGCGGCTGGTCGAACAGGATCACGATGTGATCTGCCTTGATAACTTTTTTACTAGTCAGAAGACGAACGTTGAGCATTTGCTCGTCGAACCCAACTTCGAATTGATTCGACACGACATTACACAGCCGATCTTTTTAGAGGTCGACGAAATTTATAATCTCGCCTGTCCTGCGGCGCCAGGGCACTACCAGTACAACCCGATCAAGACGATGAAGACCTCGGTCTTGGGGGCGATTCATATGTTGGGATTGGCCAGGCGTTGCGGAGCCAGGGTACTGCAGGCTTCGACCAGCGAAGTCTACGGCGATCCTGAAGTGCACCCCCAGCCTGAGAGCTATCGCGGCGCGGTGAACCCGGTTGGCCCGCGCGCCTGCTACGACGAGGGCAAACGCGCAGCCGAAACGTTGTTCGTCGACTACCATCGGCATAACGGCGTCGACGTGAGGATCGTGCGCATTTTCAACACCTACGGACCGCGCATGCATCCGTTCGACGGGCGCGTTGTGTCGAACTTCATTCGTCAGGTATTGCAGGGCGAAGATCTCACAATCTTTGGCGACGGTTCGCAGACGCGCTCGTTTTGCTACCGCGACGATCTCGTCGAGGGCATCATTCGGATGATGAATGGTCCAAAAGATTTTCTCGGGCCGGTGAATCTCGGCAATCCGGGTGAATTTACGATCCGCGAGTTGGCCGAGTTGGTAATCGAACTAACCGAATCGAAAGCAAAACTAGTTACGCGCCCGCTACCTGCAGACGATCCGACGCGTCGTCAGCCCGATATTGCACTGGCAAGAGAGAAACTCGATTGGGAGCCGAAAGTTAAGCTACGCGAAGGACTGGCCAAGACGATTGACTGGTTTCGCTCGATCCGGCTGGAAGAGTATCGCGCTCCAACGCCAAACTACTGAGACCGTCCGCTCAGATCCAGCGCGATAGGAGCGGTCGGATGAGCCGATAGAGAACCAATCCGACAAGAATTCCGCCGATGTCCGCCAACCAATCCAAGCCGTCGCAGGATCGTCCGACCGGGATCTGCGTGACTTCATCGAAGGCGCCGTATAAAGTGCAAAACAACCAGACAGCAAAGTAGTGTTGCGGCTGGAGAACGCCCGAGGACAACTCCCAACTGATCAGGAGCGAAAGAGTAAGTGACATGAAAGCCACAGCGTGAATCACCTTGTCTGATAAAGAGATTCCCGGTGCGTTGCTGGCGGGAATGTGCGTGCCGAGAAACATAGCCAACAGCAACAGCACGCTGGCATAGCGGGCAACTTGTGCGGCGAGGCGCAGGCGAATGGGAATGATGTTGGTCGATTCAGGCATATTCGAAACGGATGACTTTAGGGCACGCAAGTTTAGAGAATTAAAGGTACTATCGGTATTTGCGGGCTGAACGCTCAATTATACCGGGTGAAGTGGCGGTGAGAAAATATTTTGTGGCGAATCTCCCCACCGCGGCATCTGGTACGCAAGTAGTGGTAAATCGTTCGGATATTCCCGTCGAATGCTAAGAATGAGGCTACTGCAGAGGATTTCGTTGTGGACCACTCGCGATACATGCAACAAGCGCTTGCTCAGGCCGAGGCAGCTCGGGCTCTGGACGAGGTGCCGGTCGGGGCCGTGATTGTTCGCGAGGGTGTGCTGCTAGCGGCAGCCCACAACGAGCGCGAGCGGCTGCATGATCCTACAGCTCATGCCGAGATGATTGCAATTACTCAGGCAGCCGCGGCTTTGGGAAGCTGGCGTTTGGACGAATGCACATTGTACGTCACACTGGAACCTTGTCCGATGTGTGCCGGGGCGATTCAGCAAGCTCGACTCAAACAGCTGGTGTATGGCGCCGACGATCCCAAGGCGGGGGCGGCAGGTAGCTTGTTTAATTTGCTCGCAGACGAACGCCTCAATCATCAGGTCGAGGTGGTGAGTGGCGTTCTTGCTGAGCCGTGCGGCCAAATTTTGTCCGATTTTTTTGCTAACAAACGACTACTTGGTAAGAAGTAGGATGTTTTCGACTTTTGACTTGAAATGACCACTCGTAAACCTTCGCTATTGATCACCGGCGGCGCCGGTTTTATCGGGAGCACCTTGGTGCGCCAGTGCCTGGCCGAGGGCGATCGGCAGGTGGTGAATCTTGATAAGTTTACCTATGCGGGTCATCGCTCGTCGCTGGCGGAGGTTGCCAACGACCCAAACTTCGAGTCGGTCGAAGGCGACATCGCTGACGCTAAGCTTGTCGCTGAACTGCTTGAACAACATCGTCCCGAGGCGATTGTACATCTCGCTGCGGAGTCGCACGTCGATCGCTCGATCGCGGATCCACCCACCTTCGCCATGACCAACGTACTGGGTACCTGTACGTTGCTGGATGTCGCGACGCGGTATTGGGAAAAGCTCGCCCCGCCTGCGCGGGCGAGTTTTCGCTTTTTGTATGTCTCGACCGACGAAGTGTTTGGCTCCGCGAAACCAGACCAGGTGTTCGACGAACAGAGCCTCATCTCTCCCAACTCGCCTTACGCCGCCTCTAAAATGGCGGGCGAGCAATTCGTTAGCGCGTTCGCCCATACCTATGGCTTGCCAACTCTGGTGGCGAACCCCAGTAACCACTACGGCCCGCGACAGCATCCGGAAAAATTGATTCCCAAAATGATCCTCCAAGCGACCCAAGACAAAGAGTTGGGTATCTATGGCGACGGCTTACACGAGCGCGATTGGATTCACGTGGAGGACGGCTGCCGTGCGTTACGGTCGATTCTGCGGCACGGGTCGCCGGGCGAAAGGTACTTGGTTGGGGCAGACAACTGTCGAACGAACCTATCGGTCGTCGAGATGATTGGTGATCTAGTCGACGAACATCTGGCCGACGGCCGACAGCGGCGCGAGCTGATCGCGCACGTTGGCGACCGACTAGGTCACGATCGGCGCTACACTGTATGTGCCGAGAAGATTCGGCAAACATGCGGTTGGCGTCCCATGGTCGCATTCTCCACGGGACTACGCGAAACAGTCGCCTGGTACCTGCGGCACCAGCCGTGGGTCGAGGAGATAATGGCCGACGCGGCGAAGTAAGTCGGAGATTTCGCATGAACAACGTTGCTACATTTGCCACGATATTTGTCCTTCATTCGATCTCGAGCTTAATGGCGAGCTCCTCGGTGATGGCTGCGAATCGGGTCGAAGCGAATCGACTCTACGAATTCGCGCTTACCTCATCCAAGACATACGAACACCCGTTCGACGATGTATCTGTTGATGTTCTGTATTTGACTCCACAAGGAAAATCTCTGCGAGTTCCTGCATTTTGGGCAGGCGGCGACACGTGGAAAGTGCGGTACTCCTCGCCAGTCGTTGGCGTGCATACATTCACAACGGAATGTTCTGCAACTGATGATCGCGGGCTACATGGCATCCAGGGTACAGTCAGAGTGGTTCCCTACGAGGGGGAAAACCGGTTGTACCGACACGGTCCGATTCGCATCGCCGACGACCGACGACATTTCGCGCACGCCGACGGCACTCCGTTCTTCTGGCTAGGGGACACCTGGTGGATGGGACTGTGTAATCGGTTGAATTGGCCCGGCGAATTTCAAACTCTTGCTGCGGATCGCAAGAAAAAAGGTTTCAACGTCATCCAGATCGTTGCGGGCATGTATCCAGATATGGATGCATTCGATCCACGAGGAGACAACGAATTCGGTTGGCCATGGAAGCAGGACTATTCGCAAATAAACCCTGAGTATTTCGACTTCGCGGATCAGCGTCTGATTTATCTGGCTGACCAAGGTTTGGTGCCCTGCATTGTCGGCGCATGGGGCTACCATTTGCCGCGCATGGGAACTGAGAAGGTCAAAAACCACTGGCGCTACCTGATCGCCCGCTACGGTGCCTTGCCGGTGGTTTGGGTCGCCTCGGGCGAATGCATTATGCCGCACTACTTAACCAAGAAAGAAAACCGAAAACAGGAGTCGGCCCTGCAAAGAACGGAATGGTCCAAGGTGATCCGTTTCATTCGAGACATAGATCCTTATGATCGAATCATTACTAACCATCCCAACCGGACATCTCGCGATACGGTTGAGGATCCAAACATGCTCGATTTCGACATGCACCAGACGGGACACCGCTTTCGAGACGAAGTCCACAAAGTTGTATCCAACATCAGCTCCGCGTACGCAGCCGAGCCGAAAATGCCTGTCATCAGCGGTGAGTCGAGCTACGATGGGCTTGATCTGTCGCAGTGGAAAGATTTTGAGCGTGAAGAGGACGGCATTATTCCCAGCAGCGCATCGAGGGCAATGTTCTGGGCATGTCTGATGAATAATGGTGCCGCAGGAAGCACCTATGGAGCAAACGGTATCTGGCAGGTCAACCGTCGCGATCAGCCGTACGGCCCCTCTCCACATGGCCGAAGCTGGGGTAGCATCTCGTGGGACGAAGCTATGCGCCGACCTGGATCGCAACAGGTCGCACTAGCCAAGAGACTGTTCGAGCGATATGCCTGGCATCGTTTCGAGCCGCACGCCGATTGGGCAACCTGGGACCACGGCCAGCCCACTGATTCTGAAGAAGCGCCTCAATCGGTCGATCCATCTGCCGAGCCTTTAGCCACAGGTATCGCGAGCAAGGTTCGCATTATCTATGTCCTCGATCCGTTACCAATTCTTGTACAGAAAATAGAACCGGACGTTGCTTACACGGCCTCGTACTTTAGTCCAGTCACGGGGCAGCACGAAACAATTGGGCCGGTCAAGGCTTCAGATCTCGGAACTTGGAGCTGCTCGGCACCTAAGACAGACGAAGATTGGGTTTTAATCCTTGAAGTTCCAGGCGCAGTAAAAACGACTGAAGCTCCTCGTTGACAGTCATATCGTACAACATACAAGAGTAGGTACGAGCCATGGCTGCGGCAGGGAAGTGTTGGTCGTAGTAGTTGTGCTGGTTTGTTGGCTTGGTTTCGGTCAATTAGGTGGTCCATGATCATACGGTCTGCCCACCCCATCCGGGGGTAATCTATCTTTGATCGGCCATTGATTCACGAGGCAGGTTTCCCAAATCGTATCGACACGAGAGTGCTCAATGCGGGTAAACTGGCCATAAATCGTGGTGAATTTGCCTGGACTTACGCAAAGAAGTATAATCTAGCTGCTGGGGTTCCGTTGGAAATTGGTAACAAGAACCGGCTGCCAGCCCATGAGGTGCGTTGCGATGATGATTAACTTTCGAACATTAGCCTGCTTCTGTGTTGCTCTGTCGTGCAGCGCATTCGTCGGAGATGAAGTCCAAGCACAGTCGAATTTCGGATCGACTGCTACAGACAGGTTTAAGTCTGGCAATAGCGTCAGTCGATTTTCAACTAGCGCGATTCGAGGACAACTGGCAGCCCGTTCGGTTTCCAGGGTTGGAGTTCCTGGTGTTAACCGTCGCTCGTTCTCCAACTTTTCGCAAAAATCAAAGCCGTTTAAGAATCTGAATCGTGGTCCTACGGTGAGCCCATACTTGGCGTTGTCGGGTTCGCTTAATGGAGTCTCCGACTATTACAACATCGTGCGTCCGCAACAGAATCAGGCGCGCGAGAACGCACGCTTGCAACAGCGGACTTTGGCGAATCGGCATCGGCTCAATCAGCTCGCCGCGGCTGGACCTTACAACTTGCGAGGCGATCCGAATCTGGCGCCTACAGGCCATTCGGCTACGTACATGTTTTTTGATAACTTTCAAAGAACGGGCGGTTTCTACCCCGCGCCACAAGGCCTCACTAAGCAGCAATAGCTAGCTGCTAGCGTCTCGGTTTGCCTGGCTCTTGGGTTTCTCTATTAAACCATGAGCGATAGCGAGCTGTGCAGCGAGGTTTCCGACAGATCGGGATTGATCTGCTCTTGTGCCCCGTTCGAGCAATTTGCTACATACGCCCCCGCTCATTCGTGAGCGAACCTCATCTACCACCTTTTCCAAGTTATTTCCCCGGACTAGTTCCGGTTGGGAATGCGCGTACGAGGACAAACCCTCATGTCTGTATATCGGCGTAGTTCGATCGCGGCGTTGATTGCCGCTTCTTGGATAATTAGCGCACTGAGTCCGGCAGAAATTCTAGCTCAGTCGAGTCGGCACTTTCAGAGCGACGGGCCCAATCAGTCGTCCTATTCCGACGTGGCTGTGGGGCAGATGGTCGACTCGCTGTTAACGCCGAATTCGCCGAAGGGTGCGCCCGTGAAGCAGGCAAGTCGACAACAGAGGCCGCGCTTTCACTCTCCAAGCCCTGTGCGCAGAGCCTTAAGTGGAAAACTCGTGAACAATCCCGATACTTCGGATGGCAGCTCAGAGTTTGCTCTGGTCGACCGATACGGTGGTGTGCTCCGATACGTTGAGCCCACTGACGACGTCGACTTGGATTCCCGGCTTGGCGAAACAGTCTCTGTCCGCAACGACACCGGCGACATTCTGTTAGCTTCGCAATTGGAATTTAGCACGGCTATCGAGGGAGGCATCCAGCTGGCCGGCTACGAAGAAGAGCTGATTTCGCCAGGGATAGAAGGTGGTACGGCCATTGAACCCGTTCCGGAGGATTCGCTTTATCTCGATACGGGCATCGACTTCGGCGGTTGCGCCGATTGCGGCAGCTTTATTTGTGGCCCACGAAATGGTTGTTCACCTGGCGCTCGGGGAATCCTGTATGCGCGTGGCGAGTACCTGCTCTGGTGGGCGGATGGTATGTACATTCCGCCCTTGGTAGTACAAGGAGAAGCCGACAACGGAGACTTCGTTAACGCCGTAGTCGTTTATGGCAATCAGGAAATCCTCGATGACAGCCGCGACGGGGCACGCGTTCGGCTGGGCTTGTGGCTCGATGATTACGGGCAGTGGGCCATCGAAGGCGATTACTACGGATTTGGCCAGGTTTCTTCTAATTTCACTGATGGCGGCGATGGTGTAACGCTGCCGTTTGTGGGTCGACCCTTTATTGACGCCACGACCGGACTCGACGCGGTTCAAGACGTGTCGTTTCCCGGAATCCAGGGAACCGTAGCAGTTGATGCCGCGAGCGAGTTTGAATCGGCCGGCGTGCGACTGCGACACAATATCTGTTGTGTCGCGGGAAAGTGCGGCTGCGGTGATCCGGTTGGTTGCGGCGGTGGGGTTGGCGGATTCGGTTGCGGCAGCGGAGCTTGCGGTGGTGGCAAAGGCACACGTCGCATCGATGTCCTGTTTGGGTTTCGTTATGCGAAACTCGACGAGAGTTTGATAATCACAGAAGATTTAGAAACCATCGAGTCCGCACCTCCTAATACAGACATTTTCTTGAGAGATCGGTTCTTTACCGAGAACCGATTTTACGGCGGCGAGCTTGGTTTTCTTTGGGAATGGGAACACCATCGCTGGTCGGTAGAATTACTCTCCAAACTGGCGATCGGCAACAATAGGCAAGAAGTACACATCAACGGAATTACTATCACCGACACGCATCTTGCGGGATCACCAATGGTCAAGACAAACAGCGGTCTCTTGGTGCAGCCTACCAATGCGGGCGACTATTCTCGCAATGAATTCAGTGTTATCCCGGAAATTGGTACGACGGTTGGCTTCCAAGTGACGCCTCGTTTACGACTTACCGCAGGCTACACTCTGGTCTATTGGGGAAATGTCCTGCGGCCGGGGGAACATATCGATCTTGATGTAAACCCAACTTATTTAGATTCTGAATTGCCTGTTCCCCTCGACCCACCGTTCAGCCCGAAGTTTGCGTTCGACGAAACCGATTTTTGGGCCCATGGACTCAGCTTCGGTGGAGAGCTGCGTTGGTAGTTCAGCGCTGCTGTTGACAAGCTTAAGCATACGACTCTTAACTGTGTCGCTTACAGAACCAGGCGGCTAGCGCCTGCTGTCGCTTTCGGTGCTATCTTGCGAGCATCGATGCACTTCTAAAACTCTCTACCGACCGATCGTCGGTAATCTACGGGACCGTCGTGTGCCGATACATGCCTTACCGGTGCGTTCGCCACCGGTACTACGTCTCAGCTAGCAACTCTTGCATTTCCGAGGTGTTGATATGTCTCGATCTGGATCCCGCAAATCCCTGTTTAGTTTGAACCTCTCCCGCAGAACCAATAGTTCGGAGAACACGCTTGGTAGCGTGCTATCTTTCGAGACATTGGAGCCGCGCGAGATGCTAGCGGCGGACATGGCCGAGATCGTTGGCGTAGTGCGCACCGATTTGCAGGGCGACGGCATCGCTAGCAACGATACCGTTGTCGTCGGAGCGACTGCTGCACTGTACCGCGACGGAGGAAACAACGTTTTCGACGGTGGCAGCGGCGACGATGCGCTGGTTTCGTCAGTCAACACCGATGCCTCGGGCCAATACCGCTTCGATCAGATCGGCGCGGGCCGCTACTTTGTGAAGGTCACTCTGCCGGCGGATCTGCAATTTCGGCCAGGGGCCGACGTGAAAGAAGTCGTCGTTGCCGCTGATGAAGGCGACGGTATCACCGGACCAACGATCGATGGCTTCAGCACGTTCCAGGTTGTCCAAGCGACACCACCCCTACCGGCCAGCGATCCCGCGACGCAATTGGATTCCGCAGTACTCGGCGGCGAGCGCGACTTGTACGTCGAGCTCACGAGTTCTGAGAATCCGGTCTCTTCGGTTTCGCTTGCCTCCAGCGGCGGCAAACTATACTTCGCCAGCGGCTCCGGCGTCACGGGCACGGCTAAGGTTGTGTGGGACGGTGCGGACGGTAATGGTCAGCTAGTAAATCCCACGGGATTGGGCGGCATCGATCTTACGCAGGATAATGGCAACACGATGACCGGCATCGCGTTAACTTCGGGTGCCGATCACCCAAACGCCAAGATCATGATGCGGATTTACACCGACGCGAACAATTGGTCGGAATTCGAAGCGACTGTTCCCGAATCGGTTGGTGGCGCAGCTAGTGGACAGGCTATTTTTCATTTCGATGATGTGCCGACCGCAAAGAGTGGCAATGGGGCCGACTTTACCAACGTTGGTGCTTTGGAATTGACGTTCCAAGGAGTGTCTGCCGTCGACGCGCAGGTGACGCTCGTTGGCTTAGTGGGCAGAGCGACCAAACGGCTTGATTTCACGGCCGCGCCAAAATTAGACCTAGGCGACCGAGTCTGGTCGGACCGCGATGATGACGGAATTCTCGACGCAGGCGAAACAGGTATCGCCGATGTCCAGGTGAATCTCTACGAAGACACCAATTCAGATAATCAATACACCCAAGGCGTCGACGCCTTGCTCGATACAACGACGACTGACGCGGCGGGGAATTATCTCTTCTCCGATCTGTTCCCGGGCAAATACGTCGTACAGGTTGCCCCGACCAATTTCCAAGTCGCGCAGCCACTGCACGAGCTTACCTCCAGCTCGGGCAACGATCCTGCTTCTGACCCAGACGATAACGTGAACAACGACGATAATGGCTCGGCCTTGGCCGGGGCGGGTGTGGTTAGTAAAGCGGTCACCCTCACAGCATCGAATCTGACGGTCGACTTCGGCTTCTTCGGCTTCGATTTGGTGCTCGACAAGTCGGTCGATCAAACCGTGTTGTCGCCACAGGAAACTGTAGAGTACCGCATTAAAATCGATAACGACGGTCCATCCGACGCCGCGAACACGACCTTCACAGACACGCTTCCTAATCACGTCACTTTCGTTTCTGGCTCGACGAGTCGCAGCGGCGTTGGCGTTCAGCACTCCGGGGGAGTAGTAACGGCTAACCTCGGCACAATGAAGCCTGGGGATGTGGTAATCATTACTCTGCTTGCCACCGTTAACGACGATGCAGTTGGCACGTTGGTGAACACTGCTACGGTTAGTGCTCCGAAGGAAGTGAATCTCTCGAACAACACCGACACTGTTTCGAATCGAGTGGAACCGAAAATCGATTTGGAAATCACCAAAGTCGATAGCCGCGATCCCGTGGAGCCAGGCAGCACGTTTAGTTATACGCTAGAAATCAAGAATAATGGTCCGTCTGACGCAACGGGAGTTGTCGTAACAGACGACTTGCCTGACGAGGGTGTATCGTTCCAGAGCGCTTCGATAACACCCGATTCTTTCGACGGCGACGTGCTGACATTCAACCTCGGCGATATGTCGAAGGGTGAATCGGTTTCGATCACGATTGATGTTCGCGTAGACGACGATTTCGCAGGCGAGCTTTTGAATCACACAGAGGTGACCGGAAACGAAGTCGAGCTCACGCTCTCCAACAATCAGGATACCGAACCGACGCTCGTAAAGATCGTCCCAGCGAGTGTTGGTGGAACGGTGTTCGTCGACCGCAACGACAATGGTGAATATGATAGCAGTGAGCAGACGTTGCCGGGCGTGATTGTCACACTTACGGGAGTCGATATCACGGGAACCACCGTAGTGCGCTCGATTGCCACTGAGTCGGATGGCTCGTATCTGTTCGAGAACCTGAATCCAGGAACGTATCGCCTTGTGGAAACGCAGCCTGCCCGATACAGGGACGGCAAGGACCATGTCGGTACACTCGGCGGAGCCACCGGCGAAAATCCAGGTCAGTTCTTGATACCCAATGACGTAGACCCAGAAAAAGTAAAGGATCTGCTCTTGGGAATAACACTAGAAAGCGGTGACGCTGGATTGCAGTACGACTTCGGCGAGCAAGCAATCAATACGAGTAAGGCCGACTTCGTTCGTCCCCTCTATTATCGGTAGCGTGAACCTTCCGAATCCGCCGTCGAAGATTTTATACTCTTAGCAAACTAGTGTGGTAAGAAATCAACACGCTGCGCGCCCGGTGTAGTTTTTTAACCCGACCCGCACAATCTTCGATGGCTAGTCGGCCGAAAACCGATTTCTGTACTATACTTTTAATAGCCGAGGTCACTTTGGTCCCCAAAGGGCTGACGCGTGCACTCTTCGGCTCCCAGCGTTGCGAACGCTAAATTAATCGTGACGCTAAACCCACCTTTTCACGCTCGTCCGAGCGCCACGGTCGAACGGACCTCCACTGCTTGAGTGATAGATTCACCCCTGCCCTCAGGCAGCCGGCGGAATGGTTGGACGGCAATGGTGTCCTGGGCCGTCTCGGCTGTCTGTCGGCTGCCGTTTGGGCGTCGCCAATCCGTATGTGGCGTTTTCTATGAGAAGGGCCCGGCCTGTTCAGTCGTCGTACGCCATCGAATCGTAGCGGCGCCTTCGGCCATAGCGTCTGCGGCGGCGATGATGTCGCGTGACGTATTCGCCCTCTACAAAGAAGTAGCCGCTCAGCAGCTTGTAGAAGAAGAGAATCAAAAATGAACCAAGCGTGGCCACCAACATTCCCTTCAGACTGATCGGCACGATCCGTAGGCCGTTGCCAAAATGGCTTACCACACCGCAGCCGAGGATTGTACCGCCGATGCCCATGATGACGGTGGCGATTGCGCCGCCAGGGTCGCGGCCTGGCATAATCCCTTTGGCCAGCAGGCCAACGACCGTACCAAATCCGATCCACACGAGCACATCGTTCGCAAGCTGGGGGAACGAATCGTTCTGTGCGACGGCTTGTACCGGCTCAACAGCGTCCATGGTTGGCTTTCGAATATGTTTACTGCAGTCTTGTTCGGAGACAACGTGGCCAGGGACTGTACCTAATCAGGGCTTACGACGACAAGAGCGGCTTTGCTAGCGCTGCTGGCTCAGTTGTCCGCTGTGGCTTCGAGAGTTGCGATTTCACGGGGCTCGAGTAGAACATCGGCCCTCCCAAAGCTGTTCTGTTCGACCCCGCCATCATCCTGCTTGTTTGGGCCGACGCTGTAGAGCAGGTAGGACTCGCCATTCGGTCGATAGATCAGCGGCCCCGAGAAGAACGGATCTTGAGGAACTGCTGGCAGATATTTCGGTACGAGTTCGTCCAGCGAATTGGGAAGGCGGTTCTCGTCGAGTTGGAACAGACGGATTGCTAAATGCGTAAGGAGAATCTCTTTCGTTACCGAATAGATTGCGTCGGTTTCCTCCATTTGTTTTCTTGTTAGCTTCAACTGTCGGTTTTGTACAGAGCGGATGATAAACGATTCGATTGCGCTGTGGGTGGCGTGATAGAATGCCAGCTCGCGTTCGATGATGTCGTTTAGGGAATCAAAACTAGTTTCCTGTGTGCCTACCTGCTGCAACAGTGATTCACAATCTCTGCGAGAAAGCGACCCAATCTCGTCCCGTAAGACCTGGAGCCCCAATCCGTAGATCGCATGGCCTACTTGCCAGTCAACTAACAATCCACCTTTAGTTATCGCTTGCCCCAAACGGATATTGTCGGAACCGAAGTCAATCGCGGCCTGTCTTTCTCCATTTCGATGAGCGACAAGCGCAGCTGCTGCAAACGCCCGGGCAACTCTTCGCGGTTTTCCCGTTCGCGGGAAATGGACCTTGGCCAACCAGGTATCATCGGCCGACCAATCGAGCGGCACCGCGCTCTCCTTCTCTAAGGCGTCGTGAGCAAGCACCATCGCCGGTTTGTTCATTGCTACGATGGCAGCGAGTTTCTCCGGGTTCATTTCGTCGTAGAATTGTGTGCCTGGCCCAATCATCTCCGCTGCTCGCAGTATGTCGTCGTAGCCATTCGGTACTGGCAACGGCTGCGGAACGAAGGGCGGATTCACAAGCCGGAGCACCAGCCAGCTGCCCGCCACAAGTAGCATGGCTACAGAGACCAGCATAAGGGCGAGGTTCTTGGTTCTTGTCATTTAGATCGTCCTCTCGGTTCCACAAACCTTATCGGGGTAGATTCACCCATGAAATACTAGCCGTCTGTGATTCGCTGCAGGCTCTATATTCTTGTCTTCTTTCATTGAACTTGCCCTGCCGAGGCGCCGATCGGTATACTAAACGCCTGTCTACTAATAACGGTTTCTGCTGAGCTAGGGAGAGCTGCCGCTATGGATGTCACCGGATTACTGGAACGCGTGAAGACGCGTCGTGATTATGCAGGGCAGCTGGAACATGTTGAGATGCTACCCGAACGCGCCGGTGAGTTCGCTGAGCCTACGACGCCTCTGCCTGAATTATTGACTCAGATGCTCGCTAGTCGCGGCGTGGAACAGCTCTACTCGCATCAGGTAACGGCGTTGGAGGCGGCGCGCGACGGTCGCGATTGGGTGGCGGTTACCGGCACCGCTAGCGGCAAGACACTTTGCTACAACTTGCCGATACTCGAGTCGGCGAATGGCGATTCGGCTGCCCGCGCTTTGTATTTGTATCCGACCAAGGCGCTTGCCCAGGACCAGCTCAAAGGATTGTTGGAATTGGTGGGCGACGACGAGCAATTGGCTGCCGCGATGCGGCCGGGCGTTTACGACGGCGACACGCCTACTGCCCAGCGACGACGGATTCGCAATGAGTCGAATCTCGTGCTCTCGAACCCCGACATGTTGCATGCGGCCATACTGCCTTACCATCCTAAGTGGGCGCAATTTTTTACTGAGCTGAAGTATATCGTCATCGACGAAGTACATACTTATCGGGGCATTTTGGGCGCGCACGTGTCGGCAGTATTGCGGAGACTGCTCAGAGTGTGCGAGCACTACGGCAGTCAGCCCGTGTTTTTGGCTACCAGTGCAACGATTGCGAACCCCGGCGAATTAGTGAGCCGACTGGTCGGCCGTGAGGTGCAAGTAATCGACAACGATGGTTCTCCACGTGGCCGCAAATATTTTGCACTGTGGAATCCGACGCCGCTGGGCGTTGATGCCCTGGCCCGACAGAGCCCCAACGATGACGCGGTGATGTGGATGATCGAGGCCCTCGAGGCGGATGGCCAGGTGTTGGCGTTCACGCGCACCCGTCAGGCGGCCGAACTGATCCACCGTTACACGAAGCAGGCGCTCGACGAAAACCGTTCGCCTCATGCAAATCGGGTGCAGGCCTACCGGGGCGGTTATTTGCCTAACGAACGGCGGGGGATCGAGCAGGATTTGTTCGCAGGCAAGCTGCGGGCAGTCGCGGCGACCAACGCTTTGGAGCTGGGCATCGACATCGGCTCGTTAGATGTAGCGCTAATGGTCAACTACCCCGGCACAATCGCTAGCTGTTGGCAGCAGGCGGGTCGCAGTGGGCGTCGTCACGACGAAAGTCTGGCCGTGCTGTTAGCGAGCAACGATCCGGTTGATCAATATCTGTTGCGACACCCTGACTACTTCTTTGCCCAAACGCCAGAGCACGCAGTCGTTGATCCCGACAACCCCTACGTGCTGGCTAAGCACCTGAAGGCAGCTGCTTTCGAACTGCCGCTTTCTGAAAACGATTTGCCGCAGTTTGGTTCACTGGCTGGCCCGATTGCTCAGGCGCTATGCGACGAGCATCAATTGGCTCAAGTCGACGACGAGTATTACCACCCAGGTGGGCAGAACCCGACCGTAGGCGTCAGCCTACGACACATGAGCGATAACACGTTTTCGATTGTGTTGAAAGAAGACGGAAAGAGGAGGGGAGAAGACAAAGAGCATACGGTGATTGCGAATGTTGATGCGATTAGTGCGCCGGAGCTGGTTTATCCCGAGGCCGTCTATTTACACAACGGCGAGACTTATCTGGTGCGCGAGTTGGATCTCGACGGCAAGGTAGCCTATGTCGAACGGCGCGAGACCGACTACTATACGCAAGCCGTGTTGGAGAGCAACGTATTGGTGAAACAGGAACGGGCCGCCAGCGATGCGGTGCCACGCACCACATTGGGCTATGGAGAAGTCGATGTATCGTGGCAGACCGTGGCATTTAAGAAAATAAAGTTTGGCACACGGGAAAACATCGGTTTAGGGCCGGTCGAAATTCCTGCCCAACAATTGCCGACGACTGCGTTTTGGCTCGCGCCCGACGATGCCATTAGGGCCGAGATGAAAGCAGCTGGCCTGCGGGCCAGCGAAGGAATCGTTGGGCTACGGAATCTGGCGGTAGTGGCGTTGCCGTTCGTATCGATGTGCGATAGCCGCGACCTGGGAGGGGTGGTCGACAGCAAGAACCTGGGCCGGCCGACGATGATTATCTACGATCGCTATCCGGGCGGGCTGGGGTACAGCGAAAAAGGATTTCAAAATATCGATCAGCTGCTCGAGATTTGCCATGAGATGGTTGCCAGTTGCCCTTGTGAGGAGGGCTGCCCCAGCTGTGTGGGCCTGCCCAACCTGCGTCCAGCGATTCACAGCGACCCCGACCTTACCCGCGGCCACCCGATGCCGAATAAACGGGCGACGCTACGCGTGCTAGAGTTACTTAGAGAGACTGCCGACGCGAACGGCTCAGAACTCTGTGCAGTACACACCACGTAGGAGAAGCCATGTTTACCGAACCGCAACAGGCATACTTGGGCCAGATAGTCCGCACTACGCAAGTCATTGCTGTAGCGTTGATACTTGGTGTGGCAATTCTGGGTGCCGTCTTGGTCTTCATTGTGGATCTAAGTGATCGCGCGCCTGTCGAAACGCCATTCATCTCGATGTTTGGCATTACGATTGGCATTGCTTCGATTTTTGTTGCACCGCAGGTTTCCCGCATGGTTGTGGCAGGGATGCGCCGTACGTTGGTCGCGGGCAAATCAATTCGAGCTGGCGATTCATCCGCGATCCCCGAAGAAGTAGGCAAGGTCGGCGAGCTAGCGCACATTTATCAGATCAATCAGATCATCTATCGAGCCGTTCTCGAAGGCGCGGCTTTTATGAATCTGACAATTTACATGGTCGAGGTCCAACCGATGGGCCCGGCGATAGCCTTGTGTCTGCTGATTGCCATGTTCTTCAAGTTTCCCACTCGCAGTCATATGGAAAACTGGATCAATGCGGAAATGACGACGATCGAACAACTTCGCAGCTTCGAGGAAATCGGCAGCCATGCTTGAGGAGGGACTTCGTCGTCGACTGGAATCACTCAACCGCGAGGCCTTGCCGGTACCGCCGGCCGCTGCAAAAACGAAACGGTCGCCCTTGCGGCCGGGTGCGGTCAAGCCGATTGCAGGATTGCTCAAGCGCGCAACGGTCGTGAACAACGACGCCGGCGAGCATTGGCGGATTGTTCTGCCGCTGGAAGAACTCTGGCCCGGCGGAGAAGAGTTGGTAGCCAAGCGGCATGCCCATCTATCAACCAAGCAGATTGACTCTGCGGAGAAAATGACGCCGTCGAAGCAAGAACTGCGCGAGATTGTTGCGGCATTCCCATGTGATGTAATGTTGATGGATTTGGAAACGTGCGGTCTGAGCGGCAGCCCGCTTTTTCTGGTGGGAGTATTGCGGCACATTGAAAATCGGCTGGCAGTGGAGTTGCTGCTTGCCCGAAACTATGCCGAAGAGCATGCAGTGTTGGTGAGTTTCTGGCAACGGGCTGCAGCGCATCGAGTATTGGTCACGTTCAACGGAAAAAGTTTCGACTGGCCAATGGTCGTTGACCGCTCGGCCCGACATCTGATCTTCCGTCAGTTGCAACAGCCGGAGTTGTTGCATGTCGACCTGTTGCATCACAGCCGACGACGTTGGCGGCGACAGCTTCCCGATTGCAAGCTGCAAACACTGGAACGTCATATCTGCGGCCGGGGCCGTACAGGCGATATCGCGGGAGCGCAGATTCCAGCAGCCTATCAAGAGTTTGTCCGCACCGGTTTCGACCGCGACATGGACGCTATTCTGCTCCACAATGCGATCGATCTGGTGACGCTGCTGGATCTTGGGATGCGGCTGGCTGGCTAGCCCTCCTATTTCGATTGCGAAGAAACGCAAGAATCCCGTATCCCCCGCCGTAGTAGGGCACCCACTTTCTAGAGTGGATATTCGGCAAATACCTACGCCATAACAGTTTACAATAATGGTCGTAGTGGGGTTTCCATGTTTTCTCAGCGTATTCGGATTTCTCGATACTAAATCCCTCGGTAGCGCGCCTTACCTATTGTATTGGGCTGGTATGGAGAAGTTTGCCGGGGGAAGGATCTGCTTCCGATTATGTCGCAAGACGAATCAGAATACCGAGGCTTTCAAGCCGAATCGAATGGCGGCGAAGACCGCCGCGACGCTTTTGCCAGGCTGTTCGCGAAGCACGATCGCTGGTTGTTTTCGTATCTGGTGACTCTGCTAGGTAGCCCCTCGCAGGCGGAAGAGGTTTTTCAAGAGGTTTGTGTTGTGTTGTGGCGAGAATTGGAAACTTTTGAGTTGGGATCTGACTTTGTAAAGTGGGTAGCCGTGATTGCTCACAATCAGGTTCGCAAATTTCGCCGCCAGAACAAACGCCAAGGTTTTCAGCTAAACGACGAGACTTTTGGGTATTTGGCGTCAGCCGCAGTTGATCGGGCAGACTTATTCGACTATCGCCGAGAGGCTCTGCGACAATGTTTGGGTAAGTTATCACAGGACGACCGTCAATTGATTCACCAATGTTACGACGACAATACATCGAATTTCAAAGCAGTTGCTAATCGACTAGGGCGCCCGGTGAATACCATTTACAAAGCCTTGAATCGCATTCGTCACGCTTTGCACGAATGTATCAACCGTACACTGGCCACGGAGGGCATTCGGTGAATCACGCAGCCGACAAGAATCGATTTCTGACACTGATGGGCGATTTCTGCAACGGAGAAATTGATCAGAAGGACGGAACTTGGCTAGAAGAAATGCTATTGGCTGATCCAGAGGCTCAAAGTATTTACGTCGACTACATGACGTTGCACGCTTGTCTATTTTCGGAGTGTGCGACGCTTGAATTGACTGAGGGAAATGGACTTTCTCTGCGAGGCGAACGAACGGCAGCCGCAGATGTAGACGACGGATTTCTAAGCCTTGCTTCGACTCTGACGGCCAACGAGCATACCCGACCAGCGGGATCAAGTCTTTCCAGTGGCCGAAGATCGGGCAATAGGAGACGTTACTTTTCTTGGAGCACGGCCGCCGCGTTGGTGGGAATCGCACTTTTTTCGAGCCTGTTTTCGTATATTGCTTTCCCTCGCCTTTTCCAAGGTGCTGAGCAATTGGCTGATGGCGACGCCGTAGGTTCCGCCGATGAGCGCGTGGTGGCCCGCATCACGGGGACTCAGAATTGTCGCTGGAATAACGGCGGTAACTCGATTGGATATGGCTCCAAGCTGATGGCAGGGCAGCGCTTGGAACTACTCGAGGGTTTAGCCAAGATTACTTTCCAGGACGGCGCCACTGTATTGTTAGAGAGCCCAGCTACGTTCATCGTAGATGCTCCCCACGAAGTGGCGCTGCATACTGGACGAATGGCTGCGGTAGTGCCGAGCGAATCTCGAGGATTTCGCGTTCACACGCGCTCGCTCGATATTTTTCATGTAGGCACCGAGTTTGGCCTCTTGGCTCGCGAATCGGGTGCAGCTGAGGTACATGTTTTCAATGGTATCGTGAAGGCGGATGTGCTCGACTCCACAGGTAATCCGCATGCGCGTTTGGAGCTAAACACTTCGGAAGCGGCGCGCGTGAACCCTGTGTCGACGACGATTGTAGAATTCCCTGCAAACGAAACTGCGTTTGTGCGAAGTATGGTTCCCTCGTCTGGTCCGCAGAATGGTCTGTTGGCTTACGAGGGTTTCGAGTACCCCGATGGTCCGCTTGCCTCTCAGAACGGAGGCTTTGGTTGGGCGGGACCGTGGTTTGATATCGAAGCCGATAGCGAAGCAGGGCCCGACTCGAATGGTGTCTCCTCGGGGAGTTTGGCCGTCGAGGGAATAGTTCCCTTGGGAAATCGTGCCGTGCAAACTGCCCAGCGCAATCGCATTCGTCGTTCGCTCGGCACCTCGGTTGGCGGTGTGTTCGACGTTGCCCGACTCGTGGAGAATCAGGATGGCGTGCGGCTGGTAGGCCGCGATGGCAATCAAGTTTATTTGAGTTTCCTGCAGCGCGTGTCATCAGTCGACGATGGTTTCTACGGCTTGGAGCTGCATCGAGGCGATGGGAATAGCAACCGGGTGCTCTGCATCGGCAACGGCGCCGACGGAACTGGCTATGGCGTGACTTCGAACGTGAATGCCTACGGGCCGAGAAATTTCCCATCGTTAGGGCAGGAGACCTCTGACGCGAACTTTTACGTCGTGAAAATCACATTCGGCGTCAACAATCGCGACATCGCCGAAATCTTTCGCAACCCAGAATCTCTACGAGATGAGTCTGCGTGCAAAGCTGATGTGGTTCTCAAAGGCAACTTCACTTTCGATCGCATCAGCCTGGGCAACTTCGACGGGTCGAAGTTTCATGAACTGGATGAAATCCGAGTAGGAACTCATTTTCTAGCCGTCACAGGACGTTGGGGAGGCGAGCGCGGCGGCAGAATGCTGCGAGCGATTACGCATCAACTTCCACGAGCTACTCCGGAAGTGACTTTGGCCAATGTTCGCGCCAGGCGCGGATGGCTACGTTTCGAATCGCTGTTAGCTGCGGGGCTTTAGAAGTCGTTTAACACTTAACAACCAATTATTTACAATAAATCGTACTGTCTTGTCGCTCTTCACGGTGATGGTATTACCGGAAGAGTGCTGTTGTTTGGAAGATTGCAGTGATTGACCAACACTTGTAGTGGAGGCGCTGCCTAACTAGTGATTTTGTTTCCTTGTGTTTTGTGGGAGTTCTCCCCGGGAGGTAGAGTAATGAGATATGTGCTTTGTTTGGCCATCATCGGTTTGATGGCCGTGCCTGCTTCGGCTGTTGTTCTGGACGGCAGCATTTCCGGAGACGGTTATGCGAAGCGGTCCGTTCAGCAGACCCAGACCAATTTTGGCGACAACCAGAGTGAGTTGAACGCCGGTTGGGCTCAGGTCGATAGCGGAGTTCTGTGGTTGACGCTGACCGGAAATATTCAAAACAATTTTAACAAGTTGAATATTTTCATTGATTCTGTGCCGGGCGGTGAAAACCAACTGACACCAGACACCGGCTCCGGCGGCAACAACCCAACTAACGATGGTTGGGCGAATAAACATGCAACTGACCAAGGTGACGTCAATGCCGATCCGAATGCTAGATTCATGTTCGATGCTGGTTTTGCGGCCGACTACATGATTATTAGCAGACGCGGTAATGCCGGGGGAGATCGCTTCGATTTCGATTTCAGCAGCGTTGGAAATGCAAGCGTTGTTGAAGCTTCGCTCGACATCTTCAGCGGATCGGACACGGGCACAAACGCTAGCGTCGGCGCCTCTGGAATTGGTGTGTCTTACGACAACAGCAATGTTGCAGGTGTTGGTGGGGGTACCGGCGCTGCTGATCAGTCAGCAGCAATGGCCGTTCAGACAGGTCTGGAGCTTGCCATTCCGCTTTCAGCTATTGGTAATCCCAACCTGGCCGACATCAAGATCAGTGCAATGGTGAATGGCTCGAACCATGACTTCCTTTCCAACCAGTTCTTGGGGGCGCTTGAGCCACCTCAAGACAATTTGGGAGGAGATGGGTCAGGCAATTTCACCAGTGACATTGCACAAATCAACCTGAAGAACTTCAGTGGAGACCAGTTCTTCTTTGCGGTGCCCGAACCTGGCACGATTGCCCTGGCAGGGTTGGCCCTGGTGGGAATGCTTTCTGCTCGTCGTCGCGACTGAGCCGAGAGTAAGAAGTTAAAAAGAGCGTTTGTTGGGGCAGTCGCCGAGCCGCTTGTCCGGTCCACCCCGGGCCAACAAGCGGGCGGCGGCCGCCAGCGCTCTCGGTACGTAATTAATGAACTCGTATTTCTAGAAGGAAATTCACATGACTGTCCGTCGGCAGAACAGACCACAGAGGGCATTCACGCTTGTGGAACTGTTAGTTGTAATCGCAATTATCGGCGTTTTGGTGGCACTTCTGCTGCCGGCAGTACAGGCTGCCCGCGAAGCGGCCCGGCGGATTCAATGTTCGAACAGCCTTAAGAATCTGGGACTAGCAGTTTTGAATTTCCACGACTCGAAGAGGCACTTTCCTCAGAGCATAACTCAATGGGCTTGGGAGAATCGAACTGTAGACTGCTCAATTGATTCGACGGTTGTTGAGAATCCGGAAGATAAACCGCCGATGGGATACAACGGCAAAGGCTGGATCGTAGATATTTTGCCTCAGCTTGAGCAGCCGGCTATGCACGATACGATTGTGGATAACTATGATGGCGCGTTTGGCGCCAATGGGCCTTTTGGCAATGGCATGGGCAAGCCCGCACTGAAAGACCTCTTAACGACTCAATTGCCTGTCTTTACTTGTCCATCAGATCCGTCTGCCGTTCCAAGTGAAAGGCAGTTTTATTGGAATGGTCGCTTAACTGCGACGACAAGTTACAAAGGGTGCATCGGAGATTCTCTGCTCTCTTCTGACGCTAATCCTTGTAGCACAGATGTTGATCCTCCAGCCAGCGAAAGTAGTGGTAGTCCCGACACGCACGGCACGATGTCCAACAATGGCATCTTCCAACGAACAAGCATATGGAGACCGCTGAAGCTCAAAGGTGTAACCGACGGGACAAGCAACACCTTCTTGATCGGAGAGAATGTCGTTTCCGTGGATTATCACTCTGCGGCCTATTTCGCCGATGGTGACTGGGCCACCTGTAGCATTCCGATCAATTATCTCCCACTACACTTGGATGAGGATGATTTTGATGATGGAGACATCTCCAAGGGCGTACGAGGATTCAAGAGTCTCCACCCGGGTGGAGCACAGTTTGTGATGGCCGACGGGTCAGTGCACTATATTCAAGAGGATATTGACACTAATAGTTACCGAGCACTATCTACTCGAGAGGGTGGCGAAGTTGCCTCGATACAATAAGAGATTCCGATACCGAGGAGATTCTTGGCGTGCAAGTGATTAGTAGGAAGCATCTTCTGTTCAATTGTCCGGCATTGGTGCTCGTCGGTTTAGTCGGTTGTGGCGGCCCTTACGACGCATCCGTTCAAGGCTACGTAACTCTCGATGGGAGTCCTATTTCCACAGGTGCGATATCTTGCATTCCTTCGAAGGGAGGTCCGCAAGCATACGCACACATTAGTGATACTGGACACTACGAAGTTTATACCGGAGCTGTGCAAGGTTTGCCTTCGGGCGATTACCAAGTAACCGTCGTGGCAAGAGAACCATCGACAATCCGATCAGAAGGAGGCGGTCCTCCGCCACCTGGAAAAGCCATTACACCCCCCTGGTACAAGTCGACGAAAACTTCGGGCTTGACGTTTAAAGTTGAACAAGGATCCAACGACATCGACATTCCGCTCACCTCCGATCCACCACCGGATTGGAAACCGCCTAAGAAACGACGTCGCAGATAGACACGGCAGCGAATGCGATTTTCCGACCAGCCGCTCGGTCTTACGGAACAGATCACCCGGCAACCGGCAATCGATGCGCAATTAATTGACTATGAACCCTACCCACACGACAACTCGCGACACTTTCAGCCGACGTCGAATAGGCGTTGTCAGACAGTTTGCGCTTGTCCTGCTGGGTGTGCTGTGGGTTGCTATCGGTAGTCATGCTGTTACGGGCCAAGATGCGTCGGCGCCGGCCATTCTGCAAATGTTTGAAGCAAAGTGGACGACCATCGCCGATCGGCAAGTCGACTTGTTTTATAGTGGGTACGGTTCGATGTGGCTGCCTCCCCCAAATCGTGCAGACAGCAGCAACTTTTCTGCGGGCTACGATCTATTCGATCGTTTCGACTTGGGTGGGCCCCGCAACGAAACGCTGTATGGCACCGAAAGGGGTCTTAAGAGTCTGATTCAATCGGCGCACAAAGCGTCGGTGGACGTCTACACCGACCTGATTCTAAATCACAACGGCTTTAGTGATCTGAGCACATTCGACAATCAGGGCACTCCCTTAGATCCCAACGACGACGTCACGTTTGCCGAGTCGGGCGGTTATCCTGGCTTTGTCGTAACACTCAGTGCCGAGCAAGACCCACAGGGTGTGGGCGCTATCGACGGCGACTTTCATAGCTCGTTTGCAGGTGGAGACCTAGACGGTAGGGTCTCTAACCTGATCGATATCGACCAGGACACCGACCATCAGTTCATCCGCCATCCTGTCGATCCTAACAACCCCAACAATATTCCCGCCGGCACCAAGGGGATCTTCGGCCGACCACCGGTCAATCTGCCCAATGCAAACAATGCAAGGTTTTATCCTGATCAGGGACTAGGTGGTGTCGTGTTAGACGTAGACCCTGGGCCAGGGGTGTTCAACGTTACTCGTTACGATTTCAACACCGCTAATCCTCTAACCGGCGACCCCATCTTGGAGAACGCCGAGCAGCTCACCATTCGCAGCGTACAATGGATGGTGCAAGAGATTGGCGTGGACGGGTTCCGGATAGACGCGGCGAAGCACTTTCCCCTGAACACGCTCACACTGCTCGATCAGGCTGTCTATGCTGCCAGCTTCCAAACGAATCACGATGGCTCGATCAAGCCGATCTTTTCGTTCAGCGAGGTGCTGGATGGCAATAAAGGTTTCGTACAGAGTTTTATAAACAAAGGCCTCTCAAATCCCAACGGAATCGATCCGAATGACAACACAGTCCAAGGCAATCGGGACGCCCTGGACTTCCCGCTCTCGTTTGCTCTGCGTGACAACCTGTCCGATAACGGAATTGCGAACAATTGGCACGGCATCCGATTCGCCAGCCAAGACAATCACGACGACGGACTGATCAACGGCAGTGCGGGAGTGTTGTTCGTCGACAACCACGATGACCAGAATGGGGGTGCCGATGGTGATGGCACGCCGTTCTTAGACAAGGTGGCATATGCGTACACCCTGATGCGCCCCGGTAACGCGGTTGTCTATTTCAACGCCGAAGAGTTTGGCACTTCGGAGTTCCGCGGATTTCCTACCGAGGGCACCGACGACGCCCTGGGTGGCCCTGCATCTGGCGATGCTGTGTCGACCCTTGTCAGCATTCGCAACACACATGGTCGTGGTAACTTCCACGAACGGTGGATCGACGATGCATTCGAACCCAATCAGCCTTATTCTGATATTTATGTCTACGAGCGCGAGGCCTCTGCCATAGTGGGCCTAAACAACCGCGGTGATGCCGGCCAAGACACGCGCAACGGAGTACAAACGTCTTTCACGCCTGGAACAATCTTGGTTGAGCTAACAGGCAATGCAGCGGATCCCAACGTAGACGTTGGCGACGTTATTCCGGAGACCGTATTGGTAAATGGCTCCGGTCAGATCGATATCAGTATTCCTAGAAATGATTCGCATGGGCAGGGGTATGTGATCTACGGACTTGCCACACCAGAGGGAACGCTTTCTTTGACAAACGTTGCCACGGTATTAGCTGGCGGAACGCCCACGGCGATGAATAACGGTACGACGCGGCAGGGCGACATCGATGTAATTCGCGCCGATTCATTCGAAGTACAGTTAACGACCACTCCTGTAAATTTAGTAGACCCAAGCGATCCTAATTCTCTCGTGCGAGACGTTCACGCGGACGGCGACACGGCGCTTGTAAGAATCGACGAAGGCATGGACCTGAATAATCTTCCCGGAATCGATAACCCCACACCGGGCGGCATTACTTATGGATTTGAATCTTTTACCGATACCCGCGCTCCGGGTTATATTTACGATCCGAACTCAGGCACAAATGTCGGTAGCGGCACCGGCAGCTATTCGCAAACAATCGACGCCACGCAACTTAGCGAGGGGCGGCACTACCTGACCGTGAGAGCGTTTCGTCATCGCAATGCCAGCACCGGTGGCGATGGTGGTCCGGCGGTATTCACAGATTTCAAACAAGCCGTGTACATCGACCGACTTCCGCCTGAAGCGGCTGTTGTGAGCTTTGATCCGTTTGAGACTGATCCGAACACTGCCGCCAATCGGGATCTGATCGTGGAATCGATCGACAAAACGGCCGACAACATGCACATTTTTCTCGACTTACCCGAGGGACTCACCGATGCGCAGGTGATTTCCTTGGCGCTGGGGGGTCAGCAGGATGCCGGCCAGTATGATGTCGACTCCTGGATCTTCGGTTTCTTTGGTGTAACGACTGGCAACCACGTCGCGACAGTCGTCACGTTTGAACCTTCGTTCGAGGGCACGAACGGCGTAAACGTACAGCGCTTTGCCGGATTGTTTACCGATACCGGCGTCGGAGCTGGCTTTGGGGATCTCGATGCCGACAACTTGATTGAAGTTGCCGACATCGAAGGATTGGCCAACAATTCGTTTGAGGATGTTTTGTACGGACAGAACGCCGACTTCAACGCCGCGGCAGATGTCGACGGTGACGGCGACGTTGACAATCAGGATCTATTTGCTTTAGGTCCGGCCCTTGTCGGAGCGGGTGCGAGCCAGGCAGTCATTGACGCCTACGATGATGTCTTGCTGCGTCGCGGCGACGTGAATCAGGACGGTTTCACCAATGGCGACGATGTCGCCGCACTTTACTCGGCGTTTGGTAGTTCGGAATGGCTGGAAGACCTGAATGCTGACGGCACAGTTGACATCGACGACGTGCAGACATTGATCAGCGACATCGTTCGCACCGTGAACGGAGATTTCGATCTGGACCTTGACGTCGATGGCAGTGATCTGCTGGCGTGGCAGCTTGGCGCAGGTGTGGCCTCCGGTGGTCTCTACAGCAAGGGCGATGCAGATCTGGACGGGGCGATCGACGAAGCTGACTTGGCGATCTGGCAAAGTTTGTACGGCACACAGGGAATGGTAGTTTCTACTTCCGCTGCAGCTACGGTGCCTGAACCAAATGCTGTAGTGCTGTACTTGTCTGGATTAGTTCTGGGGTTCATCAGAAGAGAGAGAATGCAATGAACGGTTTCTTGCGGAGAAACCTTCGACGAGAATTTGTACTTTGGTTCGAGATGATTCCTTATGCAGAGAGTCTTCTCATTGAAAGAGGGAGAAAATGATCATGAAATCTTGTAAATGGCTCGTGGGGATTGCGGTAGCGACAGCGATGACACTAACAGTTCAATCTAATCCAGCGAGTGCTGTGCCAACGATTGACGGCGACGCAAGTGTCGCTGATGGGTACACCTTGCTCTCAACGCAGAATACGAACACTCATTTCGGCAATGCCGACTCGGGTGACCCTATCAATGCTGGTGGTGGTTCGGAAATTGATCAATTATTTGCCAAGGTCGAAGGCGATCGACTCTACGTGGTAGTTGCTGGGAATCTGGAAACCAACTTCAATAAGCTCGACGTCTATATTGACTCCGATCCGAATGCTGGTGTCAATCAACTCGTTGGTGCCAATCTGCCGGCAGGCGTCGATTCTTTTTGTTGTGGTAGCGATGCTGCCCTGCAAAACTCAAATGGCTTGACGTTCGACGCTGGTTTTACGGCCGACTATTTTCTCACCTTCACGCATGGATTTGAGAATCTAGGAGGACCAAACGCGCGAACATTCTATGCGGCAACTGCCCACTATGCAGATCTCACGGACACTACTAATGGAGCAGTTCACTCACTAGGCATGCAACTTGCTCATCGCGGCCAACAGAATGTGTTGCGAGGCCGGGCCTCGGACTACGACGTTGATGGTGATGTCGACTCCGCTGATTTGTCGATCTGGGAGGCGAATTATGGTTTGCCGGGAGCGGATCCCAATGTCGTCGTGAATCGATTAATCGGCGATGGTGATGGAAACGGAATCGTGGAAGGCCTCGATTTGTTGCGGTGGCAACAAGAGTTCGGGTTCGAGGTTTCGACTGCGTCCTTAACCGAGTTTCCTTTCGCACCCCAGAGTCCTGGAATTGATAATTCCGATGCCCTTGTTGGGCCAGCACTACCGGCAGGCCTCAGCCAAGGTGATTTGATAGATCAGAATTATGCTTTGGGTGCCGGGGGATGCACAGATGATGAGGGGGCGAACTGCGCGGCCCCCGAGTTGGAGTTTACGCTCCCTATTGCGGCCTCGGACCCAACAAACACTCGTAGTCATCGCGACATGAACAATGCTGTAAACTTGCAGATGGCGTACGACAACAGCAATACGGCTGGCGTGGATGGAAGTGGAAGCTTCCCTTTCGACAACACGGGGGATCCCGGCAACGTCACAACGGGTATCGAATTCTCGATTCCGCTCGACCAGATTAGCCCTGATCCGAATAACCCACTCAGTAGTATTAGCATCACGGCGTTTGTAAATAATGGGGACCACAATTTTGCTTCGAACCAGTGGGGCGGCACGGGAATATTGCTTGGGAATCTGGGCGGCGATGGGTCGGGGGCTTTCACGGGAGACCTTACCGGGCTGGATATTGGGTTGATTCCAGGTGACCAGTTCGTGACGATAGCGGTTCCGCCGATTTCTGCAGCGGCAGCCGTGCCCGAGCCTACTGCCGTGGTGTTGCTGGCAATGGGTGCGGGTTTCGGAGCGCTAAACCGCAGGCGGCGCTTCTAGGCTAACAGCGACTATTGAGCCGGCCGCGATCTGCAAGGTCGCGGTCGGCCGTCTGTTTCTTGGTGTACGAAGTGACACGATTTATTCCTTCAGATAATATGTGGGAACACACTCAGGCATGATCAGTAGAGTAAATTCCTTCTGTGTCAGACGTGCTCTCTTGTTATCAAGTGCTGGATTAGTGGGTCTGCTGGTTGGCTGTGGTTCAAGCAGCGAATCAGACGGTGATTCCGTAACTCAAGTAGCTGGTACTGCGGTTCGAACCACCCCAGAAACGCCCCAGCCGATTGCTGATCTATCCGAACAAGTTGAGACGGCAGCATTTGTGCCCGACTGGGTGGCGGATGCTGTTTTCTATCAGATCTTTCCCGAGCGTTTCCGCAACGGAGACCCGACGAACGATCCGACCCGCGAATCACTAGAATCGCAAGATGTGCCACAGAACTGGAAAATCACACCTTGGACGAGCGACTGGTACGCTCGAGCTGCCTGGGAAGAGCAGCTCGGCAGTGGCTTTTACGACCAGGGAGTGTTCGATCGACGCTACGGTGGCGACTTGCAAGGAGTTCTCGACAGCCTCGACTATCTTGATGAATTAGGCGTCAACGCGATCTATTTCAATCCTGTATTCTATGCCCGTTCGATGCACAAGTACGATGGTGCATCGATGCACCACATCGATCCCTATTTCGGGCCTGATCCGACAGGCGATTTGAAACTGATCGCCAGCGAGACGGGTGATCCGGAAACGTGGCAATGGACTGCTGCCGACAAGCTGTTTCTGGAATTGATCCGACAACTCCACGGCCGTGGGATGCGCGTGATCATCGACGGAGTGTTTAATCACACGGGTCGCGATTTCTTTGCATTTACAGATTTGATGAAAAACCAGGCCGATAGCGATTATCAAGACTGGTACATCGTCCAACATTTCGACGACCCTGAAACACCCCACAACGAGTTTCGCTACAAGAGTTGGTGGGGATTCGAATCGCTTCCGGAATTTTCAGACAATGAGTCTCAGCAAGACTTACATCCCGGTCCGAAACAATACGTGTTCGACATCACTCGACGCTGGATGGACCCCGACGGTGATGGCGACCCAAAGGATGGGATCGATGGTTGGCGACTAGACGTTGCTAACGAGGTGCCGGCTGGGTTTTGGCACGATTGGAATACTCTGGTACGCGAGCTTAATCCAGAGGCTTATACGGTCGGTGAATTCTGGGGCGATGCCCGGCAGCATCTGATCGATGGTCGCTTTTCCGGCACGATGAACTATCACGGCTTCGCCTATCTGGTCAAAGGGTATTTGATCGACGGTAGGCTTACACCGCACGACTTCGGCCAACTGCTCGGCGAACGGCTCGCGGAATACCCTCTGCCAATGCAATTCGCCATGCAAAACTTAATCGATTCGCACGACACCGATCGAGTCGCTTCGATGATTGTTAATGCTGGCGGCAAGAATTACCGTCAACCAGATCGCTTCGACTACGATGTGTCGGAAGTTGTTTCTCCACGGCACAGCCGAGAGTATGAGGTTCGCGGCCCGAATGGGCAGGAACGTGCCATTCAGCGCTTGGTCGCCTTGATGCAAATGACATTTGTAGGCCCGCCGATGATTTACTACGGAACCGAAGCCGGAATGTGGGGTGCCGACGATCCCTGCAATCGTCAGCCTATGGTTTGGAGAGACCTAGAATACAAGCCACAGGTAAGCGATCCGCTGGGTCGAGCGCGCTCCCCCGACGAGCTTCGCTTCAACGAGGATCTATTCGACTATTATCGCGATGCCGTCAAACTCCGACAGGAGAATCCTGTGTTACAACGCGGTGACTTCGAAGTCGTCTTGGCTGACGACAGCGCAAAGTGTTTTGTCTTTCGTCGCAAATCGAAGGAGTCCGCCATGGTTGTAGCACTCAATCGAGGTGATGCTCCCTATGATTTGGAACTAACTTGCCAAAGTGATCGATTCCTGGCCGTTGAATTCTCAACCTCGAAAGGCGGTGATACGCCGCAGATTGACCAACAGGTTGATCGAGCAACTCTGACCCTGCCGCCCTTGGAGGGAGTCGTTCTAAGCGAGCAACCGCGTGAGAAATAATGACGATGAGAGGGAATCAGCTCATTGCGAACCATCAATTCGCCAACGAGCTGACCGACTTTGCAGCTGGGAGCTGAGCCTTCTAAGCCTGTTTGTGTCGTTGGCCCTCGTCAGTCTTACCGGGTGTCAGCAGCAATCTGACGATCGACGTACCGTCACGCTCTGGCATCAGCTCACTCCTAGAGACCGGAGTCTGCTAGAACAGCGCATCAAGGACTTTGAGGCTGCGAACCCCGACATTCATGTTCGTTCTCTCTATAAAGAGACCGAGGAACTACGCAGCGGTTTTCAGGCAGCCGCTTTAGCGGGAATTGGCCCCGAGTTGGTGCATGGTCCCACCGATGTGTTGGGCGCGTTTCACACGATGGGCATCATTCAGGACCTGAGCCCCTGGTTGTCTGAGAAACAAAAAGATGAGTTTCTTGATACCGCTCTGACCTATCTTCCGCACAAGACCGATGCCAGTCGAAATGTGTTGGTTCAGATTCCCGATCGATTCGGCAATCATCTCGCGCTGATTTACAACCGTGATATCGTACGTGAACCGCCGACGACGACCGACGAGCTTGTTCGCGTCGGAGTGGAGAATACGCTTGATCCCGATCGCGATGGACGGATCGAGCAGTATGGCTTGGTGTGGAACTTCGTTGAACCATTTTTCGCTGTTCCCTTTCTGACCGGCTATGGTGCCTGGGTCTTCGACGATTCAGGAACTCCGATTCCCGCGCTAGACACTCCCGAGAGTGTTGCGGCCTACGAATTCATCCTATCTCTTCGAGACGAGCATCGTATTGTTCCACGCAATTGCGATTACGAGACCGCTGATTCATTGTTCAAGAGCGGCAAGGCAGCCATGATTATTAATGGCGATTGGAGCTGGACGGACTATCTAGAGACGGAAGGTATCGACGCCGCGGTAGTGCCGCTGCCCATAGTGAGCGCCACTGGCAAGCCGATGGGCCCCATGGTATCTCCGAAGGGCTACTCACTCAACGCTTTTGTCGATGACGATGCTGCCGAGGCGGCGAAGCGGTTTGTCGAGTTCATGACTAGCGAACCGTCTCAGGAGTTTTTTATGCGAGAGGGACGAATTCTTCCTTCTCGAAAGAGTCTCTATGACAATCCAGAGCTTGAGTCGGACGCTACGCTGCTCGCCTCGAAGCAGCAACTCGACAACGGGCGAATGATGCCGGTTGATACCGAAATGCGCGCTATTTGGGATGCGATGCGACCATCCTATCAATCGTTGTTGGGTGGCAGCGTGACTGCAGATCAAGCTGCGTCGCGGATGCAGCGAGAAGCTCAACGATCTATTGAGTTAATGAACCGCGAATCGGAGCCGACTGCCACATTGTGGGCATGGCAATTAGCCGGGCTGATCGTCTGCGGCGGACTCATCGTTTGGCAACGTGCAAGTCTGTTGGCCCTACTTCCTGACTTCCGGTATCAACCTTTTGCCTATTTGATGGTTGCACCGGCACTGTTGGTGATCTTTCTGACGGTGGCATTTCCCTTCTTCTACAATGTGCTACTTTCGCTATCGAACATGTCTTTAACGCGATTTCAAGATTGGCAAATCGTCGGCTGGCAGAATTTCGTAGAAGTATTTACCGAACATCGCTTCTACGGAGTGCTCTTCAAAACGATCGTGTGGACGGTAGTGAACGTGTTGTTTCACGTGTCTATTGGTGTTCTGCTGGCGATTGCGATCAACGGTCCGATCCGTGGTAAGGCTTTTTATCGCATCTGTCTCATCATCCCCTGGGCAGTGCCAGCTTACATTACTGCACTAACATGGCGCAGCATGTTTCACTACGACTATGGTGCGGTCAACTTGCTCTTGGGCAATCTGTTCGGCATCGATCCCGTGAACTGGTTGGGTGAGCCTGGTCCAGCATTTACAGCCTGCATCGTAGCCAATGTCTGGCTGGGATACCCATTCATGATGATCATTGCTTTGGGTGGGTTACAAGGAATCCCAGGCGAATTGTACGAAGCTGCGCGGATCGACGGAGCAACGCGCTGGCATCAGTTTCGCCATGTTACGCTGCCACTATTGAAGCCGGTGCTCGCGCCGGCCGTTACACTCGGGGCGATCTGGACCTTTAACAATCTGAATATCGTTTGGCTCGTCTCCAACGGGGGAGAACCCGCTGACCAAACACACATTTTGGTTTCGTATGTTTACAAGGCAGTTTTTAATCTCTACCGCTATGGCTATGGCGCGGCGCTGTCACTCGTAATCTTTGCATTGCTGCTCGCTGGCAGCCTGTTCTCGCTTAGTCGAACCCGTGCGACGGAGAACGTTTACGGTTAACTCGCATGAATGAGCCCCGCTACATCTCGTTGCTGCGCCACATGGTGCTAATCCTATTTGCGGCGATTAGCGTCTATCCGGTGGTCACGGTGGTGTCGATTTCACTTCGGCCAGACGATCAGCTGCAATCGACCGATTTGTCGATCATCCCAGAGGGCTGGTCGCTAGACAGCTACGTCGAGCTGTTCACCCAGCAACCGTTCCTGCGCTGGTTGGGGAACTCATTATTGGTTTCGACCTTGGTGACGCTTACAGGTGTGGCCCTGGCGGCGATTGGTGGTTACGCACTCAGTCGCTTTCAGTTCATCGGACGAAAGATGACGCTCCTGGCGATTCTTACTACGCAGATGTTCCCCGCTACGATGCTCTTGCTGCCGCTGTACATCCTGATTGCTAAGCTCCACTTGGTCGACACTTTCTTAGGCCTATTGGTGTTCTATGTTTCGACTGCCTTGCCCTTCTGTATTTGGCAGATGAAGGGTTTTTACGATACGATCCCGCCTTCGCTTGAAGAAGCAGCGTGCATCGATGGTTGTAGTCAACTGAGTGCTTTCGTGCGGATTATCTTGCCCGTTGCAGCACCGGGTTTAGTCATCACAGCTCTGTTCAGTTTTATGACTGCCTGGAGCGAATACATAGTAGCCGCACAGGTTTTACAGAGCCGCGACTTGTTTACACTGCCATTGGGGATTAAGAGTTTTCAAGCGAGCATGTCGACGCAATGGGGGCTCTATGCCGCGGCTTCGATATTGGTCAGTGTACCGGTTGTTGTTGTGTTCCTGGGATTGAGCAGATATCTCGTCTCGGGCATGACTCTCGGCGCGGTCAAAGAATAGAACTGCACTGCCCCATAAAATCGACATGATGTTGGCCAACAAGTAGAATGTAAGACATTGAAACCCGCGGCCGACAGTGGCTGTTGGCGGGATTTGCAGGAGAGAATGAATGCTTCGAAGAATTTGCTTTTTAATGCTCTTGGGCTGGCTTGGTTGGTCGGTGCCGCACACTTGGGCTGCGCTCCCCTCGCGCAACCCAATCAGCGCCAACATCCCCGGCACATTTTGGTCTATGGAACTGGAAGATGTAGTGACAATTCCAAACAGCAGTGGGCAAGCTCCGCGAATGGAATTTCTCACCGGTGGCGGCACGCCAGGAATGGCCTATGTGATTGACCAGAGGGGCCAAATCTACTCGTTTGATCCTACCGAAAATAATCCATCGCCTTCAGTATTCTTAGACCTTTCCTCAGAAGTGCCAGCGTTTCGTGATGGCTTTCAGCAAGGCGTTCGCGGGCTAGCTTTTCACCCTCACTTCAACGATCCTAACGCCACCGGATATCGTAAATTCTATACATCCCACAGCCGTACGGCTTTCGGCGGTCCGCTGGTGGGAAATCCCGTCATCTACGGCGCGCCCAGCCCTCCTGGTGTCGATCACGACTCGGTCGTCGGCGAGTGGACCGCGAACGCCAATGGTACGGTCGACACCAATTCTTATCGCGAGCTGCTTTACGTTGGGCAGCCGTACGATGACCACAACATTGGCCAGATCGGTTTCAATCCGAATGCAAAAACCGGTGATGCTGACTTTGGGAATCTCTATATTGCCTTAGGCGATGGAGGCAACATTTTCCCTCCGAGCACGAACGATCCTCTTGATCTGGGGCAAGATCTTTCTGAACCACTCGGTTCCTATTTACGCATCAATCCCATTGTCTCAGGTGGTGACCCATTTTCTGTCCCCACTGACAATCCGATGCGGGTCGACTCCGATCCCGCCAAGGCCGAGAACTTGATCTGGGCCTACGGATTCAGGAACGCACATCGTTTCACATTCGATACAGCAGGCGAGGGCAAGATGCTCATCTCCGATATTGGCCAAGGGAGTATCGAGGAGATTAATATCGGTGTAGCAGGGAACAACTATGGCTGGGACCTGCGCGAGGGCACGTTCATAACTACCGGTAATCCGAACGTCGTCGACAATTTGCCCGCAGGCCACCCCACTGATTCGTTTACGTATCCCGTCGCTCAGTACGACCATACCAACAACCTGGTAAACGGCAGCGTCGCTGTAGCTGGTGGTTCTGTCTATCGCGGTTCAGGCGTACCACAACTCACGGGGCTTTACTTCTTCGGCGATTTCGCCTCAAATCCCGGCCCGATCTTTGCCGTGGATGTCGACGACTTGGTTCAGCGCGAGGATTTTACGAACCTCACAGATCTGCATGACGGCCACTTGGCGCCGTTTGAAGAAGTTCAGCTCACCTTTGGTGGTGCTGATAAAACGTTCCTCGAAATCATCTCTGATGAGCTGGGCAGCAGTCCTGGCCGTACTGATCTGCGCTTTGGAGTGGGGCCCGACAACGAAATCTACGTGCTCAACAAACGTGACGGCGTAGTGCGTCGGATCGTCAGCGTCAGCGGCATTCTAGACGGCGATGCCAATCGCGATGGTACGGTCGACGGCACTGACTTTCTCACTTGGCAGAGAAACGCTGGTAGCAGTGGCGACTGGAGCGACGGCGATTTCGATGGCAATGGTATCGTCAACTCCGCGGACCTCACCCTGTTGGAAGCTGAGTACGGAAATTCCTCGCCTCTAATCTCGGCACTTGCCGTCCCCGAGCCGGCAAGCATCCTCGCCTGCCTAACAGGGTTGGTCATGGTGAGTCTCTCACGACGATTTACCAAGCACCATTGCTAGATATTTGTCAGCGAAAATACGGATCAAGCCGAGGTGGCGTATTCTCCAACTGGAATTTTCCAAGTCGTGCGCTTTGGGGCGTTATCGCCAATCTCCATGCAAAGTGAATCCGGCCCACAGTGCTGGCGGCGTTCGTCGGCCGCTATCTTTTTTGCCGTCGCCCTGCCAATCGTACTCGCGCAGCATGTGTATCATAGCCCCTTGCAAGGCAGCCGCTTTAGGTTGCCCCTGGCCCCAAAGTCGCGCATAAAACTGCACCATGAGCTCCCGGGTGGCGTCATCGGCGACTTCCCATAAGGCCGTCAGTGAAGACCGAGCTCCCGCGATGTGTAACGCGCGATGTGCACCCAACATGCCCTCGCCTGGGACCGGATCACCCAGTGCTGTTTGGCAGGCACTCAACGTAACGAGTTCCGCATTGCTAAGGTCAAGACTTGCGATTTCTTCTGACCAGAGTATGCCATCGTTGCTGGACGGATTCTGGGAAAGCAAGCCTTGATTTCCTCCAGCCAAAGCAATACCGGAAAGATACACCTGTTCTAAAGACTCGCTTTCGGACACTGGCTGCTGATCGGAATCAGTAATTACCCCAACGCCTAGGCAGAAGCCGTGGGTATGGAAATGGACATATTGAACTCCGTGGATGTGTTGGCGAACGAGCGCTTCGGTAGCGTATTTACCCGTCATCATTCCCGCTTTCCCAGCTGGTCGCCAGTCGACAAACGAGTCTCGAATCGGCGAGATTTCACGATCGGCGCTTGGTAAGCGGCGGAAGAGGGGAGCAGTATCCTTAGCCAGTTCTGAGCTATCAGACTCGACAGCAGGTGGTGAGCCGAAGTCGATATCGCCAACGAGCAGCAGTTTCGGCGGTCCGCTACTCTGTTTGCCGGAGAGAAGTTCAGGCAAGAGACGCAGGGACGCTATATTCACAAAAGTGTACTCTTCAATCAGAAACGAATCGTCTTCTTCCTTTGGAAGGGCTGCAAAAGAGGTGGCCGAAAGATGAATACTAGGCGAAACCACAACTGTCTTTGCTCCTCCAAGGTGGGGCACGATGGGATCCCAAATCCGTTTTCTCAGCTGCCTGCCTCGTTCGTCGACAATGTTAACAACCTTTGGGTAGTCAGGGCTTTGGGCGTATTCAATTTCGCTGGACATCCCCCGTCGCCATGAAACCGATGCCTTATTAATCTCGTCGATGGAGCCCAGGTCGATGAGCTCGACATCCTGGTTCTTTGTGATAACGAAACCGACAAGACCAATCTGTGGGACTAATCCAAACAGGCTCTCAAAAAACTCTCGTGGCTTTTGATATTCATAGTAGTCCACTAAGACCACGCCACTAGGCAGCGTTTCCCTCAGTTTGTCAACACGAGTCCTGCTGACTGCCAAACGATAAGGCTCATTCAATTCGGTAAGTTGAGCAAATATCTCGCGACGCCGGATATGAAGCTTTTTAAGACGCCCCTGTTCAAATTGGAGTTCTTCAGAATTAGCCGATGCTGCCAACTCCGAGTCGAGGTTTGTCAGCTCTTCGAGTAGCTTCTTCGCCTCGGAGGACCGCATGGCAATCTTGGTCCCACGCTGTCGAGAGGAAACGGCGCCCTTAAATGCAACGGCATGGTTGTAGGCGCGGCGAGGTTCGATATGTCCCTGCAAAGCTAAGATAAGTAGCCCATCGAGAGAGCGAAGATTGCGTTGGGATTGGGCGAGCTGCTCAGTCTCAGAAGAAATGTTGAAGAGATTCTCACGGTGATACAATTCGTACTCGAGTCGTTTCTCAAAATATCGTGCGACATCGGACATGTCGCCTCTGGCGAGGCTAACTTCAATCAAACCGTGAAGCACGGCTTCTTGCGGCCGACCATACTCGCCAAAATAGATCTCAGCCAAGGCGCCAGCAGCAATATACTTGTCCATCGCCTCGCGAAACTTCTTTCGCATATAGAGGTGGCGCGCTTCTGACATCAATATGTCGACGTAATATGGATTCTCCTTTCCATAGGCCGCAAGCGTGACATTGCGATGAAAATCAATAATTCGCTCTGCTTCGGTCAGGTTGCCTTGTGACCGATGTACATCTGCCAACCGCTCAAGAGTCTTTAGGGCGTTGGGCTCCGCATAGAGTCCAAGTGAGTGAAACACCTGGAGCGCTTCGGACAAGAAGGGAGCGGCCTCGGAGTGCATCCCCATTCGGATAAGGTGCCTTCCTTGATCCAGCCTCAGAGTGGCAAATTCTTGAGTGTCGGCATGATCAATTTTTACGAGCGCATCGCACGCGTTGTCGAGCAACGTGCTAGCTTCGTCGTAGTATCCAGCCATGCTATATTGGGAGCCCAGGTGCCCCATGGCATAAGAAACATGCACATGCTCATCGCCATAATGCCTACTCAACATCTCAATTGCGTCTTGTGACGCCGATATCGCACGATCGACTCTGCCTTCGTTAAATAAGTCGATGGATCGTCCGATCAAAGTCCAAGCTAATCGGGGATGACCATCGGGAAACAGGTCACGCGCTAGAGACTCAAGTTTCGTTCGCAGTGAAACGCTGCGCGAAGTCTTACCCGCAGCTGTCGACTTGTCTAAGGCCTGGGACAGTTTAAAGTATTGCAGAAAGTACTCGCGTTCCTTACCTTCAGAATTCTTGACGCGGATCTGAAAATCCAACCCTTCAGCTGCCTTTTGTGTTCTTACACCATCGTCGCCAAACGCTGATTTGCAGAGGGCAAGTGCTTCGCGACTGTTCTTCAATGCAAGAATAAAATCTCCTTCGAAATTTGCCCAAGTCGTTTGAGCATCCAGTGCGGCAACCAACCTGGAGGCCATAGCTAATGCATTCTCTCCAGCTACTAACTTCCTATATCTCGTTACAGATTTTCTTAAATCAGATATCGCCTCGGCATGATCTCCCTCTTCTACTCGCAACTCTGCCAGAAAACAGACTCGTGCAAGCGTTTCTGGGTGGCTCGCTCCGAATGCGGCGCTCATAATTTGACGACTGAGCTCGTACTCCTTCTTTGCCTCTTCGGCCTGTTGGAGAAGAAGTAGCCGCTCAGCTAGTGAAGAACGCATTAGTCCAACCGAGAAGTCGTCTTCTCCAAACGCGAGCTCCGCTGACCGAATAGCTTTTCGCTCGAGGTCGCAAGCTACTCCGAGCTCCCCGCGGGTCTGAGATTCTCCTGCTTGGGCACGGAATTCGTTAATGCGAACGTACGACTTTTGCTGCTGCTCGGAGTAGCCAACCGTCTCTCCGGAGAATTTCACGCTTGAAATCACCACATCTCGAGACCTCTGTTTTACCGCAACGATTTTGATCCATGATGAAAAGGCTCTGGAGTAAACTTCTCCGATCGTTTTGGCGTTGCAGACTAGCTTTAGAACCCCGTAGTTGTACTGAATCGACCACCGTTCTACGTCACCTGAGATCAAGAACGGGGGCAGTTGACGCAAGACTGTGATTGACGGTTTTTCCGCCTGGTCGTTCCGGTTCAGCTCGGTGATGGCCGCCTGGCGGACCGTTTGCCCTCTGTGCTCAGCCCGAGCAATCAAAATTGTTAACTCCCACCCATTCGTAAGCAAAAGGTGGATACTGGAGTGAGAAACCTCACTCGGCTTCAATGCACCAGGCCAAAGATCGACATCGAATCGGATTTTGGGGTCGAGAGTCTTGGCAATAAGAATGGAACTCTCGGGCTTCAGAGTCAATTCGAGAGGAGCCCATTCTACGTTACCCGAAATCGCATAATCGCCTCGAGAATCAATCTTGAATCGATCATTGACTTCAAAATGCTCTGATTGGAACTCATCAACCACACTGCCAGCTACGACATCACACGAAAGAACGCCCCATAATGCGACTATTGCTCTTAAGCGAAACACAACTAGGTGGGATTTCTTCATAAGGCAGAATACTTAAGGCCTACCCCTCGAATTAATTCCTATCGCGTTTGACGATCCCTCTGTCAGGTGCGGTTTCCACTACAACATTCGGCGAATGATTAGTTTTCCAGCAACGAAAAAAGTGGAGGCGGCGGGAATCGAACCCGCGTCCCGTGATATCTCTACGCAAGCCTCTACGTGTGTAGTCGTCTGGTTTAGTTTCGCACCGGCGGTCACCCAGTCGACCAGGTTACCGTGGAACTAGCCGAGAACTTATTTAGCTGCCAGCGTGCTCAGCGATGACTGGCAGCGAGTCGCGATTGGTGACGGACGTCCGGGCCACCGCGACAGCAGCCCTTAGCCCGGGTTGCCTTTATTTAGGCAGCCAAAGCGAAATTGCCATTGGCAATTAAAAATGTGATCAGCTTTTTACGTGGCCCACTGATCAACCACGACACGCCACTTACGCTTCGCTTATCCGGTCGAACCCTGTTCGCCCCCAGATACACACGATGCGTGGCTCTCTTATTCTATTCGACCAACCGGCCGGTGGAAAGCGAGCGAATTTGGGTGGGGATTTAGGATCCAGGAGCTAGGAGTCAGGGGCTGGTAAAAACAACGGACCTCGGACGCCTCAACGCCGCTTGCTATTTTCCCAAAACGGGAAATCGCGTTTCGGGGAATAAACTCTTCTATTTTTTCCCAGCCTGTTGGCCGGCGGCGCTGCAAAACTCGAGGTCGGCTGGTAAGCGATGGGAAAAAACTCCTCCTATTTTGGGAATTACGGTCGGTTCTGTACAAAACATTTTTACCCTCTTGGTTTCTGTTCATTCAGTAAAAACAGGCGCTTCTCCACGCGGCCTGGGAAAAAACTACCCTGATTGTTTCCCATCCCCCGAGTGAGGAAAGGGGAAACAAATGCGCCTTTGCGCTTGTGCCCAAAAACGGCGCGGTCAGCGCAACAAACAGCACCGTCGATTATCGCAAACTTAGCCGCCAAAGCGAGCCAATTAATTGGCCACCTCGAGACAACCTCCAACGACTACGTCACACAGGTAGGTTGTCGCCAACCAGTGCCACCCGCCTAAGGTCGTTCAACAGTCTTCTCATAGCGGCGCAACATCGACACCGCTCGCCTGGCGACACCTCGTTCCCAACAATCCCCTGTGTCGAGCCATTGCAGGTAATGAACGACTTCATGCGACATCGAGACAATAAACGAGGCGAGAGCATTGTCACGGCCTTCGGCTCTTTGGAGTAACGAATAATCACCAGTCGCAATTCGAATGAATGGTTCCTGGTTTCTGTTAAACGGTGCAAAGAATGCCGCGGAACATTGTTTGCCATCGGCGATAATGTATTCTCCGGGTTGTAAATAGACTGGCACTCTAATTGGGAAATCATACTCTCGGCGTAACCACTGTGCATAACGTATCAACGCATCGCGCACATCAGGATGACCGCGATGACCGCGGATGCGGATTCCGGTACGTCTTGGTGAGAGTGGCAATCGTGAATCTCCGATAGGCTGCAACGTACAACGAAGTTCAGCCGGCAAACTGCCGACAATTCTGGCCGAGATTGTACAGCTTTATCTAAGGAAGTACAAAACCTCACATTCTCCGGGGGTGACCAGCACAAGTTTGACCCACTCCACAGTTTTAGTGTAAGAAGAGGCTATGATGTCGCCTCAAGTATCCATTTATTGGCCCGTGTTTGTCGTCGCGCTTGGGCTAACTACGAACCTGCCGCTGGTTGACGACTCACCCATGTCAAACTCGAATCTTTCCTTAGGGGCACTCTATGTGAATGGGATGACTGGCTGGCAGAAAGCTCTTGTGATTCATGTGGCCTGCTGCACGATATTTGCCGCTGTCGCAGTGTCAATTTTTGTCCGTTTCTTTGAGGCATCAGGGGAGGACGCGGAGCGCAGTGAAGCTCCTGCAGAGAATTCTTCGCAAGAACGGCAATCGCTATTGAATCTAATAATTCAGATAGGAATAGTTGCCATTCTTTTCGGAATAGCAAAGCTTGTGGGACTGCAAAGTCCAGCAGTCTATGCTGCGATTGCGATCCCGTTCGTCGGTCGTCTAGCCTTGGCTTGGATAAGGTGATGGAGGGTAGCATGTCCTTGAAACGTCTCCCCCGACCTCGCTGTTGGCACGAGATGGCTATCGCCAACCAGTTACACCTGACAGACTGTTACGGAATGCATCATCTCAGTGTACATATGAGTCTGTTCGCGGTGCTCCTGTTACCAACTGGATGTCAAAAATCATTAACTTCCAAAGTGGAGGCTCCCGTGCAAAAGACTGCTTCAGGTTCGCTTGAATCGCTCTCCGAGCAATGGCGTAAGGAGTCATTGGCCTACGTTTCCGCCATCAATGCCTATGTGGAGCGAGGTACCGATACCAAATGGGAAGGGATGGATGAGTCTGACGAACCAAAGGACACGCGGCAGCCGTTAGCTGGGCGGGTCATCGAAGCTGTACGTGCAGCGAATGAGTCCGGGCAAATAGATGGACTGCGTGATAAATACCCTCCTGCACACGGTCCATTTATTGAATTACTGGAGAAGAATGGTCAGAGCCTTCCTGTCGTGTTTCTTCTAGACGATGGTCGTATTGCACTTAGAGTTGGGGCACCCTATCAGCCAGGCCACGTCGCAGTCATTTCTGGCAACGAGGTAACCCGCCTACCGGAGAAAGTGATAACCATTGGACGGTCGCCAAATCGCAAGATATTCGCTTATGCGACAGAAGCAGGCGTAACACTCCATGGCGGTTGGGAGGGTCCCGTAATTGCGAAGCTCGCGTGGCCGACAGGGATAGAAGGAGTTCCCTCAGGATTCGATGCGGAGCGAATTGAAGGCCGTCCAACCATTACCAGGATTGTTCCCTACGATTCTGGCGACAAGGCATTACTGGTCAGCCCAGAAGGAGTGTTCGTTCTCGGAGCAGAAGAAGCTGTTCGGCTTCTTCCTACAACGGACGAACTGCAAGAGCATTTCGAGTGGCTAAGAAACGAGTACCCGAAGGACTCGCTATTCTACAGTCTGGATATGGACCACGGAGCTTTGTCCACTGATGGAAAGTGGATTGCTTGTGGCCACCAATCAAGCGTTCATTACTTATTCAATGCTAAGACCTACGATGTAGCCGCTAGAGTCGGCAATCTGAGTGAATATCCTCATTGCGCAATATTCAGCCATGATTCTCAAATGGTCGCTCTCAATTCATGTCATTTCTACAACGGTCGAACGCTCGGAGTTCCGACACGCATCTTGCCAGGTCTAACTACCGAACCCTACGAGGTTGACGAAAGACTCACACTGCTAGAGGACGGGGCAAGAGTCTATGCTGGCGTCTGCGGCAACGGTGAATTTATCATCGGGGACGCTGGTGGCTACCTTCGTGCGTTCGATTTCAGTGGCAAAGCTCGTTGGCAACATTTCATCGGTTCAAGCATGGGAGACATAGATGTTAGCGAAGATGGAGAAACGCTTGTCGCAACTACATATGCCGGGTTTCTGAGCGTTATCGACTTGGACACTGGAGAAGCTGATCCATTTGCTATCAGCACTGCTGACCACAAGGAACGTCGCCGATGGCTCTTCTGGAAAACCGAGGATGAACCACTAATCTGGTAATGACCTTCTCAATCCTCTAACTTTCGCTCGTCGTACTCATCGCCCTGGTGGGATCGCTAAGAGTACGTTTGACTGCGCACGTGAGCCATCTTGTCGAATTAACCGAGCCGCCGCAGTTTCGTAATCCTACCAGTGGCAACCCATTCGGCGACGATGATGTTGCCTTCGGAGTCGAAACAAGCATCGTGAGGGTGGATGAATTTTCCTGGCTGCCACTTGGAAGGATCGCTGCGGATCATACTCTCTTTATCGCTACTCATGCGGATTGAGTCGTCACCCAAGTGGGCCAGAACCTGGTTTTGACTATCGAGCAACGTAACACGGCCAACCAAGTCGGGCACGACCATCAGTTCGCCCCATACGTCGTTGTTCGCTGGTAGCAAGAAACCATCCCGGGTGCGTAGCTGCTGGCCGTCGAGTGTGAACCACTGCAACCGCGCGTTGACTCGATCTGAAACGACTAACGTCGGCTGCTGGCTATTGCGATCGTCAACCCATAGTCCATGAGGCAGCCGAAACTTTCCTTCGTCGGACCCTAAGCCGCCGAAGGCAAGTTCCCAATTTCCGTCGCGGTCGAATTTGTGAATATGATACGACCCATAACCGTCGGCAACATAGAAACCGCCATCGGGATGGAACGCAATGTTGGTGGGATGAAAACGATCGCGGCTTTTGCCTCCGTCGGCGTGCTCGATCTGATCTTCGCCAGCGGCGTAAATCCCAGCTTCCAGTGGTGCTCCGCGACGCCAGACTCGCTCGCCAAAGAGATCAAGCTTGGCAATCGAACGCACTTTCTTGTAGACCGCCACGTAGATAAAATCCTGCCCATTTTCATTGCGAATCTCGACGCCATGACCACCGCCATGGAATTCGCTACCAAAGCTGCGGACAAACTTGCCTTGCTGGTCGAATACGAGGATCGTGTCGGACTGTGGCAAATCATTGAGACCCTGATGCATGACATAGAGTAGACCCTCGCTATCGAGGGCTACGTTCTGGGTCGTTTGCCACCGCAAGTGGCTGGGCAGTTGAGGCCAGTCGTGAATCACCTCGTAGCGATGATCGCGCTGGCCAACAATTAGCTGATCGTTGCCCTTGTTTGCCGTGGTGACAGCCGGCGCGACTAGCAAGCCCGCAGCGCCACCGGCTGTTGTGCGCATGAATTTCCGGCGTGACACGTCGTAATTGCGACTGGTATGCATCGGAATAGTCTCCAATAACTGTGGGCCCGAACATAAGTCTAATGACTTAATCTGAGGCGTTCAACGTTTAGGTTAAGCGACAGGTCCCGTTTCCCTGTTTTCTCGCTCTGACTTAATCGCAGTCGGCACCGTTAGCAAGTAACTCACGCTGTTGCATCGATTTCGATCACCACCTGCCCGATTTTGGCTCCGGTTTCTACGTAGCGATGTGCGTCTGCCATTTCCTCCAGAGGATAGCTACGGTCGATCACAGCTTTTACAGTTCCGGCTTGCATGAGCTTCGCTACGTACTCAAGGTCCTCGGCGCGGTCTTTGGAAAACGCGAAGGTGACCTTCTTATCTGTGAATCGCGAGGTCAGCGGTGCACGCAACATTTGCAGGAACTTAGGATTGGCCAACACGAGACGGCCATTGCGATTCAGCGATTTGAGGCAACTCGAGTAGGAACTCTTTCCCGCCACCTCCAAGATTAAATCGTAGAGTACGCCATTTTTGGTAAAATCTTCCTGTGTGTAGTCAATCACATGATCGGCACCAAGTAAGCGCATCGCTTCGAGTTTGTCGGTGCTGTCCACTCCAGTCACTTCGGCCCCAAAGTGCTTTGCGAGCTGTATGGCATAAGTTCCGAAGCAGCCGGCAGCGCCATTGATTAGAACTTTGTCACCCGATTGGATTTTGCCTTGTCGGAGATAGTGCAACGCGTTCAACCCGCCCACGCTAATGGTGGCGGCTTCGGCATGACTTATGCCATCAGGCTTCATGGCCATCGCGGAGTTTGCGCGCTGGCAACGGTACTGGGCATAGGTACCGAAGTTGGCACCAGTTCCAGCGAAAACAGGATCGCCGATTTTGAATCGTGTAACGGCCTTACCAATCGCCTCAACGACACCGGAAAACTCCATGCCGATGATTGGTCGTCTCGGTTTGAGGATGCCCATGTACAAACGCAAGGGAACCCAGACCCAGAGCGGAAAATCGAAGCTGCGGACCTCGCAATCTCCCGGCGTCACAGTTGCTGCATGAATCCGGACTAGCACCTCGTCATCCTTAGGCGTGGGCTTTTCCAGTGTACGCATTTCAAGGACGTCGGGTGCGCCGTATCTTTTAAAACAGATGGCATTCATGAGTCGCAGTTCTTAAAGACAGAAGGAGACTCACTCCCTCTATTGCATGAACGCCTTTTCAACGTTCTCAACTTCACCCCTGGCCTTCAACAGAATATCCTGAACGGTCGTGAAGAAACGGTGTGCATCGTAGTGTCTACCAACGTGATAACCTCGTTCAATCACACTAAAAAACGGAAAATCAGAAGGTGAAATAGTAACATATACATGGATCGTGGAGGAAGCTCGTGAGAATTCCAATCTGATGTTGTAGTCAGAAAAAGTTGCGATCGAAGATAGCTTCCTCTGTTTCCCAACTTCCGCCAGACTTTCTGAAAGCTCTGCGCTAAGTTCAGGGTCTTTGAGGACGAAAGGTCCAGCAACTATTTTGGAATCAGTTCCAAGATTGACTACTTGATCCACAAGCACGCGTTCAATCACAGAAACTGTTATCCTGTCAGGAGATTCTATTACCTCTAATGCCTGCTTGCTCGGAATTACTCTCGCTCCATCCCAACCCTCCTGATCTTGAGGGCGAAATGTCCGAGGAAAGTAGAACTTGTAAATCCCGAGCGCCAAGCTGACAAAAGCGATGGCAATCAATAATCGATTTAGACTGTATTTCATGACGAGTTACCGAAAAAGATTCGCATACCGTATTCTACAAATGGATAAGCAATAAAGGACGCTTAATCTCAATGAACCGACATCTGGTTGAATCTGCCCTTTATCTGCGAAACTGCTTTCAATTTACTTTTTACCTTGGATGAGGTGAGAAGTGAGTACATTCTACATTTCTTATCCAATGGGGGTGACCCAAATTCCGTAGTGGCTTGCGAGGCTAGGTTATCAACTACGGGCGTCTCTCGTCGTTGGCTATCGAGTTCTCCGGCATGAATTCACTACAGCCTGCGGCTGCTTCGCGCTTCGCCTTACAAGTGAGGATGAGCCTTGCAGCCGCATGAATTATCATCGCTACGCAGCATCGTGGGAGGGTCGTTTCCAGGGGCCGACTGTGGTACGATTTTGAGTGACGGATGTTCTAACCGTGCATCGTTAACCGTTACGATTTTCTGCACTTCGAAGGATGCGATTTCATGGCGATCGACATTTATGCCCCTTGCCCTTGCGGTAGTGGAAAGAAGCTGAAATTCTGCTGCAGTGATCTTGCCGCGGAGATCGAAAAGGTGCATGGGATGATCCAAGGCGAGCAGCCTCACGCCGCCTTGAAACATGTGGAACAGCTGCTGGCGAAAGAGCCCGAGCGGGCGTCGCTGTTGGACCTCAAGGCTACCATCGAATTGTCGATGCACAATTTCGAGGCTGCCAGAGAAACGGTCGACACGTTCTTGGCGGCGCATCCTAAGAATGCTTCGGCGCATGCTCACAATGCGATTCTCATCTCGGCGACCGAATCGGGCACTGCAGCCATTGGACCGCTACAGAATGCGTTGGAATTGTTGGAAAAAGATATGCCGCTGCGCGTGCTCGAAGCCATCGGAGCCGTCGGCCAAGGTTTGCTGATGCAAGGCGAGCTGGTGGCGGCCCGCAGCCATCTGTTGCTGTATGCGGGAATCGCTCCCGAAGGAGACAATCGAGGCCTCGAACTGTTGCTGCGGATGAATATGAAGGCGGGACTGCCGCTGTTGATGCGAGAATACCTACTGTTGGCGGAGTGCCCACCTGATGTGCCTTGGCAAGAACAATACCTGCAGGCGGTGCAGGAAGCGGGGCGCGGCACATGGAGAAAAGCTGAGGCCATTCTGTCGAAGCTTCGATCGGATGGTGGCGCGGTGCCAGCGATCGTTTATGGCCTGGCCTTGTTGCGCGGTTGGCTGGGCGATGTGGCGGCATTCGCGGCGGGTCTCCATGAATTTGCCACACTCGATGTGCCGATCGAGGACGCCGTCGAGGCTGAGGCGTTGGCGCAGTTGGTTGATCCCACGCTCAAAGACCCGCAGCTGGAAACGGTCCGGCTCGATTATCCGATCAACGACGAGGATGCCCTTGCAGAAAGCTTTGCCAAGGATCGGCGCGTGGAAGATTACCCAATGGATCCCGCCGATCAGGCCGAGGACGAACTCGATCGCCCGCGGAGCACACATATTCTACTCGACCGCGAGCCGCCCGCTTCGGGCGTCGACATCAAGCGCGAAGCTGTGCCCCACGTTGTTGGCTTCCTGAGCGTCCACGGCAAGCGTACCGATCGCGAGGCGCGCTTGGAACTGACTGTCGATCGGAACGAGCGACTGGACGAAGTTCAAGGCTTATTGAAGGAAATTGCCGAGACTTCGATTGGCGAACTTGCAGAAACTGAAGTGCTGACTACGAAGTCGGTCAGCGAAGAATCACTCAGCTGGCGATGGCGATTGCCCAACGACACGCCACCCGAACATCGTCGAGAGCTGCTCTCGGCTGAGCGGCGCGACGCGATTCTCGATCGTTGGATGAACGCTCCGCGCGGGGCCCTGGGTGGCAAATCTCCCCAAGATTCGGTCGGCGACCCGGATCACAATATTGCGCTGATGGCCAGCGCGCTGATTATTGAACAAGCGGCCGTCGACCCGGCCGAGTTACCCCTATTCGCCGAAGTACGCGACCGCTTGCAGGTGCCGCAGCCCGAATCGTTCGGCTCCGCTGGATTGGACCTAGAACATGTGCCCATGGTGCGCATCCCTCGGCTCGATCTGTCGCAGCTTTCCGATGAGCACCTCACAAGATTGTTGGATCGCACGACCATGATGGGTGCCGACGTGGCAACGCTATTGGTTGCCGGCGAATTGATCGGTCGCGAATCACACGACACGAACGTTGATCTAACGAATGCCTACCGCCAGTTGATCCACCGCGAGCCCGATTACAAAAAAGCCCAGAAGTGGATTGCGGATGCACGCGCTTGGACGCGCGAACAGAACAAGTCGGTCGCCGAGTGGGCGTTGACGGAAATGGAGTTGGCGATCCAACGGGGTGACGGAGCACAAGTGCAAGAAACGCTCAACGAGATTCGCGACAATCATCTAGAAGAGCCCGGAGTTGCCGATGCGACCTATCGCATCCTGTACTCAGCAGGACTGGTTGCTCCGCCCGAAGAGGTCGCCGCTCGAGGACAGACACCTCAGCAGCCGCTTGCAACTCCTGCACCAGCGAGCAAAGGGCAGGGGATCTGGACGCCTGGAGACGATGCGGCGCCCGCCGGGAAATCTGAGGGTGATGATAAGCCGGCAATTTGGACCCCTTAACTCTGTTGAGACAACTCCCGCCCTGAAAAGTTTTTCAGCTTATGAGTGAATCAGCCGACGATCGGGAGTACATGTCGCGGGCCATCGAACTGGCGCAACGAGGTTGCGGTAGCGTAGAACCCAATCCGATGGTCGGTTGCGTGCTGGTAAACAATGGCGCGATTGTGGGCGAGGGTTGGCATCAGCGGTTTGGCGGGCCGCACGCCGAAATCAAAGCGATCGCCGCGGCGGGTGAAAAGGCGCGAGGCGCCGTTGCCTACGTTTCGCTCGAACCATGCTGCCATCAAGGCAAAACGGGCCCCTGCACTCAGGCACTTGTTACTGCAGGCGTTAAGCGTGTAGTTGTCGGCTGTGAAGATCCGAATCCCCAAGTTGCCGGTAAGGGTGTGGCGGCATTGCGCGAGGAGGGAGTTTCTGTGGAGTCTAGCGACCTCACCGAGCAAGCGACCGAGCTGATCGCGCCATTTTCGAAACTTGTGACAACAGGTCGGCCTTGGGTGATCGCCAAGTGGGCTATGACACTCGACGGCAAGCTGGCCACGCGCACCGGCAGCAGTCAATGGATCAGCGGCAAGCCGTCGCGAACGGTCGTGCACCAGCTGCGCGGTCGCGTCGATGCAATTCTCGTCGGCCGTGGCACAGCCGAACACGACGACCCGTCGCTGACCGCTCGTCCCCCCGGGCCGCGCACCGCCACGCGTATCGTGCTCGACAGCACCGCTCAAATATTACGAAGTAGCCGATTGGCGCAGTCTACTGATCAAGCGCCCTTGCTCATCGCAGTGAGTGAGGACGCGCCGGTCGATCGCCGTCAAAACCTAGAGGCGTGTGGGGCGGAAATTCTGGTGCTGCCTGGCAACGATGCGGCGACATGCACGGCAGCGCTGCTCGACGAACTCGGTCGACGTCAAATGACGAACCTGTTAGTAGAAGGCGGTGGGCAGGTGCTGGGCACGTTGCAGGACCTGGACGCAATTGACGAAGTGCATGTCTTCGTCGCACCCAAGCTCGTCGGTGGTGCCGACGCGCCCAGCGCTATCGCCGGCCAGGGACTCGCCGAGATGACGGCCGCTTTGCAGCTACGCGATCCAGGAATCGAAGTGGTCGGCGAAGATGCTTACATTTTCGGCCGAGTGCGTCGGAACTAAGACCCAAGAGGACGCATGGCTCTTAACGCAGAATACATCAATCAACGGGGGAACGACCCTATGCGTTATTTTTTCTGGATTCTGATACTTTTCGGTTGGTACTTGGTAAGTTCGCTTGCCGCTCACCCATGTTTCGCGAAATCGCCGCAGGTGGCCAAATCTGTCCCCGAAAACGGCGACATCAACGTCGACCCCAACCTGAGAGAAATTCGCATCACCTTCGACCAGGCGATGTCGCCACGCGGACAGTCGGTCGTTGGCGGTGGAGATTCGTTTCCCGAATTACTGGGGAAGAATCCGGGAAAGTGGCGGGGCTCTCGCACATTCGCTCTGCGTGTGAAATTGAAGCCTAATCATGACTACCGGCTGAGTTTTAATAATCAGACGTTTAAGAATTTCAGGAATCGGCAGGGAGAATCAGCGATCCCTTACCCGCTCCAATTCAGAACAGCAGGGGACAAGAATCTCCCCGGTGAGGATGAGACAACAGGTTCAGCCAACAAGGCGGCCGTCGATCAATTGATGGAGGCGGTAGTAACCCAGTATTCCCATCGCGATCGCCTGGACATCAACTGGCCCGCAGTGTTTGAGTCGAACCGCAAACGGCTGGAAGCGGCCCGCAGTCCACGCGAGTTCGCCCAACTGGCAGCCAAACTGATGTCGAAAGCCCAAGATAAACACCTCTTGTTGAAATATGGCGAAGAAATCATCCCGAGCTACGTCAACCCGGTAACGCCCAATGTGAACTTTCGACAACTACCGCAATTGATTCCCAACTGGAAACAACACTCCCCGGTGCTCGCCAGCGGACGATGGGAGGATGGCGTGGCGTACCTGTGGATTGGCTCCTGGTCTCGCGGTAAGATCCGAGAATTGGCGCCTATCTTCGATGTAATCAAGAAATTTCAAGACTCGCCAGCACTGATCATTGATGTCCGTGGTAATGGAGGTGGCGACGAACGAATCGCGCGATCGGTGGCCGGATGCTTTATCGACAAGCCTACCGTCTACGCGAAGCACGTTGTAGTCGATCTCGACGAATCGAGCGGTTTTAGCACACCTCACGAACGGATTGTCGCACCCAACGCCGAGCGCGCGGCTTACCGAGGCAAGCTTGCTGTACTCTCCGGACCGGTTGTTATGAGTAGCTGCGAAGCCTTCCTGCTGATGATGAAACAAGTGCCCGGCACAGTACTTGTTGGAGCGGCTTCACAGGGATATTCCGGAAACCCACAGCCGGTGGAACTCGACAATGGCGTGGTTGCGCTTTTGCCATGCTGGAAAGCCATGACGGTGGACGGCATCGAGTTTGAAGGCATCGGCATCGAGCCTGACATCTCGGTGAGCGCATCCCGGGAGATTCTCGAGCGTGAGGATCCCGTGATAGATGCCGCACTGGCGCATCTTCGTAAATAGACCATCCAGACGGCAAGAAAAAGTTCGATCTGCTGTCACTTGGAGCCCGACTCGCCCCAAATCGTCGCAACTAGCCGCCGCCGGCCGCCGCGATTGCGGTGCTCGCAGAGATAGATCCCCTGCCAGGTGCCCAGGCATAATTGGCCTGAGCGGACAGGGATCGATAGGCTCGCGCCGAGCAGCGAGTGCTTTACATGGGCCGGCATGTCGTCGGGGCCTTCGCAGGTGTGTTGGTAGGGGAAATCCTCTGGTGCTATGGCCGAGAAACTGCTTTCCAGATCGATCGGCACGTCGGGATCGGCATTTTCGTTAATCGACAAGCTGGCCGAGGTGTGTTGGAGGAACAAATGTAACAAGCCAACATTTAGATCGCTCAATTCGGGTAGCGCGCCGATCACTTCCTGGGTAATCAGATGAAAACCTCTGGGCCGCGGGGCGAGATCCAGGCAGTGTTGGGTCCAGGGCATTGCTTCCTCCGCGGAGCGGCACAATTGCTTCAGTAGATTGGGCGTTGCTGTCTAAATGTCTACTCAACCAGTGGATTTATGGAGTATCGTCAGACGACGCTCGGACGGCGTCTCGAAGTCAATATTCGGGGGAGCGCAGGGCCCCCATGATACCTAATCGGGGCCCGGTTTGTCCGTTCCCAGGGCCTAGCCAGCAAAGTTTACCGGCAACACGCTCGCCAGGCGACTATTTGTCAATAGCTGATAGAAAAAAACTTGACTTCTGTTTCCAGGTGGCGATAATCTTATTCTCACGAAGCGTAGCAACTTGCGCCTTGGCAGCCACCGCGGGTCGGACCCCCCAGAGTGACGGCAAAGTTGAGGATCAGGTTGACATTCCCCCCGAATGGTTGGCCCTACCAAGCCTTCCCTAAGTTCATGGAAAAACGCCGTTTATGAAGTACTCGTCCTGAGCATTCAGCACACGACCGTTTTTTCAAAACTAGATGGTGGCTTGGTCCCGCCGGAGTCCAACCGAGAAGTCGTAAGCCAGGAGATTGTTAGAGATGCCAGACCCAAAACTGAAAAACGTGTTCGAAACCATTCTGAAGTATGGCCACGACGAGGACTTTGCGCCAACCGTCGACCGTGACTTCCAGAGTACGCAAGCTCCCGCAGGCTCTCGCGAGAAGCTGGACGTAATGGCCGATCGTGTGCGAGCAGGCTATCCGCTCTGGCACGAATCTGACCGAGCCGACTACAGCGGTCTCACCGGTGCGGTACGCCCCCGCGACTGATTCGCTTTCGGAAATCAAAAACAATCAGGCCGCCGAGCGTTTGCTCGGTGGCCTTTTTTGTTGGGTGGGGAGTATTACTCTATCAGCTAATCCTTCTCAACATCGGAGTCAAATCCGAATAAGTTCTTTAATTTTCTTCAGCTTCTGGATTCAAGCTCTCAGCAGCATCGTCATAAATTTCATTCTCGGTGATCATCAGATCGTACTCAGACCGATCAATTGAGCCGTCGCCAGATATATGGAAAGAAGCACACAATGGCGATGGCTCGTTGCCACAACACTTATGCCAGTTCCATGTGTACGAACCACCTGTCATCTGCATCAATCTACTTAGAGTTTCACGGAGAGATTCACCTTCCGGAATCGTCACGGAAATACGTGTGTAGCCAAAGTCTTGATCGGAAACAAAAAATCGCCAGGAGGGGTGGTCTTTCTTAGATTTCGCAACGTGATGCAGAACTTCTGCCATTGTTGCATTAATGAATGAGGCCGGTTCAATATCATGCCGAAGAGGAAACATCTGGGGAACCGTTGGCGAAATGGTGATTGCGATCATTACGGCAATTAAACCGAATGCTATTGCCTCACCTCTCCGAGACCACAGGCACGCAACGATGGATAGCAGGGCGAAGAGTAGTCCGACCGATGCAATAGTCCAGAATCCCGAAAAGCCTCGACCAAAAAAAATCGTTTGAGAGGCAACTACTACAATGAATAAGAGAAGGACAAGCTCGACAAGATTTACGAGTGGTCTTCTAGTAGGTTTATCATAGGTCACGGCGGAACTAGCCTGCACTATAAGGAGAGTGTTGATTAACCTAACTGTCTCCAACAAATTTGACTAGAAGTTTCCTCAGACATTGCTACTTTCGTCGCTACGCACAACAACCCGGTTCCCGCGGGCGTCGACGACAACGATCGGTGAGCCTTGGTCGATCGGTTCACCTTCGGCGATGACATCCAGGAGTTCATGATCAATTTCTGCCTTGCCCGAGGGACGCAAGTGTGTGGCCGCCACGCCCTGCACTCCAACTAAATGGGAGTAGTCGGCAACAGCTTCGTGCTTTTCCAAATAGGTGCGTTCCTCTGGTGGCGGCGGACTGAGCACCATTTTTCGGAAGAGGGGCGCATGCGGCAAGTAGCGGCTAGTGGCGACGGCAATCGTCAATACCCCGACTCCTGCTAGCGCTACAGAACCAAGCGAACGAGTCAGCTCCTCCATATCACTGGCACTGTGCGGCGCAATGAAAGTTAGACTTGCCAACACGAGCGAGGCTATCACCATTGCTCCGCCACCCAAACCGAAGATGCCGAACCCGGGAAGCACAAAGACTTCCAGCAACAGAAAGGCCACGCCCGTGACAAAGAGCAACACCTCTAGCCAGCCTGCCGTACCATGCAGGTACTTGCTCCAGAAGAACAGCACGAGAGCCACAGTGGCGACAAAACCTCCGACTCCCAAACCTGGCGTGCGCAACTCGATGTAGATACCCGCGAAGCCTGCCATCATGAGCAGTACGGCAAACTCGGGCGAGGCGAGCGCTTCGATCAGCTCCAAGGCCCAATTCGGTTGGGCGACAGTCGGATCCTCGGTAATCGAGTAGAGTTGCTTCAGCTCTTCAAAACTCTCCACGGTCTGCCAAGCCAGCCCTAGCTGCAAAGCGCGTTCGCCGGAAATCTCCAATGGTTGTGCTGCTTCTTGAATCGGTGCGCCGCGCTGCCAGTTATCCGCGTCGGGTAGGGCGGCGGCTTCGGCAGCGCTCATGATACGGCTGGCACCGGTCGTATTGTTGCGATAGTCCAGCAGCTCGACACCGGGGTCGATCATCGCGGTCAGCAGCGATCCGCTCCGCTCGGTACGCGGGGCCAACGATTCGGTCAGTGCTAGTCGAGCCGCATCAAGTTCAGCAGGCGGCACGTTGCTCGAGCCCGCCATCATCCGTGCTGTCGGGTGCATAACCAGTTGATCGCAGGCCAATGCCACTAAGGCAGCCCCACCCGAAGCTTGCGCAGGAACGTATGCCACAGTACGAACGGAGTTGGCATCGAGTTGGGCTAGTGCCGTGGCCAATCGGACGCTCGCTTCTAGGTCGCCTCCGGCGCTGTCGATCCGCACACCGACCCAATTGGCACCGGTCGTTTCCAAGGTAGATCCTAGTAACGATTCCATTTGCCCCGCCAACTGAGGCGTGATCTCGCCGCGCAGGTCGAGGATCACTGGTCGCCACTCGGCAAAGCGAGATTCGTCCTCTTCGAGCGACGCCACTGGCACGTCGAAGGCGGCGGCGACTGCCTCGCGGTTTGAGGCCAGATATTTTACAAAGCCGAACTGCCGACCTTCGCGTCCGTCGAACTCAGCCATCGTGCCGGCGGGTACCAACAATTTTTCGGAGATGATTTCGCGGCCCTGGGAAAATTCCTCCAGATCGTCGCGCAATACGAACTGGATACCTTCTTCGGTCTCGACCTGTAGGACTTCGGAACCCGGATCGATCATCCCAACGGCCAGCGCCACGGGAATCGTTCGCCGCACTTCCGCAATTTCGCGATAGGCAGCAACTACGGTTTGGCGGATCGCGCCGTCGTCGGACTGGTCGATGCCGGCCTGACCTAGCAGCGCAGTAGGGGCCATGACAATCTCTTCGCACGCCAATGCCAACAGAGTACCGTGACCTCGGACCGATCGAGGCAAGAATGCAACGGTCTTTACGCCTGCCATCTCGCGGCTACATAGGAACCGAGCTAGGGAGAATGCCCGCTCGAATTGGCTCCCCTCGCCTAAGTTGGCGTCAGTCACACGAGGCGTAAGCTCGAGCACCAAGAGCGGACGGCTATCCGACTTATTCGCGCTGGCCACGGCCAAAAGCCGATCGCGGGTGCGCTTCAACTTGGTTTGCAGCGCTTGGTCAGCACTGCCGGTCAGGGGCAGGTGAACGCGCACTAGGGCTACAGCCTCGGAGGTGTCGTCTTCCGAGGCAATCGTTACGTTGGTGGCCAATAACAGAAGGAAGATTGGCCCCAGAATCCGAGCAGCGATCAAACCAAAATGTGCCATGCTCTGCTGCCTGGGGTTGAAGATCATATCCCGGGGAAGCCCCGCCGAAATTATACGTCGTTAACTGGAGGGTGGAAAGCAAACGGGTCGTCGGACCCTGACTTTCCAGGGTTTCGTCGCCACTAGCTGGACAAGTGGGTATTCGCCGTAGGGCCGGAATTATTGATTCGGCGAGGCATATCGAGCACGGATGGATGCCCGCATGGATCCGGTTGCCTGATACGTGAAATTGCCCATTTTCGTGCGCTCCTCAGATTCCAGCGCAAGCGGACCGGTGAGATCGGTCATGACTGTTCTGCATGTCTCTGTCTGAACGACAACGGGGCCGACGACATCCACCTGCATCGGATTTTCCGCACCCCCTGCGAACTTGATAGTGGCCGCGAACTCAGCACATTGCGCACCATCATGCATGGAGAGCTCTTCGAGCCGAAGCTCAAATTTCTTAACTTGCCCCAACTCATCGCCAAAGCCAAGCATCTGACTAGCGATTTCTTGAGGCAACTCAAGTGTCTGACCAACGCGAAATGTGTTCTGGAGCAGAAACTGAGCCAAGGGATTAGGAAGACCCAACGATCGCATACTGCTGAATACAACTTCAAACTCTTCGCGAGGGGGGATTAATCCTTGAGAGTCGGTAACCAGCAGCTGCTCACCGGCGCGGGTGAGCAGGTAGGTTTTTCCTTCGACCGGCTGTATCACTTCCTGTTCGGGATTCTCATTGTCGGGCGACTTCTGCCGCGATTGTGAGAAAGTAACCCGCGCCCGACGGACTTTGCCCTCTTCGACCTCGACGACTTCCACCAGCCGTTGTTGCCGGCGCGCCATGGAACTCTTCTGTTGAGCTGCCACCTGTCCCGATTGGACGATCGTGGTGTCGAGATTCAGTTCAAGTTCAACCTGCTGGGCAACACGATTCCCAACCACGGCTGGCTGTTGCGAGAATTTAACAACGTCAGTGTCAATCGGCACGGGCAAGCGCACTGGTGCAACATGAGTTGCTTGCTGCACGTCGTCGGCTGGGCAACGTGAAACGCTCGCGATAAATAGCGCAAGACAGATGGCGATAATCGAGCTGTGATGGCCTGACATGAAGGAATCCTTGCCTATGGGTCACGACTTCGCGGCTCATCATCGCAGGGTGGTCGGGCAGGTCAACCTCGATCGGGTAGGCAATTCAATCAGCCAGCATCGCGTCGAGGGCCGCTAGCGCCGCGGCCCAGCTCGTGGAGCTGCCTTGGTAGGTGTCCCACCACGTTAACAACCGTTCGTCGACATCGTCTGGCAAATTGGGCGGCAGGTGCCAGCACTTCAGGGCGCTGCGAAGTGTCTCGATATTGAGCGTCGCCAGCTCAACCGTCTCAGCCGCCTTTAGCGCCAACGGCACCGAGGCCAGGTTGATCACCAGCGGTCTTCGCACAGGCGATAATCTCTCCGAAAACATCGGCAAGTCCTGATTCAATTGCGACAACAACCAGCCGAGCCGTAACGTCTCGGGCAAGTTAGGATTTGGATTGGCAAGCAGCGCCTCAAACGTAACGCGATTGCCCAACAGGTGCGCACTACCGTGACCCCCTACAGCAGGTGCCACTAGTACCACTGATGCTGACTCGACAAGCAGGCGATCTTCGGTGAGCAAGGCGATCTGCCGTAGCAATCCCGGTCCACGGCTTTCCCATTGCTGGCGAAGCGGGCGACTTCGCAGCTCGAGTTCATCCGTCAGTCCCGGCCGCTGGCGAAGCAGGGCGGCTTCCAGTCCGGCGATACCGCCTGCGAGCCGGGCGACACTTGCTTCGTTGTATGCCCCCTTGCCCCATAAACGGGTGAAAGCCAATTCGACGAGTTGTCGATTGCCATCAATCTCGCCAGCCAGCGCCACGAGCTGCGGTAACACCTCCTCGGCCATTAGTCCGCAGGCGCGCACTTCGCCCAGCAGCAACTCGATCGGCTCGGCCAGAACGGAGACCAACTCGTTATCTGCCAATGGCAGCCCGCCTTGTAAACAGGCAGCCGCGTGCAGAGAACTGGCTGAGAGGCTCGCGTTCCACTGAATTTGCATTGGTTAGTTCCAGGGTCGATGTCGGAGCAGACATAGTGCGCGCAGTGCTGTCATCGAGTCAAGCGTAACTTGTCCCGAGCCGGTCTAGTTCAATCTGGGGGCGATTGCTATGCTCCCCGCCCCGATTTGGCTGGCAAGTCGCTGTACTGCTGGCCGTAGCACTCCCGAACCCCTCCTCCGCCGAGTTTCGCGGAGCACAAGCGAGAGAATCTTCATGCGTCGACCCAGTTTCCCTCAGTTGCTAACTACCGTGTCACTTGGTTTGATGCTGGCGATCGCTGCACACGCTCAACAGCCATTTCCGATTCCGGAGCAGAACGCTCCTGCGATCGCCCAGGGAAAGGTCGCGCAGAACGGCGAGGCGATGGGACAACCATTGGCGCAGGTAGCCATGGCACCAAATCAGCCCGGCGCCGGAGTTGCGCCGCAGAATCCAGGCGGAGCGCCTTTTCAGCTCAGCCCTGTCGAACAGCAATACGTCGATCAGATCCTAATGATGTGGGAAAATGAGAGCGCAAAAATCAAGACTTTCGACTGTAAATTCGAGCGCTGGGAATACGACCCCGTCTTCGGACCCGGCAACGACACGCCATCGATCAAAAGCCATGGTCAGCTCACTTACTCCAAGCCCGATCGAGGCAGTTTTAAGATCAACGAGATCCACCGCTACCTGCAGCAGGACAAAAGTCAGCCAGGCGAGTATATGTTGCAAGAACACGAAGTCGGTGAACATTGGGTTTGCGATGGCAAGGCGGTCTATGAATACAAACATGAGAAGAAGCAATTAGTCGTACAGGCACTACCACCGCAGCTGCGTGGCACGGCAATTGTCGACGGACCGCTGCCATTCTTGTTTGGTGCCGAGGCCCAGAAGCTCAAGGCCCGTTACTGGATTCGTGTAAAACAATCCGACGAGGCCACGATTTGGCTGGAAGCGTACCCCCGCGGCCAGGCCGATGCAGCTAACTACCATCACGTAGAAGTTATGCTTGACCGCAAAACGATGATGCCCAACGCGATTCAAGTGCATATGCCCAATGGGCGGAGCAGGGCGGTTTATATGTTCCAAGATCCGACGGTCAACGGCACGATGAACCAGTTGTTCGGCTCGATCTTTAGTTCGCCGCGAACGCCTTTGGGATGGAAACGGGTCGTACAAGAAGCGCCTCAAAACGCAGGGCCCACACCCCAGGCGGCGGTACCCCAAGATTCAACGCAGCGATAGTTTCTAAACGCTAAGGACTTCGCGGTAGACCTGCGCAACTTCGGCCGCCATGGTGCGCGCTGAGAAACACTCGGCGTGGCGTTGTTGGGCGTTGCGGCTCAGTGCGGCATATTCAATTTCGCTTGAGCCTTCGACCAGCTCTTCAATCGCCGAAGCTAACTGGCTGACGCTTCCTGGCTCACAGAGCAGGCCGTCCTCGCGGTGGCGAATCGCGGCGGGCACGCCTTCCACGTGGCTGGCGACCACCGGCACGCCGGCAGCCATCGCTTCGAGCACCACCATCGGCAAGCCCTCGCCGAATAAGCTCGGTAGCACAAACAAATCGATTTGCTCCAATTCAGCCGGGACGTCGTCGACAAACCCTGTCCAGTGAATTGCCTCTGCCACGCCCAGTCGATCAACCAGAGCCATGACCTCGGTTTCGTACTCGGGGGTTTCAAATGGTCCGACTGCGCGTAGCTGTATGTCAATTCCCCGTGAGCGTAGCATGGCTAGCGCTTCGATAAGGATCTCGACGCCTTTGCGAGGACGGAACAACGCAGCCGTTCCCAAGGTCCAGCTGCCAGTGGGGCGCTGACGAAGTGACACTGGCTGTGTGGGTACGCCGTTGGGGACATAAACAACCTGGTGAGACTCGCAGCCCTGATCGCACATGAACTGTCGCAAACTGGGGGAAACAGCGATCAGTCGCGCGGCACTCCGCAAACTCCAGCGCTCGAGTTTGGCGTTGATTAGGTTTCGTAGCCGGTGGGTCGAGTCGCGTACAGTAGGGCTGTGAACGTGATAAACCAGCGGTACTCCGGCCCGCCGGGCGGCTGGGCTGGCGGCCAGGAGCGAACGCGGTGTGTGCGCGTGGACCAGTGCGTAGTTTTTACTGCGAATCAGCTCGACCAAGCGCGACACGCAGCCAGGATCGATCGGCCCGCGCATCGGAGTCTTGTGCAAAGTAGCCTGTTGCGCCTTCCTGGCTTCATCGAAGCGATCAGGTTTTACGCAAGCAAAGCTAACCTCGAAGCCAAACTCGGGTAGCTGCTGGGCAAGAAGGTCCTGCACGCGCTCAGCACCAGCGTAGTGCTCGCCATTAATGACGTGGAGCACGCGCAACGTAGTCGAGGCGTCTGCGGACGAACCGCCCGGCGTCAGCATCGGGATCGTCGCTGGAAAATCCGAGCTGATAGAAGTTAGTTCTGTCATCGAATATCAAAGGCAGTAAAGTGCTACTAATCAGCAAATCGGGCCTTGTACACCCGTCCAGCCAAAGTCTACGCCGCCTGGATTGGTATTCTATGAGAGAACTGTCGCGAACGAGCTGTTCACGCTGCAAAGGTGGGATTGCGCCGGTCTTGCCAGTCGTAAACCCCCTAGAGCCTTGTCACCGTTATGGATTCGGGTTGTTGCAATCAGCCGCCACGCGTTAGCGTCCGGTTTTTCCTTCCTGAACCGGGTGCTAACGCACTGCGGCTGATCCAAAAATCAAAGACCGACTACTAGTAGAAGCAGACTATCAGAGCAAATCGGTAATGACTTTGCCGCCCCCAGCTATCTTCATTGGTCGACCGTTCGCAGCCGTAAAATTCTTTTCCAACGAGATACCCAGCGTGTGGCAGATCGTCGACATCAGATCCTCAGAGCTGAAAGGCTCCGTTGTTACGCGCGTGCCATCTTCATTCGTTTCGCCCACGACGCGGCCCCCCTCGATGCCTCCACCGCCCGCGACGACGCTCCAGCTGCGGGCCCAATGGTCGCGCCCCGCGTTACCGTTGATCCGCGGCGTACGACCGAACTCGCCCATCCAAAGCACGACCGTGTTTTCGAGCAACCCTCGCGTAGCTAAGTCTTCGACTAGCGCGCTCATCGCTACGTCCATTTCAGGCAGCTTGGTCTGCAACTGATCGAAACAATTCTGATGCAAGTCCCAACCTCCCAGATTTACTTCGACAAACGGTACGCCTGTTTCTACGAGTCTGCGTGCCATCAGACAGCCGCGGCCAAAAGCAGTTTCGCCATACCATTCGCGAGCAGACTGGGGTTCGCTTTGAATATCGAAAGCCGCCATCTGATTGCTAGTCATCAGGCTGACGGTGCTTTCAAGGACTTTGGCGTGTTCGGCCGGTGCCGGGCCTCGATCTTCACTGATGAACCGGCGTTCCAGGGTGTCGAGCAGTTTCATGCGATCGTTCATTCTGACGTCCGACACGCGGGCCTTGGCGTCGCGGACGCGCCCGTTGGAATCAACCTGAAACGGTGCGTAAGCCATGCCCAAAAATCCTGGCCCCTCGCTTGCTCCGCCAATTGACACGAAGGGCGGGATTTCCAATGCTCCAAGATTCCTCTTCAACTCGTGCGCAACCACTGAACCATAGCAGGGATGCTGGACGTTAGGATTAGGCACAAAGCCGGTGTGCATGTAGTAACGACCTCGCTCGTGGTCGGCTTCTCGGGTACTCATCGAGCGGACAATCGACAGCCGGTGCATCTGATCCGCTACCTTGGGTAGCAGCTCGTTAATCTGACCTTCGCCCTTGGTGCTGATCGGCTTAAATGGGCCGGCCGTGGTCGCGCCTGGTTTCATATCCCAAATGTCGATTGAGGGCGGGCCGCCACCCATCCACAACAAGATGCAAGATTTGTGGTTCCGTTTGAGCGTAGCTGCATTGGCAGTCAAGGCACGCGTTAGCGCCAGTGCCGGGGCAGCTAGCGCTGCTGAGCCGGCCAAATGTGTGAGAAAGTGGCGACGATTCATACCGCGGGGAGTGGTGAAGTATTGCATGATTGGTTGTACCCGACGACTCATCAAGTCGCTGCTTTGGGGGATTGGTGACCAGTAATTTTGCTTTTTAGTGAATCAATACGAACTCGTTGCTATTGAGAACTGCCCACCAGATGTCTTGCAGGCTTCCCACGACATCGCCACCGCGCGAAGCGAGTAGCTCGTTGCAGACGGTAATCTCTTTCTTCGAGGGCAAGCGTGCCAGTGCGGCTCGGTAGAGGTACATGATCTTTTCGCGATCAGTGAGCTGCTGGTCATTGGCAATACGATCGAGGAAACTTCCGCTTCCTGTGCTACAGGCGCGTCGAATCAAGTCGCCGTTCATCATCGTGAGTACTTGAGGAATCGAACCGTTGAACGAAGTCGACTCGGCACCGTCGTCGGTGCCAAAGGCTGTATTGAACTGGCGCAACCAACGGTCTTTCAGTGCCTCGCGTTCATCACCCGGCACGGTCGAATCGGCCTCGGTCGCCACCAACAGCGATTCGTAGAGCTGCTCGGCTTGCATCTGGCGGGCGTAAAACCTGCTGAACTGGGGTGTCGCGCCGAGCGCTGGGTCGTCGTTGCGATTAGCCTGGGCTATCCGGCTGCTCAACGCGTACGGTTTGCTCAATACGATCCACTTCACGAGCGCCTTCTGGTCAAATCCGCTCACGCGAAATGCCTGTCCCAGTTCTTCCATTAGCTCGGGATGCGAAGGAGGGTTATGGGGGCCCATGTCGTCGGGCGGCTTGGTAAAGCCGTGCCCCAGGAAGTAGGCCCAGAGCCGATTTACAATCGCCCGATCGAATTGCCGATCGGCCACGATCAAATTGGCCAGCTCCTCCCGACGATTCACATGCTCGAGCGCGCCACTGTTGCCGTAAGACGAACCGCGATCGGAGAATGCATCGACCAGCGATTGCCCGTCGACATACACCGGATAGGCGACGCGGACCTGCCCGTTGCGCAGCTCGAAGAAAATCGGTGCATCGTATTGCTCGGCCCCTGAGGAGTCGATCAATTTACCACCTTGTTGCTCCAGATAGATGTCGCTCCGGTCGTCTCCGAGAGTACGTCTACCTTCACCGGCAAAGTCCTCGTCTACGACGCGTGCCAATCGACGGTTTTCGTTGTCAGGATCACGCTTTCTGCGCATCCGCGTCTGTCGAAAAAAGGCGTTGAGTTGCCAAAAGCGATTTTGGCGGTATTCGTTGAACGGATGGTTGTGGCATTGTGTGCACTGGACGGCGGTGCCGAGAAAGATCTCTGCCGTCTTAGCAGTTGCCTGCACCCCTTCTTCAGATAGCTTTTCGACGAGAAAATTCACTGCACCGTTGAAGTCTGCTTCCTCAGGATCGGCGCTTCCTGTGGCAGTAATCAACTCTGTGGCAAGCTGATCGTAAGGCTTGTTTGCCAGTAGCCAATCGTGCAGAAACGCCTCCAGTGCAGCGCGGTTGGTAAGCGAGCGCCGCTGACGACCGCCGGTGCGGCCGATCAGCGTGTTGGTCCAGAAGGTCGTCCAGTTCTGCGCGTACTCTTCGGCATATTCGCTGCCGAGAAGTTTCTCGACGAGGTCGCGTCGCTTAGTCGCAGCACGATTTGAGGTGTAGCGGTCAAGCTCCTCCACGGTCGGTACCCGGCCGATCACGTCGAGATACACACGTCGGCACCATTGAGAATCGCTCGCCATTCTGGAAGGACGCAAGTCGCTTTGCTCCCAACCTTTGGCGATCAGTTTATCGATCATCTCTACTATCTGATTGGCTTCAGGTAGTTTTGACGTGGGCTCATCGGCAGAAGAACCCGCCACGCAAAGAGTAGGCGCCAGCAGCAAAACCACCGGTATCAGAAGAAGTATGAAACAGAGACCTTCGGTCGCTGGGCTCCGATGGGCTACTCGGGCCATGGTCACGATCCTAGCAAGAAACGCAAAGAGCCGCGGCTGCTACAAGCTGTAGGATGCCACACGAGCGGACGACCTACTCTCGGAAACAGTGCTGCAACATGATCCCCAGCTTGATAATTGCTCTTAACTCATGCTAACCCAGGCGGCCCGGTTTCGATTGCCTGAATTCTATCTCAACTAACCCGAAATACTCTGTGGAAGGATCACGACCCCCACAGATGCATGTTTCGATATAGTACATATGTTTAATTATGATACACTTCAAATACAACAGGCGAGTCAGGAGCCTCCGTATTGCATCCTGACTCGCCTGTCTTTTACAGACCCTTGAGCAACAACAAAGGGGGGCTATTGGGGAGGGTATAAGCCGCCAAATGTTGTTGTCTCGTATAGCTTTAAGGGCCTCTCTGCTTCTGCCTCTTCGTGTCCGACCCCAGTGTTTACCTCTTATCTGTTCCGGCCCAATCGTGGGGTGCCTTAATTCCCCGGACCACACATTCGGTCATCCACGATTTCTGTATAAGCAAAGCCCATGCCAATAACTCGCCTATAGCGGGCTAGGGGGGTGTCTAGGAGAATTAAAGGCTAACTAGCTTGGGTCCGGTTCAGCATCAGCGGTGCGGAGGTTATGGCCCTTGGTAGTCAGACCTCTGCGATGTAAACAATGTCTGCAGATTCGAACTCTTAACATTACTTAGCAACTCAGTTAGACAGAACGAGAAAAGGCATCTTGGATGGGCGAGCGAGCTAGTTACCCAAAAATCGCCCAGTTGCGGTCTGTCGAGATGCTCCGCGATCGCCTCACGCAGTTGGGTCTAGATCTGCCTGTTGATGAGTCATGCGAGACCGCAGAAGCTGGATCGCCGTTAGCCGCGCCAATTGAAATTGGCGGTTTCGAAGTAACCAATCGTTGGTGTATCCATCCGATGGAGGGTTGGGACGCCAATCGCGATGGCAGCCCAAGTGAGCATACGCTGCGCCGGTGGCGACGCTTCGGGTTGAGCGGCGCAAAACTAATTTGGGGTGGTGAGGCAGCGGCTGTGCAACTGAGCGGTCGCGCAAATCCTAATCAGACGACAGCTCTGCCAGAGAATCGTGCCGGCTTGGCTGCCCTCTTGGCCGAGCTACAGGCAGGCCATCGCGAACAGACCGGCTCGCTCGACGGTTTGCTGGTCGGATTACAGCTAACGCACTCTGGGCGATTCAGCAAGCCTAACGAAAAGACTCGCAGCGAGCCCCGGATTGCCTATCACCATCCACTTCTGGATGAAAAATTCCAGATCGATCCAGACGACAACGCAGTGGTGTGGACCGACGACGAGCTAGAACAACTCATCGACGACTACGTTGCCGCGGCGCGATTGGCCTTCGAGGTTGGCTACCAGTTCGTCGATGTGAAGGCGTGCCACGGATATCTGCTTCACGAATTCTTGAGCGCGCGGCATCGGCCCGGAAAATTTGGCGGCGACCTCGCAGGTCGAAGTCGATTACTACTGGAGATTGTGCGACGCGTTCGCGAAGAAATCCCCCAGTTGATCCTCGGAGTTCGGCTGAGCGTTTTCGACTTTGTTCCCTATCGCACCAGCCGCGAGACCGGACAGCCGATGGCATTCGAAAGCCTGCTACCCTACGAGTTTGGCTTCGGGACAGACGCCGAGGACCCTCTGCAGTACGACCTGACTGAACCGATTGAACTATTGGGCATGCTAGCCGATAGTGGCGTCGCGACGGTTAACATCAGCTGCGGCAGTCCCTACTACAATCCACACATACAGCGACCGGCAATCTTTCCGCCGAGCGATGGCTATCAGCCACCCGAGGATCCGTTGGTCGGCGTGTGGCGGCAGATCGACGTTGTCAGACAATGCAAAGAGGCGGTCGGTGAACTGCCCCTGGTAGGCAGCGGTTACTCCTATCTGCAAGATTACCTCCCCCACGTGGCCCAGGCCGTCGTGCGCAAGGGTTGGGTTGATTTCGTCGGCATCGGTCGGATGGTCTTGAGTTACCCCGAACTGCCGCAAGATTCGCTCACACTCGGCAAACTACAGCGCAAGAAAGTCTGCAGGACTTTTAGCGACTGCACCACCGCCCCGCGGCACGGCTTGATTTCAGGCTGCTTTCCGCTGGACTCCCACTACAAGGCACTTCCTGAGCGGGATGAAATCCTTGCGATCAAGCAACGTCTCGCGAAGTCCGGTGATTCTGACTAAACGACTTCCGTAAAGCTTCTCTAAGAGTTGTAACCGATCTCGTCGTCAAGCCTTATCTTTCTAGCTGGCAACAGGTTGCGCTCGACGCAGCGCAGTACAATTGATCACGGCTGTCGTCACGCAGATTGCAACTTTATCGTCGTAGCTGCTGCCAGCAGTTTTGCTTGTTCCTGCGCAACTCGTTACAAGAGCAACACTTCGAGATCATCAGCTGCGCTCCGGCATGGCAAGTGCGATTTACCTGCCCTGGTGTGCCAGGCTAGCAGGGAAACGCCAGCCGATATTTCTCCCCTTACCGGACCAGTCGGGTCAAGCGTGGCCCAAGGAGTTGACTATGATTCGTCGCATCTGTTTAGTATTTGCCGTTCTCGGCGCTATAGCTTTTACCAGCAACGGTTCTTCCGCAGAAGCAGGGGGCTGTTATCGGGGCGGTTATTATGGAGGAGGAGGTTACTATGGGCCTCCCGGAGGCTACTATCGAAGTAGCCGATACTATGGCTATGGACCTCGCTATCGCCGTTCTCATTATTACGGCGGCCACCCAGGCTACTACGGTCGCCGAGGCTATCGCGGCGGCAGTGGCGTGAGCCTCTCGATCGGTTTCTGAGTCTTGCAAAGCTCTTGTTCCTGGGTCGGAGGTTGGCTCAACCTACGGCCCAGGAAATCGCCGGTTACCTGCGGCTGCTTACTTCTTGAACGCAGCGCTGTAGCACAAAGAGCGATCCCAAGACCTAGGCGTGGATCATGTACTGGGATTTGGAGTTGGACACAATTTTGGAACATTCGTGACGGTTCATTTTTTTCGAATCATCTTCGCCTTGATCTCACCCTGCAGTAAGTTTCCAGAGGCGTCCTTTATGGTGCCTGTGACCTCAATGAGGCCATTTTCTACAAAGGCCATGTCCCATTGCACCTTGATCCCATCTCCCACATCTTCGATTCCCGCAGTCCCCGTAAAAGCTTTCTTTGACTCGTTCCACTGCAATGTCACGAGAGCGGGTTTGGGTAAGTTCTGATCGAAAGCCCATATCTTGTAGATGCCCGCATCCGCATCATAAGTCATGAGTTCCTGAACCACCTGTTTGCCATCGGAATTGATTACTTGAAGCTCGAGGTACCGCCCTTGCAATATCCACTTCGTGACGACAGTCGCCCCGTTTCGGATGCCGGAGGGTAAACCCATGGTTTCATCTGCTTCAATACTCCAAGAGCCGACAAGGCGGTCTAAGACCTTCAGCTCCGGAGACTTAGGCGTTTTGGCTTTGGCCACGGAACCTGTACGAGTCTTTTCTTCGCCGCTGTCTCGTGAAGACTTGGCCCGTACAGCATCTTTAGCCGACGCTTCAGCGGATTGGGGCGGGCTTTGCGTCTCTTGCGCCGTCAATTTCCAGGGCACAACTCCCAAGACACCAATTGCAAACACCGTGGCTGCCAGGGTCAGTCGGTAGCGAGGCGTGAGTTTTGAAAATGTCTTCATTGCGACTAATCTCCTACGTAGTTGGGAATAAGTTTCGGTCACAGCGACCGTGAGATTGGGGTAATCGACCCCAGTATAATTCGCAGCTAATTCGACGAGTGAATCCGCATATTGCGCCACGGTCAGCCGCGAAACGGACATCGCGACTTCGTCCGTTGCAATTTCTTGGGCCAGATACCACTCCCGTTTAGCCAGCCAGACCAATGGATGGAAGTAGAACACTGCTCCCGCCAAAACCGGCGACCAATTCCAAAACAGGTCACGACGCTTGACGTGTGCCACCTCATGAATCAGAGACGCATTCAATTGCTCCGTGGAAGATGACTCCACAAGAGAAGCTGGCAACACAATGACGGGTCGCAGGCTGCCGACGAGAAAAGGACTGACTGACTCCCGCGAAATACGGATCTCCGGTGGACGGCGCACGGACAATTGTGAACAGATTTCGTTAACAAGTATTAGCACTCGATTATCGGTCACTTTGTCAAAGCGCGACTTCATTCGTTGAACCTGACACCAATGCATAAACAAACTGGCCAAACATAGGGTCACTCCCACTGCCCAAACGATCAGCAACCAGCTCTGGATAGTCAGGTGATCTACAACGTCCACAGACGATGCAATTTGAACGGCAGGGAGTTGCGATGAGTCTGCCGCAATGTACGAAATGTCGGTGCCTGCCAGGGCCGGTTCTGCCGAGACTAGCGACGGTTTGTCAGCTGGCAACCAAGGAAGCTCCAGAGGAGCGATCCACAGACCAGTGATTAGCAACTTGAGAATCGCCAGCCGCCATAGCCAACATTGCATGCGGGCAGGAATCTTCGGCACCGCCCAGCAAACGACCACAACAAGGATTAGGGCGATTCCGCCTTGCCACGACGCTTTCCAAAGGGAGTCGAACCAAAGCGAAGAAAACGCATTGACTGAATTAGCTGTCATCGCCGATGCTCCTCGTCTTTCGTCTCCAGTTCACGCGCAAGACGTTTCAACTTTACGAGTTCTGACTTCGAGAGTTTCCCAGACTTGGCCAGAAAAGCGATGAAGGGAGAGACGGAGCCTCCAAGTGACTCCTCGACGAAGCGCTGGACCACACTCACCATGATCTCATTCTTGGGGACCCGCGGAGAGTAATGATAAATCCCATCCCGTTTCTTCCGGGAGAGATAGCCCTTTTCTCTCAGCTTTTCCATGACTGTCATGATCGTCGTCCGTGCTTTACCTTGCGTACTTGAAAAATGTTCCGCCACTTCGCCCACGCGAATGGGATGGTGGTCGGCAACATATTGCAAGACTTCCAGCTGCACCTGTCCGATTCGCTCTCGCTGCTTCGCCATGCATACCTCGTGTGACTATTGGAATAGTCAGATCATAGAGTGACTATCGGAATAGTCAATAGGGATCCTCTGGGATCTTAATCGGGGCGTCTTACCTAATATCGTTCCAGGAAGGAGCGCATCGCCGCAACTCAGGAATTAGACGCAACTTAGATCAGGACTGCGTTCACTAGGGCGAGTGCAGAGGTGGTAGGTTCGGGGCAACCCCACAACTGTTTCTCCGGTCATTTCCGAAAAGTTCCCGCTGCAATTAGGCGAGCCAACTCATCGCCAATCCCCGTGCAGCACAAATCCCGCCCAAAGTGCAGGAGGCGTTCGATGGCGGGGCTGCTTTCCGCCGACAAGTTTATCAACCCTCTGGTACTCTCGCAATAAATGGATCATTGCTTGTTGGAGGGATCTAGATTTTGATAGGTCTTGGGCCCATAAGTATTTGTAAAACTCAGCCATCAGTGAGCTTGTACTCTGGTCATTCACAGCCCAGAGCGTGGTTAACGACGAACGAGCGCCAGCAACATACAGTGCACGTTGGGCTCCGAGCATTCCTTCGCCTGGCACGAGATTTCCGATTGCTGTTTGACAGGCGGAAAGTGTTACTAACTCGGCGGAACTTAAATCAAGATCACTAATTTCGTCAGCCCACAGAATGCCGTCAGTACTCAACGACTCTGCCGACAAGATCCCTTGATTAGCTCCCGAGAGAGCTATTCCTGAAGCTAAGGCTGGTGGTTGATTGAAATCGCTAGTTTCATCATTTTGCAACTGCATGAGTTCGGTCTTTGGGATGCAAAAACCGTGGGTATGGAAATGGAGAAACCGTGCACCTAGTACCTCAGTTCGCACGTTTGGCTCTGTAGCTTGCCTATGACTGAGTAGCTTGAGTTGCGATTTCTCAAATCGATTTGAGAACGAGCGGCGGATTGGTTCTAGCTCAAGTTCAGCTGCAGGCAATCTCTGGAAAATAGCTCTTGAATCTGTTGCGGCTAAAGGCCCCTTAAATTCAACCTTTGAGTTCACTGAAGAATCATAGTCAATATCGCCTACTAGTAGCATCCTCGTCGCTGGTTCCTTGCTAGAATTATCCAACAATTCCGGCAATAGTCGTGGTGTTGATAGTGTTGCGAAAGCGAACTTTTCAATTAAGAACGTGTTGCCGTCTGCCGAGGGCAACGCAGCAAAGGGACAAGCAACTATATGCAGACTCGGTGAGATGATTACCGTGTCTCCCTCACTGAGACATTTCGCCAAAGGATCCCACACTTGCTTGCGAACAGTATTTCCACGTTGGTCTGTGAGTTGGGCCAGCGTGAGATTGTTCGATTTGAGTTCATAATAGGGTTCTGCATCCATCGCAGCTCGCCAGGCACCGCAAGCCTCGACAATAGGCTCCACCGAGCCTAAGTCGATGAGTTGAACATCATTTTCCCTGGTTAGCACAAAGCAGACCAAGCCGATCTCTGCCCTCTTCGAGAACAAAGTGTCAAAGACACCTTTCGGCTTTTGATATTCGAAGTAATCAATGAGAACTACTTTGTGTGGAAGTAGTTTCTGCAAGTCACCAACTCGGGTACGGGCGGAAGCGGCCCGATAGCTGCTGCTCATTTCAAACAGTTGCGTCTTCAACTGATCGCGTTTCTGAACTAGTTGATCGTAACTTGGTTCCGTGTTTGATCTACTCCCCGTCTCCCTAGAGATTGCTATCCTGCTTTCGATGATCTCGAGGATTTCGTGTTTTTCTCGTATTTCCGGCGTTCTGGCAGCGATTCTGGAGCTGCGTTGTCGAGCGGTTACTGCCCCTTTGAACGCCAAAGCGTAATAATACGCCCGCCGTGGTTCCATGTGTCCTTCTAGAGCAAGGATTACTAGCGCATCAAGTGAGTTTAGGTCCCTTAGCGAACGTTGAAACTGTTGTTCTTCGGAGTAGACGTTGAAAAGAGATTCACGTCGATTGATTTCAAACTCCAACCGTTCTTCAAAGTGTCTTACTAGTGCAGGCATGTCGTTGCGAAAGAGGTGAACTTTGATAAGCTGATCAACTATTGCTTCGTAGGCTCGACTATGCTTTCCATAAAATTTCTCTGCGAGCTGAGCAGCGTCTTGGTACTTTTGAACGGCCTCCTCAAATTTCCTTCGCATGTATAGATGTGTCCCCTCTGAAAGTAAGATATCTACGTACTCCGCGCTATCATCTCCGTATGTTGCTAATACAATATTTCGTTGGTAGTCGAGATAGAATTCTGCTTTCTCTATGTTTTGCTGAGCCCGCCAAATGTCCGCTAAACGTTCGCATGTTTTTAGTGCGTTTGGGTTCGTCTGTTTCCCGTTAGACTTATAGAGCTGCAGAGCCTTGGTTAAATGTTTGTCGGCTTCAATCTGTTTTCCTACACGTATGAGATGGCGACCCAACGAAAGTTTCAGATCTGCATACTCAATCAAATGATCTAGCTTCTGTTCTTTCATGAGCTCATCTGCCCGTTCAAGTAAAGCAGTAGCTTCGTCGTATCTTTGTGTCATACTTAGATGTGAGCCGAGCAAACCCAAAGTCGTTAGATATTTTGGGTTTTCCTCTCCCCAAAGGCTTCGATAAATCTCACTTCCTTGTCTAAGCATCCGTTCCGCGTCACCCATCCTTCCCTGGTTAAAGCGGTCGATGGCCATTGCAACTAGCTCACCGGCCATATATGGATGTTGAGCTCCGAATATTTCCTGAGTAAGGTCGAACAGCCTTTGTTTCTGAGATTTGTACTGTGGAGTTAAGTAGGATGCTTGGTGTCTACGGGCTTTATGTAATAGCACAACGTATTCTTTGAGCTTGTCTAGCTCTTCCCCTGATGCGGCCTGCAAGCGTATAGCAAAGTCGAGATCGAACTGTGCTAATTCGGTGATCCAATGATCCTCACCATAAACGTTTTGATAAATATTGCGCACTTCTTCGAGACTGTTTTGCGCAGATACGTAGGAACCATTTAGTGTTTTCTCATCTGCCTCTTTCTTCAACAAGACAGCCAATCTCTTTGCCATCGCAAGGGTATTTGGCGACTTGCTGCCTACTATACGCAGGAAAGATACAAACGCCTTTTTCATTGCGTTTGCACCTTCACTTAGTTTGCTAAGTGCGGTTAGTTCAGCCAGGTACATCCTATTTAGTAGTGTTTCCGGATGTTCTACACCAAGAGATTTTTCAAAAATCACCGCACATTGTTGATATTCAGATCTTGCTCTTTCATCAAGTCCCAATATGTGAAATCGTCTCGCAGCAGCCCGATGAGCAAGCCCAATACTATAGTTATCAAAGCCAAAGCATTCTAAGGCGAGGGGAATCACATTGAGTTCAAGTTCAGCTGCGTGCTCTACATTCCCTTCCTGCTGGGCAGCAGCAGCTTCCTGGCGGATCGCATTGATCTGGTTATAAATTCTTCTTTGTTGCTCGGAATAGCCAATCGATCTAGCCGCAAACTTGAGACGAGATATTGTTACTTCTTGGGCAAGCTCTACGAAAAACAATCCGTGCAACCAGGATGTGAAGGCAGACGAGTAGCTTGTCCCCAACGTCTTTCCATTGTAAAAGACCTCAAGTACTCCATAGTGATACTTGAATGCCCAACGCTCCACCGCTCCCGGGAGGGTAAAAGGAGGCGACCTGCGCAACTCTGTTGCTTTTGGGTGCCTCGAAGATTGGTTTCTACCATCAACTTCAGTAACAGTCACTTGACGGTAGATTTTCCCGTGTTGCCCTACACGATGAATCGTCACAATCAATTGCCAGTGATTACTGAGATATAGACGGATTTGTGATACGGACCGCTTCGTGTCCCCGAGTTCGCCGGGCCAAATGTCAATTTCGTATTGAAATGATGCGTCTACCGTTTGAACGATACCTAACGACGCTTTGGGAGAAACTGTTGGCCCCACATTGGACCACGTGACTTCCCCGGCAATCTTATAATTCTTGAGAGTGTCTTCTCTAAAACGATCTTCGATCTGGACATCGCTCGACTCGAATTTATCAACCTCGACCCGCTCATTAGCTAAGCTGGATGTGAACAGAGCGATTTGTTGTAATACGAGGAAAACAAGAGCCTGTCGCTGGAACATAGAAGCGCCGATGGGAAGGTTAGTTTGGTTAAACACCTTGGGAAATATTATCAGCACATCTGTCCACTTAGCAATCGAATCAATAGCATCATCAAGCAAGTACACTCTGAGTATTACACCAGAATTGCCTATGATATAGTCAAAGGGCAGAGTGTATCACACACATCGGCTCGACGAAGCGACCTCTCGCTTATGAGCGGAACTGCGCAGGATTCATCGTCCTCTGCTGTTTTGCGATGTACCTTTAGCACTAGCGGTCACATCACCTGTTGCAGCTTGCAGGTAGCTCCTGCCTGCAGTTACATCGCCCAACAGCACCAGAGGCTAGGACTGATTGGCAACAGCGTGAAAAGCCGGTGCCGTTCAGAGTGCGTTTCTGTATGAATCTGACCTTTTCCTAGAGCTCTCTCGGCCCACGGCCGAAATTGGCCCAGGATGTCATTAATATGACTACTCAAAGTGAGACTGTACTGTTATCGATGTGATAGCATGCTGGGCCATTCAGAACTAAGGTTTCCGAGAGTTCGGTGACTTAAGTCCTTTATCTACAACTGTTTGTGTCGTATTCCTCATCTTTCGGCATGGCACGTGCTTCTTACTTGTCTCAGAGCAGCCCACTCAAATCCATCCCACCTTTGCGGCTGCCCGGGGGAAATCAAAAACAGAAGTGAAGGAGACAAGACCATGTTCAAGAAATCGATGCTCATGCTGGCGCTAGTTGGAATGTTCGCTTTTTCCGCCGCCGCGGATGCGAATGCTTGGATTGTTAGACACCGTCGACCTGTGCGTCGAGCAGTTGCTCGCACCGTGTTTCCGCCTTACCCCTTGGCCCGTCGCGTTGTTGCCGGCCCCGTCTACCGCCGCCCAGTAGTCTATGGGCCGAGCTACTACGCAGCCCCGAGCGTTTACGTAGGTCCTGGTGTGTATGTTGGCTTCTAACGACTGAGTGCTAGTCGCCACAGAATCTGTGTGCGCTCCTCCCAAACGAAATCTACCGCCTGCTAGCTTCCGCAAGTTAGCAGGCGGTTTGTCTTGCGCGGCCACCGCATCGCTAATCAATACGATCGGAATGATCCTCAATCTCGCCGGCTGGCATTCCGATTACATAGACAGAGATTCCTCGAAATCCGAGCGCACATTCGCGCGCCGACCGCTAGCAACAGATACGTGTCGAGCTCACCCATGCTGGTAATCATTAGCGATTTGCATCTGACCGATGGCACGAGTGGTTCGACTATTTCGCCAGGTGCGTTCGCGTTGCTAGGTGAACGGCTAGCCGATTTGGCGAGGACAGCCTCTAAGCGGCGCGGCGGGGGCTATCGCCCCGTCGAACGAATCGATTTGGTGCTCTTGGGCGATGTGCTAGATGTAGTGCGCTCGACCCAATGGCTATCCGACCGAATTCGGCCCTGGGACAATGCGAAGTCGCCTGAATTATTCGATGCCGTATCCCGAATCACCGGCGACATTCTCCGTCATAACGAACAGGCCCTGGGAGAGTTTCGCGAACTTGCTCAGCAAGGTATTTCGATCCCACCGGCAACGCGTGAAAACCGACCTGCACTCGATCAGTTGCAGCCGGTTCCGGTGCGAATTCATTACATGGTAGGCAACCACGACTGGTTCTTTCACTTGCCGGGCGAGAATTACAATAAGTTGCGACGCCAGATTGCAGTACACCTCGGGCTTGCCACCTATCCGGATGCGCCGTTTCCGCATGAGATCTGGGAAAGCAATGAGCTGGTGCAAGTGATGAGGCAACACAAGGTATTTGCCCGCCATGGCGACGTGTACGATCCCTTCAACTACGAAGGTGACCGCGATGCGAGTAGTTTGGGTGATGTGATCGTTTTGGAATTGCTCAATCGTTTCGGTGTAAAGGTAAAGCAAGAATTGGGCAACGATCTGCCAAACATCGCGCTGGCAGGCCTGCGAGAGATCGACAATATTCGACCGCTGTTGTTAATCCCGGTGTGGATCGACGGACTGCTGGAGCGGAGCTGCCCGCAGCCTTCGGTGCGTAAAGAAGTCAAGCGGATTTGGGACGAGCTGGCCGACGATTTCCTCGATCATTCGTTCGTGCGACAGCGCGACACGTGGTGCCCAGTCGATATCGTCGATGGTCTGCAAAAAGCTCTGAAATTCAGTCGGCGTCTGTCGGTTGGCTGGGCGAGTTGGATTGCCCAGTGGATGGCTAATTTGCGCGGTGCAGATACAAATTCGTTTTTCCACCACGCGCTAACCGAACAGGACTTCCGCAATCGTCGGGCGAAGCATATTGTTTACGGACATACACACCGCGCGGAAGTCGTGCCTCTGGACGCGAGCTATGCCGATGGTTTTGTTCTGCATCAGGCGTACTTCAACGCAGGTACTTGGAGGCGCGTCCACGAGCAGACACGGTTCGCGCCGCGGGAACACGAGTTCATTGCCACCGACACACTAAGCTATCTGGCTTTTTTCAAGGACGATGAGCGGAGTGGGCGGCCCTACGAAACGTGGACTGGCACGTTAGGAATCAACCCCCTCACCGAGACCACCCATCGATTTGACCGGGGAGTCAACGATCATGCCGCGGGGCAACCGATTTCGACACCAAGCGTACCACTGCGAGCGCCCCACTTCGCCGTTCCACTTGCTCCCCAGAGTTTACCCGACAGACCCTTCGTCAGCTGAGTTTGACGAGGTTCTCGCCGCTGCCGGGGAGTCGTTTGGCAAGTCCCAAGTGGTTGCAGTCTACTGCGTTCACGGGACGTTCGCCGGCAACGATGTGCTGGGATTGCTGACGGAACTGGCGAGGTTCGCCCCAGGTTTGACCGATGCGCTCGGCCGTCTCGGAAAAAAAACCGTGAACGCCATTGCCGGCGAGTCGGGCAACTACACGCCTGAATACGTAGCAACGTTTGAGGCGGGGATTAGCGCCGGTGCCGGGCACACGATTCCAGTGCGAATGTTCAACTGGTCGAGCCAAAATAATCATGTCGGCCGCGCCGATGGAGCGGTGCGCTTGATTGACGAACTTGCGCGGATGGCCGCTGATTTGCCCGAGGATCGGCTGCTTGGTGCCCAGCCACCTAGAGTAGTACTCTGGGGCCACAGCCACGCAGCAAATGTATTTGCTCTGGCAACGAACCTGCTGGGCAGCGACACGCAAACGCGGGATGACTTCTTTCATGCATCGCGCAGCTTTTTTCGACCCTGGCTGTGGGGCAAAGTCGATCTGCCGATGTGGGATTCGGTCCAGCAGTTACTCGACGAAAAAGATCACCCCTTGCGCCGCTTGATGGTCGACGTTGTAACATTTGGCGGACCGGTGCGTTACGGTTGGGAAACCGACGGTTATGCCAATTTGCTGCATTTTATTCACCACCGTCCGCCGTTGCAGGGAGAGGAATATCAGGCCCCGGTACCGATCGAGCCAAGTAGGGTAGTCAGTGCAATCGACGGCGACTATACCCAACAGATTGGTATCGCAGGTACCAACCTGGCGCCTAATCCTCTTGCACTGCGTACGTTTCTGGCAGATTGGCGACTCGACAGCTTGCTGGAAAAGGATGTGCCAAAGGAGACTATCCTGAAACGATTACGGTATGGCACTCGAGTTCCAGACGAAGGCACGACCCTGCTGATTGACTACGAGCGAGACGAAGGAGGCATCCAGTACCATTTGCTGGGCCACGCGCTGTATACTCGCCGCAAGTGGCTGCCACTTCACTGCCGTGAGGTAGCAGCAAGACTGTACGGAGCAAGCATTTGACCGACTTCATTTTAGTGTCGACGACAACGGAAACTGAGCAGGCCGCCCAGAAGATTGCTAAAGCGCTGGTCGAACAGCGTCTCGCGGCCTGTGTGCAGGTGGCAGGCCCGATTTATAGCGCCTATCGATGGCAGGGAGAAGTCCAGAGTTCGCAGGAGTGGCTATGCACGGCAAAAACTCGCCGAACACTCTTTGCACAAGTTGAAAAGGCGATAGCGGAACTTCATTCGTACGATTGCCCCGAGATCATCGCCACGCCAATCACAGACGGCTCATCGGCGTACCTTGCCTGGCTAGGTCACGAGCTGTAATCGTGGTTTTAAGACCCGCCATTCACATCTGTGCTCGCAGCCGAGACTCTTTGCTAGGCAGGATCAAGAACGGCAATCTCATTGATCTCATCAAGCACAAGTTCTGCGTAAGGAATGCGCACAGAGGCCAATCCAGACGATTCGCCATTCTCTATCAACTGATAACTTTTGCCATTGAGACGGACTTCTCGCCGAGGAACGTCTCCCCGAGTAAGACTTAGTCGAATCCGTTTGCCGTGCGCTAGGCCACTCAAATCGAGAGAATCGAACGGATACCAGTGAGCAGGTGCAATGCGTAAAAAGTCCAGTTCGGGCTGGAAGCCAAACACATATCTGACTAACAGTTTGAGTAGCACATTCGAGCAACCCGTTTGCCAATCGTTCATACTCTGACCGTTGAGGTCGAGCTGAGGATTATCGATATAAGAGTTAGGCATCACAAACGGCGAATGGCTGGGGGTCTTGTGGTGCGAGGAGAAGGGCAAGACTTTTTCGATTTGTCGCCACGCTTTCTCGGGCTCTCCGATTCGAAAAAGAGCTGCTATCGCGAACGTCGTGGCATGAACGTAAACTGCTCCATTCTCCGCCGTGCCACGCGGCAGCTTAGTGATACGACCAACGCCAGGAGCATCGGGGGCAAAACCAGGCTCAAAAGTTTTCAGACCGTACGTGGAGTCCAGCCGGTCGAACGCCTCCACGATATCAGCCTTAAGTGATGGATCTTCTTCCAGCATGTCCGACAAAATCCAGAAAGCGTTTGAAGTCAAACCATCTCGCGCCAGACCGTCACTGTCGCAGAAGCTGCCCACGAAGTATTGCCGCTGATCTCCCCAGCCGTGCAAAATTTTCCGGGTCCCCTTTTGAGCGACCACTGCATACTTCAATAGCCCCTCACGTAGCTCCTCGCGAAGTCGGCTATAGTTGCTCGCCTGTTCTTCAAAACGGCCTGGAGCGAACGTCTGAAGAATCTTAGATATTTCTGCACAGCACTGGTACAACTGCAGACTAGTCATGACACTGACACCAGTGCCAAACTGTTTTTCAGGGTCTATCGAGATACCGAGGCCATCGAGTGCATCATTCCAATCGCCGTAGAGCGCTAGCACTAAGCCTGTCTCGCTGTCGCGCTGAGCAGCCAAGTAATCCATGATCCTTAGCAAGTGCTCGAGAACCGAATCTCGATCAGCGACCGGCACAGTGGAATTCTCGTCAGTCGGGCTGGGCCGATGGTAGCCGACAATCTCGTCAAGCAAGGAACTATCGCCCGTGACTGAAAGATAGTTGTAGACCGTTGAGATCGCCCAGACACCTTGATCAATGAACTTTCTCAAGTCCGCTTGGCCTGGAGCACCATTAACGGGCAACGAGTATTGCCGAGGGCAGCGACCGTCTACCAGCACATGGTTGAGAGTCTCCAATATTTTCTCGCGTGAAGCCGCGGGCTGATCGAAGAGATGCCCATCGATGGCTTGTAATACATCGCGAAAGCCTATTAAAGAATTAGCCGACGGATGCATGTACCCTTTTAGCAGGGCACAGACTGCAACCTGTTTCTTAAGATATGGAAAAAACTGGTTGAGAGTCGTGGCATCAAGGTCAGTTTCTTTGCCACCGTTAACCTTCAACTGGAGGTCACCGGTTTGATGGGATCTTTTGCGAACCTGTTGATATGCGTGATCCACTTCGGTAGCGCTGATCGGACGGTCAAGTTCAACGTCCAACACTTCCTGGCTATCTGGAGTTGAAAAGACGTGATCGGCCCGTAGGTAAGAATCGCCTGGGAGAGTCAGTCGCGACAAGTCTCCCACGATGGCGTTCTCCTTGAAGACCGTCATCGGTACTTCCTGCTCGAAACGACCGGTGGTCAGAAAGTTTGCGCTATTTAAGCTGCGCCGCGTTGAACCCACGAAGGTTAGCCGCGAGGTACAGACTTGTGTGGCAATCTTCGTTGCTGAGTCGTCAGTTGCCCCGTTAGGGCCAGAGCCATCAATGCTGATCGTTACCGGCAGCTGATCGCCATCAGAGACGCTATGTAAGCGAACGGTTCGCCTGACCAGTGAATAGTTGCTGATGGATTGAACGCGATCGATGTCCTCGTTAGTGGTAATCACAAAAGGCGGCAGGGTTATGCCTGCGTCGTTCGGATCAGGATTTCTAAGGCCAGTCAACGACGATGGTGCTTCGACGTAGATTTTCTTGAACCAACAGTCTTCATTCGTTTCTACAAACTGATGTCGGCAGAATGGGTTCATGTACGACGAAGCATAAACATCTAAGGGCTTACCCGTCTGATTCTGAATCAGTACTGAGAAATTGATGTGAGCATGCTCGGCCCGCGATTGGTCAACAAAGACACGCACCGCGCTCAGGATCTCGGGCGTTTCGGCAACAAAATAAGTCGCGTCGTGCCCAAATACCGTGTAACGATCGATTACCCGCGATTCACCATCGCTAACTAAGGGAACCGGCAACAGTGCATGTGACGTGTAGGATTCGGCGCCGTCAGGTCGACATCCGACAAAGAAGGCTATCGGGGGTTCTTGGCCATCGTGGGTGGGAAGAAACAGGTAGTAGAGCCCTCGGTTGCTCCGCATGGATCCCGAAGCGTTCACCCAGAAATTAAAACCTTCAGAACCATAGGGATAGCGGCTGTCGCCTTGGCTCCGCTCCCGACAAAGCACCCGACCATCTGCTAGAAAAGCCACATTGCCAGGCATGCGGCTTGTGCTGCCCTCACTGATCTCTGCTTCGCATTGGCCAACCAGACGACGTAATGACTGTAGCTCAGCGAATAATTCTCCATCTACTTCCGAGTTGGCTGTGGGAGCCCCCAGGTGTATGTTACCGCTCTGAAGAGTGTCGATTGGGGCCATTACCGAACCTTGATACCCGAGGGAATGCGATGTGATGAGCTATGAATAGGGGCGATAAGGAAATTGCGACGAAATGCTGGATTTGTGCAATAGGAGCCTGTCGCCTAGACGAAAATCGTCTGGCTTTGGACTGCCACAGCCTTGCTTTCATTTATATACTTAATTAAGATACATTCTATGTCAAATTCTCTTACAGGCAAGCCTCAACTCAACCGATTTGTCAATCGCCGGCTAATTCTCGACAAGATTCGCCGAGATGGGCAGATTTCGCGAGCAGAGCTGGCTAAACAGACATCCATTCGACCACCCACGGTTTCGGCAATCGTTAAGCAGCTGCTGGTTGAGGGTCTTGTCGAGGAAATCGGCTCAGGGGAAACCAGCGGCGGCCGTGCTCCTCGCATGATCGCATTGTCCCGCAATCAGCCCCAGGCTTTGGGTTTCGAAGTAAGCGAAACAGGTATTCTTGCCGGACTTTACGATTTAGGCGGTCGCCTTTGTGCACATCACCAAGTTCCTTTTACGCCTGTGCCTCCCGAGCAAACTGCTGATCAGCTTCACGAAATCGGATCGAAGTTACTCAGCGAAGTAGACATCGATTGGACAAAGTTGCAAGGCGTTGGCGTCGCGATACCAGGACATTTGAACATCGCCGAAGGAATAGTCCGCTGGAGCAGTCCGTTCAATTGGCGGGACACTCCGTTCAGAAAGCTTTGTGAAGATCGCTGGGGAGTGCAGACCGATGTCGTGAACGACTCGCTTGCCGGCAGCATGGCGGCTCACCTGTTCGATACTGCGCAGTCGGTTGAAAATCTCGTATTTTTGTACGTTCGATTTCTAGACAAATCGCTCGACGAGGTAGGTCTCGGTACGGGAATAATCATCAACGGCGAGCCGTATCACGGCGAATTTGGCGCGGCCGGTGAGATTACGACTCCAGTAACACATCCCCTGGTTCACGCGAAGAAGGTCGGCGCAAAGTCGTTAGATACCGTCGCAGCTTTTACGCAAGCTGTGCAAAGGAGTAACCCGCTGGCGTTAGAAGCGATGGAGCTTGTCGGCCAAGAGTTATCCACGTTGGTTTTGCATATTGTTAACTTGCTTGAACCTGGAGTTTTAATGATCGGCTCCGACGTTCCGGTTCTCCGAGACGTGCTACTAGATCAATCCGTAAAAGTCCTCGAGAAACAGAGCCTCGCCTTCGAAGCTGGCCGCACGCAACTAATGGCCTCAACGCTGGGAGAATACGGCGTAGTTCAGGGAGCCATTGTTCCAACTCTGCAACGGGTATTTAGAATCCCTCAGTGGTCTTAAGGTTCGAGATTGCGACAGCTCTGCTCTACACACGGCAGCATAGAAACGAAAATCCATGCCGACCAGACTGGCGATCGTTAGCGTTGTAATTGTTCTTCTATTCTCAATGAATGCTATTGCGAACGATAGCGCTACTGTTTTGATCGCGGATTTTGGATCCTCAGCCCTAACGCAACAAGGTGGATTCTTTCAGTGCGTAGGTGGTCGACCCGATGAAATTGTTGATCAATTGGTAACTCTTGGTCAGCCGGAGGAGAGTGCCTGGCGAATAAGTATCACGGACAAGGCTACGGAAGACAGCGTCGGTGCCTTAATACCTTTGTTTGATGAAACTGGCGGGTCGAAGACTCCGTTAGAAATTGTCGCTGGTAGTTTCTTGCGCGGGAGTTTTTTAGGCAAACTTGGTAACAGACGACTGCGCATTGAACTCTTAACGAAACCGAACTCTGAAGCTGCCGGTGTGCAGCTTGGCACAATCGAATCTGATCAGCTCGACGCTCAAACTTGGAAAGACATTCGTCTGCCAATTGATGGGAATGAAGGCTCCACAAAGAAGGGGTATTTCCTACGCATCTATGCCGAAGGCAATGGTCCGGCTTGGTTTGCCATCAACTCGATAGCCTTTACTTCTGGAACACCGCGGCCAATTGCTTCAAAGCCAGTCGCCTCACACTCTTTAAGAAAGGCTCTCTGGTTCTGGGAAACAGAGCGCACGCTGCCTGATGATAGTGGTACACATAGTCTCTTGGAGCTTTGTCAGGACCAAGGCATTACAGATTTGTATTGTCAGATTCCGTACTCCTATGAGAACGGTAAAGTACAGATTCGTTTGGCCGACGAGTTGGCCAATCTAAACGCAGCAGCTGCGGCACTGGGCGTCACTACGCATGCTCTCGATGGACAAGCAGATTACGTTTTCCAAAGGAATCATCCTCGGATGATTCGCCTCCTCGATGCTTTGGCGAAGTTCAATGAGCAGCGCGCGCTAAACGAACAGTTTCAGGCGGTTCACTTAGACAACGAACCGTACGTGTTACCCGGCTGGCAAAATGATGAAGAACGTCAGAAGATTATCCAGGACTACATCACTCTGAACCAGAAATTGCGTCGACAGGCTGACGCCGCTGGTATGGAATTTGGTGTCGATATTCCCTTCTGGTGGGATGTTCGCAATCGTGATGGATCCTTCAAATTCACTTATGAAACCGGAAATGACAAACAGCCGATTCTCGAAGCTCTATTCCCGCTTGTTCACAATGTTGGCATCATGTCCTATCGCGATCGAGCGACGGGGCCGAATGGAACAGTCGCACATTGCTTCTATGAATTTTCACTGGGTGAAAGACTGGGCATCGACGTCTTTGCTTCCGTCGAGTTAGGCGTTGGCCCCGCCGTTGAACCAAATACTACCTACGGAGTCTACCCTTGGGCTTATTTCCGAGGACAGCTGAGTACCCTAGAAACTATTCTGTCGCACACGCCAGGCTGCGCGGGGCTGGCTATTCACTACGCCAAGCCTTTTGCTGAGGCCATGAAATAGCCCTACCTAAAGTCTTCTTGCTACGATTTCGCGCTCTGCCTTCTCTTCGTAACGCCGTGGCAGATAGGGAGCCGAGTAGCACCAATATCGTCGTACTCGGCTCAGGGACAGGAAGCGATTGAGAGAACAGCCAGGGATAAAGGCCATAGGTGCCTGTCTCCCAATCGGAATAAATCGGATTCCAGATGTTGTGACCCCCTCTTGGAATCTCGGTATACTGCGGCGTGCCGCCGGCCTGTTCAAGATCGGCAATGAACTTGCGGGCTTGTTCCGGGCGGTCTCTTTCTCCATGAAAGGCCCAGAGTGGGACATCCTTGATTTGCTCTACCTCATCCGGCGAAATCGTGAACAGACCAGATTGAGGCACGGCGGCTGCGAATTGAGACGGGTTGTTCAGGACGAACCTTTCCGTGCCAAAGCCGCCAGCAGAAATTCCGGTGATGTAGATTCGTCGCTCGTCAATCGCATATTGCTCGATCACTTCTTCTAAGATTTCAAGCGTTAAGTCTTGATCGTTGTGAGGCCCCCAACCGCCACCCGCAAAACTATTTTGTGGAGCGAGTATGAATGAAGGGAACTCCTCCGTCTGGCTAGAGTCAACGAGCCCATTAAAGATGCCTGGGCCTTCTGATCCGTGCATGTAGAGAACCAAGGGGAACTTTGCACTGGGTTCATCATGGCCTGATGGTAACAACAATTGGTAGGGCATTGTGACGCCCTGGCCATTGTCGAACTGTTTATCGACGAAACAGCTCTTAGTGGCCGAGCATCTGAACTGAGGAGGATCTATCTGAGGAGGATCGGTCACCGGTGAGACATCCAAGTTTCTAAATTGCAGCTGGTCCGCTCGCATACCTTCACCTGCAACAAGGCCAACACGGTTGAACGTAGCGTCCAGCCCCGAGGCAGGCGAAATGTCTGGGACACTCCACGAGTTAGAAAAACTATCGCTATCGAGTGATCCGAAGACATCAATGTTGGGTCCGTTTCGTGCTAGTGTCATCTCAAATTGATAAGTGCCGTCCTCAAACGGAGCCGACCCAGGATCAAGAGAAGAAGCAATCGATTGGGCATGAGTGGTCGAAAGCGATGTGAATGAGGTGGTGTCGAATCCGCTGCCTCCCGGGACCCGCTCAATAGCCAATCCGCCGCTTGTCATGTTCGAGTTGCCGAAGCTGTAACCCAGCCAGCCCGACGTGGGATCTGGCGCTCCTATATTCACTTCGCGAAACAGACCCCAGCGAAACTTAATCAGTCCGGGCGTTGAGCCAGCAATGTCTACCTCGCCTGAGAGGCGAATGCCTTGACCATCCGGAAGGACGGTCTCTGGAAACGAGGCCCAGATCGCGGAGTTCTCCGCATTGTCTGAAGTTCCATCTCCCAAAATGGGAGAGTCGGTCGAAGCACCGGTCAGCGATGTCGAACTGTTGATCGAGGTATCTAAGTTCCAGTCGATGACCGATGCTGCATCCGCTGAAGCGGAGAGCGCGATCAATATTGTTGATACCAACTGTACGGTACATATTCGCAGGAACATCATGTAACTTCGATTCTGTTTGCAGGAGGAAGATGGAGGCTGCCACAATCAGTGAGGCGCGCCGGCATGAGATAGCGAGTCGAATCGCTTGGCGCAAAGAAAACGCCTGCCGCCAATACGCTACAGAAATCAGCCGTAGTGAGATGACAACAGGAGTTAAGTTAGAGCAGTAGGTCTATGCCCAGATTTTTCCGAATTGCTTTCAGCTGCTTATGGGGGCAAGAGGCACGCTCTCGGTGCTTAATGCACACAACCCGCCACAAACTGTTATCCATCCTAATAAAGTTTCCTAATTAATACAAGGCTTTTCTAGTGTCCTAGAATACTAGGGCTTTGAGGCCGCTTGGACCGCGCGTCGGCCCTCTTGTCCAAAGGCCTACGTTGTAGGTGGGAGGGCGGCCCCAGGATATCTATGAGGGTCTCTTAACCTACGAACGGTTATGAGAAGCCATGGTCCCGGACCAGCTGTTCTCAAACCGAGGTTCAAGAGTAGCAGCAACTACTCAGATCCTGATTCGATACTCGACCAATCCATAGCACTAATTTGCCTGAACAGCAGAGCGGTAGCCACCACGGCATAGGCGGCAAAGCCAATCGCGTGGAGATTGTTTCCGAAACAAGCATGGCCCAGCGAAAATATCATTGAGAACAGGCCGGTAACGCCCAGTATCCAAGCGAACCACTCTCGCCAACCCACGGTCAAATGGTCAGGGTTACCTGCCAATCCGGCAATCGGTCCCCAAGCCCCTGCAGGCCTGACCCGCTTGTAAAACTTCACCAGATGCTCGCTGCGTTCTGGCCCAGTCAGAAAGGTAACGGAAAGCCACACGATTGAGGTGATTATCAGATTAACTGTAAATCGAACCGCGTACTCTTCCAACCAGAACTCGGGCATACCCAGTAATCCGAATAGGTGTTGGAAAATATTAGTAAAACGTATCAGCAAGAATACTGTGAGTGACGACAGCATTGCCGATATCTCTGTCCAGGCATTTATTCGCCACCAATACCAGCGAAGAGGAATCACTATTCCTGCTCCCGCCATCATCTCGAAATATACAAGCCATTGATTGCCTATGGACTCGGCGTGAAAAGCCCATACTCCTGCGATCAATGCCAAGCAGATCGAAGCAATTTGAGAAACTCGGATGAGTGCCTTCTCGCTACCCGTTGGATGAATGAAACGCCTATAGAGGTCATTCACCACATAGGACGCTCCAAAATTAACGTGCGTCGAAATCGTTGACATGTACGCTGCCATAAGTGCAGCAACCATCAATCCCTTAAAACCTACCGGCAAATACTTCATCAGCATGATCACATAGGCATGTTCCTGATCGTAATGTTTTCCATATTCGGTGACATCGGGTACTAGAAAAAGCGACGCGATGCCTACCACAATCCACGGCCAAGGCCGCAGGACGAACATTGCAAAGTTGTACCACAGCATGGCAAAGACCGAGTGCCGTTCGTTCTTACAGGAGAAAATGCGTTGAGCAAGAAATCCATCGCCCGCGCCGCCAGCCCACCATTGGAGGCTAATAAAGACAATAAATGCCCAGACTCCCAAAAATCCGGCCTGCAAATTGAAAGGTGGAAGAAAATTTGTGATCTTGGTCGACGAAAGCACTTGGTCTTTGCGCCAAGCCGCCATGATTTCGCCTGTATCATCAACACCTGCTGCGCGAATTCTTGACTGCAATTGGGGCTCCGACCAATCGAGTCTTGCAAACTGGTAGAGACTTGTAGGAGCGCCAGACCCAGCCGATTGATACTCTGAAATGATTCCGGCTTCCAGGAGCTTTTGACGAGTAGACTCGTGAGTCAGCCCTGACTTACTAAAGGTGTAAGCATCTTTCCAAAGAGACAATATCGCATTCTGCTGTTTGGGCAGAAGATCTAGTTGATTTAGTCGTTCAACCATTTGCGAGTGGTCCAAGCCGTCTGCCAGCCAGAGTAATTTGGCGCCGGAGTTCCCATCTGAGGGCCTGAAGATTAGCTCAGTGGCCAGTAGCTTTGAAACAACATCATCTGCCTGATGTGTTGAAGCCTTCCCGGAAGTAGCGTCGATCGATTCCTGGTAAGGTAACCCCATGGCAAAGTCCTCAGCTCTGAGAACCTGACGATCGACTGCCGCTCGATTCTGCACAACCCCATCCCGCACGGCCTCGCTGGCTTGATCCACCATGCTCTCAGGCCCGCCAGCTGCACTGAGAACGAATGCCATTAATATCACCGTGGCAGTCATCGCAAAGAAGAACTGAAAGAAGTCTGTTGCCATTACCCCCCACAGTCCGGCGATCGTGGTGTAAGCGGCAGCAACACCAAAACAAATCACAATACCCATCGCTTTGGCGGGGATAATTGCCTCTCCGTAGACCGGCCAACTGGCAATGTTACCAGGGTCGATCATCGTTTGTACCGCGACGCCTTTGGCAACGATCACAGGCAGGTACTGACTCTTGACGAACACAAGCGTAGGAATGTCGAGCGTAACGTCGAGAATCTTAGTCATCGCCAGCGTGACCCAGCTCATAGTCAGCGTATTGCGGATCATGGAAATGTAGCTGGCCTGAAAAATTCGCAATCCTGCTGCGGGCTTACCGGCGTAGCGCAATTCGTTGAATTCTTGATCCGTAAGTAGATTGGCCCGCCGCCAGAGACGGGCAAAAAAGAATGTGCACAGCATGAAGCCCATCATGCCACCCCACCAAAACCAGTGCTTCTGCAAGCCAAAAGCCCGCGTCCAACCGGAAATCACCAGGGGAGTATCTGCGGCGAAGCTGGTGGCAACCATCGAAGTTCCAGCAACCCACCAGGTCATCTTTCGTCCTGCGACGAAATAGTCAGACAAGCTACTAACAGCCCTGCGGGAGAAATAAAGGCCAATCGCAAGAGTCGCTACGAAAAAGGCGCCGATGACGGCCCAATCCCAAAAGACAAGCGGCTCAAACGATCGCATCTAACAAGACTCCTTCTGCGGCTGAGGCACAGGAATAAGACAAGACAACCAAGTAAAGAAAGAGCTCGTGACTATAGGCGAGCGGACTGTTATCCGTAAGTGGTTTGTCACGATAGAAAGAAATCTCTCCCGTTCTTATTCGCCCTGACAGAGTCACAAGAGAAGTGAGTTCGCCGCAAATGAGCGGGGCGCAAGGCTATGGCTAGTTCCCTGAAAACAGCTGATCGATCTCGTCTGTGGTCAACTCATGAATTCCTCCGCGAACCCGCACACCAAGTCTTTTGCCATCGATTCCTTTCTGTTCAAATGCGGCCCATGGAGAACGAGGAGCATCTGGGGGCGCAATTACCTTGCCACTAACAATCACCAACGGCCGATTGTCTCGAGCTGATTTGAACAACTGATCTGGACTCTCCACATTGAAGAGCTTCAGGGATTCTGCCCTTGACTGCAGGTATTCGTGAAAATCGGCGTTGTCCTTGGGTGGTTTACCTCGATGCGAATTCAGGTAGTCTCCATAATATTCGGCGACCACACCCAGCACAGCCCGCGTTGTTCGGTCGTTGTCATTCGGGTCGGGCTTACTTGCAGAACAACCCACACTAACTAATAGAGTAGACATCAGGAGTGTAACTACCATAGATTGAATATGCATGACTAGTTTCGGCAACTGAAGTGCCGAGAATTCAGTTATGGTATCGAGACTTCCTTTAGTATCTGTTTCCATAGGCCACCGTTTGTTTCTGAACAACTCCTCAGCAAGAGGGTGCCTAATATGCTTCGTGATCAACAATTTCTTCGCCGTTGCGAGTGCCCAAGGCATTGAAAACGAGGATATCCACATCGTACGACATGGAATGAACCGACCCGTCGGCAAACACTGCGTTGATGGCACCAGGGTGGGATGAACCGAACCAGTACACACTATTGTCTAGGCTGCCAACACAATAGGTTTCAAAGGCGGGGTCGAAGCAAAAGCCTGTGTCGCTGTCGCTGATGGGCTGATAGCCGGTAAAGCGAACTGTATCGGGATCCCATCCGTCGGTCCAACCGCGATCGTCCGAGGCGCTGGTCAATCCATCGCTGGGAATCACGCTGTCTGTCATATCAAAGCGGACATACTTCTCGCCGATCAGCAGCGTATTACTCATGCCGTCAGAAACATGTGCAGGCTTAACGGGAGAAGGCCCATGAAAATTCCCTCTTATTAGTTCGGCAGGCTTGTTCGGCTCTGCTGGCTTTAACACTCTCCAAGCCATGCGGACGATTGTGCCGTCATAAACCAAAGTTTTGGGCCTGTTCGGGTGCGGCACGTCATCGGGGATTTCATCACACCAAAATGCACTTCTAGCCACTTCATGCGAGCCTGGTCCGTATGGATGAGTCTTGGTAATATCATACATCGTTGACCCGTCGTAGCTCGAGCCATCCAGCCCACACTGCAGACTCAGGGGATGTGCTGCAGCATAGTCGCAAAGGGCTGCTACCGGGCCGCCAATGACAATTGTCTCCACCTTCAGGGGCGCACGCCTTGAAGGGCAGAAGTAGAGAGGAACAATGGTTTCCTGAATATCTATCTGCGAGAGAATCCCCCGCACTGCATTTTGCTCTAGATACGAAAGAATCTGATAGGCCCAACCCAAGCCTTGTTTTTCAGGTCCATTCGGTTTACCCGGATTGTTCTCTCCTCCGGTGACATAGTTGCGTAGCTCGGGGTTGAACCTGCTCCCTCCAGTGGGGAACACTTCCTGACTGTCGATGTGATTCTGTACCGCGATGCCGATTTGCTTGAGCTTGTTTACGCAAGTCGTCCGTCTGGCAGCTTCGCGGGCTGCTTGCACAGCCGGTAACAGTAATGCGACGAGTACACCAATGATCGCTATTACTACTAGCAACTCGACGAGCGTAAAACCGAACATTCCGCACCGGTGGGAATCTCTGCGATTGGGAGCCAACGAGGGGATACTGCTGCTGCCAAGAACCGGATTGCTGCTCATGTGTGAAATGCTGGAGCAATTGTCTCGACCAAGCGAACGGAGGCTATTCTTTTTGTGTGCCACAATTTTACGGCTTATGAGCATGATTAACATGAAATTACCTCTTAGAGTGCGTCACCACGATAGACTGCCTCGAGAAACCTAGCAACAAAGTCAGGACCAACAGTGCCGCGCCCCACCCGGCACCGTTGTTCTTGAGGAAAACTATCGCTTAGTTCGCGCGTTCCAAACCAGCATTGAAGCCCCGCAAATGATCAAGCAGCACGAGGAAGGCTCGGGTACCGCACCTGAACTTGCTAATGACGGTGGTGTTATTCCGATAATGTTGTCGAAATCCAGACGGCCGACGCCCGTGCTCCAGTCCGCAATGGGGCCGCCGATGGTCCCATATAGGGATTCCCAAATCGCCAGATCAGCTCCATTGATTGTGCCTTGGGCCGCAACACCGGGGGTTCCAAGATTGGCGTTGCCATGGTCGAACCTTGCAGCCCCTCCTCCTTCGCCGACTTCACCAGAGTGACGCTGCCAAACCAAGAAGTCCTTACCGCTAACTTGGGAATCTGCATTAAAGTCGCCGCTGTCAAACTGACTATTTGGTGCTGCATTGGGGTCGAAATCACCCGCTAACATAAGAAACTTTAGTTGAGCGACATCCCGAGGTTTGCCTTGCAGAAAATCGTCGAACATGACTGTAAACGTCTGAAAGGTCTCCGTCAGTTCAACGGGCTCGTCGTAGAGATCGCTGCAATCGCTCATTGAGCCACCGCAAGTGTCGTCTATATCCCATTGCACGCCGAACTTAATAGGCGACAAACCTTCGAAATCAGTTTGGGGACCTAGAATGGCATTGGGATCTGCGATTCCGGTGCGGATAAAACGCGCGTCGATCTTATAGCCGATATAGCCCGAAAGATCGATCGATATGGGTCCGAATCGCGGTCCGATTTCCCCAAAGCCAAACGCGCCGTTTGGACTAGTGATAGGCGCAGTGAAATTCATCTCATGCCAAGCGCAATGGTTACCGAGGGTCCCGCAGTCGGGAAGCAAGTCCCCATCTGCAGAGCTACTCACCGTTCCAAGCCCGAATGATTGGAAGTCATCTAACCCATTTTCAAAATCGAACAAGACATCATCGCCTTGGGTGAAAGCTCCCATCGAAACAACTAATAGCAATGCGCTCACAAATCTGAGAGACGAGGTCATTGGGCTTCTCCTACTCGATACTTGGTCGCAGTGTGGAATAGAATCTGGATTAGTAAGTCCGCGTTTATCTAGGCACATCAACGAAAAGGGGACAGTCCCTTAAAACGAGCCGCCTATTAAGTGAAAACACCCTTCCAGTATTGGAACAAACGCCAAGAATGGACGCGAACTAGGCCTGAATCACGCAAAAAAAGCTTATTTAGGAATCTTAATTAGGAAGACTGAATAACGCAAGGCGTTTGCCGGAAAAACCTCGCTATATTTTCCAGATATTTACCAAACAGCGAAAAAGAAGTGTTTTTCTCGCCTTTTCAACTGTTTTCTGCAATCTGTGATTGGTCTGGGAGCTATCCGCCTGCTATCCCAGCGAGCTTGGCGTGCTGATGAGACCTGACTGGATCGGAACAGCGGTACAAGGATGCCAGCTGCACGTGAGTAGCAGCCGGCTCGTGTCCCATCGAAAGGCTAGTTTCGAATGCCGCGATGGCATCTTCCTCGCGTTGCATTCCGCGTAGCGCCACGCCTAGGTGAAAATGTGCTTCGGGAAAATGGTGCAGCAGACTTACCGCCTCAAGCGCGAACTCCGCAGCCTCTTCGAACCGTCCTTCTTCATTATACACCTGAGCCAAGCCATCTTGTGCCACCGGATTCTCGTCGTAGGTCGAGATTGATTGTTCAAAAACTGATTTCGCCTGTTCCCAGCATTCAAGCTCAATCAGAAATCTTCCCATCTGGTTTGCCATGTTGATATCCGACAATCCCGATCCGAGGATCGCTTTGATCGCTTCGAAGGCTCCCTGTTTATCTCCTCGAGAGCTAGCGATTCGTGCGAGCAAGGACTGTACTTCGATAGACCTAATCATTTCCTCAGGCAACTGGACAATCTCTTCTTGACACTCATCATACTTGCCCAAACTACTGAATAAGGTAGCCAGCTTGAATCTGTAAACGGGTTGATCCGGATAGTCGGCGATCAATTCTTGAAGCAAAGGAACAGCCTTGACAGCTCGACGACTCGATGTCAAAGCTTGAACGAGATTGTTGCGTTGGTCGAGCAGACATTTCTCGATGGCCTCTTCCGCATCGTCGCTGGGGGCCTCGATGTAGCCCAGATCAACGAGGTGCTTAATGGCTTCAGCAGAAGCAGCTGTGTCCTCCTGCACCTCTTCGGGATGCATGCCCGCTTCGCCTTCTACTTCCTCCCAGCTCGGAATTCTCTCTACTCCCTCAGCACCATCGAGAATCTCCACCCAGGGTCGACCATCCATGTCGTCTCCGACCGGCAACCCAAGCAATGTGAGTATTGTGGGAGTAACATCTAGGACCGTGGCGCCGTAAAGAGTTTCCCCCTGTTTAATGCCTGGTCCCGCCAGGCACGCGATTCCATGGTGCCGATGCCATCCCATAGGATTGTCCATACCATCAGTTCCCGGTCGCAATTCGTCATTCTTGAATCCGTGGTCGCTAATGATGATGACCGTGGCTTCGGGACCAGCTAGCTGCAGCTGAGTTCCTAGCATCATGTCGTGGAATCGGTAGCAGTTTTCCATCACCTCACCGTAGATCGCCACGTCTTGTTCGGAGACACCTTCGAGTTGTGGAGGATGATACGGCATGAAAATATGCCCGAACTCGTCGATGCCGATAAAATAGAGGGCCGTGAGGTCCCAATCTTGGTTCTTATGCAACAAATGGCAGCCGGCTGCCTGGACAGTTGAAGTTCGAGCAATCAGGCTGGCAAGCTTTTTGAGGCGTTCATCGTTCTTTTGGTCGATTTCGGCCGCCCGAGGAACAAAGGGCGTGAGGGCATCCGCTTCAATCTGCCCGATTCCTACGACAAGCCGACTCATTTCCTCAGCAAGATCGGCTGGATAAAACGTCCCTGGCGGACAATCGTAGATTTTTTCCCCAGCAACAGTCTGACCCACCAGCGAGTTGCTTACGATAGAACCGCGAATCGGTTCGGCAGGGTGGCTGGCAAACCACGAGATGATCTGAGAGGTCAACTCGCATTGCGAAAGAATGTTCCAGACCGCCTTGCATGTGCGCGACGTACTTGTGGCCGGCCTAATACCGGATCGATCTGGCTTTGGCTCGATAAATCCATAGATCCCGTGTTTGTCGGCCCGCTTGCCGGTAGAGATCGAATTCCAAAGCATAGGAGAAAGAATCGGCTGTATCGTGGCGAGATTTCCTGAAACACCGCGCTCGAGCAGACCCTTGAGGTTCGGCATTTTGCCCTGCTCTATGAGCGGACGGATCATCTGCCAGTCGGCTCCATCCCAGCCAATTAGCAACACCTTTTTCGCCAACCGCTTGCTCATGCGTTAGCCCTTCCTATGGATAAGGGGGAGCACACCCAGTGGCGTACTCCCCCCTATTTTACTCAACCATTGACACTTTTAGTTAGACCCAGGACCTATGACTGACGTCGGCGACGTCGGACCAATCCAAGACCACCCGCACCGGCAGCCAGCAGAGCCAAAGAACTAGGCTCGGGCAACTCACCTGTGTGAAGCGTGGTATTCGGCGTCATTTGGAAGGCGAACTTAGTCAGAGTCGCGCTGAAAAAGCCAGGTGGGTTCGGTGCTGTGCTCACCGGAGTCACATCAATCTGTGCCCAACCATAGCGGACGTCTGTGGTGCCATCAAAGTCCCACGAAAGGCCAACATACTTACCGACGTTAACTCGGTTGTAGGCAGTGTAGGGATCACGTGCCGAAAGACCAACATAGAACGAAGGGGTCATTGTGGAATGACTGACCGTAGTCCATGCAACCGCCGACTCAGTGTAGTATCCAGGATTAGGATCGTTAGGATCGACCGAACCAGGATTACCAAAGAGCGACAACAGGTCGCTGCCATTGGTATGGCTAGGTTTTTCATCGCCCGCTGGTCCGAGATCGAATATCGTGTCGATACGAATTTGATTAGAAACACCTGGGGCCATGATTTGCCACTCAGGAGCCCCGCCATCAGGATTGATATCGATAAATTGCGAGGTGCCGCTGAGGTTATTGGTGATCGTGACGTCAGGTACGTCGAACACCTGGATCGTTGGGCTACCGGCCATTGCGGTCGAGCAACCAAATGCGCCCAGGCCAGCTGCTGTGGAATAGAATTTTAGCTTCTTAAGGAATTTCTGACGGCGAGCTTTTGAGACCTCGCTCTGAGTAGCAAGTTGTTTTCTGCTTTGATTCATTAGTCATCATCTCCCATTAATTAAGAACACCGAAAAGATCACTAAAACTGTGGCAAATAGTCACGTGGCCTTGGACACGTAGCCAAGTTTGGACCCAGCCAAAGGACAAAAGTGCCGAATGGGGTAACTCCCATTTCAAGAGGAGATCGTGAGCACATTGGCACTTACGTAAGTATCTTAATAAAGTAGGATAACAGTTGCAAGCTATTTTCCCGATTTTTCCGAAATAGTTTTCCCTACCCGTAAATCTTCAAATTAGTCGCCCAGATTGAGCTCAGAACCGGGCTGCGGGAAATCCGAGCGAGTTGCTGAGTACAATCAATAACCTCAAGGCGCTACCGCTCAACACGCAGCATTTCTAGGAAGTACCTGAGAATTCAACGCCCCCCGAACGGTTGGCATGACTCTCGGGCAGCAGAACATACTCCAATTGTAATCATCTACATGTGAAACGATCAAATCTGACCACATCTATGTTCAGCAAATGAAGTAGTCATTGATCGGTTTCTGACTCCTCATTACCCACTCGGCACGGTTGTTTTCCAAACATCTGGACCGGAGCCCTAACAGAGTTAATTGAGTCTCAGCAATCTTCCAGGAACAGGTATTTGCAGGCAGTTGTCGTGGTGGAATTTTGAACTCAATTCGTTCCTAGGCGCATCTTCTCCCAATCAGCCGAACGGACCAAACAAGCTTGAGATTCTTTGAGGTAAAGAGGTCCCAGACTATTGAGTAATTATCTTAATAAAGTATAATAACAATCATTATACGGTGCTCCTCCTCACTACATCTACTTGCGGTGACTCGCCCCAGAAAGCTGTTGCGACCCTGCAGAAGCCAATTTGTCGCTAACCCGGTCTGTATCGGAATCAGCTCGCCACAGTTTTTGGCGGATGCGTAGGATACTAGTTGAGATGTGAGATGATTAGCTCAAGGGCGACTCTCTAAGATGAGACGGCATTTTTATGATTAAGATTCGATCCAAGGCTCTGATTTTATGGACGGTCATCGTAATCATTCTGGCTGGCATCCCGATGTCGAATCGCGATGCCAGCGCAGCTTCCTTAGATTTTGCAGGCAGAACCTGGAACATTAAGCAGTCAAACTCGCCAGTTGGTCCCGGGCCGAACCTCTTCTCAGCTAGCCCAAATGATGTTTGGTCCGACCAGGATGGGCTGCATCTGTCGATACACAAAAACGGTCCCTTTTGGTATAGCACCGAAGTGATTCTCGATGAAAGTCTTGGCTACGGTACGTACATGATTCAAACCGATAGCCGGCAAGATATTTTGAACGCAAATGCGGTCTTTGGAGCTTTCACTTGGGATTCAAATGGAGGCAGCCCCATTCCAGGCAGTCCGAATCGAGAAATCGATTTTGAAGATTCCCGGTTTGGCAATGCGGCCGACTCAACCAATTCACAGGTTGTTGTCCAGCCTTTCAATGTGCCAGGGAATTTAGAGCGATTCACTTTGCCTGATCTGAGCTCCGACGCCAAACTCACGCGCTTTTTTACCTGGTCTCCCGGTAAAGTTGAGTTCACCACACTGAAAGGGCATCACTCCCCGACGAATTTCCCTCCAGCGGATGTGATTCATCAATACACATATCTAGATGACGGAGTTAATCACTTCGTCCCGATACCCGATCGGGAAAATTATCGCATGAATCTTTGGCTCTTCGAAAGTAGTGCACCAGTCGGCGATCAGGAGGTGGAGGTTCTGATAAGCGACTTCCAGTACCTTCCCTTGCCGCCGTCTGATAATACCGTGCTTTTTGATTTCGAATCAGGCAATCAGAGCTGGGGATCGTTTGGAGCTATCACCACCGGATCTGGCGAGTTGCCCACCGGGGGATCGATTGGTCAAGGTCGCTTTCATACGGCAGACTACAGTGATCCGAATGCCGGATTCGGAATTGTCGACATATCGCCTGCGGGCCAAGATTTGTCTACCTTTCTCGGACTATCGGTCGACGCTTTGTTTGAGGACGTCGACGGACAGCCGCCTTTCGTTGGTACGAAGGAACTGGAGATCATCGTAGAAACGCCCTCTTTTGAAGAGTTTATCACTACAGTTACGATGACCGACGAATATCAGACTTTCTCAGTTGCCTTCGAAGATTTTCAAAGTGGACTCACTTCTCTGCCACCCACTCCAACGCAATTGAGCGATGTGGCCATAAAATTAGTTGTGAGAAACGAGAGCGGCACAGGTTTCGGAGATCTTCACTACGATCAGATCACGGGACTCAATTCGATCGACAATGCCGACTTCGATGCCGATCTTGAAGTCGACGGAAACGACTTCCTCGTCTGGCAGCGCGGTCATGGCAACGGAAGTCTTCATAGTGAAGGAGATGCGAATAACAGCTTAACGGTAGACGGAAGCGACTTATCTCTCTGGGAAAACCAATATGGTTCGATTGGCGGTTCTCTGACGGCAGCGATCTCCAGCGTTCCCGAACCTGCTTCATCCACTGCGTTGCTCTTCGGATTGGTCGGAGTTATCATGCGCCGGTTAAAGTAGCTTCCGCAGGTGCTTACCGCGACCCTTGAGCATTACGATGAATGCCTCTCCTTACGACAGAGCTGAAACCATCACGATAGTAACCGGACTGCCAAGGTCTGGCACCTCGATGATGATGCAAATGCTTAATGCAGGTGGCATACCACCGTGGACGGATAAGGTTCGTGAATCTGACGCTGATAACCCTAAGGGCTACTACGAATACGAGAAAGTAAAATCGCTGGCACGAGACAACTCTTGGTTAGCCGAGGCGAAAGGCCACGCGATTAAGATCGTGGCACCTTTGTTGCCGAGTCTTCCGGCTGGAGCGTACCACATAATTTTTATGAAGCGAGATATGGACGAGGTTCTACGTTCGCAATCCGAGATGCTAAAACGCAGTGCGAAATCTGGTGCTCGTCTCTCCCCGGAACAACTCGCTTCCGTATTCCAAGGTCACTTGCGCCGCGCGGAAGAGATGATTAAGAACGCAGCTTATCCAGCTCTATCGATCGAGCATCGAAAATGCCTGGACGACCCAGCGGCCGTAGCTGGTGAGGTAAGTAGTTTTTTCGGCGGCGAGTTGGACGAGGCCGCTATGGCTGCCGCAGTCGATGGGACACTTTATCGACAACGTGCCTGACCATGCGTGCAGTTGAGCTGACTTGTTAGTGATTCAAAGATCTAGCCCAGTGTGCTCACACGCATCGCTGGTCCATTTTTTACGATGGCGCTCTAGATACCCGGGATCTTCTCGCTGGGGTCGATTAGCTGGCCCTCCCAAGTTGTTCTGCCACTTTCGTGGGTGAGAATTCGGCCGCGACTCTCCGGTGCCGGCTCGGCGTTCGCCTGAGGCAGGTACTGCCGATGATCCCTAACAACCTTGATGACGTCATGGTCTTGGCTACGGCCAGTCTGTTTGCTGAGGAGATTGTGCCATTCCTGAGGGTCCTTTCTCATATCGTACAGCTCCTGGGAACCATCGGCATAGCGAATGTAGCGCCAGGACTCGCTGCGGACGGCGTGGTTGTCATGATTATGCGTTGTGATTGCCGGCCATTTTCGCGACGCCTTTGAATCTCGCAATTGCGGCAGGAGGCTGTGACCTTCGAGATTCGGCTGCTCGGGCAATCCACATAATTCGAGAAGCGTCGGGTAAATATCTAACAACTCGGCGGGACGCGAACATTTTGCCGTCTTGGCAATCCCGGGTCCAGCGAAAATCAGAGGTACACGAGTCGAGCGTTCCCATAAAGAGTTCTTTCCCGTGATGAGTTTTTCGCCCAAGTGCCAGCCGTGATCCGACCACAGTACAACTACCGTGTTTTCTGTAAGGCCGTTGGATTCGAGTGCATCGATAACCCGTCCAACTTGGCCGTCGATGAAACTGACGCAGGCCAGATACGAACGTACCAGGTTTTTCCATTCACCACTTTCCTCAAGAAATCTAAAACGTGGCTCAGGCAGATTCCAATGAAGGTACCACGAGAAACGCGGAGTATCTTCACGGTCGTTGCGCTTCAGCGGAGGCAACTCGAGGGAGTCTTCCGGGTAAAGGTCGAACCACTTTTGAGTGGCGTAGCACGGCACATGAGGAAGAAAGAATCCGACCGACAGAAAGAAAGGTTCTCTCGGTTTCTGGTCCAACTGGTCAACAGCCCACGAAGCGACCTTCCAATCTCCTTTGTCTTCATCCTGATGCGGAAACACACCCCAGTCCACCAGTTTGTGGTTCGATGGAGTGGCGACCAGCTTCTCTTTTGGCGAAACTCCAACGCTACTAGGCGGGCCGAGCACATCGAATTCGTCGTCGGACTTCCTACGACCATACCCGCCATGGTAGACCTTTCCCGTCGAATAGGTGGTGTATCCGTGTTTCTTCAGGGACTGTGGTAGCGACACTAGCTCCTTAAAATGTGGGGTGTCTCGAAACCAAGGCGCTAGTCCATAGATGCCGGTTGTCGAAGGCCGTAGGCCAGTCATCAAGCTCGTGCGCGAGGAATTACAAAGGGGCGATTGGCAATGTGCGTTGGTAAAGAGAGTTCCCCGTGCTGCTAAACGATCGATATTTGGCGTACTGACTTGAGGATGACCTTCCAGACAACCGATCCAGTCGTTTTGGTCGTCGATAGCAATGAAAAGAATGTTCGGTTTCTGGGTAGCAAAGAGCTGCGCTGCACCTAGCGAGAAAAACAAGATGAGCCCCGCCAGACGACTTACCATCGTGTCTCCTCTGAAAACTGATCCGACTGAAGCACCCTAATTCCGGTAGATCAACTAGGCACCGTTTGCTGGCACCCTATGACGCCACTGACTGTCGACTCTATTACTGCTGAGCTACCTGCTCAATCCAATGACAGCTAGGGACAGAATTATCCTGTGATAATCGAACGGCGGCGAAGCTGACTGCTCATAGTCTACAAAGTCGAAATACCAAATTCCTTGCTTATTTGTAGTGAGTATAGCCTTTGCTGCCTCAAAAAATGGTGGCTGATCCTGCGGCCAATAGGCCAATGGCTTCGTAACATGTTACTTGTATAGGACTTACAAATTAGCGTCCTCGCTGAGGCAAACGCCCGGTGTACGAAAACGCCTTGTGCGCGAAGTGCAAGCACTCTTGGATCAGGAACCAGGATGTGTTGACGCAGCGTCGGATGTTTTCCTATAAGCCTCGCATCTTCTGAGATATTTAGTGTCCCCAACCCATCCCTACACCAAATTCCGAGCAAACCCATGCTCAGACAAACTAGAGGAATTTGGCTCGCGACATTAGCCATAGTCGCTATGTCGGTGGGGATCGTCCGCGCGCAGCAGTTCGTTTCACCGGGGGCGCAAACATTGCCCTACGGCGGGTTACCAGCGCTGCGCGTTGCCCCAGATGGAGCCGTTCATCTGGACGGCCCGGGTGCTCAATACTCGCAGCCCGCCTATGCTGCCCAGCCGCGACCCGTCGCGATCACATCGCCGACAGGCGGTCGATTTTCCAACTGGCTTTATAACGATCCGGTACCCTGGCAGTATAACCACCGGCATGGATTCTTTGGCGACTTCCTTTACTTGCGCCCCCGAAATGCGGAAGTCTCTTATGCGCTTCCGATCGATGGCGTGGTAGCCTTGGGTAGCGAAGTACCCATAGGACCGGTGGCTGTGGTCGACCAAGATTATGAACCCGGTTTTCGTGCTGGAGGAGTAGTCCGGCTCACTGACGGCGCGAGTATTCGGGGCATGTATTCCTACTTTCGCAGCAGTGCCTCGGACACGGCAACCATTCTGCCCCCCAACGTGATTCGCTCGTTAGTCACGCATCCCAACGTCGCGAATGCCGCGACCGACACACTCGACGCTCGGGCACAACATGATATTGATTTTGATCTAGTAGATATCGATTATCGCGGTTTGATCCTTGGTTGCGAGTCGTGTACCGACTGCAAATGCGCGATCGTGGTTAACGGAATTATCGGTGGACGTTACGCGACGCTCGACCAACAATTTAGCTCCAGTTTCGAGGTAATCGGAACGCGCACCGTTGATACGAGCGTCGACTTCGACGGTGGCGGAATCCGCTTAGGTGTCGAAGCCGAACATCATGCCACCACGAACGGCTTTTACGTTTACGGCAGCGGGATCACGAATCTGATGGTCGGCGAATTCACGGCCAGCTATCGTCAGGCGCATTCGAACAACGGCCAGGAGGCCTTCGCGAGCTGGAAGGCGGGGCGCATCGTGCCGACGATAGATCTTGAACTAGGGCTAGGCTGGGTCGGACCGAGACGACGACTAAAGTTCTCGGGAGGCTATCTGGTGAGTACCTGGTTCAACGTCGTGAAAACGGATGACTTTATTCGAGCAGCGCAGACCAGCAATTATGACGATCTCAGCGGCATTCTCACGTTCGACGGCTTAGTCGCCCGCGCCACCTGGGAATTCTAGAGCCCCCCTGCTTAAGGGCTCTCTTCTATTCGCCTGAAATAGCGAAAATCCTTGCCTCGCCCGCATCCTCAATTTAGGATAGCAGATTGGCCCGCGTCGTCCTTGCGGAGCCGTTCGGAACAGGCAAGATCCCAATAATATCACTTGATTGACCGCTTCGTAGAGGGGGGGCTCGCCTGACGGTGCGCCAGAAACTGATGCTGCGCTGGAATGATCTGTTTGCTAGTCGATTGTCAAAGGGGTTACGGCGAAAGCGGCGACAAGACTCTTTGCGTATGCGCCGACTCCGTGTCGAGGCGCTCGAAGACCGGCGCATGTTGGCAACCATCACGGTTACATCGGCGGCCGACAATCTTGATCCTGATGACCTAATCACGCTTCGCGAAGCCATTCAAGCCGCGAACATGGACATGAGCGTCGATGGCTCGACCGCTGGCAACGGAGCCGACATCATTGACTTTGCTGCGACGCTAAACGGGGATACCATTGTTCTGGCGGACCAGGAACTGGAAATTACTGAGACGCTAAGTATCGATGCAACAAGTTTGTCCTCGGGGATTACAGTCGATGCCAATCTGGGATCGCGCATTTTCAACATCTCGGCTACCGAAGGCGACTATTCTTTTCTAGGCCTGACACTGACTCAAGGTCGCATAACTGGCAGCAATGCAGATCCAGGAGAAAGCACGTACAGCGGTGGCGCGATTCGATCGGTTACGACCGGCAGTCTTGAGATCACTGAAACCTCGATCCTAGACAGCAGTACTTCCGGAGCTTATGCCATGGGAGGTGGGTTGTTTGCCGTTGGTGACGTCACGATTAGTGGTTCCAGAATCTCGGGAAATACTACGGACGGATCGTTTTCCAGAGGCGGCGGGGTTTTCACCGAAGGCCCGCTCGTTATCAATACATCTACGATTAGTGGAAACTTCACCAGTGGCGGCTTCAGTGGTGGCGGAGGATTGGCCACCTACGGATCTCTGATGCTCACTGATTCGACTGTCAATAACAACATCACTTACGGCGACTATTCATCGGGCGGCGGTGTTCGTGTCTCACAGACAGCAATCATCAATCAATCAACAATCAGCGGAAACATAACTGCTGGATTCATGTCGAACGGAGGTGGGGTCGCTTCGTTCGGGGAACTGGCCATTCACAACAGTACGATTGCCGACAATCAAGTTAGTGATGACAGCGCTTCTGGCGGCGGTGTGTGGAATCAGATCGTCATTATTGTTCTGGCAAATGCGTTCGTCGCCAACGGCGAGCACGACGTCGAGATCGCAAACACCATAATCGCCACCAATACGGCATTGGGCGGGAATCCCGATCTTGAATTGAATCACGTAGATCTAGCAGTGCATTACAGTCTGATCGGTGATACCAGCGGACTGTCGATCGGACAAATCAATGCAATCAATTCGGGACCTGGAAACAAGATAAATGTTGACCCGCTACTCGACGCGTTGACCAATAACGGAGGTCCGACTCAGACGCACTATCTAATGACCGGTAGCCCCGCAATCAATATGGGCGACCCTACGGTAACCCAAGCTGCCGACCAATTCGACCAACGCGGTACACCCTTCTTACGAGTGTACGGCGGACGACTCGACATCGGGGCGCTGGAAGTGATCGTCGACGAGGTGGGACCACAAGTAAACGGCTTGCGCATCTTCGGGCATAGTGACTTCGATCTGCTCAATCCTAAGCCGAGCGAAGATGGTCCTACGCCTTGGATAGATCAATTAGTAGTCGAATTTATCGACTTCCCAGTACGTGATATTGTTTTTACCGACGGGGCGCTTAACACTGCGTTAGCAGAAAACGAAGCCCTCTATTCAGTAGTTGGCGATCGATGGGGAAATATCTCAATTCAATCGGCTCAGATCATCGCTTCTTCCATTGCCGTCGGTCAACCGGCATCGGCCACAGTACTGCTGACTTTCTTCGAGCCGTTGCCCGACGATCGGTTTACGTTCACCGTATTCGATAGCATCACCGATCCAACGGGTAACAATCTTGATGGCGAGAGCAACATTGTACCTCCCATCAACTTCCCATCTGGCGATGGAGTACCTGGTGGCGATTTTATTGTGCAGTTCGTCGTCGATTCGCGTGCTGAAATTGGCGCGTGGGCTGCCGGGTCGGTGCTGATCGACGCTAACGGTAATTTCATTCTTGACCCTGGCAGTTTCGGCATTCCCAATGGAGATCTGGCCTACCGCATTGGCTACGGGTCCGATTACATTTTCGCGGGTAAATTTAGCGTTCGAGATATCTACAAGAAAGTCGAGGAAGGTGAGGCGGTAGCTCTAAATGGCGTACTACAGCCCATCGCTACTGGCTTTGACACGATCGCTGCCTATGGACGCGTCTCTGGTAACCAGTACCGTTGGTTGATCGACACCGACGACAATGGCGTCGCGGACAAAACATACTTCGAGCCAGTTGGCGCCGGCATCAACGGCTATCCTGTGGCAGGCGAATTCGACGGGAACCACGAAAATGGTGATGAAGTCGGACTATTCGACGGTAAATTTTGGTATTTCGATACCGACCACGACTTTAACGTCAGTGACGAGACTCCCGTGCAGGCGCTGGACTACAGCGGCTTTCCCATCGCGGGTGACTTCGATGGCGACTTTATTGATGAGAAAGACTTCCTAGTACAAGCGCTGGTCGATCATGATTTCGACGGCGACGATGATGTCGCGACCTACATTGCCAGCAGCGCCGGTGGCAACCTCTTTTCTATTGACATCAACGAAGCAGATCCTGGCGACCCCATCGAAATCGACGGCATAGCCGACTTCTCGTTCCGTGTTGGATCGCCTAACACTGGCGGCTTTGGGTTTCCTGGCGCTCGTGAACGTCCCGTAGCAGCTGATTTCAACGGAGATGGCATCGACGACTTTGGTCTGTGGGTTCCCGACGGAATTGTTCCTGTGCCTAACGAGTTGAGCGAGTGGTATCTGCTGCTTTCGGGCGACGATCCCTTTACCGTAAATGTAGAAGAATCCGTTTTAGACCGTATTCAGGACGGTCCGCTAAATGGCTTTGTGCCATTTTCACCTGAGCCGTTTGGCAATGATCTCTACGCCCAGTTTGGCAATACCTTCTCATTGCCGATTGCAGGAAATTTTGATCCGCCGTCACCGATCGGCCCTGGTGGATTTGTTGCGAAGGTTCCGAGTAACCCGCCGATAATCGTGCCTCAAGTCACGGTACCGACGGTGGATCCAGTGGAAACACCGCCGATCGTCAAAGTCGAAGTTGAACCTGCAGATCCAGTTGTGCCCAAGGTTGAAGAGCAGCCACTTGAAGAAGAGCCCGTGACAGTTGCGGCAGCAGTTCAAATTATTGAGGAGAAGGATCCCGAAGTCTCCTCGGAACTTCAGCCTAGCGTTGAAACAGCGGCGCCTAAAACTGAAGAGGTCGTTGAAGAGACCATTGAGAAGGTTGTCGAGCCGGTCGTAGTAAAGGCTAACGTAGAGATTGTGGAGAAAATCGAAAAGCCACAACCGTTGCCTCCTGTGGTAGAGGAGCCCGAGCAAATTGCTCCTCCACAGCCAGTACTTGTTGAGAACAAGGTAAAAGAGTCTGCTCCTCCTGTAATAGTAGCGGCCGTGCAGGAGCCTACGAAGCCGGAACCGAAGGTCGTGCCCCCGGTCGAGTCTGTGGTTGTCGAGATTACTCCCGAATTACCTATCGAAGAAATCACCGTTGCCCCGGTCGAACCGATCATACCCACGTATTCTCGCAGTCGAGTAAGATCAATAAGCTACGGCGGAAGCCATAACGTAGTGAAAGTGTCGACATCTAGCGGCCCACTGGAAAAAGTAATTCCTGTGGAGATCCCAGAACCCGTTATCGTCGCGATGGAAGTGGAAATTCCCACAGCTTTGGAAATTGTTGAACCACCCAAGGTGGAAGTCGTAGCTGCTATTCAGGCGCCTGAGCCCAAACCTACGCCTGCTCCAAACGTCAACGAAGAGACGGATGACTCAGAGTTGTCCGCTGAGCCGCCCGCGAAGACTCCTACTTCACAGCAGTCGAAGGTCGAAGAGGCCGAATCGCCGCCACAAAATACGGCGACTGATAATCTGCCAACCGCTAAGAAAACGCGCAGCAGGACTCGGACATTGATTTTCAGTCACAGCCAGCGAACGGTAAGCATGGATGAGTCGACGGACACCGGCGTAGCCCAAGCCGAGCAAAGCACAGCATCGACCGACGCTGCCTTTGATGATCCCGCGGGGTTAACCTTTAGCCGAGTAGATGCAGAAGCGGTAAGTCTCTTGGTCCAGCACGATCAGGATGCGGCAGAAGAATCTGAAGGCCGTAATCATCGCGGCCTAACGCTGGCCTTGGCCGATGGACTAAATCACTTGTAGCCTAAGTCGACAGCTTCTTCGTCGCTGGATTCACGACGCGTTCTAACGATGAGCCAGCAAACTGTCGGTCTCCATGCGACAGATCTCGATCGCATCGCGGGCTAGCTCACAGGCCAAAGGACCAGGCTCTGTTTCGCCTTTCACAACTTTGGCAACATGGCCGAGCTCGGTAGCAAAAGCGTTCATCGGGTCACCGTCTCCAAGCTCTGGATGAATTGAGTTGCCCTCGGTGTCGAACAGTGTGGGCGGGCAAAGATAACGGGCCTGGTCGCCTCCCTCAGATTTTGTCACAGAGAAGTAAAACGCCAGAGTCGCCCGCTCTAACTGGATTTCGAATCCATGTAAGAACGTTCTGGCTTGCTGCGCGATTGCTCCAGAAACGGCGTGTACTGCTAGATTCCTATCCTCGAATTCGAAGAGGGTATTCCAATGTTCCGGCAGAGAGTTTCGCTGGGAGCCGCGCGTAGTGACACCGATCGGCATGCCAAACGCTAGGCGGATGAAGTGCGCATCGTGAACGTGCAAATCGAGCATCGGTCCGCCAATCGCCTCAGCAGACCAAAAGTGTGGCAGCCAAGGCGGATCGGAAATCACCCGTTTGAACGAACCTCCCACTACTCGACCGTACTCTCCGCTCTGGATTACTCGCAATGCCCAAGCGTACTCAGGGTTGAAGGGCAGCACATGACCGATCATCAGTTGCTTATCGGCCGTTTGCGCCGCCGCGAGCATCCGGTCGCAATCGTCGACCGACATCGCCATCGGCTTTTCGCAGAAAGCGTGCTTGCCAGCTCGAAGCGCCGCAATTGCTACTTCGGCATGTGCAGCTGGGGGAAGAGTAATGTCCACCAAGTCGACATCTGCGTCGGCGATCAGGTCGTCCGGCGATTCGTAAGTCGCGACTCCCGAGAGATCCATCTGCTCGCCCGGCGGACCGAAATTTCCTTGGATGTCCGTCCAGTCGCCCGCAAGCCGTTTGGTGTTCTGTTCGCAGATAGCGACGACTTTGACGCCCGAGAGCTTTCGATAGCTCAGATAATGCACCATGCCCATAAAACCGAGGCCGATGATTCCAACTCGCGTCATGACGACACCCCGCAATCCGCGCCGCGCGACTTCTTGATTCGTTTGAGCAGCGCCACCGCTCCGCCAATCTCCGCTTTTTGCCTATCGGGCTCCTGGGGAATCTCGCGCTCGATCGTAAGCGGTCCAGAGTAGCCAATCTCGTCGAGCGTCTTGAGATATTCATCAAAGTCAACCGCCCCTTCACCCAATGGCATTTCCTGCCCCCATGTTTCTCCGGGTTGGTCCGACCAGTTGGCGTCTTTGCAATGAATGCTGCGAACGTAGGGGCCAATCTCTTTCAGCGCCGGAATCGGCTCGCCACAGCCATAGAGTATCATGTTCGCCGGATCAAAATTCACGAACAGATTCTGCCGATCGACCGCTCTTAAAAACTTCAAGAGTACGTCGGCAGGTTCTTGGCCTGTTTCGAGATGGATGTTGATCCCTTTCTGCGCCGCGTAGTCGCAAGCCTCGCGCGTGGCTTCAACTGTAGCGCTGAATTCGGAATCGGCAGGGTCGTGCGGCACGCAACCAATGTGCAAGCCCGTAGCATCGACTTTAAGCGATTCAGTAAAGTCGATAATACTCTTCAGCTCTGCAAGCCGCTCCTGCCTTGTGGTAGCGGGAACTATGCCGATCGTTTTAGCGACGGTCGGAATGTCTGCATAACTCTCGCCCTCGAACCCGGCAAAAACAACCGTCACTCGCAAACCGAGCGACTGCAATCGCGCCGAAAAATCTTGCACAGCTGCAGGTGTCCGCGCACCGAGACTTGGCACGTGCAGGTGAATCGTCGTCACGCCTAATTCGTGCGCTACATCCAGGTCGACACCAAGCCCTTCGTCAATGCTGGCGAAGACACCAAGCGGCCACTTCTCTTGGGAGCTGTTCATGGGAGGAAAGCCTCGTCGTTCTGTTACGGGATTTTAAATCGCGTGCAGGTATTAAAACCTTTGCTCGATCGACTTAATATCTTCTCGTTCGACCGCCCCGCTGGCAAGAACCTGCTAATCACGAGCTACTCGCTGCGGACCCACGGGTCAAAAACATGCCGTTTACCGGTGAATTTCTGGATTAACTATCCGTCGGAAATTGATTTCAAGAATAGTTTTCGCGGACGAGATCATTGAAGTTACGTCAATGCGAAGTTCGAAATGCAGATTGCCACCCTATTAAACCCACGTCAATCGGGTATGATCCGGGCAGAGACAACTCTGATGAGCTTCATTCTGTGGAGGTAGCCCGATGAGATTTCTGATCTTAGTAGCCGGCTTGATGTTAGCAGGCCTCCCCGCGACAGCACTGGCTGAGCGCGGCATTCCTAGCCAAGCGCGACTCGCCGAAATGGGTTTATCCGGCATGGTGATCCTCTCCGACCAACAGGCCGATTCGATCCGCGTCTATGGCAGTGTGCCCAACCGCTGGGGCAACCTCTACCCATTCATCAAAGGCGTCAGCAGGCTGCAACCCCAGCTGAGATACAGTCCTCTCGGGCAACGGGTATTAATTTGGTAGCCGCCAGCTGAGCACAACTGCTTCTGGCATTAGCCGAATACTTGTTCCAGTAGTTCATCGGTCAACCACGAGCCATTCGCCTCATCGTCCTCCTCCAGGCTTGCTTCAGAAGATTCTGCAATAGTCGGTACCAACGGCTGAGTAACGATACTTTCGTTTGAGATGGCGTTCTCAATCGCGGCGGTAGCTACCAGCGGTTGATCCTCTAGGATTAGTTCTTGCTCAGTAGAGGTATCCTCAGCCAGCTCGACTGCCAATGCCAAGTCGGCCAACTCGCCACTAGTCAGCAAAGGCTCAGCAGCAAGCGGCGCAGAAGCCGCCGCCACGATCGATTCCGCGATGCCGTACTGAGATTGCCACACAACAAGGTCGTCTCGATCAACATCGAGGTCGTCGTCGGCGTCGCCGTCGGCCTTGTTGGCATTAGGAGACAACGTTCCGAACCCACGTTGCCAAGCTAAGAAATCGAAACCATCAACCGTGCCGTTAACGTCGAAATCGGCCGAAGGCGCCGTCTGTAGTTCAAAGGCTCCAATATCGATGTTTGATACGATTCGATCGAACGGAGCTCCGCGTTGGTCGTACAGCGGTACACCACCCGAACCCGCGACCGCAGTATCGTCGCCCACGTTGATCGCCGGGCTTCCAACCAGGAGCGCATGTGTTTCAGTCGGCCCCCCGTTATCTAGCAGCGGGCCGAGGAGGGGATCGATCGTTTGATCCACAATATTAAACGTCCAACGAGCCACATTGATGTCGTTTCCAGTGCTATTGACGGTATCCACTACGCCAAAAAAGTCTGCCATATCGGTCGATTGGATGATCCCCAGGCTGTCGCTAGATGGAACCGAATTGTCGACGATGGCAGGTGGCAAGTCGGGAGTACCGGGATTGATGCGGCTACGAATTCCAAACATGTCGCTAGCAATCGCGTAGTCTGGATCATCCTGCACGAATGTCACGTTCAAGTCTGGCGCGGAATCCAATGCTCGGCCAACCACGCTGGCTCCTGTTGCCCACTGAACGGAAATGTTGCGGAACGCAAAAGCTTCCTCGTTGCTGTCGCTAGTGGCGGTAAATCGCAATTCCAAACTGTCTCCTGCAACGCTCCCGGGGATAACAGCCGACAACGTCTGGAACAGATTATCGAGTGTCGTGCCGTTTACCTGCAGAGGATCAGATAGCAACTCCATACTGCCATCTTCCAAGGTGTAGCTCAGGCTGTTCCCTTCGTCCGCGGAGCTAGTAAACAATGGCAAGAAGCCCGCACCGTTAAGCGAATACTCGAAGTTGTAACTATCACTCGCGTCTTCAAAGTCACCCATGGCGGCCATGTCGATCGACACGCTAAGATCGCCACCACTGGAGCCGATCTGATTACCGCCGTTGTCAGTAACGGTTGCGCCCTTGGCGTCGCCAACAAAACTAAAGCTGGCTGCGACGCTGCCTGCGATGTCGGGGCCAGTACCATTGTCATCGCTGTTACCAGCCACAATGGTGTGGTCGAGCGTTACCGTGCCACTATCGGATTGCGCGATGCCGCCCCCTCGGATGCCACCAAGCAGCGTGGGGTCGGAGGTGTTAAGCGTGATTGTACTATGGGCAATGTTGGTGTCGCCCGACCCGCCAAAGACCGATACACCACCGCCATCGCCCCTACCGAGGTTTCCCGAGATTGTCGAACTGATGATGTTAGTGGTCCCGGCATTGGAAACGGCCAATCCCCCACCTCGTCCGGAATCGAAAGCTGTTTTGCCGGCTGAATTGTTCGCGATCGTGCTCTCGGAGATCGTGGTCGTCCCTCCACTGGTCGTTTCCAGATACATTCCACCCCCGCCAGAAGAAAAACCATAGGTGGAATTGCCGAAGACGGTTGTGGCGGAGATGGTCAGCGTGCCGCTGTTAATAGAATACAGTCCACCTCCTTCGCCGTTCGATCCCGCCGTGGTGTTTCCAGAGATCGTGCTGCCTGTAATCGTCGTTGAGCTACCGACTACCGTACTAACAAAGATACCTCCACCCTTACCACCTGAACTGGTCGTGCCGTTGTCGGAAACAACGCTGTCGATGATTGTGGTCATGAATGGACCAGATATGTTTGACGAAGAAACAGCATCGATGCCACCGCCGTTATCGGTGGCCGTGTTGCCCGTTACCACAGAGTTAGACAGGGTAAAATCCTCGCGAGATAGAATCGCTCCTCCGCTGCCGGTTACATTACCCCCGGTCAAGGTGAGGCCACTGATTAGCACACTGTCGTTGCCAGGGTTCGGCATGATGTCGAAGATTCGCGAGTTGCCCCCGCTGGCGTCAATGGTTAGCAGTGAAGAACCAGGCCCGGTTATCGTCAGGCCCTTGTCAATATCCAGTTGACCAAGCGTCAGATTGATTACGCCAGTAACTGAAAAAGTAATCACCTGTCCTTCGCTAGCCGCAGCGATCGCGTCGCGAAGCGATGTATCGCCGTCGACGACGCTCCCGTCCAGTTCGTCGACGAGCGTATCGACGACAAAAAAAGCGGCTGGTATCGGCTGAACTTCCAAGGCCCCCATGTCGATTCGCGCACCAGGAACAAGATCACCATCCGATACGCGGATAAACGGGTCGCCGCGCTGATCGAAGGCAGCCGGATTAAAAACTATCGCAGGATTTCCGGCATCAAGGGCCGGGCTGCCCGCCATCAGCGAATGAGTTTGCGTAAAACCACCGTTATCTGCCAGTGGGCCGAGCAGGGCAGGTTGATTGACGACATTACTACTTCCAGCGGTAACTGAAGTGCCGGTGGTGTCGCCGATCAGACTGTAGCTGACAGATACAGAGCCGCTACCCAGGTACAGGTCGGGGTTGTCACCGTCGTCGGTGTTCCCCGTGACAATCGAGCCTTGGATAACTACCGAGTCGTTGTCGTTCCAGATACCGCCACCATCTTGGCCATTTGCGCCCAGGGTACTATTTCCGAAGACTGTGCTCTGGTTGAGCGTTATCGCGCCAAACGCGAAAATCCCGCCGCCTTTGGTGCCGATGTTGTCGCTGACCGTGCTCCTGGTGAGTACCACTTCGTTAAAGCTAAAGATCCCCCCGCCATATCCGGCCCGGTTGCCGTTAATCGTACTGTTAGTAACTGTCACATCGCCATAGGCAGAAATCCCACCGCCGCGACTGGCCGAATTGCCGCTGACGGTGCTATTGGAGATCGTCAAGCCACTATTAACAAAAATCCCACCGCCATAGGATTGATTGCCATCGGTGTTACTGTCACTGATGATGCTCCTGTCGATGATCAGTGGTGAGACGCCCGAGCTCACCGCGCCGCCCGGCGTTTGGTTGCCGGTTACCCTGCCATTGATAAGTGTCAGGCCAGCCAGGGTCGAGGTGCCCAGATTATCTCCAATATCGAAGATCCGCGACTGGTCATCGGCGTCGATGATCACGTTTTCGTCCAGAGCAGTCGCATCGATCGTGATCGACTCGGTTACGTCGATATCCGTGCCACCCAGTGTAATCGTCTGGCCGGAAAGCGAAGCGTTGAAGAGTACAGTGTCGTGACCGACTGCGTTGTTCGCCGAAATGACGGCGTCCCGCAGACTTCCAAAACCCGAATCGTTCACATTCGTGACCGTGAAACTGGCCAACATCCGTCGGTCTTCGAGTGGCTCCAGCCACAGGCGACGATCGTGTCGCGCGTAACTCTGTGATCGAATACCAGATCGGCGCTTTAGCCATTCGAACCGCTGCATCCGCGACATGGTGGGCTCCCCGGGGTACGCTAGACTAGAAAAGTAGTACCCCTCAGAGTGTCGCCTCAGAACACCAGAGTAAATCCCTACTCCGCCTGGAGGTTATGTGAGTCTAGCCACGCGGTCTACGAAACGCAAGTTTTTCGCGGCTAGCCGCAGTCGATTCACTCGAATGCAGATGCAAACACTTCGTCCACCGCATCTTCCCAGGGGTCCTGGTCGTCAGTGGTCTCGGCCGATGCCTCGGTCGATGTGCTTGTTGATGCGGAGTCTGAGCTGCCTGAGTCTAAGTCGAACTCGTCTGGAAGAACTGAACTCGTAGTGAGAAGTACCAGTGGCGGCGATTGTTTAGCAGAACTGTAATCGGCGTCGCTTTCTCTCGTCTCGGACGCCACAACCACTTGCGCCACATCGGCCAGAGTTTCGCCAGCAAGCGATGGCTCAGCAACAAGAGGCGCAGAAGCCGCCGCGACGAGTGGCGCAGCAGTGCCGTATTGCAACTCCCACACGTCAAGGTCCGCATTGTCAACGTTGGTATCGATATTGGCATCGCCATCGCCATGCACAGCCGTGCCAGTCGTACCGAAGCCGAGTTGCCACTTCAGGAAGTCGAAGCCGGAGACAACACCGTCTAAATCGAAATCGGCCGACACGGCGCCACTCTCCACGGCACCAATATCGATCTGCGCACCCACAACCCGAGCGAACGCAAAACCTCGCTGATCGTAGGCCGGTGGTGAAGCAACGGCTGGGTTACCCCCGTCAATCGCCGGGCTGCCAGCCACCAGCGCATGGGTGAGCGTCGGCCCGCCGTTGTCGGCCAGTGTGGTGTTGAGGATCGAGGCCAGCGCCGTCGGGTCGGTGCCGTCGGAAGTGGCCGTGATGTCGCTCGCCCCGGCAGTCGCGCCGTCCAAGGCTTGAGCCGTAGTCTGGCTGCTATCGCCGATGAGGTTGAAATCGTTGAGGTTGACGGTGCCGTAGATCTCATTGCCGACGCTTCCCGAGTTGCCTGTCACCAGCGAATGACTCAGCGTGAGAGTAGACCCAAAATTGCTGATGCCGCCCCCATATCCGAACACCCCAAAGTTATTAGCGATGTTGCCCGTGATCGTCGTGTGCTTGATGTTGGCTACACCGTAATTTAAGATTCCGCCACCACTGTACTCTGCTACATTTCCCGAAACTGTGCTATTGGTGATACTAAGCGTGTAATCGCCGTTGTAGATGCCAGCGGCAAAATTCCCGGAGGAGTTTCCCGAGATGGTACTATCGGTGATTGTGAGTTGTGCATAATTGCTGATCCCCCCGCCACGTTCTTCCGCGGAATTCCCCGAGACGGTGCTACTGGTAATCGTCAGCTGCTCATTGTTGAAAATGCCGCCCCCAGCGTACGCCGAACCGCCGGTGATTGTAAGGTCGGAGATCGCCACCGGGAACTGGCTTTCTGTGTCGCCGTCGTCGATGTTGAAGACCCGGCTGGCGTAGTTGGCGTTGATTGTCAGTTGACTCGCGCCCGTACCGGTAATGGTCACTCCGTCGGTGATCGCTAATTCCGTGCCGCCGAGGGTGATTGTCTGCGGCGTGGCAAACACGCCCGCCGTGTCGAACGTGATGATGTCGGGGCCGATACTAGCATTGGACAGTTCGATCGCCTCGCGGAGCGAAAGATCGCCCGGCAAGGTGTTGGCGTCGCTCTCGTCGGCCGTAATGTCTACGACAAACACAGTGGGCAGATGTTCGAAGGCTCCGATATCGATTGCAGCGCCAGTTACGCGTGGAAAACCGCTACCGCGTTGGTCTTCATTAGGTGGACCAACAAATAGTGGATCGCCAGCATCGAGGGCCGGGCTACTGGATGGCAGGGCATGTGTCTGCGTCGGTCCGCCGTTGTCGGCCAGGGTGGTATCGAGAATCGACGCCAGCGCGGTTGAGTCGGTGCCGTCACTAGTGGCCGTGATGTCGTTAGCGCCGGCGGAGACTCCACTCAGGGCCTGAGCCGTAGTCTGACTGCTGTCACCAAGCAGGTTGTAGTCGTTCAGGTTAGCGGTGCCGCTAGACTCGCGGTGGATTTCGTTGCCTTCGTTCGTAGCCGTATTGCCGGAAATGATTGAGTGGCTGGCAGTGACCGAGCCACTGACCACATGGATGCCACCTCCCTTATTACTGGCAGTATTGCCCGTAATGGTACTATGGGAGATCGCAGTGGAACCGCCGCCAACTCCGTAGTTGCGTACTCCTCCCCCAGAATCACCGGCATGATTTCCGGAGATGGTGGAGTTGGTAATCGTGAGTGTTCCAGACCGATTGAAGATGCCGCCGCCCTGTTGATGCAATGCGGTGTTGTTTGAAATGGTGCTGTCGATAACATGAAGCACACCGAAGTTGATAATCCCACCGCCGGCAAAAATGCTTGTTGTCGTGGCCGTGTTGCCATCGATCACCATGCCGGTGAGCGTTGTGGTTGCCGCCGCCTCGACGCGGATTCCGCCACCGGCGTCTGCGTTACCACCGCTGAACGTGAGCCCGCTAATGTTCACGGTGCCGCTGCTGATCTGCAGCACACGTGAGCTACCACCGGCATCGACGGTAAGTTGATCAGCGCCGAGGCCAGTGAGTGTGACACTATCGCTGATCGATAGCTGGCCGAGTGTCAAATTTATCGTTCCGCCGCTTAGCGCTGCGTCGAATGTGATCGTGTCGGTGCCGATGCTGCCATTGGCCAATCCAATTAGCTCACGAAGACTACGGTCGCCTGCGGAGTAGTCACCATCGTTTTCGTCAACGATCGTATCGACGACCAATGGGAAAGCGAATGCAACCGTTTGTCGTTCGTAGGCGCCGATGTCGATCGTGCCGCTTTCGCGGACGAATGGCGCGCCGCGCTGGTCGTTGGTTGGGGGCGAGGCAATGGCTGCGTTGCCTGCATCAATGGCCGGACTGCCGGCGACCAACGCATGGGTTTTGGTCGGTCCGCCGTTGTTGGCCAGTGTGGTATCGAGAATCAAAGCCAGCGCCGTCGGATCGGTTCCGTCGGAGGTAGCCGTGATGTCGTTGACGCCGTCGGCTACCCCAGAGATCGCTTGGGCCGTGGTCTGGCTGCTGTCGCCGATGAGGTTGTAATCGTCGAGAGTCATTGACCCCCAAAGCTCATTTCCGGTGGTCGCCGAGTTGCCGGAGACGAGGGAGTGACTGACTGTGACTGTGCCATTGCTTCTGGAAATGCCGCCGCCCTCATTCGCTGCTGAATTGCCAAAGATCGTACTGTGACTAACGTTGACAGTCCCGTTGCCTTCCATCGCAATCCCACCGCCATCATCACCGTTGGTCGTGTTGCCAGAGATCGTACTGTTACTAATGTCGACGACCCCAGCTCCGCCCATCCAAATCCCACCGCCATCATCACCAGCAGCCGTATTGCCGGATATCGTAGTTCCGGTAATAGTTCCACCTAAGAGGAAGAGTCCTCCCGCATCATCCCCGGCGTAATTATTGGAGATCGTACTATCGGCAATTGTCAGAGTATTTGTATGGTTGCTGTGGTAGATACCGCCACCATCAGCGACGGAACTGTTGCCGGTGATCGTGCTACCAGTCAGGGATAGATTACCGATGCCCGCAATGCCTGCGCCACTGCCATTGCCAACGGTCGTATGGTTGTTGGAGATGGTGCTGTGGTTGATCGTCAAATCGCCAAAACTCCAGATACCGCCACCGGCGATGAAGCCGCTAGATGTCGCCGTATTTCCTGTGACGACCACATCAGAAAGTGTGGTAGTCACACCATAGTCGTTACGGATGCCACCACCTTGGTCTGCATTACCCCCGCTGATCGTGAGCCCGCTGATATCGACCGTGCCGCTAGTGATCTGCAGCACGCGCGAATTGCCGCCGGCGTCGACGACTAGTTGATCGGAGCCGAGGCCAGTGAGCGTGACACTTTCGTTGATCGAGAGCTGGCCTTGTGTCAGATTAATGGTCTCACCGCTTAGCGCCGTGTCGAACGTGATTATGTCCGCGCCGGCGTTGGCGTTGGCTAGTTCTAGCGCCTCACGCAGCGAGAGATTGCCGGCGGTGTAGTCGCCGTCGAAAACATCCGAGGTGGTGCTGACCACGAGCCCTCCGCCGGGGATCGTGGCGTCGTCGAATTCATAAGCGCCAACATCGATCCGTCCGAACTGCACCCGTGGGAAGCCCGTGCCGCGCTGGTCTTCATTAGGTGGCTCCGCGAACAGCGGATCCCCCGTGTTGATCGCCGGGCTACCGGCTAGCAGGGCATGGGTAAGCGTTGGTCCGCCGTTGGCGGCCAGTGTGGTGTTGAGAATCGAGGCCAAGGCGGTCGAGTCGGTTCCGTCGGACGTGGCAGTGATGTCGTTCGCGCCGGCGGAAACTCCACTCAGAGCTTGGGCCGTAGTCTGGCTGCTATCGCCAATCAGGTTGTAGTCGTTGAGATTAGCCGTGCCACCGTCTCGATAGATTTCATTGCCTAAGCCGGTAGCCGAATTTCCTGAGATGAGGTTGCCAGAGAGTGTCAGCGAGTCGATGGTGTAAATACCGCCGCCATTTTGAGTGGCGGTATTGCCGGTTATGGTGCTGCTGGTGACGGTCATCGTTTGTTCGTTGCTTATGCCACCGCCATAGGTTGCCGAGTTACCTGAAAGTGTGCTATTGGTGATGGTCGCCATACCTTCATTGTAAATGCCTCCGCCGTAAATCGCCGAGTTACCCGAGATGCTGCTGCCGATGACCGACAGGATATCATCGTTGAAAATGCCACCGCCACTATAGGCGGAGTTGCCCGAGAAGGTGCTGCTGTTGATGGACAAAGTGCCAGAGTTGTAGCTGGAAACACCTCCCCCATTATATGTTGCCGTGTTTCCGCTGACCGTGCTGCCGGCAATCGACAGAGTAGCTCCGTCGTAATTGTAAACGCCCGCTCCATTATTCGTGGCCGTGTTCCCGCTGATGGAGCTGCCGGTGAGAGTGAGCTGCTCCTTATTAATTATGCCTCCGCCGTCGGTGGCTGACCCGCCAGAAATGGTAAGATCGGATATCGCCACCGTGATCAGGCTCCCCGCTGCATCATCGACGTTAAAGACCCGGCTAGCGTTGTTGGCGCTGATCGTCAGCTGATTCGCGCCCGGCCCGGTGATGGTCACCGCGTCGGTAATTGCCAGCTCCGTGCCACCCAAGGTAATCGTGCCGGTTGTCGAGAAGTCGATCGTATCGGCGCCCGCCGTATTGTTGGCGTCGAAAATCGCCTGGCGCAAACTGCCCGGCAGATCACCCGGCGCCGCGACGGCGCCGTCCGACAGATTGCTCACGGTAAAGGTGGCCAACATCCGCCGATCTTCCAGCGGCTCGACCCGCAATGGGCGATCGTGGCGAGAGGTGGCCTGGTTACGACGAAGGCGGGATTGGCGGCGCAGCCAATCGAAGCGAGTCATGCGCGACATAGGGGGGGATCTCCGTAGGCGAATTCAATAGGAGTAACAGCGCCATGCGGCGGGCAAGTGCCGCGAGAAGCAGAGCCAGGATCCTCCTGGGGCTGCCACGAGTCTAGCCACGGGGACCGTCAAACGCAAGTTTTTCGGCCATTTTGTGCCTATGTCACTAAAGCACCGAGGCAAACACTTCGTCGGCAACTTCCTCCCAGGAATCGCGTTGCTCCGCTTGCTCTGATTCTTCGCCAACGGAATTGCTCGAGGAATTTTCTCTTAATAGATTTGCGCCTGCATTTGTAACACCGGTTGGTTCAGAAGCAAAAGTCTCTAGCGCCGGCTGTTCTGTTTCACTATCGCTAGTGTCAAACATTTCATCGGTTTCTTCCGCCAACAGAATGGCTTGTGCAACATCAGCAAGATTCGCATTTGTAAACAGAGGCTCAGCAGCAAGCGGCGCGGCAGCCGCCGCAACGAGTGGCGCAGCAGTGCCGTATTGCAACTCCCACACGTCAAGGTCCGCATTATCAACATCGGTATCGAAGTTGGCATCGCCATCGCCGTGAACTGCCGTGGCGGTGGTGCCAAAACCGAGTTGCCACCGTAGGAAATCGAAACCAGAAACTACACCATCCAGATCAAAATCGGCCGATTCGTTCTGTCGTTCGATGGCTCCGATATCGATGCGGCCTAATGCAACTCGGGAGAATCCGGCGCCGCGTTGGTCGAAATCGGGTGGCGTCGTAAAGCTTGGGTCACCGGCGTTGATCGCAGGGCTACCGGGCTGTAGAGCGTGTGTTTCTGTTGGTCCACCATTATCGGCCAGAGGGTCGAGCATCGGGTTGGTCACACCCGTTTGATCGCCCGTTTGATTGAAGGCGCCTATGTCGTTGCCACCACCGATGAGGTTGTAACCCAGCGACACAAAGTTGTTAAGCGCAGCATAGGAGTAGACATCGTCGTCGGCCAAATTGCCGGAAATGATTGACGAGCGAACGTCAGTTCGTGTCTGGGCATCAGCGTAGGACGAGACACCGCTACCGTACCCTGGATCTCCATCGTAGCCGATCGCGCTGTTAAGCGTGACCGTGCTGTGATCGATAAGCAGGAATCCTCGGAGATTGTAAATCGCGCCGCCATTGGCGCCCGTGTTGCCCGAGAGAGTCGAATTCGTAATGGACGAAGTCACAGCGTTCGCGTAACCGAACCACAGGGCACCGCCACCCTCTTCGATAGTCGTGTTCCCGGAAATGGTGCTTGAGGTAATTACCATTTCGCTCAACGAACTTCCTACGCCGCCACCGCCAGTTTGAGCATGATTATCTGTAATCGTACTGTCGGAGATTTCTAATTTGAGAACGTCGTAGGTGTAGACGCCTCCTCCTCTTTGATCGGCAGTATTTCCGCTGAAGGTGCTGTTCTCGATGGTAATAGTGCCAGCTTCGTAACTAAAGATTCCCCCTCCCGGTCCATTCACAGTCACGTTCCCTGTGAACAAGCTATTCGTAACCGTCAAATCACCGGCATAAGCTTTGAGGATACCACCGCCTCCGTCAGCCGTATTCCCAGAGATCGTACTGCTGTTGACTTCCACAGGCCCGTTCGCCCAGATACCGCCGCCCAGTCCGCCGGCCGAATTCCCTGAAATAGTACTGTCGGAGATTGTCAAATCGCCAGCGCTAATTATGCCGCCGCCGTTATTATTACCCGTCGTGGTTCCGCCGCTGATCGTCAGCCCGCTGATATCGACCGTGCCGCTGGTGATTTCGAGAACACGCGAATTACCGCCGGCATCGACGGTCAGTTGATCGGCGCCCAGACCGGTGATGGTGACGTCGTCGGAGATTTCCAATTGGCCTAGGGCGGCTTCAAGGTTGATCGTGCCAAGGGCCAACGCACCGGCAAAACTCACGCTATCGGCACCGGGGTTGGCATTGGCTAATTCCAGCGCTTCGCGAAGGCTGAGGTCGAGTACCGAGTGGTCGCCGTCTAATTCGTCGTCGAGCGTGTCGACCACCAGGGACAAGTTTTGCACTTCGTAGGCGCCGATATCGATCGTGCCGAATTCACGGACGAATGGTACACCGCGTTGGTCGTTCGCTGGGGGCGCGCCGGCGTTGCCCGCATCAATCGCCGGACTACCGGCAACCAGAGCGTGCGTCAACGTCGGTCCGCCGTTGTCGGCCAGCGTGGTATCGAGAATATCGGTAAGTAATGTCGGGTCGTTGCCATCGCTGGTGGCGGTGATGTCGGTGCCGACGGGGACAGTAAAACCAGAAAATGCTTGTGAATTATCGTTGGTGCTTTCGCCCAGCAGGTTGTAGTCATCAAGAGTAATGGTGCCGCTTAGTCGGTGGATTTCACTGCCAGTGGAAGCCATGTTGCCAGACACGATGGTGTGACTGAGCGTTAACGTGGACGCATAAGCGCGGATACCGCCACCGCTAGAGTTGGTCGAATTGCCGGTGATCGTACTGTAAGAGATGTTGGTTTCATCACTATCGTATTCGTAAATGCCACCGCCGCCGGTGTTGGCCGTATTGCCGGTGATCGTGCTGCCAGTGATGTTGGTCGTGCCATAATTCACGAACAGACCGCCACCAGTGGTATTGGTCGAATTTCCCGAAATGGTGCTGTCGGTGATCGTCACCGTGCTACTTGAACCACCGAGAATACCGCCGCCGCGGGCAACCGACGTATTGTCACTGATTGTGCTGCTGTTGATGTTGGTGTTCGATCCGGAGATCGTGTAGATGCCACCGCCTATCACGTTAGTATTTAACGCCATATTGCCGCTGACCGTGCTTTGGTCGATCGTTAGATCGCCGTCATTGAGGATGCCACCTCCGCCAAGTTCGGGACCCCCTACGGCTGCCGTGACCGAATTGCCGGTGATGACCATAGCGGTGAGCGTGGTGGTGGCTCCGTTCTCATTGCGCAATCCCCCCCCGCTGTCGCTGCTGCCGCCGGTAAGGGTGAGTCCGCTAATGTCGACCGTGCCGCTGGAGATGAGCAGCACACGCGAGTTGCCACCGGCGTCGACCGTGAGTGTACTGGCGCCGAGGCCCGTGATCGTTACGTCGTCACTGATGATGAGTTGGCCCAGGGCGATCTGTAAGTTGATTGTCCCAGACAGGCCGCCATCAAACGTTACTGTATCGGCACCCGGGTTGGCATTAGTGAGTTCGAGCGCTTCCCGCAAGCTGAGGTCTAAAGCTGAGAAATTGCCGTCGCTCTCGTCATCGAGCGTATCGACCACCAGATTGAGCGTTTGCAGTTCGTAGGCACCGATGTCGATCGTGCCGCTTTCGCGGATGAAGGGTCCCCCACGCTGATCATTAGCCGGTGCTCCCGCGATTCTGGGATCGCCACCATTCAACGCTTGGCTGCCGGCGAGCAAAGCGTGCGTTTGCGTCGGCCCGCCGTTGTCGGCGAGCAGGTCGAGCATCGGATCGGTGCCGGTAATATTATTCGCACCGTTGATCGTTGCTCCCGTGGTGTCTTCAATCAAACTCCAGTCTGCGTCGACGGTGCCGCTGATATCAAAGTTCGTGTTGTTGGCCACGATCGTATGATCGAGCGTCGTGGAGCCAGTATTGAAGATACCTCCTGTGTTGTCCACGATAGTGCTGTGGCGAACGATCGACGTGTCTCCACTACCTGTGGCGATTGCTCCGCCAATGCTGGCCGCAGAGTTTCCGCTGATTGTGCTTCCGGATACGGTCAGCGTGCCGAAGTTGAAGATGCCACCGATGTCGTCGCCGGCGTAGTTGCTAGCGATCGTGCTATCGGTGATCGTAACGTCACCGCCGAGCACGTTATAGATGGCGCCGCCGTCGTAGGCTGAAGAGTTGCCGGAGAGAGTGCTGCGGTTGATCTCAAGTGTTCCACTGTTATGAATACCGCCACCGCTACCTTCGGTGCCGGTGGTCTCGTTGCCCGAGATGGTGCTGTCGTTGATGGTCAAATCGCCAGCGTTCCAAATCCCACCACCGGCGTCTTTATCGTTTGTGGTAGCCGTATTGCCGGTCACTGCCAGGTCGGTCAGCGTGGTGGTTGCAGCCGCGTCGTTACGAATTCCGCCGCCACGGCCTACGTTGCCCCCGGTAAGTGTCAGCCCGCTGATGTCATTCGCCCCACCTTCGATTCGCAGCACGCGAGAACCACCCCCGTGACTAAGCGTAAGCTGATCGGCGCCAGGACCTGTGATAGTCAGATCCTCGGTAATCACATACACGCCCGCGGTCATGTTGATCGTGCCAGTGGTCGTAAACTCGATCGTATCGGCGCCGGCCAGCGCTTCGGCATCGAAGAGGGCCTGCCGCAGACTGCCAGGCAGATCGCCAGCCGCAGCGACCGCGCCATCCGACAGGTTGCTCACCGTAAAGGTAGCCAACATGCGGCGCTCTTCCAGCGGCTCGACCCGCAGTTGGCGATCGTGGCGAGAGGCAACCTGAGTACGACGAGGGCGGGATTGGCGGCGCAGCCAATCGAGACGGGTCATGCGCGACATGCTGGGGAATCTCCGAAGTCGGTTCAATGAGTGTGGCATCGCCGTGCAGCTAGCGGACGCTGCGGGAGGGAAAGCAGAGCCAGAATCCGTCTGGCAACTCCAAGAGTTTAGCCAGAGGGGCTGTGAAATGCAAGTTTTTCGGCCAAATCAGCGTCAGACACATTAGAGCATCGCGGCAAACGCCTGGTCGGCAACTTCCTCCCAGAAATCGCCATCCTCCGCTTGCTCCGAGTCCTCGCCAACGGAATTGTTCGATGAACTTTCTCTTAAGAGCTTTGCGCCTGTGTTGCTATCACCGGTTAGTTCATTGGCAAATGTCTCAAGCATCGACTGTTCTGTTTCGACACCGCTAGTGTCGGAAACCTCATCTGTTTCTGCCACCAACGCAAGCGCCAGCGCGACGTCAGCAAGATCAGAATTCGCAAACAATGGCTCAGCAGCAAGCGGTGCGGAAGCCGCCGCGACTAGAGGCGCAGCATTGCCGTATTGCAGTTCCCAGATGTCGAGGTCGGCGTTGTTAACGTCCGTATCGAAGTTAGCATCGCCATCGCCATGTACGGCGGTACCTGTGGTGCCGAAACCAAGTTGCCACTTCAGGAAGTCGAATCCGGAAACCACGCCATCCAAATCAAAATCGGCCGATTCGTTTTGTCGTTCGAAGGCTCCGATATCGATGCGGCTCAGCGCAACTCGGGAAAAGCCACTGCCGCGTTGGTCGAGGAGCGGTACGTCGCCCACGCCTGCTACGGCATTCAGATCGCCAGCGTTGATCGCTGGGCTACCGGGCAGCAGGGCGTGCATGGGGGTCGGGCCGCCGTTGTCGGCCAGCACGTCGAGCATGGGGTCGTCGCCAGTGATATTGTCGGCGCCGTTGATGGTCGCGAAACCTGGATTTTCGATCAGGCTCCAGTTGGCCGTGACCGTGCCGCTGAGGTCTGCATCGCCTCCCATAGTGTTCGCGACGATCGTGTGGTCGAGTGTCATGTTGCCATTTGAGCCGGCGACTATCCCGACGCTAAAAAAGCTGGGCCCCGAGTTGCCAGTAATCGTGCTATGCTGGATGACGGTCGTGCCATCGCTCCAGAGACCGCTACCCCTGCTGGAGGCATTAGAGCTCACAAGGGAGTTGCCGGAGATCGTCGTCCCGACGATCGTGAGGTAAGTGCCACTGGCGGTAAGAATTCCGCCACCGTACACTCGAAGAGGATCATTAAGAACGGTGTTGCCGGAGATTGTGCTGCTGGTGATCGTGAGATCGCCGTCGTTCCAGAGACCGCCACCACCTCCCGTACTAGTGCCAGCTGCAGTGGCTGTGTTGCTGGAGATGACCATCTCGGTAAGCGTAGTGGTTGTGCCCAATTCGTTTTTGATCCCACCACCTTGTTGAGCGTTACCACCGCTAATGGTGAGCCCGCTGATGTTGACGGTGCCTTCGCTGATCTTCAATACCCGAGAGTTGCCGCCGGCGTCCACGGTGAGTTCATCGGCCCCTAGGCCAATGATCGTGACGTCGTCGTTGATGGTAAGTTGGCCTAGTGCAATGTCGAGGTTAATCGTGCTGCCCGCGAGTGAAACGTCGAACTCGATCGTGTCGTGATCAACCTGGGCCTGGGCCAGCCCGATTGCCTCGCGGAGGCTCAGATTGCCCGGGGTGTGGACGCCGTCGTTTTCGTCGACGTCGGTATCCACGACAAACGGAAATCGCGCTTGCTCGATGGCGCCGATATCGATCACTCCAATTCTTACACGCTCGAACGGCGCGCCACGCTGATCGTAATCGGGGGGAGACGTAAATCCAGAGTCGCCCGCATTGATCGCGGGGCTGCCGGCTACCAAGGCATGGGTGAGCGTGGGGCCACCGTTGTCGGCTAGGACATCGAGCATCGGGCCCATGCCAGTGATGTTGTTGGCGCCGTTGATGACGGCATCGGTTGTATCTTCGATCAGGCTCCAGTTAGCCGTAACAGCGCCTTCGATGTCGGGACCCGTGGGCGCCGTGTTGTTCGCCACGATCGTGTGATCGAGGGTTAATACAGCGCCTTGTAAGTAGATTCCTCCACCGGAGGCAGCCGAGTTCCCAGTGACCGTGCTGTGCAAGATCGTCGTTGGAGCGTCTTGAATGTCGATCCATCCTCCGCCAAGATCCGCGGCCGAGTTGCCTGAGATGGTGCTATTGGTAATATCGAGGTTACCAAAGCTCCAGATACCACCGCCATCGTCGCCAGCAGCCGTGTTACCGGAAATCGTACTGCCGATAATCGAATTGGTTCCAAGATATATGAAAATACCACCCGCATCATCACCAGCGTCATTGTCGGAGATCGTACTGTCGGTAATGGTGACGCCGCTGCCAAAGGCGTTGCTGTACAAGCCGCCACCATCTCTTACCGAGGAGTTGCCCGTGATCGTACTGCCAACGATCATGAGTGTGCCACCGTTCCAAGCGCCGGCGCCACTGCCAATGCCAACCGTGGTCAAGTTGTTGGCGAGCGTGCTGCTGGTGATCGTCAGATTGCCGTCGTTCCAAACGCCTCCGCCGGCACTATAACTGTTAATGGTGGCTGTGTTCCCCTGGATGAGCATGTCGGTGAGCGAGGTGGTGGCACCAGATTCGTTTTTTATTCCACCGCCTTGGTCGGCGCTGCCGCCGCTGATGGTCAGTCCGCTGATGTCGACCGTGCCGCCAGAAATATGCAACACGCGGGAGTTACCACCGGCGTCGACACTGAGTTGATCGGCGCCTAAGCCGGTGACGGTGACGTCAGCCGAGATTTCTAACTGGCCGAGCGCCATGTCGAGGTTGATCGTGCCCAGGGCCAAGCTGCCGTCGAAGCTGACCGTGTCAGCGCCGGGGTTGGCGTTCGTGAGTTCCAGTGCTTCGCGGAGGCTGAGATCATTAGTCGAATAGTCGCCGTTGGTTTCATCCACAAGGGTATCGACCACGAGACTCTTCAACGATTCGACGGCCCCGATGTCGATGACATTCACAATGCGCGGGAAAGGTACGCCACGCTGGTCGTTGGCCGGAGGCGACGCGACGAGGGGATCACCAGCATCAATCGCCGGGCTGCCAGGCAGCAACGTATGAGTATGCGTTGGTCCGCCATTGTCGGCCAAGGAGCCGAGCAACGGGTCGATAATGCCCGCGCCAGCGGCGCTGCCGATGAGGTTGCCGTTGGCGTCGGCGGTTTGGGCTTCGCTAAGCGTCGTGCCCGTGTTGTCGCCGATTAGGCTAAAGTCCACCATCAAATTTGCCGTTGCCGTAGAGATATCGGGTGCCGAGCCGATATTCTCAGCGACGATGGAGTTGGAAATGGTCACGTCGGCAGAGGCAGAAGCGCGGATTCCTCCGCTGTTGTTGCCACTGTTTTGAGTAACCGTGCTGTGCTCGCTAATGATATCGCCGGAGTTGGACCAAAGCCCACCACCGCTGCCATCAATGCCGCTACTGGAGGTACCATTGGTCGTACCACCGTCACCGGCATGATTGTCGCTAATAGTGCTATTCAAGAGCGTAACCGTACCTGTGCCGGCATAGATCCCGCCCCCATTTCCACCGTCTGCCCCCTCGCCATTCGGATTACCGCCTCCTCCATCTCCACCATGTCCGGCACGGTTGCCACTGATCGTGCTCTGGTAGAGAGTTACTGCGCCGGCGGACGAGTAGATTCCGCCTCCGTGTCCGCTCTGACCTCCATTTCCACCTTGTTCCGCTGGAACATAACTTCCAAAAGTGCCCTGGCCGCCATCGCCAGCTTGATTGCCACTGACGGTGCTCTGGTTAAGCACGATCGTGCCGGCAGAGGTGAAAATGCCACCGCCATGGGAGCCGTTGCCACCTGTGCCGGGAACTCCCGACTGAGCGGAGTTACCCGAGACAACAGTCTGATTGAGTGTCAACGTTCCATCAGATAGAAATGCAATTCCTCCTCCATTACCAGCAGCGCTGCCATTTTGAATCGTCAGCCCGTGTAGGATCAGGTCGCCCGTGGCACTCGAGAAGTGAAGTACCCGCGAATTCTGCTGGGCATCGATCGTAACGTTGTCGGCGAGCGCGGAGGCGTCGATGGTGAGCGTTTCGGTGATCTCGAGTTCGGTACCTGCCAACATGATTGTGCCGCCTGACAATCCGGCATCAAACGTGATCGTATCGGCGCCTACGCTGCCCTTCGCACTGTGGATTGCCTCGCGGAGACTGACGTCGCCGTTGGTGTAATCAAACTCATCATTCGTCGTGGTGACGACGAAGAACGCCGGGGCAAGCGTCTGATGTTCGTAGGCGCCAATGTCGATCGTGCCGTCTTCGCGGACGAACGGCGCGCCGCGCTGATCAGAAATAGGGGGAGCAATGATGCCAGGGTTTCCGGCATCAATCGCCGGGCTCCCAGTGACGAGCGCGTGAGTGAGGGTCGTCCCGCCGTTGTCAGCCAGCGTAGTGTCGAGGATCGAGGCCAGAGGGGTAGGGTCGGTACCATCGCTGGTGGCGGTAATGTCGGTACCGGTCAGCGTGACACCGGTCAGGGCATCACCGGTGGTCTTGCTGTTATCGCCCAAGAGGTTGTAGCCGGTGAGGGTGACCGTGCCGAACGCTGCAACTTCATCCGCAGAGAAGCCACCAGAATTACCTGCCACGAGCGAGTGGCCGAGGGTTAAAGAAGAACCGACAGCGGTAAAGAATCCGCCACCCGTACTTGAGTTGTCTGTAATCGTGCTATGCGTAACGGTCGACATGCCTGCCTTAAGATAGACACCCCCGCCAACACCTCCGGCCGAATTGCCCGAGATCGTACTGTTCGTGACCGTCGCAGTGCCGTCTCTCAAGTAGATCCCGCCGCCGCCGCCGGCCGAGTTGCCCGTAATCGTGCTGTCCGTGACATTCGTCGTACCAACATAGTTGTGGATGGCACCACCATTTTGGCCAGTGGCGGTATTGCCCGAGAGCGTGCTGCTGTTGATGTTTGTTGTGCCTGTGTTGAGGATGGCGCCGCGGTTTGACGAGTTGTTTGAGATCGTGCTGTTGGTGACGGTTGTCGTACCGAAGTAGTTGAAAAAGGCGGCGCCACCGCTGCTGGCGGAGTTGCCCGAGATCGTGCTATCGGTAATTGTGAGGTCCTCTCGACTGTAAATCGCACCACCATTGATAGCGCCGCCTGCGCCGGTGAGTGTTACGCCGTTAATCTCGACGTCGCTCTGCACACCGTTATTGCCGTCGTCGATGTTGAAAATGCGGTTGCCGTTGCCGTGGATAGTGAGTTCAGCGCCAAGCACTTCTGTGATTGTGACGTCTTCGCTAATATCCATTGGTCCAGCGATCAGGAAGATCGTTCCAGTACCTGCCACAATTCCGATTGTGTCGGCACCTGCCGAAGCGTTGGCGTCGAAGATCGCCTGTCGAAGACTGCCCGGCAATTGGCCGAAGGCGGCCACGGGGCCGTCCCCGAAATGGGTCACTGCGAAATTGGCGAGCATCCGCCGGTCTTCCAGCGGTTCGATACGCAAGCGACGATCGTGGCGAGAGGAGTTGTTGTGAGTTCGGTGACGAGATTGGCGCGTAAGCCAATCGAAGCGGGTCATGCGCGACACGGCGATCTCCCCATGTGCAAGACGTACAGCAGAACGTACAGCAACAGAAGTAGAGGGGATTATAAGCGAAACATCGGGTAATAGCGAATAATTGTCCTAAATTCGACGCACCTCGCTTCGTCGCCCCGTCGTTTAGCTGTGTGTCTTAGGCAATCACACACCGACTGTATTCCGACCCAGGTGATTTAGGACGCCAGTGTCTTCATCGTAGTTGCCCAGCTGGACTTTCATAGATGGCCACAAATCGTTGCTGAATTCTTCCCGGCGATTCGTAAAATGGAGCTAGTAACTAGGAACTAACAACTAATCACTAACAAACTTTTGTCCAAAGAAAGGAAGACAAAATGACCTAAACTCGGTGACTTTTGTCACCGTCGACTTGCGAATCACACTGCCATGACGGTCGCCGATTGAAAGAGCGGCGGACAGAACCCTTGAGTTTTGACCGCAAACATGGGACCCCCGGCATAGTGACAAAACTGGTCGAGAGTCGAGAGCCACAGGCACCCTCGGTTCGAGATCTACGCCAAGATATCTTGAATGACGTGCGCAGGTTCGACGCCGGTGAGGCGCATGTCGAGGCCTTGGAACTTAACCGAAAAGCGATCGTGGTCGATGCCCAAGAGGTGCAGCATCGTGGCATGTAGGTCGCGGACCTGCACAATTTTATCGACCGCATTGTAGCCTAGTTCGTCGGTAGCGCCGTGAGTAATGCCACCCTTAATGTTGCCGCCGGCCAACCACATCGAGAAACCTTTGATATGATGATCGCGCCCGGGGCCGCCTTTGCCTTGGAACATCGGCGTGCGGCCAAACTCGCCGCCCCACACGACCAAGGTATCCTGGAGCATGCCGCGCTGTTTCAGATCGGTGATCAGCGCCACGGTCGCGCGATCGGTCAGGCTGCAGCATGTGTTCATATGCTTAACTAAATCGCCATGATGATCCCAGCCGCGATGATAGAGATGAATGAACCGCACACCGCGCTCGGCCAGGCGTCGAGCAAGCAGACAATTAGAAGCAAACGAACCATCGCCGGGAACCGCTCCGTACATGTCGAGTACATGCTGCGGCTCGTCAGACATGTCGACCAACTCGGGAACCGAGGATTGCATGCGAAACGCCGTTTCGTAGGCAGCGATTCTCGCTTCCATTTCCGGATCTTGCAGCATGGCTTGGCGATGCTGATCAAGCCCGGAGACTGTTTCCACGACTCGGCTCTGCAGAAAATCAGGCACGCCGGGAGGGCTCTTCACGTAGTGCACGGGATCGCCGCTGGAATTGAATTCAACACCTTGAAAGCGGCTGGGCAGAAAACCGGCCGACCATTGCCGCGAGGCGATCGGTTGCGGATTTCGGCCACCGACGCTGGTAAGCACGACAAACCCCGGCAAGTTGCGTGTCTCCGACCCCAAGCCATAGGTGATCCACGAGCCCATCGAAGGACGACCGCTGATCGCTGTGCCGGTATTCATGAATGTGTGAGCAGGGTCGTGATTAATCTGGTCGGTGACCATCGAATTGATGATGCAGATGTCGTCGGCGATTTTCTGATGATGGGGCAGAAAGTCGTTGATGACTTGCCCGTTTTGACCATACCGACCGAAGCCGCTCATGTGCCCTTGAACTTTTAGTTCCTTACCCTGAAGTTGAGCAATCGGTTGGCCTACGGTAAACGACTCGGGCATGGGCTTGCCATCGAGTTTGTCCAGATCTGGCTTGTGATCGAATGTTTCCAAATGAGATGGTCCGCCGGCCATGCAAAGAAAGATCACGCGTTTGATCTGAGGCGGAAAGTGTGGAAGTGACGTGCTGCCCCCAGTCGATGCCGTGAGTGCTAACGAGTCTCGTTCCAGCAGCGTAGAGAGAGCCGCAGATCCCAGGCCCAAGCCAGCACGAGAAAGAAACGTGCGGCGACAGATCTGCTGACCAAGTTGATTGGTATTTCGACGAGTCATGATTTCATTCTCTAGCAGAATTCAAGTTGAGTGCCGTGCAACGAGGTTAATTCCTTGTCGAAGTTTCGGCGAGATTTATGACCGCTCGGGCTACCGTGGTCCAGGCTGCCAAATCCGCCACGGCAAGTTCGGTGGGGATCTCCGCCTCGCCGACGCTCATAAGTTCTTCAGCGGAGCTCTCTGCTTGATCATAGTATTCACGGCTTTGGCTGAGCAAAGTGGTAAGTAGCGCTCGTTCGTCGGCGTCAGGCGCTCGCGATAAAGCTTGCATAAAAACAAAGTCGAGCCGCTGGTCGTCGTCGGCTAGTTCCGCTTGCAAGGTCTCTTCAGCAAAGCAGCGTGCGGCCTCCACAAAGATCGGATCGTTTAGCAATGTCAGCGCCGCCAGCGGAGTATTCGAACGCTGACGTTTGGCAGTACATTCTTCACGGCTCGGCGCATCTAGCGCCTTGAGCATCGGGTGCAAAAATTGCCGCTGCCAGTGAACGTACACACTTCGCCGCCATAAGTCCGAACCATGATCAGGTTCGTAGCTGCGCTCGGGGAAGTTGAGATGCTGATAGTAACCGGGCGGCTGATACGGTTTCACACTGGGGCCGCCGATTGTTTCGTCGAGCAACCCGCTGATCGAAAGCACGGTGTCGCGCACCATCTCAGCCGGTAGACGAAATCGTGCTTGGCGTCCCACCAAACGGTTCAGTGGATCAAGCGTGCGGCGCTTAGAATCCGTACGAGACGATTGGCGGTAGGTGCTGGAAGTGACGATGAGTTTCATCATATGTTTGACATCCCAACCGCTGTCAACAAATTCGACCGCCAGATTATCTAACAACTCCGGATGGGAAGGTGGCTCACCTTGACCACCAAAATCGTCAAGTACACGGGCCAATCCCTCGCCAAACAACAAGTACCAGAATCTATTCGCCATCACCCGCGCCGTCAGGCCACCCGTGCCATGCTCAGGGTCGGTCAACCAATTGGCAAAGTCGAGCCGCGTAGCAAGCTCGTCACCCGTTCCAACTTCCCCCAAAAATTTCGGCACCGCGGGCTGAACGACCGGCCCAGTTTCGTCGAGCCAGTCACCGCGAGGCAAGACTCGGACCTCACGGGGCGCGGACGGCTCAACTACCATTGTGCGAGCCATATTGCCTGCCAATTCGTCGCGAAGCTGAGTAAGTTGTTCTGATGCGGTCTCATCTCTCAGCTGTTCCGCCGCTGCTAGTTGTCTTTCTACATCGGCCAACTGCTCGCGCTGGTATACGCTGAGTACGTCCAACTCTGGCAATCGTGGCGTGGGGAGTTTATTGCCATCCAGATTATCTCGCTCGCGAAGGTGGTGTTCGTCGTCTATATCCGCAAAGAATGAGCCGAGTGAATAGAAATCATGCGCCGTGTAAGGATCGTACTTGTGATCGTGACATTGCGCACAACCAACCGTGGCGCCCATCCACACTTGTGAAACATTCCGCACCCGGTCGGCCATGTAAATCGCACGGTACTCTTTCAACTGCACGCCGCCTTCGTGCGACGTTTGCAGCAGACGGTTATAGCCGGTTGCGATCTGCTGATCGATGCTGGGATCCGGTAGCAAGTCTCCGGCAAGTTGCTCGCGAGTGAACTGATCGAACGGCATGTCCTGGTTAAAAGCGTGAACTACGTAATCGCGGTATGGCCAGATGCTGTGCGGCTGATCACCGTGATAGCCAACCGTGTCGGCAAACCGGACCAGATCGAGCCAATACATCGCCATTCGCTCGCCGAAATGCGGGGAGGCGAGTAACTCGTCAACGATTGAAGAGTATGTGGCCTCACTTGGGTCGGCCAGATATCGTGCGACCATATCTGGTCGAGGTGGCAAACCAGTTAGATCAAACGAAAGCCGGCGAATTAATGTGACTAGATCAGCCTCTTCGGTGGGAGAAACATCTTCGCTCTCCAGACGAGAGAGAATGAAGCGATCAATCCAGTTGCGGCCCCACTGCCGATTAGCGACTGCTGGAAGATCCCATTTGCGAGGAGGCACGTAAGACCATGCTGGCGACCACACCGCGCCCTGGGCAATCCATTTCCGAAGCAGTTCGATCTGGTTTTCTGAAAGATGCTTCCCCGAATCGATCGGCGGCATTTGATCCGATTCGTCGCTACTAGTAATACGAAGAATCAGCTCACTCGCGGCAGTGTCGCCATCGACTACAGCCGCATACCCGCCCAGATCGCCTTTGGCCGATTCTTCCTCATCAAGTCGCAGATCGGTCTCACGCGTCTCAGCGTCAGGGCCGTGGCATTGAAAACATTTATCCGAAAGAATCGGACGAATGTCGCGATTGAAGTCTATATTCTCCGCCAGCGCAATATGTACTGAGGAGATATAGAAATAGATCAACCAGTAACTACAAAACAATCGCATCGTAAGCCGCATCTGTTATTCTCGATCCCAGCCATTAAGCAACTTCTAGATGCCTTCATTCTAGCTCTGGGAACCTCTAATATTCTACATGATTTATCCACGGTTGCCCTTTTCGCGTATCGCAGACTGCAGTCTCGACTAATAGATCCGGTCAAACAATAACCGTTGAAAGGAGCCTTCTAACCTGGTTCCTGTTACTCTGAGATCGTATTGCACCACTTCTGAGGTCGCTGAGTACTACTATGCGCAGCCAGGAGCCCAAATCTCCCGCTTACTTCAAAGCGACCTCCACCTGCTCGATCTTACCGTCGAATTGAAATGGTCTCCGATCAGAATACTCACGCGACACGGGCGAGCCGAGATCGATGCCAACATCGAAAGTTTCGCTGGCAGTAAATGCAAGTGGGACCGTTCGTTTTGCCTTTATTTGCGCAACCTCTTCGCCGTCGACGTAAAGCACAATGTCAGCCGGTGCGCCGGGTTTTGCGAGAGTCGTATCCACAACAATCGAATGTCTCCCGGGAGTGAGTTTCTCCTTCGACTTTGCAATGTATCTCTCGATTATCATGAGGTTGTACTCGTAAACGAGATAGCCATCGTCCAGATAACAGGCCAGACCACCACTGGCCCCACCAAGGGCGTAGAGAGCACCGGTTGCGTTCTCGCCAATTTCAATCTCAACAGTGACTGTGTTACTCTTCTTGCCTAAGCCGGGTGCCGTGAACTCGGGCATCCTGCGGGTGGCTTGCGTGAAAGTCCAATTCTCATAAGGCGATGAATGAATGTCCTCTGGGTGCAATCTTAACCAGTTGCCCGCTCCGATCGGGAAGTCCAGATTGTCTTCGGCCTCTTTCAAGAAAAGTTGTTTCAATTCTTCTAACTTCTCTGGGTGTTGTTCCGATAGATCCGTTGATTGGGAAAAGTCGTTGCTCAGGTCGTACAGTTCCCATTTGTCGTTGGCGGAATCCCACGTTGTGTCGAAACCACCCTGGGTGGCCCGCCATGGGGTGAAAGGTCCGAACGCGCTGGCGAACCAGCCATTATGGTAGACCCCTCGACTACCGTTGTTGTCGAAAAACTGAGTCGTCTTGCGCCCTTTTGCGGCGCCATCCTCGAAAGTGTAGGCCAAGCTAACGCCGTCTAAGGGTATCTGTTTGTGACCATGAACGACTCTTGGCGGAGTGACCCCGAGAATTTCATAGAGAGTCGGTGCGATGTCGACTACATGGTGAAATTGGCCACGCATCGTCTTGTCTGGTTTGATTCCTTTGGGCCAGGATACGACCAGTGGATTACGAGTTCCGCCAAAATGCGCTGCGACCAGTTTTGTACTCTTGAACGGCGTGTCGCCGGCCCATGCCCAACTCGAGTGATACATGTTGTCCATCTTCGGCCCGCCTAGCGCTTCGAGCCCACCTAAGTCTTCCATAGCAGCTAGTTGCTGTTCGATCGTGTTCGGAATTCCATTCTGTGCCAACAATTCGCTGATCGAACCTTCCTGACCCTCCGCGCTTGAGCCGTTGTCGCCGACGATATAAATGACAATGGTGTTCTCCTTGAGCCCGCGATCTTCGAGTCCTTCGATCATTTCTCCAATCTGGCGGTCCGTGTGCTCCATGAATCCGGCAAATATCTCCATAAGCCTACTTTGAAAGGCGCGCTGCTCCTCTGGGATGTCGTTCCAAGCGGCCATGGTCGGATCTCGCTCCGTAAGCTCTGTGCCTTGCGGAATGATTCCCATCTCTCGCTGTCGTTGATACACACGTTCTCGATAGGTGTCCCAGCCACCATCAAATTTGCCCTGATACTTGTCGGCCCACTCTTTGAAAACATGGTGCGGTCCGTGAACGGCCCCGGGCGCCCAATACATGAAGAACGGCTTGTCAGGCGAGAAGGCTTGATGCTGATCGATCCAAGCCAACGCTTTGTTCTTCATGTCCACCGTCAAATGATATTCGGCATCATCGTGAGGTGGTTCTACGGTGTTGTAGTTCTCGTAAAGACGCGGTTCGTACTGGGATGTCTCGCCTGCCAAAAAACCATAAAAGTATTCAAACCCATAACCGTTCGGCCAACGGTCCTTGGGACCCATGGCCGTCGTTTCCGTCGCCGGTGTGTTATGCCACTTGCCAAAGGCTGAGGTGTGATAGCCGTACTCCTTCAAAACTTCTGCCATCGTTGCCGCCGTCTTCGGCATAATGCCTGTATAGCCATCGAAGGCGACCGCGCGTTCGGCAATGGTCCCAGAGCCAACACGCGTGTGATTTCGTCCGGTCAGTAAGGCCGCACGGGTTGGCGAACAAATCGACGTGGTATGAAACGCGTTGTAGCGGATACCATCCTCAGCCAACCTCGTCAGCGCGGGCGTGTGCACCTCCCCACCAAAAGTATCAGCGATACCGAACCCAACGTCGTCGATCAGAATGATCAAAATATTGGGAGCATCAGCTGGCAGTCGCTGTGGCTGGGCAGGCCACTTCATACTTGAATCTTGGAGCCTCGGCGCGGCCACGCTCTCGGATGGCAGAGGCGGAAACGGCAAGACCGAACCGTCATCCTGTGCAAACGAGGGCAGAACACAGGAAAACATGATGACGCCAACTGCAAATGCAGGCAGAGTATTCTTGCTCATGAATTGAATCCGTTTTACGAATTGGGAGTTTATATTCAGTGAGGAATCCGGGAAATACAGTTGTCGCGTTGATAAGCTCGGTGGCCAGGTATGAGCGTGCTAGTCCCGGACAATGACCCGTTCACTCGCAGACAGTTATGGTACAGCTACATAAAGTCAGCGTCTAGAAACGTGTTCCATCGAAATAGCGAGCACGTTGCTTTTTTCGAGTAACATCTTCTTAGATTGAGAAAGTTAACTCCGATGTACGCTGCATAGAAACAGCCAGGACGACCTTTCTTGAGTCAGAAGCACGGTCAGCAGCATGGCCAAATTTTTCGCTCGCATTTGGCCGCGCGGTTTGTCACAATTTGGTGTGCGCCCAGCGGTGCGTGTTCTTTGGCAATTAAGATAACAAATATACCCAGGCAGATGTGCATGCCTTTCCACTGTCGTGCGCTCTAATTGAGATAGGGAAACTATTAGAGAAGAACTTTACCTAACGACCCAAAAGTCGGCCTATTGTTTCCCCAGCAGGTTGACCATCGGCCGAGAATCTTAGGTTTTGAAAGATTACTGATGGAAACAATTGAGGGATTGTTTCCCCGAAGTTGGGACCCCAGAGCGGAGGAAACAATTTGGGGATTGCGGATTTGGGATTTCGGATTGCTGAATGTTGATCGTTGTCCTCTGGCTCTAGACTCTAGACCCTGGACCCTCAGCTCTTCGTTCCCGGGTTCGCGCTCAACAGGACGGCGATCCAATGGGTTTGTTCAAAGTTTTCCAATGTGACTTTGACAATCATCGTCAGCGGCACGGAAAGCAGCATGCCGACCGGGCCCAGGACCCAGCCCCAAAACACTAAGGAGATGAATACTATCAGCGTTGAAAGTCCTAAGCCTTTGCCCATCATGCGTGGCTCAATAAAGTTTCCGATCACGATGTTTATGACAACGTAACCGGCCACGGCTAGAAGCGTCGTTTGCAAGTCGGTCTGGATGAGCGCGAGCAGCACCGCCGGCACCGCGGCGATAATCGAACCGATGTTCGGCACAAAGTTGAAGAAAAACGCTAAGAGACCCCAAAGCACGGGATAGTCGATACCCAAGACCTTAGTGAGTAAGGCAACTAGCAAACCGGTGAAGATGCTGATGATTGTCTTTAGCGTCATATACTGATTGATCGAGTCGCGGATGCGATTAGCCTGTTCGGAGAGCAACGGCCGACCGCCCGAGATAGCCAGCAGTTTACGAGGAAAACCCGATGCTTCCAGTAGCATGAACATCAAAGTCACCAGCACCAGAAAGACATTTCCAAATAGTCCGGTGATGCCGGAAAGAAACGTGGCAAAATATCCCATGAGGTTCTTTAGTGCGAGTGGATCCTCCGATTGGTCGGTGCTTTGTTCGGAGTCTTCAGTCCCACCTCCGACCCAACCACGAACCTTATCGATCCAAGGCTTCATGTCGTCCCAATGTTCCATCAGTTGCTCGTCCAGCTGCTCCTGATATTCGGGAAGCTTCGCCCGGAAATCTTGGACCGATTCGCTCGCCACCATGCCAACCACTACGACAACCGACGACATCCCGCCAATTACTGTTAGCAAAGCCAGGGCAGTCGGCATCCCCTTGCGCTGAAGCCACTGTAATGCGGGCGCACAGATCACCGCCAGAAACGCTGCGACCAGAAAAGGTACCACGAGCGAATGAGCCGCACGCAGGCCGGCAATGATCACCACCACCGAGGCAGCGCCCAACAGCCAGTTGAGCACATTCGTATCGCGCGGTGCGTTATTCATAGAGAGTTGCTTACTAGAACTTGATCCCGTAACGTTCGGTCATCGTCTGGCGAGTTCGATTGGTCAGCCCGTGCAGCTCATCGACGATCGCATCGCTGCCGCGGAGGCCTTGCATGGTTTCGTCGGCCTTGATCACTGCGCGATCGCGAGTTACGTAACCTTTCTCGAACCAGCCATAGGGGCCGTAGCGCCCGTACCGATTGCGGCCCGAGTCGAACATCGTGGCATCGCGGATATCGGTTCGCAACTGCGCACGCTTGATGACCGAATTGATTTCACGGAGCGACATCACGACGTCGGAGGCATACGACTTGAGATCGGGATCGACACCCTTGGCGTCGAGGTCTTCGATCTTGCGGGCGTAGCGTTCGACCCAGGTAGAAATCTGGAACATGCTTTGGGGGCGTTCGCCGTCGAAGAACAGATCGTTCAAATAGCCGGTGATCGCATGAAAATAGGCCAGCGAGGCATCGGCCATGGCGTTTTCTGGCGTGGGATATTCGTTCGCCGGTTTCGTCCAGGGGCCGACCGGGCCAGAGAGCAACGAATGGATGCGTCGCAGCCCGCCAGCAGAAAGGTCGCCTTCCAAGACGATTGCTTTGTTTTCGACACGCTCACTCCAGCTAGGAAGAGCCTCGATGTGCGCCCCGCGTTTCGCAAGGATCTCCACCAACAACGGCTTAGCGACTTCCGCAAGGGGCGAAGGATCCTCGCCAAATTCCAACCGCAATCTACCTTGAACCGGGTTCTTCATTTCGACTTCCAACCGCACACCAACGATGCCTGCAAGTATCGGCGCCGCCACATCGACGTCAACGCCCGCATCTGCCAGAGCTTGCGAACTTTGCAAATTAAAAGAGACTTCAGCAGGGGCCAGCAGACCAGTCAGATCGAAGGCAAGGACCAATGCATTGGTGGGGTCACTCGAGGCATCAACAGCTTCACGCAGAAAAGGAGAGAACTCGGCTGCTTTTCTGATCCTCGACTCGCGAACCCAGCGAATCACGTTGGGCCGATTTGCCGGCGACATGGCACCCAGCACACGCGGCCCAAACGAAACCACGTAACTATCATTAGGTCGTTCGACAGCTTGCGAGCCCGCCAGTCGATCGAGCCTCCCGCCGCTGTGTTGGGCGACCGCCTGCATCGTCAGGCCCTGCGGCATATAGGCCACGGCCACCTCCCACAGAGGCTGCATGTATTCGAAATCCATTTCAGACGCGATCAGATACCACTCAATCCCTTCGGGCAAAGCAAGCACACTTACAGCCGGCGGACCAGAGCGGATCGCCTGCGCGTTGAAGATCGCGATCGAGTTCGCAGTGGGAGGGACACGAGTGACCAATTGATCCAACTGAGCAGAGGCATGCTGCCCCGTCAAAACAGCCAAACTGAAAGCCAGACAGAGACAAACGTTACGAGTGGAAATAGACATGGTAGCTTCTGGAATACCCTTTTCTCTCGATGGTCGAATCTGCGAAGTAACACCGATATGACTCAATGGCCAGCTACCTCAAAATTCGACACCGTATTTTTGAGTCATCTGCCGACGAATCTGTGCGGTCGCATCGGCAATCAACTTGGAACCTTCGACCCGTACGTTTTTCGACTCGGCCATGGCTTGCGCCTTAATCGCCGTGCGATCAGCCGCGCTGGCCCTGGCGCCGGCATAGGCATCGCCAAGCTGGCCAAACCAGCCGTAACCGGAGGAATAGTTGGCATAGCCTCCGCCTCCCATACCGGCAGTGCCGACACCCGCTTGAACACCTCCCTGTCGTTTAGAAAGGGCTACCGCCCGCAGCGTTTGTGCCAGGTTGGATCCATAGTCGAGCAGATCGTTATCGACATGCAGAATCGGCATGCGATCGATTCGGCCGGCATATCGCTCCATGATCGCTGCGCTGGCTTTGTTGCCCCTCAGCTCGCGCTTCAGGTCTTTCAGCAGCACATCGGTCGCTCGGAAATAAGTCAACGAACTCTCGCGCATCAAGCTCTCGTTTGCCTCTTCAGGATTCTCAGCCTCGTCTTTCAACAAGCTGAATTTTGCCGAGGGAAGCTCCACGACACTAAACACACGACGCATGCCGTCTTCCGAGAGTTTGCCCTGCATCTGAATCGACTTGCCTTTGACTTCGAGTTTCCAAGACTCCAAGTCGTCGGTATGCGCTCCCAAGTTACCCAGCACATCCACGATGAGCTCCTTGGCCACCGATTTCAAAGATGTAACGTCTTCGCCGAAATCTATCCGCAGCTGTGCCTGGGCGTCGTCGCCAATCGCGATGCGCAGCGTGGCCCCTTGCAAACTACCCAGCATCGTCACCAACTTATCAACCGGAATTCCACTCTTTTTAAGCAGGGGCGAATCTTCCGCCTTTTCTGCCAGCTCATGCGGTTGTGCGACGTCGGTCAGATCGATGGCCATCAAAATCTGTATCTGCTCGTTTGCCAAGCGTGTCGCCTTACGCAAGTAATTGGAAAGCATAACACTTGTATTCTTAGTAGCGAATCCGATCCACCGCGAGACGAACTGCCGATCGGCAGGGAACATCACTCCCAGGATCCGGTCGGCAAGCGAAATGAAGTAAGCATCGCTAGGCGTCCAAGCAACTTGAGTGCCTTTGACCGTATCAACATAGCCACCTTCGCTGCGGGCAATCGATCGCATCGACATGGGATCGGTGAGTTCCATCACACCCAGCTCCCACTCACGTTGATAATGGTTTTGCGGCTCGAGCGACGACGCCAACACCAGCTTAGAAGCCTCGGGCGGCAGAAAAATCGGGCGATTTACATAAGCCAATTCCAACTTCTTCCCCCAGCCCCCCGCTTGTGCCAAAGGACTATCGAGGGTTCGCTCGACGTCGATCAGTACCAACGTGTTCGCGCTGGGTGGCACTTTCGGAATCAAGTCTTCGAAAGTCCCTCCGCGTGCAATTGTAGAAATGCCCAGGATAAGGGTGATGCAAACATACGACATCCGTCGTGACTTCATGGAATACTCTCCGACATAAATGAACTAGTATTGGCAAGCCGACCCTGACGGCGGGCTTGGGAACTCTCAATGATAACAGGAGGCGTAGGTGTTTCAAAAGCGGCAATGGCCGCATATTTTGAAAACGAGCTCGCTGGGGGACTCGAACGCAGCTTCGAGGACTCAGGGGAATGACAAAACACACGAAACTGAAACCGGAGGTTTGAGAGGTGGATTCCACCCTAAAAATAGTCAATTTGAAGGCGGGCCCAACAATGGATTATACTTTATCGAAACCGCCTATACTGCATTGGCAGGATAGTAGACATATCGCTCCCGCAAAGAACCTCTCCCGGTGGGCCGCAGTGCTATCTCAAAGCGACTCGATACGACGAGTTTCGTTTCTATTGGTGGCCATATTATGCGTCACTTCCGTCTCCTGCGGCGCGCAACCTCGAGTCAACGACAAAGCGGATTCGATTTCTTTCGGTCAGCGACAGGTCGACCAGTTGCTAGCAGATCGTCCTGATATGGCTGGCGTTTTGCGGGAAGATGATCCGGTATTGCAATGGGTTATTGAGGGTTTCAACGGAGATCGGATGGGCTATCGAATCCACTGGCACGCCAATTCGCCCTTGGGCGGGTCGGACGCCGAACATTCGCCTCCTTATTATGCTTATCCCGCATACATCAGTCTGTCAGGAGGCGCGCAGGTCACACCAATCGACAAATGGGCAAGTGTCGTCTACGAACTGCACAACATTGAGAACAGTCAGGCGTTCGATGAATTGCATGAGCAGGCAAAGGCGGGCGAAATTGATGGAGAAGCATATGCCAAGAAATGCCTAAAGCTTGAATTTTTAGCGCTTGAAAAAACGAAAGAGTTCTTTGAGAAAAATTCTTTACCGAATTCAAGGCACGGCAAAGACCCATGGTACAACTGGATTTCAGGCGATATTGGAACTTTCGAAGACTACGCAAAGTCATTCGAAGAAGACCAGATTGGTAACGGCTACAATCCACTGAAGTATTTCAGAGACTATTACGACACAGGGATTGCTCCATATCTTGAATGGTATCGAGAGCATGAAGAAAACTCGGGGGAAAATGTGGAATAGGACTCACACTTCGGTTCGTGCTGGATTGCGATAAAGAACACGGGCCAGCAGTTCCGGACTGCCACGGTAGCCTTTTCTTTCGTGATGCCAGTCGCGATGCGTGGGGAGGTGTTCTTCGTCGAGCGGCCAGGGGTCGAAGGGTTCGCCGCCGAGCTGAGAGTTGAGCGCCGTCGAATCGAGGGTCACGTTGCCAGCCCGGGGCGGGATTGGTCCGGCTTCCACGCGTGGGCAGCCCATCAACAGCTTAGGATCATAACCACCTACGCGATTGACAATCTGAGCTATTTGATAGAGCGACAATCGCCGTGGTCCGCCCGCGTGATAGAGGCCCGCCAGGTCGCTCGCCAAGACACTGTGAAATACGCGGTTGAGACAATCGGTGTAGGTGGGCGAGCGAACTTCGTCGTAATAAAGGGTGGCCGGTCGACCGGCACGAAAGCGCGATTGAATCCAATCAATCGCTCCGGCGTGACCATTGAAGCTCACGCCCATCGGCAGCGAGATCCGCAAGATACAAGCGCGAGGCATCCAATCGGCCAACAGCCACTCGGCCGCGACCATAGTCTTCCCATAAACGGTCACCGGATTTGTGCGGTCTTGCTCGATGTAGCCGCCCTGCTCGCGGCCGGCGTAAACCAGATCAATCGAACTATGGATCAGTCGCACATCGCGCTCGGCGATGATCGAAAGCAGATTGATGAGTCCTTCGACATTCGTGCGCCACGCGAGTCTTGGGTCGAGTTCGCAGGCACGCAGGGCACAGTTGCCGGCGCAGTTCAACACGCTGCGAAACTGCTGCTGATCGAAGAGTCGGGAGAGAGTATCGCGATCCTCCGCGTTGCAAGCTACAACCCCTTCGCCGGTGAGTTTCCAATTGTCATGCTGACGAATGCCGAACACTTGGCCCGGAAACCGCGACTGAAAATATCGCAGCGCGTTGTACCCCGCTACCCCAGCAACTCCAGTTACAAGCAGCGGCAACGGTATCGGTTCTTTTGAGACAGTCGACATTGCCCCAATTCTACGCAAAACTTCTAGAACACGGCAACTACACCACTAGCGCTCGACCCGCGGCGGCCGTGGCGGCGAATAGCGACCGTAGTATTGTGGATAATGATAGTAGGCCAGCTGCCGCTGCCGCCACTCGGCAAGCACCTCAGCCAGCTCGGCAGTTAATTCAGTTTTAGTTGCGCTCAAGTCCTGGCTTTCGCCCAGGTCCTCGATCACGTCGAAGAGTGCCCCCTGCGGACGATCGCGGGTGACGACATACTTCCAACGTCCGCCACGTAGTACTGCATCGGCCCGAGCAATCGGGCTGAGCACATGGACGAACAAGAGTCGATCAGCGGCGGCCGGCCGATCACTTGACAAGACATCGATCCCTTGAAAATTGGTCGGGGCTGCGATCCCTAACAGCCCACAAAGTGTGGGGGCTAGGTCGACGTGCTCAAACGGATAGTCTTCCACCTGCGCGGGAATTAAGTTTGGTGAATGAATCACAGCCGCAATATGGATGGCTGGTTCTACAGGATTGCAAGCATGGCCAACTTCGCCGTTCTCATGAAACGCCTCACCGTTCTCGCCGGTTATCACCAGGATCACTTCGTCGAGCAATCCTAAATCATCGAGCTTCTGCACCAAACGCCCAATCTGACGATCGCTCTCTGCCAGGGCGTTGTAGTACGCATTGCGCACCTGAGGAACCTTTTCCACCGGGTAGCTCGAGAATTTGATGTCGTCGTCCAGATGACTGGGTTGAAATAGTCGCTCGCTACTTTCAGGCAATAAGTACGGGAAATGTGAACTCTGAAAGTTCATCGCCAGGAGGAATGGGGTGTCGCCTCGGTTCTCTATCCATTTCAAGGCAACGTCAGTCGTGTGAGAATCGGGAAATTTTCCCGCGATCAAGGCGCCTGCTCGCATCTCACGTAGAAACCCTGGATCGCGGTCAGTCAAGACAGTAGGTGCAGAGCTGGTCTGCGGATGATAGAAACGATCAAGCTGAGGTGTTTGCAGAAACTGGTCCATCCCTCCCCACGCTTCGTTTTGCGAAGAGATGATTGCGGTGTCGTAGCCCAGTGGCTTGAGCATGTCGTACAACAAAGTCTTAGGCCAGGGATCTTCAGCCTGATAGTAATGATGATGGCGAGTCCTGAGTGGATAGAGCGACGACAACAGACAAACATCGGCATAGTCGGAATGGGTGCTCTGGGCGTAGGCGCGTGTAAGGTGTAGGCCGTCGCTCGCAAGTCGATTAATGTGAGGCGTAACTTCGCGGCCCTGATGCCGGAGATGAATCACGTCACTTCTTAGCGCTTCGACCGCAATCACAATTACCGAACGCTGACTTTCGGAATTACTGGCGCTAGTGTTATTGATCGAGTACGGCACCAAGTCAGCAGGGTCGAGGCATGCGGGGATGGGTTCTTCATTCCAAGCGTCCATCGCGCTACAAAGCAACGTCAACAGAGGATTGAGGCAAGTACGAAATTGATTTACCTGTGTTACACGTCGCGGTAAGCTCGCGTCGGCAAACACTCGATCTTGAGACAGAGAGACAATTAGCAAGAGAGCTAACCACACTCCTAAACGTGATCGGAAGTGGCCTAAACTGCTCGAACCGTTGTGTGTCATTCGATTCGCTAACAACGGCAACCCTAACAAGAGAGTCGCAATAACAAGAACTAGCCACACGAATTGCGTGGCATCGGCGGCTTGAAGGTAATCGCCCAGCATATGTAGATTTGCCGCAGTGAACCGGGCCGCTTCCAAATTGGCGAATCGACCCGTCTGCAAGAACACACCCCAGCTAACTATATACGCTGCCGACGCGGTCACCGCGAAAACCAATACCAAAGCAGGTAGTAGCCGGCTCTTGACCTTTAAGGGTGAATGTGTCCAACTCCGCGCAAGGCATGCTAGGAAGTAGGCGCACCAGCTGGCGGAAAGCCAAAACCACAGCATGAACGCCGCTGCCTGCACTGAGCCCCAACCGCCCGACCAGAGAGCATGCCCTGGCCGCTGAAGTGCGAAGGCCGTTTCCAGACCTAGACCTGTAGCGGTCAGCACCGCAGCGGGACCGTTAGCCACAACCTTGGCGTAAGGTACGGACCAGCCTCGCGGCTGCTCAACACTAACGGGAAGACTCCGCACATTTTCCATGGGAATTCGGCACTAATCGAGGGCATTGGGCTTCTCGACAAGATTAGTTTATTCGCCAGTGCCAGGACGATGATCGGTCCTGCTGGCGGCCGGTTGTGTCGAATAACACGATTAAGTGGGCGGCAAGCCGAGTATTACGCTGCTTGTCTGCGTTTCAGAAACGCTGCATAGTCAGCTGGGGTATCGATACCCTGAGTTGGTTCGTCGACGAGCGAGACTAGTATCGTTTCACCCTGTTCCAATACGCGAAGCTGTTCTAGCTTTTCCAACTGCTCATGTCTGCCCGGCGGTAACGATGCGAGACGCAGCAGTAGATCGCGCCGGTAGGCGTAGATGCCGATGTGTTGGTGAAACAGCGACGGAGTCGATTCTAGCAGCGCGTCATCCCACTCGCGTACGTGAGGAATTGGGCTGCGACTGAAGTAAAGCGCACGACCCGCGTCATCAAACACGACCTTGACGCAAGCCGGGTCTTCCAATTGAGACCGCTCGTGAATCGGAGTGGCTAGTGTTGCCATTGCTGCACTGGGATTTTCCCAGAGCAACTCGACGAGCTGGTCGATTGCCGCCGGGTCGATTTCAGGTTCATCGCCTTGCAGATTGACAATAAGTTGGGCCCCTTTAACTTGCCGCACAGCTTCGGCAACGCGGTCTGTTCCGCTGGGGCAATCGAGACTAGTCATTGCAACCTGTGCCCCAAATCGCCGCGCTTCGGCGGCGATTTCACTATCATCGGTCGCTACGAGCACACCGTTGGGACAGCGCGCTTGGCATGCAGCGTCGAAGGTATGTTCGAGGACTGTCTTGCCCGTCTCACGAAGCAGTAATTTATTTGGAAGCCGGGTGGACCTTCGCCGGGCGGGGATTACGAGCAGACAATCTTGGGACTGGTGGCGACCTGCCATGTGGAATTCCTTCCTTGGAACCTTATACAAGTGCCCTTTGATAGCTGAATTCCGGCCGCCGCTCCACGCCAATTGGTGAACTTCGCTAGCAACCGGGTCGCGAGTTCTTATCCAACCGTCACAGTCTGTGCCGGGCCCTGGTCGCGGGGCCATATTCCAATTGGCAGAAAGGCCTTACAATAATGAGGTATAGCAAGTTTAGCTTGGCTAGCAGAGTCAACAGCCCAGGAGTTTTGAATACATATGTGCGGCATTGTAGGATACGTGGGACCCGCTGAAGCGGCCGATTTTCTGCTTGAGGGCCTACGTCGCCTGGAGTACCGAGGCTACGACAGCGCTGGCATAGTCACCATAAACGAAGGTCTTCTGAACGTCACCAAGACGACGGGACGGGTTGAGGATCTCGCCCAAGTCCTAAAGAACAGCCCCCATGCGGGGGCTGTCGGCGTAGGACACACTCGTTGGGCAACGCACGGGCCAGCTACCGACGTAAATGCTCACCCGCATGTGGACGGTGACGAAGTCTTGGCCCTCGTGCACAATGGTGTGGTCGAGAATTTCCAATCGATAAAACAGCGGCTACTCGATCGTGGCTGCCAGTTCCGCTCAGCCACTGACAGCGAAGTTATTGTCCAACTGATCGCCTACGAATTGAGCGTCCTGCCAGAAGACGTCGCGGGAGATGCCGATCCTTATACTCCCCTGGTGGCCGCGGTACAAAACTCTCTTGTCCAGCTGCAAGGGACTTATGGTCTGGCGATCGTTTTTCGCGATTGGCCCGACGTGCTCGTCGCAGCTCGTCTGGGAAGCCCTCTGGTGATCGGCGTCGGTAAGGGCGAGAACTTCATCGCCAGCGACGGCTTCCCACTGGCCGGACATACCGACAAAATTGTGTACCTCGCCGATCACGAAATCGCGGTCGTGACGGCCGATTCGATCCGCGTAATCCACCGCGACCAGGGCGACGTCGGCCACGACGTTAAGCTACTTGAAATTGAAAGCGGTGCAGCCGATCTTGGCGAGTTCCCTCATTACATGCTCAAGGAAATCTTTGAGCAACCAGAGACTGTGCGCAACGCACTTCGAGGCCGACTCGATAGGGATGCGGCCACGGCCGTTTTTGGCGGGTTGAATATGACTCCACAGCAGTTGCAGTCTGTGCAGCGATTCGTGCTGACGGCCTGCGGCACGAGCTGGCATGCGTCTCTGCTGGGTGAATATCTCATCGAGACCCTCGCCCGCATTCCAGTAGAAGTGGAATATGCCAGCGAACTTCGCTACCGGAACCCACCCTTGTCGCCACACACGCTGCTCTTCTCGCTCACTCAGAGCGGCGAGACGCTCGATACCTTGGCTGCCTTGCGGGAAATGAAGCGCAAAGGCTATCCCACGATGTCGATCTGCAATGTGGTAGGCAGCACGATTGCACGTGAGGCCGATGGCGGAATTTATCTGCACGCTGGTCCAGAGATTGGTGTCGCCTCGACCAAGGCATTCACCGCCCAATGCGTGGTGATGTCACTACTAGCGTTGTACTTTGGTCGGCTGCACGATCTGAGTTTTGAAGCTGGGATGCGAATCATCAACGACCTGGAGCTCTTGCCCGACCAAGTGCAACGGGCGCTGGATTCAAACAAAGCGGCCCAGCGCCTTGCCGAAAAGTATGCTCATTGCAACAATTTTCTCTACCTCGGTCGTCAGTTCAATTTCCCGACGGCTCTGGAAGGCGCGCTCAAGCTTAAGGAAATCAGCTATATCCATGCCGAAGGCTACCCCGCCGCTGAGATGAAGCATGGTCCAATTGCGCTGGTCGATGAGAACACACCCAGCGTAATCATCGTTCCGCAAAGTGCTGTGTATGAAAAAGTGATCGCCAACGTTCAGGAAATCAAAGCCCGAGGAGGGCCGGTAATTGCTGTGGTCGACGACGAAGACAGCCAGGTGGCGGATCTCGCTGATGACGTGATTCAAGTACCAACGGTAGCCGATTTCTTGCAGCCCATTGTTGCGAACGTGCCTCTGCAGTTGCTGGCATATCATATCGCCTTGGTGCGAGGGTGTGACGTCGACAAACCTCGCAACTTGGCCAAGAGTGTGACGGTAGAGTAGCCAGCCAAGCTGTGCTAGCACTCGTCAGCCGGACGTCTTTGGTAAGCAGGGCGAAATGGCGCGATTGGTTACTCATCGATTAAGCCGGCATAATTCTTTCAACCGATAAGGCTGCTATCGGAGCATCCCGCTCCACCCGCAACTTACATCCCCGCCGCTTATTCGCCTGCATCTCGAGGAACCACTGTGAAGATCCACCCCACGGCGTACGTCAGCCCTCAAGCCGAGATCGGCGCGAACGTAGAAATTGGGCCCTTTTCGATTGTCGAGTCGGGAGCAATCCTTGCTGACGACTGCCGTCTACTAGCTCGCGTGAGTATCAAGTCAGGCACGAACATCGGCAATAGCACGACCATTGGCGAGGGTGCTGTGTTAGGCGGCCTGCCTCAGCACAAGAATTCTCCGGATGAGCCGGGTACTCTCTCAATAGGTTCGCGAAACGTCATCCGCGAGCACGTAACGATTCATCGGGCGATGAATGCAGGACAGGAAACCTCATTGGGCGACGACTGCATGCTGATGGTCGGTTCCCACGTAGCCCACGACTGCCGAATCGGCAATGAGGTGCTGTTAACGAACGGAGTCATGGTGGGCGGCCATGTTCAGATAGGCGACCGCGCTTGCCTGGGCGGCAATGCTGCCGTGCACCAGTTCTGCCGAATCGGCCGTCTCGCGATGGTGGGTGGTTGCACCAAGGTAGTGCAAGATATTCCGCCTTTCTTGCTTACCGACGGCTCGTCATCGATGATCGTTGGTTTGAATAGCATTGGCTTGCGTCGTGCAGGCTTCGACCGAAACGACATCGCACAGCTCAAGGCCGCATACCGGCTCATCTACCGACAAGGGTTAACATTTGGCGCGATGGTGGCCGCCCTGGAAGAGCAATTCCCGATCGGTGTAGCGGCTGAGTTTGCCACCTTCTTCCAGAGCGGCGAACGTGGCTTCGCCCAGGAACGACGCAGTCCGCCGAACGTAACCTTAAAGATCCACTCGCCCATCGACGAGATCGACTACATGTTTGACGACGAGTCGGACGACGAACACCGATTCCGCAGGGCGGCGTAGAGTATCTGGCACCTTATAGAAACCCACCTAGGTCCGAAAGCCGCTCGAGCTGCCCTAATTCGGTAGTGCGACTGACCAGTTGGCCAGCGGCAACAAAGCGATCGAACTCGATCGCAACGGCCTTCCCAACTCGTTCTTTGAGCCAAGTCTCGACTTCGACCGGTACGCCATCGCAAGTTTCGCTGGCTAGGCTGATGTCGAGTTCGACCTGTTCGGTCAGCACATCGCCAGCGTCAGTGAGTACGATCCCCTCAAAATCAAAACGGACCATCCCATCGATTTCGCTATTTGCCAGGCGAAACGCGCAGTAAGCGTCGTAGAGATAGTACGTCCGCTCCGAGCCGTACTTATCCAGCGCCTCGCGCAAACGCCCATAGCGGATGCGATAGATTCCCGAAGCGTCGATCGGAACATCCAGCCGCCCCACTGATCGCAAGGGCAGGCAAGAAAACGATATATCGACTGCAGTTTCCACTCGAATGATTCCCAAGGCGAATTCGGTTCCCAGCTCAACCTAAAGCACGCGATAACCAACCGTCAACCAACCATCGTCGCACTCTAGCTGCTGGAGATCGAAGGAGCGCTGTATCTGAGAGTCCTCGGAGAGTTTTAGCTCGGGGATCACGATCTCGGATGGGATACCTTCTCCACGTGCGGCTTTGCGGTTGATGTTTTTTGCAAGATTATTCCGGTAACTCACTTGTTGGCCGGTCATTTTAGTATCCCAACGTGGATCGAAACCTGTTGGAAACACCTCAATTTCACCTTCGCGGGTGAGCACAATCTCGTTCCCGCGTCGAGCAACATGAAAGGTCATCAGAAAATCCCAATTCTCCAATGGCTTCTCTTCTTCATCGAGCCCGGCCTTCAGAACCGCAAATCGTAGACGGACCTTGAGCCGGTTCTCGTCAAAGCTAATGCTGGCAGGCTGATCGGTATTGAAAGTTAGTTCGAACGGCTTGAATTCTTCCTTGGGCTCGCTGTCTTGAGTCGGATCAACCTTGGTCAAACCCGATGAGTCGAGACGTTTATTCTTTGCGGCAAATTCCTTAAGCCAGGGAGGTATGTCGCCCTCCAGTCTTGCAGGCTCGTCCTCGGTATCCTGCTTCATACCGACACCCGCGAGAACGAACGGCAGAAAGTTGTTAACGGCCGTTTCGTGTATCTGTACGGTAACGTCGTTCTGAGTATCTTTGGAGGGTGGGTCGCTATCTGTGGAGAGTTGGCTTCCCGTGGCAAGAGAGACATGGGCTGTCAGTTGACCGGCGGTCGAAGTAAATTGCATTTTCTCGGGCACCAAGCCGCGCCGCACCATTGGCAGGCGTAGCTTATCTTCATACTGCACACGACCTCGGGTCAATGCAGAGATCACGCGCTCGTCAAATTCCTTGGAGATGCGCCGACGGGCCTTCCCGGCAGTGATACGCTCCGTCTGCGATTTTTTTTGTCGGACCTTTTTCCACGCGATTTTTTCGATCAGCTTGCGACCGAAATTACCGCCAGTTTTTCTAACCGAACGGGTATGGTTGCGTGCCTTGGCTGAGACGTGGGCCTCAGAGGCGTGAAACCGATCGTCATTGATATACAAAGTCTTAAACGCCGTGTAGTTAGTGTGCCCGGTCGTTCTCACGCGGACTGGCTTTTTGTAGCCGACTGTATTGGTGGTAATGTGGCCCGCGAGCTGAATGTGTAGCCTGATGTGATCAGGCGATTCCGCCGCAGTCAGGGTCACTTCTCCGTCAGTCAGAGCCGTGCCACGCACCGTGGCGCCCAACACACAGTCACGCACAGGTTGGCTTCGAGAGATTGGCTCAGCCAAATCGTTAAGTGCCGCGACGGAGACTTCGGCAACGACGTTCGGTCGGGAGAAGCGATCGCGAATCGATGCTAACAATAGTGGCGATTGGCCTTGATGCTCAATTCTACCCAGCGACTTACCTACTTTGCGCGCGGTTTCGACAGTAGGATCTTCGAGGTGACGGCGCAACTGTTCCTGGAGACCTTTCAAGTAGCTCTCATAAAATGCACTCGTATCGCGACTTTGGGAAAGAGCATTCCAGAAAGCAAGTTCCCGGTACCGTTCCAGGGCACGAGCGGTTTGCACGAAGGCCGACATTTCCAGGCCAGGCTGATTTGCACGAAAACGGCGTAACGCCGATTCGAGATCTTGCAAAGATTGCCGATTGATCGCTACGTCGTCCTGGAAGTGCGGCTCGATTAAGTCCCAGCGCAGGTGCTCCTTCCAACGTTCGGCCGTATTCGAGCGGGCAATGACTTGTTGCAATTCGTCGGCACGATCGCGTAGCTCCTGGCGAACGGGTGCAAATCGCTCGTCGCTCATCGGCGAGTGTTGGCCACGTAGTGTCCACACTAGAGTGGGCAGATCCTGGTCTGAATTCGCGACCAGCACACTGAGCCATTGGTCCAACTCTTCTCGTACTGCCGCAAAACGTCGCATCTCCAATCCGGCTATGCCGGACCGATATTGCTGCAATACTTCGGCGACTGTCGCCAAATCGGCGTCGGCGCCGAGTGCAAGCTGCTGTCGCAAAATGTTGCTGCGCAAATAGGCCCGCCAACGGTCACCTTTAGTTTCGGGGCCGATCCACGCGTCTAGCTCATCGAGAGTGGTTTGAAGTCCTTTGATATCACCAGGATCGTCTGCGCGCGATGGCACGGACCAACCCAGCACGAGTCCGAGAGCTAGCAATAGGGCAAATGAGTTCGGGGGAGGGTGGCGCACGATACTTCCTCTATCGCGGGGCGGCGCAAAGGTGTGAGTAAGGCAATGAATGCCGCCCCAAGAGTATATAACTCCCATTTTTTCTGCCCTACGCCAATTAGCTAGAATTTCCCGCCAAATTGGAAATTTCCCGCCTGAGACAAGAACCAGACCTCCTCCGCAGAGGGGGTTCTTCGACCCAGAGGGAGCGCAGATAGGGACTTCAGGTATTCACACTGGGCAAATCAAACAATCTTAGAATCGCTCGTGTCGAGCTTGCTAGAAGGGCGGTTACCACACTAATTATTCCAATCATCCGGCAGTATTTTACCGCCGGCGCGCGACCCAAGCTCCCGCCAAACGGCAAGATCTATCTCGTTATGGACGACATGAGCTGAACCATCCATCAACACGACCTGAACCGAACTTGGATGGTGACTACGCGAGGTGACAATCGCATGAGATGTCTGTCCTGCCTTGCCATTCTTGCCCTCTTGCCAGGAATTGAAATCGGCGTCATAGATCTCGCTGTTGTGTTCGTAATTCACACGCGTGTTGGGAGTCATCGTGGTGGTCATGCCCGTGTGGTGTACTCGTCCGTCAGGCCACTCGGTATGTCCGGTATTCTTGAACTGAGCGCCACTTGCCACGGCGGCCTCTGCTTCGGCAACGGTGGCGGGAATTTCTGTGCTCGGAGGGCCACCGTTGCGCGTGTAGGCCTGCCATGCTTTCACCTCCGCGGCCATTAAAGTTCGACTCGCGCCATCGCTAATGCGAGCCATCCTCAAATAGCTATTCGGAAAGAATGCGCCATCACCGCCGTCGCCAGTACGAGGATTGAACACCAACCAGGTGCCATAATTGAAACCGTAGTTCGTAGGATAAAGCTTGGACTTACCACCTCCCGGGTCGCGCAGCTCGTCGCTACGTGGGTCGCTGGGACAGGCAAAAGCCGAGATCTTCAGGCCATCAATGGCTCTCTGAAAATCCCACGCCATCGAGACATCAACTCCTTCGTACAGGCTGGCCTGATCTAAATAGGGCAGTATTCTACCGTGCACACCCCAGGAACCGTTGTTGGCTGCGGAAGTGACGTTTAGATCGACCACTGCGCCAGGCGGAAGATGCCGCTGAGACGATTCGTAGTTGAGAACCGCGAGACCAACTTGGCGCAAGTTATTCTTGCACTGGGTGCCTCGGGCTGCCTCACGGGCCGCTTGAACGGCTGGCAGCAACAATCCGACCATCACGCCCATGATGGCAATCACCACCAACACTTCTACGATAGTAAATCCACGACGCATCGCTCAGCTCTTTCACTCCAGATAGAGCCTAAACTCTCCCATAGCATTGTGATGGGTTGCTAGTTCGAGCGACAAGAGCACTCTAACGTCCTTCGCGCAGCAGATTGAAATAATCTTCAGCGTGTTCTCGGCGCGATTTGGGAAGCTGCTCAACGACCGTCGGATCGGCCGGCTCGCTGGCCGAGGAGATCATTTCCTGTTTGATGGCTTCGCCCACTTGTCCGCGGATGTTGGGGCCTTCGGCCTCGCCAACCACCACCGCCGAGCCTTTGCCGATCTTCTGGCGAACGCGCGAATCGCGGAAATTGACGTCGTTCTTTTCGTCAGGCCGAGGGCCAAATCCACGCCCCGGACCCATGCCATTACCCGGTTTTTCGCTAAACTTATTGCCGCCGCCCTGACACGCCTGGCATCCCTGGCCCTGACAGTCCTGGCAAGCCATTGCGTCTTTGGCCATTTGCAGCTGATCGAGGGCCGCCTCAAGCATTTCGCCTTCGGCCATCTCTTGCTCAAGCTGCTCCATCTGTTTCATCATTTGGTCGAGCGCCTGAGCGGCACCAGCGCCATCGCCCTGCTTCATGCACTGCTGGCACTCGCCCGCCTGCTGAGCCAGCTGGCTAAGCTTGTTCATCTGCTGTTGCTGCTTCTTCATTTGATCGAGCTTCTGTTGCAGCTCACCGGCGCGCTGCATGTCGCCTTGCTGCTTCTGTTGTTCGATCTGCTTTTTCAACTCATCCATGGCTTGTTTGCGTGCTTCAGCCGCTTGGGCCATTTTTTCTTGAATCTGCTTGAGCTGCTGTGCGAGTTCTTTCTTGGCCTCTTCATCGAGTTCGCCTTTTTCGAACTGCTTCTTAAGTTTTTCGAGTTCCTGTTTGGCAGCTTGCCATTGACCCTGTTTCATGGCTTTGACCATCTTGTCGGCCGGGCCCTGATCTAGGCCTTTCATCTGTTCAAGCTGTTTGCGCATCTGTTGCTTGCCGCCTAAACTCTCTCGGCGTTCTTGAAGCTGTTTGGCCAAGTCGTTGAGTTTAACCAAGGTCTTTTTGCGATCGGCCTCGCCGGTCTTGGCCATTTTCTCGGTTTCTTTTTCTAACTCGCGAAACAAGCCCTCGGCCTCTTTGAGGCCTTTCTCAGCAGCTTTCTTGCGACGCTCGACCATTCGCTCGCGCAGCTTCTTGGTGGCGGCGTCTATTTGCTCTTGCGCAAGTTTCGTGTCCTTGGGATCGGCGCTACTTTGCGCGGCGCGATTCTCGACGAACGTAATCAATACGAAGGCCAATAATGCCGAAACGAGCGGCAACCAACTTCGTCGTTCAAGCCGTACAGGAAATCGCTCTTGTACTTCGAGCTTCCGAACCGACCGCAGTGCGTCGGCCAGCAGGGCCCGACCCGCGGGAGAATCAGCAGCGTCTGGCGGCATCGACAAGCTGCTCGCTACGCGTTCCTTCAAGCCAAAGCGGTCGTCGAGCTCTGCCGCGGCATCGAGCTCGCTGCGCCCCCGGACCACAGTCCAAACACAGGCGACGAACAGTCCCACCGTCAGGTTTACTACCAGACAGTTCAGTGCCCAGCCCAGGGGCAGGTTATCGATAGCGATGATTTTAGGCACCGCAATAGCAACCAAGGCCAAGACCAATGCTACAAACCAGCATCGCATCAGCCGGTTGGCGAATAACTCGATCCACAGACGTCGTTGGGCCCGTTTTACCTGAGCGAGAATCTGATCCATGGCCGCTTCTCCTGTCGGTGCCGAGACCACTAGGGTACAATGGAAGTGTCGCCTACCATTCTATCGGTGGACCTCCGCTGAGTCACGCGTGTAATGTTTTTCCCAATACCTTTCGCTGAAAGCACTATGTGGGAGGCATCTCCTACAAATCAGCCGAATCTAGATTCCTGATGAACCACGACACCCCCCTGACACCACCCGCCGAGCGACCGGACGCCGACGTCGTGATTTTCGACGGCGACTGCAAAATCTGTACGGCCCAGGTGCGCAAGCTGCCATGGTGGGATTGTCAGCAAAGGCTGTCGTACATCTCGCTTCACGACCCGGAAGTCGCCCGCCGCTGGCCCGATATGTCGCACGAACGGCTGATGACCGAAATGTGTATTGTCGATACAAATGGTCATCGTCACTGGGGTCCTGAGGCAGTGCGCTATCTCACACGAAGATTGCGGCGAATGTGGTGGGCTGCACCGTTGCTTTACTTTCCGGGAAGCATGCTCCTATGGCGACCGCTCTATCGCTGGATCGCCAAGAATCGCTATCGCCTCAGCGGCGACACGTGCGAAAACGACGCCTGCCAGTTACATCAGTAAATGAACTACTGATACCCATGCTCAGAGCTCGGGAATTTACCGAAGCGGTTAGCAAGCCCTTTACTCTGGAGCGCTCACCTTCAGAGTTAATCTTGGATAGTAGTCGAGTAGTTGCTGATAAATTTCCACTCGTTTCATAAGTTGTTTAGCCGCACGCATTCTTAGAGGATTGTGCCCTGAGTTTGTGCAGTGAGCGCATACAGGCAGCTGAAACTCAACGATTACATCGTGACCCAGAATCGTCGGTTCCTCGTCAAGGTCTTGTCTACCTCTTAAGAAAAACAGAAGCAATAGTCGAGGCATCAAGAGGATAGTGCCAAACCACATCAGAGTTTTGGTGAAACTATTCGCGGTCTGTGCCGCTTCTCTTAATACGGAGGACTCACATTCCGCAACACACTTGAATTGTTGGGGGTCGTTGGACCCGCACACAATACACCTATCGCCGGCAGGATGTATTCCCGATAGAGTCTTTTTTCGAATAGCCTCCGCGGGATTCGTTACATAGGCATCTCTCCCCGCCAGCTGGCGGAGTTTCCCTAAACTCGGTACGGTGAGTGATTGTCCGCATGAACATTTCACCTGCGTTCCGGCATCAGCGCTGTGCACCTCGCATTGCCCGCCGCACTCACATGGCAGGCTAACAGCGAGTTCACTCATACCCATGCTCCGGCCCTGGGAATTCGCCATCACGTACTTCGTTTCGAAAGTCGCTCACTGCGCGGGTGACTTCGTTGCCCAAGTCGGCGTAGGCTTTTACGAAGCGGGGCACGTAGTCGCTGGCTAACCCCAAGACATCGTGCAACACAAGTACTTGGCCATCGCAATGCGGGCCGGCACCGATGCCGATCGTGGGGATCGCCACCTTCTCGCTGATTCGCTGAGCGATATCCGTCGGGACGCATTCCAAGACAATCGCGAAGGCTCCAGCGTCGGTCGCGGCGCAAGCATCAAGGAGCAATGCAGCTTCGTCGCGCTGCACACGATAGCCACCCAATTGGTGGACGCTCTGTGGGCAAAGACCGCAGTGCGCCATCACCGGGATGCCGGCTGAAGTCAGCGCCCGGATCGTGTCGGCCTGATCGGCACCACCTTCGAGCTTGACCGCTTGGCAGCGCGTCTCTTTGAGAATTCGTCCAGCGTTTTTGATCGCTTTATTTCTGCCGATGTGGTAGCTGGGAAACGGCATGTCAACTACCACCAGCGCGTGGTTCACCGCTCGGCCAACCATCTCGGCGTGATAGATCATCTCATCAAGTGTCACAGGCAGCGTGTTTTCGTGCCCCTGCACGACCATCGACATGCTGTCGCCCACCAAGATGCCTTCTACGCCCGCCTCATCGACCAACCGGGCCATCGCGTAATCGTAAGCGGTGATCATCGTGATCTTCCGCCCGGCGGCCTTCATGCCAGTAAATTTCGGCACGGTAATCCGCTTGTCGCGACTGGGCTGCTCGGGGCTTGGTTTGCTACTGGCCATAAGCTCCAGGCTAACTGACGCGGTGTGGGGGCGTCAACGAGATACGTGGGTGTTCACGGCTCACCACTAGCTTTAACGCTAATTGCGTTTGCAAATCGGCAAAACCATCTTTAGTGAAAGGTCCGGAGGATCGCTGCAATGACTACGATCGCCATGACCGAGAACCAGGCGACGTTAAGCCAACGGCCCAGATTGGCGCGGAACTTCTCAGCCACGGCTGTTTTGCCCGCGAGTATCGCGGCGATGAACATCACCAGCAGCCCGAGTAGAAACTTAATGCCGAACAGCATGTGGTAGGTCGACTCGAGCTTCTCGCCCTCGGCCTTCACCTGATTGTTGACGACTAGGAAGTTGTAAATACCAGTGGCCAGGAGCAAGAACGTAACGATGCCGACCCACTTAGCCCAGACCGCGCGTCGATCGGCGAAGCAAGCGTCCACACCGGCCGGCGACAGCACCGAGCGAATATAAAACAGCCCGCCCCCCAGGATGATCGCCCCGAGAATGTGAAGTGCTCGTGATACGAGTTGCATTAGCTGCGGCCCATCCATCGTCGGACGCCCCGCGGCAATTATGACATCTTCCATGACAATCTCACTTTAAAACGGTTGGTGGCGTGGTTGAACTCGACTAGTAGCAACCCTACCGCAAAGCGGGAGTTGCACGCAATCCTGCACGAACTATTTGTGATCTTCCTCGCCAGTGTCCCACCAACGGTGCCAAAGCAGCGCTGCTCCCATGGCACAAGCCATCGCGATGGTCGTTGGCTCGGGAACTGTGGTGATTTCCACCTGCATGTTGTCGAGACCCAGCTCGACATCGAGCGCGGTAGTCGAGTAATCGCCAGTAAATGCGTAACCAAACTGAAACGGTTCGCCAAAGTCAACCCGGCCTCCGCCACCACCTACTTCACTGAATTCGCCAGGCAACAGTCCGGTCTGACCCACGGTCGACCAGGGCGCTGTGTTGTTGTCGACACTAGGTGAACCGCTGGCGCGCAAAGCGAGGAACGATTTTCCGTCTTGCACAATGGCCAGCGTAACGTCGAGATCAGGTGTGCCCGTCATCGAAGCGGTGACGTCGAATTGAAAATCTATCGAAAGCGCATCGCCGCTGGAGTTCGGGTCGAACACAAAATCGGTATCGATCGGAAAAGCGACCGTCACTGTCTCGGTAGATGAAGACATCGGCGCGCTAAACGTGAGCACCGAACTAGGCGCACTATTTCCTTCAATCGTAGACCCAGAGTCATTAACTTGCAGATTAGACGCAGTATCGAAAACAGTCTGAGTATTGCTGCCGACGTTGACGTGGGGCTTGGTGCGCTGAAAAGTTTCCTTGGCCATGGGGTCGCTCGCAGTGGAAAGTGAGGGCTCAGAGATTAATGAGGCCTCTCAGTCTACGGCGATTCGAACCCCGGCTCAAGTATTTTTTGTCTGCTGGCGCGTGTTTATTGGCATGGTTCTGGTGCCTGAATGTTGTACTGCGATCCTAGCGCCGAGTGGTATTTGAAGCCTGCGCGCCCGCCATCGCCAGGAACTCTTTGGCGAGCTCTGGTCGCATACGGTTGTAGTCTTGCAGGCGTCGATTCCAGTCGGATACTTCCTGCTGGGATGGCTGACGGCCGACTACCATTTGGAACATTCGGCGGATGTAGGTCATGTCGTCAGCATTCGACTGATAATAAAACTCGGGCGTGCTGAGGATCTGTAGTTGTACGTCGGAGAGTGATCCACCGCGATCTAGGTGTTGCTCCCAGACATAGAGCTCTTGCGCCCGTGGTTCACGATGCAGGTATTCGCGGAACCATTTAGTGATCTGCGCCATCTGTGCGTTGCGATTCGTGGCAGGGCCGCCCGTAGCGGTCGATTCCACGAGGAGCTGCACGTCAGTCGAGGGTCGACCATTGAAAATGGGTGCGGACTGCCGCATGGCGTAAACCTGTCGTCCGCCGGCGGTGATGTTCGCGTCGATCACATACGTGCGGCGTGAATCAATCTCCGTCGGGTCGTACTCAATCGAAAACGAGATCGGCACACGGGTCACTGGCGAGATGGTTTGACGGGCGATCGTTATCGGACGAAGGTCGGGGCGGAGCACCTCGCGCAGTTCAACCGTTGCGACCGCGTCGCGAGGCAAGGCAGTACGGTCGCGGTAGGTGACGGTGCCGGTTACCGATTCATGCCTCGGCTCAAGTTGCAAAGGCAGATTCATCAACTTGCCATCGCGATTGTTCTGCACAAGCACTCGGACCCATCCCTGCTGATCGGCATTTCGCTCGAATTCGGCGCCGATGTCGTAGAGTGCGCCCGATACGTAGCCAACCTGATAACCAGCGATGCTTACCAATCGATCATTCACTTCCAGCCCAGCGCGTTCGGCAGCCGAGCCGCTTACGACTTCGCTCACGCGAACGCCCGTGTCGGTGTTCTCAGGATAGATACCCAATCGCCATTTCTGCAGCGGCGTCGTCTGGGCGACCGGGTCAGGTATCGGGGCCCAGTATTCAGAAAGCGTAGGATCGAGACCAGGCGCAACATTCGTACTGCGGCTGGGGACATTCGGTTGTGGTGAGACTGAAGTTGAGGTGCGATCGCGGATCGTAGGCGCGGCGAATCCTGGTCTGTTAGTGAAATTGGAGCTGTTGAGACTGCCACTGTTTGAAATCCCAACGCCATCAGGAGATAGTTTCGCCTGATTAGAGGCCCGGTTGGTGTCGACCGCCAGACAGACGCCCGCCCCCAACACTAAAAACGATAAGAGTGCTGCGCAGGCAACGCGTGTATTAGTATTCATAAGAGTTCCTTCCGCCGTTTATTCAGGAAGAGTAATCAACATACGAATTAACGTGATAGACCCAAGCCAACCGCATCCAATGCGACCCGCGCCGGCCGGGCCGGTATCGCTTGGAAACCAGCTTTCACGACGTCTTCCTGCCCCTGGGTACTGAACACGTACTTGATGAACTCGCGCTCGATGGGACGCAAATCTTGCTGGGGATCGTGCTTCACCACCAGCTGCAATCGTCGCACCAAAGGATATCCGCCTCGATCGGCCTCGGGCGAATCGATCGCGATGAACTCACCACCCTCGGCAACGGTCAGCGGCACAGCACGGACTTCGGGTGTCGCGTAAGATAACCCGGCAAACCCGATCGCGCCAGGATTGTTGGCAATCGCCTTGACTAGATCGACATTAGACTCGTGCGTTTGCAAATCTTTACGCATCGCACCGCCCAAGAGAATCGCCTCCTGCATGAAGACCTGCGATCCAGTGTCTTTAGTGCGGCCGTGGGCGACAACCGGCTGGTTCGATCCGGCACCCTTCAATCCAAGTTGCTTCCAGGTGCGACAAGGTCCTTCAGCCCCGCGTCGGCAACCGTCCGAAAAAATCGCGTCGAGTTGGGCGAGCGTCAGCCCCTGAATCGGATTGTCTTTGTGTACGTAGATGGCGGTCCGCTCGAGGCAAGGTGTGAGCACTGTTGGCGGATAACCGAGCGACTCGTGGAATGCGCTAATTTCATCTTCTCGAACTCGGCGACTTAGCAAGCCAAGGTCTGTATTCCCAGCTTTCACGTCGTTTACTGCGGCGCGAGAACCATTGACTTCAACTGTGATCTTTGCGTCGGGATAGAAACGCTCGAAGCTGGCGATCCAAACGGCGGCCACGTGCGACAGGGTATTCGAACCACCGAGCTTCAATTGACCTTTAACCGAATCGACCGGTCGGTAAATCGGTAAATTAGGGTCCAGTAAGGGCACGGCGCGCCCACCACCGATAACAGCTTCGCCAATCCAACACACACACACCAAAGCAAGGCACATAGGCCTGACGTATTTCGACATCGGGGAGCTCCTTCGATCGTGATTGACACGGGAATACCAGCAGTCTGGAAGGGCCGAGTGTAAATCGATCCGGCAAATTGAGTAAAGACGAGAATTTGCGCGTATAGGGCTAGGCTGCTAGCATTAGTCATGGTCGCGTAATTAGGGGTTTTTACACTTGTGAACTTGCACCGGCTGGCCGGCCAGAGGTCGCCTCACCGGCGGTCGGAGCGCAGGCATTTCTTGCCGATTTCACCACGGCGGATGAATTTTGCGCAATCCCCGTGACTAGCAATACTAAGCACTTAGAGAAATTTCTCGACTTGCTTGCAAAATAGCTCTACAATATTTGGCTTGTGGTGTAGTCAGCGGCGCGCATGTATTTCTCGCGAGATAACCGGCAGTCGCGACAGCAGAGGGAGTCAGTTTTGAAAAGGCAAGCCAACCAGACCTCCCCCGGTTGAAGTAAATCGCCTGATGGTTTGTGCTTAGCCTTACCAAGGCACCTTCCCCGATCGACTTGTTGACCTCGTAGGTCACTAGGTTAGTCGTGGCGCGGTGCCAGGTGTTTGGAGTTAGTTTGATGAAGCTGTATGTCGGAAACCTATCCTATTCTACGACTCAGGACACCTTGCAAGCCGAATTCGCTGCTCATGGCCAAGTGGAAGAAGTGGCCATTATTACGGACCGTGAAACGGGCCGCCCGCGCGGATTTGCTTTTGTGACCATGGCCAATGATGAAGAGGGACGCACCGCGATCGAGACGCTTAACGGGCGCGAAGTCGATGGTCGAACGATCACAGTGAACGAAGCCAGGCCAAAAACTGATCGCGGCGGTCGTGGTGGCGGTGGCGGCGGGCGTCGCTGGTAACTCGCGGCAAACGAATCGGACATCGAAGAGATAGGGCCTCTCTAAAGGCCTGGGCCCGACCCCTGAAACAGTTTCTCTTGAGCGCGCCCAGTGCTCCAACTCAAAGTTTCGACAAGTGCAATAACGTTTGTTCGATGATCGGCTACGCCATTTGGAGTTCAGCCTTACGCTCGGCAACGATTTCTGTCTGAATCGAGGCTGGGACCGGTTTGTATTTGGCCAACTCCATAGTAAATGTACCTTGTCCCTGCGTCATACTACGCAGATCGGTCGAGTAGCCGAAAGTTTCAGCCAGCGGAATCTCTGCCAAAATAGTGCACACTCCATCCTGAACGTCGGTGCTCGTGATCATACCGCGGCGGCTGGCAACGTTTCCGACTACGCTTCCTTGAAACGTCTCTGGACATTCAATCTCGGCCAGCATCACTGGTTCCAATAGAGCTGGCTTCATCTTAGAAAACTGTTCTCGGATGAGCTCCTGGGCAGTGAGCATGAACGCCATATCGGAACTATCGACATCGTGGTAGGTTCCGTCGTCGAGGACAAACTTCAGTCCTACGACGGGAAAACCAGCCACAGGCCCTTTAGCCATCATCTGGCGAACACCTTTTTCAACGGCTGGGATGTACTGTTTGGGAATGCGGCCGCCTGTGACCTTGTCGTCAAATAATAGTTCGCCTTCGGTCTCTTCGCGATCTTCGTCAGACATGGGCCCCATGCTACCGACAATGTGGCCGTATTGACCCGAGCCGCCGGTCTGTTTCTTACGTTTGTGATCGAAGCTGCAAGTGGCAGTAGGAGCCTCGCGGTAGCTCACCTTCGGTGGGCCAACCTCGACATCGACACGGTACTCGCGACGGATGCGCTCGACGTAGATTTCCAAATGCAACTCACCCATGCCGGCGATTACAGTCTCACCTGTTTCTTCGTCCGTAAAGACTTGGAATGTCGGGTCTTCTTTGCGGAACCGTTGCAAAGCTTTACCGAGGCGGTCGGTCCCATCACGAGTCAGCGGATTGATCGACATCTTGATCACCGGATCGGCGACGAAGATGTTCTCCAAGTTGCAATACTTTGGTTGAGAACAGTAGGTGTCACCGCTGGCACAGTCGATTCCCATGATCGCAACGATGTCACCAGCGCTGGCCGAGTCGATTTCTTCGCGCTTGTCGCTATGCATTTTCATAATGCGACTGAAACGATCTTTCTTACCCGTTCGCTGGTTGTAGTATTGTTCGCCCTTAGTAACCGTTCCCTGATAAATCCTCGTAAAAGTGAGCTGCCCGAACTCGTCGTCGACGATCTTGAACGCCATGCCGACAAACGGCTGCTCGGGATCGTTTGCCAGCTCGATTTTCTCGTCGGGATCTTCAACCTTGCTGGCAGAAACCACTCGGTCTAGCGGACAAGAGAGATAGCGATTCACCGCGTCAATCAAAGGCTGGACGCCTTTGTTCTTGTAGGCCGAACCGAGATAGACCGGCGTGAACCCTTGGTTGATAGTGGCGTCGCGGATGATTTTGTGAATCAGATCCTCAGGTACAGTCTCCTCGGAAAGCAACAATTCCATCAGCTCGTCGCTGTACATGGAAAGCGCTTCAAGCATGTGTGCTCGAGCCTCGGCTGCCTCTTCAGCCAGCTCGGCGGGGATCTCCTCTTCGCGAAGTGTTTCGCCATGGTTGCCATCAAAATAGATCGCCTTCATAGTGATCAGATCGACAATGCCGGCAAAGTCTTCTTCGCTTCCGATGGGAATCTGAATCAGTACGGCATCGGCCTTGAGCTTGTCGCGAACCTGCGCAACTACCGACTCGGGGTTCGCGCCGGTGCGGTCCATCTTGTTGATGAACGCTAGGCGAGGAACGTTGTATCGCTTCATCTGGCGATCGACGGTCATCGATTGCGACTGAACACCACCTACGGAGCATAAGACGAGTACGGCACCGTCGAGCACGCGAAGACTGCGCTCCACTTCCACCGTAAAGTCGACGTGGCCAGGCGTGTCGATCAAATTGATCGAGTGCTCATTCCAGTCAAGACTCGTAGCGGCGCTGGTGATCGTAATGCCGCGCTCTTTTTCTAATTCCATGTGATCCATGGTCGCACCATCCCCGCCACCGCGCACGTCCTCAATCTTGTGGATGCGGCCCGAGTAAAACAAAATCCGCTCGCTCAAAGTGGTCTTGCCAGAATCGATGTGCGCGGAAATGCCAATGTTGCGAACTTTGCGAAGGTCCATGTCTCTATCAACCTCTACCTAACTGCCAAGAATCTAACCAACAATAATAAGTGTCATCTGAAGGCGCACTAGCAACTCGCGCCGCGAGCAGCTGGTCTGTCGGGGACGACCGCAGGGTGATATTACCCAAGGCGCAGTTTCAGAAAATTACAGGGCGGCTTCCTGTCACCCTGTCGCAAGGCGGGACAATCCCACATTGTGTCCTTTTAGTATACGGATATCTAGTGCAAATGCCTGGTTTCCAGGGCTCAGTCATGCTTGAAACTCGGTGGGAATGGCCCTTGCCGGACGAAAAGGGTAGGGCCAAGTACTTGAATCGCCTAGCCCGATTTGACTTCGATTATTGGTCGGCTCCAGCTAGAATCGGCTCTGCTTAAGCTAGAATATGAACGGAAAGTCCGAACAAGCCTACAAATCGCATAGCGACGACTCTTACCCGAGAGCGTTAAGTTCTTAATTTGAAAGTAGATAGGGAAACTATGGCGGAGTCATCCGACCCCCAACCAGATGCCGCAGTCCTGCCTGCAGGCTGGCTTTCAAAGTACCCTTGGGCCACTTTCCTACTCCCAATGTTGGTCTACATGATGCTGGGAACCCTGGAACCTGCCCCTCCCGAAGTTCCGCCCCCGGCGGAGGCCGGCCAGGACACTCTCGGTGCATTGGACGAGCAATTGGAGCAGCAACCGTACTATCCTCCAGAGAAAACAGGACTGCTTCCAGAGATTCCCTATCGCTATTACCCATTGGTTTACACTGTGAAAATCGTGTTGACCTTGGTGGCCATGCTCCTGGTCTGGCCGGGCTACCTGTCATTTACGGGACGGGTGAGTCCCCTAAGCATTGTGGTCGGCGTGATAGGCGTGGTGTTGTGGGTTGTGCTCTGCCACCTAAGGCTTGAGGTGAGGATTGTCGGGCCAGTAGATCGATTTCTCGGCGGATTGTTGCCCTGGGCTAACGACGAGACACCCAGCATCGGGTTGATGTCGATTCTAGGCAGCGGAGAGCGGAGCGCTTTCAATCCGCTGGAACAACTGGCCGCCACACCCTTGTGGGCCTATCTGTTTTTGGCGATCCGATTTACAGGCCTGGCACTGGTTGTGCCAGTGATCGAAGAATTTTTTCTGCGCGGATTTCTGATGCGCTATGTGATGCACGCCAATTGGTGGCAAGTACCTTTTGGTCAGGTAAACCGCACTGCTGTAATCCTAGGCACGGCGGTACCCATGCTGATGCACCCCGGTGAGTTACTGGCCTCACTGGTGTGGTTTAGCATGGTCACGTGGCTGATGGTCCGCACCCGAAATATCTGGGATTGCGTCGTCGCCCACGCTGTTACCAATCTGCTGTTAGGGATCTACGTCGTAACAACTGGTAACTGGCAACTGATGTAGCTGCTATCGGTCCGAAACTTCGTAGACGACCTGTGATATATCTTCCACAGGTTCAGTGAGAAACGGCTCTCGATCCTGATACTGCTGCAATCGCGCACGGTATACAGTCTGTGACTCGAGGGGAGCGATCTCAATCGCTTCTTGCAGATCTTCGATCGCCTGGTCAAAGTCACCAGCACTAGCGTGAGCTGCGGCTAGCGTGTCGAGCGTCACGTGACGCTCGCCGTAGTTGAAGTCCAAGGCCCGTTGAGCCCCGCGTACCGCGTTAGCCGGGTCGCGAAACCGAGGATTGGGACACGTAGCCAATAGCCAGGCGCCATTGCGGTAGGCGTGAGCAAATTCGGGATTTAGATCGATCGCCTGAGCGTAGTCCGCCAGGGCATCGCGATAAAGGCCCATATCTGACAAGAGGTCAGCCCGGCTACAAAAAATGTCGGCGCCGTCGGGATTCAGCTCAATTGCTCGGCTGAAACAGGCAAGAGCTTCTTCTTTTAGGCCCATCAAATGATAGACACGACCCAACCCGAGTTGGGCTGCCAAGAGCTCGGGATCCAAAGCACAGGCCTGCTGGTAGTCGAGATGCGCTTGCTCGAGATTTCCCGCTTGTGCGAACAGAGTCCCCCGATTGGCATAGGCTTTGGGAAACATTGGATTGATTTTGATGACACGATTGAAATCAACCAACGCCGCTTCATTCTTTCCTTGTTCCGCCAGAGTAACACCTCGGTCGTGGATTTCTTGCCAACCTTGAATTCGATTCTTTGTCTTCTTAGCAGCTAAATCTTGCAAGTCCCCGTCGGGTCTTTCTTCAGCCAGTTTATTCGTTCTTTCCTTGAGTCGCTTATTAGCCTGATCCAAGTCAGATTGCATGGCACGCAATTGCTGCTCGGCTCGTTGGGCGCGGAGTTGCTGCTCAGCGAGTTCCGCCTGTAATTGTTTTTGAATCTCTACCGACTTCAATTCCTCTTCGGCCTTTTCGGCACGAAGTTGTTGTTGGAGCTTCTTGGAGCGTAGCTCTTCATTGATTTTTTCGGCTCGTAGTTGCTGCTCCATTTTTCTTACTCGCAACTCTTCCGCAGCTTGTTCGGCCAGCAACTGCTGTCGGGCTCGCTGCACCTTCAGTTTCTGTTCGCTTTGCTTCGCACGAAGCTGCTGTGCCGACTTCTCGGCTCGCAACTGTTGTTGAATTCTCTCGATACGCAGCTGATCGCGGTGCTTAGTCGCCCAAGCGTGCAATTGAACCGCAAACTCGAGTTGCTCGCCACCTAGTCCTAGTCGCTCAGCAGTGTCGCAGATGACTGCAATATCTTCGTAGTCTGCTTCCGATTTTGCCTGCTGTGATAATTCGTGAGCACGAACTAACATTTGGGCGGTTGAATCGGACGATTTCACTTTAGCGACACGCTGGCGCGTCGTTCGCACAGTAGCCTTTCTTCGTGGTTTCCGGACCGGTGCAATGCTCTCTTCATGCGCGACCAACTGAATCTTCTCAGACTTGGTCGAAGCAGATTGGTTGCCACGGTCCTTCACCGAGTCGTGCTTCCAGGGATGCCCTTTAGAACGCGCCTTTGCCGGTCTACGAGCGACTGGCTTGGGTTCCGAGGGAACTAACACTAATGTCCCAGCAACCGACTTAGTCTTAGCGATGTCTCCTTGAGTGCTTTCAGCAATCACGACATCGGAAGATTCTTGTGCCTCGAGCGTCGGTGTAATGGTTAATACAAAAACCATTCCGATCGGCAGAAGGCCGGCCAACTTGTAGAATCGGGTCGCATCCATGCTATTGCTTTTCTAACTTCGATGAGAGGGTGGGGGACCATCCAACGAGGCAGCGCACGAAAATCCGACGCCTCGGTCGTAAGTATCGGCCTGCACGCAGAGTCGCTGCAATCAAAAAACTCATTTTGATCACTAAAGATCTGCTAGTTTCCCCAGTTAGCCAATTAGCTCTGCTTGCACTGCATCTGATAAGCAATCACTCGCTGGGCCGAGTCATCGCATCGGGGTCGAGCAGCCGGTCGAGCTCTGCCTTGGGAAGCACTTTTTGATCGAGGCAGAGCTGACGAATCGTCTTACCAGAGGTGAACGCCTCCTTGGCAAGCGAGGACGATTTCTCGTAACCGATCTTCGGTGCTAGCGAAGTCACCATCATTAGCGACTGGTCGATCAATTCTCGGCAACGCTCCTCATTGACTTCCAATCCCTTTAGCAACTTGTCAACGAACACATTGGAGACGTTTGCTAGCAATTTCACCGACTCCAGAAAAGCATCGATCATCACAGGCATCGCGACGTTCAATTCGAATAGCGATCCCACACCACCCAAGCCGGCAGTGGTAATTGTGGTATCGTTGCCGATCACCCGGCAGGCCACTTGCATCACCGCTTCGCACATCACGGGATTAACCTTGCCCGGCATGATCGAGGAGCCTGGCTGGGTTTCCGGGAGCGAGAGCTCGAAAATTCCGCAACGCGGGCCGCTGCCAAGGTGGCGAATATCGTTGGATATCTTTGAAAGTGCGACTGCAATTGTCTTCAACTCACCGTGAGCTTCTACAAACGAGTCTTTGGTGGCTTGCGCTTCTGGATGATTGGCCGCCTCCTTAAATTCCAGACCGGTTCGTGTTTGCAGTCCGAGACAGACCTGCTCGGCAAACTCTGGATGCGTGTTGATACCTGTGCCGACAGCCGTTCCGCCGATCGGCATGTTTTCCAGCAGTCGCGCTAACGCTCGACCTGCCCGTGTGGCCGAGTACCTGGCTTGAGCCGCATAACCGCTGAACACTTGGCCAACGCGGATTGGAGTGGCGTCCATGAGATGCGTGCGGCCGATTTTTACTATTTTGTCCCAGTCCTCAGCCTTCGCGTCCAGGTGATCGGCTAGCCGATTCAGTGAGGGTATCAATTCTTGCTCCAGCTGGAGCCCCCCCGCGATATGCATAGCAGCTGGAAAAGTATCGTTGGACGATTGACCCATGTTTACATGGTCGTTGGGATGGATAGCACCTTCCTGTCCTTTGGCGCCCAGCCCGAATCCTAGCTTCTCGTTGGCAATGTTAGCGATCACCTCATTAGCATTCATATTCGTTGAAGTGCCTGAACCAGTCTGGTAGATATCGACCGGAAAGTGTTGATCATGCTTGCCTTGGGCAACCTCTGCTGCGGCGTCTATGACGTTTTGTGCAATGCCTTTATCAATCTTGCCTAGTTGGGCGTTGGCCTCGGCACAGGCGGCTTTCAGGTTACCAAAGGCATGAACCACAGCTGCGGGCACCGGCTCGTGAGCAATTGGGAAATTTTCGACAGCCCGTGCGGTCGACGCTCCGTAGAGAGCTTCCGAAGGTACCTGCATTTCACCCATCGTGTCGCGTTCAGCACGGAATTCGCTCATCGGATTCTCTCTCCAGTTCAGCAAGCCTTGGCGCCCCACTCTCGGGCTATGGCCAATTTTCTACAATCACCGTGTCGTCATGTTCGTAAGCCGGAGCGCAGCAACAGAGCAGTTTCAAGGCAACATCACCCGTGTTCGTAATTTGGTGCCGCGCTCCGGGCGGAATCGCAATCGCGTCGCCAGGTCCAACGTCGCGGAGCTCTCCCTCCACTTGCATGAGACCGCTGCCCTCCGTGAGAAAATAGATCTCTTCGGTTATCGGATGATAATGGGGCATCGTTTTCGCACCGGCAGGAAGCCTAGCCTCGGCTAGACTTTGATTAGTTATGGCCGAATTACGGTGCGCGAGCAGTTCGCGAATTTCCGAGCCGTCTTTAGTCGTGAAGGCTGGCACTTCTGCTAGATTATGAACGTCCACTGCTACCACTTAGGCTAAGCTTGCGCGAGTAAGTCTCTACCATCGGTTAGAGTACTCGTAGCGCCCCAGTTCCACAATGGTCGCCGCGAACTACGCTGCCTTGGTTTCTACGGGGGAATCAAGGTGCACGTCCATCTGCGGATACGGAATGCCAATGCCGGCTTGATCGAGACCCATCTTTACAGCGCGGATAAGTGCCTGTTTGGAATCGAGAAAATCGGCCTTAAAGGCCCAAGCTCGGACTACCCAATCGACGCTTGAAGCCCCCAGATTGTTGAGCACTACAGCTGGCTCGGGATCCTCCACGAACTGAGGTACACTTTGAATGGCCTCTTCAAGGATCTTACGCGTGGTGTCGATGTCGGCTTCGTAGGAAACGCCCACTTCCACCTCGACTCGCCGTCGTGGGTGGTACCATACGTTCTCAATTACCGAACCGTAGATCGCGCTATTGGGTACGATGATTCGCCGACCATCGAAGGTATCAATCTCGGTAGTGAACAAGGCTATTTCGTTGACAGTTCCAAGAACACCGGCTGTGTTCACTGCATCGCCTACTTTGTAAGGGCGGAAGATCAACAGCATTCCACCCGCTGCAAAGTTAGAAAGTGTGCCTTGAAACGCCAGGCCGACCGCCAGTCCTGCGGCACCCAGCAACGCGGCGAAGCTAGTAGTCTCGACTCCAAATTTACTCAGGCAAGCTAGAGCCACTAATAGCAAGATCAACCATCGCACCATTCTTGCGATGAATTTGGTGAGCGTCTCATCGAACTTCACTCGCGTTAGTCCCTTGCGCACCAGCGCCGAGGCCCATCCCGAGAATGTCCACGCTGCAATCATCAATAGGATGACCAGGCCCGCACGTAGACCGTAGTGCTCAGCCACGTAAATCCATTCCTGTCCACTCAGGTCCGTCAGCCGTAGTTGTTCAATTTTGTCCAGAGCGTCGGCTCGCATTGTGTCGCTGGCCGATTGTACGGGAACGTCAGCGGTCTTAGTCGCAGTTTCGCCGGCGACTTGAGCTAGCAGGTTGAAATTCATACTAATTTCGGATTAGGGTTAAATTGGAGTACCTGGATTCTGTAGCTCGATGGCTCCCAGTTGTCGAGATCACCTCAGACTGCTAGCAGGGATGCGACCGGTATTGCTGCATGGTCTGGCCGAGTCTTATCATTCCAGCTATGTCTCGAAATCGGAAACGATCGGACGACACAAACGCCTCCAAATCAGAGGAAGGTGAAGACGTTGGTAGTCGGTTTTCGTTGCACCGGCTATCAGCCGCATTTGCTCGGTTAGCCGGCAATGGCCAAGCGGATTCGTCCCCGCCCGAGTTGGCTGACTCCCTAGGCGAGGTCGAGGATCTTGCCGAAGAAGCTTCGCTCGGAGAGGTGATTTCCCCGCGCATGATCATCGAGGGAATGTTGTTCGTTGGCACCGCCGATGGTCGTCCGCTTACTAACCGAGAAATGGCGGCCCATGTTCGCGACGTCTCTCCGAAGGAAGTCGACGCTCTAATCTTGGAGCTTAATAACCAGTACGACTCGAACTCAGCACCTTACCAGATTGTAAGCGAGGGCCCCGGCTACCAGATGCAAATACGTCCGCAGCACGAGTTCGTCAGGCGTCGCTTCAGCGGTCGCGTGCGTGAGGCGAAGCTCACTCCCCAGGCGATTGAAGTGCTTTCGATTATCGCCTATCGGCAGCCTGTCTCAGCCGAAAAAGTGGGGCTGCTTCGCGGGTCTCGTAGTTACGCACTATTAAACCAACTCGTCCGTCGTGGACTACTTTGTTTGGAAAGGCCCAACAACGCTGCGGATGCTAATCTCCGGCAGCAGCCGACGTACCATACAACCGAGCGTTTCAATAGGCTCTTTGGGATCGACTCTCCCAGGGACCTGCCTAGCAGTGAGGATCTGGACGACAAGTAAGTCTTGGGGGGTGGCATGGCAAGATTTCGATTTACCTAAGTATTTGAAATGAATGCACTTAGGTTAGTTATCCGGATTTTCGCCCTGACGCTGTGGGTATTGATTGCTAGAATCGCCGCCTCCACCAGGGGATACTAGAGCCAGCTGCTCATCCAGAACGCTGGACAAAATTCGACTAATAAACGTCAGCGTCCTCCTTTCGCTTCCTTCGAATGAAAGCATAACCCGCAAGTCTCCAAACGACCCTCAACACTGTGGATCGAATTTGACCTGTCGCTTCGAAACTGAAAGCGACTCGATGGTTATCTGCTTTTCAATGGCAATCTGACGCGGAACGACGAATGGTCGATAATCTCATGACTCGCAACTGTCACTTCGAGGAACTACGCGCCGCTTCTCCGAGCGTTGTGCCATCTTTGCTAGGTTGTGATTTCGGGAATCTGGCCGAAGAAATCGGCAAATTCGAAGCGGCAGGGGTAAGGGCTATTCATCTTGATGTGATGGATGGCCATTTCGTTCCTAACTTGTCGTTTGGGTTGCCGCTGGTAGAGTCGGTCCGGCGTCTGACTGATCTCACTCTAGACGTACACTTGATGATCTCTAATCCAGAGGATTACCTGTCGCGGTATGTCGAAGCAGGGGCCGACCTGCTGACAATCCACGCCGAGGTTGTCGACGACGCTCAACCTCTGTTGGAAGAGATCCGCGCACTGGGTGCTTGCGCAGGGTTGGCTCTGAATCCGCCAACGCCAGTCGCCGCGATCGAAGCGGCACTGCCTGCCTGCGATTTTGTGCTCGTAATGAGCGTGATGCCTGGTTTTGGCGGGCAAATGTTTGACAATGTCGCGCTAGACAAACTACGGGCAATTCGCGCTCAAGTCGGCGAACACATGCCCCTGGAGATCGATGGCGGCGTCAACGAAGAAACAATTGCTGCTTGCGTAGAAGCTGGCGCTGGCATGCTAGTAGTCGGCTCTGCCATCACCGGTCATGACGACTATCGAGCAAAGGTTGCCGAGCTTGACCAACTAGCGCACACAGCAGACTGAACTAGAATCCTAGGACACTTACAAGATGCTTAAAATTTTGCTCATTCGCACTGGCAATACTGAATACGAATGCCAAGGCCGTATTCAAGGCACACTCGACGTACCGTTGAGCGAAGATGGCCGTAGGCAAGTCGAACAGCTGGTCGAGTCACTCCGCGATCAGCAGATCGATGCGCTCTATTTTGCCCCTTGCCGAGCAAGCCAGCAGTCTGCTGAAATCCTCGCTGGCCAGCTGGAAACGAAGTCGAAGAAAATTGATTCGCTTCACAATCTCGACCACGGGTTATGGCAAGGGATGCTCCTTGAAGATGTAAAGGTCAAGCAGCCCAAGGTCTATCGCCAATGGCAAGAACACCCTGAAACTGTCTGCCCGCCCAACGGCGAAACGGTCGGCCAAGCCCAAGAACGGATTCAGCAGGCACTGGCCAAATTGGCCAAAAAACATAAAGAAGGAACTGTAGCAATCTTGGTTCCTGAGCCGCTGACAAGCCTGCTACACTGTATGTTACTACATGAGACAGTTGGCGGTCTGTGGCGAACGGATGGCGAGCAGAGCCCTCCCTGGGAACTGATCGAAATGCCGGCGGAAGTGGTAAGTCCTTAGCACACGAGAGCCTAGAGTCGATAGCCAAAAGAAATAGGCATGGCAACCAGCGAAACGGAAAAAACGAGCGAACCCAGAAAGCCTTCGCGAGAAAAACGCGGCGTGCCGGGGGGATTGTGGCTAAGCTGCAACGACTGTGGTGCCATGATTTTTCGCAAGGAAGCCGAGAGGCTGATGAACGTGTGCCCAGAATGTGGGTACCACATGTACCTCAGCGCTCGCGACCGTATTAACTGGGTGCTCGACGAAGGCACGTTCGAGGAATGGGACGGCAATATTGAGCCCACTGACCCGCTCGAATTCGAAGATCACAAGAAGTACAAGGACCGGCTCGTCGCTGAACAACAACGAACCGGCTTGCGCGATGCCGCGATAACAGGGACGGGTATGATTCGCGCTCGCCGCGTAGCATTTGGTGTTACTGATTCTAGATTTATTATGGGCAGCATGGGATCTGTCGTGGGCGAGCGACTTACGCGTTTAGTAGAACGTGCCACACAAGAGCTGCTGCCTCTGATCATCATTAGCGGAAGCGGCGGTGGCGCTCGCATGCACGAAGGTATTTTTTCGTTGCTGCAAATGGCAAAGGTTTCTGCCGCGCTAGCGCGCTTTAACGAAGTAGGGGGATTGTATATCTCGGTGCTTACCGATCCGACCATGGGGGGCGTTGCAGCAAGTTTTGCCTCACTGGGTGATATTATCCTTGCCGAACCGAAAGCACTTATCGGATTCGCCGGCCCAAGAACGATCAAAGCCACTATCCGCATCGAATTGCCCGAAGGCTTTCAAAGCAGCGAATTCCTGATGGAGCACGGCTACATCGATCGCATTGTGGAGCGTGCCGACCTCAAGAGTGAAATCGCCAGGGTAATTGACTATTGTGGCAAGTAGGCAGTGTGCCGGCCGATTCTTTCAGGGCGTTTCTTGCCCAAACACGCCTCGGCACCTAAACTGAAGGACGAGGAAGGCAAAGCCTGGTAACAGCGGTAACACGGCCTTGGCATCCCTATTTTGCAAGCCGAAGTCATCAGTCGGATAGAGATCCGCTTGCTCTGGAAGATAACTATCCGAATGGTAATAGAATGAGCCTGACCACATTTTTCAAATCGATTCTCGAAGGAGGGAAAGTAGACGTCGGCAGACGTTACGAAATTCTCCGTGAAGCAGTTTCGGGAACTATGTCGCAGTTCCATATGGCGCGCGATCGCGATACTGAACAGATCGTGGGATTGAAGGTTCTTGATAAACAAAAGACCGAACAACTTGAGATGCGGTTTCGAGGTCTCGACAAACCTACCGAAGGTCAAATCGCCGCTTCGTTCGACCATCCTCGCATCGTCCGCACGCTTGGCCACGGCATCACCACCAAGAATGAACAATTTCTGGTGATGGAGTTTCTTGATGGACCCGGGTTGAATTCTTTAATCATCGGGCGCAGCGAGCTACTCGACGGCAATCGGCTCAATTTGATGCGTCATGCAGCTGAGGCGCTTCATGCTGTTCATGAGGCAGGCTACATCCATCGCGATATCTGCCCCCGCAATTTTGTCTGTTCCCAAAATGCCGACTCGTTGAAGATGATCGATTTCGGCCTGACTGTACCTGCCAGCAAGGAGTTCATGCAGCCAGGCATTCGCACTGGCACGCCCAACTATATGGCCCCCGAGGTCGTGCGCCGCAAAGTGACCGATCATCGACTCGACATCTTTTCGTTCGGGGTGTCGATGTACGAAATGTACAGTTTCGACCTCCCTTGGCAACGCGGCAGCGGCGATGGAATGGCAGCAATGAGCCATGGACAGAGCGAGCCGACACCCTTGGAGGAGAGCTGTCCTGATATTCATCCCAAAATAAGCGCGGCCATCAGGAAATGTATGGCAACGGAGCCAGAAAATCGCATGCAGTCGATGAGTCAATTTCTGTCGGAAATTTCGGGCGTGCGGCAAGAAAAAGTTGATCGCGCGTCAAAGTAGTGGTGAATTAGGCGATCGCGGGACACTAAATCCAATGAGTCGCAACTCGTAAGTCGTGCTTAGTTCGGAATTGAACTTAATCTCTCCTTTTCAGGGATGTGGATGGGGACCTCATGGTGGCACCTGTACTTGCGGTGGTGGTTGGTGGCCCCATGGAAAATTCTGCCGAATAGGCTCTAAATACTGGCCTTCAACCTCTTCGAATGCATTGCGGAGCAGCAGATTCTGTCGTATATTGGCCGATTCGGCCAACTTGCACCTGGCGACCCACCGGTCTTCGGGAATAGACGTTTCGGGAGTGAATGATGACGATCGACAAGAGCTTAAAGGTCCGTCGTGGCGGGTCGGGAAATCGCAGCGTACTAACACGCATCGAACGGCTGCAACGGCTCAAAGAGGCTGATCGTTGGAAAGATGGCGACTCGCCACTAGGTCTGCCCAAAGTGCGGGTGCGCAAATTGGTTATGAAGAAGAAAAAGAAGAAGAAAGAGGAAGAGGAGGGGGCAGAGGGCGATACCCCTGACGCCGCTGCCACTTCGTAAATCGGATTCGACGCACAGCATCGCCCGAAGACAGCCCTACTCCTTGATTAGATCCTTCACGGTCCCACCGCTGGGGATCATCGGTAGCACGTGTTCCTGGTAGGGCACCTCGACGTCCAACAGATACGGTCCATCGTGGTCGATCATCTCCTGCAAAGCAGAGACCAGATCACTCTTCTGTTTCACGTATCCGGCGCCCCAGCCGAAGCCTTTCGCAATGTCCACAAAATGCGGGTAACGTTCGGCAGGCCCAAGGCCGTCGCCTTGCCCTAATGCCTCGGGGTTGTCCACTGGGCCCAAGTAAGTGTGAGCCCGATTGCCTTGCATAAATCGGTCTTCCCACTGCATTACCATTCCCAGGTGCTGGTTATTCAGAAGCAATACCTTCACGGGAAGTCCTTCGCAGACACATGTCGCCAGCTCTTGAACATTCATCAAGAAACTGCCATCTCCGTCAATGTCTATCACAAGTCGACCGGGATTTGCCGCCTGGGCACCCATCGCAGCGGGCAAACCAAAGCCCATCGTGCCGAGTCCGCTTGAGCACAAGAACGTGCGCGGTTCTTTAAACTTATAGAACTGAGCGCCCCACATCTGATGCTGGCCCACGCCGACGGCAATCACCGGATTGGCTGCTTCCGTGAGTTTCCACATTTCCTGGATCGCGTGCTGCTGAGTAATCCCTGGGAAACTAGTGTCGAATTTGAACGGTTCATCAAGTTTCCATTGCTGACACTGCTCGACCCAGGCGGAAATGTCCTCAGGTGCTTCGACAATCTTGTTCAATTCATCGAGTACAAACCCCACGTCGCTGCAGACAGGAATATGAGCCGGCTTATTCTTATTTAGCTCCGATGCGTCGATGTCGACGTGGATAATCTTGCCATGCTTGCAAAACTCTTCGACCTTGCCCGTGACGCGATCGTCAAACCGCACGCCCAGTGCGATCAGCAGATCGGCCTCGTCCACAGCATAATTCGCATACACGGAACCATGCATTCCAATCATATCGAGCGAAAGTGGATCGGTACCAGGAAACGCGCCTAGTCCCATCACCGTCGTCGTGACCGGGATGCCTGTTTTTTCAGCAAGCGTTCGTAGTGCTTCGCTTGCTTCAGCGATAATGATGCCGCCGCCAGCATAGAGCACTGGTCGTTTGGCCAACTTAATGGCAGCGGCGATCTGATTTATTTGCTCAGGTCTTGCTCGAGGAGATTCGAAAGAGTAACCCGGCAGATTGAGCTGAGCATCGTAATCAGGAACGCACGAATCGAGTTGAACATTCTTAGGGATATCGACTAGCACTGGTCCCGGCCTGCCAGTGGAAGCAATCAGAAATGCTTCCTTCACAACTCGGGCAATGTCCTCAACTCGAGTCACAAGGTAGTGATGTTTTGTAATACCGCGACAAACTTCCACGATCGGCGTTTCCTGAAAGGCATCGCTGCCAATTACAGGTGTTGGTACCTGCCCTGTGATAGCTACCATAGGCACACTATCGAGCTTCGCATCGGCGATGGCAGTTACCAGATTAGTGGCTCCCGGGCCGCTGGTGGCCATGCAAACGCCCACCTGACCCGTACTTCGTGCGAGACCCTGAGCCGCAAAGCCGCCGCCCTGTTCATGACGGGGCAATATCGTGCGGAGCTTGTCGCTAAACCGAGTCAAAGCTTGATGCAGTGGCATACTCGCACCGCCCGGGTAAGCGAAGATCACCTCGACACCATGATTGACCAGCGACTGAACCAATATGTCTGCGCCCGTCGTCACATCGCCCTTGGTTTTTTGCTTAGAAATAGTTGCCACTGCTTCACCTTAATACTATACGGAAATCTGAAATCACCAGATTCGGAGAGACCAGCCTGGATAGACTTCCCCCGAACCGATCTATCCTAAACGTCCGCGCACTCAGAAACAAGGTTTCTCATCGACCAGTGAGGCGGTCGAGTGGGGAATGCGGCACCAAGGAGACCAATCCACAGGTAATGAGGTTCACCTTTAGACAGATATGTCCTTGCTGGCTGGATCAAGCACTTACTCGGCGCGGGATAGAAAATGAATAAAGCACGACGACCGCACCCGAGGCCATCAAACTCCAGGGGGCCCAATCCGGGGGGGCGATCTCGTCTTCGATGAATCGGCGAGACTGCCCGTTTTCGGGCTTTTTCATAATGGCTTTCTCAATAGCCAGAGCCTCGACGCCTAATAGACAGGTGTAGGCGCCAAGTGCCAAGAATAGCGACCGCCACATGACTGAAACTCCTTGGTAAGCAGAGGGAGGGGGGAGGGGACTGCCTATAGACTGCTATCGACCACTAATGCTGGCATAGTTCAGCCACGGGGCTGCCAGGCCACGATCTTGTTAAAATCGCCTGCTAATCGAAAGGATCGCTACGCTTTTAGGGCCTCGCCGCTGCAAAGTCTAACGCGATTATGCTCGCAACTGACGTTGTCATAGACGGGATTTCCCGTATTATCCTCCTCCCCTACCGATCGCGATTTAGCGACAAGAGACGTCAGTACAGTTCGTAGCTGACTTTCCCGAACTTACGGAGCCGACCGATGCCCAAGCGAGTCCGCATCGATTTCTGCGATTTTTGGCCGAGCTTCGACCGGAACGATAATTTCTTTACTCAGTTGCTGCGACCACGGTTTGATGTGGAGGTAGTCGACGACCCTGACTTTTTGATCCACTCTTGTTTTGGAAAGCAGCACCGTCGTTTTCAGGGGATACGCATCTACTACACGGCGGAAAATCGTCGCCCCGACTTTTGTGTAAGCGACTTCGCGTTTTCTTTCGACTACCTACAGCGGCAGGAGCACTGTCGGTTCCCGTTTTATGTGTACCGTGTACCCGCCGAGCAGTTGTTGATGCCTCGCGAATCTGCAGAGGAAATTTTAGCCACGAAAACAGGCTTTTGCAGCTTCGTTTATAGCAACTCGTTGTGCCGTCGGCGCAACGAATTCTTTCGCAAGCTTTCGAAGTACAAGCAAGTCGATTCCGGAGGACGATTTCAGAACAACGTCGGCGGACCAGTTCCCGATAAACTAGAATTTCAACGTCAGTACAAGTTCACTTTTGCGTTCGAGAACAGCTCTTACCCCGGGTACACTACAGAGAAACTGCCCGACGGAGTAGTGGCTGGCTCGGTGCCAATCTACTGGGGCAATCCCTTGGTCGACCGCGAATTCAATCCAGCTCGATTTCTCAATTACGCCGATTACGGCAGCGACGAGGCCCTCATTGAGCGGATTATCGAGTTAGACAACGACGATCAAAAGTATCTTGAGTATCTGCGGCAGCCACTGTTTTATGACAATCGACCAAACCAATACTACGACCCCGAACCACTACTAGAACATTTCGAGCAGATTTTCTCCTGCACGCAGAAGCCCGTGGCCCGCTCTCTTCCCAAATTCCTAGGCTTTCAAACCAAACGTTTTGGCCGCAACTTCCAGCGGCTGTGGGGAAAGGCCGGCTAGGCGGAAAAATCCGTTAGGATCAAACGCCGAGATTGCAGTCCACCGCTAGTAGATCTTTATCGACAGGTAGTAGCTCGAAAGCGGACGCGATAGGTTTCAGCGCGTACAGCTTGAATCTGTTGCTTAGTGCGGCCGAGCATCGGCCCAAAAGTCGCCGCTTGGGCGAACGATCGCGAGCGCTCTTGCGCTCGAGATTCATTGAGCAGCATTCGATACCGAACTACGTTACGAAGCGCCGTTGCTCGTGGCTGCGGATCGGGTGAATCCGGCGAGGTTTCGGCGGGGTAACCCTCAGTCGAATTCTCTATGTGTAGGAATCTTCTGGGGTGGTTGGCCTGGGTAGAACGATTATCACCCTCGGGTGGGTTCTCTGCAAAGCGTTGGCCACTCAACTGTATGTGACGCGGACCTCGGTTGAGTGTCAAAACTCGCTGAGCTGAACTATCCGTAGATTCGCCGGCATTTCCTACTGGGTGACCATCGCAGATCAATGGTAGCTCAGGCATCGACGGCGGCGGTTCAGCTTCGGCCGGAGCGAGCAACGCGTTGCGTTCCTGGTCGTCAAGCAATCCGTTGTGATTCTTATCGTACTTTGCCAACAGTTGCGCATAACTGCCCTTATCGGGAGGGAGTTGGGCGTGACCAGTCTTTGCTGACAGAAGGGCGAAAGCGAGCAAGAGTATCAATAGTCTTGCAATTCGTGGCATCACCGGTCTCCAGGAAACTAGTGGGGGATCGAGAACTTCGACGTCCCAGGCGCGACCCTATTTTCCCGAATTTGGTGTGTTTTGTCTAGTTTTTCTTGTAATTCCCCGGCAAGCGACCAGATCGGTAATCGGCGGGGCGGCCGGGGTGATATTGCTGTGATTAGCAAAAAACTGTAATTCCGGGTACTAGTAACCAGGTTATCAGCCGAAGAAACAATTAGGCCCAGCAGCCGTTTGAACGCCAGCACGAACAGCACAAAGAGACCAATGCTATGACTACCGACCGGAATGGCTCGCACAATTCTACCGAAGAATTGCTGGCTCAAGCCGAGACAATGATCTGGAGCTTGCTTGACGATAATCTCCCCGAGGCTGAAATGCCGCGCTTGGAGGAGATGGTCCAGAACAACGATTGCGTACGCGAACGGTATCTCGAATGCGTGCAATTACACTCTGACTTGGCGGGACATTTTGGCGGTGGTGCCAAACTAAACATCCCGATAACACCGTCAACCTCCGAATCGCCAGTACTTGGTTCATTAGGTGGCACAAAGCCGGGGGCCGACGTGGGTCCACCAGTAATCGACTGAGCCCAAACTATTGCTAGTTCGACACACGTTCCCAGCTAGCAGGCATTACACGCCACTCCGGGCCCTGAGCAAAACCGGGCGGCGGGTTATCGAAAAAGACTTGGTCGTATTCAAAGGTCGCCTCAGAGGCGACTACTATCTGTTCGCAAACTACTACACCGCGGAAGTGTGAGTGAAGTGCGTCCGCCAACAGTTTCAGTGTCCCCGATACGTAGATCACTCCTTCCGCAACCGAGGGATAGGTATCGCTCTGATCCGCATCTTCAACATCATCTGATGGCGTTCCCACAGGATTGAAATTTACTCCCAGCGCTGACTCACTAAGGTCGACGTCGCTTGTCAAAATTGCAATGTCTCCCTGGACTAACAACCCCGGAAAGTTGGGGACTGCGGGCTCCAAAGCAACCGAGCCTGCCAGTGCCGTCGAACTGCCCGGATTCAATAGGACGATCGTCCCCACGATGCGGCAATCTTCGATGCGTAGATCCTTTCCTTCGCAGTCGATCACGTAGATGCCCGCTGGATTCGTTACTCCAAATGGATTTACCGCGGGGGACAACAGTATCGATGAAATTAGCGGATCGCTCGAACCGTCGACTGGCACATCGTCGATGTCGACCCAAGTACCGTTGAACTGGTAGTATTCGAACACATGCTCATGTGGCATTTCCCGAGGAGAAATTCCAGAGTTAGTGCTGCCGGTGATCGACCCGCTAATGCTATCGACCGCGTCGACGTCGCCTGTGATGGTAGTACTATCCAAATCGACGACTGCGTTGGAGCTGATGATCTGATCCGTCACCAAGTCGCCCCCCGAGGACGTCAGTAAATCTCCATCAACGCATAGAGATACCTCCAGGCAGGCAAGCGGATCGCCGGTAGGCTCGAGTCTGACGGTGGCCAGATGGACTGCTTCGCCCGCTCGGCCGATTCCCCGGAGAGTTACTGCATCATTAACATCATCATTCAGGTTGCCATCAGAATCGCTTAGGATAAATTTGAATTCTCCCGAGCCTCCCAGATTGACCCAATCAGTTGGATATTGGTTGCCACTTGTATACGTAGATCGCCAGGCCGAGTTGGCCGTGATCTTCGCCAACGCATATTCGACTGCCGACTGAGCCATCAACCTCGCTTTGGCCATTTTCTCCACTGCATTTGCCGACCTGCGATCCAGCCGCGAAAGATGCATCGCGGATACGCTGACGATGCTCACAATCATCGCTACGCCTATTACAGTTATATAGACGCTACCCCCACGAAGCTTATGCAATCTTGATTTAATTTTGGGGTGATGATTCATTTTAAGCACTAATCTAGTTTGCGTCGTACACATGATTTGATAATTGCGATGCCGAACGGGCAGTTGTGGCACTGCCCAATTGCAGCTCAGCGCCAAGCCAAGTGACAACAGTCACGTCGGCTGCTGGCGACTGCTCGAGGCTAGTATCTCTAAATCGAAGGGCACGAATCGATGTAGTCGCACCGTCAGGGTCGGTCACTGTTACGGTGATCGATTTCAAACCAGTATCACTTATAGCCGCAGTGTCTATCGAGTTGGCATTTACCCATTCGACCTGAACCGCTCGCTCCCAGCCTGTGTAACCCGAATGTGATACACCGTCCTTATCCTCTGGGTCGGTATTGGACCAACCGTCATAGTCATCTACATCGTCTATGTCGACGCGATCTCCGCCCGACTCGCCAGAGTCACTTCCAATTGCTCCGCCTGGATGCTCAGGATCTTGGTAGGGTTGCGAGAGAATCTCGCCCATTAGTTCATAGGCCAAACCTGGTCCGGTTAGCCGTGTTGCATTCACCCTCTGCGAACGAAACACGGCGCCCAAAGCATCAAGCGAAGCCACCAGCATCACACCGACGATCAGTGTGCTGACTGCGACTTCGACCAATGTGAGTCCACGCTTTGTCTGGCTCTTAATTTGCATATTGTTATTGGGACGTGTCAGGGGCAATAGCGATCGTAACAGCTATGTATTCTTCTGAATTCGTGAGTGTAAAGTCGGCCCCACCACTGGCACCAATGGAAGACTGTTGGGAATAGGTTGCCCCAGCTGACGTTGTGCCGTTTCCTGAGCCGCTGGCGTCCATCGTAATCGTATTATGGTTGATCATCCCGGGACTATCGATCGAGATATCGTCATCATCGAAAGCTCCGAGCCTAAGGATCATGGCATCACTAACCGTCGTGGTGATATCTGGTGCATTCGCTATAGTGGATGCGCCTCCGCTAAATGCCGTCTGGTTGATCGGGGACAGCGGATCGTGCCCCGTAAATCGCATAACCGCTCCGTATGCTTGTTCGTTTGAATTCCAATTAAAGGTGTAAGCGCTGCCTTCAGCCACAGTGGCAATCTTCCACCAGACACCAACGTGCATTCGATTGATCCGTGTCTCTAAGACAAGCTGATTCCAGCCGGCAGGTGCAGCCAGACCATCCAAAGCGCCATCCAGGGATACTAGTGCAATTAGCAAATCTCCAGCACTTGTACCGGCTGGAACAGGAACGTCCAATGAAATACCGTTACTTGGTAGTTTCGCCTCGGTAAACTCTTCGAACTTTACCGCGACCGATGATGATGCAATAACTGGCGCAGTCATGGAACGTGTTAGTGCTGAAAGGTCGAAGGTCTGCACATCAGAGGCCAGGGTGATCTCTGCACCACCGTTGTATTGGAAAGTCAGAGGGTCGCCAGGCGTACCGCTCCAAGCGTAGCGGATCGTTTCGGGCTGAAGGTCGCCATCGCGGTCGGGTACGTCAAATGTTACCGCCGTTGCTGTGCGTTCAGAGAAGCTGCGCGCTAGCGCCAGGTTGGCCATCAGATCGCCCAACACTTCCGAGGCAATTGCCGACTTACGTGACTTGGAACTATCGATGTCGAGAGCCTGACTGGAGATATAGATCGCAGAAGTCAACCCAGCCACGAGCAGCGAGGAAGAGACTAAACCGATCATCAACTCGATGAGAGTAAATCCCGCTCTCACATCTTTGTGGGCAGACAATTGTCGTGTGGTAGTTAGAAAGCAACTCATAAGTCGGCTATGGCCCCGCTTCTAGAGCTGCGATTTCTGCTTGAGTTGGGGCAATGATATTACCCGACTGCTCAATTTCAATCGTCTGATCACTTCGGCCGACATTGAACACAATCGTGCCTGCGCTGGAAGGTCGGCCATAAATGTCGAATGCCAAGGTGCTGCTGCCGCCAAAATCAGCGGAAACAAGCTTTGCCTGGTCAACGATTTCTGGAAGTCGGTGCTCATAGACTTCACTTGAGCGGTCCAGATCGTTCATGCCGGTAACTTCGTAGCTGCTGTCGACTACGTCGAATACTACCGTCTGGCTCGTGCTTGTTTGTTGGGCTCGACGGATAGCCATCTTTAGGTCAGCCACTATCCGCCTAGCCGTGGCGTTGGCGCGGTAGTTGGCCAAGGTGTCAAGGTAGCGGGGAACAGCTACTGCACCGAGGATGCCAATGATGATTACGACGATCACCAATTCAACCAAGGTAAAACCTGGCCGACAGGCCCTCGTGGCTGGCACAAAGCTATTGTGTGATCGATTCATTTACTGAACCAATAGGAAGGCTCATAGGACGTCTAGGACTGCAAGAGATCCGATAGGTTCATTTCATCTACGCCGATTGTTGGTTCGGCACCCTCCACAACTTTGGGCTTTCTTACCGGCAAGGGCGGACGACGGTAGCTTTCGCGGATTCTCGCGATGTCGGGAGTGATTCTTAAGAATGCTTCAACAATGTCTGCGTCCCATTGAGTTCCAGCACCTTCTTGCAAGATTGACGTCGCTTTCTCCAGTGGCATACTCTTTCGATAAGGCCGATCAGAGGTCATCGCGTCGAACGCATCGACTACGGCTAACAACCGACCTTCGAGAGGCGCTTTATTCCCAACCAGTCCGTCCGGATACCCTTTGCCGTCATATCTTTCGTGGTGATGCAGAACTCCAGGCAATACATATTCCATCGATTCCAATTCTCGCAAAATACCCCAACCTAGATCGGGATGCTTCTTAATCTCGGCAAACTCTTCATCGGTAAGCGGTCCAGTTTTTTTCAATACCAAATCACTCAAGCCGATCTTGCCGATGTCATGAAGCAGCCCTGTCATGTAAAGCCGCTCGCACGACTCTTCGTCGAAACCTATTTCACGAGCCAGTCGACGACCGTAGCGGGCCACCCTTTCGCTGTGACCGCAAGTGTAAGGGTCACGAGATTCAATCGCGGAAACCAAAGTCCGCACAACACTGATCAGCAGACTCTCCCTTTCTTCGAACAGAGCCACATTGTGAGCGTGAGAGGCGAGCATAGCAGCGGTTGTGCTGATCAACGATACTTCGCACGAACCGATTTCGTTACTACTCAATCGCCAAATCGGATTGTGATTGACTTGATAAAGGGGATGTCTTCGATTAATCGCTACGAGCCATCCAAGTGTGGCCATGCTAGTGGAGACTGCGACCAGTGCGAAATCGTAGATACCTGGATACTCTAGACCGTCCTTGCTTTCATGAAAATGATTGCGGACTGCGGGGCGGTCGGCTGCGACTTTGCTATATTGAGCCACCAGCTGTTCAATAACTTCTGAATCGACGTCACCTCGGCGATTATCAGCTTTCCAGGATTCCGTAATGTGGAATTTACCTCCAGGATTCCCATCTACGAAGTGAAGTTCCTCAACGCTGGCTGCCTCACCCAACTGAGGTAGGACATGCGGAACGAGATTTTCCGACCTCAGAGACAGGCCGCCCAGGGCCAATCGCTCTGCCATCGTTCTCAAGAAGACGAGTTCTTCCAAATCTTCGTTGAGCTGCTGTAGATAAGCGCTGCTCTCTTTGCGTAGTTGGTCGACTTCAGTCCGATTCTCTTGAACACACAGCGAGGCTTTGGCCAATTGAATGGCAAGTTTTGGCGAATCAGTTTTTACTTGCGTCGTTGCAAACCAGCTGGCATCATTCTCGCCCGAAATTGGTGCTGCTAAGAGACAATTTCCCGAGTTGCTCAATTGAGCGACTGGCTCGCCCTGTAAATGGACCTTCTCACATAACGCTGTAAGTTCAGCTGTTGGAGTCTGCGTATCCTGCCCTTCGAAGAGTGCGCAGAATATTCCTAGTTCAGTTCGTGCCCACAAATCAAATGGGGTCTCAAACATTCGCTCTAATTCAGCCACCTCAAGGTTATTAGGCCTTGGTTCCGAATCGAGACTAACTGCCGTTCCAGTCGTCATCATGCTGCTCGTTACTGAAGTGTGAGTCGTACGAATGACTTCTTCGGGGGATTATTGAGATAGAGCCCGTCTATACCTGCAAATAATAATTCGCGGCGAAACGATTGTTACGAATTCTATTGGACCAATATCGCAGAACTGAAATCCCGGTCGTGACCCGGAGAATACGAGCTCTGCCTAACCAGAAAAGGATAGCTTACAGCGCAGGCAAGCAATCGGCGGATACCGTTGATTGGTATTGTTCATTAAGTAAGGATTGCGCTGGATGCGCGCATGAACAGGGTTGTTTTGGTCATTTGCGCCCTGTTTTGGTCATTTGCGCCCTATCGAAGCGAGAAAACCTAGACTTGATTAGATGAGAAACGGAAATCCGACTTCTCCAGGGAAGATTATCCCTTGACTGCGCAGGAAGAAGCTACGTTTGCGTAGAAATCAAACCATTTACCGTCACTTTCTCGTTCGAAAGAGGGTACTTTCATGAACTATCGTCGTAGTGCTTTTACTCTAGTGGAACTGGTCGTGGTAATCATGATCTTGGGCATCCTGGCTGGAGTTGCCGCACCTAAATTGCTTAACACCTCGCAGACCGCTACTGACAACGGGCTTCGACAAACCCTGTCTATCGTGCGAGACGCGATTGAGCTGTACGCCGCCGACAACGGGTCTTTGCCTCCATGTGCCAACGCCACTACTAGCCTCCAGACAGCTCTGAAGCCGTACATTCGCGGCTCGTTTCCATTGAGTCCTGTAGGCACCCAAGATGATGACGTTACCGCTACAACTACTACTCCCATCGTCGCCGATGCTTCACCCACGACGGGTTGGAAGTACAACACGTCCACAGGGGAGTTCATCAGCAACTCGACTGCACTCTCAGGCGACGGCGCTACTGCCTACGAAGCCTTCTAGCGAAGGTAGAGACACGGTTCGTGAGTGCGATTATTACAGCAAGAGAAGTAGGATGAACGTTCAAGAGAGAAGAATCTTGATTGTGGACGATAACGTCGCATTGGCGCGAGTTATCCAATTCGCCATGGATGGCGCCGGGTTCGATACAGTAGCGGCCTCCAATGGCCGGATTGCGTTAGAGTTAGCTGTTGAGACGCCATTCGACATGGTAATTACCGATCAACAGATGCCTGAGATGACTGGCATTGAACTCTGTCGCAATCTACGCAGTATGCCGGAGTACCAGAACTGTCCGATCATTCTTTTGACGGCAAAAGGGCTGGAATTGGAATTGCCGCGTCTGCAAAGCGAATTCGAAATCGACGCTACGTTTTCCAAGCCTTTTAGTCCCTCGGCTCTGGTGAAGACTGCTAACGAGTTGCTGGCAGCGACTGTCGCTTAAGAAAACAAGTCCGTGGCTATGAAAGACGCTCAAGATCAACATGTTTGGCAGCCATTCCAAGCTGAGTTTCCCCAGAAGAGTAGTAGCGTGCTACCTGCTGTTTTGCATGGTCACCGTCTGCTGGCTGGCGCTAGGAACATGCCTAGTCTCCCACAAAGTGCTCAGCACACATTCCGCCAATTCCTGTCTATCAAGCTTAGGTAAGACAGCTGCGGCCATCGAGATTTCCTATCTTAGGCACGGCCGAGAAGGCCTTCAAGAGTTAGCCGATCAGGCACAAGCTGAGGGCAAACTTGCCTACGCGTCGATCGTGGGTCTCGATGGAATCTATTTGGCTCACACGGACGAGGGCTTGCAAGGCATGCCCCAGTTACAGCCCATGGGAGACCTGTTGCGTTGGGGAACCGTCTCCGGAACTCGATTCGTCGACCAACAGGGTCGAACCTTGCGAGAGTATCAAGTCCCGCTCACGGTCAATTCCGATCCGATCGGGTCGTTGCAATTTGCGGTCGTAGAACCAACGGCGAAAGCGACGCTTATGGCGTTGGCCCAATATGCGCCGATTGCAATTCTCGTTCCGTTATCGCTAATTGCGCTGGGTGCCTTAGTGCTAGGTCGACTCGCCGGGGCAGTAGCCGAAGTTGACGACCAGTTGCGACAAATAGCGCTACTGCCTCCCGGTATGGAATTCACTCTTAGTCCATCGACTTCTCGAAACGGGGCCTCCATAGGTTGGAACCGCATCGTTGAGTCACTCGATGAATTGCGAAATAATTCCGGCCACCAGAGTTTAAACGACCGACTTGCCGACGCAATTGCGGCGCGCCGACAGAACGAACAAATCGATATCCTTCAAAATCTGTCTGACGGAGTTGCCGTTACCGACATGGAGGGTCGAATCACGTTTGCCAATCGAGCGATCGAGGCTTTGCTGGGATCTACTCCGACAGAGGACTCGTTGGAGGGAACAACGATCGATGAACGATTGATTCAGGAGATGCCTGAGCTAGCCCAATGTTCGCTCTTCGATCCGGAGTGTGCAAACAGATCGGTCGTCTCCGAGGGTCAACGTAATGGGACCAATTCAGATCGCGTGCTCCGTGTATCTCGTCAGCCTTTGGTGGGCAATAGCATGAAGGGTCAGGTGTGGTCGCTTCGCGATGTAACACAGCAGAAACTTGCCGACAAGATGCGCGATCAGTTCATCGACACCGCCACTCATGAATTGCGCACCCCATTGTCAAATATCAAGGCCTACGCCGAAATGCTGGCCACGTGCGACAAGATCGAGCTGGAACAGCAAAAAGAATTTTGCAACACAATCAACAGCGAAGTTACACGATTGGCTCGCTTTGTCGACGATCTGCTAAGCATCAGCAGTATGGAGGTAGGCTCGCTCTCGGCTGACCGACAAAACGTAGAAACTGCCCGGCTATTTGAAGAAGTGCTTGCCAAAGTTCAACCTGTTATGCAGCAAAAAGAGATTCAATTCGAAGTGCGGCTGCCGGAAAAAATGGGGAGTCTGCGGCTCGATAAAGAGAAGATGGTCGCGGTCTTAGTTAATCTATTAGGCAATGCTGCCAAGTACACACCAGATGGCGGACATGTTTCACTCAAGGTAAAGCTAGAAGACGAACAACTGCAGATTGCAGTTGAGGACACGGGTTTGGGGATCTCCCCAGAAGAACTGCCTATGGTGTTCGAAAAGTTTTTTCGTTCGACTGATGCCCGCGTGCAGGCCGAAACTGGCACGGGATTGGGTCTATCATTGGCGCGAGAAGTTGTACGGATGCATGGCGGCGATATCTCTGTTGAGAGTCAACTCGACAAGGGGAGCACGTTCCTGGTTTCCATCCCATTGGAGTAATGCCACATCATGTTAAACGTCAAGCCCCAAGGAGCCGTCGACGTCGTTCAGTTGAGCGGCCCACTGAATCACGAATGCGCCGAAGAACTGGTGGAAACAATCCAATCAGGACTGGCCGAAGGTCAGCCAATGGTCGTGCTCGATATGAGTGACGTGCCATTGATGGACAGCGCCGGTCTCGAAGCGCTGCTAGACATCCACGATGCGGTTCTTCTAAAAGGTGGAGCGGTCAAGTTAGCTGCACTTAACCAGTTATGTGTCGACGTGATCCGCGTAACAGGTATCGCTAGTCGTCTTGAGTCCTATACAGATGTTAAACTTGCTGTGGGGAGTTTCGTGCAATGAGCACCACTGCCGAAGGGCCACTTCCTAACATCTCGCTGACTCCCCCCTCAGTGCCGCATGAGGAGCACGATCCGAAAGCGAGTCTGAAACTACGCGGACCACTCGGTCAACGGCTCCTGAGTGCCGATCTGATCGACGCCGATGAGTTGGAGGCCGCGCTCAGCCACCAGGTGGAAAAGGGACAAAAACTTGGCGAAGCCCTGTTAGAACTTGGTTTTGCTAATGAAGAGCAACTGCTGCCCTTTATGGAATCTCAGCTTGGCATCGTTGGAGTGCGCCTGCGCGAAGGCATGCTCGACCCGATTGCGGTAAAGCTGGTACCTCGCCCCGTGGCAGAGCGTCTCAATGTGCTTTCGCTGTTCCGTGTGCGAGATACGCTAATCCTCGCGACAGAGGAGCCACAAGATCTCGACACGATCGATCAAATTGAATACCTGACGGGACTCACCGTACGGCCGGTATTTGCATTCTCAACGTCGATTCAAAGGATGCAACGTCGCGCGTATGAGGAAGATTTCCGAGTTGATGCCGTCACCGCCGATCTAGACGAATCGGCAGTGGAGTTGCAAGTCGAAGCGTCCGACATGGACATCGCTTCTGTACACGACTTGGTCGATGGCAGCCCGGTAATCAACCTAGTCAACTATCTGGTATTACAAGCAATTCGCAAGTCAGCCAGTGATATTCACATTGAACCGAGCCGTAAATTTGGCACAGTTCGATTTCGTATCGACGGGCAACTTGTTGAGATGCTGCGTCCGCGGCGCGACATTTTTCCAGCGATTATCTCGCGTATCAAAGTCATGGCCCGACTCGACATTGCCGAGCAACGCGTTCCACAAGACGGACGCTGTCAGGTCGTAGCAGATGGCAAGGAAGTTGACCTGCGTGTTTCCACGCTCCCTACTGTCCTGGGCGAGAAGGTCGTTATTCGCGTGCTCGACAAGCAGCGACTCACATTTAATCTCGACCAACTCGGAATACCTTCCGATACACTGGGCGTGCTCAAGGACCTGCTTAAGAAACCATATGGACTGGTACTCGTAACTGGACCCACTGGTAGCGGCAAAACAACAACCTTGTACTCCGCCCTGGAGTTAATCAAATCGGTCAATCGCAATATCGTGACGGTTGAAGATCCGGTTGAATATCAAATTGAATTGGTAAACCAAGTCCAGGCTGATCAGGCCCGAGGAATGTCGTTTGCTTCGGCCTTGAGATCGATTTTGCGGCAAGACCCAGACGTAATCATGGTCGGCGAAATTCGTGATCCCGAAACGGCACAAGTCGCCGTGCAAGCGGCACTGACGGGCCACCTAGTGCTCAGCACATTGCATACGAACGACAGTGTCAGCGCGATCACTCGCATGATGGACATGGAAGTTGAAAGCTACAAACTTGCGGCTGCACTGGTAGGCGTAGTAGCTCAAAGGCTCGTTAGGACAATTTGCCCCCATTGCCAAACTACTTACTATCCCCAAGCAGGTTTCCTCGAAGCCTTGCACTACAAAGGAGACATGCGGCGCAGTTTCGCCAAAGGCGAGGGATGCCGTGAATGTTTTGACTCGGGTTTCAAGGGTCGTACCGGTATCTATGAGATTCTGCCGGCGATAGGTGAAGTCCGTCAGATGATCGCCAATCAGGCACCACTCGATACAATCCGCGAGTGGGCCGCTGAGCAAGGATATCCCTCGCTGCTGGAAGGCGGTCTTCGATTGGCGGAGCAAGAAGTTTCGAGCTTAGAAGAAGTCGCACGCATTGCATTTATTGAATAGTGATTGGACCCAAAGCACATACGACATACGTTGCACTCCCGAATAAACGAGAATCCATACCATGTCCTCAACTGCATTAGAAAATCTTCCCCACGACCATGGGAAGGCCTATGCTAGCGATCCACCTGATCGTAAGATGTTCTCGTCGGAGAACCAGGATAACGAATTCACTTGGAATTCGCTTCAAGAGACCGACGACACACTGGATAAACGCTATGGGAGATCGATTCGAAAACAAGATATTGCCGAAATAACATCACAACTGGCGATCATGACCCGTTCAGGAGTCGATGTCGCGTCGGCTCTGGCCTCGCTGGCAAATCAATGCCAAAGACCAGCACTAGCGGCGGTCTTGAGTGATGTCCACGAGTCGGTATTGGCCGGAAATCCACTTTCAACCGCGCTGCGCCAATATCCGGATGTCTTCGTTTCGAATTACATTGCCACCGTCGCGGCGGGCGAAGCTTCTGGCAAGATGTCTGCCGTTCTGCGCCAACTTGCCCAAGTGCAACGAGACGAGATTCGTTCGCGCCGAACTATGAAGGCTCTGTTGACATATCCATTGCTGCTGTTCGTAGTTTCATCTTCGGTAATCTTGGCACTGGTGCTGTTCGTCTTGCCTAAATTCTCGAAAATTTTCGAACAATACGAGATGACTCTGCCGGCGGTCACACAAGTGATGATGGGATTGGCTTCTGAGTTTCACTCGCGCTGGTGGTTGTGGATCCCTCTGTTCTTGATATCGATCGTCGGTCTATTTGTCTGGCGCCGCACAGCAGCTGGCCGTAGCCGGATCGACTTACTCTGGCTCAACTTGCCGATAATCAGCAGCGTCTATCGTCCCCAAATTGTGGGAGAGATGTGTCGAACTTTTGGATTAATGCTCGATAGCGGAGTTCCTCTGTTAGAAGTGCTCAAACTAACGCGGCAGGCTATCGCGAACGTCCACTACAAAGAACTCTTAAGCGATATGCAAGAAGCCGTAGTCAATGGACTCAGTTTGGCAAGCGTCTTGCAGTCATCTAAAGTTGTACCAGAATCAGCTCGAGAAATGCTCGTTACCGCTGAAGGTGCGGGAAATCTTGGTGAGGTGACTCAGCTGCTAGGCGAATACTACGAAGAGGAAGCCGAAGCAAGGATGCGGCAAGTTGTCGGATTGCTCGAACCGATCATCACAATCGGCATGGGCTTAATAGTGGCATTTGTCGTGTTGGCGGTAATGCTGCCGGTCTTCGACCTGTCCACTCTTGCACAACACGGACGCTAATACTGGAAGACTCGAATGATGATAAAGAATAGACGAATCGGTTGGATTGGAGTCGATGTCGGCACATCCCATGTAAAGGTTGTGCAGTTGACACGAAGCAGAAATAGGCTGCGCATAGCCGCAGCGGCTATCATCCCGCGCAATTCTAAGTGGATCACAAGCGAACTGACTGAGGAGAAAGCCAAGTCGTCAGCCAATGAACTCGGTGCCGCGGCAAGTCTTCGACCCGATCTGATCGGCCGGAGCGTGGCGGCCTCACTGCCGATGTCACTCTGCCAAGTCCACCAACTGGAACCATCGGTAAGCCGATTGTCACATTCCGATCGCGTTGTGCGACAAGGCCTTGAACTAGCAACTCAACGTTCCGCGAAACACCTACAGTTCGCCACCTGGCCGGCAGAACCAGATCAGAATGGCACGTCGCCGGTGCGTACTAATGTGCTAGCCGTACCTCAGGTTTGGTCAGATCAACTCTGCGACGACATTGCTCATGCGGGCTGGTCATGCCAACTAGTCGACGGGCTACCCTTGGCATTGGCTCGCGCGGTGAAATTAGTTCACGACGGAGATGCCAGCGCTCCCTGGGCAGCTTTGGACTGGGGATTCAGCCAAGCCACTTTCTGCGTAGCTGTCGATGGTCGCGCTGTCTATGTGCGCTGTCTGAAGAACTGTAGTCTGCAGCGAGTACTCGACTCGATAGTTGATGAACTCAAGGTCTCGAGAGACGAAGCATTGCGACTGCTGCAAGATCATGGACTGGCGGGCGCGACGGCGACAGAGGCCAGCAGTATCGTAAGCGAATTAATCTCCGAGCCGCTTGAACAGCTTCGACAGGAAATCTCCCGTACTATTGCCCACCTCCAAGGACAACGGCGGACAATCGTACCACAAGGCGTCTACTTGTTCGGTGGAGGCGCAACCATACATGGTCTCGCGCAACACCTTACCGAAAAGCTTGAATTGGAGCATCGCGTTTGGCAATTTGGCGAGTCCGACTCGACCGAACCATCCCAGGATGGCCTACAGACTTGCTTGTTCGGGCCTGCGGTTGCACTATCGGCACTTGGCTGGGAGAAGACATGAGCAACCATATCAACTTGATGACCACTCGATCGCGCGTGCGAGAATGCTCGCGCATGCGACTTAAGCAATGGTCGCGAATCTTAGCGACGGTCTTCGCTTTGCTAGCGCTGCACGCGAGCATTACTTGGTGGCCAATCCATTCGAGCAGTCAAAGACGCGAGCTCATGGAGACTCAATACAACCCGCTGCGCCAAATGAAAGCTGCCAACAAAGAACTAGCGGCACGGATCGCAGGCACACTTGATCAAAGCAAGCTGGAACTCGCTCTGTCGCGGCAGACTCCGGTACACGCATTAGTCGGTCTGGTGAGCCAGAAAGTAGCTGACAGCAAGGGTGAAGTCTTCCTGGAACAGATCGCATACTCGCAGCGCGAAAAAACAAGTGGGGCGGCAGCGTCCTCCCACAGCCAACTCGCCTTGGAAGGTTTCAGCACCGACCCGATCGCCGTTCAACGTATGGCAGAGTCGTTGCGTTCCGCGATCCCATTTGCCGAAGTAACATTGCATCCGATCGAGTCGATCGAAATCAACCATCATCCCATGCAAACCTTTCAAATAGAGTGTTCTTTCTGACAAGGTAAGCGAGACTTGCTGTGAAATTCATCAACAATAACGGTGGCCTATCGATTGGCTGGGCTTTGCACGCAGCCGGTGTGGGGACTGTGGTGTTAGTGCTAGGCGCCTACTACTACTTTGTCTATCAACGGCTGGAAGTCCGTGGGCAGAGCGATATACAACGAATCGATCATTTGAGCGCCTTATTAAGCGAGTCAGTCGCTATACAACGCAGGAACCGCGACTTGCAAAAGGAACTGCACACGCTTGAAACCTCCATCAATGAAATCCGCGAGCGACTGCCTCATGAATTGCGGCAAACGGAATTCGCCGGCGAACTGAATCGGCTCGCCAATGAGGTCGGTCTTCATGTGCTACAGCTCCAATGGGGGGCGACTGAGGTGACTCCAAGTCACACCCAAGCCCAGGTCCAGCTCGAATGCGATGGTAGCTATGCAAGCGTCTGTCGATTCCTTGACGAAGTCAGCCAGCTTACGCGGATCGCCGACATCTCCCATTTGCAATTGGAAGCAGACCCAGAGTCACAAAACCGCCCGTTCCAAGTCACGTTTGTCTTGTATTACGGAGTGAACTCCAACGATTCAAATAAAAACCAAGGCGTACTGTGACGATTATGACGAATGTAACGATGAGAGAACGAATCGGAGCGACGCGCGGCAAGCTAGCACTCGTGGGTGTATTGGCTGTCGTTCTGGTCGTTGTAATCGTGGCACAACTGCCTAGCACAACAGGATACGACAACGCGGCGACCGCGGACGTCTCATCGATTAAAGCACGTAATACACATAACAATGACATCACAGAGTCAGAAGAAGCACTCCCTTCGATGGAGAAAACGCAGATAGACATATCGCCTCGAGAGTGGCCTGAGCTGTCCATAGACGCCATTACCGCCTTCGATCCGTTGGCGGCTCCGTCGTGGTACGTGGCCGCGGCTCAGATTGAGAAAACCAATGAAGCAGGCGAGCAAGCTTTCGCATCGGCAGAGGATGCCGCAGATGCGTCGGCCTTGGCCGCGCTACAGGAAGCAGGAGCAACCATTGTTTTGATCACCAACGGAGAACGGATCGCCACTATCGGCGATCAACGCATCCGCATTGGCGACAATATTGAAGGATACGAAGTGAGCGACATCACCGACCAAGGAGTCATTCTTACCAAACCAAAGCCTAGGTAAGACTGTAAGGGAAACAGATGCAACACGGTGCACCCGCACAACAGACTGCCAGAACAGGACTCTGGGCAATTTGCCTGGTGTGCCTGCTGGTCGTGCTCTGCGCTGTGGGCAATCTGACCGCTCAAACGATTGAGGAGCCAACACTGCAAATTCCCACTCAGCCGCTTCCAACAAAAAATGTCGAAGATCCTTTTGAGTTGCAAACCGAAGCGTCCGAATCAGAAACACCTTTCTCTCCAAAAAACATAATCAATTCATTGCGCAGTTCAGTCGGTCTGCAGGAAGAAGTAACTGCGGAAACGCTTCCTCCCGGCGTGGTGGAATCTTGGCAGGGCGAGCAAGAAATCATTCCTATCACTCGACCTGTGGCCGAGGGCAAGGTAACCATCGAAGATCATCAGGGCGAAATCTCGCTGATGGTCCGCGATGCTTCGCTTAGGCAGGTCATTGCGCTGATCGCGGAAACTCAGAAACTCAACCTTGTGTTCGCTGCATCGGTTGAAACACCCATCACCGCTTCTTTCGACCGTGTGCCTTGGCAACAGGTTTTCGATTCGCTGCTCTCCTCGACTGGTCACACTTGGACGACTACCAACGGCGTGATCATCGTGACCAGCATCGAGAATTATGAACTGATCTCCCCAGGTGCCAGCGGACGTCACGTCGAAGTATTTGACTTGGACTTCGCCTCGGCGGTCGACGTCGATCAAACCGTTAAAGGCTTGCTTTCTCCCGCGGGGAAATCGTGGCTTGTGGAAATCGACGCCGGCGACAATCGGCGTACCCGAGAAGCCATTGCTGTGGTTGACTACCCCGACAATCTGCAACAAATTTCCGAATACATCGCTCAGGCCGATCAGCCCCCTCGCCAGGTATTGATTGAAGCCCACATTCTGCAAGTCGATCTGGAATGTGACTGCCGCAGCGGTGTCAACTTCGATGCGCTCGCCACGAGTGCTTCCGGCAACGAGTTTGATGTCCGGACGGTCGGCTTCGCGAACCCAGCCGCTACTACAGCGTTCTTCATGGAAGCTACTGGCGGAGCGATCGAGGGTTTGGTCGAACTCTTGCAAACTACTACCGATGCCAAAACTCTCGCCTCGCCGAAAGTACTGGTCGTCAGCGGGCAACAAGCGCGTATGCAAGTGGGCGAGCAGCTCGGATTTCGCGTGGTGACCACCACCCAAACCAGTACACTCGAAGAAGTTCAATTCCTCGACGTCGGCGTCGTGTTGACCGTCACTCCCCGCATCACACGCGATGGCCGTGTGATGATGCGGATCAAACCCGAGGTTTCCACGGGCCAGGTGAACGCCGAAACTGGGCTTCCCTCCGAAGAAACTACCGAGGTGGAAACCGACATCATGCTTAACGACGGCCATGGCATGGTCATCGGTGGTTTGATTCAGGAAAGCGATAGCAACATTCAAAGTAAAATTCCTTGGTTAGGCGATCTTCCCTACGTAGGCATCCTGTTTCAAAAGCGCAGGGTCGAGCGCGTTCGCTCCGAGATCGTCATAACATTGGTACCGCATATTCAACCCTACTCACCGATCGTTGCCGAGCGCGAGGATCACCAACTGATGCAAACGCTCGAGCCGCTTACAGTTGGACCGCTCGATCGTTTCTACCGCCCCTACGAGGCGCAGTTGCCCGATACCTTCACCAATCCACGTCGTCCGCTCATGAGCTTGCTACATCCACTGCCACCTGTCGAAGAAGCACCCGCGCACGAACCCACAGCCAATCGCCAAGCACCGATGCGGCGCTAACCGTAGAACACTAAACACGAATTGCTGACCCATGCCCGATCATCTCAACATTCCCGACGAACTGGCCTCTCTGCTCGAGAAGCGCGAAGCCGAAGCAGAACGCCGTCAACAGCAACGCCGCGTCGAACAGTCGAAACCTGTCGACATCGAGCAACGCTCCGGTGACGAACGCCGTCACATCTCCGAGCGCCGCAGCGAGTAAGCGAACCCGCGTCAACTGCCTACCGCCTACCGCCTTCACTCACCCGCTACCCATCTCTCCCCCTCTCTTGGGTTCTTTCCGCTGCTTTGGGGTCCCAACTTCGGGGAAAATATTCGCCCATTTTTTCCCACTCGCTACGCGCTCTACACGGCTATAGCAAAGCCAACCTCGATTGCTGCAGGAAAAAAGTCGTTGAATATTGGGCATTATCGATACCTATTGTGAGTTCGCGTGGAAAAAAGTCGCTTAGGAGCTAGGAGTCTGTAATAGCCGCGATGCAACGCATCGCCGGGCTTAAACAGATTCACTCCCCATTTTAGAAAATCGCCCACAACATTTCAGCAACAATTTTTGGCCATCTATGAAGAAGCGGCAGTCAACCGGGGCAGTCTCGCTGCGGAGATGTAGCCTCAATAAGCGCTCGGGCGATGAAGCCAACGCGAGTCAGTAAGAGAACCCGATGACTGAACGCTGAACTTCGGCAACCTGATCAGGGTCGAAGTCGGTGATAAATGCTGGCGACTGTGCGAATCGAGAAAGTGGGGGGGACCAGTATTCGTGTACCGAAGACAAGCTGGAGTTGATCACACACTAAGTCAAATAACGTTTGCGCCTATTCGTTTTCATCCTCCGGTGGAGTTGCCTGTAGCGTGACTAGTTCGCTGTACGTCTGTGAGTCCCAGACCTTTACATCACCGCCCAAACATGCCGTGGCCAGTAATCGTCCATCTGGAGAAAACCGTACGATGCGGAGATCGCCAGAATGTCCCTTAAGCTTCACGATGGGTTCGGGGGCTAGTAGTTGATTTCGCAGGCGGCGTGTGCGAACTCGGACCTCGGCATCAGCCGATGTCATTGCTGCGCGGACAAGTGGCTCCATTCGCATGCTCATCTTGCCAATCTCGGTCATCGCTGCTTCGCGGATGCCGTAATGATCGTCCTTGAATTCTTCAATCAAATGGTCAAATCTTTGCCTCTGTTCGTCGGTCGGCTGCTCGAGATCAATCGCAAACACCTTTGCTATGGAACTATGATCGCAAGTTGCGGCCAGGCGGTTGTCGATGCTCAGGTCGGCACAATTACTGCCCGAAAGTTTGGCCCGAAGTGTTCCTGTGGCAGTCTCACGGATGCGCGACGTGCCATCATAGGCAGACATTACAAAGAACTTGCCGTCGCTGGAAAAACGCACCCGTCGCACGATGAACATTCCGGACGAAAAGATTTCAATTACCTGACCGGTCGACAGATCCCACAACCGAGCCTCTTTGTCGTGGCTGCTGGAAAGCATCTTCTGGCCGTCCGGGGAAACTGCTACGCAGCTGACGGCATCCGAGTGTCCTTCGAATTCGCGGACAAGTTTTCCTTCGTCAACATCCCAGAGCTTTATGGTTCGATCTTTGCTGCATGAAATTAGGTGGTTATCGCCTGGCACGAAGGCAACTCCACTTACTTCACTCGTGTGTGCATCGATTTTTCTGACCATCTCGCCCGTGCTTACGCGCAGGATGCCAATGTTTCCGTTACGCATGCCGTGAGCCAACAGCTTGCTGTCCGTTGAAAATGCCACATCCACGCTTCCCTTAGGCGGACGGTGGATGAACCGCACACTCCAATCTTCGACATTCCAGACCATCACCGGCCCGCGCGGCTGATTGGAATAGATTGCCGCCGCCAGCGACTTTCCATCGGGGGAGAAAGCCAGACCGGTAACCGGCAAATCGTTCGATAGAGCCGCGCTCGCCGCCAAAGACCATGAGAGCACTCCGCATAAAACGATGAGCATCATAGTTCGAAAATCATTCTTCATTTGCAGTCTTCCTCAAGAACAACCACACATAACCGTGAGCCTGACGTTGCGGCTGAAATTCTTCCAATGTTTTTTGACAGGTAGCAATCTCTGTTTTGAGTTCGACCATCTTCTGAAGTATCGGCTGAAGCTGATCCGCGCTGTCCGCTGACTCCTGTTCGGACGTGTCCGTGAGCATTGTCCGATAGGTCTGATACGCGTCCGACCAGGAACTGCGTAATTCGGGCAATCGTGCGACGGCCTCTCGTCTTCGCGAGAGTTCTTCGGGCGTTTCGTCAGGCTTGTCCGAAAAACCGCCACAGTAGTCGCCAAGCAAGATGTCCAGTTTCCCGTTGCCATCGAAATCGACGATGCAGATTTTCGCTCGTACGCCCCAATCACCGGGCTGCCTGGCGTCGTCTGATTTCCAGGGCGCGGGACTGGGAGGGACCAACTCGACGGGTTCACCAAAGACAGGTTCGACCGGCGTATTAATGTTCGGATACCAAATCACGTCACCTTTACCATAACCGACGATCAGGTCGAGTCTCCCGTCGCCGTCCCAATCAGCGGCCACGGGATGCGAGTCAGATCGTTTGCGATTACTGGTCGATAACAGTTCGATCGATTCGCCAAACGCCAAGGCGTCACCGCCACTATAATTGGGCACAAGGTACACGGTTCCCCGGATATCACCGACCAAGAGATCTAAGTCGCCGTCGCTGTGCCAGTCGCACGCGTAGACCGTCGAAGCACTGCCGAGATCTATTGCGCCGCCATCGGCATATTCTAACTGCTGCGGTTTACCAAACGAGCCGTCCTCAGTTCCGGGGAAAAAGTAGAGCTCCCCAGGCCAAGAGCCGGATAGGACATCTTGTCGACCATCGCTGTCCAAGTCCACTAACTGTGGAGTAAATCCCACGCATCACCCCGTCGGCACACGTCCCAGCCCACCGCCTGCGGTGAACCTCTCGAATTGATCGAATTTCGGCTGATCTATCGAACCGATGTTCAAATAAACCCGCATTCGTCCTTCGTGAAACTCACCGACCAACAGGTCGTCGAGACCATCTCCGTCGAAGTCACCCACAAATGGCGCTGAGTGGGCCGTACGCTGGATATCGATCGGTTTCTCCCCCGCCATCATCTTCACCGGAGCGCCGAGAACACCCAGTTCTTCAGTATTCGAGCAACCCACGATCGCTAAAAGACACGCAATTAGACTTAGTCGAGTAATCATCCCTTTTGTCTCCACTGTTATTGACTCTTGCCTGTGCGAATCTCGTCCACATCCCAAACGACGACGGTTGTATCATTGTGACTCGACACAAGTCGGTTTCCGTCCGGTGAGAACGCCAGCCGCATCGCTTGATCAGCGAACTGGTCGATGCGTCCAATTTCTTTCAGCGAAGGAACAGTCCAGATACTAATCCAGCGCTCTTGATTGTTTGAAACGCCGCGCTCGGCCATTGCACACGCCAGAAGTGTTCCGTCAGGAGAGAACGTAATTCGGTGCGCAAAAACTCCAGCGAACTCCAGATTCCGCTTTACTTCCTTGGTGGCGAAATCTCGAAGTCTTATAAAGCTGCGATCGCGGGCAGATTGTTCGATCGTAGCCAGTAGATTGCAGTCGGGGGAGACCGCAAAATCCCGCAAAGAGTCTTCAGGGCGGAAAACGTCGATTTCCTCGCCCGTCGCCGTGTCAATAGCGTGAATAGAAGCCGGAGTACGCCCTCCTTGAACACTAAAGAGCAATATCGTTCCATCAAGCGAAAAGGCTGCTCCTCGCAACATTCCCGCCATACCGCCCCTGCCCCCAAAGGGGTCCGCGTTTTTGGCGACGAGTGTTCCGTCTTCTGACTCTTCGATATCGAGCCCAACTGGTCGAATTGCATGCTCAGCCAATATCTTCCCGGTTGTGGCGTCCATCACACGAAGGTACAGGTCGCCACCGAACGACATGAACCGTGTTCCATCGGCCACAAACCCGACGGCCGTTGAACTACTTCCACCTGTCCTGCCGTGGCCGAAGAGTTTGAATATTTGTTCTCCTGACTCGCAGTCCCAGAGTCGCACGGTGTCGTCCAGGCCGCAGGAGACCAGGCGGTCGCCGGTCGGTGAGAGCGCCGATCCAGTAACCCAGCGATCGTGTCGCAAGATGCGGATCGGTCGTCCCGAATCAGTATCCCACAGCCGGATCGTCGCATCGTTACAACCAGTGACAATTGTCGCACCGTCAGAAGTGAAGCTGATTTGGTCCGGTGCCTCAAGATGTCCCTCGAACCTTTCGGTCAGCACGCTTTCGCTGTCCATATCCCATGCGAGAATTGCGGCACGAGACCCTACCGTAGCCAGCAGCGAGCCGTCCTTGGAAATGGCTACATCGCGTGGCTCAAACGAGCCGCAGTCTAGCGCACGAACAAGTTGTCCCGAATCTATGTCGAAGAACTCAAGTTGCTTTGAGTTGCTAGCGGGAACAATTAGTTGCCTCCCGTCTTCAAAAAAGCAAAGTCCCTCACGATAGTACCTTTCGGCTTCGCCGCGCAAACGATGAAGACGTTTGATTGAAGCGACATCCCAGATCTCGGCGGCATGCGTATCGCTTTCACCGATGGCCAACAGCGATCCGTCAGGTGAGAACTTGACGACTTGAGCGCCTTGCTTGAAGCCTTTAAGCGATTTAGGTTCTTCCCCTGAAGACCAATTCCAGAGGGCGACATTTCGTTGTCCAGCGACTGCTATGAGAGCTCCGTCGGGTGAAAAGTCGAGCGTTTCGACCTCGCCTTGTACGATTTGGTATTCGAGCAATTCAACTTTCGCATTAATGTCCCAGAGCCGAAGCCGTCCGTCCCGTGTGCCGACTGCAACTATATTTCCATCGGGGGCCACAGCAATTCGGTACGCCGCCTCGCGCATCGGATCCGTCCAACTAATCTGTGAGAGTTCTTCGCCGCTAGAAACATTCCATAATGAGAGTCGAACTTCGTATTCACGAGTTTCGCTCAGTATTTCAGCTGCAAGTATTGCGATCTTCGTTCGGTCGTGTGACAAACAGAACGCTTGCAGCCGAGCCGAGCCCAAATCAAATTCCCGCACAGATTTTCCTGATCGCACGTTCCACAGACGGATACCGCTATCTTCAGTCCCTACCGCGAAGGTTTTGCCATCTTCGAGTGCAGCGATCCGCTTGTACCAACCGGGATGACGGTAACGCACGGTTCCCAACCGCGCCACTGCGCCATCTGGGATCGGATCCCCATAAAGGTCAATACTTGATTCGGATTCACCGGCTGCTGATTCGCTGTTAGTCCCCGAAAGCACGGCGCAAACCAGAACGGCCAACGCAGCGCAAAGAGAAGGCAAGGACCGTTGTAGCGACAACAGGAAGTCTACAGAAGCGTCCTCACTACAGCGGTACTGCATGGCACTAATCCTGTGTGGTCGAGATGGTTACCTTGATTCTATGGTGTAATTTGTCATCAGCATAGTCAGCAGTTGTCTTCCGCATTCAATCCTCCAGGCAGCGCCATCAACCGTTACTTGCTTAGACCACACTTCCGCAAGTCGTTGAACAGCCGTAGCTTAAGTAAGGAGCGCTGCATCGGGTATCCCAGATTGGCGGCAGCCTACCTGGGCGGCGCAGCCGCAGGAGGCAAACTGATGCCAGATGGAGAATCAATTACTGTCGCCTCTCGTGACTTCGTCACACTGGTAAGCTGGCGCTAACCAGTGCCACACGTAGAGTAGCTGGGTTACGCCTATCGGCTAACCGAGCCTACGGCTTCCTCCAGAAACTGCGTCCCATTGGACAGCGGCAATCTACATGACCGCGGCACTCTTGGCCCCACTATTTCCCTGTGGTCATAGCTGCAGCCTCTCCCGGGTAAGAAATCTGGATTTCTTGGTAACAAAGCTGCTATTGCTCCGCTTAACACGGTACGAAGCTCACAAATTCGAGGTCGGGCACCTGCCCGGCCCACCAAGAATCCCTCTATCAGGAGAAAATGAAATGCAACGTATACTGTCAATTACGCTCGGACTTGCGGTAGCCCTAGTCGGCCTGCAACACGGCTATGCTCAAAATTCAGGGCTTCCGAAAGTGGACTACAAGATCGGTCGGATTCAACCGTTGGGTCAGGGTCTTGCGATCCCGGTGACGAATCGAGGCTTTGCAATCTCCCCCCAAACCAGAATATCGGTTGCGATCTACAATGCACAGAACCGACAGCTGCTGACAACGAAAAGTCTGTCTGTGCCTGCCATGCAGCCAAACCAGACGAGACGTGCCATCGTAGTTCCCCCATCTCCGGGGCAGGCGATCTTAGTCCGAGCAATGGTGGATCCGGGAAACCAGGTCCAAGAATCTAACGAGAGGAACAACAAAACCGCTTCGAGGCATTGATTTTCGCCGCGGCGAATGAACACTCCAAGGGATCCGGCTTATTGGGGCCGGATCCCTTTCTTTAATTGCAGGAGTAGTTCGCAGGTCACTTAGCCTAAATAGCCACCGTCGACTACGGGCGGTCGTTCATTCCGACGCAAGTATGTAAGGCATGCGTTCTTACCTAACCGATTCATAGCTGGAAAATCCTATCGGCCGATGAATCTGAGGCAGGTTGGGAACTTCCGTATCTGCAGAGAATTCTCTTTCTTACACAGCTAGTATCTACTGCCTCATACTACAGGGTTACTTGCTTCCAAAATCACACGATGTAGCGTTCGTGTTGCCTCAACTGTCCGCCATTGCGAGAATGATGCAAATACGGTGAGCGGTGACGCAATTTACCTCTTATTTTTTGGCAGGATTCTTTCAGTGTGGGGAGGAGTCGTTATGCACCAACGATTTAGCAGTGAAGTTCTTATGGCCCAAGAACTGACAAACAGTGAAGCACGGCGATTCAATCATGAATACCTAGAGCCAGAACACGCATTGCTCGGGCTTATCAAAGTAGGCAGAGGAAATGCGGTCGATGTACTCAGGCTATTTGATGTTGATTTAGAAAAGGTCCGAGTCGAACTGGAAGAGTCGCTGAAAAGTGGCCCTCACTCAGTTCCTATCGAGGACCTTCCCTCAGCATCTCGTATGGCTAAGCTGCCTTTAGCACCAGCAATGAAGAGCGTTATGGAATACGCAGTAGAGGAAGCTCGATACCTGAATCACCGCTGTTTCGGTACTCAACACATATTACTCGGACTACTTCGCGAACAAGAAGGGGCGGCCGAAAGATGGAATCCCTTGGGTGTTAGTCTTGAGGACGCACGGGCAAAGGTATGTGAGATGAGCGAAGAGGAAGAATTCCGTGTCTAAGGCAGCGTACATTTCTGTACGATTAGTTGTCTCCTAATTTGCACAAGCGTGGAACTCCGAAGTCGCGTAGTCGGTGAAACCGACGAATCGAATTAGATGGTCCAGATTCTCCTAGACTAGGTCCGCAAAAGGGAGCTCGCCGATCTCCAAGCTTTGTCGTGGCACTGCGTCATGGCTTACTTCATGGTATAATTACAGGTTGTCTGCCTGGCGCCCGGTGGAACTTGACCTGGCCACGCGTATGTTTGACTATGAAGGCTCAAGAAGTGAATTTCTCAAGATTCTTGCCGAAATGGGCGAGGAGCCAGCCTTTATCAATCGCGGGAAAGCTCCTCAGCTCGCCCTCGACGCACTACTCAAGAGTTGTTCGGTCCATCGCGAACAACTTCTCGAATGGCCCCGCCGTCACTTTGCGACTCTGTCTTTGCGGACAGCAGGCGAATGGCCGAGACTTCGGCGTTATTTGACTGAAAAGGATGACGTTCGCCTATTCGCTGTACTTGAATGCCAACTTGCACCTACGGGTAACGCTGCTCCATCATTACTTGCGAGTGACCAAGCACTTTTGCGGCAATTCGCAGAATCAGCCGCACGTTTTAACCAGAACTGGCTTAGATTCGTTGAAGGGTCTGGGCTCGACCACGTTAACGAGTTGCGAGAAGACTACAATCGATACTACCCAATGGAAAAGGCGTGTGCATTTGGTACGGATAGGGTCAACGAAGGCTTCAAGTCATTGCCGCAACTCGATTCTGCATTCTTGCTGGAGCGTTTTCCGCTTCTCTTGCTGCCAGAACTTGCATAGCCGTCAATCTGCCTCAACGTGAAACTCCCGAGCAACGTAGGCCATGAAGCTGAAACCATTCGAAGACAGTTGTTCAGAACAGTCGTGAGAGACTCTGAAGTCACACAGGATAGCTGGAATACCATGTTTTGCCGCGAGATGCATAACAGATACAATCTGTGTGGCTGTCTGCTCTATACAATTCTGTTATCGTGAGCAAACGAAGCAAGCTCATCTCTTTTGTTGCCGAATAATGCATCTACCCAAGATTCAATTTAATCTGCGGTTTCTGTTAACGATTATGCTTGCCGTAGCATTGATCGGTGGGGCCGCCAAGACATTAGGTGGTGCGTTCCCACTCTCCGGAGCGTTTCCTTACTCGATCGGTTTCGCCTGCTACATCATCGTATTGATTGTTGGTTTGTGCACTTCGATGTCTCGTATGAAATCGGCGCCATCGGTTTATCGGCGGGCTGCGGCGGGGTGTGCTGTAATCCTTTTTTCCCACGTTCCGGACTACCTCTTCCAAATTGCAGTGGTTTATTTCACCGCCCCACAGGGTGCTGTCCCTGCTGGAGACCCCGTCCCTGCTCCAAACGATGACTGGCGATTGACGGCTCTGGGCTGGTTTGCCGCACTAACGCACTTACTCTGGGCTGCAGGATTTGTGTTGTTGCTCAGTGCTATCCAGCAACGAGCTGAGCAGATAGGAGCTAACGCAGCATCGAGCCGCGAGTAGTCGTTTGAACTTCGCAACCACCCGCACACTGAACTCTGACAGCTAACACCGGTAGCAACTGACGAACATGGATTTTTTGGCTGCACAGATGTCGTTTACCCGTATGATTATCTAAGTCCTCGAATGAGGCTCACGCCGTCGACTTCAGTCTGTTTTTTCAGCATAGCCACGCCTGCGAGATTTAGATGACACTTCGCGTCACTCGTTCACCCTTGTTCTCTGTGTTATTTCTGTTTCTCCTAATGCCAGCGAAGGTAGGGGCTCAAGAAACTCTGCAACCTACGAAACTCGACGAACTGTTCACTCACTTTGTAGACAACGACAAGTTCATGGGGACTGTAGCGGTTTCAAGAGCTGGACGAGTCATCTTTCAGAAACAGTGTGGCATTCATCTGCCCGACGCGTCTCCGGAACATGGCGCCGATGAAGAAACCCAGTACCGAATCGGATCGATCACGAAAATATTCACCGCTGCGATGATCATGCAATTGGTCGAGGAGGGGAAATTATCGCTCGACACCAAGCTCAGCACATTCCATCCAGACGTGACCAACGCCGACGCGATTTCAATCCGACAATTGCTAGGTCACCGCAGTGGAATCGGAAGTCTTACGGATGATCTCACATACGACAATTGGAACACGGAGAAGAAAAGCCGCGAGCAGTTGATCGAAATTATCTCGCGTCAGCCAGAGAAATTTGAGCCTGGATCGAAGGCGGAGTACAGCAATTCCAACTATGTGCTACTTGGTTTCATTATCGAGAGCGTGACGAACAGTGATTACTCTCAGCAGTTGAAATCACGAATTTGTGATCGGGCAGGACTCAGCCGAACCGATTATATGACAATGGCAGACTTGGGAAATAACGTTGCTCATTCGTTCTCAAAGTCAGGCGAGCAGTGGGAGCCCCATAGCCAGACGGATCCGAGCATACCCCATGGCGCAGGTGCAATCATGTCAACAGCTACCGACTTGACTCGCTTTGCCGAGGCGCTTTTCGGCGGTAAGCTCGTTAGCGAAGCGTCGCTGCAGGAAATGATGCCTGAGGGCATAGGCATGGGGAACGGTTTGTTCGCATTTCCCTTCGGAGCCAAACGCGCGCTGGGCCATAGTGGCGGAATCGACAATTTCCAGTCGAACCTCGGCTACTTTCCAGAGGAGGACGTCGCAGTCGCGATCATCACCAATGGAATCGATTACGGCCTGAACGACATCATGATCGGCACGTTGAGTATCATCTTTGAAGAACCCTATGAGCTTCCCGATTTCACGGAAGTAGAGGTCAGTGAAGAAGTGATTAAGCGATATTTTGGCGTCTACTCACGCGAGGACTTTCCCTTAAAGATCACAATTACGTCTGCCGATGGAAGACTCGTCGCACAGGGAACCGGACAGACCGCCTTGGCGCTCAGCGCATCGAGTGAAACGGAGTTTCGAGCCGATGTCGTCGGTGCGGTGGTGATCTTCTCCAAGTCAGAGCCCGACTCGCAGTTCGACACCATGGTACTGCAGCAGGGCGGGGCAAATTTGGAATTTCGTAAGGAGTGATGATCAAAGAACATTGGGACTGTCGTCAACCGTAGCCTACGGCGTCCGCGCTCCGTGTCCGAACAATTGACGAATCAGCGACACTGCGGTCTCTCATTCAGGGATGTGCCGCCAGGAGCGCTAAAATCTCTCTAAATAAGGCTTCCAGCAAGTTGCTGGCATTCTCGCTTAGTTTTTCGCATAATGGGGTGTCGCACTTGCGTGTCCCTTTTCTACTTGAGTCCTCCAGGACCCGCTCTCCATGTTCCGCTGGCGTTCTATTTTTCTAGGCAGCTTGCTGATGTTGCCAGCGAGTTTTCTGCATGCCTGTTTCCCGAATTCGCAATTTCGCTTGAACCGACTTTTCTGCGATAGATAACAAGGTGCGTTTCACTCTCGCTGCGATGTGTCAGTGGGAAGGATCAACCTTACTAACTGCTGACCCATGATCACATCAGAGTAGATACTGAAACAGTAGCCTTGCTATACGAAGAAGAGATAGCAAAGCCCCGTTACTACAACGACGCCGATTAGATTGAGTACTACGCCTTCGCGCGCCATTTCGCGTACGGTGAGTTGCTCGGAGCCGAAGATAACTGCGTTCGGGCCTGTGGCGGCGGGAAGCATGAACGCAAAGCTGGCGCTGATGGTCGCCGGCACCATGATGATCTTTGGCTCGATGCCGGAGCTGACGGCCGCGGCGCCAAGAATGGGCATTAACAACGTCGTGGTTGCCGTGTTGCTGGTAACCTCTGTCAGAAAAGTGATCGCCAGGCACAACGCCGCCATCATGAACAAGGTTGGTAGTTGACCGAGGCCCGTCAGCGCGGAACCCAAGGATTCGCTCAAACCAGAACTCTTGAATGCTTCGGCGATCACCATGCCTGCGCCAAACAGGAGCAAAATCCCCCAAGGAATTCTGCCAGCAGTTTCCCAGTCGAGCAGTCGCCCGCCCTTACCATTGGGAATAAGAAACATAGCTACGACCGCCACAAGCGCAACACTGGCATCGCTGGCCGAGGGTAGATCGACCAAGTTGCTCCAGCCGTCGAAAGGCTCTTTGCGAGTAATCCAAAGTAGCGCAGTAATTGCAAACACGATTAGTGTGCGCACCTCTTCGGGTCGCCATTTGCCCACCTCGGGCATCTCGATCGTCGCTTGCGGCTGCAACTTTCGCGTTAGCCATAGTCCGACCAGGGGCACCATCACAAACACCACCGGCAATGTCCAGCTCATCCATTGCAGAAACGTCGGTTCTGTGCCTGTTATCAAGTGATAGTTCTCAAGAAAGATAAGATTTGGTGGCGTACCGACCGGAGTGCCTACGCCCCCCACACTGGCAGAGTAGGCGATTCCTAATAGCAGCGCGGTACGCATGCGGTGATCAGTTACTTTTTCGAGAACGGCCATAGCAATCGGCAACAACATCAAGGTGGTTGCCATGTTGGAGATCCACATGCTCAGAACTGCCGCGGCGGCCATAAAGCCGAACACGAGCCCCCGACCCCCGGAACCCCCAAATAGCGAGACCATGTTCAGCGCGATGCGACGGTGCGCGCCGCTCTTGGCCATCGCCGAAGAGAGCATGAAGCCACCTAACAAGAGCAGAATGAGTTTATTTCCGTAAGCTGCGCCAACTTCCCGATGATCGAGCACACCGACCAGCGGCAGAACGCCGATCGGGATCAGGGAAGTTGCTGGAAGCGGGATTGGTTCGAAAACCCACCACATGGCAGTTAGCGCCGTGACTCCCGCTGTCCACGCAATCGGTGCTGTGGAACCAGAATAGAACAGCCCGACTCCAAGGCTGACCGATAGAATTGGGCCTAGGTAGAGAAACAACCGCTTCATCGGCTCAATCCGGGATCTAAAGAGTCGGTGCAGTCAGCCTTTCGGCCGAAGAGAAATTTCACCGCAAGCGGTGCCAGGTGTTCACTACTGTGACCTAGATCTTGTACAACTTCAAGATGTCAAATCGGAGGAAAGTTGTTCTGTTGCGCCACCATCTGCGGCACGCGACAAGTTAGTGAGAAGAGAGCTTAAGTGCCCTCAATCTCTCGCGAAATCTGCCTTGCCATATTGTCGGAAAGGGCAGACACGTAATCCAACACCTGATGTAGCCACCATTCGTAAGGCTGCTTTTGGTTTTGTTCCACGTGATGTTTTGGCCAGGCGAGATCCAAACAGCGCAGTGATATAAATTGTAGCTCGGCCAGATCCTGTTTCCGGGCCAGTTGACTCGTGGCGTTGCAGACTGCTTTTAAGATTCGACCTAGCGCTTTGTAGGCTCCCAGTTCCACGGCGACCTTGGATATTTCGGCGAATATCTCGTCGTAAACATGCTGCACTTCCTCCAGTGCGCTAACCAACTGCGCATCTAAACCCGACTTTAAGTCGGCCGAACGTTGTCCCGACATGATCTCGTCGTAGTTGCCGACAAACACCTTCCACGTTTCGTCGATCAATCGTTCGATCACCTCGCCACGGATTTGTGACAGAGGCTTGTGCTCCGGCTGCGCGGAACCGAGCAGCCGACCATATATTTTGCGAATTCTATGATCAGGAACGATGCGCAATTCCGCAGCATCTTCCAAGTCAACTACTCGATAGCAGATGTCGTCGGCAGCTTCGGAAAGAAACGATAGCGGATGACGAAAATACTCGCCGGCCGCATCGACAAGACCCATGTGTGCGAACACGTCGCGAAAGATCTCCTTCTCGGAGGAAAAACAATTGTGCTTTCCGAGTTTCGATGCCCGCGAATCGCAGGCATCCCAAGGGTACTTCACCATGGCACCTAGAGTGGCATACGTGAGTCGCAGGTATCCGATCAACGGATTGTCATTCCTGGCGGAGATGCGAAAGCCTTGGGCATTGCCTTCGAATAATAATACGTCCTGACGGACTCCGTCACTGACATTCAAGTCATTTGGAAAGACAACCTCCTCGTGAGAAGCGCTCCATTCTCGAATGGCCGATTCGCCTGCGTGCCCGTAGGGCGGATTACCAATGTCGTGAGCGGCACAGGCAGCCATGAGAATCCAGCCGAGATCATCTCCACTACGGTCCTGCGGAAGGAGTCCCTCGTCGGAGAGAAACTTGGACAGGCGACGAGCAAAGGACCGTCCGACACTCGCCACTTCGATGGAATGGGTCAAGCGATTGTGGACATGATCATTCGGAGTGAGCGGGTGAACCTGAGTTTTTCTCGCCAACCGCCGGAAAGGCTGTGAATAGACAATGCGGTCGTAATCAGATTCAAACTGCGACCGAAACATCTGCCGCGACGACGGACCAGGCTCCTGGTTTTCGAACGGCGTCCGCCAGGTGCTAAGCAGTTTTTCCCAGTCCATCATAGAATTGACGTATCCTTGAAGATTCGAGCTTTTCTGGCCGGGCAGTAATCTGGCCAGCTCTTTCAATACAGGAACTAGCTTAGCAAATTGAGCTATATGCGGGAACCATGTGTGTCAGTCATGGACTAAGACTTCGACTCGACGTTCAATGACACGAAGAGTTGGTTGTCGCGGAACACTCTTCTAATGTACCTAGTCTGTTACCAATAGGGATGCGCTCTTACGATGCTTGTTCGCCGCAAAGACTTGACCTGAGTGCGATCCACTCTGACAATCGTTCGAATGGAAACCACAGTTGCTGCACAAATCGCGGGCTGGTTGTCAAACGCCGAGAACGCGATTGTTTTCACGGGAGCCGGCATCAGCACCGAGAGTGGGATCCCCGACTTTCGCTCTCCTGATGGAATTTGGAACAAGTTTCGGACTGTCTACTACGACGAATTCATGGCCAGTGCTGATGCTCGCCACGAGTATTGGCGGCAGAAGTCGATTGGCCACCGAGAGTTTGCCAGTGCAGAGCCAAACGCGGGACATCGCGTGATCGCTGAGTGGGAAGAGATCGGAAAAATTCGCGGGGTGATTACTCAAAATATCGACGGCCTGCACCAACTCGCCGGCAATCACAAAGTCTTGGAACTTCACGGTACAGCTCGTCAAATTCAATGTCAGGATTGCGGTGCCCCGTATGACGCCGACCCACTGATTGATGAGTTTCTCGCTACTGATTGCGTACCGATGTGCCGCAAGTGTACCGATGGTCGGCTCAAGCATGCGACTATTTCCTTCGGGCAGCAATTGCCGGAAGACGTACTACAAAAAGCGGTCAACTGGTGCCAAGGGGCGGATCTGTTGTTTGCTATTGGCTCTTCGCTAGTGGTGTCCCCGGCCGCCGAGCTGCCGGCTATCACTAAGCAGCAAGGTGGTCGGCTAGTGATCATTAATCGAGACCCAACCCCCTTGGATGAGATCGCGGATATCGTTGTGCAAGAATCAATTGGGGTAGTACTTACCGCGATTGACCGTTCTTATCCAGACACAGCTTTTGACAACTGAGCAGTTCGATCAAGCTTATTCCACAGAATTCTGATTTCATTCCGCACTACCTCGGCGAGATTCACAATTGGACTCGCTGAATTCAACTCCACATTCTATGAGCACGACATGAAACCACCTGCTAATATCGTCCTGCTTTCTGTGCACTTAATGATTTGTAGCCAGACACTTGCCCAAGATGTCTACCAGATCTGGGAAGGTCTGGAAAAGCCTTACTATAAGGAGAACGATCTCAAGGAATACGAGAAAGTGTCTTCTTTTGACGTCGTGTGTGCCTACGACGTTACTGAACCCACACTAACTGTTTACAGAGCAGAAGGTGTCAATTCTGGTAAAGCGGTGATTCTCCTCCCCGGCGGCGGCTATGCAGTTCTCGCCATTTATCACGAAGGTCATGATCTGGCCAAGATTCTTGCGAAACAAGGTGTCACAGCTGCCGTCTTGAAATACCGATTGCCCAAAACCGAATCATCCGACCAACCTCAGTTAGTTCCGCTTAGCGATACTCGAAGAGCGCTTAAGGTGCTAAGAACACACTCCACTCGCTACGGATTCAACAAAGAGAAGCTGGGCGTGATGGGCTTTTCAGCGGGAAGCCACCTCGCAACCGTCGTAAGCTTGTGGATCAGTGACGATGAACAAGAGAATCCCAACTTCTCGGGACTCATCTATGGTGTCACGAATCTATCCGAAGAGAATCAGACGTGGCTTGAGAAGACATTATATCACCGAAAGCTCACAGAGGAAGAAGTTTCGCAGAATACGCTGTTGAATTTGGTTACTGAAGAGACGCCGCCGGCTTTCCTGGTACACGCCTATGACGACGAGGTTTGCGGCGTAGAAGAATCGCTGCTCTACGCTGAGAAATGTGTCGAACACAAAGTCCCCGTCGAAATGCACTTGTTCAGCGAGGGAGGCCACGGATTTGGCAGCGGAAGGGCGGAAGATGGCACTGCTCAATGGGTGCAATTATTCGTAGCGTGGTTGAATACGAATTTCTAGCAAGCTCGATAGCCGTCTGGAATTCTAAATTCAACCGCGACGCGTTTACGACCACAACATTTTAGCGTCATTCTGAACGCCACGCGAAGCAGAGCGTTTCTGGGTCGTCTCCCCCGAACTACGCCGCACCCAACATTCTCAAGAACATTTCGAAACTGTTGGACATTAAAAGGATTGCAGTAGGCGTGTTTCGATAGAGTTTTGAGCGACTCTAGGTCCTGATTCTTCGTCAGCACCACGCCAGCTCTATTTGCACATTAAATGTACACTGGACATGCATTGCATGTGCATCTCTACCAGAATTCCTTCTCGAATGAATTCGTTGCAAAGTGCTTGTGAGTAGTGACTTACAGGACTTTCTCCGCTTTGGCACCCAACTTGATCTAGCTGTGGTCGTGAAGTGTTTTTCTCGTAACCCAGTAAACAAGGAGTCTGTGATGAGAGCCAAAATTAACTCGATTGCTGTGGTGCTGGGACTGGTGGTCCTCAGCTTGATGGGCAGCGGAGCGCGGGCCGCTGGATTGCTTGTGGCGGATGGCGGATTCGGCGGCGTGCTCCAGATCAAGGAACACACCGCCCAGGTAGTCATCAATAACGGCGTTGCCGTGACCGAGGTTGAGCAAGTTTTTGTGAACACCGAAGATCGGATCGTCGAGGCGATGTATACGTTTCCTGTACCCAAGGGTGCGAGCGTTGCTAACTTCAGTATGTGGATCGATGGTAAAGAGATGATCGGCGAGGTTGTTGAGAAAGAGCGGGCGCGCCAGATTTACGAGAGCTACAAACAAACTCGCCGCGACCCCGGCCTGCTTGAGCAAGTCGACTACAAGACGTTTGAAATGAGGATCTTTCCAATCGGTCCGGGAGCGGAGCAGCGCATCAAGGTAACCTACTATCAAGAGCTAGACTTCGATCACGATAGGGCGACCTACGTCTATCCGCTCGCGACAGTCACCCGTCGAGGCATTGATCAGCGGACCACAGGAAAGTTCGGCATGACACTCGATGTCAAGAGCGAAGTACCGATCGTTGAATTGACGAGCCCGTCTCACTCGGACGACTTTGTCATGGCAAGACAATCCGAGAACTACTTCCAGGCTAGCCTGGAAACCGATGGCGGCGACCTCAGCAGGGATATGGTGCTTTCGTTTAAGACGGAACGTGCACAAACGGGCCTGGACGTCATCGCCTCCAAGCAAGTTGGTGAAGATGGCTTTTTCATGCTTACCATCACAGCCGGCGAAGAACTAGCGGAGCTAAACCAGGGAATGGACTATGTCTTCATTCTCGATGTCTCCGGCAGTATGGCCAACGACGGCAAGCTTCAACAGTCGCGCAACTCGATCTTCGCTTTCATGGACGCATTGGGGGCGGAGGATCGGTTTGAATTGATGTCGTTTAACGTAGCAACGGAAACTCTTTTTAACGACCTGCAACCAGTAACAGACGATCGCCAGCAAGAAGCAAAAAGCTTCCTCAATTCGCAACGAGCCCGCGGCGGGACTGTACTGCGTCCGGCGATTTCCACGGCCTACCGATATCAAGACAGCGATCGCACATTGAACGTCGTGGTACTCTCCGATGGGATGACGGAGCAGCGAGAACAGCGAGAGCTGTTACAGTTAATCCGCGAACGCCCGTCGGGAAGCCGTGTTTTTTGCGTCGGCGTAGGCAACGAGGTGAATCGTCCGCTACTTCAGCAGGTCGCCCGCGATGCGGGTGGTCTGGCTGCATTCCTCTCCGAAGAAGACAGCTTCGAGCGCCAGGCACAGGCCTTTCGACGAAAACTAATGAGGCCTGCCATTCGCGATCTCGTCATTGATCTAGTGGGTGCCGGCGCTTACGAGATCGAACCGCGAGAATTGCCAGACCTTTTCCATGGTTCGCCGCTACGAATTTATGGGCGGTACAAGAACGATGGCGAAGTCTCCGTCAGTATTACTGGCGAAGTCCAAGGGGCACCGTTGGATCAGTTAGTCAGCTTGCACCTACCAAAAGCCGACGCGAGCAATCCTGAAATCGAGCGAATGTGGGCGTGGCATCGCGTTCAAGGTTTGCTCGCGGAAGAGCGTGCAACAGGCTCGGAAGGTAGGAATCGGGAGGAGATTGTGCAGCTTTGTGAAGGGTACTCGATCGTCAGCGAATACGCCTCGTTCATCGTTCTGGAGAACGATACCGAGTACAAACGTTGGAAAATCGATCGACGCAATGCCGTACGGATCGGTCGCGATCGAGATGCCCAGCAGCGGGTTCGTGCGGAGTTAGAAAGTCTGCGCGCGAGCAAGAGCGCGCAGCTGGGCCCGCGCAACAAGCCGGCAAAGCGCGCTCAAACAGTGGCGAATCGTACTCGTCCCTCGGTCGCTCCTCGCGATACCTCGACTAATCGAAACATTTCGGTGCCAAATGTTCGACGAAGTAGAGGCGGTGGAGCCATCGATCCGCTCTCCGGATTAATCGCGCTAAGCCTGGGAGGTGCCGCAGCGGTTTCGCGACTACGGAAACGGAGTAAGGATGGTAGTTCTAGGTCTCAAAAAGATTCATCGACCTAAACCAGACGGGTTTCTCTCCATGGCCAGGGGCTGATTGCTATAGCGACCAGCCCCTGGTCCTCCAAAAGGAAGACTATCATGTTTTCATCTGTCGCTGAGCAATGGCGTCCCACGAGCCTACTGAACATAACGATTTCGTGGTCCCGAGAGCTCCCTCTGGTCACACTTTTGATTTCGGTCTGCAGTCTATTGCTAGCTTGCTTTTCGGAAATGAGTTTCCAGATGCACTTCGACAGGGAGGCAGTCGCCCATGGTCAGATTTGGCAGATCTTTACAGGGCACCTGACTCACTGGGACTGGAATCACTTGGTGTGGGACTTAGCGGTGTTCGTCGTATTGGGTGCAATATGCGAGGCGCGACATCGTGAGCGCTACTTCCTTTGCTTGGGTGTTTCGGCGGTCTTAATCCCGCTTGGTATCAGCTTGTATTTGCCTGAACTGAACACGTATCGAGGACTCAGCGGTATCGATACTGGGCTATTCACGATGCTCAGCGGCTACCTTTTGATTGAGAAATGGGCGGCCAGAGATTGGCCCTGGATTACGATCATCGCCGTCTCCCTGGTCGGTTTAGTCCTAAAACTAGCCTTTGAAGTTGGTATGGGGCGGACAGTGTTCGTTGATTCTGTCGCCGCCAACTTTCAGCCTGTACCATTGGCACACGTCATAGGGGCCTGCGTCGGCATAGCGGTTGCAGTCTGGCCCGCTTTGCCGCGGGGCAGTGCGAGCGAGTAATTCCTAGCAAGACCCTGCAGTTAAATTGGACAGGAATAAGTCGAAGGATTTCGCCACACATATAGGACGGGCCATCGTTAGAAATCCATGTCCTTTGCCATAAACCTATATCGTTGTTGTCGGAAAGAGCCTCATAATTATCGACTCGAATCTTGGCCCGCCTGGTATAGTAGAATTCCATGCCCGGTTTGAAATTCCTAGCTGCAGCCCTTTCTGTGTTACTACTGACGGCCCACCAGAGTGCGGCGCAGTTGCCGGTGGCGAATGGCCGTCAAATCAGTTTGAGTAATTCCGCCTGGAAGCTTTTTATTCCAGACACGTACGAACACCGCGCGGGCGATATCGCTGACATACTGGTTCATTTCCACGGCGACCCACAGACTGTTTGGAACAACTCGCTCCATGCAGAGCTCAATACAGTAATTGTCACGGTGAACTACAGCGGCTTGTCGAGTGCCTATTCGGGACCATTTTCCAATGCGACACTTTTTCAAACGCTGATGAATGAGGCGTTAACGAAGGTGCGGTTGGAATCCGACTTTTCCAGCACTCTGCAGTGGGATCAAATCGGCGTGTCGTCGTTCAGTGCCGGGTACGGAGCGGTGCGCGAGATACTGAAGAGTTCCTCCTATCTCAATAGTATCGACGCCTTGCTAGCGGCCGATTCGCTGTACGCAACTACTGCGGATGATGGTACGCCACTTAATTCTCAAATGGCCAACTACAAGATGTTTGCGAACTTGGCACAGTCCGGAGAGAAAACGTTTGTGTTTAGTCACTCGCAGGTGTTGACCTACACCTACGAAAACACGATGGAAACCGGCAACGAACTGATGCAGCATTTGGGAATCAACACTCAACCGAGCAGCTTGAGTGGATTGGGGACACTCGATTTCTATCGCCATGCCAAGAGTGGTAATTTTGAGCTTTGGGGTGCCCAAGGTGCAGATGGTGACGCACACTTGGAACATCTGCGCTACATCGGCCAGTTCCTTGCCGATCTGCCGCTGGCGCGTCTGGGTGAAACTGCAGGTGATTTCAATAACGATGGTAAGGTAGACGGCAAGGATTTCTTGAATTGGCAACAAGACCCAAACGTAGGGCTCTTAAACGACTGGGAGACGAATTACGGCATGGTCAGTCCGCTCGCATCGTCTTCAGTCGCGGTGCCAGAGCCTACCTCGCTGTCACTGACGTTCCTGGGTGGGTTATTAGCACTGCGGAGCTCCCGTCACGCTAGATGCTTCTCTCTCTTTTCTTAAAGTTTGCGGGCTGTCCAGTACTCCTACACCTCCCCAGGTAGATGACACTTGTTTCGCGAACGTAGCCCGAATAAAAGGGCACATAATTCGCCCTCTGAGGAGGAGATGGGCCACCGCTCATGAGTCGGGCGCCAGCTCGGATCAAAAAGTCTTATCCCACCTAACCAAATACTTGAAACCGAATCAGTCCGCTGGCTAAGACGAGTAGCGCAAGCAGTGCAGACGAGGGCTCTGGGACGATAAGAATCGCTCCGCGAATGGTGACGCCGGGCGTTCCTACGGTGTGAACCGCGAAGTACCACTCCTCATTAAGCAACTCTTCCAATCGGAATGAGGTTGGAAAGAGTTTCGTCGTGAGTGGGAAGGCCTGCGGTAGAACCTCGCCAGTGTTTGGATCGCGAGAGGCATCGCTGGCGTCATACACGCCCGAGAACGATTCGTTCTCGTAGTCGATCGCTAGGTCGTCGTCGTCGAAAGCCGGGACGCCAAAGATATTTAGAATATGGGGTCCGATGACATCCTGAACATGAAGGTGGATGTGGATCGCCACTACATCGTTCGGATCGGTTCGATTTTCAGCAACAGGTTCGAGATCGACGCCAAACAACTGAACCGAGTAGGCGAGTTCCGTTTGCTCGGCGTTGAGAGTGAGCGTGGCAATACCCGTAGCCGCCGAGTCGGAAGGGTTATTCACAACCTGCGATGAATCGAGGTGTGAATCGAACTGCGTCTGCCCCATAGCCGATAATGGCATTAGTGCGAAAAGGATGAGCGAGAGTCTCATAACTTCTTCAAAGTAGCTAGATCTACTGTGCCAAGTCCTTACTATCTCGAGCATAACCCCTCAACGCCGGCAACGGGCAGGGAATATGCCCAATGCATAGAAAGCACTCAACATCATCACCACAGTGGATGGCTCTGGTACGGCAGAGCTAGAAGCTGAAAGAGGAGTGCCGTCCCCATAGTTCGCTTCCCAATCGGACAAAGCACCAAGGCTTGGGTCAAGCTGCAAGGCCAGAAAATCTAATCCATCGACGGTACCGTTGAAGTCAAAATCACCCGGCTGCCCAAACTCTGCTCTGAAGAACTCGGCGACTGATGGGATACCATTGTCGTCGATCAGGAAGAGCATGTAGTCTCCCGGAGGAGCCTCGTTTGAGTTGGAAGTGAGCGTGATTTCGACGCCGCCGGCCGCCTGGGTGACATCCAGTCGGTTCGCCCGCTGGCTCCAGTTTTGAGAATGCGTTGCTGCTCCCGGCACGACCATCAAAGCCCGTGCTATGTTCGCCGCATCGGGTGTTTCTACTAGGAAGGTCTCGCCGTAAATTACTGCATCCGGAACATCGGTAATGGTTGGACGCGTACCGTTGTGCATATAGGCGGGCTCATAAATTTCCGCATCATAGTTCTGAACGAACGGTCCTTCGTTGTTGTGATCGTGTTCTCCGCCAGCAACCAACACACTGCCATCGGGCAGCAAAATCGCGGTGGAGTGATAGCCACGATAGATGTTACTTGCCTCGGCAACTTGGGAAACTTGCTCAGTAACAGGGTCCCAAATCTCGGCCGTGGTAACGGAGAAGTCTGGGTCGTTGTTCGAGCCACTTGTACCGCCTGTAATCAAAACTGTGCCATCAGCAAGAATCGTGGCGTTGTTCTGCCGACGGGCTTGGGCCATATCGTCAGTACCATACCTCCACTGCGGGTTAGCGTCGTTAAGATCGATAAGATTGATGTTTTTTGTAGGATTACCGCCGCCGCCCAGGTAGGCAACTTTGCCTGCGTCGTACATCACTGCGGGGCCATAATCTCGCAGACCACCGTCAAGGTTATCATCCAGGAAAGACCACTGACCGGTCCCATTCACATCCAGCCACTGCGAATCACTGGCAAAGTCGGCAAGCATGACCGCGCGTCCGTCAGGTGCCAACATCATTCGAGGGTATTCCGGCGTATGTTGAGTTGCGTCGGTTAGGTCGCGCCAGGTATTGGTCTCATGCTCGTAGACTTGCGGCAATGGATTAAGTCTTGTTGGGAACGGCGGGTTCGGAGAATAGTATCCGGAAGTAACGAGAATGTCACCGTTGCCAAGAGTTGTTGCGCTTGGATACCACCGCCCTAGGTTCATATCGGGAACATCGGGGACGTTTGGATCTTGTGAAGCCCACGTATTAGTCCAGGGATCGTAGATGTCGGCGGTTGGTTCTCCCCACAGACTGCCATCCGGTTTTTGGCCGCCGACCACAAACAGCCTGCCGTCAGGCAGCCAGGTATGTGCTGAGCAAAAAGCATTCACTGAGGGAAAGTTGGCGTCTTCAAAAGCGCCGGTAACAGGGTCCCATAGGGCAACGCTTGTCTGCCACGACTGCCAAACCATGACCTTGCCTGTGGGCAGCATGATGGAGTGGATCGCTTCGAGCGGCCAGTTGAGCACGCTGCCCCATTGGCCAATCTGGTTGGGGTCGGATTGAGCCGTAGCCAGCTTCCCATTCGAGAGGAATCCTAAGAGAGCGGTTACCGAAATAACTTGAATGCGAAGAGCAGTCTTCACGAAACCCATCTCCTAAAGCGTCGAAATCTACTAAACTCCCCTGTTGGGCAACTACACTAGCGCCCAAAAATTGCACAAAACTATTTCGAATCAACTATTATTGCTATATATCGAGATCTTCCATTCTTACCAGATTGTTAGGCTCTTAAGTAGTTTCTTGTTATCCTAAACGTCTCGATATCCCCTGCCTTCTTAAAATTCACTTGATGACTACAGCTTCGGCACCAGGATAAGTGACAAAATCCCGCATGTTGTCCGCACCAAGATTGCGCTGGAATCATTTCCTTCTCGCGTTGTACCTGGCAGCATGGGCAGGAAGTACCAACTCCAATTCTATGGAGTTCCGCACCTTTGACGGTACGTTGAACAACTCGTTCTTTCCCGATGCGGGCGTGGCTGGCAAAAGGGTGGTTCGTTTTGGCTATGACGACGACTATCCCGACCAAATTGGCGATGTGATCACGCGGGCTGGCAAGCCGAACCCGCGCGATGTAAGTAACGCAGTTCTGGAGCAGTCTGGAAGTATTGTCAACGCACGTGGGTTGTCGGACTGGGTTGTCCATTGGGGGCAATTTCTGACGCACGATATGTCGCTCATTCGCACCGGTGCACAGTTCAACAACCTGTCGACTGGCGCTGTTGGAGATTTCAGCATCCCGATTACAGACCCGAACGACCCACTCGGTCCGGGGCCAATCCCTTTTAATCGATCGGATTTTGATCCGAATTCTGGCGATGGGAGCATGGAATTAACTTCGCAGGGGTTTCAGTTTGTCCCGCGCTGGCAGATAAACAGCAACACCTCGTACATTGATGCTTCGAACGTTTATGGCAGCGACGCTGCAACGGCAGCGTCTCTTAGAACAATGTCGGGAGGCAAGCTGATCACCTCGGCAGGCGGCCTGCTCCCCGGGACCGACGGGGGCGGTTTCTTTCTAGCGGGTGACGAACGTGCCAACGAGAATGTCGGTCTCACCTCGATCCACGCCCTATTCGTCCGCGAACACAACCGCCTTGCCGATTTAATCGCGGCAAACGACGGCGCGTTAACGGATGAGGAGATCTATCAGCGTGTTCGCAAGGTTGTCGGTGCTGAAATGCAAGCCATTACCTACAACGAGTTTCTACCGGCCATGATTGGTGGCGCCGCACCAGTTGCAGAAGAATTCTCTTACGATCTTGTGAACGACGCATCGATCACACTGGCTTTTTCAACTGCGGCGTTTCGGTTTGGCCATAGCATGCAATCTCCGCAGCTTGCACTAGTAGGTCCCGATGAGACGAGTGCCGGATCTATCGGTTTGGTCCAGGCGTCGATGAACCCAAGTCTTCTATCGAACGATCCCAACGTTGCAAATCAACTCCTCAAGGGACTAGCAAGTCAGACGGCACAAGAAAACGACGCCATGATGATCGACGAACTTCGCAATATGCTGCTAGGCCCGCCTGGGCTAGGCGTTCCGCTGGATCTTGCCGCGCTCGATATCCAACGTGGACGCGATCACGGCCTCTTGAATAGTTACAATCAGTCTCGCATTTCTTACGGTCTTCCTCCCGTCAATTCGTTCGCCGAACTCACCAATGATCCCGTGCTTCAAACCCAGCTAGCAAGCGTTTACGGCATCGTTGATAACTTGGATATGTGGGTCGGAATCATATCGGAAGATCACTTGCCCGAGTCAAGCATGGGCGAGCTTGGAACCGCGATCCTAAGTTCTCAGTTCCTCCGGTTGCGCGATGCCGATCGATTCTTCTACACGGGTGACGACTTCTTCGACGATCCGTTTATCGATTCGCTCGTAGACCTCGAGAACCACACGCTCAGCCAAGTGATTGAACTGAACACCGGCATGTCGATGCAGAATAATGTGTTCTTTGTTGTTCCTGAACCAAGCGCATCGCCGCTGTTTTTGATTGGCATAATTGCCAATTGCCGGCGTAGAGATTCGGATCGAAGTTAGTTTAAGTTCTCATGCAATACAGAGATTTCACAACTAAACGTCGCTTTCTGACCATCCGTGCGCTCGCGACACTTCTGGCCTCAGCGGTGTCTGCTCCTGTCGCCAAGGGGCAGCCAGTCGATTTTTTAGAGGAGTTTAACGGACCCAATTTGGATTCGGCCTGGACATTTGAGGGCGACCCTAATAACCATCCGGATACGATTGCGGGTTCGTATGACTTCACAGACACGTTTGGTCAGCCCGGGACAAAGTTCAGCCGTTCGATGTCGGGTACGCCTGGTTCATTCACTCAAGAACTCGAACTAGTCCTTGATCCGTTTGGCCAAACAGGATCGGGCGGCACCCAGAATGACTTCAAGTGGAAGTCTTTTGGCTCGGATGGCTACATGGAGATTATTATCAACAGCTTCGGAAACATGCGGTTGTGGCACAACGACTTCAGTGACGGAGCCGACAACATCGTGCCCTATACCAGCATCGGATACAGTGATGGAGATCTCCTCAAACTCACGATGAATTACAACCAGTCAGCCGATACAGTTGACTACTCCTATTCGCTCAATGGTGGTTTAACCGTTCCTTTCTATACGGGGGGTGGGCTCCATGGTCCCATCGGGGATGTCGTCACGAGCTTCGTCGAGGCACAGTTATTCAAGTGGGGCAGCCGACCCGACCAAGCGTTAGCCTCGGTTCACAGCTGGAGCGTTACCGCCACTGCTCCTGGTGACTTCAATTCGGATGGCGTTTCCAACGGGCTCGATTTTCTGCTCTGGCAGCAGAATCCGAATCTTGGCATTTTGGCCGATTGGGAAGCGAGATACGGCACGCAGCCTAAGGTTGCCGAAACTTCCGCTGTGCCCGAGCCTAGCGTTGGTCTGCTCATGCTCGCTGCCACTGCAGTGCTTGGCCTAAGTCGTGGTTTTCGGCAATAGCACCAGAATCGCAATCCCTTCTAGGGCAACGACTTAGGGGTAAAGCTCATCCTCTAGAACCCAATATGCTCGGTTGGTACATGCATGTTTACCTGGCAAAAAACTGGGATTCACTATTTTTTCTGTGCAATTCCCTAGAGCGTTGGACGTTGCCCAATGTTGGCGAGTGCGCTAAGCCCTGCGCCTATGACGGTATCGTTTCCAAAACTACTACTTGAAATAGCTAACGGTTCTTTTAATCGGGGGTGGGATCTAATGAGAGTAAACTCAAACGCTAGTCTCCTATTCACAGCCAAGCTGGCTTTGACTCTTCTTGCGATCGCTCTATCGGTGGGTTCCGCCTATGCCGTCCCACTTCCTTTCGATGATGGCTTTGACGGGCCCGGCCTGGACCCGGCCTGGATCCCGGCCCCGGCACCAGGTGGTGACCCCAATGGTCATCCTTCAATCATTGCGGGTTCGTACGACATGACGGACGCCCATGGTTCCCCTGGAACGAAGCTCAGGCGGAATGTAGGGGGTTCGCTTGGCGCGTACACTCACGAGATCGATGTGGTTTTGGACCCATTTGCGGGAAGCGGGACTGATTTCAAGTGGAAGAGCTTTGGCGCGGACGGCTTCATGGAGATTGTGCTCAACAGTTTCGGTGACATGCGGTTGTTCCAAACGGGCGGCGAGCTCAAGGGCAATACCCCCATCGGCTACACGGACGGTGATCAGCTGAAGCTCACGGTGTCGTACAATCCGGGGGCGGATACAATGGAAGTAACGTATGCTCTCAATGCGGGAGCAGCCGTTCCCTTCTACTCGGGCACCGGAAACGGTGGATCACTTGGTGATGTCATTACTACCGCCGTTGAGGTCGAGCTGTTCAAGTTTGGCTCCGCTCTTCCCCAGCAAGTTGCCGCGATTCACAGATGGCGTCTCGCCGTAGTCCCCGAACCAACTTCGGCCGCCCTATTAGCAATCGCAAGCGTTGGCTTGATCGGCCGTTCCCGTTGGAACCGGAAATCCTAGTAGTGCATCAAGATTTGGGGCAGCTGCACCCTGGTGAGCGCACCTTCTGCGCAATAGGAGTGGAAGCCCTGAGGAGAAGGATGGCGGCAGTTCTTCAGACAAAGACCGATTTGCCAGCGTCCCTACCAATTTTCTTGCGACAGCTGCTTCAGTAGATAACAATGACTGGACTGGTTCCGAATTGAGGGAGAAATGCCATGCAAATGGCCGTGAAATTGGGTTGCTTTAGGACAGTCAAACCGGCTCTAGTCCTGCTTGCGGTAGCTATTTCGGCGTGTGCGGCCAAGGGGCAATCAGGATTCGTAGAAGATTTCACCGGTGCCTCTTTTGACCCCAACGAATGGAACATCGAAGGCGACCCCAATGGACATCCCACAACCGTTGCCGGTACGTATGATATCTCCGACGCATTTGGCCCCCCCGGAGTGAAGCTCGGTCGCTTTACGCCAGGTGTGCTCAGCTCCTACACCCACGAGATTGAAGTGGTCCTCGATCCCCATCTCCTTGGGGAAGCGCCCGGCACCCAGAGTGATTTCAAGTGGAAGTCCTTTGGTTCTGACGGATTCATGGAGTTAGTACTCAATAGTTTTGGAGACTTGCGTTTGTTCCACGTTGATAACACCGATCCGAACAATGTCCTGTCGGGCAATCTCCAGCCCAATACTGATATCGGTTACACTGACGGAGATACTCTTAAGATCACGACGGACTACGACCTGGGGACGGATACCATCGACGTGACGTATTCGCTCAATGGCGGTTCGGCCAGTCCCTACTACTCAGGCACCGGACACGGTGGCTCAATAGGCGATCTCATCACGAGCTTCGTCGAAGTTGAATTGTTCAAGTGGGGCACCGACCCCAATCAGCCCACTCCTCAGGCTGTCGTATCGATTGACAATTGGAGTCTTGTCCCCGACAGCATCGCGGGCGATTTCAATTTCGATGGCTTTATTGACGGGCTTGACTTCCTGCTTTGGCAGGAGAATCCCAGTGTCGGCAATCTATCCGACTGGGAGACAAACTACGGCGCGCAGCCGTTGTCAGCTTCGATCGGATCTGTGCCCGAGCCGAGTGGTATACTGCTGATGCTTACATCCGCTGCCATGCTTGGGCCGAGCCGTCGTTCTAGGCGGACAATCTAGTGACTGTGACTGTAGGCACTTAGAAAAAAGTATCTTCCAGCTATTTCGGATTGAGTGTGAAATCTATGGGTTTAATCGTGAATCAAAGTCTCCACCGAATAGCTAAGTCGGTTCTTGTGCTGCTTGTGATGGTAGCTTCGGCATGTGTGGCTCACGGTCAGCCGAATGAATTTGTGGAAGACTTCAATGACCCCAACTTGGACCCTGTTTGGAACCAAGACGGCGATCCAAATGGCCATCTGGGGATCAATTCGGGTAAGTACAACATCACAGACGCCCATGGCGTGCCCGGTACAATTCTTGATCGTTCTACAGGGGGCACGAGCGGCTCATTTACCCACGAGATCGAAGTCGTTCTAGACCCCCATCTGCTCTCAGGATCGGGCGGAACCCAGAGTGATTTCAAGTTCAATTCCATTGGCCTCAACGGCGTCCTGGGTGTTGTGCTCAACAGCCACGGACACGTGAGGGTGGACCACAATGACTATGTTTCAGGCCAAAGCGACCACATTGCAGGAGAACACCCCAACAACATCATTATCGGGTATGCCGATGGTGACACCGTTAAATTCAAAGTAGTTTACTACGACACAACGGACACCATTGATGTCTCGTATTCGCTCAATGGTGCGTCCGAAGTTTCCGTCTATTCGGGCGGTGGTATCGCCGGCCAATTCGGTGATGTTGTCACAACATCCGTTAATGCCTTGGTATTCAAGTTTGGTGACGCCGAGCCCGATCAGTCGTTAATCGCGATTGACAATTGGAGTCTTACGGCGGGTACGGGCGGAACTCCTGGCGATTTTAACTCAGACGGATACGTCGACGGGCTCGACTTCTTGCTATGGCAACAGAATCCCAGTGTTGGGAGTTTGACCGACTGGGAGGCCGGTTACGGCGGGCAACCATTGATATCAACAGCAGCAGCTGTGCCTGAGCCGAGTGGTATTCTGCTCCTGATTGCGGCCTCTGCAATGTTCGGATTAAGCCGCAATACTTGGTAGAGAAACTGAGTATTTTCTCGATGGCCCATTCTGCGGTGTAAGCCTGCTGGGTGCTTACAGGCAACCGCCTACAATTCCAAGCAAGCTGCTGGCCCACCGTTTGCTTTATTAACTCAACTTCGGCGTCATCATACGGTTCGCCATTGACACGTAAGACGTCGTGAAACCAGATATCAGGCTCCTTGGTAAACTCTCGTTCCCAAGACGCTCAGGGATAGTTTGTCTGACTCTTGCCCGCTACAAATCCCCAATTGATAGCGCCAATGCGCTGCTGCTGATACCATTGATTGGCTTTTTCTATCGACCAGCGATTCGTTAGCGCATCCTCAGCGGTGACAACACTTGAGAGAAAACCGCAAAGCAGTAAGGCAATCGCGTGAATTCTCACCGCATTTCTCCTGTTGAATTATTCGAGTTAGCCAGCAGAACCCAGTCGTCATGCACGATGGGATCGGCGCTAGTGATGACGAACAGAGTTCTTATGTCAGGAGCTAGCCCGCTTTTAGTTGCCGCGAAGAGAACCTATCTGCCACTCTAATACACCTGCTGAGGAGCCTTCCATCAGCTCAACTTCAATTCGCAAGGCGGTTGTCGAAACAGGTTCAAAGTTGAGAGTGTTGTATCGATTGACATCCACACCGTAAGAGACATTCGTTCTCACTTCCTGCCACTGTCCATCAGCAAGGTAGAGCAATCGCCACTGCTTTGGTACTCGACACATGTCTGCAGGAGGCGTGTTCTCGAAATTTCCGGTAGGTGCGTCATCGTACCTCGACGAGTCATCGCACCAGTAGATACTTACCTGGTCAATAGTTCGAGGATAGTCGAAATCAGCTTGTAGCCATTCTTTTGTACCTGTATATGGCAAGAAGGAATGTCGCTGGATCCCACGATCATTCGACGCACAAGGCTCCTGTTCATCTACGAGAGCAGTTACTGAATCGAGTTCGAAACAGTGTGATGCACTAGCGGTATAGTCGAGTTCAGTCGGTATACCTGCTTTCCATTGTGGCAAGTTTCGATCATTTCGAACCTCTGGGAACGCTGAAACTCTTAAAAGTGCGGCTCCCATTGGAATGAGGGTGACTTGTTCATCCTGCTCGTTCGAATAGATCGGACTATCTTGTAGCGGAGCGCAGAGGCCCGTTAGGTCATAATTCCATTGAGGAATTCTTCGGGCATTGCATTTCAGAGCAATTGGCGTTGTCTCGGCGTTAAATGGATAATTGTCAGAGGGCCAGGGGCGCTGCTCAACTGTAAAAGACTTCTCTGCATCGGCTTGATCAAGCATCAAACCATAATTCCAGGGCGTGGACGGCAAGATCTCAAAGGCTCGCCACTCTTCCAAATCGATGCCTTCCTGCCACTGGGAGTCTTGCGCCGCCGTCGCTGTTGGATCGCACTCGACAAATTGCTCGCCGACACGAAGTGAAAAAACTAAGGGGCCACGATTGACGCTGACGCTATTGCGATTGTTTTTCCAACGGCGGACTGACACTTTCATCGGAAGTTTCAAGGTGACGACGTCACCGGCCTTCCAAGTGCGAATAATGCGAACATAATCGCTGGGAGCAACGTTCTCTGCTACGGGTGTTTCGTTTACATAAACTTCCGATTCCATACACCAACTCGGAATCCGCAGGTAGAGGGGAAACATCGTCGGTTGCGGAAGATCAATCTTCAGGGTCGTTTCTTCCTCAAAAGGATAGCGCGTTGATTCCTCAATGTGGACTTCCACTCCATCTGCAACTTTCGCTCTAACTGAACTAGGGCCATAGAGTGAGGCACAGATGCCGTTGTCCTGCGTTGCCATCCAGAGGTGCTCCACAAAGCGAGGCCAGGCGACGGAATGGTTGTGCTGGCAGCACCGATGGCTCAAAGGATTCATGACGAACATCGGACCTATATTCTCTATTCCTGGAGCGTGGTCACGACGATCGCTACGGACGAGATTCGGACTGACCAGGTACCGCAACGAACGGTAATCGGGCATAAAAGAAGCCACCAGTGTATTGAATGCGACTTCTTCGATGTGATCGGCCCAGAGCGTATCTCCCGTGATGCCTAGCAGGGCTTCGTCTGAAAGCATCTGCTCAACAACACCACATGTCTCGATTGCTTGCCTCGGATCATAGTATCCTGCACGAGCATTCTCATCCGCGCCAAACATCCCGCCAGGAACCTGACCGAATTGTTTTCTCGCCAAGTAGAAATTGTCGTACGCCGCGGCGAGATCTTTCTTGTTGTGGGACTGAATGTAGTATGTGGCTGGCTCACCGAATGCCTGGGCAACATTCACGTTGTGCCAATTGGGCAATTTACCTTGCTGCCCCCAGTCGGCCGTGTTGCGGTGAATTTTCTCGCCCAAGTCAAGTAGCCAACTCTCACCGGTGTGGTCATACAACCAGTAGACACTCTGCAGGTTGTCGCCCCCTCGATAGAACTGCCAAAAATGCGTGAATAACTTTTCATCCGGAATCGATTGTTGAAATCGAAAGTACTTGCTCATTAGTTCAAGCACGCGCTGGTCTTGAGAATGTTCGTAGTATGTTTGCAAGCAATCAAGCATGACCATGTTCGCCCAAAGATCTTGCGAATCGTCATCCCCAAATACACGTAAAGGGCCAAAGTGGCCATTTGAGCGTTGACCGGCAAGAACCGCGTCGATCCAGACTTTTACCTCTTTTTCTAGCTCTGGATCATCCATCAGGTAGGCGAGGCTGATTGCACCCCTTAACCAATACGGCACTTCCTCCCAGCCCCATTTCCCCCGGCCGTCTGAAGAGAGCCATGCGTTGCCTTCTTTTTCCATCCAGGCGCTGACTTCTGGAAGTCGGCCCGTCAAGCCATTCCGTTGTCTGTCCAAAGTTTCCAGAAGCCATCCGAGAGGCTTTACGCTTCCGACTGGCAGTTTAATGAGAGAGTTCGGAACAAGTGGTTCACGATTGCTAACGTAATGATCGTTCCGCAGTTCGACCGATGGCGTTGGCATCACGGCGATATTGGTTTCACACCTTGCCTGATCCGCTGCAAGGAAAGTCGCGGTGATGACCAGGATACATCTAGCAAGATCGTTCCAAGTAGGCTTCGAAGTTGCCGCAATGCCGAGTCGCGAGTCGCTAATGTTTATTTCGCGGTTGCGAAGTCTCTGGATCGGCGACATTACTTTCGGTGGTCGAAGAAGCATTAGAGAGTTACGCACCGTCAGGCTGAAGAATATCAGCAGGCATCGGCTGCAACTGGAGCACAGGATCAATAAGAACAACATGATCGAAATCAGGGTCGCCGCCGGCGTCAGTTGTGACGATTGTTAGGAACCGATCGTCCTCTGCGAGAGGGACTATCATCTGTGCGTCGCCATCGTACTGTCCGAATTCTAACCGGCTATAACGCAATCGACCATCAACAAAAACGCGAAGATCTGCAAGCGGCAGATCGGCGGGCTGTGTTTGCTGGTCCGAGCCATTCAAATTGACGACAACAGCTTTCAGATACTCAATTTTACTCGAGCGGGAATCGCGAACGGCGTCGAGATCAAAGGTTATGCCTACGTTCGCATGCAAACCCATCAGCCCGTCGTGAGAATGTTGAAGACGATCGCGAACGGCGGCCAAAGTGCCACTCCCCCAGTGATTGTGCCGACTGTGGGGGGAGATCTCCCGACTCAAATCGACATCAGAGCGACGACGAGCCCAGATGGGGCCCCAGGTCGAACCGCTGTTGGCCGGAAGGTACACCATGTGACCATCAGAATCGATCTGCATTTCTCGAGCATTCGAACGAGGAATAAATACGCCGTCAACCATAGGGTTCCAGTCCGTCTGCGTGAACTGTGTGTCACCCATCTGAGTTCCAAGTGTGCTGGGATCAATCCAAGGGGGGCGGCCCCAAAAGCCGGTAGCTGGATCGATCGATCCGGCTATTCGCGGCTGGGCGGTTTCGTGTCCGCTGACCAGATCGAGTAGGCTTACGTAATACTGGTCGACAGAAGGAGGCCCTGCCGATTGGAAGAACTGACGGCTGTAGTCGGTGTCGGCAGCATTCAGAAGCCTCTGAGGCAGACCACCGGGATCGATTCGTACGGACATGCCCTGTTTAAGCCGACGCACCGAACTGCTGCCCTTGTCACTTAGCATTCCGTGTACATGAACCTCGCCATCGAAGACGGTTACGTCGGTACCCGAGCGACCGACATCAACACCAAACTCGGTGCCAATATCGACAACAGTCGCCGACGGTGTTGAGAGGACAAAATTACCGTTCTCAGCACGTCCTGCTACCTTGCCACGAACCAAATCCGCCGACGAGCCGCTGTTGATCTGCAGAACACCTGGCGCGTGTAGCAAAATGAAAGCGCCATCGCTGAATTCGATTTTGGCTAGACCTTTGTCAATTCCGATCACGTCACCAGGTCGAAGTCGCATCAGAAAGTCGGCCGGCTCTTTCCCGCGCGACCAGGCGACGTCGGGGGTAAGCGAAGCTACTCTCGCGACCACCGAATGAGATTCATAGAGCGTAAACTCTGTCTTGCTGAGGGCAGTTTCCTCCTCGATCACCGGAGGTGTCGCGTCGGCGAGCTGAACCGTCTCGCTGGAAGGGCGAAACAGCCAAAATGCCGATGATACCAGCAGCATCGCGGCCGCGCCATAGGCCACTTTCAACCACCGTGATTTCTTACTCGAGATCGGGGACATCCTAATCCGGATACTTTGCCCGCGAGATCCGTTTAGATTTTGCTGACTAGCCTCGACAGCTGCGGCCATTGCGTCATCAGAGAGACGAAATTCACCATCGAGAGACAACTCAGGGACATCCTCCGTGTCTAAAGAAGCTCTCTTAATCATGTCAACAACGTCCGAGGCAGTCGCCTCACCTTGAGACTTCGCCCACCTCCGCAGTCCTTCGCGAAGATGCACAGTATGGATGTAGCTCCAGCGCGACGCTTCGTTGCTGACTAACAATTCGTTTAGCTCTGCCAACTGCTCGCTGCTGAGATTGCCGTCGCACATCTCGTTCAATAGGCGCATCAACTCCGGGGGAGGAGCAATATTCTGGTCATGGTCGTTCTGCCCGCTCATCTTACGATTCCTTCAATGTTGAGCTTCCTGCGAATACAAGCCATCAGTTGTGCCCGAACTCGCTCCAATGCCTTGTATATGCCGTTGGAACTCTTTCCCAAAAAAGTTGCGATGTCGGCAACTGAAGTGCCTTCTCGATAGCGCATCGTGATCAGCGATCGCTGCTTATCGGAAAGGCGATCGACACAATCGACCAGAGCTTCGGCGCGGTCCAGTATCTGTTCGGTTTCACGTAATTGCATATCTGCTAACTCGCTGACCAACTCACTACTAAACACAACCTTTGCGTTGCGACGCTTTCGATAGACTTGCAATACCTCATATCGGGCAATCGTACAGACCCAGCGGACAAATTCTTCATCAGGAGTTTTTTCTTCGGAATATCCAAACGACTCTAGTTTCTTATATGCGGCGAGACAGGAGCTCTGAAATACATCATCAACATCGCTCGATGGCAACATCAAAGAGGCAACAAAACCTCGAATTCGGTGTTCATGTTGCAGCACAAGCGCAACAAAGTCTTCTCCCGTAAGACGAATCTTTCGTCCCTCCTCGTTTTTCTCCTGGTCATCGCTCATCCGATCCATCCCCCGGTTAATCCCTTGGGGCGAATCCGTACCTACTAGCCATCTAACTGAGATGGGCAGCAGCCAGATGCTCGGACTCGCCCTAGAGCTCCCTCTACAACTTGCTACAGCATTCAAGCACTTTTATTGGATAGAAATAGAGCTAGAAGCAGCCAAGATTCCTCGGATTCTAGGGAATCGAGGCTCGAGTAGCAGGAGAGTTGCCGAATGAACTCCGCTGAACTCCGCTGTAGACCCGAATAAATCCGGATAAAGGGCCGCTGGGATACGATGCTACGAGGGGTTGTAACACGGTTGCCATTCGTCCCCAAGGCGTACTTCTCGTCCCCAAGACGTTTCTTCGGGTAGGTTTTCCAAATTTTTTCATCGATTTCTATTACAATTTTGGGCCGCTAATTTTGTTGCTGCTCAGAGACCAGGTACGTACGACCTGGAGGATTTCCTAGGAGAGAGTATCTCCAGAAATTGGAGCGTTTCCAATGCCCCCTCTTGGAAGGGGTTCCTTCAGGTTTCTTATCACTACTTCTTTCTGGAGGGAGAGTACTAATGAGATCGAAACTTTTGACACTTGCTGCTGCACTGGCCTTGCCAGTTGCCATGGCAACCACGGTGCAAGCCGACAACGCATGGCTAGGCGGCGCTGGCGTGCCGCTGGACCACTGGGATGAAGCAACGAACTGGGATTCGGGAGTTGTGCCGCAAAGCGCCACTGAACGGCACATTGACCCGAACGCTGCCGACGACTTGAATGTGGCCCGCTTTAAGCTTGATGGAACGAACACATTGGTTGACTCGTCGGTCAACGCGACTGCATTTGCTGTGCAACTTGGTGCTCCCAAAGAGGTGGACCCTAATGGCAACCCCCTCCCTTTTCCTTTGGACAGCCAGTCAGCAAGCAACACGTTTAACATGACCGGCGGCAGCGTAACCCAGCAGGGTAACTTTGGAACGAACATTGGCCGTGGTCGCAACTATGACCCCAACCACCTGGTTCAATTCAACATGTCTGGCGGCTTGTACAATGCGTCTATCTTCACCGTTCCTGAGGCGTTCGGACCGAGTGGACCTAGTATTGGGCTCAATGCAGAAGCACATTTCAGTGGTGATGCCGAGATGCACACTGATCTACTGCGACTTGGTTCTAACGATGCCAATTCCTTAGTCACGATCAGCGGGTCTGCCAAAGTGGTTCTCGACGATACCAATAACGGATTTTCAACTGGTGTGCTCTGGATCGAAACTTTTGAAGATCCGAACGACACTGGAGGAACTTCATTGCTCGAGATTACTGAGTGGGGTGAGTTGTGGGTCCGAGGCGAGTGGCATACTGACGAAAACGGCGATGGCCAGCGCGGTAAAGCGACTGCCACGGAATATCAGTATTTCCTCGACGAGTACGTCTCTCGTGGATGGCTTACCGCTGGCGGTGGCACATTGTACCACGGCTTTTTCGATCCTGATGGCAACGGCAACGGCACGATTATCTTTAGTGCCCATCCCATACCCGAACCCGCAACGATAGGCCTGTTGGCGCTTGCTTGCCCATGGCTACTTCGGCGCAGGTTTAGGTAATAGACACTGTTTTTTTTTGATTTGATCGTTTTAATGGGGCCCTTGAACAAAGCGTTCGAGGGCCCCTCTCCCAGCTTCCTTCCATAGTTCGTGGAAGGAGGTTAGGAGAGGATCTTGCAGTCAGTTACCCAGAGTTGGGTTTTGTCAAAGTGACGCGATTACCATTCGCGGCGTCTCTGCATATTTCTGAAGGGATTGTTGCGGAGGTTACAGCGGGCGAATACTGATCGTACGCAGATCGGATGATGCCCTCTGCATTGGATCCTTCTATTTCAGTGAATTTCCCATGAGACTTTTGCGAGGAAGTAAGTCATGAAGTCATTGATTCCCATAGTACTGTTCACCGTCTTTGCCGTATCTCCACTCGATGCTCAAGGGCAAGCTATACCAAACTTCTTTAACGGCAACGGAGCGACGACTTCTTGGGACGACCCAAATAATTGGTCTAAGGGGGTGGTACCGGTCAATGCATTCACTCACCCGGACAATTGGGACGATCCCGATGGTCCCTTCTACCCCTTTACTCCCGATCCGAACGACGACTTCCCAATTGGCAACAACAATGCCATGTTCAACACCGAGGGTACGACGACCGTAATAAGTAATGGTACACACGCGAAAGCCTTTGGGGTACGTGTGGGGCTAGATGGTGCTTCGAACACACTTTTGATTACAGGTGGGCAGTTGGATGTTGGTGTCGATCCCAATGGGCAGGTTGGTCCCGAAGGAGGATGGCATTTGGATGTGGGTAGGGGGTTCAACATGGATCCAAACGCTACACCGAATCCGACCGCTACCGTCATTATGACGGGAGGCACAGTTAGAACGAACGGCCTGCTAATACCTGAGCAATTCGTTGACGATAGTGTCGACTTCGGACCTGACCCTAACAACAATTACAACACGGAACCGATTTTCGGTGAATTTCTCATGTCTGGCGGCGTGATGAACGCGCGTTGGATGAATGTTGGCCAATTTGTGGCTGATGGTAACGCGGAGATCAGTGGCGATGCCGTGATTAATCTCAAGGGTAATGTGCCCGGTGACGCCGGCAATGGCGGTCATCTGATTTTGAATCGGGACTGGTTCATCAGCGGACAGCCCGTACAGGCCACGGGCACTCCGAGCCTCGATATTAGTGAAAACGCAATCTTCAACATCTTTGGGAGCCTCGACGAGTTATCGTCTGTTCCCAAACAGGCGGATGTCGACCGTTACCAGACCTATATCGACGATGGTTGGCTTACCGCCGATGGCGATACGGACGACCCCACGATCTATTTCGACGGCAGTAGCATCATTAAGATCTGTGCACTTGATGCTGACTTTGATAGCGACTGCGATGTTGACGGAGATGATCTCGCCACTTGGGAAGCCGGTTACGGGCTAGCTAGCGGTGCCTTGAAAACTGATGGCGATGCCAACAACGATGGCGTGGTTGACGGCTTCGACTTCCTGGAATGGCAGATCGAGTACGGCGTAGGGGTCGACTCGGGCGCTCCGCTCGCGGCAGCTGCTGCTGTGCCGGAACCTTCGTCGATCTTGCTGTTTGCCACCTTAAGTACGGCGATATGTCTAGGTCGCAGAAAAGGGAAGTGCCTCTCCTAGTGAGCTCCGTACATAGCGTGATGAGGATTTCTGTGTCGTTCCGACGAAAGTCGAGTGCGAGGTTCACAAAGTCATGAAGCCGTTTATCCCCGTAATACCCTTAGTAGTATTCGCCATCTTCGCTCTATTACCGCTCGACGCCCAAGGGCAGGGCGGGGTGGTGCCGAATTTCTTTACTGGCAACGGGGCGACGACTTCTTGGGACGACCCTAACAACTGGTCTAAGGGGCTGGTACCGGTTAATGCTCACACAAGCCCTGACAACTGGGACGATCCCAATGGGCCGTTCTATCCGTTTACCCCCGACCCGAACGACGACTTTCCCAATGGCAACAACAACGCCATGTTCCCTAACGAGGGAACCACGACAGTGATCGACTCCTCGGTCCATGCTAAGGCTTATGGTGTTCGCGTCGGGTTAGATGGCGCCTCGAACACGCTCTTGATTACGGGTGGGCAGCTGGACATTGGAATTGATCCGAGTGCACCGCCCAACGCTAACGCCGCAGGATGGTTTTTAGACGTAGGGCGAGGGTTCAACAAGGACCCCAATGCAACACCAAATCCGAAAGCCACTGTGATTATGACAGGTGGACTCGTAAACACGGGTCTCGTGAAGATCCCCGAGCAGTTTGTAGACGAAAGCGTCGACCCCGCGCCAGACCCTAACAACAATTACAACACAGCGCCGATTTCTGGGGAATTCATCATGACCGGCGGTACGCTGAACACCCGCAAAATAAATGTCGGCCAGTTCGTAGGCGATGGTAATGCAGTGTTTAGCGGTAACGCAGTAATCAATATCTTTTCAAATGTCCCTGGTGACCCGGGTAACGGGGGCTTTCTGGAAATGAAGCAAGACTGGTTCATTAATGGACAACCTGTTGCAGCTACTGGCGACGCCCACATCGACATCAGCGACAACGCGATCTTCACTATTACCGGTCACATGGGCGAAGTGAAGTCCATTCCCGACCAGGACGAAGTCGACCGGTACCAAGGCTATATCGACAACGGCTGGCTCACCGCCGATGACGGCGCCGATGTACCGACGATTTATTTTGACGGCAGCAGTGTGATTAAGATCTGTGCGCTCGACGCCGATTTCGATTCCGACTGCGATGTCGATGAAGACGATCTCATGACTTGGGAAACCGGCTATGGGATCGTCAGCGGCGCAGCGAAGACCGACGGCGATGCTAACAACGACGGCGTTGTTGATGGCTTCGACTTTTTGGAATTGCAGATCGAGTTTGGCGTAGGGGTCGGCTCGACAATTCCACTTGCGGCTGTTTCGACTGTGCCGGAACCGAGCTCGATTTGGCTGCTCGCCATTGTTGGGGCAGTGGTAAGCAGCCGTCGTTGCAGGATTGGCAAGGGACACGAAGGGACTTTGTCATGATGATCCTGAAAAACAGATGTGCTGTGATTTTATTGGGTCTCACACTTCCCATAGTAGTCACTCTAGTTACTCCTCTCGATGTGCGCGGACAGGCCGGCGTCGTGCCTAATTTCTTTACGGGCAACGGGGCGACGACATCTTGGGACGACCCAAACAACTGGTCTAAGGGGTTGGTACCAGTCAACGCTCATACTTTTCCGGGCGATTGGGATGATCCCAATGGGCCCTTCTATCCATTTACGCCGGACCCGAACGACGACTTCCCCAATGGCAACAACAATACGATGTTCCAAACCGACGGAACCACGATATTGGTCGACTCCTCGGTCTATGCTAAATCGTATGGTGTACGCGTTGGCAACGGCGGGGCTATAAATACGCTCCTAGTTACGGGAGGCCGGTTGGACATTGGGATCGATCCGAACGCACCCGCCAATGCAAATGCAGTGGGATGGCATTTACAGGTAGGACGTGGGTATCCCGGCTTCGAGGGTGGACCAATCAACCCCAATCCTCTGGCCACAGTGCAGATGTCCGGCGGCGTTATAAACACCAACGGCCTGCTGATTCCAGAGCAGTTCGTAGATCACTCGTTGCCAGATCCTACTGATTCTGCGCCCCTCAACGGCGAACTCATCATGAGCGGTGGCACGATCAACGCCCGCTGGATGAATCTTGGACAACTCAAGGGCAATGGCAGCGCGGAACTGAGCGGCGATGCCGTGATTAACATCGCTGTCAACGTGGCCGGCGATCCTAGCAATGGCGGCCATTTGTCATTTAATCGCGATTGGTTTCTGAACGGACAACCTGTTCCTTCCTCAGGCGAGGTCAGTCTCGACATTCGAGACAACGCCATTATCAAGATCTACGGTCATTTGAGCCCATCTAAACCTGATCCCGATGCCAGTGAGATTGCCCGTTATCAAAGCCATATCGACAGCGGCGAACTTACCGCAGACAACGGCACCGATGTGCCGACGCTTTTCCTAGGCACAGACGTGCTCAAAATCTGTGCACTCGATGCCGACTTCGATAGCGACTGTGATGTCGATGGAGACGATCTCACAACTTGGCAGAACGGCTATGGGATCGCCAGCGGCGCTGCAAAGACCGACGGCGATGCCAACAACGACGGTGTTGTCGACGGCTTCGACTTTTTGGAATGGCAGATTGAGTACGGCGTAGGGGTCGACGCGGTCAATCCGTTCCCGCTCGCCTCAGCAGCTGTTGTTCCGGAACCTGCGTCAATTTGGTTGCTCGTCGCATGTGGGGCAGCGACGAGCAGCCGTCGGCGCCGAAACAGAGAGAGGGATAGGAATGCGTAACTACTATCGAAGGACTGGTAATATGAGTTCACACCCAACGCAATCGCGCCAAAGTGCCCGTGGATTTACCCTGGTGGAGCTGCTCGTTGTGATCGCGATCATCGGAGTGCTCGTCGCGCTATTACTACCGGCCGTTCAGGCAGCTCGAGAAGCAGCACGACGCACCGAGTGCTCCAACAATCTCAAACAGATGGCCCTGGGATGCCTGAACCACGAATCGGCCCTGGGGTATCTTCCGGCGGGCGGCTGGGGGCACAAGTGGACGGGCGATCCCGATATGGGGTTCGGTGAAAAGCAGCCAGGGGGTTGGACCTTTTCCCTACTCTACTATCTCGAGCAGGGGAATGTCGCCACGATTGGTGCGGGGCTGCCCGTTGCTGATAAGAAGGCGGCGCTACTGAAGCAAAAAACGACCCCAGTTCCCATGTTCTATTGTCCTACTCGTCGAGCCCCTGTGCTCGCTTTCGGACCGGAAGATTCCGTTAACGCGGATAGGGTTCCTGACAGCCTCGTCGCGAAAACGGATTATGCCGCCAACGGCGGCTGTGGTATGCCGCCAATAACTACGATTGACGGGCAAGGCCGTCCAGGTGGCCCCAGGCTCCAATGCGCGGAATACTATCCTGAACCATTTTTCTGCAATGCCCTGTTTACGACAGAACAAGCAAGTAAGTTCGATGGCCCGTTCGTACCTCGCTTTGGAATTAAACTTCGCGAGATCAGCGACGGAACATCGCAGACGTTGCTTATTGGTGAGCGGTCTCTGCATGTGGACTACCACGACCCAGACCATGGGGGGAATCTTCCTTCCGACAATAATTCGATGTACCAGGGCTACGACTGGGACACGACCCGTTGGGCCAGCAGCTTTGTGGATTACAGGGGAATTCAGATAGGGATGCCCCGCCCCGATTCCGAAGGCCCCCGCGAAGCGGCAACGTATAGATTCGGTTCTTCTCACCCTTCCGTATTTCTCGCTTCTTACTGTGACGGCTCGGTGCAATCGCTTAACTACGACATTGATCCTATCGAATGGGAACGCCTAGGCTCGCGGAATGATGGCGGGGGAACATGTGGGCGGCAGCCGTGATTGTTCCTGCCCACTTAGATCGTACCGTCCTTTGCGCAAACCCGATTTGGATAGGATATGTCGGCTGCCGTTCACTAAGTTTTAGAGAACGCAGACTTATACTACAGATATCAGACCTCTGAGTAGAGGCTCCGTGTTGATGAAATCAAATTTGTTTCAGAGTTGACAGGCTGCTATGAAATTCGGAGTCCCACATATCACTTTCTTGCTCATCACCGGTTCGATGTTAGTAGGGTGTTCGAAAACGAGTATGCCGGAAAAATACGAGCCCGAGAGGGCAGCTGAAGCGGCGATAGAGGCATACGACACAAATCAGGACGGTCAAATCGACGCGGAGGAAATGGCAGCGTGCGCCGCGCTGGAGTCGTCGCTTGAGCGGATAGATACCAACCAGGACGGCGTACTCGATGCGGATGAAATATCAGCGAGGATCGCCTCCTACGACAATATGTCGAAATACATCGTGGCCGAGACTGTCGTTGAGGATAAGAAGCGCCCCGTGTCGGGGGCGGAGATAACTTTCGAAATGGAGGAGTTCGTGGGCGAAGGCTTACCTCGATTTGTTGGTACGACGGGTATTGCAGGAATTGTACTGCCCGATAGCGACCCACCGGGCCTATTGGGGTTCCCTCTAGGTTTTTACCGAGTGACCGTAGTTGCCCAGGGTAAGACACACGCCTTCGGTGCCGAACTAGCCGATGACGTTCCTACGGTTAGTAGTATGAAGTTTGAAATCCCGTAGGAATATTCCTCTGAGAAAAGTTGACCGAATGATAGAGCTTACATACTTCCGCTCGTCGAGACAGCTAATCTTCCTCGCGCCGTTTTTCCTGATTGGCACGCTCCTGTACTGCGCAGCCTACGGTCAGCAGAGGGAGACTGTCGTTGATACCCAGGCAGTTGTAGACTATCCCTTGAAACCCGTGCCGTTCAATCGCGTGGAAATGTTGAGCGACTTCTGGCGTCCACGGCTAGTCACTCAGCGCGAGGTTCTCGTGCCATTTGCTTTTGAGCGAACGCAACCAGGTGTTGAGCACTTGAAGGCAGCACGCGATTTTCTCGCGGGCGAGACTGTGGAAGGGCATCGACCACATCGCTTCATCGATTCCGATCTGTATAAGGTGATGGAAGGTGCAGCTTATCTGCTGCAACTTCGACAAGATCCTGAGCTCGAAGCCACGCTTGATGAACTTGCAGATGTCATAGCAGCCGCCCAACACGAGAACGGATACCTCTATCCATCGCATACGACTGGCGTCGGCACGTCAAAACAAATGATGGGCGATGCCCCCTACGAATTCGTTGTCCACAGCCACGAACTCTACAACGTAGGCCACATGTACGAGGCCGCCATTGCTTACTATCAGGCCACGGGTAAAGACAAGTTGCTAAAGGTTGCCGAGAAAAGTGCCCAGCACATCAATCGCGTCTTTTTTGAAGGTGACCCAGACTACAACGATGGTAAGCCGATCGAACAGGCTCCAGGACATCAAGAGATTGAGCTCGCACTGGTGAAATTATTCCGAGTGACGGGCAAGAAAACTTATCTGGACATGGCGCGTAAGTTTCTGGAAGTCCGAGGAGTCTCCTATGTTCCTGATGGTGAAGGAGTGCTAGCCCCCACCTATGCTCAGCAACATGCACCAGTTGCAGACCAAAAGGAAGCCGTCGGCCATGCAGTACGAGCTACCTATCTTTACTCCGCTATGGCCGATGTGGGAACTCTGACCCAACAACCAGCATACGCGACGGCCCTTAATCGTATTTGGGGCAATATTGTCGACACCCGGATGCATATCACAGGAGGACTCGGCGCGGTTCACGGGATTGAGGGATTTGGTCCTCGCTATGAGCTCCCTAACGCAGACGCATTCAACGAAACTTGTGCTGCCGTCGGCAATGTCCTATTCAATTACCGGATGTTTCTTCTACACAAGGACGCGAAGTACCTCGACGTAGCCGAAGTGGCGCTGCTTAACAATGTGTTGGCAGCGGTCAATCTGGAAGGGAATCGTTTTTTCTACGTCAATCCCTTGGACGCCGACGGTAAGTATCCTTTTAACCATGGCACCGCAGGTCGAGCTCCTTGGTTCGGTACGGCGTGTTGCCCATCGAATATTGCGCGTCTGTTACCGCAAGTGGCGGGGATGACGTACGCTCACAATGGCGAAGACCTCTACGTTACCTTCTATGCGGAAAGCAAAACCTCGGTTCGGATGAATCAGGTCGATATAGCAATCGAGCAAAAGACGGCTTACCCTAACGATGGCGAAGTAAGTCTTGTCGTTGATCCAGAGCAGCCAACTCGTTTCAGTCTGCGAATGAGAATACCAACCTGGACACGTGAGAGGTTCGTGCCTGGCGATCTCTATCGATACATAGATTCTTCGGATGAGTCGGTTCAGCTCTCCGTCAATGGAACTGAGCTGGAAGTTCCCATAGAAGATGGTTTCGCTATCATCGATCGAGAGTGGCAACCTGGGGATCGAGTCAATCTGCGTTTGCCCATGCCTGTCAGAATAACCGAGTGTCATCCGGCCGTTGAAGCCAATCGAGGTCGCATTGCACTGTCTCGGGGGCCTTTGGTTCTGTGCGCCGAGGGAGTAGACAATGGAGGCGCGACTCAGCGATTTTTCTTCCGCGATTTACCTGACGCGGGCGCTGCGAAGCTGTCGGAACAGAAAATTGACACCGGTAGTTTCGTTCAGTTGAGTATGCCTGCCCAAGCCGTTACGGCTGATCGTGAAGCGGAAAACTTGGCTATAGTGCTCACACCGTATTATGCCTGGAACAATCGAGGCGTAAGTTCTATGTCTGTGTGGTTTCCTCGTAAGAAAGACCTGGCTAAGTTTGATCCTACTACCCTTCCTCAGGAAAGTTCTTTTGCGTCTGTGACCGCGTCGCACACATTTACAGAAGACACGGTGTCGGCGGTTGGCGATAACAGAGAGCCGAAGTGGTCCAATGGCAACAAAGATTCGCGTTGGTCGAGCCGGCCTCAAAAGGGAAAGAAGCAATGGATTGAGGGGCGGTTTCCAAAGAGCAGGACACTGCGCAGCGTAGGTCTCTATTGGTACGATAACCACCGTGACGTGAGACTCCCAGCAGACTGGTCAATCGAAGTCGAAAAGGATGGAGAATGGTCTCCCATGGATCTCTACGTCACCGACGAGTATGGAGTGAGACTTAATCAATACAACGTTGTGCGTCCTGCTGCAGAGCTGACGTGCAACGCCATCCGTGTCCTTATGACACCTCGAGAAAGTGCGTGCGTTGGCGTGCTCGAGATCAAAGTCGCATTCGAAGACGAAACCGAACAAGACCGAGTTGCAGAATCACAAGGAAGAAACCCACATTGAGCGGCTCTTGTCGTCACCACGATATGCTAGCCTTTGCGTCCCAGCTCGGTAACACTAGCACAATGCGAAACGGAATCTTTGCTGCCGTTCTCTTTTCTTTTTTTCTTCCACACCTGGCTGCCGGTGATGAAGGACGAAACTCGTATTACATCACCAATCGCCTTCCTTTGGTTAACAAACCCTTTACTGAGCTCCCACTTGGGGCAATTCGACCCCAGGGGTGGCTGAGGAATCAACTCGAAAGACTCGCCGAGGGAATGTCTGGCCATCTTGACGAACTCTATCCGCAAGTTGTAGGCGAGAGGAACGGCTGGCTCGGAGGCGACGGCGACGGCTGGGAGCGTGGCCCCTACTGGATTGACGGCCTTTTGCCGCTGGCGCACATTCTCGACGACGCAAAACTGATAGCCAAGGCAGAACGCTGGGTCGAATGGACCCTTACACACCAAGCCGAAGATGGTTATCTCGGCCCAGTGCCATTCGAACAGCCTCCTGATCCCGAACCAGGTTTGCAACGCGACAAGCGCCGCGACTGGTGGCCGAAGATGGTGATGCTCAAGGTGCTTAAGCAACACTATATGGCTACTGGCGATCAGCGCGTGATCGAAGCGCTAACGAAGTATTTCCGTTATGAACTCAGAGAATTGCCAGAGACGCCCTTAGGCCATTGGACGTTTTGGGGCAATCGCCGCGGCGCTGACAACCTATTGATTGTCTATTGGCTCTACAACGTCACAGGTGAGGCGTTTCTGCTAGAGTTGGGCGAGCTAATTCACTCACAGACGCATCCCTACACTCAGATCTTCCTCGATCGCGGAGACATTGAAACTGAAGGACCCTTTAACGAAAAACAATGGACCGCCAAGGATGCGACGGCCTACCCATTCCATTGCGTGAACTTGGCGCAAGGCATGAAGGCTCCTGTTGTGTATTCTCAAGCTGATCACGACCCGAAATACTTAATGTCTGTTAAGAAGGCATTTCGCGACCTCGAACAGTACCACGGACAACCTCATGGTCTTTTCGGAGGTGACGAGGCTCTACACGGCACCAGCCCCACGCGGGGATCTGAGTTATGTACCGCGGTGGAAATGATGTTCTCGTTAGAGAAAATGCTCGAAATCACCGGAGAGACCGAGTTTGCAGACCGATTGGAGGTTGTTGCATTCAACGTTCTTGCCTCTCAGATCAGCGAAGACTGTCAGACCAGACAATACTTTCAGCTTGCTAATCAGGTGATGGTGACCCATGGAACGCGCAACTTCTACAACAATGAGCCGGACCGAATGGTTTTTGGCCTGTTGTCAGGTTATCCTTGCTGTACCTGTAATCTGCATCAGGCTTGGCCAAAGTTTATGCAACATCTGTGGATGGCCTCGTGCGACAACGGCTTGGCCGCCTTGGTATATGCACCAAGTCAGGTAACGGCAAGAGTTGGCAAGCTTGGCTCCGAAGTAACGGTAACCGAGACGACCGATTACCCCTTCCGCGATCGAGTTCGATTCGAGATTCAATCTGACGGAGAAGTGCAGTTCCCACTGCACCTCCGAATTCCCGGCTGGTGCACTACGTCTCGAATCCTCGTCAATGACGAACCGCTACAGAAATTTGGGGCCGGGAAAATTGCAGTCATCGATCGCGTGTGGCAGGCGGGTGACGTAGTCGAACTGCATCTTCCCGCCGAGCTCACAGCCAAACGCTGGCACGAGAATAGTGTCGGCTTCCAGCGAGGCCCGCTGGTATACGCCCTGGAAATCGAAGAAGAGTGGAAGAAGAGCGACGACTACTTTGAGGTTCTTCCAGCAAGCCCTTGGAATTACGCCTTACTGGAGGAATCGCTGCGAACATTGGACGAGAGCTTTCGCGTCGTAGAAGAGGGCCCGGTCGCGGACAATCCGTGGATGGTGAATACTGCCCCGATTAAGATTAGTACGACAGGAATCAGATTGCCACTTTGGCAAACCTATAACGAAATGGCAGGACCGATTCCGTGGAGCCCACAGGAGAAACCACAGGGCGCAAAAGTGGAACCGATCACTCTCATCCCCTATGGATGCACGACCCTAAGGATTAGTGCGTTCCCGACCGTGTACGAATAGTACTCCTCAACAAATGCGTGGCCTGATATCGATGTTGCTGGTACATCAATATTACAAAGACCTGGAGAATTCCCAATGAAATTCGGCTATGCCGCACTACTCGGATGTCTCATCGCACATGCCGCTACTGCAGCGAGTGGAGTTCCCGTTGAAGACTTCGACGACATTCGCTTGTTTACGCTCAAGAACTCCGAAGGAGTAACCGTCAAGATTACGAACTTCGGAGCGATTATCACGTCGATTATCGTTCCCGATCGTGACGGGAACATGGCCGACATTGTCTTGGGTTACGACGATGTCGCACAGTACATCAATGCGGTCGACAAGCCCTACTTTGGAGCAATCGTCGGGCGTTATGGAAATCGTATTGCAAAAGGCCAATTTACGCTCGACGGCCAGACGTTTTCCTTGGCAACTAATAACAACGAGAATCATCTGCACGGCGGAGTAATCGGGTTCGATAAGGTTGTGTGGGATGCAGCGCCAATCTCTGGTGACAAATGGAAGGGCGTCGAGCTCACCTACCTTGCTAAAGACGGCGAAGAAGGGTACCCAGGCAACTTGAGCGTCAAAGTGACCTACAAGCTATTCGATAACAATCTACTTTCGGTTGATTACCACGCGACGGCTGACAAGGCAACACCTGTGAATCTGACGCAGCACTCTTATTTCAATCTTAAGGGCGAAGGTGAGGGCACGATTCTCGATCATGAACTGATGCTCAATGCGAGCCAGTTTACGCCAGTTGACGAGACTCTCATCCCGACTGGCAAGATTGAAGAAGTGCGAGGCACTCCGTTCGATTTTACATCCTCCAAATCGATTGGCCGGGATATTGGCGAAGCAAACCAGCAACTGGATTATGGAAAGGGCTACGATCACAATTTTGTATTGGAAGGTGCTGCCGACGAGATGAAGCTGGCGGCACGTGTTTATGAACCAAGTAGTGGCCGGGTCGTAGAGATTCGAACCGTCGAGCCTGGTATCCAATTCTATTGCGGCAACTTTCTCGATGGGCGGCTGACGGGCAAGTCGGGCAAGCCGTACGTCCATCGCGGCGGATTCTGTCTGGAGACTCAACATTTTCCTGATAGTCCTAACCAAGAGGACTTTCCATCGACGATCCTTCGTCCTGGCGAAGAATACAGTACGAAGACGGTCTTTTCCTTTTCGACAAGTGATGGGCCGCCACAATGATTCGCAAGACTTTAGTCACAGCATTCGGTATGATCGTCTCACTGCTCTTGGCGTCACGTAGCCTGGCAGACGATCGGCCCAACGTCGTACTCATCTTTGCCGACGACCTGGGGTACTCTGATATCGGATGCTTCGGTGGTGAGATCGACACACCTAGTCTGGATGGTCTAGCTGAAAATGGTGTGCGTTTAACACAGTTTTACAACACAGGGCGTTGCTGTCCTTCGCGTGCAAGCCTGCTAACTGGACTCTATCCTCATCAGGCAGGGATGGGCCTGATGGTCTACCGAAATTATCCGGGCGAAGGATACCGAGGGCACCTCAACGATTCGTGTGTAACCTTTGCAGACGTGTTGAAGTCGGCCGGGTATGCAACTTACATGACCGGCAAATGGCACGCGGGGCACATACCCGCAGCGAGACCAGAGGTCCGCGGTTTCGACCACTTCAGCGGGATCTATCTACATATCGATAGTTACTGGAAGGTTCTTAAGGGCTGCGATATTTATCGTGATGGGCAGCTGCTGATCGAGGCACAGGAAAATCCTGTCAATCCGTATCGGCCCGAAGAGGAATTCTATACGACTGATTTCTTTACTGATGCAGCATGTGACTACATCGACCAAGCTACATCAGACCAAGACAAGCCATTCCTGCTCCACGTCTGCTACAACACTCCGCACTTTCCGCTTGAGGCGCCTGATGACCTCATAGAGAAGTATCGCGGACGATACGCGAAGGGTTGGGATGTACTGCGCGAAGAAAAGTTTGAGCGGATGCGAGAAATGGGTTTGCTCCACAGCAATCAGAAGCTGCCGCGAGGAAGACAACATGAAGAAGTCTCCGTCGACGGACTCCCTTTCAAGGATCTGGTCGATCGCGAATACTTGCCAGAGTGGAATGAACTTAGTTCAGCGGATCAGGAAGAACTGGATTTCCGCCGCGCGATCTACGCAGCGCAGGTCGAGCGGATGGACCAAGGTATTGGGCAGATCGTTGCCCGGCTTCGAGAGCGCGGTGTTCTTGAGAATACGCTCATCATGTTTTTCTCCGACAATGGCTGTTCAGGTGAATTGGACCTGTATGGTATGAACTGGCCCGAATACAATCGCGCAAACTACGAACAGTGGCGTAAAGAAGGGGGCTGGAGCATTTCCCAAGGGCAGTGTTGGGCCCACTACTCTAATACTCCGCTGCGCAAATACAAGCAATATGTCCACGAAGGGGGCATCGCTTCTCCGTTTGTTGTCCACTGGCCCGCGGGAACTGCCGAGAGGGGGCGAATCGTCGACGACCAAGTGTTTCATCTGATCGACGTGATGCCAACCCTCTGCGATCTGGGCAATGCGACCTATCCAAAACAGCATGACGGCGAACCAGTCAAACCGGCGCCAGGCATCAGCATAGCACCCTACTGGAAAGGCGAAGTCGACGACCCGCCCGTGCGCACGCTCTATTGGCAGCACTTGAACCATTCCGCTGTCCGGCAAGGCGATTGGAAGTTGGTAACGCTCGACGACCGCAACCGCGAGAGCTGGGAACTCTACGATCTCTCCGAAGATCGCAGCGAAACCGTAAATGTGATCGACAAGCACACTGGATTAGCTTCCAGACTTCGCGGAAAGTGGCGACGCTGGGCAGAGGAATCGAATGTGTTGCCGTTTCCCGAAGAGCGCGGGAAGTCGCAACCCAATAGGTTTCCTGAGTGAAACATGCTTTGCCCACGCAATTATGCGAGATGTGGTTTTACACTGATTGAATTGTTGGTCGTAGTAGCCATCATCGGAATTCTCGTGTCCTTGCTGCTGCCGGCAGTTCAATCGGCGCGCGAATCGGCGCGCCGCCTCCAGTGCTCCAATCACCTCAAGCAAATGGCGTTGGGTTGCCTGAATCACGAATCGGCCCACGGAATCCTCCCATCGGGAGGATGGGGACATCTCTGGGTTGGCGATCCTGATCTCGGCTCCGGATCCTCGCAACCGGGAGGTTGGACCTATTCCCTTTTAGACTTCGTGGAGCAAAACCAGGTACGCGCGATCGGCGCTGGACTCACGGGGGCCGACAAAAAACAAGCTCTGAAGCAATTGAAGACAACAACCGTTCCTTTGTTTCATTGTCCTAGCCGAAGCGCAGGAGGCCTTAGTTTTGCTCCAGAGCGTTCCGTCAATGCCGATCAACCTACTGATCACATGGTCGCTAAGACCGACTACGCTGCAAATGGCGGGTGCGCCATGCCGGATATAACTACTGAAGACCAAGAAGGCCGTCCTGCTGGTCCCAGACTCCGATGCGCGGAGTTCTACCCGCACCCCTATTTCTGTGGTGGTCTGTATTCAAGAGAACAGGCTAGCAAATTTGATGGAGTAGTCGTGCCACGCTTTGGAGTCGAGCTCAGTGAGATCACCGATGGAGCCGCGCGGACGATGTTAATCTCCGAGAGATTTCTCCACGTCGACTATCACGATCCAGACCATGGCGCTAATCTCGCGGCGGACAACAATTCAATGTATCAGGGATACGAGTGGGATACGATTCGCTGGGCCAGCAGTTATGTGAATCCTGCAGATGGATCGATGCCGGGAATGCCCAAACCCGACACGGAAGATCCCCGAGAACCCGCCACGTACCGCTTTGGATCATCGCATCCAGGTGTGTTCTTAGCCGCGAATTGTGACGGCTCAGTCCACGTGCTTACCTTTGAAATTGATCCGAAGCGGTGGGAGCAACTAGGATCGCGCAACGATGGGGGAGGGGTGTGCGGAGTCTATCCGTAACGCCGCAACTAAATGACACTATTCCAGCAAGCACTTGGTACTTCGAAAGCGACGGCATTCGTGGTGCTGTTCTGTTACGGGTCTCTTTGCCAGGGTGATCCCGTTGCCGATCAAGGTGAGCGATTCCATGTGAAATTTAGCTCTTCGGGAGTGTCTAGCCTGATAGTGGCTGACGATGCTACCGACCTTGAATTGATCAAAACAGGTTCGAGTCTCGGTGATGTCGTTGTGAAGTATCGAACGGACAGTGGAAAGTGGACTGAGTATGCTACGTCCGAATCGTCCGAAAAGAGAGCAGTGGGGCCGAGTGGAAGCTCTTCTCCACGACATACGGCTTCTTATTCAATCGGCGCCGGCGAACGACCCGATTTGCGACTTGTCGAGACGTTTGAGTTGAAGCGAGACGAACTTGTCTGGCAGATGCGCTTCTCAAATGTCAGCGATGGACCTCTTGAGATAGGCGACATCGCTCTGCCAGCGGCAATAAATACTCGTGGTTCAACGTACGCAACACGCTTGAACATGCACCGCATGATAGCCGGGCATGGTTCATTCGTGTTCTGGGTTCGCGCCGACGGTACGGGAGAACGTTTGGTAATGACTCCGTTGGCGGGAACGAAACTGGAGTATTTCGAGGGCAACAACATTGCATTTATTCATTCGAGGGCAACCGGGGAAAACGGAAATCGCGGAACTTGGAGGCAAGAACATACAAGCGTCACGCTTGAACCACAAGAAACTATCAACTACGGCTTTTCGTTTCATTTGGCCAAGAATTATTCCGGAGTTCGCGATGTGCTCTATGAGCAGGGCGGCTTTGACGTACATGTCGTACCTGGGATGGTCGTCCCCACAGACCTCTGCGCAATACTCTCTCTTCGCACGACGAACCCCATAGATAATGGCTCAATTACGGCCGAACATCCAAGCCATACTCAGATTGAATACCTCGGCGAAATAGAAAAGGACATCCACAATTACAAGGTTTGTTTCGAACGCCTGGGAGAAAACCTTCTGACCGTAAACTATGGCAAGAACGAGCACATGGTTTTGGAGTTTTTTTCAACTCTGCCTCTGGAAACCGTCTTCAAAAAGCGCGCCGCGTTTATTGCGAAGAACCAACAGCACCGCAATCGCTCGAAATGGTACGACGGGTTGTTCAGCCTCTGGGACATGCGAAGGCAGGTGCTACGCGGGCCCGACGATTTTGATAACCTTCAGATGTACATGGTTGGCGGTTCCGACGACCCGTCCAATAGTAAATGCGTTTATCTGGCGGAGAAAAATGTTGGCCATCCAAATTCTGAAGAAATAGAAGCGCTGGAATACTTCGTCGAAAATTTCGTATGGGGAAAACTGCAACGAACCGACAAAGAACATCCACATCCGTACGGTATCTACGGCTCGGAAAACTGGTATTTGAACCGGAATACCGAATGGGGCACTGCGGAACCTGCCACCATCGAACGTTTCAAGGAAAGATACGGCAAGGTCGAAGGAACAGGGCTGGGGAAAGAACGCATGTGGCGAACCTTCGACTACACGACTTACATCATGCTGTATTACGATCTGTATCTGATCGCTAAGCAGAATCCAGAGAAGGTCAAATATCTTGACGCGGAGGGTTACTTGGAACGTGCTTTAGGAACGGCGCAGGCATATTTTCAAGTTCCCTATTCAATCTATATGCCGGGCAAACCGCTTTGGTCGCACAAGGGATATAGTGACTGGGCCTACAAGCAGGGAAACTTTCATGAGAAATACATTGTTGATCTAATCAAAGCTCTTGAAAAGGAAGGTCGCGAGACCGATGCAAACTATCTGCGGGATGAGTGGGAGAAGAAAGTTAAGTACTTCATCTACGACGATCCTCACCCCTATAAGTCGGAGATGCATTTTGATCGGACAGCCTTCGAGTCGACACATGCTGTATCCCGGTATGCACTTAAGAACAGGCTCGAGCCCGACGAGAAACTGTGGTACGACAAGAATCTGAAGAAATGGTATTCGCATCCGATCATCGACCGAGAGAGAGCTGTTGAGTTCATGGAAAGGCAGCTTGCCACTAACATCTCGCTTCGAGGGTGGTTGGAGACTGCGTATCACTCACTCGGTAGCGCTCGAAGTGGTGCGGGCAATCACCTCTGTTACATGTCTCAGATGGCGGGTTGGTCGATTCTTGACTATGCCCTGAACTACTCCGAAAACCCTGCTGAGTATTTGCGACTGGGATACGCTTCGATCCTTAGTTCCTGGGCACTCGTTAATTGTGGTACTGAGGAATCGAACTTTGGCTATTGGTATCCCGGCGAGGGAAACGACGGTGCGGCTGGCTGGAATTTTCAAGTCAAGAAGTATGGCAGCACTTGGATGCGCAAGGACGTCGCGCGTGGTCCATGGTTTTATGATGGCGAGATCGATCACGGCTTGGCGGGTGGCATAAACGCTGCCTGTACAGTCGTGGTTGACGACCCTCTGTTTGGGATGTTTGCCTATGGAGGGAGTTTGACGACGAAGGGTGATCTTATCCAAGTTGTAAGCCGCGACGGACTAGGTCAGCGTTTTCATGTAATCACAGATGAAGTTCGTTTTCACATGATTCTCGATCGTGACGGATTTGCGAAAGACGTACCAATTGTCTTTGATGACAGTTTAGCAACGCTAGACTTCTCATTGGAAAACCGTAGCGGCAATTCGCATACAACTGAAATAGCACTAATGGGATTGCCGAAAGGAATGTGTCACGTCTGGGTGGATGGCGAGAAGATCGACACTATCCGAGTTGAATCAGAGAGCGAAGCGGTAGCGAGAATCCCAGTTTCGGCAGGCAGCAGCGCAACAGCAGTTCTTCTGAAGCACTCACAAATTGATTGATGGGTAGCGCGATTGAACCCACGCAAATTCTCTGATTCGGACTACTTGCCAGCGGAGTTTGACGGTGAGAGGTGCGACAACTCGTCGCTAGTAGTCAGACCCGAAACTACAATTCAGGCACATGACCCGTGGGCCATTCAAGTTCCAGGAATTCATCGGGATTAATTTCGAGCAATGTCTGATTGCAAGTTACAATTAACCGCCGCCCCCTTTGGCCGGCGCGCTCGTACGCCAGTGGGAGATCCGAGCCAAGAAACTGACGCTCAAGATCAAGGCCCCAAATAATGACGTAGGGCATTCCGTCTCTTGTTGACTGTAAATAGTCCTGTGGAGTATCGACCTTGGCTCTCTCGAAGATCGGCCTCAGTTCGTCGAAGTTTGTCGGCGGACGTCCCAGCTCGCGACAAGCATAAACGTAAACGGTCGCAATCGCCTTCAAGCGTACTTGGTCTTCCGGAACCCGCGTTATGACTTCGCTCGGACCGCACGAAATCGCACCAAGAATCGCTCCAGCTAAGACGAGCATCCCGAAAGATTGCGGACGCCCAGACGAATCGGCACATCGAGTCTGACTACCTGCAGCTGGCTTTGCAAATTGTGTCACAGCGAGCTGTCCTGACGGTTGCAAATCCTTCGCAGGGTCCTCATGTCAATGTCGAACCCCAACGATTTGACCGAACCGTCCGCCATACTGCAATTGAAAGAGCGGGGATGGGCCGATCCGAAGTAGTCATACGTGCGCTTACCCTGTGTCTTTCTCGGCGGTAGGTGGGTGAGATACGAATCAGGTTGAGGCGGATAAATCGCAAATCGTTGGGAGTCCCAACTTCGTCCGACATACCATCCAGCGTTATCGCCCCAAGAGCCTCCCGCGGTCCAATGGCCGTTGACATATTTCTCTCCGAACAGCATCGTATGCGATATGCCATCAGTAATTACTTTTGTGCCTACTAACGGGTTTCTTAGAGGGTCTTTACTCGCGTTGACGAGACGTGGCTCGTACCAGATGATCGTGCCAGTGTGAAAGCGACATTTGCAATCTCGATCGGGTGTTAGTCCGTACATGCGATACCCGCGTTCACCGGTATCTCCCCCGTTGCCTACGTAATCGCCCAGCACCGTTGAATTGATTCCTCCTTGCTCACCACCATAGAATGTTGGAGGCCGTCGACTGGGGCAACTTACCAGTGACGGTTTGGCGGCTCGAATCTCGAAGTCATTCTCCAGCTCCCACAGAGCTTGATGCTCGATAAATGGCAAGAGCTGATACCGCCACCCCCATGACTGTTCGCCAAGAATCTCTGGCCGCACGTATCGACCATTGGAGCTACGCCGAACGTTGCGCGGGACAGCCCACCCCCAACCGGCCGTTGGAAATGCCTTGTGAGTCTCTTCATGCGACATGGCAGCGATCGCGAGTTGTTTGAGTGTATTCAAACAGTGCGTTCGACGAGCTGCCTCTCGGGCTGCCTGAACTGCCGGCAGCAGCAGTGCCACAAGTACTCCTATTATAGCTATCACCACCAACAGCTCTATAAGCGTCATGGCGAGAGGGCAATTAACCCGAAGGGATTGCCTACTAGGGCTATCTCCCAAGGCCGAGTCGTACATAGGTTGAATCTCCTAGCCCAAAGATCGAGCAACGCGCGCTAGACAAGCATTGGTTATGGCGAGATGGTTTCCATTCTCTGGCTGAGATTCTCTCGATATTGGGCCAAGTTTTCCTGGTCAACAACCGCGCACGCCAACGCGATCGAACCAGCACCAGGCACCGGAATCGAAGCTGGTTTTCCACGGCAGAGCTTACAGAGTGAGTCTACCGATTCATAGCCGTAGCGGTACGGGTCCTGCACAACCGTTCCCTCGATCAATCCGTCGGCCACCCCGGCAAGAGTCGCTTCATGGTTGTCAAACGCGATCAGCTTCACCACTTCGAGCTTATCCGCATCGCGCAGTGCAGCGAGGCACGCCGGCCCGTTGTATCCATAGAGCGCGACCATGCCAGCAATATTGGGGTTGTCTTGCAAAGCTTGTTTGGCGTTCTCCAATGCCTGTTGTGGATCGCTCTGATCGAGGTACGTGGCGACGATCGTGAATGTGCCTGCCTCAATTGGCTCGGCAAGCTTGTCGGCTTCCTCGCTCTCAAGAGAAGGACCTCGGTACGCCTGGCTACGTAACGCGTTGATCATTGCTTGCCGTCTATCGCGCGCGTTCTGCCGCTCGTTGTCGCCGACAAAAAGGGCGATCTGCCCGCCTTTAGGCAGAGCTCGCGCGACAAGATCGGCAGCCATTTGGCCTGCCAGTACGTTATTCGTTCCGACGTACAGATGACGCAGCGAATTGGTTGCATCATTGTCGTACGTCACGACCTTCATCTGGGTGGCCAGTTTGCTGATAATCAGAGTCTGGCTGTTCGGGGCCAACGGACTGATAGCTAGTCCGTCGTAATCCTGGGGATGGATCTTTACCAATGCCTCCGTCTGTCCTGCGCCTGTCCCATCTGGTTCAATCACCTCCAGTTCGGCATCGTATTCCTTTGTGGCTACTTTTGCGCCGACAATCACCTGCTTCCAGAAATCGTCCGACCCGCCGACAATTAGAGCCAGCCTAGGACGCAGCGATACGTCGGGGCCATTCGTGCTATTGGCCGCCTCGCGCGAACTGCGGTAAACATAAGCTGCCAATCCCAGACACACCAAAATAACTAACCAGAATAGCGGACTGCGTTTTTCAGTCATCAGTCGTCTCACTTTCTTCACTGCCCCGCCTGTTGACGAGTGCAGCCTGTTTTTGGGTGGAGCCGAGTCTGTCTCGAAACAATGCTATGCATTTCCAGGTGAACATTCATACGAGAAGAAATTCTCACATGCTCGGCTTCTAAACCACTCCCATTCCCCCGGCTAAAATACCTGCTGTGCCACTCTAAGTCGCACACGGAAATCCCTTCAGGGACAAGCTCAGCTGTTTCTCACACGAGCACCCCGCCAAAGCCTCGCACCTACCCCTTGTAGCAACATCCTGAGACGCCTCGAATTGGACCGGAATTTCGCCAAAGGCCTCCATTTCCCTGGTATTTCGTACGATTTCTGTACAGAAACTGACTCTTCCCGTTGTTACTCTGTAGTTCGGTTTGTCTAGACAATTTGGGGAAGGCCTCCTCTTTGTGAGCAAGGGGACTACAAGGCTGATAATGCGTTGTCCTGACGTCCGCCGAGGGAATCCCTGCGACCAGTCAACGCGCGACACAACGAAGATTCCTCGGCGGACCTCAGAATGGCAGCGAGGCATTAGTTGACCTTGTAGTTTCCCAGCTCTTCAGGAGGGGAGAACTTGACATATGAAGCAGCTCATCGTCTCTCTGCTACTCCCAGCGGTCTTGTCGCTTGATAGTTCCCTATCGGCAGAGGAATCCGGCGAAGAACGAGATTCCTCTGCTCGTGGCGCCCAGGTCATTGAGGCCTTCAACTACGAAGGCGTCCGTCTGCTCCCGGGGAGGCACCAAGATCAGTTCCTTCAGGTGCGAGACTTCTACATGGGGCTGCGTCCCAACGACATCCTGCGGGGATTTCGGTTGAAGAACAAAGATTGGGCACCCGGCAAGGATCTGGGTGGCGCGTATAGCGAACGACCGCTAACTTTTGGGCAGTGGCTCGGAGGATTCGCACGTATGTATGCCGCTACGGGCGACGTAGCCGTACGGGAGCGGGCGATTTATCTCATGGAGGAGTGGTCGAAGACGATTGGCGACGATGGTTCTTATGGGTATCACGATGGTCGGGGAGGGCACTACGACTACGACAAATTCGTCGGTGGCCTTGTCGACATGTACGAGTACGTCGGCAGCGAGGACGCACTCATCTATCTCGATCGGATCACAACTTGGGCCGAGAGTAATCTCGACCAATCGAAACCATACGCCCTGCCTAACGAGTGGTATACCGTTGCGGAGAATTTGTACCGCGCATACGAATTAACGGACGATCGCCGCTATCTCGATTTTGCCAAAGTGTGGAACTACGACATTTTTTGGGGAGCGCTCGCGCGCGGTGAAGACGTCTTTCTGACCCTCGAGCAGGCTGAGAAACATCGAAGTTTCCACGCTTATAGCCACGTCAACTCGCTTAGCAGTGCGGCGATGGCCTACCGAGCAACAGGCGATCGCACGTATTTAGACACAATCGTCAACGGTTATGAGTTCCTAAAGGAGACGCAACTGTTCGCTACGGGCGGTTATGGTCCAGAGGAAAGCTTCATTGTTCCCAACGGGATGCCGGAAACCCTTATCGGCATTCGTCGTGGCGACGCAAATGTCGATGTCCGATTTCACTTTGAAACTTCCTGTGGTTCTTGGGCTGGTTTCAAACTAGGCCGCTACTTGATGCAATTCACAGGAGACGCTCACTACGGCGATTGGATTGAGCGACTTGTGTACAACGGCGTCGGTGCGATGGTGCCGATGAACGATTACGGGATGATCATGTATGGCTCCAGCTACAATACCTACGGCGCACAGAAGTCGCACAGTACGGTGTGGTTCTGCTGCCAGGGCTCGCTTCTTCAGACAGTCAACGACTACCATAACCTGATCTATTTTCATGACGACAAGAACCTTTACGTGAATCTGTTCCTGCCCTCGACCGTCGATTGGAATGGTCCAGGGGGGGCAGTGCGATTGACTCAGAAGACTCGCTTTCCAGAAGAGGGCGTCGTCGACTGTCGATTCGACCTGGACGAGCCAAGCCGATTTGGGCTCAAGTTTCGTGTTCCGCTTTGGGCTCGCGACGGCATGACTATAGCCGTGAATGGCGAGCAGAGCTCCGTGGAGACCGTTCCGGGTGATTGGGCGGTGATTGAAAGGGAGTGGTCGCCGGATGATGTCGTCACGTTAACGTTCGATCTGTCACCCCGGATCGAGCCTGCGCCCAGTTGCATCTCGCCGGTCGCGGTTCTGTGTGGCCCCGTGGTAATGGTGAAAGCGACAGCTCGACAGGAAGAACATCAACTCCCGACGATGGCCACGCTAAGATTTCCGGCGGACTATTTGCAGATCGGTGACCAAGCCCGCATCGACCCAGCTCGCAACTTGCACACGAATCAAGAATTCCGCCCATTCTATGAAATGAACACCGGTGAGTTCTATAGAATGTATTTCAATCGAGAAGGAAAGCAGGAGGTCTCCTTAGCCGAATTGAAATTCAACGGGAACTGGGAGTCTCGCGGAAATGGTCGGTACTGCTCGGAATCCGGTAGCGGGTTCACGGCAGAGTTCACCGGCTCGGCGGTTGAATGGGAGGGGCTAAGACACGACAGCGCGGGTATAGCTGCAGTGAAGATCGACGGGGAGATTCTGGAAGAAGTCGACCAGTACAGCTACAACGATGTGCATGTTGGGAGAATGGATCAGCGCGAAGTACCATTTCGTTGGTCGGCCAACGAACTTTCACCAGGTAAGCACACGATTGAAGTGACAGTGAGCGGACGAAATAACTCGTCCTCGAGCGGATCGACGATTAATGTCTCTGGTATTTCTGCATATCGATAGACCAAAAGAATCAGGGGTAACTCATGCAACGCGTGTTAGCATTGTGGTTTGCGATCATCCTTAGTTCAACTTGCGCGGCCTCCAACAAACCGAACATTATCCTGGTGTTCACTGACGATCAGGGCTGGACCGATACCTCGGTCCAAATGATGTCCAACCTTCCAGAGTCCAAAAGTGACTTTTATCGAACACCTGCTCTAGAGCGCATGGCTAGGGATGGATTGGTTTTCTCCAATGCCTACGCATGTGCGCCCACTTGTACCCCCTCACGAGCTGGCATTCAATTTGGCAAAACTCCTTGCCGGCTGCGCCAGACAGTGGTGCACGACATACTCGCGGCCGAGAGGGGCATCGATTGCAAGGATGAAACCTCGCTCGCCGAGATGATCAAACGCGCTGACCCCGATTACGTCACCGCATATTTCGGCAAATGGGGATTCCATCCCAGATCTCCTGAGCACGCCGGTTACGATGAGTCAGATGGCAACACCAACAATGGCGAGGGAGATTATCTCATTGTCAAAAAGAAAACACCGCTGCCGGAGGATGATCCGAAACGCATCTTTAGCGTGACCCGAAGGGCAAACGATTTCATGGAAAAGCAGGTGGCTGCTAGTCGTCCTTTCTTTTTGCAAGTTTCTCATTATGCGGTTCATGTTGACAATGGTGCACGGAAAGAGACTGTCGAAACAGTCCGCAAACTCCCCCGAGGCAAGAAAGTGACTCAGAAGGATTATGAAGATCCTCCCAAGAATGCCTCGATGTTTACATATGCCGCGATGATTGAAGATTTAGATACTGGATTGGGTTCGCTCCTTGAGAAGATCGAAGCCTTGGGAATTAAAGACGACACCTATATCATCTTCACATCTGACAACGGTGGTTCGTTTCGAGGAAACGAGCCCTTGAGGGGAGGGAAGGGACAGCTGTGGGAGGGTGGCATTCGAGTTCCGACTGTGGTTGTCGGTCCTGGCGTAAGACAAGGCACTATCTGCGACGTTCCCATTGTAGGATGGGATTTCTACGCGACGATCAACGACTTAGTTGGAGGCACACCGCTACCAAAGGAGTACGACGGCGGTAGCCTGCGCGATGTATTTGAGAGAGGTAACGGTGGCAATATCGATCGTGGCACAAGTGAACTGATTTTTCATTTTCCTTGGTACGGTGGGACATTGCCAATGTCTGTAATTCGCGACGGCGACCACAAGCTGGTTATGAATTTGCATACTAAGGATGTACAACTTTTTAATCTTGCAAAAGATATCGGTGAGACGACCGATCTGGCTCATCAGATGCCAGAGGTCACAGAACAGCTTCGCAGCCGGTTGCTTGATTATCTGGGGGAGGTAGACGCCGAAGATCTCGACGATATGTTCGATGCCAGAATCAGCGAATTAGAGAGATACATTCAACGAGAGAAGGAGCGTCCGACGCCAAGCGAGGCCGCATTAAAGCGACATAACGATGCATTGGAAGGCGTCCGGCGTGCTCGATTGGCAAGTGAATGGAGATGAGATAAATGCACAATTCTCTTCCTACAACTAAACCGCTTATACTGGTCGCGGGCACCTTGCTTTCAGCACTTTCTTTCGGCGATTCGGTGGCAGGCAAAACCGAAGAAGCAAGTAATCAGCCGCCCTACACCGATTACTGCGAGATGCTAAGCCAGGAGATCCAGGGGCGCAAACACGCTTTCCTAGCAGGGAACAAGACCTATTACGTGGGAGGAATCTACCATTGTTGGAAACCTCACGAAGATGAAACGATCGGTCTTACCCATCCTTTCTTTCACGATTTGCGCGGCCGAGGCTTCGGACTAGTCCAACACGAGGGAAGTGGCTTCGGACACGACTTTCATGGATGGGAATTTTACGCGAAATCTCGTGTCGCCTACGGCACAGTAATCGTCGATGGCAAGAAGTACCCATCCCCGGTGCCAACATCGATGAAGTGGCGACCCGACAAAGTCATCTGCGACTACGAAGTCGGTGGCGTGAATATTCATGAGGAGAAGTTCATTGCCGATAACGATGCCGTTTGCTCGCACATCACCGCCGATGCACCGGTGCGACTACTGTTTGAAGGTCAGAGTTTGTTTATTCCCGGGACTAGTCTCAAGTCGACTGCGACTGTCCAGCTGGACGAAACTGATGGAGTTGTTCGCATTTCCGAGGGTGGCACAGTCACGACCCTTCCGATTAAGGGTGAATCCATACCTGGCAAACTGATTTACGACGGCATGAGTACCGTTCTAGCCACTTCAAGTCCGATCGAGAACTTCGCATCGACCACCGACAACAACGGTCAATGCAGCTACTCTTTCGAAACGACGTGCGACGATCAAGGAACGACTATTGTCTGGGCGATGGATGATGAGTACTCGGCAGCACAGGAGGCTGTTCGCGAAGTGCTGTACGATGTTCCTGGATCGCTATTGGCCAAGACGAAGGCCATGAACGATCTATTGAACTACCAGATCCCATATTTCCGCTGCTCAGATCAGGAAATCGTTGACATCTACTATTACCTCTGGGCCATACACTTGATGTACTACATCGATGTGCAGCAGGGCTGGGAAATGTATCCACATACTCAGACCGCGGTCAACAACTTTCTAGGCATGCACCGTTACGACGCGAATTTCCAGATCCAAGTCGGAGCCTGGGCCGCAGACAAGGAGCACTACGCCTACGGGAACGTTCTGCACTGGAAGCCGCTGTTGCCCTACGCACGGGAAGGCGGCGCATTGCCCGACAACAAGGGAATCAACTGGTTTTCGCCAGTCTGGGGAACTACAACCGAACACGTCATCGGGGCTTGGAAAATCTATCAGCGTACTGGCGACGTCGGTTTCTTGCATGATTGTTACGACGACTATTTTAAGGTCCTTTTCAGGGACGGCATGCACAGCCACTGGGGATGCCACTACGACGCGGCCAAGTATCTGCGCGAGATGGCGATGCTTACCCGCGACAATGAAGATCCTGACCGTTGGCTGGAATTGGTCAACCTAAAGGGTGGTCAGCACTGGCTTAATAGCATGTGGGAGAAGCATCGCCCAGGCTATTTCGGAGGAGAGCCAAACCGCTTGGGTTGGAGTGGTTTTGCCTACCTGCGCAACAGCTACTTTCCTGAAGAATGGGCCTTGCAAATGACCCAACAGTGGGCCCTCAACTCCGAAGCAGGTTTCTTTTGGGAGGTCCCTCTATCTACCATGTCGATACCGGATTTAAAGAAGGAGTCGCCAGAGTTTGATTCCACTAAGAACAATCACTACGAATTCGCTTCCACGCCCGATACAAACTACTATGCCCTCATCGGGATGTACAACAGTCACGTCGGCCGCGATGCCAACAAGTGTGCTTTGGCCCACTTGAAGGGCTACCACATGAACTGGGGTATTCCTATCGCGCCGGAAGCCTGGAGTACCGAACCGGCGCCCTGGGGAGATCAGTACTCCAACTTCAATGCGGGCAAAATACTGCTTCTTCTCGAAGGCATGGCCGGTATAGATTACTCCGTTCCTGAAAGTACGCTCACCATCTGCGACAACATGCCTGAAGAATGGAACTCCATGGAATTGCGCGTGCCAATGGAAGTTAATGGAACGATGCACTGGCCGGCCATCACGTTCGAACGCGAACAGGAAGGTGATGTCGTTACCAAGACTATTTCAGTCCGTGGAAATCCGCTGAAGAACACACTCCTGCAACCGTGGTTGGAAGGGGGTTCAGTTGTCAGAGCCCCGCGAGGGTACAGCAGCGAGAACCAGGGGCGCGGTCACATCGGCCGCGCGCTTAAAACAAAGCCTGAAATGACCGTCGCAATAAGGATCAAGAAGAAATGAGGGGGATCGATAAAGCAGCCAAGACGAACGCAGCTAAGGGAGCAGCACTGTGATCCGTCGGGCAGCGGTTGTTGCAATCATTGCGCTCACCTTCGGGTCCGGGTTCTGGAGTGATCGAAATCTTACATGTGCGGAGGAATACTCTACTCGCACAGCCCCTGAGAGTATCGATCTGAGCCATTTTCCTGATAGCAAATACACGCCGTTTGGATATCTCGCCAATCCCTATCACACATCGATCCTCAACCGTAGCGGCATTCTACGCAGCGTCCCACCCTTGGGCTTTGGTTACTGGGCTCGTCCCTTGCCCTGGCCATACGCTTCGGGCGAGTTTGGCTTTGGGCTGGAGCGGCATCGGAACTATCTCTCTTTCGTACATTTGAGTATTTATTCCAACGGAACTGTGTTGCACACTCAGGACGACTTTCTGAGAAACGAAGTTGAGCTCTTTTCGCGGTATCACACGCAGAACATGATGAGCTACGACTTTGACTTCGATGGGTTGACCTTTCGCGCGATGTACTTCCAGGTTGATGAGCATTCGCTCGTCTGTCGCTTGCAAGTAAAAAATTTATCGACCACAGAACAGACGATCACGATCCACGCAACGAACACATATGGAGACGTCTATAAGCAGTACTGGGGATGTGACGGAATTGTCTCTCGCTACGAGGATGAAAACGACCTGGGCGTAAGCAAGGTATATGCGGACGGCGACGTCTTCGTGCTGGGCGCGGATAAGCGGTCACTCTGCTACAAGGCAACAGCCGACGACGAACAGTGGGATCATTGGATCGCCGAGAACAATCTGTCCAGTGCCAAAGAGAACGCTACTAGCATTCGATTCGGTAAACGGGGTGGTTCCGGAGGCGGTCACGTCAGAACCGTCATGAGCTACCAATACACAATCGCTCCGAGCCACGCCGAGACGATAACTGTGTGTCTCACTCGAGGAGTGACTGAACGAAATACTGTCGCCCGTTTCCACCAAGCAATTTCGAAATCGAAGCAAGTTCTGCAAGAGAAACTTCAAGCCGACCGACACTTCTATGCGGGCACTCCTGTTCTCTCCGGCGATTGGCCCCAATCTTGGAAGAACGGGCTTGTTTATCACTTCGAAACGATTCGGATGAACATTCACCCGCCGGTTGGCATCTACAAGCACCATTGGGACGGCATGCAGATCCACACGCCGCGGACAGTGCTCGGCGAGGCAGGAATCGATAGCATGTGCCTGAGCTACGCCGATATTGGCCTAGCGAAAGAAGTGCTCTTGGGCACATTCGCCGACGCTCTAGCACCTAACATTCCTTGCTCGCGAGAGGACGGCACGATCAACCTGATCGGCGGAAACGGAGACGAGTGCGGCACTGCTCCTATCTGGGGCCTCCCGTTTCACGTGATTCATTCCATCTACCTCAGAGACTGTGATCAAGCTTGGATCAAGAAACTCTACCCGCACATGAAGGCTTATCTACAGTGGTGGATCAACAATCGCACGGACGAAGATGGGTGGTTCCATGCGTCCAACAGTCTTGAATCAGGTCAAGACGCATCCAAGAGATTCCTGGTGGAAGACAGTGATCCCGCGGCCGCGGCAAAGTACGTGCGAACCGTTGACATTGAAGCGGCAATGGCCAATGCAATGAACAACATGATCCTTTTTGCCAAAGTCGCGGGCGAGCATCAGGACGTTACTTACTGGAATGATCTGGCCAATAAGCGTATTGAGAGTACCCGCTCGATGTTTGTCGACGGTGAATTTCGAGATATCGACGCCCGCAACGGCAAACCCATCATTCTTGAAGACTATCACTCGATTATGATGTTGGCTCCGATCGCATTAGGCATCGCAACGGCTGAACAAATGGAGAATTCAGCGCCCCTGTTCTCATATTTTCAACAGAACTACCAGTTCTGGTTGGAGTGGGCCTCGTTTCTGTTTCCTTTTAGCGAAGCAGCCTGGAATGCCGGCCAAAGGAAGCTATTGGCCGAAGTACTCGTAAACACAGGCGACGGTATCTTTCCCGGAATGGATTCCAGGGAGGTTTTTCCGGTAAAATCTCATAGCTGTCCAGGATTACCCGAAGAATACAGCTATCGAACACCTGGCGTAGCAGGGGAGTGGTGGCCACACTTAAGAAAACAGGACGGCAAACCGGATGAGTGGTCTCGTGGTTGTGAAAACTACGGCTGGGGCGCAACGTTTCCGACGCTGTTGATACGCAACCTGATCGGTTTCCGGGAAGTCAACAATCTGAAGCAAAGCCAGTTCCACCTCGCCCCGGCCCTTCCTCCGGCAATGTTCGAAATTGGAAAGACCTATGGAATTACCAACCTGTGTTTTCGTGGTTACCGGATTAACGTCGATTACACGATAATGAGCGAGGACATAGTCCGTGTTCACCTGAAGTGCAGGTCACCCAGGAATGTTGTCTTGCGAATTACCGATGATCACGGCGACGTGGTAGTGGAGTCCGATCATTACGGGAGAATCACCGATCTGTCGTTCGACGGTGAGAACGGCGGTCTCTACACAGTTACGCTTATACAATGATCAGCTAGGCGTACAAGAGCACCCTGGCGAACAAATTCCTGATAGACGAGTGAAGAAAAGAGCATCTCGACATCGGCGGGCTTCACTTTCGCGCGCATGGTTGTCTTGCTCCAGAATTTGCACCAAATTCTGGCAACCCCTGTAAACTCAGGACAATTACTGACAATACGAAGGCTCAGGGCGACTGGCCCGGCGCAAAGAAAGACCCCAAGAAACAAAACGTTTCGCGGGGTTTAGAGCAGCACGCCCGGGAGGACTCGAACCTCCAACCCCTGGTTCCGAAGTCAAACCATGTGCTTTAACCAGTCTCAATAAATCTTTTGAATGCCGGAAAAGATAGAGTCGGCCAATCTCAATAAGAAGCCCAATTTTCCGCGTTTGTACCCAAAATGGGTACATTTTTCGAAAGTGTACCCACGCTAGATAGGGAACTGGTTTACCGAGTTCCTCTGATACAGGATCGAGTTCAACTCGTCACCTGCTAGGAAATCATCGAGCAGTTCATCAGTGATACTGCCCTTGCGACTCAAAAGATAGCCCTATACTGAAAGAAGTCCCTGGAGTTTTGCCGCCAGTCTCCCTACCCTAAGTTTCGACTTTGGCGTCGATACTCAGCTGCGAGCAAATCCTCAAGAAACCGCTGATGATCTGGCAGCGGTGGTAATTCTGTCTGTAGTTGTTGAGCAAGAACTGGGACTATTTTCTCGGTCAGTGTCGACTGTTCTGCTGTCGACAGGTCAGGCCAGCGTTCCAAAATGGATTCGATAGTCGTAAAATCGGACGGTCGAGCACGCTTGAGCATGGCACCAGTGATGCGGAACTTACTGTCGGCAGCTGAACGCCTGCTTAGCGTATCCCGAACGGAGCTCAACTCCATTGGTTCATCAGCAACAACAATCGTACCCGCGACCATGTCTCCATACCTTTGCGAAGAAGCGGATAAGACCGGCACGATCCACAGTACTGGAAGTTGATCAACCATACGAAAGAGAGTTCTAATCAGTATGCTTACAGGATCAAGTGAAAATCCATCTGACTTTACTACCCGAATCTTTGACATTCGTTTGCCAATAGTTTGTCCATGGAGAATCAATTCACTCAGCCCGAAATAGAAAAATCCTCCTAGTGACCAGATCATGAGCCACATCCCAAGAAACACCAGGGAAAATTGAGCATCGTCACCAAAGTCGCTTCCACGCGTGCCCGGCTCGAACATATCGCTAAACACGCCGTCAAAAGAAACACCAATTGCAGCAAATACTACGAGCAGAAGTAGACAGAAGATGGTTAGGAAAATGTTGTCGACAAACCAGGCTAAAAATCGGGTACCTGGGCCAGCTAATTGGTGAGAAATCTTGATGTTCTCGGGCGTTTCGAAATCGATACGTTCATTCATAGCGAGAAACGTGCAATACTAAACGGATGTGCAAGGAGGAAAGGGCCCTTGATTTTCATTGTAGTCGAGTCATGGGTTACCTATTCTAGTGGTAAGCCTAGATAGTGACTTGCCTTCAAAAAGATTCTTGAGGTCACTGAAAATAGTATGAGTGGTTTTGTTTCACGTAACAAGCCGGTCTGGGATCAACTGGAATCACTGATTCACAGGTATCGAAAATCTAAAAGAAGAATGGCACCAGAAGATCTCAGGCGTTTAGATGTCCTATATCGTCAAACGACTATCCATCTCTCACAAGTTGCAACGCGGAGCACTGACAAAGGGCTCGAAGATTACCTGAACGGATTGGTTTCATCAGCACACGGCATGATCTATTTGCCCCCCCGTCGTTCCATCTGGCACGGCATTTCGACTTTCTTACGAGAAGGATTTGCAAGAGCTATCGTACGAAACTGGAAGTTTCATCTACTTTCAGCAGCCTTGGTGGGGTTTGGGGCATTGGTAGCTTACTTTGCCTCGATTCATGACCCCGAAGCTGCTTATGCTCTCATGCCTGCTGAAGACATTCGACAGCCAGGCTCAAGTAAAGAACAGCTATTAACGGTCTTGAGATCCGGACGTAATGAAGGTGGCGGCGGGAAATTCTTCTTCGCGTCTTTTCTATTTAGTCACAATCTGAAGGTGGGCATTCTAGCGTTAGGAATGGGAGTTCTTGCTGCGATACCGACAGTATTACTGATGATATTTAACGGAATGATTTTGGGATCGTTTGCAGCGATCCACCATCAAGTTGGTATTACAACGGAATTCTGGGCTTGGATACTTCCGCATGGAGTAACGGAAATTGGTGCGATAGTGCTGTGTGGAGGCTGTGGGTTAATGCTCGGTAAAGCCGTGGTTAGTCCTGGTATTGTTTCTCGAGGAGAGAGCCTACGACAGGCAGGAATTGAAGCTGGGATTACTTGTCTTGGAGTAGCTATCATGCTCATTGCCGCTGCTATTATCGAAAGCTACCTACGGCAAAGCCATCTCTCCAGCTCAGTTCGCTTAACTTTCGCTGGAATAACTGCCCTGTTTTGGATGAACTATTTGGCGATAGGCGTTTCGAGAGAAAGAGCCGCTAGAGTTCTGGAAGAAGATGCTTCGAAAATCGCTTCCAGCGATTCTGGCCCTCAAAGCAAGTTTTGACTTCGTAGGTCAATAAACTCGTTGATCAAAGGAACAGTCAACTCACTCGGCTCTATATCCAGAATATGAATACCACTATGCCGCAGCGAATGTAACGCTTTCTGCCGCTGTTGGAGCAGTGTGAATGCTACTGCTTTCCGTGATGCATCGAGCTGCGACGAAACGGTAGAGTGAATGACCCGTTTTAACATTGGGGTTCGCAGGGCAGCAAAAAGCAGAACATGCCTTTTCGCCAGGCGAGCCAGCGACGTGCGGAAACGTGTTGTGGTTTCGACATCGACAATGTCGGATATGAGCACGATCAGAGAGCGACGTGCTTGCCGTAACTGCAGCTCAGCAAACATGGCTCCAAAATCTGACTCCCGCCAGCGTGTCTGAAGGTTGTAGATGCTGTCAGCCAAGGTATGGACGGAACTTATGCCTGAAAGAGGCGTGCGATAACCTCTCACTTGATCATCGAAAAAACTGAATCCACATCGATCACCATGCCTGAGAGCTACTTCGGCTAGCATCAGTGTCGAGTCAACCGCACAATCTAGCTTAGAGCCCTTCTCAGTACTTGTCCCCATCAGCCGTCCACAATCAACGACCATCATCACATCACGATGTCGCTCGACTTGGTAGCGACGAATGATCGGGTAACCGAGTCGAGCTGTTGTCCGCCAGTCAATCCTCCGGGGGTCGTCACCTTGCCGATATTCCGCAAGAGATTCGAATTCAGTACCTGCTCCGCTCTGTCGAGCACGAGTGATTCTATCAAGCATCAATAGCTGAGCCCTTGGATCTTCACTAAGGCCATCTTTCGCTACGAATGTCTCCGGCATCACTTTAATACGTGACTTGCTTTCGAAGGATTTCTGCCCTTCCAGAAGTCGCAACGGCCCTTCCAATCGCAACCAGATTGGGCCCAACTCATATTGTCCTCGCTCCGGTATTCTTAACTGCACTGTTAGTGTCACAATCTCAAAGGGTGAGATTCGTATCGACTCGGGTTGATGGTTCGGAACAGCGATGTTTGGCATTACATCACGAAGCACGCCAACTATTTGTTGGTCACCTTGGTTTGCTATTTCAAGTTCTACCAAGAAGAGAACATCTCGTCCTACTATGGCTGGTTGACGCCGAGAGATGCTCATCGCTGTTAGTGAACGGCGGATATGTCGATAATCTCGAATTGCCATTCCCACCACTGGAATCATCCCGATAAACAGCACCCAGGGAGTTTGTGGCATTACGAAGGTAAGTGGCGATAAGAACGCCAATCCAAGAATCGCACGGATTAGATTGGATCCTGGACGTATCCTCACCGCGGGACCTCTACAACTTCCAGGATGTTTGCCAGCACATCGTCACTCGAAGTGCCTTCTAGCTCGGCGGTTGGGCTTAGTACGATCCGATGACGCATTACAGGCAGCAATGCTCTTTGAATATCATCGGGGGTGACGTAATCTCTGCCAGCGAAACACGCTAAACTTTTGGCAGCCATTAACAACATCAATCCTGAACGGGGGCTCGCACCAACGGAAAGCAAGTCGTCTTCACGCGTTGCCTGCAACAACTGGCACACATAATCAACTACCTCCTCTCGTATTTGTGTCTCACGGATCGAGGCTCGTGCTGCCAGGATATCTGATGGTTTCAGGATCCGCTGTACGTTCATGCGTATTGGATCAGATTGACCACCAGTGGCATGGTGTTCAGCAAGCACACGCTTTTCTTCGGTAGTATTTGGATAAGAGACCAGCACCTTGAACATGAAACGATCTAGTTGAGCAAGTGGCAACGGATAGGTGCCTTCTTGTTCAATAGGGTTCTGCGTAGCAAATGTCATGAAAGGGTCGGGCAGGGTGTGCGACACACCATCATAAGTGACGCGTAATTCTTGCATGGCTTCTAACAAGGCAGACTGCGTACGTGCTGAAGAACGGTTGATTTCATCTGCCAACAAGAAGTTTGTGAAGACGGGGCCCCGACGGAATTCAAACTCCCGTGTATCCTCGCGATAGATTGAAGAACCAGTTACATCATTCGGCAACAAGTCCGGTGTCATCTGAATGCGAGTGAAATCTAGGTCGAGCGTGGCAGCAATAGTTCGAACAAGTAAAGTCTTAGCCGTCCCCGGTGGACCTTCCAGTAAGACGTGGCCGCTACTAAACAACGCTGCGAGTGCGAATTCGATAACTTCGTCTTGACCATATATTACTTTGCCAATTTCGTCGCGTATTTTTTGATATGTTATGTTGAGAGACAATCGCTTACCTTTCGAGTTGCTAGAAGAATTTCGTCTTTACGGGCTCGCGGGTTATTTAGGACTACATCTGCATGTTTAAGAGCAGCTTCAAGTTGGGTAGCCTTGTGTGGCGATCGTCTTGAAAGTAGTCCTATCACGACATCTACATTCTGCTGTTGCGAGGCAAGGCCCAATGTTTTGCTGTAGTGCCATAGCACACCATCACGCAACTCTCTCAATATATATTTAGAACTCTCCTTACCTTTGAGGAGAAAGCGAGACATGGCCTCAAGGTACTCGCCAAGTGTTCGGCGTGAAACTGGCATATCATCACGGCTTGGTCCTAGGAATATGGCATTACGCCACACCCAAACTCCAACTACCATCAGAACAGAAACGGTGATGATCGCGTAGGGACGCTTGGACAGAAGCCAAAGAGCATTGCCACGCACCGTCAAGCCATGGTAGAACTCGTCAAATATCACTCTTTGCCGCATGTCGGTCATCAAGTGGGTAAGTAGTACGCAGTTGTCTGCTTCGATCAAGTTGGCGTTACTTGCCAGGTACGGATTACTGATTACCGTGATGTGTCCTTTTCCCAAGGGAAACATCGCAGCTAAGATTCCAGCTTCTTCATCTTCCCAACCAGTTACAGTGACTTGTGCTACTGGTTCCAGTTCACCGGTATTTATCTGCCAAGCTTGATCGATAGGTATTTCAATAGTCCTAGCCTGAGACTGTAGGTGGTCCCATTTGCCTTCGCAGGAGATCTCATACGTGGCAGTAGATCGTTTCTTGATCTGAAAGAGCTCCCGGACAGCTTGTCGAGGACTTTCAAATTCTGGATCATCTTCTTGGATGTCGTCTTCAATTCCAGTCCACAGCTCGACTTCTTCGATAGCCACTCCCTTTAATCCTAGTTCCTTGAGCAGCGATATGGGGATGCAGGTTGAACAGTTCTTTCCAGAACAGCGTTGGCAATGATCGTCATCTGAATTCTCTGTTTCTGCACTTGGAGTTACGACGAGATATCCACCTTCCTTTACCCATTGTAAAAGCTCATTGAGGTAGTCAGGCTCGATCTGCACGAATCGATCTCGTGGATTCCATAGAACATAGCTTGTACTGAGACCATCTGATGGTATTTCTGGAATGGAGGTGCGTTCGGTTCGAAATTCCAAAGCGTTTAAGAGATCGTGAACAGCCCGATAGCCTTCGGTACGAGTACCATAGGAGTCTCGTCCTAGAGTGCTCTGCGAGTCGCCCACCCAGAGCATGGAGACAAGGGCTGCTACCACCGATAACACCGCTATTGTTATTATCGCAAAGATAACACTACGCGTTGTTAGCATGAGAACCTTCTTTGGAATGGCGTCTGATATCAGCGTAGGCTTCACTGCATTTTAGATACTCTTGCTCACGACAGACGCCATTGCCATACCAACTTGCATCTATGACATGGGCAAAATAGCTGAGCGAATCAACGAAACGCGATTTTTGATACCTTCGGACATACTGCCAATTTGTTAGGCCTGGACTAAACACCCGTCCTTCCAAAGTTTGTAGGTGGACCAAGCTTGCCTTAAACAGATAGCGGACCGCAGCTATATAGTCATGCCTACCGATCGCTTCCTGTGAGAGTTGCTCAAACTCATCCGCACTGATACTTCGACGTGAAGTCAAAGCTGAAGAAAATCTTGACTTGCGTACCGACGGCCTAAGCGTAGAGGTGAGTGTATAGACGATGTGCCCTACCAATAGTAGAAGCAGTATGAAAAGGCCGATAACTACGATCCATCGCAACGCATCGGGCAGGCCCTCCATCGCATCGAAAAGCCAACGAAAAGGGGCGATCATCCACTCCAATATTTGAAGCATTAGATCGACAAGTGTGTCACCTGTCCGAGTGTCCTGTTCAATCTTATATTCAGGCCCACTCAAAATCTCTACAGCAGTGTGGCGAATAGTTTCCGGGGCTGGGGCTGTTTTGGGTGTCGACATTGAAAGAGCCTTTCAATCGAAATCCGCTTACATAGTCAGTTCTGGTTCGGCCGGTCCTTCAACCCCGATATTTTCGGCTAGCAGCGTTAAATCAAAGTTCTCGATTTTGCAACGGCAAGAGAAATAGAACACAACGAAAGCCACCGTCGAAAAAACAAAAGCCACCGAACCCAAGATCGCTTGAGCCGCAGTTGCCACGTGCTTTTGGGGAATCAGATACGCCCCGCCTGATATTCCCCACTGAATCACACCGAGCACCAAGCCTAAGGCAATGACGGTACCAATACTGCCCTTCATGAGTTTTTTGCTGCGAGACAGTGCAGCTCTACCACTTTCTCCCCCAATCACAACTGCGTGCGAAGACAAACAGAACCAAAAGCTAAAGATGATCCCTGGAATTATAAGCAGAATAAGGCCCCCCATAATGGCCAGCATCTGCAGAATCCAAGTTCCAATTAAGGGAATGAGAATTTTTCTGGCATGGGAATAAGAGCGACCGATGGTAGATTCTTTACTCAAGTAACACCGGGCCACAGCATCAATCACGGCAGCATTCGTAATTGGTACAATCACAAGACCAAACAAAATTCCCAACGGCATGGTATAGATCGCGGCTTGATTAGCTGCTTCTTGGTAGACCCTATAATCTTCCACGGACGGGTTGGCAGGCAATTCCGGAATTAACGCCAGAGATGTAAATCCTTGTAGTAACGCAAATGGAAGATACACGACAGCAATGATCCCAAAAAGAAGTCCAAAATGGTTCTTAAGGAGTTTGATTGCTTGGTCGAGAATTCCACCTAATCCAAGTTCCTTAATTTGGTACTGCATTTGATCTCCCCTAGACAAATGTTAGTAAGTTTGCGTGCGGGTATGAACAGTGTGTGTGAGATTCACAGCGGCTGACGCATATTATAGTGAGATTGCCCTAGATTCACATAGAATTTTATTGCAGAAGATGCTCTGGCTTGCCCTTATTGTGACCTCCCCCGGCTCCTATCAACAACCTAGGTGAGAGAATCGTGGTTAAGTGACCCGCTACCATTTTCTGATCCAGCAGCAGTGTGAAAAACCGAGACTTCTTCATGGCCTATGCCTGCCTTTCTCCATAGCCAACTCTCCAACGTAGATTCTCATAACCGATGGCTCAGTTTTTGCGAAGCAGGACACCTTGAACTGCCCCCATGGTAGGTACGATTGAATTGGCTAGTGTTTGTGCAACCTTCGTCTACTTCCGCTCCTCTGAGACCACGTGGTTACAAACTGGCCGTCGATCGACGATCCCAAAGCGATCCGCAAACCGTGTGTCGTACAGGATCGTTCCCAAGGATGGCTCCCCAAACAATTCGGGCTGAAGTACTCGCAAGGCTTCACAGGCGGCGATACCTGCACAGACCATATTGGTGCCGGGCAATGTCGGCTCGCGATTTCTATAGCAGCTGGCCCGCTGGCGTTCTTCAGCAGCCTGTTCCGCTAACCCGGGCAGATGATGTTCCAAGCAGGCGGTTTTGCCTGGTTGGTAGACCACAACCCTGGCAGCATGCGGCGAGCTACCCAGATCGATCAGCGGAACGCCATCTTCCAACGAAGCACGGTTCGCCAACAGGCGGGCCTCGAAATTGTCAGGACACAAGACACGCAGTGAAGGGGAGGGGAGCTCCAACGGCCGGCCCTGATAGTCCATCACAAAAGGCTGAATCCTAGCGGAACAATACTTATACAACTTCTTGGCCATAACGGTTGCTTTCGGTTCTCCTACGTCCTCAGGATGATAGGCGATCTGCATTGAGAGATTCTCCGAACCGACGGTATCTGAATCAAAAACTCTTACTGTACAATCGCCGCTCAACAGAGGTGCAAACGCCTCCAAGAAATTCACCCCCGTGCCACCCGCCCCGACGACTTCGACCGTGATATTGTGCAGAGCGATCTGTGGCCAGTCGATTCTGCCCGGCTCGACACGACTTTCATCGGCAGCGTTGTAGAAAAGAGTCGCAGCGATTTGCTCGGACTGCCCGACCGAGATGAGGATCTCCTGAAGTGCCATCCCGCTGGCGATTCGAGCAACTGGGAGCAGCGGCAAGCCGTTTGCAGCTTCTGGGCTAACTGATGCAATGACTTGCTCTAGCGGATCACCTAAATAATTCAACTCGACTGAAGTTCTCCCCCAATCTACGGAGAGGCATGGTATCTGATTTGATGCCGCGAGTGAGGCCGAGAGCAGTTTGGAGAACTGACTGTTGGTCAGATCAACAATCAGGTCGGCATCGGTATCGACTTGATCGACCAATTCCAAGAACCAGGGGCCGGTGGCTTGGGAGAAAGGAAGCCCTCGCATCACTTCGGCCAGGGACTCGAGGTAGTCGGTCGCTCCGTGAATCTCAAGCGATTGAACCCCCAGTCGTCCCAGACCTCGTGACAGATTCCAGACAGGGTGCCGCCATACTTCTCGGTCCGCGATGTCGTCGATCTTAATCAGCACGTTGGTGGCCTGGATCTGCTCAACATTAACTCCCCCGGCCGCGATCCGATCAACAGAAACGGTCTGGTTCATAGTTTCATCCTCATTATTCAGAGTAAGTTTCAGCATGATTCATGCTTAGGTAGTCAGTATCTTGTGCCGTTGGACAGCGGTGAGTTGTTCCATACGTGGCAGAATGGTGGTGCAGCAGGCTCTAACAGAATCGAACTTTGGCCGCAATTTCCAGTTCCAGAGCTTTGCGTACTTCGTTGAGTTCATGCGAAGTTAACGGTCGCTGAGGTCGGAGTGCCATCTCAGCCGGCACATAGCAAAGCTCGCCAGCTCCGCACGACGGACAGAATTCTTTTCTCAGAGCAGTGATCGAGTATTCTCGTTCTTTATTGACGATTAATGAGAATCCGACTGCATATTCCAATTCCACGGTCGAATCGTTAAACCGGAAAGCACGTCGAGAGCGACCTGGCATCGAAGCAGCACACGTTCGACACAAGAATTCTTCACTCTCTCCAGAGAGAATCTCCTGAAACGTATGAGTTGTGGAGATCTGATCGATGAACACACCGGCTAGAAACTCGTGATCAGTCTGCGAGGGTCGGCAGGCTCCAGGATGACGATGGATGAAAGTGATTGGAATCATCGGCGAGCCCCGCTTCCGAGAGAGTGTCTGGATCTCACGCCGCATCTCAAGCACATTCGCTCCTGATTGTTCTACGGTGCTCACGGTAACTTCTTGTCCCACGAGCAAAGGGGTCTCGACAACGTGCAAGGGTCGCGATCGGTCGGCCAGACCGATCAGACCGTACTCCAAGAGTGGTTCGTCATATTGTTCCGCCAAGAGATCGGCGACGAGAAAACAACGGGCCAGAGCTTTCGGCTCAAACGCTAGGACAATGGGAGCATAGCGGCCATTAGCCATGACGTCTTCCTCCCCTGAGTAGGATCTGTCTCCTGGCCCGATGAAGATCAGGAGATTCGCCTGTGCACATCTGGTGATACTCAGGTCGAGAAGTCGCCACGATGACTCCGGCATCGAGCCATTGGACGACAGCCTCAGCGTCGGTGAACTGTTGAGATCTCAGATGATGGTATTGCTTGGGCGAACCCATGCAGACCGGGTTGAGAAATGGCCGACCCTCTGGTGTCCAAAACTCTCCTCGGCCAGGTGCCACGGTCGGCGAGATGGCAAGTATCTGTTGCCGCGATTTGCCATAAATAGAAAGCCCCACGCAGAGTTCCTCCTCAACCAATCGGTGCTGCACAGGTCCACGGACGAGCATAAAGTCTCCCAGGTGATTGTGCTGCAGTTGATGGAAATCGTCTTCAAACATCACACGGTAAGGGCCCTGGTCGGTGGAGGGACACGAACTGAAGAGTTGCGTCGCATCTGTAGTGACCCTATCCGCCGATGCTGTAACATCGCTTAGGCAGGAACTGTTGGCTTGATTGTCAGTAGTTACCCGTTCGCGAATCGCCCCTATCGCACTCTGCAGGGTCTTGGCACGTTTGTGGCGAAGCCGAAAGTACTGCTCGCCAACCCGAACGCGTTCGCCTCGGTGGGCCGACGAAGAGACTTCCGTGAGTGGTACGACCTGACCGTCCAAGACGGCACAGGGGGGCTGAAACTGATCGCGAAACTCGCAGGCAATACTCGAGATGAATGTCGTTCGGGGAGACTGTTGTTGGAAGGACTTCACGCTCCGTGTCAGCTTGGCCAGCAACCGATCGATGCCCGGTGAAGCAGTGAGGCTCTTGGGCGAATGCGACTGCCCGCTTTGCAACGCGTCCAGCAATTCGGTTAGGCAAAATCGAATAGCGTATAGTTGGGAGGCAATTCCGTGGGCCTTCACCAAGTGGGGCGACTCGTGACAGAGGTTGGGAATGCGAGCCGCCTGATCCGCGTAAGATTTTACGAAGTTCGAAAACGAGCCGAGTACGTGATGTCCCAGATCCGCGTGGGGTGTGGGGGACACGAAGACCGTGTCCCCCACCACGTAGATTCGTCCCATCGGTGCGTACTTCAAAAAACCGATGCGATATAGTCGATCCACGAAATTGTCCCCCTCAACTAGGAACGGGTACCACCACGGTAGGGTTCGGAAACCCGCAGCGATATATCGTGCGGCTGCTGGTCAGTCGCATCATCGTCGCCACCCAGAAGAACATCGTCCAGTTTCACTGGCTTGCCTGGTTTCACGTCGTCAATGGGATCCCGCAAAACTTCTATATCGAGCAGGCGATTAGTTCTGAGGACGGCTTGTAAAACATCGGCCGTCCTAGCCGCTTGAGGGCTCGATTGGGGCATCTCCGTAACTCGCTTCAGCAAGTTCCGAACGGAGACGCCACGCAGGGTTTCACTTTCGAACTCCGCCTCGCAGGTAGCACCGAGACCGTAGCCCACCGATAAACCAACATCTTTTTGAGCTATCATCTAATTCCTCCTTTCTGATAGGGGCCTATGGCCCAGGACAAAGAAAATTGGCCCCCATCCGAGAGCCGCCTGGCCCCGGTATAGCAACTGGAGAGGCGTATAATGTTCCCACAGTGGCCCACACTTCCTAAGTCCTTAGAAAAGAGAGGATTTCGGGTCCATTACACAGATGAAAACTAACCGACACATGAGGCGGAAAAAATATGGCGAGCTTATGGGACCAGATCGTGACTGCTTTGTGCTCGACGAACGAGACGTACCGAAAAGAGACTTATAAACAACTGAAACCGAAACTGCTTGAGGGAATCAACGAATCTCCCACGGAGAAACAACTTCATCGACTGAGCGATGCCTTGCTGCAATCGGACGATCAGCAGCAACGTGAAATGTTGATCGAGGTATTGACCTGGTTCAACACACATTTTCATGGCGTGCTTAGGCCGGAGGAACCTATCGTGGTCGCCCCACCCGTAACGGCCTCCTCTTGGTTCTGGGGCCCGCTGCGGGGGAGAAGCATTGCGTTTCGAGCCTGGGAAATCAACACCAGCCGCGATGAGGACGCGATGTTCGAGCTGTCGAGGCATTTACCGGAAGAACGCTTTAGAAATCTGACGTTTCAGCGAGTTCCGCTCGACAATTTTGATTGGGGGGAGGTATTAGAGAGTGATCTGAATGCAGTGGTCTTCGTCGGCCGTTTGAGATTGTATGGTGAGTCGGCTATTGAGCACTTCCACAAGGAGAACTGGTTCCGATTTCTCAGTGACGAACGCCCTCCAGGTCTGGATCATCGTAGTTTCGATCCAGACTATCATCGCATCTGTACCCAGGACGAATCGGCAGCAGACGAGCCACGCCATTTTACACACGAAAAGAATGGCTTTCGCATCGACTATGGCCTCGTGCAGCGTTATGAGGTTGACTACAGCGGAGGCTCGACCACCGTGATCGGTCTGTGGGGATGCTCTACGTTAGGTACGCTGGCGGCTGTCCGGTGGGCCATTGATCTAGCGAAGAACACCGACCGTTTACCGAACGCCGATTTGAAACCGGATACGCCGTTGGAGGCGTTGGTACGTGTACGAGCCAGCACCTGCAACTCCCCCTCCCCATGGAGCCCGGAACCAGTCAAGTTGGTCGAGCTGCAAATAGGCGATGAACGCTGGAACAGCTCTGACAAAGATTGGGAACCATTGCCGAATTCCACGGTGGGTTGGGAAGCTACTTCAAAAAGTGGTGGCTACATTATCCTCAGTGGAAAGGTCCGCAAAACTCACGGACGGATTGCGAAAATCATCGCTTACTTAGCAGGCAAAAAACTGAAACCGGGGTCTGTAATCGATCTGAAGATGATTCTAACCGCAAATGAACTCACCAAATGGCAGCAGCAGATAGCGACCATGGGTAAACGTATTCAAGAGTACACAGCCGGCTGCGTTGTCCCGGAAGGAGATCACGGACTACGAGTACTGACGCCAATAAAAAAACAACGCCGCAATAAATAATCCGTCTGCAGATTGGTCTAGTAGAGTTTTGAGTCGAAACTTCGTTCTTCTTTGCTGGCTTGTTGACTTCGACGCTGATTTCCCAGACACTCTCAACACTGAAAACAACTCCTGCTTCGACTACGGAGAATACGCTTGTCAATTTCTATGTTTGAATTAGTGGCGGGGCAGCAATTGGAAATCGGAGATGGCATCCGTGTTCGCGTTGCCGATGTTAATCAACGAAGAGTCCGTTTCGAAATCGAGGCACCAAATTCCATTTCCGTTCAGCGTGGAGAATTTGCGGAGATGCTCCGCAATCGAATGGAAGCAGGAGGCACCTGAGTGGGCGGTACAACAAGGCTAGGGTGCCACCGAAAAGATGGCCCCAGCTAACAGCCGTCAATGTGACTATTATCGACGAGTGACAAAAAATGATCTGCAGCAGGAATTAATCTATGTCCGACCCACAATCTCTCAAAGTGACGGAAGCTCATCCCATCCCTCAAGAAGCCTTTGACTGGTACGACGAATACGCACATGGACTGATCGATCGCCGGACATTCTTGGACCGCCTGACTACTCTATCGGCCGCCGGTTTCACCATGGGAATGCTGTTACCGGCCTTGATGCCCGACTATTCACTGGCCGATCAAGTTTCTTTTAACGACCCCGACATAAGAGCTCAATATACAACGTTCGCTTCTCCTCAGGGCCACGGAGAAGGACGAGGTTATCTCGTTACTCCCTCGAATCTAACCGGTAAAGGGCCGTCGGTATTGGTGGTCCATGAGAATCGTGGGCTCAACCCCTACATCAAGGACGTTGCCCGTCGACTAGCCAGAGCCGGTTTCGTCGCCTTTGCACCTGACGCTCTGCACTCATTGGGTGGATATCCAGGTAATGATGATGAGGGGCGGGCGATGCAGCGTTCCTTGGATAAGGCTAAAATCGAACAGGACTTTCTGGCGGCGGCCGACTTTTTGATATCTCATGATTTGTGCAACGGCCGATTGGGTGCAGTTGGGTTTTGTTTTGGTGGGTACATCGTCAATATGTTAGCCGCGACGATGGGCGATCAGTTAAATGCCTGTGTTCCATTCTACGGCACCCCCGCAGCCAAAGAGCTCCGCGAAAACATCGTTAGTCCCATGCTCATCCAATTGGCCGAGCTCGACAAGCGAGTGAACGGCACATGGCCAGAATACGAAGCGGACTTAAAGGCGAACAACGTTGAGTTTACCATGCACATGTATCCGCAGTCCAATCACGGCTTTCACAACGACTCTACGGGCCGCTACAACAAAGAAATGGCAGATCTGGCTTGGAAACGGACGATCGATTTTTTCAACAAGCATCTTCGGTAACTTGGTCAGCCGCCTACACTCGTCTACGTGTCCCTACCACCTCGGTTCGCACTTCGATATTGTAGGGAAAGGTGGACGTCGTCATGGCTTGAATTCAGCTGGGCTAGAATTTGTCCACTGCTGCAGGCGTGCTCCTGCAGGCTGGCTTCAAGCCAGATGTAGCATTCGGGCATATCGCCAAGGCTCGCGTGATCACTGTTCCAGATACCGACGAGTAGATGGCGAGGATTGTCGCTAATCAGAAAGACATCTGTGGCGTGGAGTTAAGATTTCCGAATCGAAATAGCCTTGCATATGAAGAACATGTCTATTCAACTTTATATCTTGCTTACCGTCTTGCTCGCCTGTGCGATCTGTGGGTATATGCCGGAAGAAGCTCAGTCGCAAGATGATCCGAATGAGGATAAAGCCGTGTTTTCCAGTCCGCTCCAACGTGCCCTACGTAGGGGACTTGCTCCAGATGGCGATTTCGATGATGAGATGGGCTTGCTACGTGACTACAAGATTCGCTCGAAGAAAGATGCAAAGGCGATCGTTGACGCTCTCTCAAGATTACCTTCTACGGAAGTCAAGACCACTGGCTACAAGTCGCCGCTATACACACTGGTTGGCTTGTTTCAAGATGTAGATAGTCGAGACTCCCCGGCGTTCGAGATTCTCAGCGACGCGGGAATCGATGAGCTGGTTCGTATATTTGATGAGCTAAAAGACTCACCTGATGAAGACGTGCGTGACGACCTCCTATTCCTACTCAAGATTTTGTCGATGTATGGGACTCACGATGGAGCAGAAAGGGTTGTCGAAGCGGCACGAATTCCGATAAAGCCTGACGGATTTATGTGGAGCGTCATTCTTTCGGGATTCAGAGATGGTCACCCGGAACGCGACTTCGTCTATCGATCGCTGTCGAATCCATTGCCACCCGATTTCATAGCAGTCGGACTTCTTGATTCTGCGAATAAAGAGGCGATTGAAGGACGGTTAGACAATCATCCATTCGATAGTGGTCAGGGCTACGCACAACTAAGATCGTGGCTAACGAGTCGTGACCCTGATGAGTTCAGCTACGCTCATTCAGCAACAGCTTCTCTTCCTTTCCTGGATCAATCTGCACGCAATGAGTTGCTTGGCCTGGCGAGGGAACATGCCGACACTGGGGTCCGCATTGAAGCCGCGTGGGCGTCGGCCAAACTTGGCCAGGAGATTGGCCTCCAAATGTTGCGAGATTACTGCCTAGATTCCAACCATTCGGCTACAGCGATCCGATATCTGACTGATCTTGGAAGAGAAGATTTTGTTCCGCAAGAGGCAAGTGAGCCCGAATTCCAAGCCAAGGCGGAGTTCGCGAATTGGCTGGCACATCCGAACGAACTTGGTCGTTCTCCAGATGAACTGGATGTCTTGGATCACCGTACCATCTATTGGCCCCCCGCAGGGGAAGAAGCGTCGCTCTGGTTGATCAAGTATCGCCTCGCTGACTCGTGGGGACTGGAAGCCGATGACGTCGACTGTGGACTAGTAGGAAACACGACTTGGTGTTTCTTCTCTTACAAGATGCATCAACGTCCTCCTGAGGATTGTTACGCGATTCATTGCTGTTGGGAATTAGATCTTGAGGAATCAGAGGTCGACGATGCGGCAGAATATGAAGCAATGCTGAAACAGTGGCCACATGACCCACTTGCGAATGTGGACGTTAGTCGAGTAATCGAGATACCACCAGAACTGAAGTATGGTCGCCGACTCGTGGCCATTGCTTCTGCCAAGATGAACAACGAAGAGGGCTGGGCAATACTGGATGGCGGTGACAGTCTCTGGTATCCGGTGTCCGTGATGCCTGAAGATGAATATGTTGGGGCGGTCCTCAAAGTTCATGTCGGGCGGAAATTGCTCGGCTTCCCTCCTGCGAAGAATCGCAAGAGAAATCTTGAGCATTTGTCAGAACCACTTTCAGCAGGCTCGATCGTTGAAGCCTACGACAAACTGCTAGGTGAATGCGTAGAAGGTACACTGGATCGAAAGAAAGCTCTACTGGATGACTGGCGGAGTCCGCTCGTCACGAGGAGCATCGATTACGCTTCGGCATGTGAGCGGGTCGGCCGGGAATCGAAGGCTGAGGCTCTCGTTAGAGTGTATCATACGCTGATGGATGCCATCGGTACTTTGCCGGAAGTAGTGAAGGGCGAAGTTTACGGAAGGCTTGGCCCTTCAAAGCAATTCGATGCCTTCGTCGGATCAATGATTGAAATCGAAAGAGAATCTGACGTTTCATTGATTATTCGAACACTGGAACCGCATTGGGATCACGTTTCAGGCTATGGAACACTTGGTACTGCTGCTTACACATCTGGTGATCTAGAAACAGCGGAACGATTGTTTCTCAAACTTCGCGAATCCTACAAAGACTGGCGACGATCAGAAGAGATGAGTTTGTTAGCCAAGATGTGGCACAGTCAAGGCAGGGTTGATGACGCACGAGAACTGCTTATCGACTGTCTCAAAGGCCTTGTCAACGACGCGAAGGAAGCGACTGGCTCCGATCGCAAACTGTTCGACGAGTGGTATCAGAATCACCGCAAGACATATCTTGAATTGTTCCCCGACAACATCGGCAAGCTCAAGCAGTTAGGATTGCCCGACTCTACGCTCAACAGTCGTTAGTTCCATCGACATTCATTACTTGCAGCTTCTAAACGCCACGCCGTGATCACATCCCTACTCGCTGACCAATGATGGTTTCTTCTCAACTATTTCTGGGCATTGCTTTGCCATCTCAGCATTTAGCTGGATGAAATCACGCCACTGTTCCGGAACGTCGTCGTCCTGGAAGATTGCTTCCACTGGGCACTCTGAGACGCACTGTTGGCAGTCGATGCATTCGTCAGGGTCGATGTAGAGCATCTGTTCGCCTTCACGAAAGCAATCAACCGGGCAGACCACAACACAATCGGTATACTTGCATCCAAAGCACGGTTCTGTAACCACATGGGTCATACCAAAGGTTCCTTCTTCTCGAATATAGACGGTGTCTTTGCTGCCATTTCAGCATTCAGTGTCACGAATTCTTTCCACTGTTCAGGCACCTCCTCTTCTGGAAAAATTGCCTCGACCGGGCATTCGTAGACACATGCATCGCAATCGATGCACTCTTCTGGGTCGATGTAGAGCATCTGGTCGCCTTCGTGGAAGCACTCCTTCGGACATACCACTACGCAGTCTGTATACTTGCACCCAAAGCATGGAGCTGTAACGACGTAAGCCATTTACGCCCTTCCTTTCCGCAGATAGTGAACTCAATTGGGCAAGTCTGAGTCTTGCCTCTAGGGGTACATCCGATTTCGCTGTAGGATTGGCCAAAGAATCCCAGGAAAAGTCAAAAACCTTGAAAATAGCCTGCAATTATGCGTCTGAGCTTGTTTATTGAGCTGAGTGGAACCTGTGAAGCCTCCAGAATCCTATGATTTGCTGCGGCAATACCAAGATGGCAACAGCGAAGCTGCAACAGCCATCTTTGATCGTTATGTCGAGAGGTTGCTCGCTCTGGCACGTAGTCGTATGGGTTCGAAACTCAAACGACGAATCGATCCCGAAGATGTTGTGCAGTCGGCCTACCGGAGCTTCTTTGTTCACGCACGCAATGAGACATACTTGCTGGAGAGATCAGGTGACCTTTGGCGACTACTGGCAAGTATCGCTCTGAACAAGCTGTACGGCCAAATCGAGAAACAAACGGCTGCAAAGCGGAGTCTGGCACGCGAAGAGAGGGCTACCAACTCCCGTTCAGACCTGCAATCTCCCGATCCAACTGCAGCTGAAATCGTAGCTCTAGTCGAGCAACTGCACTTAGTAATTCATGACCTCTCAGCGGATGAACGAGAAGCTCTCTCGGCGAGGCTTCAAGGAGTGAGCATTGATGATATCAGTAAATCACTCGGAAAGTCCGAGAGAACCGTTCGCCGATTGATTGCCCAGGCCAAGAAGAGAATCGAGGAACGACTTCTAACCGACAGGACCGTTGAAAGAACGGCGAGCAAGCCAGTCATCGAGCCACACGCTCCGTTGCAATACGCCGATTACTTGCTGCAGCAGCTCCTCGGAGCCGGAGGAATGGGCAAGGTGTACCGTGCCACTGAGAAGAGCACTGGGAATACCGTCGCTATAAAGTCGCTTCACAAGTCGAGGCAGCAGGATCGACGAGCTGTTGATCAGTTTGTTCAAGAGGCCCAGATACTGACTAAGTTACGCCATCCCAATATCGTAGGCGTTCAGGGTCTCGGCCGGTTTCCTGGCGGAGGTTATTTCCTTGTGATGGAGTATGTTGATGGCGTCGATTTGCAGTCGCGATTGAAAGAGGGTCCGCTCATACCGAGCGAAGCAGTATCGATCGTGAAGAACGTCGCCATCGCCCTCCAGCACGCCCACGAACAAGGTGTTGTGCATTGTGATCTGAAACCGGGAAACGTATTACTCGACAGCTCAGGCCATGTTTACGTAACGGATTTCGGGTTCGCCCATATTATTGCCGGTGAATCAAACCTAACATGCAGTATCGGTGGAACAGCTGGCTATATTGCCCCGGAGGTGTTGAGCTTGAAGAGTCCTCCAACGGCCGCTTCTGATATATTCGCGTTGGGTGTGCTCTTGTTGGTACTTTTCACGGGCGAAAGACCCGAAGATCTTGATGTCGCAGGTAAAAAGTGTGAAGAAAGAGAATCTCTAACAAACATATGTTACCGTTGCACGACCGAAAGCCCTCAGAATCGGTACGCCTCTATGACCGAGTTGCTCGCTAGATTAGAAGTGGTTCAAATTGAATAACTGTGATTCGCAATTCTATGGCCAGTGGTAGAAATGGACCAATCTAAATCAGAACACGTCAAGGTAAGAGGCCAGTGGCGTAAATATCCTCTCTGGCTTGGGTTTTTTGCTGCAGTAATAGCCATTGTCATTGCACTTCGACCTGCCGAGAAACCTAGCATAGTAGACAAAATGTTCACTGCGATGGCAAAAGCAGGGAACTCATATGATCCTGCACCCCTAGTTGAACTTGGACAGCCAGGTCTAAAGGCTGCGTTGGAGAAAGCTCTGCCTTTCGTCCTAGATGCGAATATTGAATCCGGAGACGAAGATATTGAGATTATCCAAGAAATGGAGATCGGCAAGTGGTTGGCATGGGGTACTGGAGACCTAAGAAGAGCCGATGCACCGACAAGCCACGTTGACGGCTTCGTTGTCTACCTAAAGCATGTTGACGATGACGAAAGTATCAGACTTATTACTAATCGAGTTCTGGCAGTACTCAAAGAGGGAACACTAAGAAGCTCCGCGAGAAAAACAATTCTGAAGCATTGTGTTGTGTCCATTGTGAGGTCGGGGAACGAGCTGCAAATCAAGAGATTGACTGACCTGTTTAACACGGGAGGGAACCAGGGCGACAGTAGGGGGAGTTATCATGGCAATCGTGCCGCCTCATGGCTGGTAGAGTTAGCATGCCATGGGGACTATCGTGGGTTTGCAGAAGACGGTGAGCTTGATGAATTGGTTGTTGCTGCCCTTAGAAGTGACAATTCAAGGGTCGTTGATGAGGCACTAGGGTACTGCACAGACATTCGCAGAAACGATCTTGCCGCTGAATTGAAGACGGCACTAACAGATTTATTCCAAGGTGAGAATGAAGAGCTAAAGTTTCATTCTTGTTTCCCCTTAATGTACTTGTTTAGTGACCGAGTAGCTGTGGACTATTTAATGGAGCAAACGGGCAGTCCCGACAAGGAGCGTGCACGTACTGCAATACAATGGCTTGGAGACACATGCAACTGGGGAAAACCAGCATCGCCAGCTCTCTTGGAGGCAATGCTGGCTAAATTGCGATCAGAAAACGTGGAGGTGCGACTAGCAGCTTGTGAAGCGATTGGCACTTACTCTGGTGAAGAGGTCATAAGGCTACTAATCGCTATGCTTGACGATAATTATGGGAACATAGTTCTCTCTGCTCAACGTGACCTGCAAGGAACTCTTGCCAAGCGAAATAAGGCTCTGCGTCCTCTGCTGGAAGAGGCAGCAGTTAATAGTGATTCGCAACTTATTCAAGAACGCAGCCGTGCTCTTCTAGACAAGCTGAAAGGGCAGTAGGAAAGCACCGTAGGCGTGCAGCCAAATATGACCGGTAAAGCAATTGAAGCATTCGTAGTTGTCCTTTGTCTGCCATTCTATGCAATAGCATGGCCAGTAATGACTTGGCACGATGTGAAAAAGGCAAAGATACTCGCTCAGCGTGAATGCCCACACTGTCACAAGCTAATGAGCGGGTTGTGCCGTGGAGATATTCAGATGATGGGAATCAGGCTCAAAATAACTGCTGGGACTACGGTAGATTGGGAGCGATTGCCACGGACAAAGCTACGGTGCCCTCATTGTGGAGAGCATTCATGTGTTGACAGTAAGTTGCGGTTTACATCGTGCAATCAATCGGATTTTATTCATCGAAGAGAAGTCGAACATGGTTAACGAATACCAGCAACAGTTGCGACTACGCCTCGAAGCGATGCCTTTTTCGCCACAACCGATGCCATGGAAATTAGTTGGTGGCTCATCAATTGGAGGACTTACAGAGGTTGGGTTCGCCGACATTTCTGACGACCTGCTCGTTCTTTCAAGCCAGGGACGCGGGCTGTTCGACTGCGTGACAGGTGAACTTATCGCACGTGACAATGAGAAAATGTTTCCAAACTCTGACGAGTCTGGCATGACCGCTCCGGGTATCGGAAAGCACTCCTCGAAGGTATTTCAACTCGCAGGATTGCAGGGAGGTGGCCTAGTACGTGGCACGAAAGATGGATGGGGACTTCATGTGATTCAGTTGCCTTGGCCGATTCACGTGGTGTTCTTGACCTCCAACTATGCAGAAGTCACAGATAGTTCTGGAAACGTAACCAAGCTTTGCAGCGATGAACCCTGCGAGTATAGGGCGGCCGGATTCTCTCCAACAGGGCGATCATTCGTCGTCGCTACTTCTGGCGAATTGATGTTCTATGCTAGGCAAGATGATTAAATGGAAAATCAGGAACTACTACAGGTCGAAGACTCGTTCTTGATCGAGGGACGTGGGTTGTTTTGATTCCTGACTTTCCGCTTCCGCAAGGTGGATGGAAAGCTCGCGAGGAAATGGTGCAGCTGGAAATTCCAGACGGCTCAGTTGAGGAAACGAAGGCAATTATTGATTGGGCTCACTTTTCATTGGCTGACCCACATACGACATCAGACCAGAAGAATCGAGTGGTCGTTCGGCTAGTTGAGTTGACGAGTAGACTTGCGAAGGGCACTAAGGTGTACGCATCGAAAGAGCTGTGTGAGGAATTGCAGCACGACTGGATACATGACTATGCAGCAAGGGTCAATGCTCCCCCACGGAATCTTCCTCTGAGATGCCCTTGTTGCGGATGTAAGACGCTTAGTGAGCGAGTAGGGTTCGAAATATGCGAGGTTTGCTTCTGGGAAGACGACGGCCAGGATGACGCCGATGCTGACGAAAACCGAGGAGGCCCGAACGGCAGTCTGAGTCTTACCCAAGCGAGAATCAATTACCGAGAAATGGGAGCTTGCGAACCCGACATGCTCCCGAACGTTAGACCACCGAAACCAAACGAGTTGCCAGACTGAAGGGCACGTGATCGGACACATTGCAAAGGGCTACTAAATGGGACATTTCATTCACGCAATCGTAGCCCCTGCTGAAACGGCAGACGCAATTGCAGAATGTTGGCCGGAACTTCCAAGGTTAGATCGAGGCAATGGTTATGCCGTCTTTCCAGTCGATGCGAAGTTGATTGACGAGAAAATCACTCCCGACAAGACACCGACTGTAACAGGTGATGAGTTCATGTTATTGACAGACGGTTTCCGGAGAATGCTTCAATCACTATCCGATGGCGGGCAACTTGCATACGTTGAAACAGAATACTTTGGTGGTGCTGGTGGGCAAGGAGCACTCGTATACCGTGATAAAGAACAGATATTGATGCCTATGTTCAGCGAATCCGGCATGATCAATAAAGCTTTAAGGCTAATTGGAATTAGGCGAGGGCTATTGGCAGATGAATTCACCGTTGTTGGTTTTGCCGAGGTCCGCAACAATGATGGCTTGCTCAGTTTGATTGCGGCTCAAAGTGAAAACGCAAAATAATTAGAAATGAAGGAAGCCGCTGGATGAAATTGCGGCATGATCTGTGCCATTTATGCGAGGATTATCCACACAAAATGCCAACAATATCGGTGATCGTTGATCTAGAAGCAACTTGCTGCAATGACAACTCGTTTCCACGTCACGAAATGGAAATCATCGAGATTGGTGCGGTTGCAGTGAATTCCGCCACGGGCGAGATTAGAGCGGAGTTCCAATCATTCATACGTCCGGTTAGGAATCCTGTCCTGACTGACTTCTGTATAGAACTTACAAGCATTTCTCAGGAACAAGTCGATTATGCCGACAACTATCCAGCGGTCTTAAAGGCTCTTGGAGCGTGGCTTGCAAGCTTAGAGAACTACGACTTTTGCTCATGGGGTTTCTATGACAGAAGGCAATTTGAGCAAGATTGCCAATTCCATTCCATCCCGTATCCGTTTGCCGGGCCTCATAGGAATCTGAAAATTGAGTTTGCTGAAGCCGTAGGCTCGAAGAAAAAAATGGGCGTTGGGGGAGCATTGAGAAAGCTTGGGTTAGAGTTTGAAGGCACACCGCATCGTGGCATCGATGACGCGAGGAACATTGCTCGAATCTATGCGTCAGTTCTCTCACCTCCTCAGGGCCAATAGCCAGTGAGAGAATAGGTAGGTTATGCATATCAAATTCGTCATCGACGGTCCTCTAGTTGAAATAGTCCAAAAAGCGTGGCCTACGCTAGATGAAGACTCGATGGCTAGAGATTATGAAAATAGGTACGAATGGGCCTGGGTTTCTTTACCCGAGCACAACATTAGGCTCAATATCTCTCGCGAACATGAGTGGGGTGAGGAAACACACAACTACCCTCTATTCATCGCACCATTCAAAACTGAAGTCGACACGCCGTTTGGTATTATCCCAGACGATGTTATTCAACATTTGGTAGATTCGTTAGGCTGCGATGCGGAACTATTTGCAGCTGAGACGCCAATCTATGATGGCGATGCACGAGCTGACAGAGTAGTTAAATACTTTGAATAGTCAGCCATTTGTGAACAAAGTCTGTATTGATCGTCAGTCATTCTTGCTGTGTGATGCATAACCTAGGTGATGGTTTTTCTACAGCCGTGGATCAATAGGCTCGCTTTCCATCGCCAAAACACCAAACACGCATTCGTGCACGCGGCGTAGTGGCTCACGGCGGACAAACCGCTCTAACGCCTCGATACCAAGTGCAAACTCTCGAAGAGCTAGCGAACGCTTGGCTCCCAGACCTCGGCTGCGTAGCCGCCTCAAGTTCTCTTCGCTTGTGTAGTCGGGGCTGTAAATAATTCGAAGGTACTCGCGGCCACGACATTTGACAGCGGGTTGGAGTAGGCCTTTCTTTCCCTTCGCGATGAAGTCGAGCGGCTTGACGACCATGCCTTCACCGCCCTTATCGGTTAGCTCGGTCCACCAGGCTGTTGCCTTTTCGACCTGCTGCGGATCTGTCACGTCAACGATTCTGTAGGGCGTTGCCAACAGAACCTGAGGGTCGTGAGAGCATATCGTGGCAATTGTCTGCATATGCCACTCATGGTTACGCTGCACGTGTACGCAACCTTCCGTTGCCAGAATGTGGAATGGGGCGAGCTTGAAGTCATCGATTGATTCCACTTGCCAGCAGTAGTTGCGGTAAGCATCCACGAACCGCTGTGCTGACTGACCATGCTGCTCGAAGCGTTCCTTCAAGCCTTCAAGTAGCTCGGATTCGGTCCCGTTGAGTCGAGAGGCTGCCTGCTGCAATGCATCGTGCACGGATGGCAAGGCTGCATTTGCGGCAGAACCAACAGCAGCATACTGCGATTTGAGCAACTCTTGAGCCTTCGCCGACCAGGGCATCAGTTCACAATCGAGTACTACCCAGTTGGTTTTATGCTCTTCCCAGAAGTTGTCAGCGGTCAGTGCATCGCGAACTCGTCCAAGCAGTCCAGCTTCTAGTTCTAAGTCTTCAAAGAACCGTCGACCAGTGCGAGTGGTGATGATTCCGCTCCCGTGTTCTCCCTCAAGGGCTTCCACGCCAAATCGTTTGGCTGCAGCCTCTTCATCCTGACAGACGACAACGACGGCACGCGAGCCCATGTGCTTTTCTTCGCACACGACCTGCGGCACGCCTTGACTACGAAAATAGGAAAACGCCTCATCGGGATGTTCCAGGTAGCCGTCTTTCGTACTCGTTTCTGAGGGTGACATCGTTGGCGGCAAGTAGACAAGCCATTTCGGATTCGCAGCGAATCGGCTCATTACCTCCAGTGCAGCCGTACCGTTCTCCTCACGAATCGTCACGTTGTGATGAAGACGTGTAGAGACAATTCGCTTGCCAGTCACGTCAGCAAGATCCAATAGGTCATCGTGCTCTTGCTGGGTAGAGAGTGATGGAGATTTCTGGTCGTCTTCAAGGAACGGCTTGGCAGGTTCGCAGTAGGTTTGCTTCGCTTTGATCGAAACCGTTTCTAGCTCAGGGTAGCGAAGAGCTGTGAGTGCTCCGCCAAATACGCACCCGGTATCGATATTGAGCGTCTTGTTCAACCAGTCAGGCTCGGGCACGGGCGTATGACCGTAGACAACCATCGCGTCGCCACGATACTCAGCGGCCCAGTTGTGCCGGACTGGCAAACCAAATTCGTCTGTCTCGCCAGTGGTCTCACCATACATGGCGAACTCACGCACCTTGCCTGATCCACGACCTTGCATCGACTCCTTCATGCCTGCATGGGCCACGACAATCTTGCCATCGTCAAGCACATAGTGGCTCACCATTCCGTCGATAAATTGTGACAGCTCTTTGCAGAACTGTTCCCGTTCCTCGTCACCGATATTGTTTGTGGCCGCCTCAATGTCTGCGAGCGTCTCTGCCAAGCCGTATGTAATCTGCACATTATTTCCGCGAAGCTTTCTCAGCAGCTTGGCGTCGTGATTGCCTGGAACACAGATCCCAGAGTCTGCAGCTACCATATTCCTTACCAAGCTAAGGCAATCAACACTCCGAGGGCCACGATCGACCAAGTCGCCCACAAACACAGCCTTGCGACTTTCTGGATGGAAGTAGCAGAGACTGGACCAACCTGGACCCGCATCTTCCACAGGACGATTCTCGTAGCCAAGAGTCACCAGCAGCTCTTCCAACTCATCGCCACAACCGTGTACGTCGCCGATGAAGTCGAATGGGCCGTGCTCATCTCGCTTGTCATTCCACAGCGGCGTCCGCTCGATCGTGATGGCATCGACCTGTTCCGGTGACTCGACTACGAAGATATGACGGAAGCCTTCACGCTTGAGACCCTTGAGCGAACGTCGAAGTTGTGATCGCTGGTTGCGAATCACGTGAGGCCCAAAATCTCGATCAGCTCGGTCGCGGTTTCGTTCCTGACAGACATCCTCAGGGAGATTGAAGACGACAGCAACTGGCAGCGTATGAAACTCGCGAGCCAGCTTCACCAAAGGTTGCCGTGCTTCCCGCTGCACATTGGTGGCATCGACGACGGTCAATCGCCCCGCAGCCAATCGTTTTGCTGCGATGTAGTGGAGCACCTCGAAGGCCTCATTCGTGGCAGCCTGATTATTCTCGTCATCGCTAACCAAGCCACGGCAATAGTCGCTGGACAGCACTTCCGTAGGCAGAAAGTGCTTGCGTGCGAAAGTACTCTTACCGGAGCCACTAGGGCCGATGAGGACTACGAGGGATAATTTTGGGATGGAAAAACTCACCAAGTTTCCTCACTCATTCCAGATAGGGCCTTGTACGAGCTGGCGGGTATCTATCTCAACATCAAACTGACATTCTGTTTGCATGCTCTCTGGTAGTTCTTCGCGTTCATTCAGCAATTCGACTACTGAATGACGACATGAACTGCACGGTGTGTTATCGTAGACTAGCTCTACAGCCTGCTTACATTTAGCTTGTGTTTTCTCTTCAATTAGATTTCGCAGGCTCATCAGCGTGCTGTGGAGTTCGCATTCATTTTCGGCAAGGACAAGATGATCGAGCACAAGTGATTCATCAGCAAGCTCGTAGTTCTTCGCGAGCATTGCTATCGCAAATTCCTGGAAGCCCGGCTGCGATAATCTCTCCAAGGCAAACTGCCGAACTTCTGGATGACAGTTATTCGCAATAGCATAAGCTGCTCGCCGTCTGATGTTTTCATCAGAGTGATTGCAAAATTCAAGGAAACGTGAGTCAAATACCGGCAAAGAACGTCTTGAGAAGACTATGAGATAGCGTCTCAACGCTTCTACATCCCGATTAGCGATCATTCTCTGAAAAATGGCATCGATATCAATGTCACTCGCATACATGCCCCAGCCACGAAATCGAACCGACGTTTTTTCCGTCGACTCTGCTGCGGTGATGACTTCCTCGACTTTGTATTTGCCCACACGCTCACGGTGAGATACTTGCTCCCTATTCTCCCATTGCTTTTTCTGCTCCTCCCAAGCTTCTTGAAAGCGATGGACCTCTCGATTGTTGGCAGCTGCAGTACTTAGGAGTTCGACTACGCACTCTTCACCTAACCACTCAACTCCTTCGTCACCAAGAGAGCGGTCGAACCAATCAGGTTCTCGGGAAGCTAATTCTGCCCCATGTTGAGAAACAGCTAGTATGAAACCTTCGGCACCGTCCAGTCGAATAAGTTCTTCCTCACCTAACCAAGGACTATCGTCGACGGGCTTCTCAGTGACTATTCGTCTTAGCTGAGCCCTGAAACGCTCATCCCCTGACAATGCAAAGTGTCGTGCAAGTTGGCAAAGCTGAGATTGAGCCTTAGATTCGTCGATGTCTTTGAAGGCAGTGAATATTTGTTCTTGAAATTCTTGCTCCAGTGATGCAGCTTTCAAAAGTTGCCAAAGCCAATCTCCACGAGTGTCTTCAACTTGTGTGTCATATCGGTAATCGTTGAGGCATGCTTCAAGCAGAGCCTCTTGATTCATGCGACCATTGCTCGCCCAAAGATAGGCTCGCCCAAAGCCCTTTTTGAGTGCATTGTTAAGGTCTTCGTAGGTTGGATTATCTGGCCAAGAAATCACTGGTGCTTACCACCTTCCATATTTGCAACTCGTAGCCGCACCAACAAATCATTCAAGGCACCCTTACCACTTGCCTGTTCCGGAAGCGTTGACTGCTCCATCGCAGCTTCCAGCTCTTCCACGAGCCTGTCATACTCCCGCTCATGGAATTCAATATCGGCCTCATCAAGCCGTCCTTTCTCTGGGCCTGCGAGCTTGCGTTCTACAAGCTCAGCGTTGTATGGCAGCTTTGCCGTTTCGTTGAGATTGAGCAGGTTCGCTTCGACCTCACCGGTTCGCATCAGGTGGATACCGGTCAATAGTACGCGGTAGACGTACAGGAGCGGCTTTACCTTGGGTGGTTCCTCTTTGCGGAACAGCTTCCATTGCGTCGCGGCGAAGCCTAAGTAGTGGTGGGCGTGGTATCGCGTGATGCAATCCTGAGCGATCGCCTTCAGCTCTTCATGTTCAGGCGTAGTGTGGACGACGAGCGGCGAAAGCAGTTGCTCTAGCACGTAGCCATTTTTCTTGAGCATCAGGCCGAAAAACTTCTTGGCGTCGTGTGTTACTAAGTCCATCTCCAGTCCATCGTGGATACCTTCCTTCTCGACGGTCTCTTCGCCAGGATCGAGGCCGACCACTTGCTCTAGGGGCAACAAGTGCACGCCTCGCAGGTCGAAGTCGGAATCCGCCGACGGGAATCCATACAGGTGGGCACCGCTAATCGTCGCGAAGACGAGCGGGTAGGGATGGGCATCAACCTGCTTTTGCAGCTTGCTGTAGTCGATGGTTTGTGCGTTCACTTCTTCTTCCGATCCCGAGATCCGCTCTAGGTCTTCCTCGAAGTAACGCTTTGATACCTTCTTGCCATCTTCGGTGAGGTAATAGTTGTGCTTCTCGTCCTTGTGGTGCCAGATCACATCACGGATCTGGCCAGCATGTAGCGTGCGATTACGTTCGTTGATAACTACCCGGACTTTGTCGCCGATTGAGAATACGGGCTCTGGTTTATCGGTCATGGCAATTCCTCCGCGATTGCCGCTCGACGTGCTCGTACCAGAAAATCGTTTGCCCGCTCGTAGTCGGGACGTTCTGGCAAGTCGGTCTCTCCCAACGCCCGATCGAACTCCTTGTGCAATTCCTTCCGCCACTCCTCAATGTCGTCCCATGGCATCTCTTCTTTCTTGATGGCAAACAGCAGCTCGCGGTGCTGGCCAACGTCGACAGGCACGAAACCCTCGCGGAGCACGTGGATGCCCGACAGGAGCAGGCGGATGAGGTGCATCACGTGTTTGGGTTTGATCTTGCCCTGGTTGCGGAGGTCGGCCTGCATCCGCTTGAACTGCGACATCACGTAGCCGTTGTACGTCTGGTAGACCAGCCGCGAGAGGAAGGCGTCTCGCATGTCGAGCAGTTCTTGTGCGAGTGGCGAAACGTGCTCAACCAACGGAGTGTACAGACACTCCAGGATGTTCGGATTTCCCTTGAGAGCCATCACCAGGAACTTTTGCAATTCCCAGTACGCTTCTTCGGTCTCGTCGTTTTCCAATTGCTCGGGCACGCCGTAGAGCGACCAATGTAGATCAGCTGGCGGCAGATAAATACCGCGTCGGTCGGTATCCGATTCGTCGGTGTCGAGCCCAAACGCCCGCGAGCCAACGACGCAACGATAAATCACACGGTCGAACAGTCCGTGTGTGGAGAGCGTCTTGTTCGAGTCGTTGATGGCACCCTGCTTGTACTCCGCCAGCAACATGAGATTGTCATGATGTAAAGCCGACTCAAACCCGTCGGGAAAGCGAACACGATACGAATGCTGCCGGTCACGCGGCGAACGCACTACGACGCCCACGGCACCCGCTGGGTGCACAGCCTCCCCGTTGGACCCTTGCACCTGCTTGAGTGCAACGACCTGTGTTCCCACCGAGTAGATGAGATTCGGGCTGTTGTGGACGCGTGATTTCATTCGTTTGTTTACCAATCCATCATTGGTAGGAATCTTTCAGTTCACTCTCTTCCATGTCATTGTCGCGAGATTGAGCCAGTAGTCTTCCTCAAGGTCTTCGTGTGTTTCTTCCCCGCTTACTTCGGACACCAATTTTCCGCCTGAGATGCAAAGAATATTTGGTTCAGCCAAGCGGGCACTGTGTTCGTAAATCCATCCGGGGTTATCTCCTACAGTTTTCACCGCTTCGATACTCCAATCGGTACAGGACAAGCGGTAGACAGGCGTGATTCCAAACTTCCGTGTTCCGTGATAGCCTAGGCAGCCTACGATGTAGATGTACTGATCCACGCAAGTTGCTGTATGGAAATCAGTCGGCTGAAAGATGTCCTTTGGGTAGCCGAAAATACTGAATTCGTCTGGACCAGAATGAACTATGACGTCGCTGTAAATACAGAAGTCAGGGTCATAGTGGTCTTCGTGTTCGCCTCCAATCTGTACGAATCGACCGTCGGGCAATTCGGTGAAAGAGCATCCGAAGCGAGCAAAACACCATACCGGTGCATTCATATCTTCAGTGTCACCAAACTGTGCCCGTGCTTCATATGCTGAACATCCTGTGCGGATCATAGTTCGTAAGAATGGGTCATCAAACTCTTGAGGATTAGTTTTGCCAAACCGAGGTCGCTTTCCATTCTTGTACTCGGAGACTGTCGCATTGATGGACTTGTGTTCTGTTAGGCCAGTAAAATGTCTCTTCATCTCTGTGCTGATGCACTGCAAGTCCTCACCCATGTCTTGTAGTAGACGAACAACCTCACTTGACGAGGCGTTTGACATTGCTGTCTCGTTGTATTCGTTGACTAACCGAGGGTTAGCTCCGGCTTTGAGTAGCAGATGAACACAATCGGCTGAGCCTGCCTGAGCTGCTAGGATAAGAGCAGTGTTCTTGGAATCGTCGACGGCATCGAGTTCTACATTTTGTTCAATTAGCCATGCCATCATCTTGCAATGATTTCCAGATGCACAGCACATCAGTGCTGTTTCCTTCTGTCGCCCCTGCTCGTTCACGTTCCAGCCATACGTATGGAGGAGCTGCCCCTTAGTCACTGAGCCAATAGTGGCAGCCAACAGACCCGGAGTCAGCCCAAAACATCCACTCGTGGTATCCAAGCCGTTAGATTGCAGGACGTGAGCAACTTCTTCCACCGAGCCAACAGCGACAGCCTCCGCTAGCCTAGACCACTTGAGTGGTTCCTTATTGGCTCCAGCGTCCAGGAGCTGTCGGACGGCATCAAATCGATTTAATCGAGTGGATACAGTTATCGGAAGCTCTCCATAGTCGGTTTCACAGTCGATATCTGCCCCGTGGGACATTAGCTCGCCGAGAACCGACAATAACATATCGCTGTCATGCAAACGATAGATGCTGTTAACCAGTGCCGTGTAGCCCTTCGGTGACTTGGCATTCACGGCAGCACCAGCGTTGAGCAGAAACCGTGTTGCCTCCAGGTTTCCTGAACAGGCTGCGAGGGTCAATGGAAACGTCTTGCCGTTTTCAACAAGGGCATCGATGTCGGCACCCGCTTCGAATAGAAGCGACAGCAGTTCAATGGTGACCGAAGGATTTGATACTGCGTACGCAAGTGGTGTGAAGTCGTATTCATCGCGAGTGTCCACAGCAACACCGCTCGCAAGTTCTTCCCTCACGCCGTTGGTTTCACCATTTCTTGCATACGTATGGATGGTCATGTTGATTGCTGGACTGCTTTCTGTTTGAATACCGCCATTTGCGACGGGGCACCAACTTCCGCATCCTCTGGCCCGACCGGCAAGAAACGAACCGAGTAGCCAAATCGTTCGCCAATACCATTAGCCCAGCTCTCAAACTCTGTCCGCGTCCATTCAAAGCGGTGATCGCTGTGCCGAACTTCGCCAGCGGGGAGCGATTCCCACATGACGTTGTAATCTTGGTTGGGCGTCGTGAGTACGACAGTGCGAGGCTTTGCCTGCACAAACACGACTCGCTCGAACGCCTTCAGCCGGGGCGGATCGAGGTGCTCGATTACTTCGACAATCGCGGCGGCATCGAAGTTCGCCAGTCGCTCGTCACGGTAGGTAAGTGCCCCGTGGATGAGCTTGATTCGCTCACGTTGCCGTTCTGGCAAGCGTTCCAACTTCAGCCGCCGATGGGCGATCTCCAGCGACCGCACCGACACATCCATACCGAGAATCTCGGTGAACTGCTGGTCGGCAAGCAACTCGCGAAGCAGCTTGCCTTCGCCACAGCCCAGGTCAACGACTCGTTTAGCACCTGACGATCGAATCGCGGCGAGCACTGCACCGAGCCGCTGCTCATGCAGACTCAGCTCACTTTGTTCTCGCTCGGATGGATTGTTCTCGGAGGGTGACTCTTCTTCCGGCTCAACAGCTTCCTCCTCAACTAATCGAGCTAAGGCCTGACGGACGAGGCTTTGCTTCTTGGTCAGGTATCGCCGAGTGATGAATGCACGCTCTGGATGGTCGGATAGCCAGGATTCCCCCTTAGCAATCAGCTTCTCGACTTCGTCCAGCCCAATATAGTAGTGCTTCCGTCCATCAAAGACTGGAATCAAGACGTACAAGTGCTGTAGTAGCTTAGAAACGGTTGTCGTTTGCTTCAATTCGACGGAGTAATAGTGCCCCTCGCCCCAGTCAGGAAATTGCTCGTCTAGCGGATGCTGCGTCGCGGCTACCGAGTATCCCAGCGGCTCGAAAATTCGTCGAAGCAATTCTTCGCCGCCCCGTACCGGTAGCACATCGATGCGTGCAGCGAGAGGCATCTCAGTTTCAACCAACTCAGCCCGCTCTTTCGATTTTCCTGAGAGAGCCGAACCAAACACCTGCGAAATCGCCACACTCATCAGTGACGACGCGACATAAGGGCGATCGTTGACGTACTGGTCGAGTGGTCCACTCTTCCAGTTCCCTTTGCCGCGAACAATCCCCACGGGGTCAACATCGAGCAGCAAGCATGCCTGGCAATGCCTTTCGTTCGCCTCAGGATAAAAAACGTGGGCCTTGCCGAAACTCAGGTCAAACGACTGGCAACGATCCGGATGCTTATGAAGCAGGTAGCCGAGATCGGTTGCCGGTTCGTGATTGGTAGAGAGAGTTAAGAGCATCGAGTTTCATCCCCGAGTGAATCGAAACGGCAGGTGCCATTCTGTTTCTTGCGTTCGCATTAAAGTCACTTCTCGCTGGGACTTTCGAGGAAGCTTTGCCCATTCTTTTTCCACCAAGCCTTGGCATCATTGGAAAAATTGCGTGGCTGATGATTGCTTCCTTCAGGGAGCCATTCCTGCCCTGTGATCCGCTGGGCAATTAGCATGGCTTCATTCGCCACTGCCGCCCACGGGTGATCCAATGCAGACGCCATTAGAACGTCCATGCCATGTTTTCCCTCAAAACGCTCGATCGCCTTGAGTGCCCCAAAGCCAATGCTGTACGACCTATACTTAAAATGTTTCGGTTTGATCTGACTTGGGTCACCAAGCAAAGCGAGGCATACCTGCAAAGCAGCTTGGTTCTGTTCTAACTTCTCATCCTTCAACAAAACTTGAACTTCCTCTCGTATGCTCTCATCGCCTCTATTGGCCAGTGCGAGATAAGCTGATTCCTTCAGTCCAGGTTCTTGGTCCCACTGTTCCTCGTCTGTTGGCTCTTTGCCGATCTCGCCTCGTGCAATTCCTCTCAATAATGGCACTACTCCTTTATGCTCGGTTCTCGCGAGCATCCGTAGAACCATTGGCTTGTTGTGGTCCGTGCCTTGTGTCAGAACCGCCTCGGTTATTTTTGGTCCCCACTCCTGCCAGTCTGAACTTGAAAACTTTTCGCCGTAGCGTAAATAGAAGAAGATTCTCCCTGCTCCCAGCAAAGCTCGCTGATCATCTATGACTTTGGGAAGTGCTTCTGCAAAGTCGTCTGGACTAACGGTAAGCATGGCTTGGGTCGCGATTCGGTCTCTTCCTATCGTATAGGTCCAACTATCATCGATAGTACCAAAGGCTTTACAGCTAATGACCGCGAGCTGAACGGGATCGGCGACTACTTTAGCCACTAGTTTGCCTTGTTTCTGTTCAGCATCGTCGCCAAGTTGATTATCATTCTCAATAGAATGGGCTTCGACGGCGAAATCACTATCTGGCATATCGAAGAGAGAACGAGCAGTCTCTGGATAGAATCCCCTGAATTGTAAGTCGAGCTCCGCTTCACGCTGCTGTTGAGCCTGCTTCTTTCGTCTCTCGACATCATAAGCTTCGTACCAGTCAGGTGTCGTGGCTTCCAAACCTTTAATCGCGACACTTGATCGGTTCTTGAGACGCCTTAATGCTCCCAGTGCAATCATCGCGTTCCACGCCTCGATCGATCGATGTTTAGTTCCTTCCTTAGAAAATTCTGCGTGCCAAAACTGTTCGAGAGCATCACCTCCATTTTCTAGTGTCGCCAGTTGCAACTCAGGGTAGGCAGCCTTGACCGCAGCAGTAAGTGCGTTCAGCACTGCTGCGGCTTCTTCCTTACTCGCAGGTAGTCTCGCGTCTTGCCTGTATGTATGACTGGCATCCAAGAACAAAGTGTCGTGGGGTACTTTACCCTCAAAACCGTTTTGGCTCACACATAGCACAATCTCGTTGTCCTTGGCGTCTACGAGACGTACATAAAGTGTGCCGCCGTCACCATATGCAGCCGTTTCGACGATATTTATCGGCGTAGTGAATTGTGGATGCTTGGACAGAGTGTCGGCTGGATCAGTAGCTTCCTTCGACGCATTGCTTTCAATCGCACGCTTTTCACAGGAACAGATAAGCAGCACGGATAGAGCGATTAAGAAGACATGGATCTGATTCTGTCGAGGCATATGCGGAACTCCTTAAGTGAGAGTACTCATTCGGAGTATTCCTGCTCACAAAGCCAGAAATCAACGCAGAGTCAAGAGCCAAAACTCACCTGTCAATGCTTGCTAAGTAGGGAACGTCGTAGATCTAGAGTTAATGTAGCAAAAGAGGGCCCTCGCTCGAAGACGAAGGCCCTCACATTAGAATTCATTATTTGTCTCTAAAAGTAGTGGTCGCGATTGATGCCGTCAAAAGCGACCCGACCTCAGACAGCATCGCTTGAAACGCAGGCCGCTTCCACAAGGGCAAGGGTCGTTTCTCCCGAGTTTTTCCTCTAACAGCTTATTGCCGTGGACGATACGAACGCCGGTCTTGACCTTTGTCTCAGACGGGTAGCCCCGCCGACGCTTGCTCATGGGCTCGAAAGGACGGTTCTTCGTTGATGTTGCAGCACATGGTACACCTCCTTACGAAACGAGATTCTCGGATACGCCCAAGAGTAGACACGGCCACCAAGAGCTGGTTCGGACACATCTTCGAAAAACCATAACTTGCTCCGAATGTGTTAGAGTATCTAATAAAGTCAAAGGAGGAGGATACATGAGCGAGCTAGGCGATTACCTGGAACGGTTTTACAGCCCCGATCAAACATTCCATACCGTTCATGCCTGCGTCCGTCGAACAACGAAGTCAGCCCCCAAGGTTTCTTCGTCGAGACGAAGATCGAACATAGGCCGTCCTCGGCAAGATAAAAAACCGCGAAGTGAATCTATAGAGAACCTTGAGTTCTGGGCACGTCTCCCTGATAAGGTGCGAGTCGAATCCACACGGCAGAAGGACGGACGCGACGAAAGTACTACTGAGATCGTCAATGGGCATGACGAGTGGAAACGATTTGCAGATGGCACCGTCGAGAAAAAGTCTGAGCAACACGAAGGAACTAGTGAAAGGCATAGGCTGCCAACCGAGTTCCAGCGTCACTTCGATCGAGGGCTGCTGCGAGAGTGTTTTGCCGCGTTGACCCTTGAAACAATTGGTAATTGCCAAGTGGCCAACCGTGAGTGTCTAAAGGTTCGGGCGATTAAGGTCCCTGATGCTCAACTATGGCCGCATTGGTTTTCCTTTGAGGCGATCGAGTTCGAACTGGCTGCTGATGTTGAAAAAGCAGTACTCCTATCCATTGCTGGGATCGTGGATGGGCAGCCTGTCGATACACATGAGGTTCTTGAGGTGACATTCGATGAGGAAATCGACGATTCTCTTTTTACCTATGTAGTAGGAGCCGACGAAGTGGTCCAACCGGCGACTCCGGTTACCGAACGTATAACCTTGGAAGCTGCTGCCGCCCGTGCCCCGTTCACTGTATTAGATCCAAAATACATTCCCGATCGTGAGCAGGTTCATGAGCATGCAACTTATGAGCCATCCAGGCCAGGCGACAGACACGAGTCCCTTACCGTGTTCTACATGTGTGACAGCACTTTCGAGAGCTTGTGGATAACGCAGAGTCAAAAACCTGACAATAGACAGCAAGAAGAGTTGGAATGGGACACAATAAAATCTGATGGGCGAAAGATACTGATTTCAGACCCGCATCCGGACGAGGGCTGCAGGGTATTAGTATTCGAACGAGGGGGAACCCACGTGAGCATTACTTCAGATTTGCCTAGGGACGAGATGGCAAGAATCGCTTTGTCGATGACACCTGTGAGCGGCCCAAAAGAAAGTGAATGACATGAATGTAGCGTAAGAATGGAGCTCTAGACTCTTCTGCACCTGATGAGAACAGTCGTCACGAGCGGGACCAAGGAAGCCGTAAAGGCTTGGGCTGGTCTTGCAGGAGCGATATAAATTGCCAGGATGAGCATGCCAACCATAGCACCAGATGTCCCGCAGAGTAGCACTCCCCGCCACTTGTGAATCTGCCCCAATCCTAAGAGCACTCCAATCAGCAAACCAACAAGACCGCTGGCAAGAAAGGGCCCATAGAATTCACCGAGGCCCTTAGACAATCTGCGTAGAGCGAATTCGGACAGTTCGCCGTAGTCAATACATACCACGAGTGCCGAACAAAAAGTCATCAACTGAAAAATAGACGTCAGCGGGAACGATTGCTCCTGTTCTAAAGCAGCTCGGTTCTCATCTGTTTGTCTGATAAGCACAGCTGATCGCCAAAAAGTGAACAGTTTCGGTTGTGGAAGGGGAGAGCTACGAGCTGCTATCGATCGCCTACCAACTCTCATCTACTATCTGACCGTCCGCTCGATTGGCTCGATACTGTAGTGCTGCGGGAGATATATCCTGATTGACGTAGATTACACTTCCATCTCCTTTGGCGAACTGGGCACCGCCTGGATGATTGCTACCGAAACCACCTACTGCTAGTACGTTCGTGGGGTCAATGGGAGCACTATAGGCAGGAGCTTTTGTTCCTGACGCATCGGGACCATCAAGGGCATAGTCACCTCCCCAATACCCCCCACCAAAATTGCCTCCAGCGATCTCACCACCCGTGTTACGCAGCGTAGCTCTCGTTCCAGACAGCCATCCCAAATCATGGTTCGGATCGGTCAGTTTCTCACCTAGCATAATCGTATATGAGGAACCATCTTTCATGTCGCTGAAAGTGGTACGGCTATTCAAGTACAGCACACCCATGTTGTCCGCATCGATCGGACTTTCGATATCATGATGGACACCCGCGTAACTGGAGTGGAACCCCCGGACGGATTCAGAAGGGCACTGAATTACTCGCATCGGCGTTTCCGCAACAAGCTTATTCTTCTCGTGGTAAGCACCCAACGAGTAGTCCAAATTATTGAAGCGAGGACCTTCACCCAGTTCGGGTAAGATTCTTGCTATCCAGCTCAGATGGCTTCCTTCTGGGACGTTCTTGATCGGACCGACATCGTTTGTGACACCTGCCGGAAAATGTTCATTCGCAAATTCGTAGTTATGTAGTGCAATGACCAACTGCCCTAGATTGCTCTGGCAGCTGGAACGACGGGCTGCTTCGCGAGCTGCCTGAACTGCCGGCAGTAGTAAGGCTACGAGCACGCCAATGATCGCGATGACGACCAGTAACTCAACTAATGTAAAGCCGTCTCGTTTCGTATAAGTCATGACGTTGCTCCAGATTGGTCACTTGTACCTGGCGGGTTAATAATTATCGTCTTGGTGATTCTATTCTTCTGTTGTGAGTCGAAGGGGTAAGTAGCCGTGGCTGTGATTCGCACCAGAGTTTTCGATTGATCAACTTTGACTTCTGGTCCCTCTTCATTCTTTACTTGCTCAACCACAATGACAACTTCCGCTGCGTTTCGCCCACCTAGTTCAGAGGCCGAGATATGCCACGTTTCTCCCTCATAGTGTGCGTCTTCTGCAATTCTCGCCGCTGCCCGTCGTACGCCAGACTCTGCCAGCCATACTGTTTGTGTCCTTTGCTGCCACCTGCTTATTTGACGTTGATGGGTAAGTGCCGAACGAATCCACACTCCCATCATTGTGATCGCAATCGCATAGAAGGCGATTACGACAATAATGGCTCCACCCTTGCGTGAAGTCTTCACCTTCATTTGCTTAGTTCGTATTGAATACATTCGACATCTATTAAACGGTTGGTTGTTTTGTTGACCGAGTCGCTCAATCATGGAGCAAGAGATAATCCTTTCCGACAACTGCGACGACATCGCATTTCAATTCTCGATGCATGCGAGGTGAATGATCAGGATCACGCTCATCCTGATTCGTCACCAGTAATGAAAATAGTTCTCCCCGTTCCGCTCGTTCCACGTCGCAAAGAATTCTATAATCATTACCGATACCCAAAGCGGTAGTTACTGGCTGCGAGTCAGGTGTCCTCTCTTTCCGAACCCAACGATCTTCGAGAGCCCGGTACTCAATAGATTGACGCCCAGGCAGTTCCAACCTTAGAGTCTCGCCCTCGGAGTCCCAGTGACATGTTTCGGCTCGGTGAACGTCAGCACGAAGTGTGTTCGCGATCCGAAAGAGGATGGCTTGCCCATCTTTGTGTGCTTTATTCTGTTGGTTGTATTGAAAAGACGCTGCGATACCTGCAATTGCAATGCCGGTAATGACCGTGGTCACGGCTATGATGACAACCGTTTCAATGAGAGCAATGCCCCCGCTGGGCTGGTGTGTTTTGTGCCGACCAAGATTAATCATGGCTCGACCTCCGGTCGTTTATAGACCCAGGTTGTCAGGTTAACAGGTCGGATCTGTCGTCCGTGCCCCTGCACCCAACTTAGCTGGAGTGTGATCTTCTTTGCCTGGACTGGTTCAAGATATTCTTTAATTGTACCGGTCATTGTCACATCGGGTAGTTTTTGTGTGACGGACTCAGGGACTCTCAACTCTTCAAGGTTCTCAGTCTTCAGGTCGTCCCATTCGCGAGAAACAATCTCTTCCATCGCATTTTCCAACAATTGTTGAGCTGCTATTCGCTGGTCAACCATCCTTGCCTGAGCATGTATTCGTACGATCACCTGATTGATTAGCACCAGCAGCGTCGCCAACAGGGCACACGCCACGACGACTTCTAAGATTAATATGCCTCGGCGATTCCTCCGAGACAATTCTCGCGAGCGAGACCTCTGCTTGGATGATCGGCTACGGACACCCTCACTCCCGTTTTGACTTATGTCTGTCAATTGCATCATGGTATATGTTACGCCGTTTAGACTAGGCTATAGATTAAGTCGACCAGTGGGAGAAAGAGTGCTGTGCAAACGAACAAGACTAAGCAGCCAACCAATAGTACCGCCAGCGGAAAGATGATTTGTTCCGCAGCTGACCAACGATACACCATAGATCGCACCTTCTGGTTTGCGAGCAGATTCAAGGCCCAAGGCAAGTTTCCTGCCTTTTGTGCCGTTTCAAGAACAGGAACTTCGGTAGTTCTAATGAACGATGCCGTGCGGAGGGCATCTTTCCAGTCCACACCAGCGGAAACCGACCGAAGCATTCTGGTGAGCCGCCGTCTCACCAAACTACTTGGGTAGTGTTGATCACCATGGGCAAGCTCTTTTAAGAGTGACTCGATAGGTTCTCCTCGTTGGACGCCGACAGAAAATAGTCTCAGTACCAGAGCACAATGGTTGGCAAAGAATACCCGATCAGCGATCGGCTGCAGAACAGCGATGTCGCACAAATAGAGGATGAAAATCAGCAGACCGACGACAAGGGACAGGAAGACTCCGAAATACAGCAACCCTAGCATTCCTTGGCCGAGAGGATCACTAGTCGTGGAAATAAGCAGTAGGGTTACGCTAGGCAGTTCGAGTTCAAAGTCTTCAAATATCGCTTGGTAGGAAGGAATAATCTTGAACATCAGAAACGCGACAATTCCTGCCATGACTAAAGCTACTGTAGCCAGGTAGGTAATTCGCTGGTACAGCTGTTGGAGGATAACATTCTGAGTCCAGCTGGTAAGCTCGGTTTGTTGTTTGACATTTTTCTCGTTCAAATCGGCAGATTCATTGACGCCCACGGCATCTATTGCTGCGTAGGCTTGGGCTTCACGTGGCAGGGCTCGTCGATGCTGGCCAATCGCCGTAACTAGGTTGACACCTTTTTCGAGGGAATCTACTAGGCGACGAAAGGCCCGGCCCACCATACCAGTAAAGCGGGATTGATGATTCCGTAGGGATTCAACGGATGACGGCTTATTGCCTAACTCGCCCGTCAACAAAGCCCATGCCGCTCGCCGCTGCATATCCCGGCGTGCCAAGACCAATTCAAGCACAGCTAAGACGGCAATTAACAGCACGAGCAGACTAAGCCAACTAGTGCTCGCGATGATCACTACCAACAGCGGAGTGATTGTGAGAATCCAACTCAGGACACTCATGATTTGATAGACCGGATCGCCGACTTGTGGTCCACGTGCTCCATACAGCAGACGTAGCGACATCCTCAGGCTAATGCCTAAGGGGAGCAGGATCACACTTGCGTAGAAGACTTGGTCCATTTGTAGTTTTTTAAAGTTAGTTCTAATTCAGGATAAACTCTGTCCGGTTACCACATCCAACCGCTGAGCATATCAAACATTGGCAGGATCAGTGAACTGATTGCCATAAACAAAGCTGATGCCACGAATGTCAACATGATTGGCGGACATATTCGATGCAGGAACTGCTCGTAGTGCTGCATTTCATGTTCGTATTGTTGAGCCGCTTCTCTGAGTGAGGCTGGCAGTGATTGATTAGCCTCACCCCACTTCACCAGTGCTACTAAAGTGGGGTCGAAATGAATCGATTCTTGCAACCCTTGGCTAAGTGGCATACCTTCCTTGCACTTTTGATTAATGTGTTCTGCGGCCCAGGCGAGATGCCGATCTCGAAGTGACTGCACGGTACAATCTAACGCAGTCGTGATCGGCACTTCGCTTTGCGTTAGAGTCGACATCAAAGTCGCAAATTCGTGGTGGCTACACCAGATCCAGGGAGTCCCAAACAGGGGCAGTGCCGTCCGCATCCAGTGCGTAAATCTCTTGAAGTATGTGAGCATTCCTAGGATGACTGCAACAAACGCCAACAGAAACACTAGTAACGTTGGCAGTGCGTTGGCAAGCGATATTGTGTAGACGGTTATGTTTGGCAAGTCCAACTCGAAGTCTGCATAGATTGCCTCGAAGGAGGGCACAACCCAGATCGCAAACATGAGCATCACCAAGGTGAGAACCACACAGACTAACAGTGGATACGACAGAACTGATCGTAGTCCACGTTTCATTTCTCGGCGTGCCAACTCACTGTTGGACAGTCCGACAACGATTTGAGGAAGGTTGCCCGATTCAGCACCGACGATTAATGCTCGTTTCATGTGTGCCGGCAGTATCTTGGACGTCGCCGTGAGTGCTTCCTCAAAGCTGACTCCTTTCTCCAAATGCTCAGAAAGTAGTCTGGCTACGCGACGCAAGCGACGTTCAGGAGCATCTTCAGCCAGAGCTCGAAACACTTCATCGAGAGGTACTTCCTGCGAGATAGCAGACGACAGATGTTCCAGGAGGAATTCCGACTCCTGCGAAGAGAGCTTGTCGCTCTGCTTAAAGTTTTGCTTATCGTTCATCGCTCTCACCATGTGACTACGTCTTGCAACGTAGCAATGTAGGGTTGAAGCAGCAAAACTGCATAAATCGCCACCGAAGTACCTCCGACCAGTCCGGTGACAAGGATTGGCAGATACAGCGTTACACTGCGTGACAGATCTTGAGCTCTCTGTTGGTAGTTGACTGCTGCACGTTGCAATCCGACTTGTAGATCCTCAGGACCACGGCTAGTGAGCAATGCCAACCGGATCAAGGCCGGCAGTTTCCGCAATGCGTTGAGACTTTCGCGTGGCGGCTGTCCAGATTTAAGTTGCTCGGAGGTTCGCCGAATCTCCTCGGCCTCAATCTCCACGCCGCTGGCCTCAGCTGCCAGGGGCAGGGCCGTGGTCATCGGTATTTGTTGTTCTACGAACAGCCGCAACAAATCCGCAAAATTCGCCTCGCAACTTAGTCGTCGGATGCGAGCGATGCCGGGAATCCAATTCAATAACGTCCGCGAACCCGTAGCGGCCGATTCCATGGCGGAAGCGGAGCGACGCCACAATACCCAAGCCGCACAGACAATTGCGATGGGCACCACTGCCACCAAAAACCAATTCCCCCAGAACCCAAAGTCTATGCCTGTAGTCCTGAAAGGTTGCACCCAAATCTTATCGCCGATTTCTAGCCAATCGAACTGGGGCAATATGAAACGACTAGCCATCAAAAACAGTATCCAGATCGTTACCAGCAATAAGATGGGGTAGATCGAGGCCAGTCCCACGACTCGTCGCAATTCTGACATTCGATCAGCAGTGGTGGCGTACCCTTCCAAAGCGGCAGCCAAGCGACCAGAACTGTTGCCCGCATGCACGAGAACCCGATACGATTTAGGCAACTGGTCGCCTTCCGCGTCTACTGCCTCAGGCAAAGTCATCCCAGATTCGATTCGTCCGGCCAGGCGAAGGGACAATTCTGAAGCGGCTCCAGATGCTTCGCTTGCTATTCGCACCAGTCCTTCCGAGAGTGGAACTCCGGCGGTAGCAAGGGCACTGATTTCACGGTTCAGTGCGATCAACTGATCGAGAGTCACGGTTGCCACTCTGCTCTGTTCCTACTTGATTCAGTTCCGAACACTAGCGATAAACTGTCCAGTAGTTCTCCGTCCAAAATTCAGTGCGGTGCAATCATCGTATTATAACGGCATGGAAATTGGGTCCCAGGCAATTACTCGCAAGACTAATGATATCGAACTTAACCCCTGCTTAGCTTCTATCCCGCACCTCTGAGCTGGCTGCTATTCCAAAGACCCGGATGATCTCAGCGGGACTTGTTATCCCATCTTTAACCAATTCGATTGCTTGCTCTCGCAGCGACATGATGCCCTTTCCCTTAGAAAACGATCGCAACTGATGGGCATCGGCATCGCTTCGAATCTGTGCTGCAACCTCGGGATTGCTTAAGTCGAGCAATTCAGCAACGATCTGACGGCTACTATAACCCGACTGTCGGCACCGCTCACAACCGGTCGCAGTTCGCCACTTCTTGATCTCAATCCCCAGGTTCGACCCGGTGTCATTTGAGTCTCCCTTACCTTCCTGGGAGTCTGACGCACAAGAACACAAGCGACGAACCAGTTGCTGACCAACGACACAATTTATCGCACTGCGTAGTACATAGGGAGGAATACCCATGTCGATCAAACGGCTGATTGCGGCGAAAGCATCCGGGGCATGAAACGTTGACACGACAAGTTGACCGGTTAGTGCGGCCTGAAACGCAATCTCCGCTGTTTTCGGATCGCGAATTTCACCCACAAAGATTACATCAGGGTCTTGTCTCACCAGTGATCGCAGGCCAGATGTCAAGTCGAACCCAACAGACTCCGCAACTTCCGACTGAGCAACTTGATCGATAACCTTTTCCACAGGATCTTCCACCGATGCAATGCTTCGTTGTAAATTGCTGCAAGCCAGGATTTCACGCAGGCAGGCATAAGCAGTTGTTGTTTTACCGCTACCCGCGGGTCCGACAATCAAGATGGCTCCCGAAGTCTGCATGAGAGCGGCAGCAACGGCGTCTCGAACTTCTGGTGGCAAACCTAGATCGCCAATTCGAGCCAACGATGTCTCGCTGGTCGGTAGTAGTCGAGCAACTGCTTTCTCGCCAAACACCGTTGGAAAAGTACTGATGCGAACGTCGAGAGAGTCATCCTCTAGTGAGATTCGCCCTTCTTGCGGAACTTGGGTCTGATAAGTAAGAAGCCGAGCCAGGACTTTTAGTCGCACAACGACATTGGATGCAACCTCATCAGGCACAGAACCAATCTCGTGCAACACACCGTCGACACGCCACTTGAGTTGCAAACCGTTGGATGTCGGCTGAAAGTGCAGGTCGCTGGCTCCGGATTGGTCGGCTGCTCTCAGTAAACCATCGACCAAACGTGTCGCATACTGAGGATCTTCCACGCGATCTGCTGTGAGCAGAGCCTCAATATTAGTAGCACTGGACATCGGCTGCCTCTTCAGAGCTTCATTGCATGAAACCGCTCTTCAATCGTAGTAGATGAAGAGTCGTAATACAATTCTTAAGTCAGCTGATTGTACTCGCTAGACTGGATGCCCAATCAACTTTTCAGCATGAGAAGTGCTTCCCTAAGGGATTGGTGGAGCACGTCTGCTGATAACAGAGTCTTGCAAACGACCACGACTCTCTTAGTGAGGGGACCATCAGCAGTCCAAAAGAGTCCCGCTGCGAAATCATCGATCAAGTCACTTTGAGATTAACTTCCTGACCTGGCACAGCCTCTGGTTGGCGACAACTGATGCCATTGCGTTCTTGAAATGAATGGCATATCGATGCCGATGCCCAAAGGAAAAGCAGTTATAAGAAACACATGGACTCTAGTTGTTGCTTTCTACAACGAAAGCCAACCGTTCTAATTCTAGAATAGATTCCAAAGTATTTTGGCGTCATTCTGAACGTCACCAGGGGCATAGTGTTTCTGAGTCGTCTCCCACGAACTGTGCCGCATCACCCGACAGATCACCAGCGGTGGCACACCCGCGTCACGGAGTCGCTGGGCACAAGTACGCCTTAGGTCATGGGCACTGGCATATTTTTCTGGCCGACCAGTATTCTCGTCGGCAGAGCGAACGACGATGCCCGCCTGCTTGCCGATACTTGAGACGACTTTGCCGACCCACTTGGTAGTCGGTCGAGTCTGCTTTGGTTTTCGCCCTACTTTCAATTGCAGTGATGCGGGTTGAAAGATCCAACCGGTTCGCTCCGACTCGGGAGTCTCTAGCAAGAGCGACTCCAGTCCCGGCAACAGCGGGATTGATTCTTCCATGTCGTTTTTCTGCAGGGCAGCTGGGATCTCCAACAGCGGGAGTTGCCCTGAGGGCCAAATTGGCTGAATCGTGTTATGCAGGTCCCAAGAGACGTGCATCAATTCATCGATCCGCAAAGCTGACTCGTAGAGTCCGCGTATTAAATACTTCCAGGAAGGGAGCGCCTCGTGACCTACGATTACCTCAATCGCCTCCAAGAGTTGCTGGTATTCTGTCTCGGTAAGCGGTCGACCTTTCATGGCCCGCCGCTTAGGAGCTTTGAGTTTCTGCAGCTTTGGTTCCTCTGGCAGCCAACCTTGCAGGTGGGCCCACTTCAAGGCTGCCAGCACCCCAGCCATGTAACTCCGCACGGTGTGGGTTGAACGTGGGCAACCACGCATACTCTGCTCCCCGGCCAGCAAACGGGCTTGCAGCTGGTGGAGCTGGTCAGGCTACCTAGGTGGGAAATATTCATTTGCCCCCAGAAGAAAATTTGAAGAAGTCGATTAGGGATCTAAAAAACAAGTGCTTTTCGCGAGATACTTTTTCCCATGAAATATTCACTCCTGGGATTGGCCGGAATATTCCACCCATGATCCGAGGCGGGTCAGTGAACTCGGTGAGCGAATAGAGCGACAGGAAAGAATAATTCAGTGACGATTAGCGTCACTAGCGTCACACGGCCAAGGGAGAGACTAAGGGCCTGCAGATCGCGCTCTACGAGTACCTGTACCCAACTGTACCCTAAAAAAGTGGGTACACCTTTGCGAGTCGAAAAATGGCCGTCGACGTAAGTCCTTACGTAGTAAGCACGCCCGGGAGGACTCGAACCTCCAACCCCTGGTTCCGAAGACCAGTGCTCTATCCAATTGAGCTACGGACGCGTGGAAACTATCCGTCCAGCATAAGTTTTTGGAGCAGCGGAGACAAGCGACCTATAAACCTGCGGCGGGCGGGAAGCTTCGTGGTTTCGACTAATAGATGTCAGCCGAAGGCCCTGCTTAGGCCATCGCTTCCAACAGAGTGAGCACGCCCATCACGACGGCCATGAAAACTACGATCCAAAGACCAAACCGAACCGCGTGGTTGAGAATTGGTCCCATATGTTCGTGACGCGTAGCTGCGCAGACGAGGCTAACGCTCACAATCAGTGGCACGGCATACCATAGGCTCACTACCGCCAATGGCGGAAGTACGGGAGCTAGCATGGTAGCGATAGCCGAGGCAGGAAACATCGAACTTAGCCTTCAGTTAGTAAGGTACTAGGAAGTCGCGCTGTCGGGTTGTTGCTTGTCCTTGTCGGACTTCTTGCTCGATTGCTGTGAGATTACCAACGGTCCACCAGCAGCGTCACAAATTACCAACACGTTCAACAGACCCGCCACGACAGTGTAGACCGTGCCCAATTCGAAATGGGGATGATACTCCACAGTCCACTTGGCCAATTCGTTCGGTTGCGATGTGAGATTGCCAGAATCATCTTTCAGGTCAATCGGCCCATTCTTGGGTGGAGCCATAAATCCATTCCAAAGCAGCTCTTCATTGTCGAGCATTCGGCGTCGTTGCACGAGCATCGGAGTGCTGGGCAATCCGACACCTAATTGGCACCAGTACTGCCATCGATACTGTTGTTCCCAGGGCACAGCGGCGTAAACCACTTTACCGCCGCCCAAGTACATGCCATAGAAAAACGTCCCTAGCACGCAAACGAAAAACAACAGTCCTTTGCCGGTGCGGCCTTGATAAACGTGCCCCAAGCCAGGCAACGCCCAAGCCAAAACGGCCGCGATCATCGGCTGCTTCAGTTCGATTACAATCGCGTCTTCTGGCGCGGTCGATCCAGCGGCGTTTGGAATTGTTGTGGTTACCATAGCTGGCCAGAGAGAAAGTGGCGAGGAAGCGGAATGTCCCATTCTATGTCTTGGAGCTCAAAAAACCCAGGGCAGGTCCTACTGTCGGTGAGAAATGATCTCAAGTGCCCGTTCTACGAGAGATTCGTAATCCACGAGAGAATATTGCCCACAAGTTTCCACTTATAGCAGAGCCAGCACCACCGCGATAAATAGCACTACAAGCCCGGCTGCGATAAACAATGCTTTCCAGCTAATTTTCCCCGCCGCCACGCCCGGGCCACTCTGTAGACGTTTGGTCAGATTTGGCTGACTTTCGCGCAGCCCACTAGCCATAACCGCACTTTCGTCGCTCACAACTACCGAAGACGCCTTCTCGGTAGCTTCGTCCAGCAAGTCTTCGAGCCGTTGAGCGACCTCAGAGGCGTTTTCGGGGCGCATCTCGGGTGTCTTTTTCAAGAGATCCTCTACCAAGTCTGCCAATGTCTTGGGACAGGACTTGGTAACCACATCGAGGCGGGCTGGCAGAGTTTCCAGGTGCTGGTCGAAAATTGTGAAAAAATCAGGCCCATCAAACGGCACCCTCCCAGAGATCATCTCAAAGAGCATGCATCCGGTCGCGTAAAGATCGAGCCGCCCGTCAATATCTGCGTCACCGGTGATTTGCTCAGGGGCCATGTACCGCCAGGTACCGACGGTTTGTCCTTGCACGGTGAGCCGTTCTTTATTGAGATCTCGCGCCAAACCCAGATCTCCAAGTTTCACTAGACCATCTTCCGATAGATACAAGTTTGCCGGCTTTAAATCGCGATGGACGCACCCCATCTTGTGGGCGTGTTCCAAAGCGCGGCAGACCTGCAGCGTCACTTCGGCTGCTTCGCGCCACGGTAAGCGCTCGCGAGATTGAAGCACTTCCTTAAGCGATCCGCACTCTACGAGTTCCATCGCGCAGTAGATGCTACCATCGTGCAGCCCTGCTTCGAAATGTCGCACGATATTTTCATGGTCGAGTGTCTGTAACAAAGCGACTTCGCGCACGAACCGATTCTGAACTTCGGGCTCCAGTTGCTTGGTGCCGTGCAAAAACTTAATAGCAACGCGCTTACCCGTCTCACGGTGAGTAGCTTCATAAACGGCGCCAAAAGCTCCTTCCCCAAGGCGTACCCCAAGCATATATGGGCCGATTGTTTCACCAGTAGTGGTCATGTATAAGGCCTGCTGATGATCGAAGTTTCGCCATTAACTGAAGGCATCGGCCCACCCACCATAGCCAATCGACAAAATAACAACTGGCCATTCTAACAGTCCACCGAGGATAGCCCAGTACAGCTCCAGTAGCCCCCGAACCGACGGCGAAATTGATCCGGTCGGAGGGTCCCGGACCGTTGTGATCGGGCCCTATTTTTGGTAGATTTAGGGGTCCCCAATCGGCCTCTGCGATTCGTTGAATCGCGGCTATTTTTAGGTGATTTATTGACTCTACCGCTCGCCTTCCTGTCGCGAAAGGATGCCCGCCGTGTCGACCGATTCGTCTGAACCCACCGATCCCGATGACGAACAAGCCGAGGCCATTGCTGCTCGACTGATCGACTTGCCGATCGAGGACGAACTCAAGGACAGCTACCTCACCTACGCGATGAGCGTGATCGTCAGCCGGGCGCTGCCCGACGTGCGCGACGGGCTGAAACCGTCGCAGCGGCGAATTCTGGTGGCGATGAACGACCTGAATCTCTCTCCCGGAGCTTCCCGGGTAAAGTGCGCGAAAATCTCCGGCGACACTAGCGGTAACTACCACCCGCACGGCGAAAGCGTAATCTACCCCACGCTAGTGCGCATGGCTCAAGAGTGGAACATGCGTCACGTGCTGGTCGACAAGCAGGGCAATTTCGGGTCGATCGCCGGTCTGCCACCCGCCGCCATGCGGTATACCGAGGCGCGGATGTCTCCGTTCGCAGCACTGATGCTCGACGACTTGAAACTCGACACGGTCGACTTTGTTCCAACCTATGACGAACGACACGCCGAGCCGACTGTTCTGCCTTCGCGATTTCCCAACCTGTTGGTCAATGGTTCCGGCGGTATTGCTGTAGGCATGGCGACGAGCATCCCGCCACACAACTTGGGCGAAGTTTGCCAAGGGGTGGTTGCGCTATTGGACAACCCCGACATCACTGTCCAAGGGTTGATGGAGCACATCCCCGGTCCTGATTTCCCCACTGGCGGTATCATCTGCGGTAAGACAGCCATCTGGAAAGGTTACGAAACGGGCCGCAGCACGATTACCGTCCGTGCCCGCACGTCGATCGACGACAGCGGCAAGAAAACCCGGATCATTATTCACGAGATTCCATATCAACAGGCTCGCGACCGCGTCGAAGAGCGGATCGCTCACCTCGCCAGCGAAGGGAAGATTCCCGGCATAGCTGCGACTCGCAATGAGAGCGATCTCAAAGAGCCCGTTCGTCTGATTTTGGAGCTCAAACGAGACGCTGACCCCGACGTAGTACTCAACCAGCTCTATAAATACTCGCCGCTGCAAGATTCGTTCTCGATTATATTCTTGGCTTTGGTCGACGGTAAACCGCGAGTTTTGAATCTCAAGGAGATGCTTGAGGAATTTGTGCGACATCGGGCGACGGTTATTCGCCGTCGCACTCAATTCCTACTGGCGAAAGCGCGTAAGCGCAAACACACGGTGCAGGGTTTGCTGCTGGCCCATGCGAATATCGACGAAGTGATCCGTGTCATTCGAGCCTCCAAGACTCAGCCTGAAGCCAAAATCGCGTTGATGAACATCAAGACGCCCGGCGCACTGCTCAAACGTGCCCTGGGCGACGAAGGTTTTGTTCAATTCCAGGAAGAACGGGGCGTTGCTGAGGAGTATTCGTTAACGCCAGTGCAGGCCGACGCGATTCTCAAAATGACGCTCGGCCAGTTGGTTAACCTAGAACAAGACAAGCTCTCTGACGAGCACGCGAAACTACTCGAGGAGATTACCGAGTACAGCGGCATTCTCGCCGATCAGGAAAAAATCTACGCGATTATCCGCGAAGATTGCGAAATGCTGATTTCCAAGCATGCAAACAAGCGTCGCACCGAGATCTCCAACGAAGAAATTGGTGACGTCGACCTGGAAGACCTGATCGAAGAAGAACAGATGGTCGTCTCGATTTCGCACAACGGTTACATCAAACGCACTCCAGCGAGCGTCTACCGCGCACAGCGTCGTGGCGGCAAGGGCATCAAGGGAGCCAAAACCGACGAAGATGATCCCGTCGAACACTTGTTTGTTACCAGCACACACGATTATCTGCTGTTCTTTACGAACAAGGGAAAAGTTTATTGGCAGAAGGTCTACAACCTGCCGCAACTTTCTCGCGATGCGAAGGGCAGGGCGGTGGTTAATCTACTGAACCTGGGCGAGGGCGAGCAAATCGCCGACTGCCGTGCCGTTCGCGATTTCACCCTGCCCGATCACTCGCTGATGATGGCGACTCGCAAGGGACTCGTGAAAAAAACGCTGTTGAAAGCATATAGCCGGCCGATGAAAACCGGCATCATCGCGATCAAACTCAAAGAAGACGACGAGTTGGTCGATGTTGTAGTCACCAAGCCAGGTGATGAAGTGGTCCTCGCCACGGCCTCCGGCATGGCTATCCGATTTAGCGAAGCCGATGCCCGTCCGATGGGCCGCAACACGAGTGGCGTTAAAGGCATCAAGCTCGGCAACGACGACGAGTTAGTGGGCATGGTCGTGGCCGACCCCGAGGCGACCTTGCTCACCGCCTGCGAAAAAGGCTACGGCAAGCGAACCCCCTTTGGCCCCAATGCCGTCGAATCCGCTTCGCCAAGCGGCGAATCCGAAGACGAATCCAATTCTTCGTTCCGTTACCGCACGCAAAACAGAGGCGGCCGGGGGCTTCGCGACATCAAAACCACCGACCGCAACGGATCGGTAATCGGCATCGTAAGGGTCGACGACACCGACGAGCTAATGATGATGACAGCCCGTGGAAAGATTCAGCGGGTAAAGGTCAGCGACTTCAACCCGATCGGCCGCAACACGCAAGGCGTGCGGATTATGACCCTGGACGAGGGCGACTCACTCGCCGCGTTGGTTTGTGTGCCGCAGGAAGAAGAAGACGCTGCGGAAGAGTCGGGTCCGTCGGCCCCAGCTGGTGCAACCGAGCAGACCGAAGAGTAAACAACCGCATGGCGGCGTTTCGGATGTCGATGACCGCAGATGCCGATTACACCGGCAAAAACGGTGGAGAATGGGTCAAATATGTACTCGGTGAATTCGAGTATGGGAACGAGAAATAGTCGTATATCGGGGTGACTTGTTGCCGGCTATTAGGACTTTCGGAGCTCTTTCGCGAAAATGCTTGCTCCCCCTGTGGTGGGTGGCTATCCTGAAAGTGGATGGTAAAGCCCCTAGTGGGCCGCCGATTCGTTAACTAATTAGGCCCTTGTTCTAATGCTTTCTCTCTAGTAGCCGCCTGCGACGCGAATAGCGCGCAATTCTCTTGGCGGCCCTAGTTCCCAAAAGGTTGGGAACGCTTGCTCACTTGCGCCGGTCCTCGCCCGGCGTGGATAATTTCTTCAACATTGTCACAACCAGGATCCGTCCACCGATGAAAATCACTGTTTTCTCTTTGAAATCAGTCACCCTTGCGCTAGTGCTGCCGCTAGTGGCAACGATGATTGCCCAGGCTCAAAGCGTGCTCGACGTAAGCACGCTCACAAAATACATAGATCCACTGTCGAACCCATTGGATCAGATTATAGCGCCCTCGGGCATGCTCGATGGGGCGCCGTTGTTTGACGTCTCTACTAGTCAGTTCACTCAGCAATTGCACGGCGAACTGCCTGCCACTACTGTCTGGGGCTACAACGGTCTTTACCCAGGGCCGACTTTCGAAGTCGATCGGGGCGAAACGATCAAAATTCGCTGGACCAACAATCTCGCTGATCCCAACGGCGTTCCGCTTAATCACATTTTGCCGTACGACACCACGGTCCATGGCGCAGGTGCCATGTTTCCCCAATCTCGAACCATAGCGCACGTCCATGGAGCAGTCACCGACGAGGCAAGCGACGGTTTTCCAGAGCATTGGTTTTCGGCCGATCCTAACGCGGCGCCCAACGGCTTGGGTGGACCAGCAGGAAACAGCCTCATCACAACTTACACAAATGACCAACGGGCAGCAACGAATTGGTATCACGACCATGGGATGGGCATTACGCGACTGAACGTCTACGCAGGCCTAGCAGGTTTTTATCTAATTCGCGACAGTGTGGAACAATCGCACGGACTTCCTTCGGGCGACTACGAGATTCCGCTCGCATTTCAAGATCGATCGTTCTACGACAATGGCCAGTTCTTCTATCCCGCGGGTCCGGGTGACTTGAATTCGCCTGGCGAAGGCGACCCCTTGGCGGGACTTCCGCAGGACTTTCCCAGCAGTGCTTCGCAGGTACCCGCCTATTTGGCCGATGCAAATTTGGTCAATGGTACGCTTTGGCCCTATCTGGAGGTTGAGCCCCGCAAGTATCGGTTCCGGATGCTAAACGGCGCAAACGCCCGTTTTTATGATTTGTCACTTGAGCCCCAACCAGGTGCTGCAACGACCGACCCGGTTGTGTTTCATCAGATCGGCTCCGATGGCGGTCTGCTGAGCTCACGAATAGAGCGAACATCTGTCGACCTGGCGCCGGCCGATCGATTGGACGTTGTGGTCGACTTCTCTGAGTTCGACCCGGGCGACTTGCTGCTGATGCGCAATAGCGCCGCTGGTGCTATGGCAGGAACGACGGACGAAGTCATGCAACTACGCGTCGTGGAGCCCACTGACATTGACGACAGCAACCTGCCCGATCAGCTCTCGAACATCACTCGCTACGATGAAAACGACGCGGTGCGAATAAGAACACTGGAGCTCGTGCGCGAGTTTGATGGCTATGGCCGTGTGGAGTTCTTGTTGGACGGCCAGAAGTGGACCGATCCCACGACCGAAAAAGTCCGCCAAGGCGATTTGGAAATCTGGGAATTCGTCAATCGCACCGGTATGACTCACCCAATGCATCTGCACATGGAAGCATTCCAGGTTCTCAACAGAGAAAACAGCGTGGGCGAAGATGTTCCTCTCGAAGACTTCGAGCTCGGCTGGGAAGACACTGTGGCCGTCGGTCCTAGAGAAACGGTGAGGATCATGGTCAAGTTCGACCAATACACTGGCACGTTTGTATGGCACTGTCATATTCTAGAGCACGAGGATCTAGAGATGATGCGTACCTTTGAGATACTCCCCGTACCAGAGCCAGCAACAGTTCTACTGGCGGTCTCCGCGCTGCTAGGCACGCTTCTCGGAACTCGAAACTCGCGTGCTTCGGCATGACTATATGCTTCTATTCAAGAGAAGCGTGACACGACTTCAATCAAGAGTACAGTCGGTCTTGGACCCCGGAGTCTGGTACCATGCCAGCGTCGCGTTCGAGACGGCTAAGTTTTGAATCGCTCGAAAGTCGCCAGATGCTGGCGGCTGATCTGGAACTAGTCTCCGTAGATTTTACCAATGCGATCGGTGAACTCACCGGCACGACGCCGTTGGTTGGTGAGAAAGTTTACGTCCGAGCTCACTACCGCATCAAAGACGTCACCAGCGGTTAGGTCTGTGATTTCAAATAGAATGCCGAATTACTATTTGCTAACCGGCACCTAGCCCTATGTTCCAGGCTAGATATGTCTGGCTATAGTTGAAAACCGCCGACCATCGATTGCAATTGCTGGGAGAGCATCGATAGCTCTGATCCGACCGCCTGGGTCTGCGTAGCCGAAACCGAAGTTTGTTTCGCAGCTTGGTCGACCTCGGTGATGCTTTGAGTAATCTCCTTGCTTGTAGAAGCAGACTCGGCAACGCCTACTGAAACTGTCGAAGCAGCGTCGGATGTCTGAGTTACGTTTCGTGCAATTTCCTTAGTTGTGATGCTTTGTTCTTCCACAGCCGAGGCGATCGTTTGCGAGACAGTACTGACTTCTGATATCACCTCGCTAATTTCTCCGATCGAATTAACTACCTCTTGCGTCGAACCTTGAATACCTTCAACTCGACTGCGAATATCCTCGGTAGCATCAGCCGTTTGCCGAGCCAGCTCTTTCACTTCGGTTGCAACCACGGCAAAACCTTTGCCTGCATCGCCTGCTCGGGCGGCTTCGATGGTTGCGTTAAGGGCTAGCAGATTTGTCTGTTCGGCAATCGCTTGAATGACTTCGATCACTTTGCCAATCTCAACGGCTGCGTTGTCGAGTTGGTCAATCGTGCGATTGCTCGATTCAGCCAGATTCGCAGCACTTCCAGCAACACCAGAAGCTTGTTCTGCATTCCGAGCGATTTCGCTAATACTTGCTGTCATTTCTTCCACAGCTGCTGCTACTGTCGTAACGTTGGTTGTCATGTCCTCTGTCGAAACAGCCATGTTGCTCATATTGATTGACATCTCTTCTGCAGCCGAGGATACCGTGGCCGATTGTAGGGTGGTATCACCCGCCCCTTGGGCTAAACTTGTTGCCGTCTCCGATAGATCATTCGATGTGTTGCTCAGGACATCGGCGTTCTCTGCTACTTTGCCAATGATTTCTCGCAGATTTCCGCACATCGTGTTCAAGGCTTCAGATAGTTTGCCAATTTCGTCGTTCGTAACAATTGGGCATGTTTTTGTCAGATCTTTAGCTGCTACGGCGTTGGCCACGTTCAAAGCGTTTTCGAGTGGACGGACAAATGATTCCGCGAAGAAATGGGAGGCAACAAACACGCCTAATACTCCAATTACCAGAATCCACACATTGCTCCACAACAGATTGGAATTCGAACTTGAGCTAGTCTGATGCATGCTCTCGATAGTTGCGAAAGCTTCAGACGTATCTTGCTTAGCCAAAAGTGCCCATCGCGTATCGAATAAATTAATCGGTGCGTAAGATTGAAAAGACTCGTTGCCCATGTAGTCTTCCGACACCATCGTGCCACTTAATCCTTGTAGCGCTCTAGTAATCGTGCCGCCTACAATCCTTCCGTTCTCAGGATTGCGGAACGAATTCACCAGACTGCGACCTTCTGGGTCGCGGTGTGAGTTCGAGCGCATTCGATTGTCAGGGCCAACAAGAATCGTCTCTCCAGTTTCTCCGAGTCCATCTCGCTGGGCCATAATTGCGGTGATTCGTTCGACTGGCATCTGAAAAATTGTGACGCCGATCTTATCCTTACCGTCAAAGATGGGTGAAGCTATAAAACTGGCTGGTGCGTCGTACGAAGGAATGTACTGCTGAAAGTCGACAAATACGAAATCTTCCGGAGAAGACAACGCCTTGGCTTTGCGAAATACCTCGGCAATATTCGACTGAGCGTATGGCCCATCCAGAAGTGAGGTGCCGTAGTCAAGCTCTTTGAGCGCAGAATAGACAATGTCGCCTGTCTTGCTGTCGACTAGAAAGATGTCGTAGTAGCCAAATGTTTCTTGGTAACTGCGCACGATGGGGTGAACATCGTTATGGAGGCGTCCATAATCGGTTTCGGTGTCTGCAGTATCCAGCAGATGCTTGGAGCCGAGAGGATTCGGATTGGCGCAAATGTAAGCATGCTGCAATGCGACCGAATCGTTATCTAGCTGGTCAAGTAGACGCTTAGTATTCGGAGAGGAGCTCTGATTGTGGTTGCGGTATTCTTCCGCAAACTCCCCGTGATAGTAAGTTGCTAGTTTCGTGCGCTGATCTTGTAGCCGAGCCGCACCAATACCTGCTTGTTCGCGATACGTTTCGAATGACTCTTTGAAGCCACGCATCGCGCTGACTACCATTCGGTTTTCGGAGAAAGTAATGATCTGGTCGCGAATGCCTTGAAAATAGCTCTCGATCTGGGCTTTCTTTAAGGCCTGTTGTGTTTGCAGATTCGCGGCAACCTTGGCGCGCATATCGACAGAAGCCTGATCCGTAAGACTGCTCATCCCGTCGCGCATGTCGAGATAACTAACTGTTGCTGCAACCGCTAGTGGAGCCAGCCCACAGGCGAGAAACCCAATAATCAGTTTGCTACGAATCTTCACGCGTATCTCCTTAGCTACACCAAGATCGTACTGATCATGCGAATTATTCCAGCACGCCTAACTTGGCCCATTTACTCAACTCTTGCTCGAATTATGCCCGTCGATTTCTGTGGCTATTTACCTATTGCGCACTTGTAGAACATACGTTACCCAGTACTGTGAGTGATCAATTGCTAGTCTTGTCGATTCGTAAAAGTTGCTGAGCAATGTCGCCCTGGGTTCGGTTGCGGCTATGCGGTTTCTTACGATTAACAGGGAAGGCGCAGGACTACTCCAATTCGACCTGTTGCCAGACCACTAGACTGAGCTCCCAACCGGGGGAGCATATATTCAAGATCCCTGTCGTGTCCGCTTGCCGATGGGTTCTCGATGCGGTAATTTGGCGAACTCAGTGTCACCAGCACAGAGTCCTCAGATAGATTAGAAACTGCATATCATGCCCGACCCCTATTTTCAGCAGCTGTTCGCCGACCGCATTGGCGGCTCTGACTATGGCAAAGACGACTCCCTATACAAATTCGAAAAGATCAAGCGGGCCAAGCGCAAGGCCCTGGCAGATCATCCGGAGCGTCAGCTCCTAGACTTCGGCATCGGGGAAAACGACGGAGTAGCCGATCAGGTCGTCCTACGAACGATGGCCGAAGAGTTGGGCAAGCCCGAGAATCGCGGCTACGCGGACAATGGTCCTCTCGATTTCAAGAAAGCCGTTTCACGATTCATGCAGAGGCAGTACGGCGTCGAGCTTGATCCAGAGACCGAAGTGAATCATTGCATCGGCTCGAAAACCGCGCTGTCGATGCTTCCGGGCGCATTCATCAACCCGGGAGACATCACGCTGATGACCGTTCCCGGTTACCCGGTAGCAGGCACACACACTTCGTACTACGGAGGTGTCGTCTATCGGCTACCGTTGCTCGCGGAGAATCAGTTCTTGCCCGATTTGAAGAGCATACCGGTCGACGTGCTCACAAAAGCAAAACTGCTCGTGCTCTGTTTTCCCAACAGCCCTACCGGCGCCACAGCGCCACCAGAGTTTTATAAAGAGGTGATAGAATTCGCACACGAGAATAACCTCGTCGTAATCCAGGATGCGGCCCACGCGCTGCTATCGTTCGACCGCGAGCCAAACAGCTTCCTGGCCATACCGGGCGCAAAGGACGTCGGCGTCGAAGTGCATTCGATGTCGAAGGGGTTTGACATGATCGGCTGGCGACTCGGTTGGGTATGTGGCAACCCTTTGATTGTACTCGCTTTCGCCGACGTAAAGGACAACTGCGACTCTGGGCAATTCATCGCGATCCAAAATGCGGGCATCGCCGCGTTGGACGACCCGTCGATCCCCGAGAGGATCCACGCCAAATACAAGCGCCGGCTGGAAAAGCTCGTGGCAATGCTTAGTCGTTGCGGATTTCAATGCACCATGCCTGGCGGTACCTACTTTCTCTACACAGCTTCGCCTAAGGGTTTGGAGAATGGCCCTACTTTTGAAACCGCCGAAGCGGCCAGTCAGTATCTCATCACTGAACAATCGATCTGCACGGTCCCCTGGGACGACGCCGGTGCGTTTTTGAGATTTTCAGTCACCTACGTCGCCCCGGACGAAGCAGCTGAAGATGCGCTCATGGCTGAGACGCAGTCTCGATTGGAGAACATCCGACCGTTGTTTTAGCCAAGATTTCGGATCGAGTTCAATTCGCTTTTTTTGCGGTTCCGTCCAGCACTTTTCGTGAACCATCTTGCGCGGACAGATGTCCTCTGTCCTATGTCAAAATCTCAGACACAACTCGAGAAGGGAACCCACCGCGCAGATACAACGTTGGCCAAGGCGCTTGCACCTGAGGATATCTGCGTCGGCGATTACGTGGCTCTGCTGCACGAAGTAGATGAGCTACCTTCGTTTCTGTGGTGTGCTGACTCGACCCTGGCACCGCGCGAGGAACTAGTGCGCATTCAGTTAGTTCCTGAGAGTGGCGGCGTGCCTCTCAAGGTAAAATCGATTTGCCTCCCATACGTATTAGTAAAACATCCCCGAGGCAGCCGCGAAACGCTTGACGTCCGACGCTGGAAGCTTGCTCGGTTGGACAACCACTTCGCGCGAATCGCCTGGAAGTCGCTTCGTAACAAGCGAAAAAAGAAGAGGAATAATCGCTGATGCACCGGAGTTCTCAGCGGCCTGAGCTCAGGTACCGCCCATATCCGCGTTATGATGCACGCTGGGGGGGATCCTAAAAGCTAATCAGCTTGCTTGTTTTGGGTTTTGATTCTGGGACAAATTATGTACGAGTTCGTCGACGTAAGTGCTTTGGCGGCGAATGCTCGTCTGTAATCCCAAAGACAGACGTTTTCGGGACTGTCGATTGGTGCTAAGAAGGTTCACTCCTCCGCTGGATAGAAGCCTGCTAAACCTGATGATTTTGCCTCCTAAGTTTAGGGGGATACAATGAATACATTTGACAGAATGGTCTCGTCTTTCTGAAGGTACATAGGGCTTTAAAGGAGTGCCTTTCCTGCATTCTCAATCAGATGCGATTCTGAATGCAAATCCGATGGAATTATTAGAGGAACGCCCTTTCAACTGACTCGCAAACTAAGGTGCCATTGTGCCAACAATCGATTACTGCACTACCAATCGCGAAAAACTGAAACTGTGGACAAGTGCGTCGAGCATGTTCGTGCTAGTTGGATTGTCTCTTCAAGGCAGCCTTGCATTTTCAGCAGAGTTGGAACGAGCTCAGTTCGCGGAGCAGTTGTCTAAAGTGCAAGACGGTGACAAGAAGGGTAGCATTATTAAACGATTGGGACGTCCGGACAAAGTTCGCCGAGCTCCTGACTCCGTCCCGCATCCCGACGATGAAATCTGGTGCTACGGCGTTGCGAGTGGCGAATCGCTAGCCACTCTCGGTGAGGTGTGCTTTCGCGGTAGCAGAGTTGTTTGGGTTGCAGGTGGCTGGGGAGAGCCACCAAGTATCGAGGTCATCAATGAGCAGGAGTTGCGTGCCGGCATGCAGTTCCTTCATCCTGGACCGGAACATGCTGGCTACAACGACCCTCTTCATCTCATCCGAACAACGAATTACCTACAACCACTTGGCAAAGAGAAGGCGTTGGCGATTATTGGCGAATATGCTCGTATCCATGACGTTAGCGTCGATGAAACTTGGCTCTTCTTACTACTCCGGACTCTGTTCGATGTGCCAGTTCCACCTGGGCATATGCCAGCGATGCACATCGGTGCGATGAGTCCTTCGCCGCCAGATGAAAAGTCAAGCGTTCCAAGATTCCCAATTATCATCGTTGATGACATTCCGTTCTCAGTCTTATGGGGAGTCACGCTTGCAGGCAGCCCTCAACCTGTAGCTCAGCACGTAGACTACTTTCGCGAACATGGAACAATTCGTGAATCGAGGCTCCAACCTACGGACGACCCGTATCCATCCTTTCAAAAGCTACTCGATTCTGACGAATGGAAGGAGGCAATGAGAAGTGAGAACAGCAAACGCCGTAATTCCAGCTATGAGGGTCACACACTACTACAGGTTCTCGCACTTGGTCGCACTGCTTACGACCCACCTGAAGCTCGACAGCCGCGTGCGTATCCGAAAGTAACGGACTTCAACAGACACCATAAGAATTATTTGGAACTCGGAAGTCGTTGGGATTCGAAGCTGCAGATGTATGTTCGAAAAGATGGCTCACATGGAGAGGTAGGACACTTGGCCAACATCTATAAATGATGCGATGCTACCGCAATCCTACATCACGACAATGTGTTTCTGACGAATCTTGTCAGCAACGCCGCAGCACATGTGCTTTCACAAAAGAGAGAGTTTGGCCAAATGGCCGATTCCACAAGCGGAGGGACTCGCCGACGCCTGTTAGTGAACCGACGTTTGACGCCGAGAAGCTTCACCTCTACGTTAGAGTTAAACTGCGGCAAATGCCGCTAGTTGGCTTCATCGATTGTCGTTATCCGAGTGCTCCTGGCACACTAGCTCTTCCATCTTCATGAACATTAGCTCAGTTCTGTTAGGACGAAGACTCATTTTTTGTCATTCTTGAGAGCCATCAATAAGGAAATCTCGCATGCGACCCATGAGAAGCTATTTGCCAAACAGTGTTGCTAATTTGATGGTGTTTTCGCTACTGCTTTGTTGTCTAACTGGCTGTAGACCTAGTGCTAAGAGCACACTCAAGTCAAACAATCAAATGAAGCAATTGCTGATCGCGATTACCAACTACCATGACTCCTATCACGGATGGCCAGAGTCTCTAGCTGATATCCGGCCTTTTACGGAGATGGATAATTTCGAGGAGCTGATGCTGAATCCTGTCACTGGCGAGAACCCCGGCTATGAGTATGTCCAGCCTTCCCCCGACTCTGATCCAGAAACGACCGTGCTTCTTTACCAGTTACGCGATGGCCAGAGGGATCTAAATCTTGAAGTCTGTTTTGCCGATATAAGTGTTCGCAAACTGAGCAACTAAAGATTGAACGCGTTGTCGTTAGCCTAGCAACAGTTCTGCTGCTTGGCGCCGCAACCGACGATGCAAGTGGATTGAATATGCCAGCCGAGAGTATCGGTGTCGAACAGCACGAATAGCCGACTGATGCGCAAAGGTGGGACTCGCCGAGTGGCTTAGCGTGCATTCTTCATGATTATGGGAGGTACTCTAACTCTAGCGAATTTATTCGGAAGACCGCTCTTCTTCGCTGCGCATCCCCAAATTGCCATAACGGTGATACGAGTGCGAAAGGCTCTGCTCTCGGAAATACCAAATGAGCTCGACACGTCCGTGCGGGCTCACGGGAGTGTCGGCAATGTAGTGCCCGTCGAACGCGGCGGCATTGCGATGCAATAGCGGTACCCGTTCAGGGCGCGAATAGCGCAGACGTTCGACGTGGCCCTCGCGGATCGCTTGGGCCAAGCCGGCGTCCGACTCTTCGACGAACTCGATCGCTCCTGCCCAATCGCCCGTTAGATCGTTCAGTAGTTTTACGGACAAGAAATTCGCATCGAGCGGCGTGCTCACTACTGTCCGACAGCCAGCTGTGCGCGAAGCAGCCGCGCGGGCGAATAATTCCCAGAGTGAGTCGCTCGGATGAACTCGCACGCGGACCTCTCTCAAGGGCAAATAACGACGAATATTGTCCTCACCGATCAATCGGAAATGATCATGCGCGTGATCAAATTCCGCAGCCATCCAATGCTCGTAACTTTGCACCGTGTCGACAATGGCTTGAACCTCAGATGCATCGAGCAGCTTACGCTCGCCGGCTTCGCGTAGTCCCTCGCAGAAGTCGTCAAGGCCCGTATCGCCGAGGTCGTTCAGGCGATTCGTTGAATCTCGGTTTGTTGCGTCTTGTCCGGGCGGAGAATTGCTGACCAAGTCAAATCGCATAAGCGGGGCGACGTAGTTGGGACCACCCGCTTTAATGCCAGGGCCGATGGCACTTTTCCCCATACCGCCGAACGGTTGTCTGAGCACGATTGCACCAGTCGTCGGCCGATTGATGTAAAGGTTGCCCGCTCGAATGCCTTCTTGCCAATAGATGTGCTCGCGGTCGTCGAGACTCTCGAGTCCCGAGGTGAGCCCATATCCGGTCGCGTTGACCAGATCAATGGCCTCGTGTAAGTCGCGCGCTGGCATGACTCCCAATAGCGGGCCAAAAAACTCGGTGCAATGCGTAAAGCTGTCCTGCCGCACGCCCCACTTCACACCGGGACTCACTAGATTCGAATTGTCGTCGACGTGCAACCGAGGCATCACAGCCCAAGATTCGCCCGTCTCTAGCTCTTTGAGGGAACGCTCTAAGTCACCCGAAGGCGGACGAATCAACGGACCGACTTTAGTTTGCAATTGCCAGGCCGATCCAACTTCGAGGCTCTCTACCGCGTCGCACAGCGTTTCGCGAAATTTGGGATCGTTGTAGACCTCTTGTTCGAGAATCAGTAGCGATGTCGCCGAGCACTTCTGGCCGCTATGGCCAAACGCTGAGTGGAGCACGTTCTTGATCGCTAAATCGCGATCCGCCAGCGCGGTAACGATCGTGGCGTTCTTGCCACCTGTCTCGGCCAACAGATTCATCGTTGGTTTTGCAGCAAGCATCGTGAGCGCGGTTTCGGTGCCGCCGGTGAGGATCACTGCGTCGACCTCATCGTGCGACACTAGCTGTTGTCCCACGGTTGCTCCACGGCAAGGCATGAATTGCAAAGCTGTCTTTGGCACGCCCGCTTGCCAGAAACATTCGCACAGCCGATAGGCGATCAGAACTGTATCGGAAGCTGGTTTGAGAATGACCGTGTTGCCCGCTGCGAGCGCCGCCGCCACCCCTCCGCACGGGATCGCCAGCGGAAAATTCCACGGCGAGACTACTACTATTACCCCTTTACCACGAGGCTCATTACCAGGCAGCTCGCAAAACTGCTCGGCGCTCCGCGCGTAGAACCGGCAGAAGTCGATTGCCTCAGACACCTCAGGATCGCTTTCCGTAAGTGTCTTTCCTCCCTCAGCCAGCATGGCGCCCATTAATTCACCGCGAGCGGCAGAAAGCTGCTCGGCAACGCGGTGCAGTAATTCGACGCGCTCTCGAGGCGAGCGGCGGCGCCAGCCGTCTGCGTCGGCCTTCGCGCAGGCGACAGCCAAGTGGACGTGAGCCTCTTCCGCTAATCGGTACCGAGCTACGATTTCTCCAGGACGCGATGGATCGAGTGAATCTCGCTTTTGGCGACTGTCGTCACACGCTTCTCCTCCCAGAACGAGCGGCACCTCGGCCGCCGTATCGCCACACCGCGGTTGCCAGCTGTCAATGATCTCGACAGCCCACTCTCCGCTCTGCGGCAACGACCAATCGGTATCGGGTTCGTTGATAAACGGGCGAGCAAGAGTCGTAGCGTAGGATTCAGAGGGGACGGGGGTAGCACGATCCTGTTGACGGCGCGGATTGGTGGTAACTGTCTCCATGCGGGCGAAGGAAGAAACGAAGGCACTTTCTAGTTTCTGCCATTCGTTGCTATCTACACGAATGCTAAAAGCGTGTCTGAGAAAATTATCCTCGCCTGTGTTTTCGTCTAATCGTCTCACCAAGTACCCAATGGCGTTAATGAAACTTTCCTGCCGGCACGCTGGAGCATAGAGCAGCATGTTCCCAGTAAGCTCGAATAGGGCCCGCCTCTGGTGATTGGCCATCCCCTCGAGCATCTCAAACTGCACGCGATCCATCGCACCGGCCCGTACGGTAAGTACCAAACCGTAGGCTAGCGTGAACAAATTATGCGAAGCGATGCCCAGCCTGACTGCAGGCAGATTCTCCGGCTGCATGGCGAACTGGAGCATTCTTTTATAGTTGGCGTCGGTCTCTATCTTCTCTTCAAATGGCGCTTGAGGCCAACCACGAAGGCTTGCTTCGACGCGCTCCATTTCCATGTTGGCGCCCTTGACCAGACGAATAGTTACTGGTGCGCCGCCAGCCTTCACGCGTTCTCGAGCCCAAGAGGTAATCCTCTGCTGCATGGCAAACGAGTCTGGAACATACGCTTGCAGCGCAATACCAGCGCGCACTTGCTCCAAACCTGGTCGCTCGAGTGTGAGTAGAAATACTTCGGTCGTGATCGTTAGATCGCGATACTCCTCCATGTCTAGATAGACGAATTTGGGCACGTCGGTCCCATCGCGCCGCTGGAACCGACTTTTGGCCGACGCGCGGTATAACAACTCCAATCGATCGGACAAGACTTCGACTGTATGCTCTCGAGCCAGCGGCGAAATCTGTGAATAGATGGTCGAAATCTTGACCGAGACGACTTCGATCTCCGGTCGTTGCAGGGCGGCCAAATACATCTCTAGTCGCCGCTGAGCTTCGCGTTCTCCCAATAGTGCCTCACCCAGGTAGTTGACGTTCATCCGCACGCCTTCCTGCCAACGCTGGCGAAGGTAACCGCGCAGCAGCTCTTCCTCAGCGGGCAAAACGACATTGGCCGTTTCGTGCTGCATCTTTTCTCTGACAAACGGCATCGCCACGCCTGGCAGATAGGATCCGAACGATTGAAACCCCTTTAAGAGTGTGCGGTCCAGTGTGCTAAAAAAGCGCGGAATCCCCTGCACGTCGAGGATGTGGATCACCTGATCGGCTGCGCGGTGAGGCAGTCGTGATCGGAACGCCTGATCGGTCAGCTGCGTGAGGGTCGCCTTGTCCGTTGGCGACTGGATCATTCGATCCAATTCGTCCTGTTGGCGCCGCTCGGCTGGCGTTTGCAGCGCTGTGGCACGTGTCTGCAATTGTCGGGCCAGATAGACCGCTTGTTGCACCTCGACGTCGAGCGGCGAGTCTTTCCCCGGAGAGAAACCATCCAGCAACCGAGTGACTTGCTCAGTTAGTTGCCGCGAATGTTCGGTAGGAAGTGAGGATGACATCGATTGTCCTTGCCGAACAAAAACCACCGCTGATACTCAGATCCCTAAACCGCGCGCGAATAGTTCTTCGGTCCCTTCAATCACTGGAACGACGACCACGCCGTCGGGAGTCACCGTGAAACCCCGGGCTCGATCTTTGTCGAGGTCGACACCGACTTGGGCGCCATCAGGAATATAGACATTCTTATCGATGATCGCCCGACGAATAATGGCTCCCCGTCCGATATGCACTCCTCTGAACAAGATTGATCCAGTAACCTCGGCACGCTCTTCAATGCGAACCTTGGGTCCCACGATACTGCCAGAGACCTTGCCACCGGAAATTATCGTGCCCGCTGCAACAATGCTATCGTGGGCTTCGCCGCGGCGCCCAGTGTCTTCGTCGAATACGAACTTTGGTGGAGGAAGGTTGGGTTGATCGGTGCGCACCGGCCAATGGTAGTCGTAGAGATTTAACAACGGTTCGACACCTGTCAGCTCGATATTCGACTGGTAATAAGCGTCCAAGGTCCCCACGTCGCGCCAGTAAGCGTCAGCTTTGCTATTCTCGTCCTGAAAAGGAAAAGCCATCAGGCGATGCGTGTCGATGATCGATGGAATTATGTTTCGGCCAAAATCGTGGGCGCTGTCTGGAAGGGTTGCATCCTGACACAATTGGTCGAACAGAAATGGAGCGTTGAATACATAAATTCCCATCGAAGCCAGACAACTGGCGTCGTCGCCGGGTACCGTCTTCGGCTGATCAGGCTTTTCTTCAAAGCCGATTATGCGGCTATCCGAGTCGGTTTGCATCACACCAAACGACCGAGCATCGTCCACTCCGACTTTTAACGCCGCGATCGTTAGATCGGCATCGTTTTGAATGTGATAAGCCACCATCTTGGCGTAGTCCATTTTGTAGATATGGTCGCCGGCAAGAATCACTACGTGCTCGGGCCTTTCTTGCTCGAGAGTATAAATGTTCTGGTAAACCGCATCGGCGGTGCCCTGGTACCACTGCTCGTCGATGCGCTGTTGGGGAGGCAATATGTCGATGAATTCACCCAGCTCGCGACAAAGCAAATGTCTCCAGCCAGTAGTCACATGCCGATCGAGACTCGAGGCTTTGTACTGGGTGAGCACCAAGATCTTGCGTATACCACTGTTCAAGCAGTTGGAGAGAGTAAAATCGACAATGCGGTAGATCCCTCCAAACGGTACGGCCGGTTTTGCTCGATCACGGGTAAGCGGCTCAAGTCGGGACCCCTTACCGCCTGCCAGCACCACTGCCAAGACGTCTTTCATGCGATTCCTTCTTCCCTGTTGCTGACGCGTTTCAATCGTCCATTCCGGCTCATTCTAGTGGTTTGGCAGTCTTAGGCAAATGCCGGTACAGATCACGATAAGCGCCCTCTATCGCCGACGATGGAAATCGTTTCGAGATTTCCTCGGCCGCCGCTTTGCTAATCTCGCTTGCTAGAACGGGGTCTTCAAGCAGTCGCAAAGTGTGTCGTGCCAGAGCTGCGCGGCTGCCCAGTGGGGCTAGAAAACCCGTGCGACCGTTCTCTATGAGCTCACGATGCGCGGGCAAGTCGGAAGCCACAACCGGCACTCTTGCGGCCATCGACTCTAATACCACTGACGATATAGAAGTCTCTTCGCCCGGATGCCAAAACACATCTGCCTTCGAAAGCCAATGGCGAAAGTCGTCCCGATAACCCATGAACTTTACAACGGCAGGCTCGCTGACCAGACGAGTGAACCGTTCAAGTCGCTCACGATCCGGCCCTTCACCGAAAATCAGCAACACAACCTGCTCGTTGAGGGCTCGTATCAATTCAAAGCACCAGATTGCTTCGTCGACCAGTTGAGACCTCTTGAGGGATCCTGCTACGACTATTACTTGTGAATCTGTCGGTAATTTCAGTGCGGTAAGCATCTGCTCTCGCGACAGGGAACTTTCGGGTATACGACCGATGGCTGGTTGAGCGACAATCAACTTTTCAGAAGCGACTCCTCTTTTGGCATACTCGTGCGAAAGCTTCGAACTGCCCACTACCAGCCGATCGACTTGGCTGGCGAGCCAATGGTCAACGGGTGGAGCTGTCAGAAATGTCGCCACCAGCGGCACGCGCGCCACTCGGAGCCGAGCGACGGCCGAGTAGTTCACGGCGTCAGCATCCCAGGCGTGAATCACACCAGGCAATTCTTGCAACAATAGATCTGACAGACGCCAAGCCGCAAACGGATCGAATTTCCAACGACGCTGAAGTACCCGGCATGGTAGTCCAATCTTTTCCCAACTCGCGCGGACTTGTCGACCTGATTCGAGGGCAACGACTCTTAACCGATAGCCTTCGGCAATTTGCTCGCGTGCCAAGTGTAGAAGCTGCCGAGCCGTACCATAGCCGTCCAGTCGAGAAATGATGTGCAAGATGTTCCGCGGTTCGCTCATGGGGCTCTGTCACAAGGTGCAAGCTAGGCAACGAAAGCATCTTACTTAAGCTTGGCCCGACGTTGTACCTGAAAGCGCGGTTTTATGCTTTTTCGTCGTCCCGCTACGCTCCTAGATTCTTGCCCAGTTGTGGCATACACTTCTTCTCTCTAGATTTCACTCGCAAGCACGGATTATTCACTCGTGGCACAGAACCTGGGACAATGGACCGAACAAGACGTCGCCGGACATACGTGTCATCTGTACGAGCCGGCTGCAGGTTCTGAGCATGGCTACACCGTGCTCTATCTGCAGGGGCTCCGGTCTGCTCGGCTCAAGTACCAGACCGGCATTATGGAGATTATTGAGCAGTACGCGCTGCGAGTCATCGAACCAGAGTGCGATTTCAGCTGGTGGGTCGATCGAATCAGTCCACGGTTCGATCCTGAAATATCCGGCGAAAAATATGTGTTGGACAAGGTGCTTCCGTTCCTGGCAGAATCCTGTGCGTGTACTCCCCCTCGAATCGCGCTGTTGGGCCCGAGCATGGGGGGACAAGGCGCGTTGCGGTTAGCTTACAAATACCCAGATACATTTCCGGTTGCGGCCGCCGTTTATCCTTCAATCGATTTTCAGAAAAAAATAGAAGAGGGTGATCCCAACCTCTCGGCCATGTATCGCGATGCCGAAGATGCGCGCCAAGACACTGCCACGCTTCACATCCACCCACTCAATTGGCCGCGGCATCAATTTTTCTGTTGCGATCCAGCCGACACAAGATGGCACGACTCGGCCGACCGACTGCATATGAAGCTCTACTCCCTGGGCGTGCCGCACGAGTTCGATCTAGAAACCACCGCCGGCGGGCATTCCTGGAAATACTTCGAACATATGGCCCCGCGAGTTATTCAATTCCTCGCCGAGCGGCTGGAGAGCGAACGCTTACGCGTTGTTTGAGCAGCAAGCATTTAGTTGCGTTTTCGCACTATCGGGTATGTCCCGGATCGTTCAAGTACAATGTACCCCCGCGAAAACCTTGGACACCAATTTGTTCCGTTTCCAGGTTATAGGTGATCTTTTCGTATTGCGAAACTGTCGGGACCGCACCGACATATTCCTGAAGATGCATCTCCGCGAATCGGGGTGGGATACCTTCCAACACAAACTGTGATTTCAGTTGATCGTAGTCAGCACGATCAGCGGTGGCGGTGAATGTGCCATTTTCTTTATAGGGCCCTTCGATAGTAACATTGCCGCGCGCCTTAAGTTCCGCGGCCCCAAAGCCACCATTGCGCGTAGGCCTACTCAGCGGGTTTTCTGCCACACCAAGCCGATCACTTTTGATCCAAACCGTTCCTGGCCCCGGAGTGCCGCTCAGCTCTATCCTCAGCTTTTGGTTCCACGAATCGATCGGACCATATATGGCATGGGCGTCACCAAAGACTTCGATCTCACGATTATGCAAATTGCCTCGAACACCACGGCGGAAGTCGACATACAAGTAGCCCAACCGCTGGCTACCTCGCGACATGCTGCCATTCGCCGAGGGGAACCGACTCATCGGATTCCCGCCTGCAGACAAATGCACCGACTCCATTTCTCCTGGCCCGACTCCTTCGATATTGCCTGTACGTTGATTTACCTTGATTGACTCCAGCTCAAGCCATTGTTTTGAGGTGACGCCGCTTGCATCGCGCTGCTGGATCTCTGCTTGAACTCCCTCCCAACACTCGATCTGTTCGACTTCGGTGCGCCGCTGCTGTGTCGCGCCGTCAAAATTCACCGGGTCGGTCAGTACAGCCACCAATCGCTCAGTGTTGAGCACACCATCGGCCGTTCGCGCAATGACCTGACCTCGAAAAGTAATACGGTCTTTGTCCAGCTCCATCTCCCGCTGCCATCGAATCGTCAATGGCTCCGGCGCGGTTAGCTGTTTGCCACTTAGGTCACGATCCATTGGCAGTTCTAACTGTCCAGGCGATTTAATCGTCGCACGGCTCGTACCTCGATTGAGCAGTAGCGTTTCGGCATGGATCGTCATCCCCGCAGCTGTTACTGTGGCCGGTTGTCCCTCTAAATCGATCTCGGCGTTAGGAGTATCGGCATTCTTAACATTCAATCGCTGGGCCTGAACAACCAAGGGTTGGCTCTTATCTGAGCCGGTCGACATTTCACGGAACAATACATTGTCCTCAACGCCGATGTGGGTCACTTCGGGCCGGCGATCTCGAACAGTTAACAGTACGTTCAATTGATTGCCGACCACGTGATAAGCACGCGAATCGTGAACGCGACGTTTCCCGATCGATTTCCTCTGGTTTCCCGCCACTAGCTGCAAGTCAGTTGGCTGATAGTCTAACCTGACGTCGAGATGGTGCACCTTGCCCGAGAGCTCGGGAGAATCAATCCCTACAAGTCCGGATGCCACAATCCGTTGAGGCACGACGTCGCCCGGCAAGAGATCATCCTCGCTGCCGTCCATCTTCCGCTCGCGCAGCGCCACCTTGAGATGATTTGCCCACAGAGTTCCCATCCCCACCATGTCCAGTCGTGGCCGACCGCGAAGAGACAACACGGCCTGGCCATCTACGCGCTCCAGTCGCATCGAGTCAGTCCAGCGAACCTCGAAAGATTGCGACCCTTTGTTTTCAGTCACGGCGCGAATCCAACCACTGCCCGCTGCTAACAAAGTGCCGATACGTTGCGAAGAATCTCGTAGCGGCGCTTGGTAGCGAACCATTGGCGCATGAATCTCGCTTCCATTGTATTTCAGAATGACCTCGTCCTTGTCCTCGAAGATTGCTCGCCGGGTATCGAGGTCCAACCACATCCGATTGCAATCGGCAGAAACTCTACGTGAAGGAGCTTCGAGGACCACCGGCCCGTTCTCCCCGCCCTTGGCTTCGATTGAACCGGGGCGAAGCGTCGCCAGGCTGTGTGTCTTTTCCGCCACGGAAGTCAACGACTGAGATTTATTAGTTGCGAGGTCCACCGTCTCTTTCTCATCGGCGAAATAGAGGTTTAACTCGTCGCAAAAGAGATGGTCACGCTCTCCATTTGCCTGCTGCTGAACTACCTGCACACGGTCAAAGAATGACGCCATTTTGTTGGCGAAATCAAAGCGGAATCGACCCTGGTTGGCGATTTTTACTGGCGGACCTGGCTGAGGAGATTCGCTGTTCGCCGGCTCTCCGAACAGACTGACGCTGCCCGACTCAAGTTGCGCCCGCACATCGTGCAGAATCTCCAGCGAATCGATCCCACCGATCTGCGGTCCGCCCATGCTAGCGCGGCCACGTTCGACGGCCATCAAACGAATTTCAAGAACTCTACCGCGTCCCCAATGCGGGCCTAGTTGCATTTCTACTTTCTCTTCGGTGCGAATCAAGTCTTCGTTCATGTAGAGGTCTCGGGTCGTGAGCAGGAGATCGTCTTGAGGTCCCGGCTCACGCATATCGCTACGAACAACAATGTCACCCACTAACCGGCCGTATTGAATCCGCCCCATACCGCCCAACCCAGGGCCTACTGCATCATCCATTTGCAATACAGCACCATGCGGTGCTTCGAGCACAACTGCGTCGCGCGGAGGCGGCTCGCCCCGCACGCGCGCACGCGGGAAGAATAGAATTACGCACTTGTTTACTCGCACTTCGCCGTCGTCGTTGGGCTGATAATCGTCGAGCACGATCATCGCGTTGCCGGTCTCGAACGTCTTGGGCGGTTTTACAAGCGTCCAATGTCCAGCGGGAAAGTATCCTGCCAGCAATTCACGATGTTTGTGAGGCGGCTCCCGCGGTGGCGGCACTTCTTCGGAGTCCTGGATCCGATCGCCCTGGTGCTCGGCAAACGTCGGCTCGATAAATGGTACCGCCAACACCACGTACGCTTGATAGACCGCCACTGTTATGGCGAAAGCAACCGCGGCATGTGTCAGGCGAGTAAGCATTGCGGATCGCGGAATTGGGAATCTAAATAGAGTTTAGCCGCAACGCATTCACGGAGCGCCGCCGCTAAGCAGAATACTTCCGAACGGCCGCCTCCCAGCGGTTTGTATTTTTCAGCAACAGCTCGATTACTTCTCGCATCGCCCCATGGCCACCGTCAACGCTGGTCGTATAGTTGGCCGCCTGGCGAACTTCTTCGGCAGCATCGGCTACCGCCACGCCTAAGCCGACCTGATCGATTACCTGCATGTCGGGCAAATCGTCCCCTACATAACATACCTCTGCAGGCGCGAGGCCCGATTCTTCGCAGATCGCCAGCACCACGGGCCACTTGTCTTTGACACCTTGGCGGAGAATCTCGATATCGAGCTCAGCGGCGCGTAGTTTTACAACCTGCGAGCTTCGCCCCGTGACAATGCCAAACTTCCCGCCGCTCTGTTGCCATAAGCGAATGCCCTGGCCATCGCGAATATGAAACTGCTTTGATTCGATTCCTTGGTTATCGATCAAGAGCCGCCCGTCGGTGAGTACCCCATCGACATCGGAAAGCACCATGCGAATCGCGGCACAACGTTCAGTAAGATTCTTCATGTAATCGGTTGGATCTCGCGCCGTTCTGTTGCTCAGTCCGAGTATTCGTCGATCGGATAGATCCGAATCTCGGCGTTCTGATTAGAGCTCGGGTCAGCTGATTTCGGCTCCGGCAACAGGCCTACCACGTCGGTCACGTCGATCATGCCGACCGGGCAATCATTGTCGTCTACTACTGGCAGTTCGCTGATCTTTCGCTCAGCTAGTATCTCGACCGCAGCGGTCATCGCCTCGCCGGAGTGCACCGTTGTAGGAGCGGCTACCATCACTTCGCGCACGGGACAATCGAGCGCGCTATCGTTTCGATTCTCGATTAGTCTCGCTAGATCACTATCGGTGAATAGTCCTGCAAGCCTACCTTGTCGGTCGGTGAGCATTATCGCCCCCGTTCTTCTGCCCGGATTGGTGCACGACACTAGAATCTCGCGAATAGTTTCGTCCGCACGTGCAACTCGGCAATCGCTAAGAATACGCATGTAGTCTTCAACATGGCTTAGCTTTAGGCCTAGTGCCCCGCCGGGATGGAAACGGGCGAAGTCCTCCGCGCCGAAACCTTTCAGACGACTCGTGACGAGGGCCAATGCGTCGCCTACTGCAAGCATCACCGTGGTACTCGTGCTAGGCGCTAAACCTAACGAGCAGGCTTCGTCCAAGCTGCCCAGTGCGATTGTCACCTCGGCAGCGCGACTTAGTGTACTGTTTTGGTGTGCCGTCACTGCGATTACCGGCACGCCTAATTTCTCCAGCGAAGGCAATATCTGCACCACTTCGCTCGTCTCGCCGCTCTGCGAAAGCACCAACACCGCGTCGTAGGGATGCACGCGGCCTAAGTCGCCATGAAATGCCTCGGCCGGATGCAAAAAGTGCGAGCGGGTGCCTGTCGATGCAAAAGTGGCCGCTAGTTTCTGACCGATGTGGCCTGCCTTGCCCATGCCCGTGACAATGAGATTGCCGTTGAGCTTGTAGATCAGGTCGACCGCTCGATAAAAACTGCGATCGAGCTTATCGACCAGATCGACCAGAGCTTGGGCTTCTGAGGAAACAACCTCGCGTCCGAATTGTAAGATTTCTTCTTCGCTACGCAGCGCGGCAACCGGCCGCGCACGGTGTGCTGCATGAGGGCTCATCGAACCGTCTTCCTTGACTGTTGCGACCTAGTGCTTTGTCAGATAATAACATTGGTTAATGACAAAGCACTCTTGGCGGGAAAAAGGAGGGCGGATTGTAATGAATCACGCCCCCGGCCACAACGCGAGAGGTGTGTGCTAGCACGCGTCGAGGGCTTGGCAACGAGTCCTAAACGATAGCTGTTTGCTGTATAGCATGAAAACGACAGCAACTCCTAGTGGTAGTAAGGATTGGCATAGATACAGCGGATCCTGTACGTACCACTGCCATGCTGCTGCCCACGACGCCTCGAACAATGGTAAACCGAGAATCAAGAGCCCTTGATCTATTGGCATGGAGACCTGAAACCCTTTTTCATTTAGATCGAAAATGAAGGAGCCAACAAACAGTGCAAGCAGAATAGCGCTAAAATACATCCATGTGAAATTCATTGCGGCGCGTACTGTTGAACGACCTAAGGCAATAGTTACTAATGCTGGTGTGACGAAAAAGAACCAAAACCGAAAAGCATAAACCAACATCCGTTCGTCCCAAGAGATAATTCCATCTGGCTGATGATCCGCAATGATTCCCAATCTTTGCATTGGCCAAAGGATTAGAAAACATGCCGCTGACGTAGCTACCCAAGTGAGTATTAACAATGGTATTGGCCCAATGAAAAACGTTAACAAGGGCCACCGGCCGCACCAGTGACGGCGCTGGAATTCGCGGACCGATTTTTTTACCAGCTGGCGACGATCACCCAGACGGTTAGCTGCTTCGTTTTCTGCGGTTGAGGCGTCAAAACCGTTCGCTCGCAACTCTTCGACAACATCGCGATGATGGTCAGCCAACTCCGCTGCCGCGCCGCTGGAATATTCCACCGGCAGACCGCGCCGGACCAGTTCCGTCTGGAATTCGTTATGCAGTTCTTGCGTGTTCATGCTTGCCTCCATGCAAGATGTGGCTCACGGCCGAAACAACCTGCGACCATTGCGCCTGGGAACGGGCCTTCTGTTGATGGCCCTTGGTGGTGACTCGGTAAACAACCCGACTGCGCCCGCCAACATCGATCCGCCGCGACGAGAGGTCGCCGCGGTCGGCCAATTTGTGCAGCAGCGGATAGATGCAGCCTTCGCCAAAGGCAAGCGCTTCGCCGCTCGCCTCGCGAATCGCTTGCACCAATTCGTAGCCGTACATCGGCCGGCGGCTCAACAATTCGAGGACGACCAGCTCGGGCACACCGTTCAAAAAGTCGGGATTCGTTCGTTTCTTGCTCATGGCGACGGAGGATACCTATTGGTTTGAGGTATGCCTAGAGCAATTCAAAACGCTAAGAAACTGATTATGAAGCGGTGCCAGCAAGTACGATCAACGGCCGCGACCACGACCACCGCCGCGGCCGCCGCCTCCACCACCTCGTCCGCCACGTCCACCACCGCCGCCGCCGCCGCCACTACCACCACGGCCACGTCCGCGGAAGTTGCCTCCGCCACCGTTGTCGCCCGATCCTCGATAGCTACGACTGCGGCTAGTTCGTTGACCACCGCCAGAGGGCGAACTGCTGCGCATCCGCCGCGAAGACTGCCGTGCGCTGCCGCGGCCACTCGACGGCGATTGAGCGCGCATCGTTCGATTACTCCGCTGCGGCGCTACGTTTCCGATTGCACCGGAACGCTTTCGGTTACTATCTATCTCTTGATTGTAGCTTCGTTGTCGAATGTTGCCTTGTCCGACGTTCTTTCTTTTTTGCGCCGCTCCCCCGGCGCCAACGCCAGTTTGCCGTCGCACAGTTTGTTGATTGCGAGTGGAACCGCGACGTGCTCGATCAGCCGTTTCGGCTCGAGAGCGAATCGCTTCTCGACGCTTTGTTTGAGCGTTAGAGTTATTGTCGCCCGCGACGCGACGCTCTCTCTGAATTGAATTCCGTGCCTGATTGCTCCGCTTAGTTCTACTCTCGGCGGTAGCACCCCTACCGTTTCGGGTTTCTGTACGAGCCATTTCACTGCGACGACGAATCTTGCCAGCGGCACTGGCCTGTTGCGGAGCTGTTGCTTTGGTCTCGGCACGCCGTTGGCTGGAGCGACGCAGTTGCTCGGCCCGATTCCGCTGAGCCAGTTGTTCCGAGTTGCCTTGGCGACGCAAATTCATCTCGCCGCGCCGCTGTCGGTCGAGTCGGTTGACGTCGGTTACGAGACGGTCTTGATCGCGACCACGTCCCCTTGGGCCTCGGTCGCCGTCGCCGCGCTGCCGGTCAGCATTGCCGCGGCCTTGACGCTGGTTCCACTGATGATGAGCCCACTGAGGATCGTGGTGGCCCTTGCCACCGCGGCGACCGTGGTTGTGTCCCCACCGATGCAGACCGCCGGGATATCTCCCATTGCCGCGATACCCGTAGTGGTAGCGATGATGATTGTCGATGAACAGACTCGCAACGACCAATGCTGTGCTCAACGCATAGCGCGGGCGATAATAGAGTCCGGCGCGCCAATGGAAGCCCCGACCCCAGTACAACGGCGCATAAAGTAATCCTCGCCGAGCGAACGGGTAGTCCCAATAGCCGCCGACATAATAGCAACCGCGAGGCGCGTAGTTGTAATGGCTCGGTACCCACACCCAGTCGCGTTGAGCCTCGTACCAATAGCCTGGTTGCCAGGCATAGCCATTTTCTCGCCACTGCCAGCAGCCAGGGGCCCAGAGATGGTTCTCGCCCGGCGAGGGACTCGAGGGACCCTCTTCAAGCGAGTCGGGTGGTGTCGGCAAATACTGTAATTCTTCTGGATCGCCCTGAGACCAGAATCCAGGAGCCCATTGAAACCCGCCCTCAACCTGCTGCCAAGCACCAGGCACCCAAGTGCGTCCAGGTGGAACATCGCGATACAAACCACTCACCCAAACAAAATCTTCTCGGTCTGGTTGCCACATAAAATAGCCCGGGATCCATTGCACGTTGTTTCCCTCAGGCTGAAATTCGGGCGGCAACTCTTCAATCGGCTCTGGCGGCTGGCGCTCGGTGATCACACTAGCATCGGCATCGAGCGCCAACGGCCTCGCGAAAGCTTCGTGCATCGGACCTTGCTCCAAGACTTCGGGATCGGGCAACTGCGTATTCGCAGACTCTTGGGAATAGACGACGCTCGCTTGGAACGCCACACTCAACGACATTAGCGCAACTGCGCAGTAGCCAACTCGAAATTGCCGATACATGATATATCCTCCCTTTAGAAGTCACTCCGGCGAGAGCAGGAATCGCTGGGTGGCCTCCCCCAAGCACCACAACCGTCGTCGGGTCCGGCGCTCATTGGGTGCGCACGTACATTATCGTTGAGGGCACAACTCGTGCCAATCTCCGATCAATGAGAAAACTGGCAAGGTTTGGCGGAAAAAGCGAGGCAATTTTCGACGACAACCGCAAGATTGGCTGCGGTAGCGCCAAATAGTGTCGCGTCATGGCGGCGCATCGTAGTCAAATTGCTATCAAGCAAGCTTGTATAGCGCCGTGTGATTGAAAGGCGAGTCGAACCTTTTGCTCAACCGATTCGTAGGGCACAACAGGAAAAGCTTGACAAGACAATGAGGGCGGCAGAGTCGCGAGTAGCGATTTCTACAAGTTCAGGTAAATCCTACCGAACCAAGTGCGCATGAAAAAGCTCCCAGAAAAGCACACGTCCCAGGGGGGCAAAGGACGTAATAACCTTTCCGGGAGCGATTGGACGCAATGACGCTTGCGTGCGGGCGGACGTACGAGTGGTTAAGCTCATACGACGGGAGTGTGTATCGTAGCGGCGGGAGGCTTCCGTGCCTGCCTCAACCGCTCCGTGGGTCCAACCTGAGTGATATAAGTCAAACCCAAACCACGTGGTCCCTTTGATTTGTTCCTTGCAGCTACTGTTGAGGTGAGTTTCTGCCCGCTCTGCCTACCAATTGAGGAAAGAGTTTTTTAGTCGCCGCGATTGCTTTCGCGTGCTTGGCTTCCTTGCCTCGATGTGTGCGACAACGAATGTGTTTCGTTCGTGGGTCGGGAGAATACGGCAGGTAAAAATCTCGGTCAAGGTCGGTTTGCGGGGTCCCGAAAAAACTTTTTTCTCTGTGCTCCGATGCTGGCGAAAAGAAACGGCAAGCTACTCAATCACTAGTACGTTTGCGTTTACAAGACCAAAAATATGGTAGAAGCACTTCTGGTTGTAGCTAGCATCATGCCGCCCGCGCCGCTAACGAGTGCTGCGCGCATCGTATCCACGTGTTCACTTCTATCACGTCAGGCTTTGCCTGCTGTGCTACCCAACCGGAACGATTTGGGTCTTCGCTGAGGCGCTCCAAGGCGGCCAACAACTCCGTTGGCGTCGCACGCGCCACGCGCTCAGCAGCAGAATATTCGGCTGCCGCGAGCAGCCTAGCCGCATCACTCGGCAACTCGGGCGCCTCGATCAACAGTCGTGCTTCACGTTGCCATTCGGCCACCGTTTCTGCGCTAAACCTTGAGTCCTTGAGTCGCTCAGCAATCTCATGTGGCTTAGCAGCGAGCAAATTCCCCGCACTACGAACGCCCAACCGCAACAGCCGCCCCGCCGTCCGCGGACCAAGCGCCAAAACATCTGCTACGTTGCTTTCCAGTGTCCAATAATCCATGGGAGCGGATGATAGGGGCGGACGACGTCTGAGGTGAAGAGCAAATAGATGCTATCATCTACTTCGCTTCGGCGGTTTGCTTGATGTGGCGCAGCACGCGAACGTGGATGCGATGCACGAGCCAATCGGTCCACAGCGTCCAGTAAGTGTGTGGATAGATCTTCAACTCGTACCAAGTGCTGCCCTCAAGGCGGGTACGACCGTCTGCAAGTTCCACGAGACGGAACTCGCCACGAGTGCTTCGAAACGATCCTTCGAGGTGCGGCGGATGGATGTGACGATAAGGCGTCAGTTCAAACATCGGCTCTGGTTGTTCGGTGACATCGAACGCCAAACGATGTGGCTCATCCCAAATGGTAATGGGCTCCACAAATTCGCCCGTAGTAAACTCGCAATGCCTAATCGCGCCGACTCCCTTGCCTTCGATCCGTGCTCGCTCCGGACAGGCGATTCCTAATAGAAAGAACCACTCAGGTGATTCGGTGATCTCGGGAAAATCGACCACGTTTCGCCACACCTTGCTGGGCGCGGCGTCGATCGTTACCGCGGAGGTCACAACGAAGACGTTCGTGTCCGACAGATAGGATTCACCTACTGACATTAATGGCAACGCCAAACAACCGGCCAGCAATCCTCGCTTGAGTATGCGCCTGCGATCTGCAAACGCCTTGCCCATCAACCCACCGAAACAGGCTAAAGGCAATATAATCGGCGCGGCCATCATGATGCAGACAACGCCTTCCAAGGCAAACAACAACAGCCCCAAACCGATCATTGTGACCGACCCGCAGGCCACGCCCATCGAAGCGGCCAGCGATTGGGGTGCGCGAAAGTTGTACAAATAAGCAGCTGCCAGTCCCGCTACGAACGGCGTGCCGTAGAACATCACCAATCCATAGCTCCCGATCAGTGCGCTGGCTTGAATAGCCGTAGTGCCGTACAAGGCCGAAACCGCGATCCCGCCCAGGGCGGAAGTGATCCAAGCCAACCACTTCAAATGGCGCTCGGCCTGATCGACGTCTTCGCTGGTTTCAGGCACCGACTGCCGGGTCGGCAGACAAACGAGAGCCAACATCGCAATAACATTGAAGAGTGGTACTAGAATGAACATCGACACAGATGGTGATACTGCCGCATCAATGGCGCGCCGCGCACTCATTACAATCGCGATGCATAGAAATGGAATCGTCCACAGAACCCAAGCCAACCCCAACCAAGGTGGACCACCCTGTACAAAACGACCTCGTCCAGTAAGCGTTGGGTTCAGGAAATCAAGCGGCGTAAAGATCGCATCGACCGCTAGGGCTACAACAGTAAACTCGACCACATATTTCAGAAACATCAGACCGAATCCAACCAGCGCATAGGTTTTCCGATCCACTGGTCTGCTCAGACTGAACAGTGAATGAAAGAGTTGCGATCTGGCACTTCTGTCGGACATCAATATCTTGTCGCGGCAAAGCCTGCACCTCTCGCGCAGACCAAACCATGGCGATACCTATAACAATGTGCCTTAGCGAGAAACTTCATCCACTGCCAATACCGCAAAGCGATCCTGCAGAGCCTGCACCTCCATCTCTTCGTCACGCAGCGCTTCGAGCGCTGCCACTGCCGCTGTGGCGGCTTCGATGGTTGTCAGGCAGGGCACGCCGGCGCCTACTGCGGCGGCTCGGATGCGGCCTTCGTCGGTACGGGCTCCTTTGCCCCGGGGAGTGTTCATCACGAGCGCCACTTCGCCGTCCGCAAGAAAATCGAGAAGATTGGGATGGCCCTCGCGAATCTTTTTCACTTGCTGCGACGGAATATTCGCCGCATTCAATACCTTGGCCGTGCCTTCGGTCGCCAGCAGCGAGAACTTCATTTCGTGCAATCGGCGAGCTAGTTCGACAATCTCTAGCTTCGCTTTGTCCGCAACACTCACAAACACATTTCCTGAACAGGGTAAAACCGTGCCGGCGGCAAGCTGGCTTTTGGCAAAGGCGATGCTGAACCGGGAACTGATTCCCATCACTTCACCGGTCGAACGCATTTCCGGGCCCAACACGATGTCGACACCGGCAAACTTAATAAACGGCAACACACTTTCTTTCACCGATACGTGGCTTGGCACGGGATCTTCGGTCGCGCCCTGCTCGGCCAACGACACTCCGGCCATCACCTTTGCTGCGATCTTCGCTACGGGCATGCCGGTCGCCTTCGCCACGAAGGGCACCGTACGGCTAGCACGCGGATTGACTTCAATCACATAAAGGGCAGGGCGACCCTCTTCTTCTCGAACCGCGAACTGCACATTCATCAATCCGACGACATTCAACTCGCGGGCCATGGCTACCGTGGCTGCGCGAATTTCCTGGACCACTGGCCCAGCCAAACTGTAAGGTGGAATCGCACAGGCCGAGTCGCCCGAGTGTACTCCCGCTTCCTCGATATGCTCCATGATGCCGGGTACGATTACGTCGGTCCCGTCGCTAACCGCGTCGACATCCACTTCTGTAGCGCTTTCAAGAAAACGATCTAGTAGCACCGGCTGACCCTGAGCGGCGACAAACGCTTCGGCTACATATTTTTCGAGCTGTGCGCGATCGTAGCAAATCTCCATCGCCCGGCCGCCCAACACAAAGCTGGGTCTTACTAACAACGGATAGCCAATTCTATCGGCGATACTGCGAGCTTGATCCATCGTGCGCGCGATGCCGTTGTCAGGTTGCCGCAGACCAAGCCGATCAAGCAATTGCTGAAATTTCTCCCGATCTTCGGCTCGTTCGATGGCACTAACGCTAGTGCCAATGATTGGCACGCCCGCGCTCTTCAAGGCGCGAGCCAGATTAAGAGGCGTTTGGCCGCCAAACTGTACGATCACTCCATCGGGTTGAACACGGTCGCAAATGTTAAGAACATCCTCGACCGTGAGTGGCTCGAAGAAGAGCAGATCGCTAGTGTCGTAGTCGGTACTAACCGTTTCGGGATTACTGTTGACCATCACCGACTTGATGCCTAGTTCTCGTAGCGCGAAACTGGCGTGGCAGCAGCAGTAATCAAATTCGATGCCCTGCCCAATACGGTTTGGGCCACCGCCGAGAATCATCACACGTCGTTCTCCGGGCGGCTTCGGGGGTGTTTCGTCTTCGGTTTCGAAAGTGGAATAGTAGTAGGGCGTGTATGCCTCAAACTCAGCAGCACATGTATCGACAGATTTGAACGTGGCAACGATCCCTAGTTCTAAGCGACGAGCTCGCACCTCGATCTGAGTAGTGTTGAGCATGATCGCGAGTTGACGATCAGAAAAGCCTTGCCGTTTGGCCGTTCGCAACAATTCTGTAGTTAGCTGATCGAAATGGCCGCAGACACGAATCCGCTCTTCTGTCTCTACGATCTCTAACAGATTGTCTAAGAACCAACGATCGATCGCCGTCAGTTCAAATACGTCGTCGACCGTCATGCCGCTCTTAAACGCATAGCGAATGTACCAGACGCGTTCAGGGCAAGGCCGAGAAAGTTTTTCTCGAACAACCGCTAGGTCCGGCTGCTCATCCGTGCCCCACAGATCCGAGCCATCGCAGCCGAAACCAAAGCTGCCCACCTCCAACCCCCGCAATGCTTTTTGGAAAGATTCCTTAAAAGTGCTGCCGATCGCCATCGTTTCGCCGACACTCTTCATTTGCGTGCTCAGCGTGTCATCAGCCTCGGGAAATTTCTCGAAAGCAAAGCGAGGAATCTTCGTGACCACATAATCGATCGTCGGCTCGAAGCAGGCCGTCGTCTCGCGGGTGATGTCATTGGGCAACTCGTGCAGCCGATACCCGACTGCGAGTTTTGCGGCAATCTTCGCGATCGGAAAACCAGTCGCCTTCGAGGCCAACGCGCTGGAGCGGCTCACTCGCGGGTTCATTTCGATCACGATCATTCGCCCCGTGTCGGGGTGAATGGCAAACTGAATATTCGACCCGCCAGTCTCAACGCCAATTTCGCGGATTACCGCTAAGCTGGCATCGCGCATCCGCTGATATTCTTTGTCGGAAAGTGTCTGAGCCGGAGCTACAGTGATCGAATCGCCCGTGTGTACGCCCATCGGATCGAAGTTCTCGATCGAGCAGATGATCACGACGTTATCGTCCACGTCGCGCATCACCTCCATCTCATATTCTTTCCAACCGATAATCGATTCTTCGATCAATATCTCGGTTGTGGGCGAAAGGTCGAGGCCGCGATGCACCTGCTCGTCAAATTCGTGGCGGTTGTAGGCAATCGAAGAACCGCTGCCGCCCATCGTAAAGCTGGGACGCAACACCGCAGGTAATCCGATTTGGTCAATCCACTCGCGGGCTTGTTCGATCGAAGTTACTGTCTTGCCGCGGCATACCTCGAGGCCTATCTCGCCCATCGCCAACTTAAACCGTTCACGACTTTCGGCCTTGTCGATCACGTCGGAGTCGGCGCCGATCATCTCGACGCCATACTTTTCCAGCACGCCGTGCTTGGCCAAGTCCATCGCGACATTAAGCCCCGTTTGTCCTCCCAAAGTGGGGAGCAGCGCATCGGGCCGCTCGGCTTCGATCACCTTGGCCACCATCTCCCAGGAGAGTGGCTCGATGTACGTGCGATCCGCAGTCGAGGGATCGGTCATAATCGTGGCCGGATTACTGTTTACCAGCACAACTTCGTACCCCTCCTCGCGCAATGCCTTGCAAGCCTGGGTACCGGAATAGTCGAACTCGCAGGCCTGACCGATCACAATTGGGCCAGATCCAATGATAAGAATGCGGTGGATGTCGTCGCGACGGGGCAAGGTAGGGTGGGGGGTCAGAGGTCGGGGGATGGAAGTCAGAGCCCGTGCACAACGTAGCTCCTGCTTATGGACCCTAACTGTGATCCAGCGGCTCGCTGGTCGGGCCAAAATATGTATAAAATCGCTCCATCGTAGCCTGTTTTGAGCGATCGGTTCAAGTGGCCAATTCAGCGTTAAAATGGTGCCCTAACCGCCGATTCACGTGCCGCCAATTGGTCATGTACTTCTCAAAAATAGTTGGAATTCCCAGAATTTAACGCCAGACAAATTTTCCGACCGCAATGAAGCCTGGGAGGCTACCGCACACTGCTCGGTCGACCTATCATCGACCATTGCCTTGCCCCTGTACTCAGTGTGAGGGATCCCCCCCATCACCTCTCGATCAAATCTGCGGAAAGCTTCTCAAAGGATGACCACATTCGGAGAACAACTCAGAGAGCGTCGTCGGCTAGCTGGATTGGGACTACGCACCTTTGCGGGGCTGATCGACGAACGGGCTTCGAGTGTGAGCGCGATCGAATCAGGGCGTCGAGCCCCGTGGCAACGCGCGGAAACTCTTCGACGGGTGGCCCAGGTGTTGGGCACAACGAAAGAAACGAAAGGGGAGTCGCTGTGGCAGGAGAATAGCCAGCTGGATGATGCAGCTCAGGACATTCCCGCCAAAAACGACCTGCTCTGGTGGTGGACATCCGACGAAGGCCCCGAACTCGATCGCGAAGTTGCGGCCGAATTGGCTGACTTCCTTGAAGCGGAGCAGATCTTACCTGAGTCTGCTGAACAACCTTGCCAGGAAATCTGCTGGCCATCACTCACTGAATTGGCGATTGAATGGCGCGTTCGTCACTTATTAGGTCGTCGCAGCGTTAAAATTACCTCAGCACCGGTCGATGTCGAAGCCGCACTGGAGAAGTCAGCAGGCGTCCGCATTGAAATTGTGCCCGGCTTGGTGCCCCGTTTCAGTGTGCAGTCCTGTGTAGTCCACACAAACTCTGAGATGGTTCTCTATGTGGATCGAATCATCGCCGATTCGCGTCCGCTGGCTTCTTATCGTCGGCTGCTCGCAATCACATACGCACTTGCCGCTTTCAGAGATTCTGCGGTACAAGCCCCGCCAAGTGTCGACTGGTTTCTCGCCTTGCGGCAAAGCGAACATTGGCCCGAAGCGCTACGCGATTGCCAGCGATTTGCCCTAGCAATGCTGTTACCCGCCGGTCCGGTGCTAGGCGCCGCCGAAGCGGCCTACCAAGAGCTGGTGCAGCAACAGGGTTGGGTCGAAATAGAAACAGCCGCCCGAGCTGTGCGCAATCGTTTAGCCGAGCAATTCGCAGTTCCTACGTCGCTCGTGCATCGTCGCTTGGTGGGCTGGCCCTGTCACATCTACGGACGCATCGCCCAAGCGCTGGTCGCGGAAGAAATGACGTTGCCGCCTGCCGACTGGTTCGAGGACGAACAGCAGAAAGTCTTCCAGCGTGAGCTGTTTGCTAAGCGGTAGCCCCGATCAGAAGCATCTACTTACTCTTTTTCCAAGAGTCAATCCAGCGGTCAATTCCTTCCTTAGGTTTGGCTTCGATGACTTTTTCGATCTCGTCGGCCGTCATGCCCCGATCGAGCATGTCCTGCTTCAACTCAGTCTCAATCTGTTTGAGCTTCACAGAATTCCATACACCTGCGAACACGCAGCTGAGCGTGATTAGCAGACCCGTCGTACAACCCAGTGCAACAAGCAAGACCACGAACCGCTCGTCCGAGTCCAATCCTAGAAAACTACTCGCCCATTCGTCCGTTTGAGCTAGTGGCAGAAGAAAGTTACTCATGGCAATGGATACTCCATCTGTAATTACTAATTGGTGAGTCGCTGATCCGCATGAGCTTTGACAACCGACTCGATTTCCTCGGCAGTCATACCGCGATCGAGCATTTCACGTTTGAATTCAATCTCCTGCCGCTGACACACGAATTTACGAATCTGCTTGACGACCGACCCAATCACGGAAGATACCGCAAAGATCAGACAGATAACCGCAACCATATTGAAGGGCGTCGGCAAGTCTTTGATAAGCAGAAACAGATGATTCATCGACTTTCTCTCACACCAGTGGAAACAACGAGGGCTCGCTGGAACATTCCCTATGATAGCGAGTCCGAATGCGTATTCGCCCCGGCAGAAAGAATCTTGGAATGAGTGAGCGCACGGTTCTGCAACTCTGACCGCTGGAGGCAATAAAACGCAGTTCCACGGTGCCTATTTTTTAGGCGTCGTCTGCCTGCAGTAGATTGACTCGCCGACCTAAACTGTTTACTGTGAAGGCGTTGGCGAACTTGAGTCGTGTGCTTGTTGTCGGTTATCGAAGGCACCCTTACGGGCTCGCGCCGGGCTAGAGATGAGCCGGTTCGTCGCTGCCCTCCCCACTTTCCTCTCTTTCCCGCGATCCTCCCTTGAGTAAACCGACCGAAAAACCTTGGAGTGGCGTATTCAAAGCGGCAACCGATCCACGTGTCGAGCGGTTCACCGAAAGCGTGAGCTTCGACCATCGACTCTATACCCACGACATCCGCGGCTCACAGGCTCACGCGAGAATGCTGGCCAGCATGGGCACGCTCTCTGAGGCCGAGGCCGAACAGATCGTTTCCACGCTGGAGCAGATCGGTGCGGAAATCGCCGCAAGCACATTTCAGTTCCGCGAAGACCTGGAAGACGTGCATATGAACATCGAGCGCGCCTTGGTCGATCGCATCGGCGACCTAGGTCGCAAATTACACACTGGCCGCAGCCGCAACGACCAAGTCTCCACCGATTTTCGGCTCTGGATTCGCGACGCGATCGACCGAACTGACGGCTTACTGCTCGAATTGCAGCGAGCGTTCGTCGGGCGCTGCGCGCAGGACGATGGCGTAATTCTGCCCGGCTATACTCACCTGCAACGGGCCCAGCCCGTGTTGGCAAGCCACTATTGGCTCGCCTATACCGAGAAATTTGAGCGTGACCGCCAAAGGCTGGCTGACTGTCGTCGTAGGGTGAATCAACTACCGCTGGGCACCGCCGCGTTGGCAGGCACTTCGATCTCCATCGATCGGCAGATGGTTGCCCAGCAGCTCGGTTTCGAAGGTGTTGTGGCCAACAGCCTCGATTCGTCCAGCGATCGTGATTTTGCCATCGAATTCTGCTTCGCACTCACCTTGGTCGCCGAACATCTCAGCACATGGGCCGAGGAGTGGATTCTCTGGTCCACCTGCGAGTTTAATTTCCTGCACCTGCCGCAGGCATATTGCACCGGCTCGTCGATCATGCCGCAGAAGATCAATCCCGACGTGCTGGAGCTCGTCCGGGGCAAGACTGCCCGAGTCGTGGGCAATCTGCAGAGCCTGCTCGTGCTGGTGAAGGGTCTGCCTTTGGCCTACAACCGAGACTTGCAGGAGGACAAACCAAGGGTGTTCGACTCGGCCGACACGGTTGAATCCTGTGTAGAGCTGGCCGTTTCTGTCGTGCAAGGCGTCAAGCTCAACCGCGAAGCGATTGCCGCGCGGCTAGATCGGGGATATCTCGACGCCACGACGCTGATGGAGTACTTGATTGGCCTGGGAGTGCCGCAACGTTCGGCCCACGAAGTTATCGGTCGCTTGGTAGCTTCGGCAATGAAACAGAACGTGCCGCTGGCTGATCTGCCGCTGGAAGAGTTCCAATCTGCCCATGATTCGCTAGACAAACAGGTTTACGAAGTGTTGGGTGTCGAGCGGGCAATTCAAGCGTTTACCAGCTATGGCTCGACCGGGCCTGAACAGGTAGCCGAACAGGTGGCCGCCTGGAAATCGAAACTGGCGGGAGAATGACTTTGTAATGGGTATCGTGAAACCAAACCGAATCAGCTTACTCCTAACGATCGCATTCGGTGTGCCGCTCTGTCAGATAGTCACGGCTCAGACCGAGGAAGAGCCACTATTAAATGCGGCGGCCCAGCGGAGCCCGGCAGTGGCCACGGTTCTGGACGCACCGCTTGACACGCCTGCGGATAGACTCGCTGCTGTATTCACGCTGCTCGACCTTGGTGAACTCGAAGTCGCCGCGGCTGTGCTAGCCCCGGTGCTGCAAGCGGATCTAGACGACAAAGGCCGGGCTGAACTGGTCGAACGCTTTGGTACGGCACGATTTCTTAATCTGGCTCGACGCGACAGCCCGGCCGGCGAAGGTGAAACTGCTCCCTTAGCGGGTGCTCGCAAGTTCGCCCGCCGCTGCATCGAAGCCGCGGCAAAGCACTCGCGCGACCCAAAGCGAATAGCGCAACTTGTCGTCCAACTGAATGATTCGGCGGCCGATGTCCGCAACGCGGCACGAGTCGATCTGGCGGTGACTGGAACTGCCGGCGCTCAGGCATGCTTAGAAGCACTAGCCGAAGAATCTGACGAAACGCGGCGGGCCAATCTCATGTTGGCGCTCACCAAACTACGGCCGGAAGTCGACCCCCTGGTGATGGCCGTGCTGGCCGATGGTAACGGGCATTTCCTGCGCGATGCTGCGGAACTCGCCGGGCACACGGGTATGCTCGACGCAGCTCCGCTGCTGGCGGCAATTGCTGTCGACACACGAAACGACCCAGCAGTCGCGGCGGCAGCCCAGAATGCCCTAACCAAACTCAATTTATCGCAAGCTGATTTAACCGAAGCCCGCGGTTTGCTGCTGGGTGAAATCCGGCGTTTGGAAGCCAGCGTGCCGCCGAGTCAGCTGCCCGACGAGTCGAGCGAGCTATGGTGGACTCTATCCCCCGACGGCCATCTTCATTCTCAGCAGCTGCCGATTGAAACGCAACGGATGTTTGCAATCGCCCGACTGGCTAGAACTCTCGCCGCGCTGCCACAGGCCACGCAGGAAGACCGCCAGACGGCGCTGCTCTACGCATATCAGCTCGCGCGCAAGTTCGGCCAGCCTCTGCCGCCCGAGTTGGAGCAGATGGCCCAATCGGTCGACGTCGCGGAGCTAAGCCACGTGATGGGCGAGGCGATACGGCATGGTCAGATCGCCGCTGCGACGTCTTGTGCAGAGCTGCTCGGCGAGCGGGGCGACATCGCCGCGCTAACTTCATTCGATGCCCGACCTGCTCCTTTAGCCAGAGCTTTGCGGCACCCCGATCGAAGATTGCGATTCGCGGCGCTGCAGGCCGTGATGAAGATTGCTCCACCGCGCTCGTTTCCTGGTGCCAGCGGTGTGCCGAAGGCCTTGTGGCGTTTCGCTGCCGGGGCCGGTAGCCCGCAGGCGGTTGCCGCCTCTTCTTTTTCAGGCCGTGCCAGCGAATGGGCCGGCAAACTACGCGCTCTAGGCTACGACGCCGTCCCCGCGACCACGGGTCGCGAGGCGCTTGAAGTTTCGATCCAGTCTCCACGATTAGCGCTGGTATTGCTCGACAGCGACATCGGTCGACCACGGCTCCGCGAGGTTCTCTATCAACTACGGGCGGCCGAGTCGACGGCTCAGGTTCCCATCGCCATTCTTAGCAGCCCACACAACTTGGATCGCGCACAACGGCTCGCTGAAAACGACTTCCTGCTATTAGCATTCGCTCGTCCCCATAGTCCGGAAGCATTTGAATCGATCGTCACCCAGCTGGGCGACCTCTGCACCGCGATCTGCTCGCGCGACGAACGCATGCAACAAGCTACGGACGCCTTGCAATGGATCGCCAAACTGCAAACGGCGGGACACCACTACGACGAATTCGTCCGCGAGTCGGACGTAGCTAGCCGCACGTTATTCGTGCCCGAACTGCTAGAGCCGACATTGGAAGTGCTCTCTGTGCTAGGCACTGCTAATAGCCAGCGCACGTTGATCGAGTTGGCCAGCACCGCGAGTATGCCGGCCGACACTCGTCAACAGGCTGTCGAGGCCTTCGCCAACAGCGTAGAACGATTCGGCAAGCTGCTTTCGCCGACCGAGATTTCCGTTCAATTCGATCGCTATAACGCCAGCGAATCCGCGCCCCGAGAAACGCAAAAAATACTCGGCCAATTGCTCGACATTCTGGAAGGCAAGCCGCCAACCACACCATGACCCGGTCTCCCACATCCAACCTGCGCCCTGCCGACGATAGCGACGCGGCTCTAGCGCCCCTGCGAGGAATTATTGGCTCCTGTGCCGCGATGAACGAGGTCTATCGCATCACCCGGCAAGTGGCCCGGTCGCAGGCGTCGGTACTACTGTTAGGCGAGACGGGTACCGGCAAAGAATTGATCGCCCATGCTATTCACGAGCTAAGCAGCCGCCGCGAGCGGCCATTTGTGCGGGTGAACTGCGGGGCGCTGAGCGAAAACTTGTTGGAAAGCGAGCTCTTCGGCCACGTCCGCGGTGCGTTCACCGGCGCGATCGACAATCGCACGGGTCGATTCGAAGCGGCCCATAAAGGCACAATTTTCCTCGACGAAATCAACTCCACGACGCTGCATCTGCAGGTCAAATTATTGCGTGTGTTGCAGGAGCGTGAATTCGAGCGAGTGGGCGACACCCGCACCGTTCAGGTCGACACGCGTGTTATCGCCGCCAGCAATTGCGATCTGTTGGCCCAGGCAGGCGAGGGTAAATTCCGCGAAGATCTCTACTATCGCTTAAACGTGGTGCCGGTGCATCTGCCTCCGTTACGAGAACGGAGCGAAGATATTCCAGAGCTGGTGACTCACTTTCTGAACCTATACAATGAGCAGAACGATCGATACGTGGCTCACATCGACCCGAAAGCCCTCGCAGCGATGCAAGATTACGCCTGGCCCGGCAACGTTCGAGAGCTGCAAAATTACGTCGAGCGGGCCATCGTGATGGCCACTGGCGATGAATTCACGCTTGACTTGCTGCCGCCAGAGGTTGCCACCGGTCGAGCACCAAGAGCGCTAGGCCAGCGGCCGATGGATTTTCAATCGCTCACCGAGGAGTTGGTGCAGGTCGGTATCAACGGTGCCGAGGATCCGACTAACGACGTCCACGGCAAGATTGTCGGCCAAGTCGAGCGGGAGGTAATCGCTCAAGTGATGTCGAGTTGCGACAATGTGCAGATCAAAGCAGCCAGTCGACTGGGAATTAATCGAAACACTTTGCATAAGAAGCTTAAACAGTATGGGCTGGAACCCGACGCCACGGAAAATTAGGCGACCATTCGGTCGACCCGTGCTTCTGAGATAACTGACATGGATTCCGGCATCAATCTGTCGTGCTTTACTACTTGCTACGCAATTGCGCTAGTGCTGGAGCTGCCTGGCCGCTGGTCTCAATTTCGCTATCGCCGGGCGGTGTGTTTGCTGGCCGCTTCCGCAGGGGTACTGGCACATACTTGGTACTTGGGACATCGAGTCTCCGAGATGCCCATGGCGCCATTGGCCAGCCATCACGATTGGTCTCTGCTGGCCGCATGGCTATTGGCGGTCATCTATGTGGGCGGGCTGTTTTATTATCCTCGTTCTTCTCTGGGGGCGTTCTTACTGCCGGCTGTGTTGGCGCTGATCGGCGTCTCGTGGTTTGCCGCAACTAAGCCAATTGTTTCGTTCGAAGCGCCCCGCGTGTGGGGGTTGGTGCATGGTGTGTTACTCCTTCTCGGAACAGTTGCCGTGCTGTTGGGATTTCTTGCCGGGCTGATGTACCTGTTGCAAAGTTATCGGCTTAAGCACAAAACCAGCGGCGGCAGCCGCCTCCGTCTGCCTAGCCTTGAATGGTTAGAGCGAGTGAACAGCCGATCGCTAGGTGCTGCTGCTATGTTGGTAGGGGGTGGATTCATTACTGGCGTTTTGAGTCGACTCGCTCTGGAAAACGAACGTGGCCTGCTGCCCTGGACCGACCCTGTCGTGCTCAGCCTGACGGCGATGCTTTGCTGGCTGGTAGTTGCGGAAGTGTTCCGCCTCGTTTATCCGGCAGCCCGTCAAGGCCGCAAGGTCGCCTACCTAACGATCGCCGCATTCGTCTTCCTGCTATTAGTGTTTGCTTCTATTACCTGGAGCGACACCTTGCACTCGTCGGATGCTGAGGTCGCCGTGCGGGCCACAAAGCCCTCGATCGCAGACACCGCAGCACCTAAGTTCGGAGGCTCCGCATGAACCTCCAGATGGTAGGCTGCACGCACCACGAGGCGAACCTCGATGTTCGCCAATTGTTGGCCTTTGACCCGCAAGAAATTGCTGTCGCGCTGCAAGCCTGGCAATCTCGGTTTCCTCAATCGGAATTGGTGCTGCTCTCCACCTGCAATCGGGTCGAGCTCTACGCCGCCAGTTCCAATCCAAGTGGCGGTCCAGCAGCGCCCGACCTCGTCGAAGCGCTTCTTACCTTTCGAAACGTCCCCAAAACACAACTTGAAGGCCATTTGACCACTTTTGAAGGTCGGGAAGCCGTCGAGCACCTTTTCCGCGTGACCTCCAGCCTGGAGAGCATGGTGATTGGAGAACCTCAGATCCTGGCCCAGGTGAAGCAGGCCTACCAGCAGGCGTGCGATGTTGGTTCCACCGGGCCCCAGCTACACGATGTCTTTCAGTCCGCATTACGAACAGCAAAGCGTGTGGCCGGCGAAACATCGCTCCATCAGCATCGTGTAAGCATCCCCAGTGTTGCAATTGCTGACCTGGCCAGCTGTGTGTTCGAATCGTTCAATGACAAACATGTATTGGTGCTCGGTGCTGGCGAAATGGCTGAGGAAACGCTACGCTTTCTGCAATCAGATGGCAACCCGCACGTCCACGTGGTCAACCGGAGTCTCGAACGGGGCCAAAAGCTTGCCGAATCGTTCAACGGTGAATTCCATCCCTGGGAAAAACTGTGGGACCAACTTGTGCTATCCGACTTGGTGATCAGCACGACGGCTGCGAACGAGCCGATTGTTTCCGCCGACGACTTCGTCGAACACGTCGAGCCACGTCGCCATCAGCGGCCGCTATTTCTTTTGGATCTGGCGGTACCGCGAGATTTCAGCCCCGAGGTCGGAGATTTGTTAGGAGTTTACTTGTACTCTCTTGATGATCTGACCGAAGCCTGCCAACGCAATCAATCAGCCCGGGCCGCGGAAATGCCTGCTGCAGAAAAAATCGTCGATCAAGAAACCGCTCGGTTTCTGTCCGAATCATCGCACCGAGCCACAGCTCCTGTGATCAGCGGGTTTCGACGCGGCATGCACGAACCTAAGCAGGCTGAGCTGGAACGTTTGTTCAACAAGCTCCCTGAGCTCGACGAGAATAGTCGGGAAGAAATCGAACAATTCGCCGATCGACTGGTGAACAAAATGCTGCACCCGCCCTTGGAATCGCTCCGACATGCTTCGCAAAATGGTACGCACCACGGCCTGCTAGATGCGTTAAAGAGGCTGTTCAAGCTGGAAGATTAGCGAATCTTACACGCTCAATAAGCAGTCGAACGAGCTACTAGGTCAGCAGCGGAGAGGAATTGCCATCGCTGGAAGACGAGCTCAAACAATTGAGAATTCTGATGGCTAGTCCGTGTTTCGCTACTAGTTAAAGTTCTTCTTCCTCATCATCTTCATCGCCGGCTTCGCTGATTTCACTTACATCGTCGTCCTCGTATTCGTACTCATATTCCACGCCATCTTCTTCGTCGTCGTCTTCGTATTCTTCTTCAGCAAGTTCTCCCTCAACTTCTTCTAGTTCTGAGTCGTCCTCGACTTCTTCCCACTCATCCTCGAATTCTTCCTCGAACTCCTCTGCATCGCTATCGTCGTCGTCGTCCTCGTACTCGAATTCAACTCCTTCTTCGTCCTCTTCGTCCTCTTCGTCCTCTTCCTCCTCGTATATGTCGTCGTCTCCATCTTCTACTAATTCGTCGTCGTCCTCTTCGTCCTCTGCTTCGTCCTCGTATTCATATTCGTACTCGTACTCGTCGCCATCCTCGTCGCCATCTTCGACGTCCTCATCGGCATCTTCATCCTCAGAATCCTCGTGCTCGCTGCTCATCGCTGCTACATAGAATTTGGGATGAGAATCCCACCAGCTCACGAGATCGGGATCAACTGGAATCGACCGCACCAGATTAGAAAGCTGGTCCAGGCTCGTGTCCTGAAGATCATTCTGGGCCACATTTACTATCAATTGCACGTTCAGCTCCTTCACCAACTCACAAACTAACAATGCTGTGTCGGGCCAGCTATTCGCCCCCACGACTTTTAGCCATCGAGTTCAACGCTACGAATTTGATCGATTTGCGGCAATTGTTCCAAGCGCCGAAGGCCAAAAACTTGTAAAAATTTTTTCGTAGTGCCGTACTGAAACGGTCGGCCTAGCTCTTCAGCTCGCCCGACAATACGCAATAAATCGCGTTCCATCAACACTCGAAGGATTTCTCCACACTGAACGCCCCGAATTGCCTCTATTTCGGCCCGCAAAACGGGTTGCCGGTAGGCCACTACAGATAATGTTTCCAGAGCGGGCGTGGAGAGCGACAGATCCTCGCTTGTACCGTGCAATCGCCGAATCCAATCGGCAAGCTGGGGCCGTGTTAGCAGCTGGACTCCGCCTGCAACATCAACAATTTGCATGGCGCTAGCTCGTTGATCGTAGCGCCGACTGAGCTGTTTGAGTAAAGTGCGGGCTTCGGTACCATCGGCCAATTTGGCTAGTTTCGCTAGTTTTCTTGTCGAAAGGGGCTCGCGCGCCAAGAAAAGTACCGTTTCCAGCTGGGCCAGTTTTTCCTCGAGCAGCTGGGAGTTGTCTTCGTTTGGTTCATCCGTGCAATAGCTGTTGCTTCGCGCCGGATGTTGCCACGAAAGCCCCTCGGTAGAGGTGATAGGGAGGTTGTATCGGAGCGAAACGCTAGACAGACGCTGACCTAATGCACAAAACGTGCTGTTCGAAGCTTGAAGTTGTTGGCTGGCCATAAGTATCCGCAGAGCAGTTCATTGCACTAGTGGGATGTCTTCCAATGAGCGACTTCACTCACCACCTGTTCGATCGAAGCGCGGGGAGTCTCGGCCACGGCTTCGAATTGCCGAGTCAGCTGCTTTTCCTGAGCAACTAATGGCATCGCGCAGCAAAACCGAAAGAACTCTCCCTTCTGACCCCAATGCTCAAGGGAGTACTTTGTTGAACCCATAGACCTCAATTCCTCGAGCAGGGGCTGTAGCTCTTCGGTAAGACTCGCATGGGAAGAAGTCGTCGGTGCCACCAAGGGCGCAGCAGATGGTAAACTGGACGTCGGGGGTGCAAAACTGGGAGCCTCAGCGGAAGCTACTGCATAACGAGGCGCAGTCATTTGATCACTCGATCCCGCACTAGGCTGTTGCCAACCCATTGTGTCTCTGACGATTTCGACAACTCGATCCACCGCGCCCTGCGCCACAGGTGGGAGCGGGCCGTAATAGATCCAAGCCGCCGGCAAACCAACTAGCACTGTTAACATCAATACAGCACGAAAAAAAACGATCATGGGATCACAATTTGGAGGTTTCTCGGGTAAGGATTAGCGGCGAATGGTAGCCAGATGAGTTTTCCGCCTGCAATGGCAATCTGGGAGAGTTGCCTAAATGCCAGACGGCTAGTGGCTAGTAACTAGCAGCGCTGCCCTATAATGCCAGCATGAATACGTTGATTTACCTCGATCACAACGCCACAGCCCCAATTCTGCCCTCCGTGGCCGATGCGGTACGTGAAGCGTCGCTTCGCTACGGTGGAAATCCTGGCAGTCAGCATGAGTCGGGCCGGCGGGCACGGCGGGCCCTGGAAGACGCCCGCGAGCAAATCGGCGAGCTGTTGGGGGCTCGGCTGGGGGGAAGTCGCGCCGATCAGGTGATTTTCACTAGTGGCGGCACAGAAGCGAACAATTTGGCCCTGCTTGGGCTGACTGCCGAGCAGGTCGATTCTTCGGGCCATCTGGTAGTTCCCGCCATCGAGCACCCCAGCATCATAGAGCCTGCTGCGGAACTACAGCGCGCTGGCTGGAGAGTTGCGCACCCGAAGGCAAGCATCGACGGCGCAGTGCGCCTTCAGGAGATCGAGTCGCTTCTGGAGCCCGATACCCGGCTGGCAACTTTAATGCTGGCCAACAACGAAACGGGTGTTCTGCAACCGGTAACAGAGATGGCAGAGCTGTGCTCGGACCGCGGCATACCCTTGCATACAGACGCCGCGCAAGCAATCGGTAAGGTTCCTGTTGATTTTTCTGCTCTGGAAGTTGCCACGATGAGCTGCGCGGCCCATAAGTTCCATGGCCCATTGGGTATTGGTGCGTTACTTGTTCGACATGGCGTGAAGCTGCGCGCCAAGCAATTCGGCGGGCACCAGCAGGGGGGCCTACGGCCGGGAACCGAAATGCTCGCGCTGGCAGTTGGCATGTGCACTGCTCTGGAATGCTGGCACAACGAAGCGGAACAGCGGAGCAGTCGACTGAAGCAGTTTCGCGACCAGTTGGAGCAAGCCATTCTTTCCGAACTGCCTGCGGCGACTGTCATCGGACGCGATGCCGAGCGACTTCCCAACACTTCGAATATCTCGTTTGTGGGGCTAGACCGTCAGGCACTACTGATGGCCTTAGACATGGCTGGCGTGGCATGTTCCAGCGGCTCGGCATGCGCTAGCGGATCGAGCGAACCATCGCCAGTGCTCGTAGCGATGGGTCTTGAAAAGGCCCTAATCAACGGCTCTATCCGGCTAAGTTTGGGAGCCTCGACGAATGCCACAGATATCGAGGAAGCGGCTCGTCGTATCTTGCATGCCTGCCGGCATTTAGGGCACGGCTCAAACCACTAAAAAATCCGCTCTGCTCCTCCCTTTTTCGAGTCAAATCGGGTAAACTTGGGGCTTGTTTTCACGGCCGAAAATTGAGGCCCTTTCTGACAGAATTTCTGTGGGATATTTCCTGCTCCATTGCGATCTATTTGGAACATCAAAGTGGTCGACTGGTGGCAGTTTTGAGCCTCGTTTTGCTACTGGCGAAGATTGGGCTCCTTGATCAATTCACACGAATGCGGACGGAACCATTGTGGTTAACGGCGTAACAACGATCGATTTACCTGGTTGCGATGCGGATGTCGGCGAGCCTTTTCTCGAGCCTGCCAGCGCGTTTGTTGCAGGGACGGAAAATCGGCTGGCGGTTGTCGCGCTGGAGCGTCTGTTACACACTGAGCGGCTCGCAGGCGATGCATCGTGGTGTAATCCACTGGTGTTAACCGGACCAACTGGCGTGGGTAAGTCGCATCTGGCTCGGGGCATCGCGCGGCACTGGACTAGGTTGTTCGGCGAAGATGCGGTTGGCTATTTCACGGCAATCGATTTCGCCCGCCAACTGCACGCCGCTCGCAGCAACGGCGAGCTGGCATTGTTTCGCGAGCAGGTAGCCGGATTACGCCTCTTGGTTGTCGAAAATCTGCAGCAGCTGCCGCGACGGACATTCGTGGAGCGGGAACTGCGTGACACGCTCGACACGCTTGTTGAAACCGGCTGTATCGTCGTGCTGACTGCCCGCGATTTCTCACCGCTCGATGCCGGCCTTCGCGACCGGTTGGCCGGAGCAATGACCGTTCTGCTATCTCGTCCCGGTGTCGCTGCTCGGCGGAAGATCCTTGAACAGGCAGCCGTTTCGCGAGGCATTTCGCTGGCCGAGGAGCAGCTACAAGGATTGGCCCAACGGACTGAAGGTCCCGTTCCTTTGCTGAAGCGCGCCCTGGCCGAACTGGATCTGCAGTCGACGACTGACCAGGAAGTCGCAGCAGCTGGCAGAGAACCTGTGACTTTGAAGCAGATTGTTGCCGTTGCGGCCCGCTATTACTCCTTAACCCAGGCAGCCCTGTTGAGCTCTGCCCGTCGCAAGTCGTTGGTCCATGCCCGGCGGGTCATCGTCTACCTAGCCAGGCTGCTGACTGACTTGAGTTACGCACAAATCGGCCAGGGCCTTGGCCGTCGCGACCATTCAACAATCATGCACGCCCAACGCTCGATTCAAGATCTGGTAGCAACCGACGCCACCACCCAACGCGATCTCGAAGAACTTCGCCGCATCCTTACCGCAGTTTGAACCACGATGTTCGATTCAATAACTTCATCATCTCACTCCTCGGTGGATAACCTGTCGACTGCCTGTCGACAAGCGGGCCCGAATCCTCGTGCTCCTGCTGAATTCTGTTTCCCCGACCGAACATCAGTAATTGTCGACACCGCTTCTTCATTCGATCAACACCGAGCGAACCGTTTTTCCACTTCTCGGACTACTCGCAAAACGACATGCCCGATCGAAGGAAATGTTTTTCGCTCGCTGGTTCTCGACATTTTCGCCCAACACATTACTACTACTAATATCTAAAAGTAACTAATTAGTAAGAACGACTAAAACAGGAGGTGCCCGTTGGCCACTACCATCGAAGACAAGCAATCATTGGAAGAGCCGAAACAGTCGGAAACGTCTCATCCTCGCGCAAAGGCAAACCAGGCCATGAAGATATCTTGCGATCGTGAGCAGTTGTTGGCTGCTTTTCAAACCGTTGCGACGGTGGCTCCCGCGCGGAGCCCTAAGCCAATCTTGCAGAACGTGAAGCTGGAAGTCGCCGACGGCCAAGCGACCTTGTTAGCGACCGACCTGGAAATCGGTATCCGACACAGAGTCGAGGGTGTCGATGTGCAAACGCCAGGCGTCGTGGTGCTCTCGGTAGCACGTTTTGGTTCGATTCTTCGCGAGAGCTCAGACGAAACCATCCACATCGAATCCGACGCCCAAGGCGCAGTCATTCGAGGTGAACGGAGTCAGTTTCGCCTTTCAGCCGAAGATCCCGGAGAGTTCCCCAGCGTTACCAGCTTCGACGAGAAGAGCTTCCACGAGATCCCTGCTCGTTTGCTACGAGAGCTAATCCACCGCACTGAGTTTTCTACCGACAACGAAAGCAGCCGTTATGCCTTGGGTGGTGTCAAGCTGGAATTCGGCGATGGCGAGGTCACCGCGATTGGTACCGACGGTCGCCGGCTGGCGAAGATGACCGGCCCGATCGTCACTTCTGGCGAGCCTGCGGATAGTCAGCAAGTTACGATTGTCCCAACCCGAGCCATGCAGCTGATTTACAAGGCGGTGGCCCCGAACGATGCCGAAGTTCAGGTCGCGCTCAAAGGCAACGAGATTCTCGTACACACGCCGCGTGCGACCATTTCGTCGCGACTCTTGGAAGGCCGTTTTCCAGATTGGAGAAAGGTATTTCCAGATACCAGCCAAAGCGGCGTCAAGCTTGAGTTGGCTGTCGGTGCCACCCACACGGCAGTTCGCCAGGCGGCAATTGTTACCAGCGAGGAAAGCCGAGGTGTCGATTTTACCTTTGGCGAAGGCATGTTGGTCCTCTCCGGTCGAGCGGCCGAAGTGGGTCAGTCGCGCGTGGAACTGCCCATCAACTACGATGGCGAGGAACTCACGATTACGCTCGACCCGCGATTTGCGGTCGATTTTCTCAAGGTGCTCGATGCTGACAAGACATTCCATTTCGAGGTGAAAGATTCCGAAAGTGCCGCTGTTTGCCGAACAGACGACGGCTACGGTTATGTAATTATGCCCCTGGCTCGCGACCGATGAGCCGATCCACCTGCGACTCGCTAAGCGAGCGACATGCCGCAGCAGATTTGGCCGAGCTCGATCGGCGTCGCGCCACGCAGCAGCGCAGGTTTTACGCGCGGCGACCGAAGCGGATTGGCAACGTGGTTGCCCAATTGGTACAGCGTAAGGGATACGCTCAGATTCGTGCCGCGGGTGATCGAGAAGAAGCTTGGCGGGAGGCGCTAGGAGGGCAGGGGGGCGATCAATGGATTGCAGCGACTCGGGTCGCCGGCTTGCGACGGGGAGTGTTTGAAGTACAGGTGGCCAACTCACTGCTAATGCAGGAGCTGACTTTCCAGAAGGAAACGCTCTTAAAGCGATTGCAGGATGCCTTGCCAGAGGACGGCATCAAACAGATTAAATTCACCGTGGGACAGTTTTCGTAGAAAATGGTTTCATAGAAAATGGCCCACCGCCCGGTAACGGCCTCAAACAGACGTTTAGGCGAACATGACAACAGAAAATCAGCCCACTAATAACGAGAACAGCGGCGAATACAACGCGGAGGATCTCGAGCACCTGAGCGACTTGGAACATGTGCGCGAGCGCCCCAGTATGTACATCGGCGATACCACCGCCCGCGGCCTGCATCATCTGGTCTACGAAGTCGTCGACAACTCGATCGACGAAGCGATGGCCGACTTCGCCAGCGAGGTGCTGGTATCGGTGAACGTCGATGGCTCGGTGACTGTCGAAGACGACGGCCGCGGCATTCCCGCCGAGCGGCACGAGCAGCTTTCTGAGCAGATGGACCGCGAGGTCTCCACGCTCGAAGGTGTGATGACCGTGCTCAAATTCGGCGGCAAGTTCACCAAGGGTGCCTATCAGACGTCAGGCGGGTTGCATGGCGTGGGCGTCACGGTCGTAAACTTCCTCTCTGAATGGTGCGAAGTCGAGGTTTGTCGCGACGGACATGTCTATCACCAAGAATACGAACGAGGCGTGCCCAAGAGCGAAGTTCGTCGCGTCGGTACCACCGCCAAGCGCGGCACCAAAACCACCTTTAAGCCCGACCCGCAGATATTCCAGGTCACCAAGTTCGTGTACGCCACGCTAGTCAAGCGACTGCAGGAATTGGCGTTCTTGAATCAGGGTGTGAAAATCACCATCGCGGATGCTCGCAACGACGAGAGCGAAACCTTCCAGTACGAAGACGGCATCCGGCAGTTCGTCCAGTGGCTCAATCGGGCCAGCGAAGCGGTGCATCAGGACATCCTCTACGTGAAGGACGAAACCGACGGCGTGGGACTGGAGATCGCCATCCAGTACTCAGGCGAGTACACCGAAAACGTGCACACCTACGTAAATAACATCACCACCACCGAAGGCGGCACCCACCTTTCTGGCTTCCGCACCGCGCTGACTCGCTGTCTGAACAACTACGGCAAAAAACAGAGCTTATTCAAGGACCTCGTGCCCTCGGGCGACGACGTTCGCGAAGGTCTGACCGCAGTGATTAGCGTCCGCGTGCCCCATCCACAGTTCGAAGGCCAGACGAAAACCAAGCTTGGAAATAGCGAGGTCGAGGGCATCGTCAATTCCTCGTTCGGCGATTTTCTCAGCAAGTACCTCGAGGAAAACCCGAAGACAGCCAAGCAGATGATCCGCAAAATCATCGTCGCGGCCGAAGCTCGGGAAAGCGCCCGCAAGGCCCGGCAACTGATCCGCGAGCGTAAAGGCGCCCTCGCCGGTGGTGGCTTGCCGGGCAAGCTGCGCGACTGTTCCAGCAAAGACGTCGACAAGTGCGAACTCTACCTGGTGGAGGGCGACTCGGCCGGTGGTAGCGCCGAGGGAGGCCGTTTTCGCGAGTATCAGGCGATCCTGCCCCTACGGGGAAAGATTATTAATGCCTACAAATCGCGCGAAGACAAGGTGCTCGCCAACGAGGAAGTCCGCAGCATGATCGCCGCGGTCGGCACCGGCATCGGCGAAGAGCAGGATCTCAGCAAGCGCCGCTACGGTCGCATCGTGATCATGACAGATGCCGACGTCGATGGCTCGCACATTCGCACGCTGCTGTTGACGTTTTTCTATCGCCAGATGTACGAGCTAATCGCCCAAGGGCACATCTACGTCGCCCAGCCACCCCTGTTCCGGGTGCGCAAGGGAAAGAAGGCCCACTACGTACAGACCGAAGACGAGATGAAAACTCAGCTGCTGGAGCTCGGTTTGGGCGACAGCGTGTTTGACGCCGGTAATGGCGAAATGCTCGATGGCGAGAAGATGGAAAAACTCTGTCGCACGCTCGCCGCGCTCGAAGAAGCGCTGATCGCCCTGGAGCGACGCGGCATCAGCCTCAAAATCCACGCCGAACGGCAGAACCCCGAAACGCTAAAACTGCCCGTCTACCACGTCTTTCTGGGGATCCAAGAACACTGGTTCACTACCCGCGAAGAGCTCGACGCCTTTGTGGCTGAGCAGGAAGCAGCAACCGGCCAGGAACTACGTGTCGATGCGGGCACGATTCCCAGTGCATCGACCAACGGCGAGGCCTCAGCCGACGCCCCGCTGAGCGCCCCGAAGCTGCGGATCATCGAGCTGCACGAGGTCCGCACGATCAACACCCTGCTCGGCGACCTGAACGACTTAGGCTTCTCAATCGAAGCGCTCATTCCGCAAGATCGCACCGGCGAAGAGGGCTCCCGCTACAGCCTGCGCCGCGGCGATAGCGAGACTGGCCTGGAAGACCTCCGCGGCCTCCCCGCCGCGATCCGCACCGCAGGCGAAAAAGGCCTGCAGATCACCCGCTTCAAAGGCCTGGGAGAAATGAACGCCGAGGAGCTGCGCGAAACAACCCTCGACCCCGACAACCGCACGCTGCTAAAAGTAAAAATGGAAGACGCCGGCAGCGCCGACGAACTCTTCCGCGTACTGATGGGCGACAACGTCGAGCCGCGGCGGGAGTTTATCCAGAAGCACGCGCTGGATGTTAAGAATCTGGATGTTTGAGTGAGATACACTGGAGCTACATAGACGTGCCGTTTTCTGTTCTAGACGATCTTATTCTGGCAGACTCCTTAGGGATTGTTCCCGACGATGAAACACTAAAACTGCAACCCGTCTTCTCAGATATCGGGCCGACTCTTGAATACCACATTCATCAATCGTCGGGTTCCGGAAGTCTAGTCCGTTTAGAATCTCTCCCAAAAAGTCCTGCAGTATTGGCGTTACTCGAAGCCGAGCAGACAGGTAGTACAAGCGTAAGTCAGCGCTCGCTCGCGGATTTGTCCGCGAGGCGTCTCGAGGTGATTCGCTTGTCAGTGAATGTGAATGACCTTAGCGATCCGGTTTACATAGCTTTTGGGAAAAGATTCCAAGCGGCGGCAGAAAAATCGGGCTTTCGGACAAGAATTGCTGCGGGAATCGTGGGAGCTTTCTGGGAGATGGTGGACAACGCAATCATCCACAGCAACGACGCGAACATAATACTGGCTGCGTATCAGGCTAGTCCAACAGGCATCGCTTATGCGATCGGTGATAACGGAGTGGGGGTGCTAAACTCGCTCAGGATGAGCAGTTTTTACAGTGAGTTGGACGACCACGCGACTGCCTTAAAAGTGGCGATGACGGATGGAGAATCAAGGTTCAGGTCGCAGCCCGGTCGTGGACGAGGGTTCAGGCATGTATTTCTTAGTCTAGCTGCCCTCCGAGGCCAGCTCCGCTTTCGAAGCGGAGATCACAGCCTCGAGCTTGATGGCCGGAGCCCCAGCCTAGTCAACGCCTCTCTTCACCAGAGGGCGTTTTTCAGGGGTTTTCTCGCGTCTGTGCAATGCCAAGCAGACTGAGAATTAGTAGTTTGACACATCAGGCGGACATCTCTACAATGCTCACATGAGTCACGTGAGATACAAGAATATCTGTATTAGGGGCATTTGCGACACGAACGTGTTGGCGGGTGCCACGGCAGGGGCTCAGGTTCTATCTAGGTTGATCGAATTGCTTGGTAGCCCGACACAACTGACAGTCGTTTACTTAGATTTCAGTGCGGTAGATGTTGCTACAAGCAGTTTTCTTCGCGAGTGTGTAGTGGGTTTTCGCAACTACTGCCGCAGGAGCAGACCCGAAGCATATCCCGTTCCTGCGAACCTCAATTCCGAAGTCAGCGAGGAACTGGGCGACCTCATGAGATCGATGAACGACGCGTTCGTGTGCTGCGATCTTACCAACGGTGGAATCGCAACGGACCCAATTGTCCTGGGACGCCTAGATGAAAAACAGCTGGTTGCCTTGAATGCCATAGCCGAAAGGGGAGAAGCAACCGCTAAGGAATTGCGAAATACAGAGGATGTCGGAACTACGGCGTGGAACAATCGATTGGTGTCCCTGGCAGACAAGGGGCTCTTGATTGAACGCAAGATAGGACGGACGAACAAGTATTCATTGGTGTTGGAAGGATTAAACTATGGGCCTTGATTTCATTGCAAAATGTGCGGACACATTCGTGCGATCGTGGGACAGGGGACGCAAAGATCTTGCCGAACCAAACCTATTTACCGACATTCCTAAAAGCGAGCGGCAAACATTTATTGCCGTTGCACGTCAAGGTCACAAGTTTATGCACGGCAAGTGGTACGAGGTAGGCATTGAGAAAGGTGCGGCAGTAATTCGCGATGAATTAACAACTATTGGGGATCTAAGAGATTTGCCAGAAAAACTACTGAACACAATCTCTACAGAAGGGTGTGGTATCGCGGCGGCATACACAAACACAATTCATGAGGTCAGCAATGCCGCAGACGTAACCCTGCGCTAATGCCCCGGAGGAGATGCATGGTCAAGCATAATAACACCGATCTGTGGTACGACGAGAAATACCCGCTGTCCACCGGTTGCGGAACGTGCCCCGACCTCTCATTGTGCGGAGGGTTGCGTATCGAAACCCAACCGGAAAATTGTATGTGTTTTTGCCAACGTGATCCGAAAAACCCGTGCGCAGCAGTGTGCAAGTGCAACACAAAAACTTTCGTTGCTAGGTTACGCGAGGTCGGCGGATGGGAGCTGGTTCTTTCGAAGACGAGGCGCAGACAGGCGATCTCTTTGCCGTCTTGCGTGCCAATGATACGCAGCAAGAGCAAGCGGTCGTATCCCTTAAAAGAAGAGTGTATTGCAATCCCATTGCGCCAGGTCATGAGCACGAAAACAGGTCTATTGCGGGTTAGGTCGCGGGAAGAACTGTGTAGCCGATTCTTGATCGACTTTTCGGCAAAGATCATCCTATCTGGGGTACACACAGATCCGTTTTTGGAGAGCTATTGGGAGAAGGGACGACGCGCCCCACACTTCATCGAAGGGCTTGCAGCTCTCGAAGTTGATCTCGTTACAACCCCCAATTTCAGTGTCTTCCCCAATGTTCCACGATGGGACAATTTTCACAACATGAAACGAATTGCGATATGTTGGCATGAACTCGCGGCTGCGGGACTACCCGCAGCTTTGCATATTAACGGCCGAACCAATCGAGATTTCGAACGATGGACTGATTTCGTTATTGAGCATGACGAAGTGACGGTATTATCGTTCGAATTTCAAACTGGACCAGGTATCCCCGAACGCGCTCCCTGGTATGTTAAGGAGCTAAATTTGTTGGCAAGAAAAGTCGAGCGGCCTCTTAGTATCGTAATCCACGGTGGAATAAACTACTTTGGGGATTTGCGCCAGGCCTATGACCAAGTCGCACTCATCACTTCCACACCCGCCCTCAAAGCATCTCACTTTCAACAACTGGATGTCCAACCCAATTTCAAACTCTGTTCGCATCGAGCGACTCGGAATCTGTCTCGGGATATGGATATGTTGTTGAAGCACAACATTGCAGCCTACGGCAGACTGGTTTGCGGCAAAAATCCTACGGCCGCGTAAGGCTACTGCCTCAGAAAAACAATTGCTTAGAGCGGAGCATGTTCCGATGTACATGCAGCTGCGAGAGCTTTTCTTGTATCACGAATCGCACTAATAGGCCGAGGCGATCTACCGAAGCTGTCTTGATTCGAATACACCTCCATGACCCCTGGAACTGTGCGTGAGATCCACCCAACCCGGCCAAAGATTTCGATCGCAATTGGCCACCAGATGTGCCACACTCAATTTCGCACATCGTTGCATGCGCTCTTTGAAAACCCGACGCTGTTGCCCCGGTGGAGGGGGAATTGACCGATAGGGTCAAAACCAAAACTCAGGTCGTTTTGTCCACCTAGCGGTGCGATTGACCCTTTCGTTTTCGAGCGATTTGAATATTTGGGGGGACAATACTCGCGGAGTTTTGACCCAAAAAGTGGGACCCCTACAGGGCGGACAAAACTAAGTAGTCGTAGCTGCGCGATGATAGCACCCGCTTGAGACGAAAGTTTTGCTTGTGCTGATTTACGCAGAGCCCTAGACTTCGCCGTCCTGTTCGCCTGAACTTTGGACGAGCGGCGCTTTGTGGTTCATAAGGAGTAACTTGCCATGCGTACTCGAAGTCTTGCAGTGGTTGGTATTTGTTTGCTTGGGAGTTCGTTGGCAGCTCCAGCGCACGCGGCGCGGGTGAGTGAGCAGGTGACTGTCCGGCGGGCTTCGGCGGCGTTGGAGCAGATCATGGTCACACCGGCGGCGGGCATTCCGCGGCAGCTGCTTTCCGAAGCGCAGGCCATCGTGATCGTGCCGCAGATGAAGGGTGGGGCGTTTATTGTGGGCGTGCGCAAGGGACGCGGTGTGTTGGTCATTCGCGAAGCGAACGGCATGTGGCGTGCTCCGCAGTTTGTCGAGCTGACCGGCGGCAGCGTTGGTTGGCAGGCCGGCGTTCAGTCTTCCGATTTAGTGCTCGTGTTTCGCAGTCGAGAAAGTCTCGACAACTTGATGCAAGGCAAGTTGACGATCGGCGCGGATGCCTCGGTAGCAGCTGGCCCCGTGGGTCGACAAGTGGCCGCGGCGACCGATCTCGACTTGAGCGCTGAAATCTATAGCTATTCGCGCAGTCGTGGCGCGTTTGTTGGAGTGTCGATTGATGGCACCGTGCTGAAGTCGGATCCCCAGGCCAGCACGCGTTACTATCCACAGTCGGGCGGCGTGCCTGCCGAGGCAGGGCGATTGGTCAGTCAGTTGGCTGCTTACTCTGGCGCCAACGCAGTGACAGAAACCTCAAATACGGTACCTGCCACGCCATCTTCGCCGGTCATCGGCAATCAGCGACAGTTGATCGAGGCGGCGGAGCGTCTCTCGCCGCTATTGGATCCTGCGTGGCGCGAACATCTAGCGTTGCCCCAGGAACTTTACCAAACCACGCCGATCGAGAGCGAACTTTACGCCGAACTCGACGCGACATTGCAGCGATACGAAACCATCACCGCAAACCAGCAGTACGCATCATTAACATCGCGGCCAGAGTTTCAGCTGGTGCTGGTGTCGCTTCGCCAAGCAGTGTCGGCAGCGCTGCCCGCCGACGAAGTCGCCCTACCACCCCCGCCGGCCGGCGCAAAATCGAACGGCCCTAATTTTCCCAACTAGCGGGCAATTAGCGACGCCTACAGCGACACTTGGACCGCTTGCGAATTGAGCGGTGCTGCGACTTGGAGCGACGTTTTGTCTGGCAATGTTTGCAGGCTGGCTTCGCGTCAGCGGTCGTCGGTGTTTTGATGCGGATGTTGCGGAAGTAGACGAGGCTGTCAGGATCGTGGGCCTGCAGGGCGATTGTGCCGCTGGATAGCTTTCGACCAGGGCGCTCCGCTAGGTAGGGAGCATCGCCTTCCTCGGTGAACTCGTTGACGGTTTCGCCGTTGACCTTCAGCGTGACCTGATTGCCGCGAACGATAATGTGATAGTCGAACCACTCGTTATCGCTCACCGGTGTTTCGCGAATGTCCTTAACTCCGTAAAGCGAACCGGTGCGCCGCCAGTCTTTGTGCGTGGTATTGACTTGGGCCTCATGACCTTTGGCAGGCCAGTCGGTCTCTTGATACTCGGTATGAAAGAAGACTCCTGAATTGGAACCAGGCGTGGTCATCGCCTCGAGCTTGAGCTCGAAATCCGTGAAGTCGTGGTCGTCGACCGGCCCACTGTAAAAGAGATGACTGCGCTCACCACCGACGAGGATTGAACCATCTTCGACTCGGCACGAGTCCTTGTGTTCGCTAGCACTCCAGCCGTCAAGCGACTCGCCATCGAAGAGCGAGACCCAACCCGCCTCCAGTGGAATTTCAATGGCGAGTGATGAAATTGGTGAGCAGCAGGCTAGCAGAAGCGCGGCTAGTATGGTCGTCAAAGTTGCTATTACAAGGTTGCTACGAATCACGGCAGGTGACCTCAAGTTAAGAAGTAAGAATTCGAGAGGGTTCATCATACACATTTGTCTGCCCAAGCGGGAACTGGTGGTACTAGTCTGTGCGAACAGCTTGCCTTATGCTGACCTGTTCGCTTCGTTTGGCCACAATTCACAGGGAAGATTACCATGAAATGCAGCCGTTTAGCACACGTAGCGCTTGTATCCGTTAGTTTGTTAATTGCTCTTTTCACCCGTAGCCAAGCCGACGATTGGCCACATTGGATGGGTCCTGGCCGTGATAATGTCTGGCGAGAAACGGGCCTGCTCGAGGAATTTCCCGACGCCGGGCCGCCAATTGTTTGGAGGGCCGAAGTAGCAGGCGGATATGCGGGGCCAGCAGTCGCGGGGGGCCGAGTCTATGTGGCCGACTATGTAACTTCCGACGACGTGAAGGTTCCAAATTGGGATCGGGAGGAGTTCTCTGGAATAGAGCGAGTTCTTTGCCTAAATTCTGAAACTGGCGAACAGCTATGGGAGCATGAATATCCGGTTAGTTACACGATCTCCTATCCAGCCGGACCACGTTGTACGCCGACGGTGCACGACGGCAAGGTTTACACCTTGGGCGCCGAGGGACAATTGTTCTGTCTGGCTGCTGAATCGGGAGATGTGTTGTGGTCGAAAGACTTTCAACACGAATATGGCGCGAAGACTTCCATGTGGGGTTATGCCTCATCTCCCTTAGTGGATGGCGATAAATTAATTTGTGTGGTTGGTGGCGAGGGGAGCCATGCCGTAGCTTTCGATCTCGACACGGGCGAAGAAATCTGGCGCACAATTACAGCTACTGACCAAGGCTATTCCCCTCCAACGATCATCGAAGCAGGCGGCACTAGGCAACTTATGCTGTTGCGCCCAGACGCGGTTTCTTCGGTTGATCCAGAAACTGGCAAGGAGTACTGGTCGATACCCTACGAAGCTACAAGTGGTTCTATCATCATGTCGCCGGTGCAGATGGATGACTATTTGTATGTAGGGGGGTATAACAATCAGAGTGTACTGCTGAAACTAGCTACCGATCAGCCAGCTGCCGAGGTTGTGTGGGGCAACAAATCGAAATACGGGATTTCGCCCATCAATGTTCAGCCGATGGTGGTTGGCGATATTATGTACGGTGTCGACCGCAGCGGCGAATTTATGGCAGTCGCTTTGCCCAGTGGCGAACGGCTGTGGACCACCCCCGAGCCGATCAGCGCCCGAAAGCAATCCAGTGGTACTGCATTTATCGTGCGTCAGAGCGATCGGTATTGGCTGTTCAATGAACAGGGCGAATTGATCATCGCCCGGTTATCGCCCGAGGGATACGAAGAACTTGATCGCACGAAGGTTATCGAGCCCACAAACAATGCCTTCGGTCGCGACGTGGTTTGGTGCATGCCAGCATTCGCCAACCGACGGATGTATGTACGCAACGATCAAGAGTGTATCTGCGTAGATCTTTCCGCTCAGTGAATCGTGCAAAAGGCTAGCTCCGACTGTATGCGAAAGCTCTCCCCTCAAGTCTGTTGTAACCTGGCAATCTGGTCTGCGTTTCTGTTTGTAGGCGATTCTCGAGGCGAAGAATCGAACGAGTGGACCCAGCTTTTTAATGGTCGCGACTTGGAGGGTTGGACGCCTAAGTTTAGGGGCCACGAGCTGGGGGAAAATTATCTCAACACATTTCGCGTTGAGGATGGCATGCTGAAAGTATCCTACGATCAGTATGATACTTTCGACGACAAGTACGGTCATCTGTTCTACCGAGAACCCTTTTCCCACTACGAGGTACGAGCCGAGTATCGAGTGGTTGGCAGTCAAGTTGCCGGGGGACCAGAATGGGCACAGCGCAACAACGGTCTTATGATTCACAGTCAGCTGCCGAAAAGTATGCGACGTGATCAAAAATTCCCAGTCTCCTTGGAATTACAACTGTTAGGCGGCGACGGTTCGCGCTCCCGCACCACGGGGAATCTGTGTACGCCTGGCACTCACGTTGTGATCAATGGCAAGCTTGACACTCGGCACTGCATCGACTCATCGTCGGCGACGTTCCACGGCGACCAGTGGGTGACCGCGCGAGCTGAAGTCCATGGCAACGGAGTCATTCGACATTTCATCAACGGTCAGCTGGTACTCGAGTATTCGCAGCCCCAACTCGATGAGACCGACCCGGACGTCGAGCAGCTGATCGCAAAAGGCCAGAAATTGCTCGATCGTGGCTGGATCGCCGTGCAGGCCGAGAGCCATCCGTTTGAATTTCGGAAGATTGAGCTTCGCCCTCTGCCCGAGCGCTGAATCTTCCAACATCTGCGAGAAACCAGGTTTTTTGTCGACTCGGGCCCAGGTTGGGCCCCATCTCTTCAGCTCGGCTGAATACCTCGGCAACCCCCCAAGCTAGTAGGGGGCAAAGCAATTGGTTTTTCTTGGGTCATTCTCCCAAAAATCCTTGACCCGTCGATTCATTCTGGTCAATTTGGGATAGTTGGGAGGTATCGATTGTACGCATTTTAACAATTGCATGGATTGTAATGCCGGACACCTCTGGTGCGTTTCTGCCCGCAGTTTTTTACTTTATTTGGGAGTTCTGAGATGAAAAGATGTCTAACTGTTGTGATGGCGGCCAGCATGCTTGTCGCCTTCGTCGGTGTTGCTCAGGCCAAGAACGGGATGCCAAGTCAGGCGACTTTGCAAGCGATGGGCCTTTCCGGCCTACAAGTTATGAGTGACTCAGAAGCGATGAATGTTCGCGGCTTGGGTTACCAATCTTATGGCGGCAAATCAAAGGCAATTGCCTTTGGTGTATCCTACGCTCACGTAGGTGGTCATGGCGGCAGCGCCGGTAGCCTCGACGGCTTCTATGCCGAAGGCAAGCATTATGCTGGTGGTGCCCATGGCTCAATCGCCGGTAAGATTGTGATTACCAAGGGTGGCAAGAAACGTCGTCGTGGCGGCGACAACGGCGGAAATTGGCGCAACGACAGCCCAATGCCATACGGCGGCGGCGGTCATGGCGGTGGCGGTCACGGTGGCGGCGGTGTCCAAGTGAAGGCAACGATCGTCTTCGCTGGTGGTTTCGCCCATTCCTCCGCTCACTAAGAGCTGCCAGGAATAAGATTTTCCAAGATGTGAGAATCGCGTGCGAGGTCGGGCCTAAATGGTCCGGCCTCGCTTCGTTTTTACGTAAGAGTATTTACTGCACGTCTAGTCGTCGTTGTCGATATCGACGTCGACGAGGAAGTCGCCGCGCAGGAAATTGCGACCCAACAATAGGGGATACTCCATGCCGTCGCGGTTGTTAAGCGTGACCAGCACTTTTTTCTCAAGACCTTTCCATCGCAATATAAGCGGAACCTTGTAGCGGCGCTCTCGGGCATCGGAAGTCTTGATGATGACATAGCCGTCGATGCGACCCGAAATCCAATGCGTCTCTTCGCTGTGATTCTTGACTTTGAAGCGAATTACTTTCCCGATGTTATCAACCCATTTATCTTCTTCCTTCTCGATCACCATGTCTTCAACATGTAGCGAGCAGCTCTTCGCTCCTGTGTCGACTCGAGCGCGGAACAGCAGTCCACTCTGCTTTTCGAGCAATCTAGCCGTAGCACCGATTATCCGCTTTTCTTTCTCGGGCGGCGTGGAGTCATCACCTTCTTCTTGCTCGGCGGAGGGAGTCTCTGGTTCTTCATCTTCGGGATCAAATTCTCGCTCGCGGTCCGATTCCTCGGGGACTTCTTGCTCATCGCTCTCAGCTTCTTCCGACTCTGTGGCCTCTGGGTCTTCAGTGTCAGTCTCCTCAACATTACCCTCCTCAGCAGACTCTTTCTCCGAATCTGTCTCCTCGATGGGCAAAGTTTCAGATTCTGATGCAATGACAAGCGGCGGGTCTGCCGCAGCTTGGCTTGTAAGCGCACCGTGGCCAGTCAACGATGGTAGCATTCCCGCAACTACCACAGCCACCGCCCAGAGACGGAATTGTCCAAACCCCATAGAATCACTCACGGCTTCTCTCTCCTCCGCATCAATACAACCAACAAAAAATGGAGCGCAGTACGCTCCGCTTCCAGCTGCCTTTCCACTCAAGTGAAGGGAATGTGCCTCCGTTCATCCCCACCCAACAACCTATTACACAGAGCCCAACTAAAGGACGGAACTTTTAAGGACTTCCGGAGATAGGCTCTATGTTCAAATGTGCTGCTATTGTCCGTGATTGTTCCCCGGAAGGGAACCGGTCGACCCCGGATCTGCCTGAAAAAACGGCCTCAGATAGCTCGCACACCCGGATGATATGCCAGCTATAATGGCGAAAAAGGGCTTTCGAGCTTAGTTAGAGCTATCTCCCTAAGTAGAGTTTTCCCCGTTGGACCATAGGTGTCTGTTTTGAGCGCTAGAGTTCTAAGTCAACTAGTAGTCATAGGTTTCGTTTTGCTTGGACTACTAACTACCGGTCTGCGCTATCAAGCTCGTCACGAGTCGCAGATTGCTCTTGAGGATAGTCTTTGGAGACTGGCCTACCAGCTGAAATTCACTGCTGAGGAACCCCTCGCAGGCGAACCAGATGCGACCTTAAGAGTTGGCTTGCCGGCAAATCGACCGCACGTTGAAGTCGTCGATTCGGAGTATTTTCACAACGGACTAGCCGCCGAATTCATTGACTCTCCTACGAACGGCAACCGGGAATTGATTCTGACCACCGATCAAGGTGGCGAGTACACGGTTACAGCAGAGTTTGAGATAAAACTAAGCCCCGAGTCTTCGTCTTCCTGGGGTCAAATGCAGGCAATGGAGAGTCTTACGGACACTTCGCGGGCAAGGTTCACCAGCAGCGATGAAGAGTTCCCCGTGCTCAGCGCTGGGGTTCAGAGCGTGGTTCGTCAAACTCCAAGGGGCGAGGAAAACGTATGGAAAGTCCTACAGTACTTATTTCAGCACTGTTCGAATCTAGGATCACCCAGTGCCGACGACGATGGTGCAGACAACGTTGAATGGGCCTTGGCTAATAAGACGGCATCTGCCTTGGGAAAGGCTCGTTCAATGGTCGCTCTATGTCGAGCGGCCAATATTCCAGCGAGACTGGTGACCGGTTTCGAATTGAGACGGAGTGACAACGTAAGACCACATGTTTGGTTGGAGGTTTTCTACGGTCATCGTTGGGTCCCATTCGATCCTTCTTTGGGCTACGGTTACGCTCGTCTCATGCCAATCAACTTCATTCCAATTCGTCGCGGTGGCGAGCGAGTGGTGCGCGCCCCAGGTTCCAACGATGTGCAGGCGAAGTATAGTATCCTGCGCCTACCGCCCTCGAAAGCAGTCTTAGAAACAGAATCGAGACGTCCCTCACAGATATTCGACCTCACTCGTCTCCCGGTAAAGATGCACGAAGTGTTGTCCTTAATGCTGCTTTTGCCATTAGGAGCGCTGATCACAGCTTTTTTCCGTAACGTAATCGGTATTCGTACGTTCGGAACATTCTCCCCAGCCCTGCTCGCCATGAGTTTTATCTATGCTGCCTGGGGTACTGGAATTGTGATATTGATCGTGGTCATCGTAACAGGACTAGTAGGCAGATCGCTTCTGGAAAGATTACACCTTCTGATGGTGCCCCGATTGAGCATTGTGCTAACTTTGATCATCCTCTGCGTCGTGTTCAGCGTCTCATTGCTGGACTATCTGGAATGGACCCATAGCGCACAGGCCGTGCTGTTGCCGATGGTGATCCTCACGATATTTATCGAGCGTTTTCACGTTACTGCTGAAGAGGACAGTGTCGCCTTCGCATTGCAATTAGTCGTTGGAACCACGATCGTTTCCGCCTTTTGCTACTTACTGTTGAATTGGGATGATGTAGGACGATTGCTGTTAATCTATCCAGAAGCACACTTTTTCACGATTGCCATTTTTATTCTGATCGGTCGATACTCTGGGTATCGCCTCGTTGAACTTTGGCGATTTCGTGATTTGGTTAGGTCCAGCAAATCGTAAGGCCCGGCATTACGCCCCGAGAGGCATTGGTCTCGATGAACGATAAATCTAAACGATTTTGGGCCTGGCCCGACGAGCTCGCCCATAGCGGGATTCTCGGCATCAATCGTCGCAATGTCGGTGTCATCATCGAACATAATTCGCGACATCACTATCCTCGTGTCGATAACAAATTAATGACGAAGGAGATTTGCGAAGACTGCGACATCATGGTTCCCGAAACCTATGGCGTCCTTCAAGAACACAGCGATTGCCGTCGGTTCTTGCAGATGATTGGCGACCGTAGTGAGTTTGTTGTCAAGCCAGCCAGCGGCGCCGCTGGGCGCGGAATCATTGTCATCGCCAGTCGCGCTGGCAATACTTTCTATACAGCTGGCGATCGAGAGGTTACTTGGAGCGACCTAAGATATCATCTTTCTACGATCCTCTCGGGCTTGTATTCGTTGGGCGGGCAAATCGACAAGGTGATCATCGAGCGCCGCATAGTCAGCCACCCACTACTGATGGGCCTCGCAGTGGAAGGAACTCCCGACGTGCGCGTTGTCATCTATCGGGGCGTTCCCGTAATGGCAATGATCCGTCTGCCGACGATGCGTTCGAGCGGGCGCGCCAACTTGCACCAGGGCGCGGTTGCTGCCGCGGTCGATCTCGAGTCGGGTGTGACTTTTGGTGGTGTGTGCGAAAATCGCGGCGTCACACATCATCCCGATACGAAGAAGCCGATCGCCGGGATCGAGATTCCCAGTTGGCGCGAACTGCTCGACGCTGCAATGCGCACCAGCGACGCGCTCGGGATGGGCTACGTCGGAGTCGATTTCGTTATCGACATCAACATGGGGCCGGTCGTCTTGGAAGCCAACGCACGTCCAGGGCTGGCGATCCAACTCGCACATGGCCAAGGCATGTTGCCACGCTTGGCCTTCGTTGATTCGCTCGACGAGGAAATGCGCATCGGTCAGAGGCGGTGGGAACTCCTGCCCCGCGTGGCCAAACTATCTGCTGGTGGTTGATTGACCCTAAGTAGTTCGGGCATTACATTGGTTGCGGTTGGGCCGATGTGTCCGCTCGCAACTTTGTTTAGGGAGAAGGTGCCGTGAAACGTTTGTTGATGATGATCGTAATGGTGGTGTCCGCTGCAGTTCCGCTGGGCTACTTGGCCGCACATTGCGAGGTGCCTTGCGGCATTTACGACGACCCGGCCCGATTCACTCATATGATGGAAGACCAAGCGACCATCGCCAAGGCGATCGATAGCATCATCGACTTGTCGCACAATCCAGATCCCGACAACATCAATCAAATGGCCCGCTGGGTCTCGACCAAGGAATCGCATGCTACGAACGTTCAACACACGATTGCCCAGTATTTCATGACGCAGCGGATTAAGGCCGACGACCCGAAGTACGTCGAAAAACTAACCGCCGCTCACGCCGTCATGGTAGCAGCGATGAAGTGCAAGCAAGCTGCCGAGCCTGCCACTGCCAAGGCGCTGAGCACCGCGATTCACGACTTCCAGCATGCCTACGGGGCCGAACACTAAGCGCGTAATCGCTTTCTTTTACTCAATCGTAACTCTTCATAGCCCTGGCCAACCGGCCAGGGTTTTCTTTTTGTAAAACCATTTCGCTGTGCATCACGTAGTAAATTCCAGGCGGCGCAACCAGGGGGGCGCGTCGCCGGGGTTCTTCTTTGTCACTGGGAATCTTGTGATGCTTGCGCAATTTTCGCCCATCAGTGTTTGGCTTTGTTGCCTGTTGCTCGCAACGGGTAGTGCCGTTGCTCGGGCCGATAGTCCGACGATCGCTTTCGACTTCGGCCGTACAGCAGAATGTCGCGATATAACATCCGTCGAATCGAACAATGCCTCGAGCGACGTACCGAGCACAGTGTTTCCAAACGAAAAAATAGTCGAGTTGCGGCTCCGCGTTTCGGTCCACTTGCTCGAAGGCCAGCTCGACGACGTCGAGGAAGTGCGCATCGAAATCGGCGATTGCGACAGTCTGATTCGAGTGCACGACTTCGCTCCCAGTACGCGGCTCGAAAGCCGCCACACGGGCGACATCCGCCGTTCGACCACCAGCGAACAAACCAAGTCGCTCGGCGCGTCGCTCGGCGGCGAACTGCCTCTGCCCATGGGCGAAGTCGTAGCCCACGTCACGCCGACCATCAACGGCGGCCTCTCCAATCGCGAGGTCGTTACCGAAACCGAGCACCGCATCGCGCCGCAACACGTCGTCGTCGCCAGCGGCACAATCGGCCAGGAACACGGCGTATTTTTCAAGTTGCGTAGCTCTCCGCTGTCGTCTTTAGAAGGTGTGCATGAACTAACGGTCAGATTCATCGTGCCCGACTCCTGGCGCGGCGACTCGGTAAAAGTCTGTTGCAAAGCCACTGGCCAAGACAAATTCCTCTGGATCAAACAGCAAAGTACTTATGGTCACACCTGCGGCGCCGTTGCGCTCTACCTCGCTGGCGATCTTAAGGCTCGTCAAGCGGCGCAGCGCTTTGCGAAACAAAAAGGGTAAGCGGCTAGTAGCTAGTGACTAGAAACTAGCTCTAGTAACCAGCTCACACTTCCGGCTCTCGACTCTGAACCCTCAACTCTCGACTAGTTGTTTCCCTCCCCCTGGGGTCCCAACTTCGGGGAATAAATCCGCCCATTCTTTCCTTCACGTTTCAAGTATCCTCTGCAATACAAGTTCGCAGCTGTGTTGGCATGGGTAAAAACAGGTGGCATTTTGGGTTTCATCGCTCATTTTTTCTCAGCAGTTTGTTAATAGCTGTTAGCGGTTAACACTCAGCCATCAGCACTCATCACTCAGCAATTCTTCCCCTCCGGCTCTAGACCCTAGCCTCTGAACTCTCAACCAGTTTTGTCCCTATGCCGGGGGTCCCATGTTTGCGGTCAAAACTCAAGGGTTCTGTCCGTCGCGATCTCTATTTGCGGCGGCTATCGCAGTCTCTCTCGAATGTCGACTGTGACAGAACAGTCGGTGTTTAGGTCATTTTGACATCCTCTCTTTGGACAAAAGTTTGTTAGTGGCCAGTTGTTAGTAGCTAGCGACTAGTAGCTAGGCACTTGTAGGCTTCTCCCATTTTAGAAGATCGTTCTTAACAATTCAGCAACGATTTTTGGCCGGGCGCTAGTATCCCAAAGGGATTGTGATCGTTCAGCCCAGGGTTGCGAGTGTCAGCGAGCTACCCTGGGTCGCTGTGTGTTGTGCGCTTCGTACCCCATCGGGGTTCTATCACTTCCGCACATACATTGTGCAACCCCTTCAGGGTAGACACTTCAGTTCGCAGCGAACCCAGGGTAGGTCGTCGCAGCGACCAACCCTGGGCTAAGTTATTAAACGCCTCGGCGTAGCTCGATAGCAATCAATTCTCCGTGTTCTCGGTGACCTCCTTGGCTAGAATGCAATAGTTCGGCGAACGCCGCTGCCGTAAGTCTTTGTGGGGAAGGTGATAACAATCTTCTATTGGAAACGCTGGCCGTTGGCAAAACTTTGCTATTTGGCCGCTTAGCTGCTAAACTCTTGGCACGGAGGAGCCGAGTGGTTGGGGGCCGCAGGTGTGCCATCGCACGGCGGATTTCCTCATTGCCGCATTGCATCGGTCGCCTCAACAGTTTTCTTCCTCGAGGGCAGCTGCCTATGCAGGTCGTCTGGCGCAAAAGGGCTTCAAGTTCGCACCCTTTTCTATGCCCACGACCTGTAGACGATCAGGACCCATTTCATGTCGCGCATGAATCGTTCTCAACGGCTGCAGCGCCAATCTCGTTGCCACATTGCCAATCGCCACGATCGACCTTTACGGCTGGAGCCGCTGGAAGATCGCCGCATGTTGGCCACCTTTTCGGTGAACAATCTGTCGGATGGTCCGGTCGCTATGGCCGGCGATCTGCCGGGCAGCTTGCGCCAGGCAATTTACGATGCCAACAACACGGTGGGTGCCGACGACATCGATCTTACGGGTGTCAGTGGTACGCTTCTGATAACCAGCGGTGAGTTTACCATAACCGAAGATCTAACTGTCACTGGCCCTGGAGCAACGCATCTAGCTATCAGTGCTCAACAACTGTCTCGCATTTTCAATATCACCGCAGCAACTGGCGACTACAGTATAGTTGGCTTTACAATGACAGGCGGCCTGACAATTGGCAACGACGAAGGAGGTGGGGCGATACGGTCAAATACAGCGGGTACACTCACGATTGAGCGAAGCAATGTTACTAGCAATCAGACAAATGGCAATCTTTCCAGAGGCGGTGGCATCTATTCGACTGGGCATGTCACACTTCTCGATTCAACAGTAAGCAACAATTATACCACAGGCTTTGCTTCGAGTGGTGGCGGGGTATCGTCATTGGGAGATATCACAATTGTACAAAGTACAATTAGTGGCAACGAGGTTCTTGGAGTCAACAATCAGGGCGGCGGGGTCTTCAGTATTGGGGAAAGCGTGACTATCTCTCATAGCACAATCACCGATAACCATGTCGATACAATCGCCTCAAGCGGTGGCGGAATAGTGGGAGCCATCCCCCTCAACATTTCCCATTCAATTGTGTTTGGAAACACCGCCGGTGCGGAAGTCAGAGACAGCGATATTAGTCTTCCTGGAGCCGCCTCTATATCTGCAAACTACAATATCTTCTCGACTGCAGGGTTGACCTCGGATAACTTGCAAGACATTAATGCCGGAGTAGGGAACCAACTTAATACAGACCCCTTGCTCGGCCCGCTCTCCGATAACGGTGGACCGACCCAAACGCATGCTCTCCTGCCCAATAGCCCAGCAATCGATGCGGGTGATATGTCGATCCTGTTCAACCCGGCGGAGTTCGATCAGCGTGGGCCGAATTTCTTCCGAGTGATGGATGCCTACTGTGTCGCGCCGGCAGGAGTCATTGACATCGGCGCCTACGAAGCGCAGACCGCGCCGTCGGCTGACTTCGTCGACGACGACATCATCACCGGCCTCGACTTTCTTGCGTGGCAACGCGGTTTTGGCACGACCAGCGGAGCGGTGCGCGCCGATGGCAATAGCGACGACGACGGCGATGTGGACGGCAGCGATTTGGCCGCCTGGGAATTGACCTATGGGCAAGTCGATACAACGCCCTTAGTAGCGGCCGTGGCCGGTGGCGAGGCTTCGTCAGTTGCGGTACAGGCTAGCGCATCGCAAGCGGCTCATTCTCCATCGGCCGCCAAGCTGGCCGACCTGGCTCTCGCTATGGAGTTGGCCAGTGATACATCCAAACAGGCGAAGCCGCCGTTAGAAGATCAATCGGTTTCAGTTGAAGTCCCGATCGACAACACCTTCACAAACCAAGGTCCCGCTCCTCAATCGGCGGCATCTACGGCCGGCGACCTGTTCGACGCAAGTTCTGAAGACAACGACGAACCAGATGAGCAATGGTTAAGCGACGAATTACTTGAACAGGTATTCGGCTGGGCCTAGCTGGCAGTTAGGCAATCGTCGAATGGCAGTCATACGCGCCAAAAATTCAAGAGCATTCAGGCCATACACTCTACGACGTGTCTGATTCTCCTGCCCGACTCGATAGTCTCCGAAGGGCGACGATCGAAGAGTGAGCTATTCTATCGCAGGTAACACTCGAGTGATCCGCTCAAGCAGCCGTTTGGGTCTGAATTACCAATACTGCTAGCGGAACACGCGTGTGCGGTTCGCACTATTTCGAGCTCCTTGAAAATTATCCACTATCGACAAATGACAAAGTGCGGCGGCGGAGGTTCCCGCAGATAGAAATGAACGCGAGCTTCAGTGCGTCGGCCTTCACTCTTTTCATAGTCTCAGTTTGCAACCAGTCAATTTCGCTGAGGTTGTATCAACCGCCAGCAGGTAAGGAATTCATCAAACTGCAGGAGGTGTGTTCTTTGCGAGAAGACCTCTGCAATTAGGAAGATCTGTATTTACGTCCTGGGTAACTCACGAAGTTAACTCAGATGGCTCAATTTTGGCTTGCAAGCGGCGTGGCCGCTGGGGACTCGCTCACCTCTTGTAGATTCGCTCCAGAACCAGGGACAGGCTGAATTGCTGTCAAAGTCATCAAATACGTCGGCGGCGAAGCGATGAAAGCAGTTCGCCCAGACTAGGCGCGACTGAGTAAGCAGCCTTCGGGGAAGTGCAATGAGGGCGTAATTTGACGCTTCGGTAACACTCGTAGAGGGAGTTTTCGCCGGACGCTAATGCGTTCGAACACATCGATCGAATCACGTAACGCATGGCTCCCATTTCGCCAATAGACTTTTCCAAGGCTCAATCCCTTGACTTATCAAGACGAATGTAATGGTCAAAGTACACTGGGCTGCGCCACGGACAAAAAACTGACAACTTAGTGCTCGCACCTCTGACGCTAAACGCCCATCAGGAGATAGAGATTGGCGATTGAGCCGGGAATGATTTTGATTGGGATTCTCCGTATCGATTGTACAAAGTAGCCTCAGCAGAATGTCTTGAGCAGGCGGATTTCGAATTGGCTATGATCTGTAAGCTGTCACCGATTTATAGCAGCATTCTTCGATCGTGCTCACTGGCAACCGGATTTCCTCGTTCATAATAGGTGATATTATCTGCGCGAAAGTCAGTTGAACTTCGCTGACGACGATCCCACCAAACAGTTTTCTGCAAATGGAGCGCAAGCGGCTTGATTAGATAGTAATCGCATAACTCGATTTCGAACCCGATACACGCGAAGCACAATACTAGGAAGCGATTTCGAGGCGAATTTCAGGCCATTAAATGGGCGGCGCCCGTCAGTTGAGGTTTTAGAGCATCACATCGTGCCCGACACCTACGTTGTGCACAGCAACGTCACGGTCGTAAACACGCTCACGTGCCATACCGAAGGCTAGCAGTAGGCCGAGGAGATTTTTTGTGACTGTAACAGTCCTAAGCAGGCCGGTACATCGTGCAACTGCGGCAAACGTCGGGCAGCGACTTGGCGGGAAAGCTTCGGCGCAACTCTCTGAGGCGCTCGCCATGCCAGATTTCCTCGAGGCTTTCTTCGCGTAGGTCCCCTACCAACAAGCCGTCATCCTGGTCGCTCGCTTCCTGGCCCGTAAAACGGCAGCTACATGCGCGGACCATGCCGTCGTACATCACCATCAGGACGAATGTCCACTGGCAGGGACGAAACTTTAGTTTTGGGGCCCGCGACAATTGCATGTCGCCGATCATATCCTCCGGCCGAATCAACCCACCCCAGGTATCATATCGACGGACAAGCGCGTCGATTCCATCGATCTCCTTTTTAGTGAGGTACGGAAGAATGTAATCCCGAAAATCTGCTTTGGCCAGCACGTCATCCAAGGGAATTTGCGCGCGGAATGTGACATTGATTTCGACGTCGTATCCTCTTTCCTCGCGGAGCTTTAGGAGTCGATGGACGCCGTCCCGAAGATCATCGTACTTACGCGTTCGGTAAAGTTGTTCGTGGCTTTCACGATCAAACGGAGAGGTGGAAATCATCACCTGATCGACGCCCGTTTCTAAGAACGCTTCCAAATCGATCTTATTGAAGAGAATGCCGTTTGTGTAGAAAAAAACACGAAATCCAGACTCCTTAGCACGTTGGATCCGATTAATGATCTTCGGATCGACCAGAGGGTCGCCCACGAGCGGCGTAAAGTTGATGATGGCTCCTTCCATGGCAGCGTAATCGCTGAGGGCCTTATCGAAGATTTCATCACGCATCACTCCCTTTCCTTCACGGAAGCGTTCCTGATACTGGTACGCACAAAAGACGCAGTTGGCATTACAGACATTCGTCGTTTCAATCACCAGTTCGGTCGGCGTCTGTCGGGCACGATGTTCCCACGACTTTCCGGTTCTTAGTAACGAATGTAGGTCTGTGAATACAGTTCGGTCTAATAATAGACCTCGATATGCTTGCGAAGCAGCACGCTTGCGGAGCTTCCCTAAAGGTCTGGTCAGCCAGTTGCTCATTGTATGAACCACTCAAATTTGACGACTTCAGGCCACTTCCGGCCGAGGAATCGCTCTTCTGAGAAGACGAAAGTGTCAGTTTCGCTCTGCCCACTACCCCCCCCGGAGAGGCAATAAGTATTGAGATTTCTTAACTTTCGCCTCGCCGGTGTTTGACTGTAAGAGGTTTTGCTTCTCGTAACGGTATCTTTAATGCCTGTAGAAGGCAGGGATCAATGGGATGAGGTGTCAATTCAATGAAGATGACATTATTACCAGAAAACACTTCCCATGGCCCCTAAAATGGCTAGAATTTCTAACTAACCTGAAATATGAATTCTTCGCCTTGGGGCTTTGGGTTATGTGGGGGGCGTTGTTCTGATTTCTCGTATCGACTTGACCCACAAGGTGTCTTTTCAGGCTCATGACGAACTTGAGTGACTCCAATTGGCCCTTCGCAACTCCAGAGTAGAACGCTGGAGCAAAAACTGATGACTACCACTGAAAACTCCGCTCTGGGGATTAGCGATCTGCTGCGGATTGTTCGGAGTCATCGAGGAAAGTCGATCCTGACCTTTATCCTCATTTTTAGTTTGTGTCTTTGTGCTCTGTATCTGATGCCGCGCACGTACCAGTCGGAACTACTTTTGTTTGTCCGGATCGGTCGTGAAAGTATGACGTTGGACCCCACGGTGACGACAGGCCAGACGATTTCGCTGAATGAATCTCGCGAGAGCGAACTGAATTCGATCCTGGAAGTGATTCGGAGTCGCGCAATGATGGAAAAGGTCGTCGACCGGCTTGGTCCAGAGGCCATCTTGGTCACGCCCTCGGATGGCGAGTCTACTTCTACTTCGAAGAGATTCCTGGCAGGCCTGTCAGGAATGTTGGGTCGGTTGGCGGACGCGCTGGAACCGGCTGCTCCAATCAGTAGAAGAGAAAAAGCACTTCAAACCGTTACGAAGAATACTTACATCTCCAACGCACGTAAGTCTAACGTGGTCTCGATTAGCTACCGTGCTCGATCGCCCAAGCAGGCACAGTGTATTGCGAATGCCATCTCCGACGAGTACTTGCTGGAGCACCGACGGATCCACACGACTCAAGGCTCGTACGACTTTTTCGTACAACAAGCCGATCTGTTCTCGAAGAGAATGGATTCCGCAATCAACGCTATGCGCAAAGCAAAAAACGAAATGGAACTGGCTTCGATCGAGGGAAAACGCCTGCTAGTCGAGAGTCAAATCCAGAAGCTTGTGGCCGCAAAACAAATTTCGCAATCTGTCTTAGCAGCTAGTGAAGCGAGAATTAATTCGCTGCAGAATCTAATTGCCGGACTGCCTCAACGCGTCAATATTCAGCAGGTCGAAGGGATGCCAAACGTTGCCGGCGATCACATGCGGCAGCAGTTGTTTCAATTAGAAATTAAAGAAAAGGGTCTGCTCTCCAGATTCACGGACAAACATCCGCTGGTGGTTGCCGTGCGAGAACAACTGAAAAATGCGAGTCAAATCCTAGAGCAGCAAACCTCGGCACGCGTTCACACAACGATGGCTTCGAATCCGTCGCTACAAAAACTTGAGTTGGAGCTACTTGTGGAACGCGCAGCGGCAGAATCGCGAAAAGCCCAGCTTAACGAGCTGCAGCACCAGCACCAGCTGGCTCTAGCCGATCAGCAAGAGGTCAATCATCAAGAGCAACGGATTAAGATACTGCAGCGAGAGGTTGACCTGGCTGAAAGGAGTTATTTCGCCTACGCAGAGAAACGCGAACAAGCTCGCATTCAGCAATCACTCGACGAGCAGAAAATCTCCAACGTCAATATTACCCAATCTGCGACGTTCGTCGAAAAACCTATCAGCCCAAAGAAATCGGTCGTATTGATCGCGGGCTTTTTCATTTCCTGTCTGGGCGCGATTTGCGTTGCGATTCGGGCTGAGTTGAACAATCCTCGGATGCGAACTCAGGAAGAGGTCGAAGCACAGCTGGGCACTCCGGTAGTGGTCACGATTCCAGCAGTTGCTCGCAACCGCGTCCTGATCAACTAGATGATGTACTCCGATGATATCCCACACTAGTACCAACGATCATCTCTCCAGCAGTGGCGCCAGCCACGTGGTTTCGGAGCCTGCTGCGCAGCAACACGAGTTGAGCAACCACTACGCCGCACTACTTCGACAAGTATTAGCTGAGCAAAGCAATCTCCGCTCGTCTGCTTACGCCATTGGCATTACCAGTTGCGAACGCGGCGAAGGAGTCACCACTGCAGCTATTAATTTGGCCGTGACAGCAGCTCGCAGCAACCGCCGTGTGTTGCTTGTCGATGCTAATAGGGATCATTCCAGCTCGGCGGAACAGTTGGGAATTCCACACGGGACAGGTCTGACCGAAGTGCTGATCGGCGAAGCTATGCTGGGGGATTGCATTGTTCCAACGTCAGTCGAGGGGATGAGTCTTCTCTGCAGTGGCCGAGAGACACGCCAACTTGGCGTGGATTACGAATTCGCGACAGTCTCCACTCTGCTTGGCGAAATCAAGAGTGAATTTGATTTGCTTGTCTTTGATTTGCCTAATGCGCATGAGCTCAGCGAGTGCTTTGACCTGACTGAGGTATTAGACGGTGTCTTCTTGATTGTCGAAGCAGGCAGGGTCGATCGGCGTGTGGCTCGCCGAGTCGTAGAACGTCTGGTAGCAAGCCGATCCCATCTATTGGGCGTAATCTACAACAAGCATCATTAGCAATTGAACCATTGTTACCCTGAGTCTTGCAGCTTTCAGTGTTTAAGAAAGACACTTATTGATATGTTCCTTCCAGGTCTACTACACATGCTTCGTCGATCTGACCGGCGCGCGACAAATTGTACTCTCGACATGCTGCTTTCTGTAGATCGGTTTCAGTTCTTCCTGGAGCGCGCACGCTTTCTTGCAAGTCGGAACGGATCAACCTTTTGCCTGCTAGCGATAACTGTAGGACCTGAAAAGTTGGACGGCGTTGCCGCGTTGGCACAGATCCTGCACAAGCGGCTCAGGATTACCGATGACAAAGGTTTTCTGGGCGATGGCAGAATTGGCGTCATTCTGCCAGAAACTCCTGAAGAGGGTGCCCACATCGTGGCGCAGAGTATCCAGCAGCTATATAGCGAAGCCGGCGGCACACTGGCCTATGAGGTCTATGTCTATCCTTCCGATTTCGATCTGGACGGGTCTCCTATCTGGGAGGACGAGACATCCATCTCCGAACAGATCGGCAATTCGGCGATTCCCGTGCGTCGCATGGAATCTCTCTTTGCCGCCAAGTTACCAGTTTGGAAGCGGACGCTCGATATCGTTGGCTCGATATTTCTGATGGCGTTATTCTCTCCTGTCGTAGCCGTATCAGTCATTCTGATTCGATTCTCTTCGCCCGGTCGGATCTTCTTCGTTCAGCAGCGCACTGGCCTTGGCGGCAAGCCATTCATGATGTTCAAGCTTCGCACCATGCGTGATAGTGCAGACTCCGAAAAGGCAGAGCTACTTCACTTCAGCACTCAGGATGGCCCTGCGTTTAAGCTGGAGAATGATCCCCGCGTAGTAAAGGTTGGCCGGTTTCTTCGTAGTACGAGCATCGACGAACTGCCCCAGCTCTTGAACGTGCTCAAAGGCGAGATGTCTCTGGTCGGCCCGAGACCATTGCCTGTGGATGAAGCGGATGAATGCGAAATTTGGCAGCGTAGACGCCTGGATGTAACACCTGGCCTGACCTGTATTTGGCAAGTACGTGGCCGCTCGAACGTTACGTTTTCACAGTGGGTGCGGATGGACCTTGAGTACATCGAAGCAGTTACATTCTGGAATGATCTTAAGCTGCTAGTCCTTACTGTCCCTTCAGTACTGTCCCGCAAAGGTGCTTGCTAGCGCGAAGCTGCCGCACTTTAGTCCCTCGCCGCTAATCATTAAAACTCGGTCGCTGGAAAGCGATGCTCGTTACATTAGTCATGTCGAACAACTCAACCCCCTTTGATACTGCCTCGGACGTCGGTGACGGAGAGGTTTCGGGTAGATTTACGAGTGCGGTTTGCTGGAGGCATTGGCTTACGCAGTTGATAGGTAAGTCTCTGACAAGAGACGTCTTCAGCACGATCTCTACCTCGTATGTCCTGTTTGGGCTCTTCACTATTCAGGGAGTTTTGCTGGCTCGCATGCTAGGACCTGAAGGACGCGGGCAGTACGCCACAGCAGTGTTTTATACTCAGACACTTACTTTCATTGGGCTATTCGGTACCCAGCATGCAGTTGCACGTTGGGCAGCTCGACGTCGGAAAGACACAGTGGGACTGATGCAGGCCTGCCGGCGTCTAGGGACAACCACCGGAGTTGTTACCATGACCGTGGTAGCTGGTCTGGCATTATTTGCTCTGCCTGCCGAAAAGCAGCACTTAGCGCCGCTCTGTATTCTTTGCTCGTTCTTCTTGCCCTTGGAACATGTCCGCCTATTGTGGCTGTCGGTCGAACATGGCTTGGGCAATTTCAACATTTACAATGCCAATCGATTGGCCGCGGGTATCGCATTCCCTGCGTTGCTAACCCTGGCTTGGTTGAGCGGCTCCCACTCGGTAGTCGTGGTCTCATTGCTCTTCGCGATGGTACCCCTCGTAGGATTGGCCTATCGCCAGATTACCGCTCCCGTTTACGGCAGTCCCCAATCATCAGCCGGGGGACCTACCGTTAAGCGAATCCTGCGACGTGGCCGGCCCTATGCCGTGGCTGTATTGGCATCCGATCTGTTCGACCGTATTGATATCTTCTTGTTTCTTTGGCTCACCAGTTTCACTGCCCAAGGCTACTATGCCGCTGCTGTACCGACAGCCAATCTGCTGTTGGTCATGCCTCTTGCCGTTTCACTGTTCTCATTTCGAGCGGGAGCTCATCGGCAGGGAACATTGTCGATCGGCCGCCTGTTGAAAGCCGGGAGTGTAATCTTGGGAGTGCAGTTACTTGCTGCAGTGGCGTTTGCTTGCGCACTAGAACCACTCATGACGTTGGTATTCGGCGAATCGTTCCACGGCGCAGTTCCCTTGGCCATGGCGCTATTGCCTGCCTGTGCCATTTCAGGCTGCGGCCGGATTGCGGAGTCATATCTACAAGGACGCAACAAAGCGATGGTAGGCGTCTATTCGCGAGTGGCGGGGGCTGCCGCATTGTTTGGATTCGTCTTTCTTTATTTTGATCGTTGGGCTGAACTGAGTATTCCGCTGGGGGCCCTAGTCGGCCATCTGGTAAGTACGACTATCTTGGTTGCGGCAATCTTTTGGGACGTGCGGCAGCAATCTCCTCCAGGTGGCCATGCTGTGGGAGGAACTCGATGAGCATGGCTTCTCTACCGTTGCCTGTAACACAATCTTTGCCGGGACAGTCTGAGCTGGCGAAGGCGCCCGTTTGGCTGAGCAGCATGCTTTTGGCAGCCCTGGTGATTGTGCCAACCTACGACTTTCGACCCAACGCGGAAGCCAACTTTGGTCTTGATGCTCAGCTCTTCCTGAGGCTAGGCATATGTATGGCCTGCGGTTTGTATGGACTAAACTATTGGCGGGCCAGCTATCACTTTCTATTTAGTTTTCCTGGGGCCTGGGCCTTGGTGTTCTGCTTGTGGGCAACTCTGACTATTCCTGCCGCCGAGTCTCACGTTTACTCGGCGGCAGCATGTTTCGTGCTTTGGTGTGTGGTCTTGTTCGTCCCAACAGTGTTGGTTCAACTCGGGAAGCGGCGGGTGCTGCTGACACTGTTCAGCTCTCTGGCAATGTTTCTAGCCCTTGCCTGCACACTATATTTTCTGGTTCCCTCGATTGGACGATCCGCTTATCTGGTGGATGGCGGAATTCAGTATCGCGTCGGTGGAGACGCCCAGCAATTGGGTCTGCAAGCTGTTTGGCTGATCGTGGTTTCCTTGGTGATGGGTGTGCGAGGCGAACTGCGTCCGCAGCTGGCAGCCGCTACGATTGGTGTAGCGTTGGTCACGATAGGGCTTGCCCAAAGTCGTACTTCGCTGGTTGCCGCGGTGGCGGTTATTGCTTTCGCTTTCCTGATTAAGGCCCCTCGACAGCACGTCTTGGCGGGCAGTTTGTTGGCTGTCGCGATCGGCTCCGCAGCCCTGTGGAGCTATGCCTGCGGGGTGTTCACGTTACATGGCACAGAAATTGTCAGTTCAATGTCACGCACAGGTACCCGGGAAGAGATTTTTAGTTTGACGGGGCGAACGGATTTCTGGCCCTATGTCCTCCGACAGATTGGCGAATCTCCCTTGTGGGGGCACGGTTATGGCTGTTCGCGGCAAGCCCTGTATGGCTTCAATGGCGAAAGTTGGAGTTATGGTGAGCTACATCATGCGCACAACGCCTTCTTAAACATTGCCCTTACGACTGGGATCGTCGGGGCAGTGATATTATTCGCGGTGCTTCTCAGTCTGTTCGATGGGCTGCTTCGAAGACGCGAGCTGTTCCCCAGTATTGTGCTCGTCGCTGTGGCCGTCTGTGGGCTTACTGAATCGGTCTTGTTCGGGCCGATGCCACGTTCGCACACCGTGCTGCTGCTTCTCGCAGTTTATTGGCATCAGAGCGAACTCACCAATCCCAGCACGCCTGGAAAACGCAGCATACAGGTCACAGGATGAGTACTCAGTTAACACAACCAACTGAACGTACTGCTAGGAACACTTCCCAGCCCGACGCAAGCAAGCACCGGCCGTTGCGGGTCGCATTGCTAACCAACGAGAATACGCCCTATCGATTGCCGTTGTACAGCGCGCTGGGCGCGACACCTGACTGGCAGTTTAAGGTGTTTACTTGCATCGACCGTGAGTACAATCGACTCTGGGATATCGCGAAGCAGGTTGACTTCTCCACCAAGAAGAGCTTTTCGCTAAGTTACTCGCGCAAGCAACGCGTCTCTGGCCCAAGAGAGTACACTACGCGTAGGCAAGTACATTTTCCTGTCGGCGTGCTGCCCGACTTGCTCAAGTTCCGACCCGACGTGGTCATCAGCGGCGAATTCGGAGCGCGGACGTTACTTGCTTACATCTCTTCCATACTCTCCGGCCATCGGTTAATTATCCACAGCGAAAGCACTCCTCATACCGAGCGCAACCCCAGTCGCAAACAAAGAGCCCTTCGGCGACTACTACGAGCAAGAGCGGAGGCCTATATTTGTAACGGTCGACAGTCTCGTCAGTTTCTGGAAGATTTAGGTACTAGATCGCACGATATCTTCGAAGTGGGGCAGGCGATAGATCTGGAATCGTTTGTACTTGCCGAACCCGACTTCCACAGAAATTTACAACGAGATATGTGGGGCATATCGGGCGTTTGCTATCTTTACGTGGGTCACCTGATCTTCGCTAAGGGGCTGGAACAATTGTTGCAAGCGTGGACCACGTTCTGCCGCAACGAAGGCACCGATGCTACGCTCCTGTTGGCCGGCGATGGCCAAGATCGTATTCAACTGGAAGAGCAAATCAACCAGGCGGGATTAAAGAACGTCAAGCTACTCGGTTTTATTCCGCGCGAACAACTGGCCAAAGTTTATGCTGCAGCCGATGTGTTTGTTTTTCCCACGCTGCAAGACTGCTTCTCGCTGGCCTTCGAAGAAGCGATGGCTGCAAGTCTGCCAGTGATCGGTTCCATTTACGGTGGCGAATCCGAGTTAGTCGTCTCAGGAGAAAATGGCTGGGTGGTTGATCCACTCTGCCACGACGATCTGGCAGAAAACCTCCATCTTGCCTGGCAGATGCAAGACGAACTTCCCCGTATGGGGGAGCGTTCGAGGGCAATTGTTTCCAGAATGGGCATCAATCTGGTCGCGGATCGAATTCGTCAGGTTGTGAGCTATGTATCGGATCAACCGTCTCGGACACGCCGAATCAAACCCGAGATGCACTGATGATTTCCCACACCGACTCAATCATTGCGGATCCTTCCATCCCGATCGAGCCCTGGCGGCCTAGCCTGATGGCGCAGATCAATGATTTCGGAATGCGGTCGATTAGCCATCTAAGCGGTACCCTGTCGAGTCTTCTTGGTAGTCGTTCTAAGGATCACTGTGCCATTCTGACTTATCATCGCGTTGCTCCACGTATTACCGGGGTGCCTGCGCCGCCGTATAACGTCGCGCCGGAGCGATTTCGCGAGCAGCTCACAGGTCTCTTACTGCGAGGTTTTCAGTTTGTGCCACTTCGTCGCGCCTTGGATTGCCACGATAGCGGTCAGGCTTTGCCGCCAAGTTCCGTAGTTGTGACGTTTGACGACTGTTTCGAAACAGTCTTTACCGAGGCCTGGCCGATTCTGAAAGAACTGCAGGTGCCAGCCACGCTGTTTCTCAGCACTGGCTATTTGGATAGCGACCACCCATTTCCTTTTGACGCTTGGGCCGAAGAGTTTGCGGACAGTGTTCCCTCAAGCCATTATCTACCAATCCGCACTGAGCAATGCCGCGAAATGGCTGCCAGTGGGCTGGTGGAATTAGGAACGCACACGCATACGCACGCCGATTTCCGACAGCATCTTCAGGCGTTTACCGAAGAGATGCACTTTTCGACCGAGATCATGCATTCACGCTTCGGAATCGACTGTCCGCCATTCGCCTTCCCTTTTGGTAGCGTGGCCAACGGCTTCGCCAGTCGAGCCTTGACCGAGGCAGCTCAGGCCTCCCGTGTAGCTTGCGCGTTGACCACCGAATCAAAACTCATTGATGTGCGCACCAGCCCATTCGGCTGGGGTAGGCTAAACACCTTTGCCTGGGACACAAGTTCCACTCTGACCGGCAAGCTTTGCGGTTGGTACGATTGGGCACCACGATTGAAGCACCAACTGGCAGGAAGCTTCAAGAAGGGTTGTTCGCAAACATGAGACTTCTACTCTGTCACAATTACTATCAGCAAGCAGGCGGTGAAGACCAAGTCTTTGCCGATGAGGCCCAGTTACTAAAGTCGCACGGGCATGACGTCATTAAGTACAGCGTACACAATGACGCGATTGACGACATGAATCACTGGGATGTGGCGTTGCGGACGTTGTGGAACCAAACTAGTTATCGAGAGATTCGCGGTTTAATGCGTCGCGAGCGGCCCGACCTCGTGCATTTCACTAACACCTTCCCCCTCATCTCACCGGCTGCCTACTACGCGGCGCGGAGCGAAGTGGTGCCGGTAGTACAGTCGCTTCACAATTTCCGGATGCTGTGCTCAGCTGGCACTTTCTTCCGCGACCAACGGCCCTGCGAAGACTGCTTAGGACGAGCGGTCCCCTGGCCGGCGCTGCTGCATGGCTGCTACCGTTCAAGCCGGTTGGCTACGGGTGTCGTTACTACGCTGACCATCATGCAACGCCTGCTGCGCACCTGGCAGAACAGTGTAGATCGCTACATAGCGCTGAGTCACTTCTCGGCCAAGAAGTTCGTTGCAGGCGGTGTGCCGGCGGAGAAAATCGCCGTCAAACGTAATTTTATTTCGCCCGATCCAGGGCCTCGCAATGGTATGGGCAAGTATGCCATTTTCGTCGGACGATTAGCTCCAGAAAAGGGACTCGACACGCTGCTGGAAGCCTGGGACCAGTTGAACGATGTGATGCCGCTGAAGATTTTGGGCTCCGGTCCATTGGGTACGATGGTCCGAGAGCGTGCGGCACACAAACGTGCCATCGAAGTCCTGGGACGCCAGACTATCGATGAAGTGGTTCGCTACGTTGGCAACGCCACTTGTTTGGTGTTGCCCTCGGGATGGTACGAGAACTGTCCAAAGACGATTCTTGAAGCTTTTGCTGTCGGTACGCCTGTGGTCGCTTCACGGCTGGGTGCCCAAGCCGAGATGGTAGACCATGAAAGAACCGGTCTACTTTTTGAACCGCGCAGCGGAAGTGACTTGGCGACACAGATCAGGAGGCTTGCCAGCGATGTTTCACTCTGTAAGCGCATGCGCACGGATGCCCGCCGTGAATACGAAGATCATTACACTGAAGAGACCAACTATCGTCAGCTGATGGATATCTATCGACAGGCCTGCCATTCTAAAGATCTTTCTGCAGCCGCACGAGAACCCGTTTCCCCACCAACAAACCGTGCGTCACCAGCCCTTTAGCCCACTTCGATTGGGAGGATCTTCCATGACACAAGCGATTCCGATTCGATGGCCCAGGCGATACAACCTAATGGGAGTGGAGGTCAGTGCGACCGATTACCAAGAGACCGTCGATCGGCTTGTCGAGGCGGCGCATGCTCATTACCCGGCTGTCGTTTCGTTTCAAGCGGCGCATGCCGTCGTCTGCGCCAGCCGCGACAAACAATTACAGCAACGCGTTAATTCGTTCGATATTGTCACTGCCGATGGACACGCAGTTCGCTGGGCTCTCAATTGGCTTCATAATACCGGGATGCGAGACCGGGTCTATGGCCCTGAATCAATGCTCCGAGTCTGTGAGCGTGCGACCGCCGAAGCTTTGCCGATCTATCTCTATGGTGGACCGTCTCAAGCTGCGCTGGACACACTTATCGAGCGACTGCGAGAGAAATTCCCAGCCATTCAGATTGCTGGAGCCGAGTCGCCCCCGTTTCGGCCGCTGACAGAACAAGAAGATGCTGCCGTAGTGCAGCGGATTAACGACAGCGGGGCGCGGTTTGTCTTCATCGGCCTCGGTTGTCCCAAGCAAGATCACTTTGCTTACGAACATCGAGAACGTATTCAGGCTGTACAGCTCAATGTAGGTGCCGCGTTCGACTTCCACGCTGAGACCAAGAAGATGGCGCCCCCCTGGATGCAACGAAACGGGCTGGAGTGGTTGTTCAGAGCCTGCAGCGAACCGCGTCGCCTCGGCATGCGTTACCTGACGACCAACTCAATCTTCATTTGCAAGTTTGTCCGCCAGTGGCTGACCCAGACAATAGGCTTCCCCCCGTGACAAGTACCAGTGCTATTGTGAAGACCGAGAACCGGGACCGCGTATTCCAAGATATAATATTGCGAGATTAAATAATCTTGATAACGGGGACAATGCGGAGGCAATATTTGCAACACCTGCACTTCGAGATCGTAAAGTGAAGATGGCGGACGGGAATGGCACTCGAAGAGCTTTCTGATCTGATTGCACTTCCGAACCACACGCTAAGAGGATAGTCAGTCAGACTCATGCCTCGCTGGAACAGGCCCGTGATACGGACCTGCAGCTGGAGTATCGTGCCCGATTCCTTGATAGCAATTGCCCCAAAGAGTTTGACGAGCTTTTTGAAGCGGCTGGCAGTCGAGTGGAGTTGGCGGCTTCGCAAGCCCCGATTCAAAACACATTCATCGAACGCTGGTTCAAGTCGGCGCGCGTCGAATGCTTGAACTTCGTTGTAGTCCTTGGCCGCAAAGGCCGAAGAGACGCTGAATGCACTTGTTCAAGAACTCCAAGCATCGATCAGTTCGGAAGAACTCGATTCATTGCGACCCGCGAGTAGTTGCCTGCTTGTAGAATCGATCTTATCGAAACTACCTCGAACACATCGTTCGACGCATCGGGTGGGCGTAGCTTCGGAGCGTCGGTCGATACACCGACCCAATCTGTGGAGCCCCGCAAACTCGCGTCGGTTGTATCAGCCGCGCCGGCCAAGAGATTGGCCAAAGTTGCGTTGGTCTTCACGGCCTCAGCAGGTTCCAGCTGCTTCTAACTCCGCGAAGTGGAACACAACCCCCTGCAGCTGCAGATTCCTCAAATCTGCCCCAGCTTCATCGGCCTGTACAGTACTAGACGAGCTGGCTCCGATTCCTCGATCGCCCCCACCGAAGTGGGATTCTGCAATCAGTTTGCGTGCACATGTCGAATCGTCGTTAGTCAGAAGCCTGAGATAACTGCGACTGCCAGCAGAGTTTGGAAAAATATTCCAGCGATCCATACGCTGGAGGGCGCGGATGATGTTACAATAGGCGCCATTCCGAGCCTGGAGTGGTTCCAGGAAAATTCGATTGGGAAATCCCGGCTAGTGCTAGTTGCGACCGGGGACGGAAGTTCCCCTATGCCACTGGCATACGCTTCTCTAGGAACAGAGGGGGAAGAGTGATGGGCAGTATTGCTTTGCGCTGGTTTTGTGTCCGTACGCAGCAGGTTTCGTTAGTCACTGCGATTCTGATTAGTCTTTCTACTAGCCATCTGGCCCACGCGGTTATCGAACAAGGCTTGTCCGTCGGGATTCGCGACTTCGCCGTGCTTCCCGACAGCTCATCGGGTAGCAGCGCCCCTGCTCGCGCCAACGTGATGACCGCCGATCCCTTGGGGCGCCTGTTCGTCAACGACCAGCGCGGCCCGCTCTATTCGGTCAGTGCTGACGGCTCTACGGTTACCAATTATCTCGATCTCTCCACGTTCTCCGGCATGAACTTGGTAAGCAGCAGTGAGCAGGGCTTTCAGAGCTTCACCTTTCATCCCGACTTTGCCACGCCAGCTACTTCAGGATTCGGCAAGTTCTATACTATTCACAGTTCCAGCAACAGAACACCCGCACCGACTTATCCCTTTGTTAGCAACTCAGGCTCTGGCAGCAACAATACCCACGACACGGTCTTGCTGGAATGGTCGGTCAACGATCCGAACGCCGCCACCTATGCGGCTGGCGGCGGTGGCGCGCCGCGCGAGGTATTGCGATTGGAACAACCACGAACCAACCACAACTCGGGGTTAGTCGCCTTTAACACTTCGATTGGCTCAGGCCATGCCGACTACGGCAATCTGTATGTTGCTATTGGCGATGGTGGTTCTTCGAATGATCCCTGGAATATTTCTGAAGACCCCAACAAGCCTTACGGCAAAATCCTGCGGATCGATCCGATCGATCCCAACGGCGCTGCCACGTACGGTATCGTCGCCGACAATGTTTTCGCATCGGATGGAGACTCGAGCACTCTCGCAGAAGTCTATGCCTACGGATTGCGCAACCCGCAACGTTTCGGCTGGGACGACAATACGGGCAATCTTTATGCGGCGGATATCGGGCAGGGCACCTGGGAGGAAATCAACCTTATCACCAACGGCGGCAACTTCGGCTGGGACAATGAGGAAGGCAACTCCAGTCCGCTCGACCCTTCCTTGGAAGACCCGATTGCCAATTACAACCAGAGTGGCGACCTTCCGCTGCCCCCAACTTCACCACTGACTGGCGGCCGTGCAATTACGGCGGGCGAAGTCGTTCGCGGCACAGGCATTCCGGGCCTCGATGGCTTGCTGCTTGCCGGCGATTTTCCTACCGGTGTGCCGCTATACATTGATGTTTCAAGTGGCCCCCCGGCCCAGCGTTCCGGTGTCGACCCTTTCGCGGAGTTGATCCTCGTCGATGTTGATGGCACAGGCTTACCCGTCGACTTGCTGGAGATCATCAACGACACGCGCAATTCGAACGGGATAAGTGACTCCGATCGCGCCGATCTCCGCTGGAGTGTGGGAATCGATGGCCGAGTCTTTCTAACGAACAAGAAAGATGGCGTGATTCGCGAACTGGTTCATCTATTGCCCGGCGACTTCGACTTTGACAACGACGTTGACGGGCTCGATTTTCTTGAGTGGCAACGGGGCGAAACAACAGTACCGCTGAGCGGTGCGGACCTCGCCCGCTGGGAGGCAAATTACGGCAGCACAATACCAGCGGTGGCCGCTGCCGCTGCTGTACCCGAGCCGACCGCACTAATTCTAGCTGCGGTAGCCTGTCTCTTTGTGCGCTTTGATTTAGTCTGTCGGCCATAGAAAAAGAAATTGCGATACACACGCGATTTCTGCTAAGCTACGCACGTGGGGGGCTAGGAGCCCCTGAGATGAGTAGCGTTTATCGGTATGTGGTCTTTGCGCCGGGAAAGCAACCCACAGTCAAAGAGGTCGATCAACTGCAAGAGTGGTCGCAGGCGACCAAGCAACGTTATGCCATTGGCATCAGCGCCGAGGACGGTGCCCTGGCAATTGCTTTTGACGCTCGGGCTTTCGAAACGACAAGATCGGCGCGCAATCGCTTCGACAAACTCTTTCGCCGCTGGGAAGTGCGTGGCGCTGAAGTCCGCGAGCGACTAAAGTTCATCAAAAAGCCGACCGCGCTACAGCCGGTGCCAGGCGATCTACTCCACGATTCTGTGGAACAACGCAGCGAGCCGCTGCTGAAACACAAACAGTTAGCAGCACAAGAGGCGCTAGGTCGCGCGGGTTTGAAATTCTACCAAACGCTCCAGCAGCATGCCTGGCTGGCGCGAGTTGCGAAGACAATTCCCTATGCCTTGATGGGCTTGATCGGTGTGCTGGCCATCGTCGCAGGCATCTTCTTGGGGCAACGGTTACTTGAAGCACCAGCAGAGCGCCGACAGGAAACAATCGAACGCGTAGTAGACGACGCAATGGAAGAAGCGCTGGCCAGAGAGTCGACCGGTAATGCAGCTTCTGAAGATGACTGACTAGCAGTGCAATCCGATAACCTGTTCTTGAGAATCTGGACTGCTCTACATGCTCCAAGCCCTAGCCTTCATCAACTGGCTTGCAGGGCGTCATTGCTTCCCAGCCCTCGCCCACAATTAGCTACCCAAAGCCCCCTAACAACCCAGTTTATGTGCCCAAGTTGAGGGCTACTTGACAAAGTAAGAAACTTAATTAAATAAGTGAATTACAGTTTGTGGCTGTTCTAGCTCTCTTTTCTCTAAATCAGGAGTTCCACGCATGAATTCTACTGGGAATCAGGCGGTGATTGTTACTCTGCTGCTTGGGCTGGCCCTGTTTGCTGTGCAGGCTTCAGCCCGCACCATCCAGTGGTCGGGCAGAACCTGGGACGTAAAGAATGGCAATGGGCTGGGGCCGGGACCGAACAATTGGTCGGACAGTACCGACAGTGTGTGGATCGATGCCAATGGCAATCTGCATCTGAAAGTCAGGCGTTTTCGAGGCAAGTGGTATAGCGCGGAAGTAATCTCGCAGGACTCCCTTGGTTTTGGTGACTACGAATTCCGTCTGGAATCGGACACCGAGAACTACGACAAGAACGTGGTGGCCGGTTTGTTTACCTATGCGAGTGATACTGAAGAAGTTGACATCGAGCTGACTAAGTTCGGCGACGCAAACAACACGAATGCTCATTACACCGTGCAGCCTTATTTTAATGCAGGGAACACAACCGGCTTTGATCTGGGACTGACCGGTGACTTTTCGACTCATAGTTTCGACTGGACCGCTAACCAGATCGATTTCGAGAGTCTGCACGGACACCACTCGACACCTCCTACGCCAGGGCATGTGATCAACGAATGGAGTTACACGGGCGCGGACATTCCCTCCGAAGGCTCCGAAAAAGTTCATATCAATCTGTGGCTCTTCCAGGGAACTAAGCCCTCGAACAACCAGTCGCATGAGTTGATCATCGACAGCTTTACCTTTACCGCTGCGGGTGGAGGAGCTGCGGCTGCTGCGATCCCGGAGCCGGCAGCCCTAATGCTGATCGCGATAGGCGGTGCCGGATTGTTGCGTCGGCGAAGAAGCTAGTTTTTGTTCTGTCGGAAACCCCGACTCCCAGAAAGGGTTTCCGGCAGAGCATTTTTCTACTTATGAAATTATCCGTTTCGTAAGTGATGGGGTCGGAATCAGTTTCCCCAGCCCACCGTTTGTTCCTGGATGTTCCGCTATCTCCCAACCAGATTTCCCATCGCGCCCATCAGGCGATACTGAGCTTCGTTGTAGTTGGCGGCAGCTTGGGCATAAGCGGTCTGGGCTTCGGCCAGGGCCATGATCGATTGTAGCAGTTCGATCGGTAGACCTTCGCTCTCACGGATGCGTTGGTCGTTGAGCTCGTAGCTTTGCTGGGCAACGGTGATCGCATCGTGCGCAATTTCGACCTGGCGACGGTAGCTATCGACGTCGGCCGCCGCGGCGACAACTTCGGCGCGAATGCCGTCGCGCACTACCTCGAGGTCGAGCACCCGTTGATGCAACTGGCCACGGCGTTGGCGCTGCAAGGCGACATTGCCCGCGCCCATGTTTTGCAGTTCCCAGACGGCAATCAGATCGACGTCGCTGCGGCTGGCTGTTCCCGGGAAAGTGGTCGAAGGCCCGCCGCCGAACCCACCACCGCTGGCGCCGACTTGCACATTGGGAATAAAAGGCCGCCATTTTTCTTCCTTGACGCGCCAGCAGGCGGCTTCGCGCAGCGCAGCGAACTGCGACACCTCGGGTCGGCCGCGGAGGCCCATGGCAATCAGGGCCTCAATATCGTTTGACTCGTCGACATAGTCGATCGGCAACACGAATTCCTCGGCCGGGGCAAGTTGTACTTGTGGCGGCAAGCGAAGTTGACGAGCCAGCTCAGCGCTACGAACCGTTGCGGTGCGCTCGGCCTCGATCACTGCCTGTTGCCATTGGGCCAAGTTTGCTTTGGCGCGGCTGATTTCAGTTTGTGAGCTAAAACCTTGACGCTCGAATTTTTCTATTTCAGCGACCATCTTGCTCGAGAGCCCTTCGGCATCTCGCGCAGCGGCGATCGTACCATAGGCTGAAACTAGTTGATAATAAGCGACGGCAATCTGCGTGAGCGCATCGTTTTGGGCCGCCCGCGCTCCTGCGCTGAAGGACGCGACTTCCTGGCAGGCCGCGCGCGGTTTGAAGATTGCGTCGGCCATGGACAGGTTCACGAACAAACGTGGCGGCCCTCCCGCACCGGCGGCAAGCGGCGCGCCCCCCAAGCCGAGTCCGCCGCCATAGAAGAGTGAATTGCGATTGATTTCTAGAACGTTGCCCTCGGTTTCCTGCAACCGGCCATCGTGCTTGTTGTAGCCCACGCCCAATCGAATGGAAGGCAACCACAAGGTTTTCGCCGCCAGGTGGTCGGCTTGAGCTTCGTAGAGTCGGGTGCGTGCCAGCCGAATTTGCAAGCTATCGGCGCCACCGATTCCCAATGCGTTGGATAGATCGATTGGGTAAGTTCCCGGTGCGAGCTCAATTTCTTCGGCAGCCACTTCGTCGGCGCTCACTGGCTCCAACCCGTCTTGGTCGGAGTCGAATGCTGCAAGCCGAATTCTATTGTCAGGACCAGTCGCTGTCACAACTGAAGGCAATCGCCGCAGGTCGGTCGCATTCGTAGCATCAGCAGAGGCAATATCGACTGTATTGTTTGTTTTGACTTGATCGACGGCGACCGTCGCGGGATCGATTTCGAGTGAACGATCTTGCGATGCGAATAGCGAGGAGTTCGCAGACGGAGAGCCGGCCAGTAGGACGATCAGCACGGCGCTAATGCATTGGCTGCGTAAGCAAACGCGCCTTACCGCCGGTTGCCAGTTGAAAATAATCATGACGATCTTCCTTGATCGATGAGTTGGTTGGCGAGTCGCCTACCAAGGTTCCATTTTAATTTCGCTGCTGGTGAGTTTTTGCTCGTCTTTGAGGGCGTCGGGATTTCTTAGCACAACTTGGTCGCCCGCCTGAAGTCCAGAAGAGATACCCGCCAGTTCCTCCGCCTCGATGGCAACTTCCACCGGACTAACAAGGCAAGTATTGTCGCGGACGATCACCACGGAAGTGCGCCCTCCGCTGCGACGCAGCGCCGACAGTGGTACTACTGGCATGGTGTCCGACTGTGTCACAACGATCACTACGCCATAGCTGCCGGCACGCAGCGGGCGGAAGCCGGTACTAGGGTCGAGGTTATTCTCCAGATCGACCTCAGCTCGCATCATGCGAGTTTTTTCATCGTAGGTGCCTGCCATTCGCGACAGGGTGCCTTGGAAATCTTGCCCAGGAGCATCATCGGCTTCATACGACACAGTATTGCCAAGGGCCAGTTGCGAAGCTGTGTCCATAGTTGCAAAGAAGATAGCCCGCAATCGGTCGACCTTGGCCACGGTAAGCAGCGGTTTGCCGCTCGCGCCGGGGTGGACGAGAGCTCCCGGATCGACATTGCGCGAGGCTACGACGCCTGCGAAAGGTGACTTGATCTCCAAATAGTCGACCATCGCCTGAGCCTGTTTCAGTTTCGATTGGGCGACTTGAATTTCAGCTTTCCCCTTTTGCAGTTGTGCTTCGGCAACTTGGACGGCATTCTTGTGTTGTGCCAACGACGCAGCCGCTGATTTCAGTTCGAAATCTGCTTCTTCCAGCCGCTGCCGATTGATCGCTCCACTGGAGACCAATCGCTCGAGCCGACCGCGCTCAGATTTTTCTAATGCTAACTTCGCTCGAAAAGCATGTAACTGTGTTTGTGTCGCGGCCAATTTCGCTTGCAGCACCTGTCCATCAGCCTGCAGTTGGCCAATCATGCGCCGTTGCTCGTCGGCTTTGTGCCGCAGCTCGGGTGCGTCGAGCTTTACGAGCACCTGGCCTGCGACGACTTCGTCGCCGATATCAACGAGTACTTCTTGAACGTAAGCTTCAACTTTAGGCATCAACATTGCCATTTCATCGCTTTCGATCGTTGCGGGCAACGTCACTGATTTTTCCATGAGTTGAGCGCGCACAGTGCCCACGGCGACAACCGGCTTGGTAGCTTGGGCTGACGATTTATCGGAGTCTTGTGGCTTTGCAGCCGGATTACATCCGACCATTAATGCGCCATTAAGCGCAGCGATCAACACGAGGGTAACGCTTCCAGAATTGTGAACTAGTCTTGTTTTCATCGGACCATTTTCTTGATTTTGGTTTTCCGGCTTAGGCAGGGTTCTACGTGACTGCCAGTTGGGCCTCGTCCTTGGGATGGTCGGTCGGTTGACGCTTAAAAATCACATACAAACAGGGCACGACGAGCAGCGACAAGAGAGTCGCTGCGATAACGCCACCGATAATCGCGCGCGCGAGCGGGGCGTTCGCTTCGCCACCGCCGATGCCGATTGCCATGGGCAATAGCGCAAGCCAGGTGGTAAGCGACGTCATCAAAATGGGTCGGGCTCGTACTTTCGCGGCGTCGACGATCGCATCGGAAACGCTCAGTCCCTCGTCCAGCCGGCGGTTCGCAAAGCTTACCAACACGATCGAGTATTCCACCACGATACCCACCATCATGATGATGCCCATGAAGGCCATGATCGACAAGTTCGTGCCGGTAGCCATCAGCATCACCACGACGCCGACGAATCCGAGTGGCACGGTCAGTAGTATTACGAACGGGTCGACGAAACTGCGGAACTCAGCCACCATCACCAAGTACACCAGCACGGCAGCGATGATAAATCCTGCGCCGAACTGATTAAAACTGTTGCGCATCTCTTTAACTTCTCCCTGGGCTCGAAGCGACAGACCCGAGTACTTGCCGAGTCGGTAAACCTCACCCCGTTCGTCTTGGTCGAGCGTCGCACCCAACTCATCAGTCATCGCCAAGATGCGTTGCTCGATGCCAGACATGACGCCGCCGACGTCGTAGCCGCGCTCGACATTGATGTAGATATCCATCACGCGACCGATATTGCGGTGACTCACCGAACCGGGTCCAACGGACTCTTCAACAGTGGCCAGATTGCGCAGGCGCACCGGTACGCCATCGATAATAGCGACCGGTACATTGAGAATCGCGTCGAGATCGTGAAGCAACTCTTCTGGATATTGCACTCCAATGAAATAGTGATTTCCCTTCGAAACATCGATCCAAAATGCCGGGTCGAAGCCGACCGAGCTATTCGTCGCGGAAACCAAGTTTTGCATCACCTCTTCGGGCGTGACACCCATCCGGGCGGCCTTGTCGCGGTTCATCTTGATAGTGATCGTGGGGAAGTCCAAGCGCTGCGCGATCCGTACATCAACGGTACCTGGTGTGTCCTCGGCCGCATCGACAACGTGCAGCGCGATTTCGCGCATTTCTTCGAGATTCGCACCGCTTACTTGAAAGTGAATTGGTGAAGGTTCGCCCATGTTTAAGGCGCTGGTGAGCATGCCGCCAGTGTCGAAGGCAAATTCGACGTCGGGGAACCGCGCATTGAGTTTCTCGCGCAGTTCTTCCACATAGTCGAACGCACCGGGTCGGCCCGGTTTGCCCTTGAGCTGCACCAGCATGAAGGCATCGCTGGGCCCAATGTTAGGTGTGTAAGCAGCTGGCCAGTCATTGAGAACGCCGATGTTCGATATCAGCGTTTGCAGATCCGACTCAGGTATCTTTTCGAATTCCGCGCCGAGCGCGTAACCTGGGTCGGGGTCGCCGGCCGATTCGATGATAGCTTGCTCGATGTTTTGAATACGATTATCGGTTAGGTCGATATTCGTACCCGAGGGCATTCGCACGTAGATGGTGAATTGCCCTGCGTCGACCGGCGGAATTAGCTCTTGGCCAAGCTGCGTTGCCGCGACTCCAGCAGCCACAGCCAAAGCCACCGCGCCAATGGCTATTGGCCACCGCAGCTTCAAACAGGCTGCCAGCAGCTTGCCGTACCAAACCGCAATCAAACCAGGTTCTTCCGTGGCACCCGCGTCAAGCTGCGAGCCTTGATGACCAGTAAGAAACTTAGCGCAATACGCCGGCACGACTGTGATCGAAAACAGGAACGAAGCCACGATCGCGATGATTGTCGCTACGGCAAGCGGCGTAAACAGAAATGATGCCAGGCCGCTTAAGAATACTGTTGGGAAAAACACGACGGCGAAGGTTATCGTTGAAATCAGGATCGGCACAGTCACTTCCTGTGTGCCTTCGAGCGCCGCCTGCATAGGTTGCTTGCCCATGTTGACGTGTCGCACAATGTTTTCCAGCACGACGATCGATTGGTCGACCAAAATGCCGATGGCCAGCGCCAATCCGCCCAACGTCATCGAATTTACCGTGTTACCGGTAAAATACATGCCGACCACGGAAGTTAGGATCGCCAGCGGAATCACAACCACCACAATCAGCGTTGAGCGTATGCTGCGTAAAAATAGGAGCACGACTAAGCCGGCCAACAAGCCACCCAGCCCCGCTGCGAGAGTAAGCCCGTCGATACTATCCTGAACAGGACCCGATTGATCCATCGCTACCGAAAGCACCAATTCGTCGATACCCTCGTCGCCGGCGCGCTCGTTCTTCAGCCGCGCAAGGATGTGACCCAAGTTGCGGCGGATTGTCTTGACGATTTCGATCGAGTTGGCTCCCGGTTGTCGATAGATCGGAATGTACGCCTTGCGTCCGCCATTGATGCGCACGATGTTCGTTTGGATCTGAGAGGCGTTTTCCACCCGGCCGATGTCGCTGATCCGCACCGGGATGCCGTCGACCGTTTTGACGATCGATTCGTTCAGCTCCTCGATCGTTTCAGGGATGGCGTTGGTAAACAGCTGCAGGTCGCTTTCGCCAATCTTCATGTTGCCGGCGGGGATCAGCACGTTGTATTTGGCCAGTGCATTTTGCACATCCATCAACGTCAGTCCGTAGGCTTCGAGCTTGGCCGGGTCCATGTAGGCATAGATGCGGCGTAGCTTGCCACCGAACACGGCTGGCGAAATAACTCCCTGGATCGATTGCAGTTTGTTTCTTAGTTCGTAGTAGGCGATGTCGTAAAGCTGTTGCTCGTCCATGCCTGGGCTGTCGACCACCACTAGGCACAGTGGCAACGTGGCGGTTGGGTCGATGGGCATCAACATTGGCGGGATCGTGCCCGGCGGCAGGTAGAACATGTCGCTCATGGCGTAGCTCGTCGTTTGAGCCATGGCCGTGTCGAGCGAAATACCCTCGCGGAAGAAGTCTTTCACGATGCAAACGCCGGTCATCGCTTTGGCTTCTTGGTGTTCGATACCGACTGACTGGCCAGTCCAGCGCTGCATGCGGCTCATGATGTCTTTTTCCATGACCTCCGGCGGCATGCCGGGGTAGAAAGTGACAATCTGCACCGCTGAAGTCTCGAAGATGGGCAGCAGGTCTTTGGGTATTTTGGGGTAGGTGTAGAACCCAAGCACCAGGATGGCCAGAGCCAGCACGACCACCAAATACGGGTTGTTCAAGACCGCTCTTGTCATGTCACCTTCGGACTAGAATCGGAGCATAATGCGCGCACGGATAACCCCTACAATCGGAAAATCCTTTCTCCCAACATCGACTTTCAGGGCCGCAAAAGCTTACCAGATTCTGTAGATTTCCACAGGAAGGGCGACAGGGGGAGATGGGTAGACTGCGAGATGCTGTCGAGAAAGGCTCCTCGAAACCTGGTCTGATGCTATGCTTGTCAGCATCGTGTAGGGACTATGAAGGCCCTACCGCCTAACTAGGTCGGCTGCTGCTACTCATTCAAAATTTGAGACAGGGCGCCGTCAAATGGGAGGCGCTTGGTTATGCGGACAAACCTTAGTCACGACAGGCTTTCAGGGCTTAAGCTATTTGCTATGAACAACTTAACGCGTTGCAAGGAGGACCCGAGCTCAATTGGCACTTGGTGTGCTTTCTATTTGCGAAGAGAGGCTTTCTACGTAAACCAGAAGTGAACAGAGGACATAGCAATGGAAATTCTTGTGAGCTTATCGATCGGTAGCCTAATTGGCCTGTTGGCATATGCAATGCCCTGGTTTCGCCACGCCAGTGGCTGGGCGACCTTGGCTGTAGCCGTTTTGGGCGCTCTGCTAGGTCTGGCGGCTCACACCGGTATGGGTGGCGAAGGGCTCGTCGAATTCCCTGGCTGCGAATATTTTGCTAGCACAGTGGGAGCATCGCTTACGCTAGTGCTCTGGAGTGTGGCACTGCGGCTGTTCCTAGCGCCGCCAAAATCCGCAGGGTGATTCTCGCGTTGGTCGACACGGTCCCGGTATCGAGGCGGTTGGGTGATATTGGCATCACGTCTTGGTGGTAACTCGTAATCAAGTATCGCAGCCCCTGCTACATGTCGTATCACCCTGCGAACTGTTGGCGAGAGAAAACCATAAAGAGCAGCAGCAGTCCTCCGCTGGAGAACACCGCAAGCGCGAAGTAACCAAGGGGCCCCAGAGCGAGAAGCAATGCCACCCAGGTCGTAACAAATAGCAGCTGGCGGGTTGTGAAGCGAGTTCCAGCGGCGCCCGAAGGCCAGGTTCTTGCCAAGGCGACAAGGGCCAGGGCATACATCGACAAGGCCCAGAACATAGGATCGTTCGAGAAGACCCCTTGGAACGTGAGATTATAGTTTGGCGAGACTACCGTAGCGGCGCCATACACTAATGCGGACGCCAACATGGCCTGTGCGGCCGGCCAGGCGCACTTTCGACTCACCACAGCCGTGATCATCGCCGTCAGCCAAACGCAAATCGAGATCGGTCGTACTATCTGGCGAATCGTTTCGGCACGACTGTCGATTCCGAAACGCCTGGGCTTAGCGTGTTTTGAGAGCATTCTGGGTGAGGCGCCGCCCAATCCCCAGCCCTTGAGCACGTCATTCTCAAAGTGTAGGTACAACTGAATGCCAAAGTCCGGGTGTGTCCAGTCAGCCACTTCTTCCTTCCCTTTGGGTTGAAGTTCAAACGGCTTGCCATCGTTTAGCATCGTTTCCAGATCACTTTGCGTCCAAGACGTAGGTGAAGTGGAACGGGATCTCAAGAGTTCTCGAAGCCGGTTGAACTCCTGCGCACCCTCGGTTTCGAGTTTCGCAATCCGATCTCGCCACGCGGCTAGGATCTTCGTATCACGCTGATTCTCGTCAGCTTTGAACCTACTGGCGGCCATCAGGACCACCACAAAAACAGCCCAGGCTGTCGTCAATCGCCGAATTCCATTGCTACGTTTTGGACATTCGTCGGATGGATTCATGTCGCCATCCTGTCGTTGGAACTTGTGAAAACGCGCGGCCTAGCACTGTAGTGAGTTTTTAGCATGAGCGGTTCTGTCGACAGATCACGATGCACCTGGGAGGCTATGCCCCGACAGGTTTACCCATCTTGCGCAGGCAAAACGTAAAGATGGGTGCGAGCACACCATCCTACGAAGGCGGGTACATCGCCAGCCCTACTTTCGAGCACGTTAAGACTCGCTCAGACTTCTTTCTCATCAATCCAAGACATCAGCTTGCGCAGCTCGAGGCCGATCTTTTCGACGCCGTGGTCCCGCTCGCGACGACGCGTGGCTTTGAACGACGGCGCGCCGGCTTTGTTTTCGAGAATCCACTGACGGGCGAATTCGCCGCTTTGGATCTCTTCGAGAATGCGCTTCATCTCGGCCTTCGTTTCGTCGGTAACGATCCGCGGGCCGCGCGTGTAGTCGCCATACTCGGCCGTGTTCGAGACGCTATAGCGCATGTAGTTGAGGCCGCCTTGGTAGAACAGGTCGACGATCAATTTCACCTCGTGCATGCACTCGAAGTAAGCCATCTCGGGTTGATACCCGGCATCGACAAGCGTATCGAAACCAGCTTTTATTAATTCTGAAAGCCCACCGCATAGCACGACCTGTTCGCCGAACAGGTCGGTCTCAGTTTCCTCAGCGAAGGTAGTATGGATCACACCAGCCCGTGCGCCGCCGATGCCCTTGGCATAAGCCAAGCCTGTCTTGAAGGTCGATTCACTAGCATCGTCGCTCACGGCGATTAGGCAGGGGACGCCGCCGCCGGCTTCGTACTCGCTACGGACCAAATGACCCGGCCCTTTTGGCGCTACTAGCAGCAAATCGACCCCTTTGGGGGCCTCCACTTGGCCGAAGTGCACGTTAAAACCGTGCGAGCACATCAGCACATTGCCGGGAGAGAGGTTGTCGCGAATTTGGTCTCGATAGATATCTCCTTGCACTTCATCAGGCAGGAGGATATTGACAACGTCTCCTCGCTGTGTGGCTTCGTCGATCGGCAGCGGCTCGAAACCATGACCGACGGCCAGCTCGTAGTTGGCGCTGCCCGGACGTTGGCCGACGATGACGTTTAGGCCGCTGTCGCGGAGATTCTGGGCATGGGCATGACCTTGCGAACCGTAGCCGAGAATGGCGATCGTCTTGTCTTTCAGGTCTTTTAGGTCGGCGTCTTTTTCGTAATAAATCGTTGCTGCCATGAGAGATATTTTCCAGTCGGTTTCACTGCCGGGGAGATCTCACGCAGCGGCGCGGAGATCGCGGAGAGACGTTATGTGAACTTGTTTAGGTTGATTCGATAATGCTTTCGCGTAATAGGTGATCGCTAAGGTTTGGCGACCTGCTCTTCGGTGAATGTGTGAATGTTGCCCGCGTCTGTAGTTTGATTGACGTTGCGGACCATAGCAATGCGGCCGGTGCGTACGAGTTCGATGATGCCGAAGGGGCGCATCAGATCGATAAACGCCTCGATCTTTTTCTCCTGACCAGAGATTTCGACAATCAAGCCGCCGGGAGCGACGTCGACCACACGCCCACGAAAAATCTGTACCAGCTCGCGAATTTCGGCCCGGTTTTTACCGTCCTCGCACTTCACTTTGAGCAGCATCAAGTCGCGTTCGACGAACTCTTGCGCGCTGATGTCGTCGACACGTACGACGGTCACGATTTTCTGAAGTTGCTTGCGAACTTGCTCCAGCACACTGTCATCGCCCACGACGACAAAGATCATCCGCGACAATGTGGGGTCTTCAGTTTCGCCGACGGCAAGGCTGTCGATGTTATAGCCCCGCGAGGCAAACATCCCCGCAACATGGGCCAACACCCCCGGCACGTTCTGCACTAAGGCAGAGAGTACGTGACGCATAATGCACAACTCCAGATAGTAACGAAACCTATGATGATAGTCTGGCAGGTTGCCATCGGCAAGCGGCCACGGCTCTGGTGGCGACTCCGAATTCAGCCTTTGTTGCCAGCAGGTCGCCCGGGTGGTAGCCTGAACGGTTTTGCCACTGCCCGCAGACGCCGACAGAGCCAACCGCTTTGCCCGACGCATGCGTTTTATGCTGGAAGTGCCGATGACCCGCGCAGCTGCCGTCCAGGCCCCCGCCGACTCTTTACGCGAGGCTCCTCCGAGTCCACCGCCCGAGTCAATCATCATCCGCGGGGCGAGAACCCACAATTTACAAGACTTCAACTTGGAGATTCCACACGACCGCCTAGTAGTTATCACAGGACTCAGCGGTTCGGGAAAAAGTTCACTCGCCTTCGATACGCTCCTCGCCGAGGGCCAGCGGCAGTATGTGGAGAGTCTCTCGGTCTACGCTCGTCAGTTTTTCGATCAAATCGAACGCCCCGACGTCGATGTGATCGAGGGACTTCAGCCGACGATCGCAATTGATCAGCACAGCCCGGGCCGTAATCCGCGGAGCACCGTGGCTACGGTCACCGAGATCTACGACTTTCTGCGCGTGTTGATGGCTCGTGTGGGTCAGGTCTCTTGTCCCGATTGCGGAACGCTGATTGCCCAGCAGACGCCAGTGGAAATCCAGCAAGCCATCGAGGCGCTACCCGAGCAAACCAAGGTGATGATTTTGGCGCCGATCGTGCGAGGACGATTGGGCAAGCATGCCGACGCGTTCGATCGGATCCGCCGCGAAGGTTTCGTGCGCGTGCGGATTGACGGAGTGGCATACGAACTGGAACAAGCGCCGGAACTAAAACCCCGACAGCGACACGATATTGACGCGGTCGTCGATCGGGTGATCGTCCGGCCGGGTTTGGAGAATCGCTTGGCCGAATCGGTAAGGCTCGCGCTGAAACATGGCGAAGGGGCACTGCGGGTGAGTTTTCTTACTCCCGAAGCCAAAGCCAAGTCTAACGGCGCGAGTACAGCAGAGTGCACTACTGAGAATGGGTGGCAGGAGCGAGTTTTCAGCACACTGTACGCCTGCCCCGATTGCAGGAGCAGCTTGGCCGAAGTTGAGCCACGCACATTTAGTTTCAACAGCCCCTACGGTGCCTGCCGTACCTGCGATGGATTGGGGGCTCGCGAAGGTTTTGATCCCGAACTCGTGATGCCCGATCTGAGCTTGTCGCTTGCCGAGGGGGCTTTCGTGCCCTGGCGAGGTGCGTCTTCAGCCGCCAAAAACAAGCATCCAAAGCTCGTGAAAGACTTCCTTGACCAGGTAAAGGCAGCCTGGGATCTGCCCTTGGAAAAATGGCCGGAGCAAGCTCGGCAGAAATTACTCACGGGTGACGGCGAGAAATTTCCTGGGCTGTTGGCCCATCTGGAAATGGACCTTGCCAGAACCAAGCGAACCAGCGAGCGCGAGCGGCTCGAGGAATTTCGATCGCAGGTGATGTGCCTCGACTGCGGCGGTTCACGTTTGCAGAAGGAAGCGCGGGCTTGCCGACTTGCTGGACGCGCGGTTCACGAGATCACTGCGCTGCCTATCGATGCCGCCCAAGAGTTCTTCAAGACGCTTGAGTTCGACACCAGCCAACAGCCGATCGCCGAGCCATTGGTGGCTGAGATATCCAAGCGGCTAAATTTTCTAAGACAAGTTGGTGTGGAGTATCTGTCACTCGATCGTCCGGCCGATTCCTTGAGCGGTGGCGAGATGCAGCGCGTACGGCTGGCCACCGGCATTGGCTCCGGGTTAGTTGGCGTGCTCTACATCCTTGACGAACCTTCGATTGGATTGCATCCCCGAGATAACGAGCGGCTGATTCAGTCGCTGCGCGAGCTGCAGCAACAGGGAAACACCGTGCTGATCGTGGAGCACGATGAAGCGGTAATGCGGGCCGCTGATTGGCTAATCGACATGGGGCCAGGCGCCGGGGCTCGTGGTGGGAAAATCGTTTCACAAGGTACGTTCGCGGATGTGGCCTCCGACCCCGACTCGATCACGGGCGGCTATCTTTCCGGGCGACTGAAAATAGAAATTCCCACCAAGCGTCGTAGGCCTGCCAAGACGCGTACGCTGCAGCTTGATGGAGCAACGATCAACAATTTGCGGGACGTGGACGCCCGCTTCCCGTTGGGAACTTTTACTTGCGTTACAGGAGTGAGCGGCTCGGGCAAGAGCTCGTTGGTGGTCGACACTTTGGCCCGGGCGTTGGCCCGCAAGTTGAACGGTGCCTCGGCCAAGCCGGGCCCGTATCGCGCACTGCGTGGCGCGAGCAAGCTAGAGCGGTTGATTCACGTCGACCAATCGCCTATCGGCCGCACACCGCGTTCGAATCCAGCTACATATACAGGTGTTTTCGACGAAATCCGGCGCGTATTTACAGGTACCAAGCACGCCAAGCAATTGGGCTACAAACTGGGCCGATTTAGCTTCAATACCAAAGGTGGCCGTTGCGAGCACTGCCAGGGGCAGGGCGTCGAGCGAATCGAAATGCGATTTCTGCCCGACTTATTTGTCGATTGCCCGATCTGTCACGGCCGTCAATTCAATCGCCAGACATTAGCCGTACGTTATCGTCAAAAATCCATTGCCGACGTGCTCGCGATGAGCATTGACGAAGCAGCCGAATTTTTCGAAAACCACGCCGCGATCCACCGGATGCTGACTAGTCTGGTTGATGTGGGGCTCGGATATTTGACATTGGGCCAGCGTTCGACAACTCTCTCAGGCGGCGAAGCGCAGCGAATCAAGCTGGCCGCCGAATTGGGCCGACCATCCAACGGCCACACGCTTTACATCCTCGACGAACCAACCACGGGTTTGCATGCCGACGATATCGGTCGGCTCCTGGGTGTGCTGGGACAATTGGTCGATCTAGAGCACACCGTACTGGTGATTGAGCACAATCTGGACGTAATCAAGACCGCCGATTGGGTGATCGACCTCGGTCCCGAGGGCGGGGCGGCCGGCGGACAGATTGTCGTGGCGGGTACGCCCGAAGACATCGCCCGGTGCGAGGAGAGTCACACCGGGCGATGGTTGCAAGGGGTTTTGGGTGGCTCTTAGAAAGCACAAAGCCCACGAGTTGTATCCCGTGGGCTTTGAGCGGATGAAATCTATCTCGTCGCCTAGCTGCGACGCCGGGTCGAAACGCAGCCAACGAGCGCCAGGCTCATTAGCGCAAGCGACGCTGGCTCGGGAATCAAGTGTCTTACAGTGAAGAAGACGTTATCCGCAAATTCTATTGATAAGCTCGGATCTAAAAATTGGGTCGCTACCTGTGCGCCATTAATCCATTCGGGGATATCACCTGGGTCGAACGTGCCGGTCACCATTTCGACACCCCCGGTGAAAGATCCCAAGTCGGGGTTGGCGCCAAGAACAGCAAGATCGGGGTCGTCGACATAGCTTGTTGGAAATGTTCCGCCGATGACGCCGACATCCAAGGTAACACTAGCATTCGGATCTTGACCTTGGAGGATTTCAAACTCCAATCCGAAAACGCCGCTTTGTTCAATCTCAAACACATCGGAAAGCAAGAATCCTGTACCCGGATTGAAATTCATACTCGAATCTAAGAACCTCACGACGAGCCCGGCGATACCGCGCTCATCCGACTTGGCCACCATCGTCCAATTGCCGCCGGAGCTGAGATCTCCCTGCGTGTTAAAGTCTAGATTTAGACTTAAAGATACGTCGCCGGCGGTTGCTGCTCCTGCTAGGCAGAGCGCGCACACCGACACAACTACAAATTGATGAATCCGGAACATTAGCATCTCCTCAAGATAAAAAAGAAAGGAATGAAATACCTTGCCCCATACAGACTGGCCGGAACTCAAGTGGTTTTGTCACCCCAACGGGCTTTATTAGGAAGATTAATAAAGCCTCCGGCAAGCAGAATACTCTTATGACCGAGGCGAGTCAAATATTTCTTTATTCACCTGGTGCAGATGTTAAGTTAAGTGCAATCTCTGAATAGACTTATGGTTACAAGAGGATGGGTTTCGTTTGTGTGGGAAGGAACCTAGCGATATGTCTTTAGGGCCATCGAATTAGGGAAACGGGATGAATGGCAAGAGTCACTCCGCTCCTGGGCCGCCTGCGGCTTGGCTCGGCATGAAAGCCGCTCGCGAGTTCTCCCGCGACCCGCTCGGGTTTACCGAGAGAGTGGTCCGCGAATACGGGCCGCTGGTTGCTCTGCGTTTTGGACCGGTGCGTGCTTTCTTGGCTGCCGATCCTGTCGCTATCCAAGAGGTCTTGGTGAGTCGAGCGAAAGACTTTCGCAAGGAAGCGCGAACGCGCAAAGCAGTTCGCAAGATCGACGGCGATGGCATCATCACCACCGAAGGTGATTTCTGGCTTCGCCAGCGGCGACTAGTGCAGAAAGGGTTCTCCGCAGACCGCTTGGACCGCTATGCCGAGGTCACCTCTCGCCGCACCGCAGAGATGCTCAAGCGTTGGCACCGGCAGGGCGAGTTGGAGATTTGTAACGAGATGACTTGTCTTACTTTGGCGGTGATTGCTGAGACAATGTTCGCAGTTGATTTGGCAGAGGACGCCCAGTCGTTGGCCGAGCAGGTTGAGTATCTATCTGAAAGGTTGGTGATTGAGCTGGGCAGTGCCGTGGTGCTACCCGACTGGTTTCCCACGCCTGTCCAAAATCGCAAGCGGCGGGCGCTAAGAACCTTACATGAGATGATTCGCCGCGTCGTTTGCGAACGTCGCACTGCTGGCCAGGACCGCGGTGACATGCTTTCGATGTTGCTGGCGGCCGTAGATACTGAAGGGGACGGAGGCCGCATGACTGACGCGCAAGTGTGCGACGAGATTACTACTCTTTTTGTTGCTGGCTACGATACCACCGCATCGGGCTTGGCTTGGACGTGGTACCTCTTGGCGCAGCATCCCGAGATTACTCGCAAAGCCGCCGACGAAGCGCGAGAGGTACTCGGCGATCGCCCCGCATGTGCTGAGGATTACGAGCAGCTCAATTACATTCGACAGGTCATCCACGAGTCGTTGCGGATCTATCCGCCGGCTTGGATGTTGATGCTCCGCGAAGCAGTTAAGGACACCGAGCTGCTCGGTTATGAGGTTCCGCGCAAGAGCTGGGTCTATCTGATTCCCTGGGTGACGCAGCGCAGTGAGCGCTGGTTCAGCGATCCGCTCCGCTTCGATCCCGATCGATTTGCTCCGAATCGAGTGGACGAAATTGTCCCCCATTCCTATTTTCCTTTTGGCCTGGGGGGGCATCGTTGTATCGGCGAGCGACTAGCACTCTTGGAAATGACGTTGGTCGTGGCTACGGTACTACGCGAGTTCCAGTTCACTCTTTCACCTCGCCAGGGACCAGTGGAGGTGGAGCCCCATACGGCGATTCGGCCTCGCGGTGGGCTGCGAGTTCTAGCCGAGCCCATCTCCTAAATACCCGGAGTGGTCCGACAGGGGGGATTTTACCAATAATTCAGCAGTTTTACCTAAATCGTTATAAGGCAATTGGTTGCAGATCGATCCTATTGAACGCCGGTCGTTGCAGGCCCTAGAAAATCAAGAAACACTAGAATTTCAGTACAAATCGCTTGATGTGCCCACAGCATTAAGTAGACTCAAGGCTGCGGTTTTGCTATTCCGGGGTCAGCCACTTCATTGACGGAGTGCAACTGTTGTGGAGCCATGGAGGTTCCGTCTTTCCCTCCGCTTGCCGTCGCGGGCTTTTCACAAGCCACTAGGATGTGGATTTTGTGGCTAGTCTTGCCTGATTCACACAGTTTACCAGACACCAAAGTTGAACAGTTTGCTTGATACAAACTGAGCTTACGCACTCTTGGGGAGACGCTAATGTTTCAGGACACTCAATCGACTAGGTCCGCTTCTAGGACCATTCTCTTTTACGGGCTCTGCTTGTTCTGCTGCGGAGCGATTTTCTCGCTGGTTGGCCTTCATTCGGAGGCGAACGCGGGTACTCTCACTCAAAACTACGTTGATAGCTTTGGTGCGACTGCGCCTGATGGTCCAGCACCATACGCTACTTCGTTCTTCGACGACGGCGGCAGCGCAGGCACGGTCACGCTTACAATCGATGTGGCGGCCACAGTTGGCGAAGCCGATGTCGCGGCACTTTATTACAGCCTAGATCCGAGTCTCGATGCCACTGATCTATCTATTGTCCGTACGGGCGGCGACGGACCCATTGCCGGGGACATCAGCATCTCGCTGGGCACTGATGCTTTTCAGGCTGACGGTGACGGGTTGTACGATATCTTGATCGATCTGCCTCCTCCTCCTGGCTCTCAATCGGCTCGTTTCCAAGCCGGGGAAACGTTGGTCTTCGCGATTTCTGGAATCCCGACTTTGGTCGCCGCCGACTTCGACTTTCTGGCTGCTCCTGGTGGTGGTGCCGGACCGTATAAGTCCGTCGCAAGATTTCTTTCTACGGGGGAAGGTGGAGAAGATAGCGATTGGGTGGGAACGCCCGAGCCATCGACACTGCTGCTGACGGGCCTCGGTTCGCTAGCTCTGGTAGCACGTCGGAGACGCGCACGGGCCTAATAGAAAGAGATTCTAGCCTCGTCCGCAGACTAAATTCTCTCGAATACAGTCGCGATGCCTTGACCGATGCCGATGCACATCGTCGCTAGGCCGAGTGTGCAGTCTCGATCAATCATCGTGTGCAGTAGCGTTGTAGCGATCCGCGCACCGCTGGCCCCCAAGGGATGGCCAATAGCGATTGCTCCGCCACGCACGTTTACCTTCGCCTGGTTGAGGCCCAGCATCTGTATGCATGCCAGCGATTGGGCGGCGAACGCTTCGTTGAGCTCAACAACCTCGATGTCTTCCAAGGAGAGCCCAGCACGCTTAAGAGCCTTCTGCGAGGCCGGCACAGGGCCGGTGCCCATCACTGCTGCGTCGACGCCCGCGACGGCGGTCGCGCGGATCTTCGCCAACGGCTTCAGCCCCAACTCTTTCGCGCGCTCCTCGCTCATCACCAGCATCGCTGCTGCGCCATCGTTCAGCGGCGAACTGTTACCGGCTGTGACCGTTCCTACCACTGGCATGAACGCTGGTTTAAGCGCTGCAAGCGCTGCTTCGCTTGTGTCGGGCCGAATGCACTGATCGCTGCTAACCAACACGCGCTCTCCCGCTTCGTCGCGACCCCAGACGGGAACAATCTCGCTGTCGAACTCACCCGCCGCGGTTGCCGTGGCTGCCTTGCGGTGACTCTCGTAGGCGAATTTGTCTTGGTCTTCACGGCCGATACCTTGTGTCTGAGCCAGAAATTCGGCTGTGATGCCCATGTGTAGGGCACCTTTGCTGGTAACGTGGAACAGCTTCGGATTGAAGTCGACGCCCGAGTCCATCGGGATATGCTGCATATGCTCCAATCCGCCGACGATCTGAACGTCTTCGGCGCCGGCGAGAATCGAATGACTTGCCTGATTGAGAGCCTGCAGACTGCTGCCGCAGAGGCGGTTAATAGTTGCTCCCCCCGTGGAGCTGGGCAGCCCTGCCATCAGCGAAACAATCCGCGCGATGTTGAACCCCTGTTCGCGCTGCTGCTGGGTGTTACCAAGTACCACGTCCTCGATCTCAGCTGGGTCGATCCCAGTCCGCTCGACCAAGGCGCGTACGACCGTCATAGCCAGGTCGTCGGAACGGACGTCGCGGAAGACGCCTTTCTCGGCGGAAGATCGACCGATGGGTGTACGACAACAATCAACGATTACGGCAGATTTCATAACGCAGATCTCTTTGGCTTCTCTAGTAAAACTTTTTGCCCGACTTGGCCAAGTCTTTCAACATCGCCGTAGGTTCGTACCGCGTTCCTAGCGACTTGAATTGCTCGAGCTTTTCGACGATCGTTTCCGCGCCTAGGGTATCGGCCCAGAAAAACAGCCCACCTTGGAAGGGGGGGAACCCGATGCCGAATATTAGTCCCAAGTCGACGTCGCGCACATTCGCCACGATGCCTTCTTCCAGTAGCCTGGTGGCTTCAAGCAGCATCGGGAGAAATAATCGGTCGGTGATTTCGTCGCTGGAAAACTTCTTCGGCTTGGCGCACAGCGACTTCAAGACCTCGGCTACCTCGGGACTCTCCTGGCCGCGATCCTTCTTCTTGCCCTTGCCATAGTCAAAGAAACCACGGCCGTTTTTCTTGCCGAGTCGCTTAATCTCGAGCATCGCCGGTAAGATTTTTGAAGGTACAACCCGATCGGGAAACGCTTGCTGCATCACCGCACCGGCGTGCACGGCGATATCGAGCCCCACCGTGTCGTAGAGCGTAATCGGCCCCATCGGCATGCCAAACGCCGTGGCTGCTCGGTCGACCGACTTCAGCGAGGCGCCTTCTTCCAGCATCAATAGAGCTTCGTTCATGTACGGTAACAGCACACGATTGACCAAAAAGCCAGGGCCGTCGCCCACGACGATCGGCGATTTGCCAATCGCCTTGGCATACGCAACCGCCGTGGCGATGGTGGCGTCGCTTGTCTTTTCACCTCGAATCACCTCGACCAACGGCATGCGGCGTACCGGATTGAAGAAATGCAATCCACAGAACCGTTCCGGGTGCTTGAGATCTGCAGCTAGTTGGGCGATCGGAATCGTAGAGGTATTCGTGCAGAGCATTGCTTGTTCATCGAGCTGCGGCTCGAGCCGCGTATAAAGGTCGCGTTTCGCCTCGGCATTCTCAAAAATTGCTTCCACTACAAGGTCGGCCGCGGCCAATTCGGCGTCGTTGGTAGTACCGTTAACAAGGGGTGTGAATTCGAGCGCCTTTTCGACATCTGGCTTCCGCGTTTTTTTGTTGAAACTCACCTCAGTGAGGATGCCTTGCACTCCACGACCGACCGCTTCGGCTGAAACGTCACCCAGTGCTACGGGGATGCCCCGCTTGACGTTTGCCGCGGCAATTCCCTGGCCCATAATGCCAGCGCCCACCACGGCAGCTGACCCAATTGCGCGGGGCTCGGCGCCTTCTGGACCAGATTGCTTCTTATTTGCGTCTTGCAGGAAGAACACATTCAGCAGAGCTCGATTAACGGGTGAGCCGAATAGTTCAGCGAACGCCTTGGCCTCCATTTCGCAAGCGGTCCAAACATCGACGCCCACTGCACCAAGCATAACTTCCAATGCCGCCAGGGGTGCCGGGTAATGGCCCTTCGTTTGGCCCTGGATGTAGGCGCTCGAGGTCGCTGCGAGAAAGCCGAGCTCCGTTTCGCTCAATCCCAGCGGAGCCTCCCAGCAGTCGCGGTCTTTCAAGTATTGCTGCGACTGTTTCTCGGTCTGCACCATTGCCAATGCCGCTTCGAACAGCCCGTCCGGCTGAGCAACGTTGGCCAAGCCCATGGCCATCGCGGCGCGCGAATCGATAGGATCACCGCTGGTGACCAGTTCCACCGCATTGCCCAGTCCCACAATTCGCGGCGTGCGCGCTGTGCCACCCCAACCGGGAAACAGGCCGAGTTTAACTTCGGGAAAAGCAAAGCTGGTTTTGTCGTCATCGGCCATGATCCGCCGGTCGCACCAGAGCGCCATCTCCGACCCTCCGCCAACGCAAAGTCCACCGATTGCGGCCACGGTAACAAATGGACACTTAGCCAGCCGGCCGAACAATTCCTGGCCTCGACGTGCAATGGCTTCGACGGTCTCGGGGGGTTGATCGAGCGAAGCTACGAATTCGCGCAGGTCGGCGCCTGCGATGAAATTCTTGGGCTTTGCAGAGCGTATTACGAGTCCGGCCAGACCAGCGCGCTTTTCCAGTTCGGTCAGGTACCGGTCAAAATCTTCCAGCACCGTTTGCGAGAGGACGTTTACGGCCTTAGCGGGATCGTCGAGCGTGAGCACCGCCACGTCGTCGGAGGGAAATTCCAGTGAAAGCATCGAGGACTTGGACATCGGTCACACGGAGGAAAGTGGTTCGAGATTCTAACCGCGGGCTGGACTCGCCACTTCGCCCGCGGGTAAGTTGCATTCTATGGAACTTAGCCAATCAAGCACAGACGGGGTCGGTGGCAATTCAGGTGGCGACCAATCTCAAGGTGGCTGGGTGTTTCCGGCCTTGCTGGCGGTGGTGTTGCTAGTAACTGTGGTGATCGCGATAGGCAATCGGCAGCCCGAAACTGGCGGTGCTGCACCCGGGGGGACTGGACACTGGACCCCATCAGCCGAGCCGCTGGGCGATACGGTTGCCCTGGAAATCGACTTTGGCAACGGGGCCAGAAAGCACATCGCTGCGCTGCCCTGGCAAGCGGGCATGACTGTCGAACAGGTGATGACAGCTGCTCACGATTTTCGTCCGGGGATCGAGTTTACCCAGATCGGAGGTGGAGCCAGCGGACTGCTTACCTCGATTGATGGCCTGAAAAACGAGGGTGCCGGTGGCCGAAATTGGCGGTACCGAGTCCAGGACCAGCAGGGCGATCGCTACGGGGAGGTCAGCTTTTGCCTAGAGCCAGTGACGCCAGGGATGAGCGTCTTGTGGGAATTTGCCGCAGGCGATTACAATAATGAGTCGATAACAGAGGCAAGCCAGTAGCCTAAGTATCTAGCTCTAAGAGAAATGCATTCGGGAGACCTGCATCGTGAACCGTGAAAGCTTACGTGAACTGACCGTTTTTGGGCTGCTGCTGGCAATTGGTGTGCTGGGGCGCTGGGCACAACCAGATTGGAATTTTACACCCATTGCCGCGGTAACGGCGCTAGGCGGCTTTTATTTTCGCAGGTTGCTGCCGGCCGTGCTGCTGCCGATGAGCATTCTGGCGATATCCGATCTGGTGTTGCCTTCGCACGATAGCTGGGCCGTATTGGCAACGGTGCACTTGATGATGATCGTACCGCTGTTGTTAGGCCGCTCGACTCGTGGCACCTCAGGACTACAAGCTGCTTGGCATTGGGGGCTGTGCGGCGTGGTGCCGGCCACTGCCTTTTACCTGGTCACAAACTTCTCTGTCTGGGCATTTACCGGGATGTACGAGAAGACGTTGGCCGGTTTCTTGGCATGCTATGTAGCGGCAGTGCCATTTTATCGCACGATGCTGATCGGCGACATGTTCTATTTGACCGTGCTACTCGGCTGCTTAGCAATCGCCCGAGCGAGTTCGAAGGCACCGACGGTTGTCGCAGCGCGCTAGGCGGCTTCCGCAAGATCGGCTTCCGGTTTTTCAGCAGGGGGTGCGTCTTGAGCCCAGCTCTGAACGACTTGGTCGACGTTCTCAGCCGCATCGATGACTGCTTCCGCAAGTTCCAGTTCGGTTATGTTCTTGTCGGTCGCTGCGCTGCGAGCAGGTTCGAGCGCATCTAAAAGAGCTTGAATTTGAGACTTTGCGGCATCGGGCGCCCCTTCTTCTAGGGACTCTCCGCCAGCATAAATCGCCTTGAGCCGACTGAGTAACTGGCGACGTTCGAGCTTAGGCTGATCGTCACCACGTCCTCCTCTCCCCCCGCCAAAAATATTTCTTCGTTGATTGAATCCACCGCCACCGAGGATTTCCTGCTGATAATCGTCGGCCAGTTCGGATTCGGCTTCCATAACGTCCTGCGACAGACTACCCAGCGCAGCGACTGCCGCTGCATATTTGATGTTACCAGCCTGAGGGTAATCTATTCCTTTCATGAGCTGAGCAACAAAGCAGCGATTTTCCAATTCAAAATCTTCATTCGCAATCAGCGAGTCTAGGGTGGCTTGAATCTCTGCGTTTAATTTTTCTCGATGCTGATTTATAAGCACACTCGCCGCCCGGCCTTTCATCCAGCGGTGCACGTCCTGAGTCACTTCCTCAGGAGGGTTTTCTTGAGCTATCAAATCGAGTGCGACTTTTGTTACACGCTGGGCGTGCTGAGGAGCGATGCCGAATCGTGCATGGCGTTCCAAGCCGATCAATGCGCCTAGCTGCACAGATGGAGAGACTTTTACGCCCTTAAAATCATCTTGCTCCAATAGCTCCAACAACGCCGCGGTTGCGGCGGGCAGCGGGATCGGAGGAGTTGGATTATTACGCGTGCCGCCGGCGTTTTGTTGATCCAAGTTGCCGAGGATCAATGCTCCGTTGTAGCGCACGGCCGGATGGTAGTTACCCTTTGATATAGCTGACGCCACTTTTAGGGCCAGACTAGACAACGCTGCCTGCGTATCTGCATTTGTTGTCGCCCGAATGTATAGCTTAAACAGATCTTCCCGCCGGTCTCCGAGCTCAGCCAGATTGTCGGGATCGAAATAAGTCATCATCGGGAAATAGTACTTCGTAAAGTACTCGGTCACTGTATTAGCATCCGCACCAAGGCCTGCCGGATTTTTGACAGCCTTAGCAACTGCACGTTGCATTGCCTTGGCATCTTTTTCATTTAGCTTCGGCTGAATCTGTCTAAAGCGTTGTGCCCAAAGGGGTGACGCAATCGAGAAAGCGACCCCGAGCGCCAAAGCGCAGATTAGCATTCCGCGCGATCCGATGAAGAATTTCGAGAGGGGGTTACCGTTACTAAATACCTGATTCATCGCCCTGCTCCTGTACTCCCCCGGTGTAAATCGGTTCCCACCGCTGGGTGAGCCCGATAGGATGTCTCTGTACTTGCATTGTACGCGGTCGCCCCTGGGCTGCAAAATGCACGTGACCGGAGGGACGAAAAAACCGGCTAAAACAGGCTTTAAGCCACTGTTTACTCCAGTTGTACCCAAAGGGTCGGCCTCGAAGTCCTCGTTTCGGATGGAGTCCAAGGAAACTGCGGGCAATGACGCTACTATATTACGACCCACGATTTCTGGATCACGATACGGGCGACCATCCTGAGTGCGCCGAGCGGCTACGGCAGATCATGGCGGAACTCGATCATTGTGGTTTGACCGACCGCTGTGAGAGGCCGTCCTGGCAGCCAGCCGACAGCGAACGGCTCGCAACTTTGCACGACCTGAAGCACGTCGAGAGCATGCGTCACCTTGCGGCGGGCGGGGGCGGAAGGGTCGATCCCGACACGGTGGTTTCCCCGCCTTCTTTCGACATCGGCAAGCTAGCCGCTGGCGCCGTATGCGACGCCGTTGACCGAGTGCTTTCAGATGAAGCACGAAAGGCTTTCTGTCTAGTTCGTCCGCCGGGACATCATGCGCTGCCACAGCGCGCGATGGGGTTTTGCCTATTTAACAATATTGCCCTGGGAGCCCAAGTTGCGCTCGAGCGCGGGGTAGGCCGAGTGTTGATCGTCGATTGGGACGTGCACCATGGCAACGGCACGCAGGACTGTTTTTATGATGACCCGCGAGTCGGATTTTTCTCGGTGCATCGCTGGCCCTTTTATCCCGGTACGGGCGACGCCGACGAGACCGGCACGAACGACGGCCTAGGCGCGACACGCAATTTGCCATTGCCGTTCGGAACCTCGCGAGGAGAGTATCTGAAAGCTGTCACCGCGGAACTCGAAGATTTCGCTACGCGTATCAAACCGGAGCTCGTGCTGGTGAGCGCCGGTTTCGACAGCCATCGTGCCGACCCAGTTGGCTCGTTAGGGCTGGAAGTGGAAGATTTTCAGATGCTTAGCGGCTTGGTGACATCGCTAGCTGATGCACACGCTCAGGGTCGCGTCGTGAGTGTGCTTGAAGGTGGCTACAACCCGCCTGTGCTAGCGAAATGCGTCGCTACTCATTTGGAGCATCTGCTCGGGAGAACATAAATCCCCCTTTTTTGGCAGGGCAGGGGCAGGTAAGTCTATACAGAACCTACCTGACAGACGTCAGAATCTTCGATTGTTCCAAAAACTAGAACTGCTGATATCATAGGGCGAATTGATTTCCGGTCGCGGGAGTTTCGTTCCAAAGTGTGAGTCAACGACATTTCTTATCAAAGTGACTATCGACGTGGGGCACATCATTGAGAACCAATAATTTCATCTCGCTCAAGATGTCACGAATCCTGCTAGCGACACTGATCGGCACAATTTCTGCCGGTTGTCAGCAGCAAGGTTTACAGCCGACGTCAGAGGTCGTTGCGACAGAAACTACCATCGCGAATCCTCCCGTCGATTCTGGTCGACCCAGCTCGCTGCCGCTACCAAGTTCGCTTAGCGTGGCCGAATACGAACGATATCTTTTTGAATTTCTAAATCGTCGCGAGTATAAGGCACTAGGTTGGCTTCCTGACAAGCGAGTTCGAGATACCGGGCCGTATTTGAACGGCAAATACTACGGCTCTCATCCAGCAGTTAGCATTTTCTATTCGCCGGAAATCATCCACTGGTTAGAAAGCGGCAAGCGGGATGCGATTCCCGATGGTGCGATGATCGTCAAAGAGCAATACGAGCCGCCCGCGGCCCGATACGAGGGAATCGACGAGGACCAGCGGTTTGATTTGTTGTCGAGTTGGACCGTGATGGTCAAGGACTCCGCCGGTTCGCACGACGGCTGGTTCTGGAGCAACCCGGCCAAAGATCAAAAAGTGGTTGATAATCATCAGTACCCGTTCGATCACCCAATTTCAGGTTTTGGAATTTATTGTGTTCGTTGCCACGCATCGACGAAATCTGAGGGCGAAACCAACGAGTATACTTTTGCAGCACTGCGAAACATTGAGGGTTTCCCTGGCGAGCCGCTGCTGTTTCGCGTCGATGATTCGTGGCGGAATGGTATTGATCACGAAGAGCCTGCTGCGACCGATGTACCCGTCGATGACAGCAACGAACACTTGCTCACAGCGCAATTGAAGCTAGCCTCCGCCTCCTCGCATCCCCGCTGCAGCGGTGCTGATCATCCCGAGCAATGCACGGGAGTACTTAACCAGGAATTTCTGAGATTATTTCCCACGATTAGCAGTGCATCCCGGGACAGCATTTCCCATTTCCCTCCGATCACACACGACTGGGTTGCGCGAAGGCCAGAAGCCGCGCGGCAAATGCAGCCATTCGTGACATCCAACCAATGCATGAGCTGCCACGCGGGACTGCTCGAACCGTTTGGCCCGACGATGTTCGTCTCACTTGGGGATAGTGCCGAGTACGGATCGCCAGGAGTACATCTTTCACCCTACGGAGAGTGGCGCTGGACACCGATGGGGTTAGCTGGAAGAGACCCCATCTTTTTCGCTCAGCTGGAAAGTGAAATTGAGCTGATGCGCACAGATTTCTCTGATGACCCCGAACAAGCAAAATTACACATCGACAATCTCGTCGAGACCTGTCTGACCTGCCACGGTGCGATGGGAAAGCACCAATATCGGATGGACCACGGGGAAGATGCCAGCGCATTTGGCTTGGACCATGTCATGCGGCCATCCACTGAGCCGGGGACGGACGGAGAGAAAGACTGGCGATACGGGTCGTTAGCACGCGACGGGATTAGCTGCACCATCTGCCATCAAATGCAACCTCGAAAGCAACCGGCTGACGATCATCGGCACTATTTAGAGTTTTTCTTGGAGACTTCCATCACCGGCAATTTGCACGTCGGAAATCCGGACGAGCTGCATGGCCCGTTTAAGGACGACGAAATCTCTCCCTACTCGATGGAACACGCTTTGGGTTTCAAGCCGAAACACAATCCATACATCAAGTCGTCGCAAATGTGCGGCACTTGCCATGTGGTGAATTTGCCGATTGTCGACAAGCCCTTAAAGCCCGGAGAAGAGCCTGATGAACTGATCGCCGCCGAGCAGAATCCGGTATTCAAGAAATATCATCATCACGTTGAACAAGCGACCTACCTGGAGTGGCTCAACAGCGAATTTGAAAACGAGTTCAATCCTGAGAATCCAAATGCAAAGACTTGCCAAGACTGTCATATGTCGAAGGACTATCATAATGACGATCTTGAACTGCACTTAGATCGAATAGAGACCCGCATTGCTGTCATCCAGGATGATACGTACCCCGATGCAGAAAATTTAGCAGAACATAAAGAACTCCTAGTTCGACATCGCAAGGAAGGCTACGCCCGCCACAACTTTCGTGGTCTCAATGTGTTCTTACTTGAGATGTTTAACCAATTCGACGATGTGCTGGGCGTGAGGAAGTACGATTTCATGACGGGTTCCAAGGAGGACATTTCCCATGCAGTTGCCGATTTCATGCGGCAGGCGAATAACGATACGGCAGAGCTGCATATCGAGTCTTCGATTGACGAGAACAACACACTCATCGCAGACGTCACGGTACTAAACAAAGTCGGGCACAGGTTTCCCAGTGGAGTTGGTTTTCGCCGAGCGTTTATTGAATTTCTCGTGATTGAGCAGCCAGCAGAAGAAGGCAGCGAAGAGCAGATTGTGTGGTCATCGGGTAGGACCAACCAATTAGGAGTCTTAGTTGATGCTGAAGGGGAAGCTCTCCCTACCGAGTTTTTCTCCGACGATTCCACAGGTAAAGATAGGCAAGTATCCCAGCCGCACCACGAGGTGATAGATTCCTCGAATCAAGTACAGATCTACGAAACATTGCTGCACAGCGACGAACATAGCTACACCACCAGCTTTATCCACGGCTCAAACGTGATGAAAGACAATCGTTTACTGCCACGCGGATGGAAAGCTGAGGGGCCTGGAGCCGGTTTGCGGGGCGAGTTTTTGAAGGCGACTCACCCAGGACCGGTTGCGAAGCGTGATCTGCGCTATGGCGACGGAAGCGGATCGGATGTAGTGACATATCGCGTCGCCTTGCCGGAGGAAGTTGACACGAATAAGCTGAGAGTTAAGGCAACTCTCTATTATCAAGCAATTCCACCCTACTTTCTGCAAAGCCTGTTTGAGACGGCACCCCATGGACCTGCAACCCAGCGATTGCACTACATTTGCAGCAACATCGACTTACGCGGGACACCTATCGAAGGCTGGAAATTGCCTGTCACGTCTGTGAGCGCTAGAGTGCGGTAATGAATTGCCGATTAGGCCCTGCTCTTATTGTCTCAAGTCCGTTAAAATTCGCTTCCTACTGTGTACGTGGCACTTGTTTTTTAACTGAATATCTCAAGTAGTTGAGACACGAGAATTAGGTGGGGCAAAAATGGGCAACTTAGATTCTGGCACAACTTTGTGCGATCTACAGCCAAGTACTGCTGTTTTTCTAAAGGACGTGCTTGCAGGCCTGCGGGAGTCGCCGAAACAGTTGCCGTCAAAATATCTGTACGACGAACGGGGATCGAGTCTGTTCGATGACATCTGTCAGCTCGACGAGTACTATTTGACTCGCAGCGAAGATCAAATCATCAAGAAATATTCTCAGGAGATGGCAGACCAGATCGGCCCCGGCGTAATGCTAGTGGAGTACGGCAGCGGCAGCAGTACCAAGACCATGGCGCTGCTCGAAGAACTTGCGAATCCGGTTTCTTATGTTCCGGTCGACATCTCGCGAGAGCACTTGAGTCAATCCGCGGCTCGGGTATCTCGATTCTTTCCGGCAATCGATGTTTTGCCCGTTTGTGCAGACTTTACTCAACCTTTTGCATTGCCGAAATCCGAGCGACAACCGACCCACGCCGCAGTTTTCTTCCCGGGCTCCACGATAGGCAATTTCGAGAGGGACGAAGCACTCGCCATGCTCAAGCAGATCGCGGATCTATGCGGAGACGGCGGCGGATTGCTGATTGGCATCGATCTGCAAAAAGAAGTCGACCTCATCGAATCGGCATACAACGATGCATTGGGAGTAACCGCCGAATTTAGTCTAAATCTACTTCGGCATATTAACCGAGAGCTGGACGGCGATTTTGATCTGGAGCATTTTTCTCATCACGCGGTCTACGATAACGTGGAGAATCGCGTCGAGATCTCTCTGGTGAGTCATCGCGATCAACACGTAGCAATTGGCGATCATCTGTTTCCGTTTGAGGAAGATGAACCGATCATCACCGAATATTCCCACAAGTATACAATTGAAGGCTTCGCAGCGTTGGCGGCCGAAGTGGGACTCACACTGCGCCGCTCTTGGACTGACGACCGCGAGCTTTTTGCCGTACTGCACTTCGCATTGTTGACGTAGGCTAAGTCATGATCGAACTTCGCGGCATTTCCAAACGGTATGGCGCGCATCTGGCAGTGGATAGTATCGATCTGGAGTGTCCCCAGGGTAAAACGCAGGTGCTAATCGGGACGAGTGGCTGCGGAAAGTCTACTCTGCTGCGAATGATGGTCGGTTTGGTTCTCCCTGATACGGGAACTGTACTTTTTGGGGAGAAGCCTCTCACCGAGCAGACTATCAGTGAGGTCAGGCAGCGCATTGGTTACATGATTCAAGAAGGAGGCCTCTTCCCTCACCTAACAGTTCGCGAGAACGTCGGGATTGTGCCTCGTTTTCTCGGCTGGCAGTCTGCTCGAACCAATGTTCGAATCGACGAGTTGCTTGAGCTCACTCAGTTGTCTTCAGCGATGCTCGACCGATTCCCTCGTCAACTCTCGGGCGGCCAACGTCAGCGCGTGAGCCTCATGCGCGCGTTGATGCTCGACCCCGACGTGTTACTGCTTGACGAACCGTTGGGCGATCTCGATCCGATGATACGCGCAGAATTGCAGCAAGACCTTCGGACAATCTTTCGCGAGCTTGGCAAGACGGTTGTGTTGGTGACACACGATCTGGCTGAGGCGGGGTTCCTGGCTGATCGTATCACGCTACTTCGTGGTGGGAAAATCGTGCAGCAAGGAGAATTCGCCGATCTGCTCGAGCATCCCGTCGACGATTTCGCCGCCAGATTTGTCCAAGCCCAACGGCCGGTTTTTTCATGAAACACATCCTGTTAATCGGCCTGGTTTTACTTCTTCTGGCATTCGTTCCTAGCGGTTCGTCTCCGCGCGGTATTCGAGTTGGATCGAAGCAATTTCCGGAGTCGGACATTCTTGGTGACATGTTGTCCCAGATAATTCGTTCGACGGGGGAAGAAGCGACGCATCTTTCGGTTGGAGGCACGACAGTCGTGTTCGACGCCTTGAAGCGAGGAGAAATTGATCTCTATCCTGAATATACGGGCACACTCATCAAAGAAGTATTTTCTAACAATCCTCAGGCGTCTCAGGAGAATCTGGAAGCGCTGCTGGCGGCAGAGAATATCTGCACCAGCCAATCGCTTGGATTTAACAACAGCTATGCGTTGGCAGTACGTCGCGATACCGCCGAGCAACTCAACTTAGAATCGATTGAAGATTTAGCCGCGCATCCCAATCTTCGGCTAGGCTTTAGCAACGAATTTGTCGATCGTGACGACGGCTGGAAGAACCTGCGCAAACGCTATGGATTGACCCATCAAGATGTCGCTGGAATGGAACATAGCGTGGCCTATCGTCAGCTTGAAGCGGAATCCATCGATGTGATGGATGTCTATACTACCGACGCCCAGCTGGCCGAACTCGATTTGGTTTTATTGAAAGATAACCTGCAGTACTTCCCGCGATACGATGCAGTTGTGCTCTATCGAAGTGACCTAGAGAGTCGATTTCCAGGATTGGTAGAGAAGATCTCTCTCCTCGAGATGGCGATTAGCCCCGACGAAATGAGAAAATTAAATGCCCAGGTTGCCTCAAGAGAAGTCAGCCAGTCGCAGGCGGCAGCAGAATTCTTGAATGACAAACTTGATATTAAGACACAAGTCAAAGATCCTTCAGTTGCCGCTCGGATTTGGCAGCGCACTCTTGAGCATTGTGACCTGGTCCGAAGGTCTCTGATTCCGGCAATCTTTGCAGCAATCCCCTTGGGAATATTTGCCGCCAAGTTTCCACGGGTGGGCCAGCTAGTGTTGGGAGCAGTCGGAGTGGTCCAGACAATACCTGCCTTGGCACTGTTAGTCTTGTTGATCGCTCCAGTAGCCTATTTTAATTTCAGCACTCTCGGTGCGGGCTCCGTGACGGCCGTGGTAGCACTGTTTCTCTACAGCTTATTACCCATCGTGCGAAATACAGCGACAGGTTTGTCGTCTATTGCACCTGAGTATATTGAATCAGCCACCGCCCTGGGTCTCTCGTCAAAGTTCCGGCTGCTGCACATCGAACTTCCACTAGCGTCACCTTCCATCCTGGCGGGCATTAAGACTGCCGGCGTGATGAATGTTGGTTTTGCAACGCTAGGTGCGTTGGTCGGCGCGGATGGCTATGGACAGCCAATTCTCAAAGGCATTCGTCTAAACGACACGGGACTCATCATGCAAGGCGCGATTCCGGCTGCGTGCTTAGCGATACTACTCCAGTTTTTCTTTGAATACGCAGAACGCTGGCTTGTACCGGCCAGTTTGCGGCCTCTTGCTTCAGGAGAAGTCGATGTCTCAAGAAGTTAAAACCGAACCAACAGCGACGTTCGATGAGCTTTTGGCAAGGCTCTTCGCCGTTCGAGCTTTTACTGTAACACTCTGCGAAACTCTCTCTGCTGAAGACTGTTGTTTACAGTCCATGGTAGATGCTAGCCCAGTGCGCTGGCACTTAGCCCATACCAGTTGGTTCTTTGAAACTTTTTTGTTGAAGCGGAATCCGTCCTATCGAGTGTTTAACGAGCATTACGAGATTCTCTTCAATTCGTACTACAACGCGGTAGGCGAGCAGTTTCCTCGGCATCAACGAGGTTTGCTATCCCGACCGGGACTTGAAGAGACGCTCAACTATCGAGAATATGTGGATCGATCCATAGCAGACTGGCTGGCGAGCGACAGGGTTGAAAAGGACTCCGAAGTCGCGCAAATAATCGAGTTGGGTATTCAACATGAGCAGCAGCATCAAGAATTGATACTTACCGATGTCAAACACCTGTTTTCGCTGAATCCTCTGCTGCCAACGTTTCGCGAGGGCAAGCACCAAGACGCGCGGGCCTCTTTGATAGAGTGGTTGGCCCATGAAGAAGGAATCTACGAAATCGGCCATGCTGACGACGGGTTTGCTTATGATAACGAAGGGCCGCAGCATCGCGTCTTCTTAGAGCCATACACAATTTCGAATCGCCCAGTCACCAGCGGAGAATTCTTGGAGTTTATTGAAGATGGCGGCTATCAGCGGCCAGAGTTGTGGTTGTCGCTCGGTTGGGACCGTGTTCAAGCTGAGGGTTGGAATCGCCCTCTGTATTGGTTCAAGACAGACGGTCGATGGCTGGAATTCACCCTCGCCGGTCTGCGGCCGCTTGACCTTCAGGCTCCTGTAACTCACGTCAGCTATTTTGAGGCGGAGGCCTTCGCACGCTGGGCTGATGCGCGATTGCCGACCGAGGCGGAATGGGAGGTAGCGGCCCAAGAGGCGCCATTGCAGGGTAATTTCGCAGATACATTGCTTGCCGAAGATTTCGCCTTGCACCCCCGCGGTCCTACAGCAGGTACAAGCCAAGCTGCAGGCCAACCAGTGCAGCTATTTGGTGATGTCTGGGAGTGGACGGCAAGTCCCTACACGGCCTACCCAGGCTACTGCGCAGCTCCCGGTGCTCTGGGAGAATACAATGGCAAATTCATGTGCAACCAGTATGTACTTCGCGGCGGCTCGGTCGCGACTTCAGCGAGCCATATTCGCTCTACCTATCGAAACTTCTTTCCCCCTGAGGCGCGATGGCAGTTTTCTGGAGTTCGTCTGGCCAAATAGATTGGTCGATCGCACCATCGATCGAAGCAGTTTGCTAACTCGGCACGTTCTTCTGATACTTGTTCATGATTTGTGAGGGATGTGCAGAAGCGTAGCCTTCTAGCCGGAGTTTCTCAACCAGGTCGGTTCCTAGAATTCCCTGTACTTTGACTTGCAATTGAGGCGCGTCTTCGAAGAGTGCCTTGAGCTGATCTACTGGCCAGGCAAGATATTCTACTCGCAGGCTGGCGATAACGCTGGCACTGGCCAGCTGCTGCGTCAAGAATCCCATCTCGCCCACGAATTGCCCTGGAGAAACTTCGGCAATGTATCGACCATCGACTTCGACTCGGCCACGGCCAGTCGAAATCAATGCTAATTGCTCTACAGATTCGTCTTGAAGCAGCAAAGGTTGATTCTCGTTCGCAGTTTTCCACTGGGCGATCGACATGAGCTTCGTAAACTCACGTGGCGAAAAGCTGCGAAAAACCATCTTATAAAGTCGCAACTCGTCTTCCCCTAAGAAGACCGGTCGACGTTCCATGATCAGCATGCCGATCTGAAAAACGTTGACCAACGTGAACAGCGTGCACCAGCCGATCGGTGCGTACAACGGAGTGAGGCTGCAGCAATAGTAGTACGGTATTAAACTGAGCGTAGCTACGACGGTCAGAATACGGAGCCACAGAATGTCTCGCACCGAGTAGGCGAGCAGATAGAGAATGTTTCCGAGATGTAGCCAGTAGATCATTTTGCAGATCCTGTTCAGAGACGACGTAAGCTAACCCGCAGGCCCAGCTGCTTTGGTACCGGTTGCCTATTTTTACCAATCTGGCCGCCATATTCCCAGAGTAACTGTCCGACAGCCGCAGGAGTCGCATACTTAGCAGTCAGATGCCCTACAAACTTCAATCACAGGTTTAAATACTATCAATTAAGGCATCTCGAAGATCAGATCATAATGTTCGGTTTTTAGTACTAGCGGCGAGAAGCAGTGCAGAGCGGCGTTTTTGTGCAGGACGTAGTATACTGAGGGCTGCCTCAGCCACTATGTACTTGGAGTCAGACTTGTGAGGCCAAGACAAGCCAAAATTGAATTGCACAGACGTTCGGAGAGTAGTGTGTTGCGAATTGCTATCGTGTTGATTCTTCTCTCGACATCGATCGGGTTTGCCGACGATCTACCTCCTGGTGTCGTGGACACACAGAATCCTAACGATGTGTCACTCTCGCCCCAGGAGTCGCTCGCGCGGATCACGACGCCTGATGGTTTTCACGTGACGCTTTTCGCTGGTGAACCCGATGTCCGCCGGCCGATCGCGTTTGATTTTGATGATCGCGGGCGACTGTGGGTGGTCGAAAATTACTCACACCCGAACTGTCAGTCCGAAAGCGGCAACGATCGCATTTTGATTCTCGAAGATACAGATCACGACGGCCAGTTTGATCGACGAAAAGTCTTTTGGGACAAGGGACGCTATCTCACCGGCATAGCGGTTGGCCACGGCGGTGTTTGGATTGCAAATACGCCTGAGCTGACATTTATTCCAGATCGCGACCGCGATGATGTACCAGATTCGGCCCCAGTCGTTTTGCTCGACGGATTTTATCGTTCAGAAAACAATGTGCTGAACAACTTTCATTGGGGACCGGATGGTTGGCTCTACGGAGCACTCGGGCTCTCGACACCTTCCTACGTTGGCAAACCTGGTACACCCGACGAGGAGCGCACCGAGATCACCAGGGGGATCTGGCGCTATCACCCCATACGGGAGGATTTCGAAGTTGTGGCTCTGGGAATGGTGAATCCATGGGGAGCAGACTTCAACGAATTTGGAGATCTTTTCACAACCAATACAGTCATCGCTCACCTATGGCACATTGTGCCAGGCATGTATTGCCAACGACGTGATGACGAGTACGACAACCCGTATGTCTATCGTCGGATCCAATCCATCGCCAATCATTTGCATTGGGGTGGTGAGCATTGGGTAAGTTCTCGCACTGCAAACGAGCGAGACTCAGTGGCGGGAGGTGGTCATGCTCATTGCGGAGCGATGGTCTATCTTGGCGATAACTGGCCACAGCAATACCGAGGCAATTTCTTCACGGCGAACATGCATGGCAATCGAGTCAACTGCGATCAGCTCGTGCCGAGTCGATCGACGTATGTTGGTGTACACGCCGATGACTTCCTGTTCGGTAACGATCCGTGGTTCCGTGGATTGTCGGTAAAGTACGGTCCCGATGGCGGCGTATATATCTCTGACTGGCATGACTTAGGCGAGTGCCACGATGTCGATGGGAGTCACCGCAGCAGTGGCCGAATCTATAAAGTCGTATACGGTACTCCAGAGAAGCGGGAATTCGAATTACAAAACCAAAGCGATTTGGAGCTAGCCGAGCTTCATCTGCACTCAAACGAGTGGTTCGTTCGACACTCGCGGAGAATTCTCCATGAACGAGCCGCTGAAGGACGCGACTTGACTAAGGCCACTCAGCGCCTAAGCGAGATTCTTGAAAACGATGATGATGAAGTTCACAGATTAAGAGCATTATGGACGTTGTCTGTAATCGACGCATTGGACGAAGTCGCACTCACGCAGCTGCTGGACGATGAAAGCGAGCATGTGCGACGCTGGTCGGTTCGCTTATTAGTTGATCGCGGATCGCCCAGCGCCAAGGCGCTAGCCATATTGAACACAATGGCTGCGGCCGATGCTTCACCGCAGGTTCGCCTCGCGCTGGCGGCCGCACTTTCGCGACTGCAGTATGAACACCGTTGGCCAAGAGCCAGAGCCTTGATGACGCACGCCGAGGACGTGACCGACCCCTACCTGCCATTAATGATCTGGTATGGTATCGAACCGATTCTCTCGACCGACACCGCCGCGGCTTTAGAGCTTGTATCTGCTTCTCGAATCCCATTGTTGCGCCAATTCATTGCACGCCGGCTGCTAGACGGGGAGCCAGATTATCTCGAGAAGGTCGCAGCATGGGCATTGGCGACCGACGATCAATCTACCCGACGCGACTTGCTGTTGGGCATGCTGGAAGCTTTAGAAGAGAATGGCCCGCATAGTCCGCCCGATTCTTGGGGCGTTCTTTACCCTCAACTCGAGTCTACCTCGGATCCGTCGTTGCGCTGGACCGCTGTGCGACTGGCTACATTGTTTGGAGACGAGAAGGCAATTGACCGTCTGCGACAGCTAGTTCTCGACGAGAATGTTCCGGCGGAGAAACGTCGCCAGTCGCTTCTCGCGCTTGTGAAGGACGAGGCGGGTGTCTCAGTTGCAATGTTGCATGCATTGTCGGCGCAAGCTTCAATACTGCGGCGCGACGCGATTCAAGCCCTTACGATACACAACGATTCGGAAACTCCTGGCGTGTTGATCGACGCCTACCCTGAACTTAATCCAGTCGAACGGCAAGATGCAATCGGCGTGCTGGTTACACGACGCAGCTTCGCCGACAAGTTGTTGAAATCTATTGTGAGCGGCGCTGTGAATCGCAGAGACGTCTCAGCGTTCGCCTTGCAGCAGCTCCGAGAGTTCAAGGACGCCCCGATTAAGACGCAAGTCGATACTCTCTGGGCAGATGATACGGAGCAGTTCAGTAAATCAAGTGAAATCGCTCGATATAAGCAACAAATGACGCCAGACTATCTCGCTCATGGAAGTGTTGGAGCGGGACGCAAAGTGTTCGAACGCACTTGCTCGAGTTGTCATACTCTGTTTGGCGAGGGTGGCAGCATTGGCCCCGACTTAACCGGATCTGGACGCAAAGACCTTGACTACGTTCTGAGCAACCTCATCGACCCCAGTGCAATTATTGATCCCGCCTATCGATTGACAACGATGTTGACCTCCGATGGGAAAATGCTCAGCGGGTTCATCGTTCATCAAGGGGACGAGTTTGTAACAATCCGCACGCAACAGGCACAAGTTCGGCTCGCGATGGAGGATGTTGACGAATTGCAGACATCAAGCAAGTCGATGATGCCCGATGGAATGCTACGCAGCCTAGCAGACGAAGAAGTTCGCGACTTGATCCTCTATCTCGCGAATCCGCAGCAAGTGACTTCCGAACAATCCGGCGGCGAATAGTGATTCTTAGCTGTCACCGTGAACGAGCTCCTTGCCTAAGCATCGCTTTCGAAATTAAGGCGTTGTGTACATAGTGTTCGTTTCTTGAGTGTTCACTCGTTCAGACAAAGCCTGCAACGCATTCATTGTGTCGACTCCTGTCTCTCAGTGCATTTGGCGTTCCCCACTGAAGTGCCGTAATGTGTTTCCAAATTGTGCGAGGACTTCATTGTTCGACGCAGTAAAAGGTACAGTCGTCGACCCTAGAGTCGTCCCCGGAAGATACCTAAGACAGGAAACTTTTAGAGATTATACCGATTTTACTAATCGTTAGGGTTGTAACGGTCCGACAGACTATGAGTGGAATAAACTAGCCTGTAGTTCGTTGCCAGCATGGGGTTTCGGCACGGTACTATAACGGGTTGAACACTGGTTGTGTGTTTCTCTAAGGGGGGAGAATCATGGGTCTTAGGTCAAGAATATGCGCGGCACTCTGCCTGATTGTTGCTATCACGTTCCCTGCGGTCACTTTTGGCCAAAGGATAAGTCAGAGATCTTATCAAGAGATGAGACCGGGTTTTCAACGGTCTAAATCTCGACCGCCGGCACAACAGGATATTGATGATATAGACGAGCAGATTGACACAGTTTCCTACGAGGTTGACGACGAGGGATGTCAATTCGGCTGCGGCGACTGCGTGGATTGCGGCTGTGGTTGCTGTGTAGATTCTTGTTGTGGTTGCGGTAGTGGCGGCGGTTTTGGTGGCCGTGGCGGGATCTACGTGCTCTACGAAAACGTCATCGTTCAGCCCTTCTTCACCCGCAGCACAGCTTACTATCTCGAAGACCCACCACCTCTTAACGACGGTTACCAGGAAGTACCATTCGAGTGGGACTTCAGTTACTCTCCACGCGTCGAACTCGGTGCACTCTTTGATGGCGGTTTGGGTGCGCGAGTTCGTTACTGGTACTTTGAGGGCGATGAAGGTCTGGCTGCCAACGATGCGAATGGCGACATCTTTGCCTCTTTCGGCGACGACTCGATCAGCTTCATTGGAATAGACGGTGCGACGGCAGCATTCTTTACGCATAGTCTAAAAATGAATGTCGTCGATATGGAAGCAGTCGTCCAAAAATCCAACTGGATTTGCTCTGGCGGATTGCGCTACGCGCAGATGGAACAGCTGTACACGGGTGTTGAGACCGCTCCAGGTTCAGATACATTTCGCTCCGGACATGACTTCGAAGGGTGGGGCTTGACGGTTGCTACCGAGGTTCGTGGGCCTTCGTATGGCGGAATCTCTGTGTTTGCTAAAGTGCGAGGCTCCTACATTTATGGCACCTCAGATTTCTTCGCAACTAATGGCGACAACGATGCTCTCTTAGCGGATGTAAACAACGACGACTTGATCTCCGTGGGAGAGATTCAATTGGGAGTCGATTGGCAGACCTATTTCTCTTCCGGTGCCTCAGCATTCATCTCTTTGGCTGCTGAAGGCCAGTATTGGAACAATGCTGGAACCGGAGGGCCCGCGAACAACGCTCCCTACGACGAAGGGAACTATCAGAACGCTCGTCCGCAGGACGCCGACCTAGGATTCTTCGGCGTGACCGTTGGCGCAGGGGTGATGTTCTAGATCAGGCTTAGAATTAGAGTTTCGTGTCGAAACCAAATAGAAAGCCCGGTTTCTTGGGAGAGGCCGGGCCTCTTCAATTGCGATCTACCTCCGCTGGCGGAAGTCGGATTGTTGGATGAACGCTCTGCAATGCTAATTGAGCGATTCTCGCAGGAGAAGCAAGCTCAGCATCTACTGATCTGCGTACACTCGCGTGCTAACTTCCTTCTTGATCGGCTGTTGCACTTCGTCAGATGTTATCTGAACGCTTACGCGTTGATCGCCTGCGCTGAGCCCTTGAGCTTGGATACGAAACAGAGCTTCGGCTTTGGGCGCCAAGTTCCGCAAGGGAGCAAAGATCACCCGTTCGCCTTGGATCGTGTGGCGAGACTCTCCTTGACCAGAGATGGCCCTCATGCCCTGCGGCATGAGGGCGGCGACTTGTACGTTGCTGGCCGGCTTAGAGCCTTGATTAGTTACTCGAATTTCGTAAGTCGTTTCACCCCCGATTTCGATGGGGCTCTCCACGTCGTCCACTTCGAACATCAAGGCAACGATGCCGTCGACGGTAACCCGCGCTTCGGTGCGGTCCTCCAAACCTTGTCTTGCTCTGGTGGCAACTTCCACCGTGTGTTCGCCAACTTCAATGGGTAGCGCTACGAGCTCTACAGTGCCGCGCTCGTTGGCTGGCAGTTCAGCCAGGCTCCAGTGCACACTGTGTGCGCCTGAATCGTATTCGCCCATGTTGTTTGCGCTGACGAATTGCAGCCCTTTGGGCAATTTCGTAACTAGTTGCACTTCCTTAGCCGTGGCTGTACCCGGGTTGTCGACACTCACCACGTACGTGGCGGGTCGTTCGAGGTAACGCTTCTTCGGCCCTTTGACCGTGATATTCAATTCGGGTGCGATTACTTCAAATTCACACGAGGATTGCACTTGCAAATTTGCATCGGCGCGGGCGGTCATTACATTGCTAACTTTGCCTGCCTGCTCGGCGGTGAGCACGAGCTCCAATCGTCGTGATTCTCCCGGCTTCAGTGTACCGACTTCAAATTCGACAGTTGGACCTGCTTCGTGACTGACGCCCGCGGGTACTGTTTCCAAGAGCATTACGTCAGTCGCATTACCCGTGCCGGGGTTGGAGACTTCCACTTGTACTAAATGTTGTTGCCCGGCATGAACCTGGGCTTTGCTCGACAGACGCAATTCCAATTTGGGTCGCGTACAGCGTGCCTTAGCCGAGGCCTGCGTGGCAAAAGTTACCGTGGCAACGCTACCTAGCTCGCCTTCTTCCGTAGGACGCAGTTCCAGCTCAACGATTCGCTCTTCGCCGACGGAAAGAGCTCCAAGATCCCAAACGACTTGAGAGCCAGACACCCTTGCTTTCGGCGACGTGCCAAGCAGTTCCGTGCCAAACGGCACTTCGTCGTGAATCTTTACATTCTGCGCAGTACGCTGGCCTGTGTTCTGCACTCGAATAGCGAACGTACAACGCTTACCGACTTGAATTTCTTCTGGCGCGAGTTTATGTATCGTGATTAGCGGACTCTGCACGCCTTCGAGCAGTCGTTCTCCGGGTCGACCCGTACCCGGAGTGTTTGTGAGGCCAGGAGTCGGTGTTATGTCGGCCGGGCTACCGAGATTCGCTGGCAGTGGAGTCGCGGCGACGTCGAAGTTTTGACTATCGTTACTCGATCGGAGTTCCTGGCGAGGTTGTTGCTGGATGTCGTAAGCAGGTGCGGGCTGCTGCGGCGAGGCCAATGCGGAACCCGGTCCATAATCGATCGTTGGCACAGCCGCGCGAGCATTATTCGCAGGATAGCGAGAGCCGGGCACACTGCTTGCCGGTTGCTGGGCTGGAGATTGGTTGTCGCCGAACATTTCTTGAGCCGTTGCTGATTGTTGTCGCGCGGCAGACAAATCTTGAGGGCTCGACGATGTCGATTCGACATTCTTAAGACTTGCCCGCAAGGGGTTGAAGCTCTCAGGTTCTTGGCCTCGGGCCACCGTCTCTTGCGCTTGTGTGACAGCGTCCGCGGCTTCTTCGGCAGGTTCTTCGGTCGATAATGGTTCGACAGCAACAGGTTCAGGTTCTGGAACCGATGGTGTTTGAATCGCCACTGCAGCGTAACGGTTGCCTAGCAGGGCGGCTGTTGAGTCGACAGAGACGTCAGCAGTTTTGGTCGCCGAGGGCGTGCTGACTTCTATCGGGCTGGCCGGCTGCGGAGGTGCAGTGGAACCAAGCGCGTAGCGTTCGCTCGCCGCACGATTCTCGACGGCCATCGGGGGCGGCCCGCTTGCTTGCGGTGGTGAAGACGCAAATAGTTGCTTCAGTTCTTCTGAGGCAGACGGAGCAGAGTGGGCGATGCCTGACGTCTCGTTACCGTCGGTTTGAGTGGTGTAGTGGTACACACCCCAGCCTCCGCCACCCAGCACCGCAAGTGACAGGCTCAAAGGAGCCAGGAGACGGCGAGCAACTGAACGCTGTGGATAGGAAGCGGGCGTCTTTTCCATGGGTAAACCCCGGTTGTACCAATGCATGTTCTGATTAAGTAATCTGCCACGGCAGAACACGCTGCTGTCGTGGCAATAAACGGGTCGGTTATTTAGCAAAACACAAGAGTCGGGCAAAGAGCACTCCCGTCGGACAGCCTCTCGTTTGCCATCGCTGCTAGCGATCAGAGCAGAATGATCTGTCTCGTCTGACGAAGACCGGGTATATCTCCGTCACAAGCAGCCGGCGTTCACGATGAACGCTTCACTTGAGCAAGGAGGCCTCCCCATGCCTTGGCACGACATTACCCTATTGGAATCGCTCAGGAATCTACAGGGAGCGGTAGACCAGCCGACGAATCCCTCGTCGTTCGTGCTGGCTTTTGTGGGGGTTGTTACGTTTCTCTGCTACCAGCATTTGGCGAGGCCAGGCCGTGGAGGCAGAAGCTCGATCGACCAGGCTAGACCCATTGTAAAACCGCGGGCGACTTCGGCAGAAGCAGAAGCTCCGCGAGAAGATCGACGCGTCGCCTAGTTCGCATCGCGACCGTAAGATAGGGCCAGCAGCACGTAGCCGGTGACCAAATTCGGATCGCCTTCCAACCAGCGTTGGTTTTCGTTGATCCAACTGCCGTCGTCGAGTTGCCGAGCGGCGAGCTCTGCAATCAGTTCCTGACGCCAGTTGTGTGCGACGCCTTCGCTATCGACGATTTCGTCTTCGCCAGTGGCATCCATCGTTTTCGCAAACGTGTGTAGATAGTAGTAGTAGCCGTTGTTGCCCATGTTAGGATTTTCCTGAAGCGAATAATGCTCGGTAATCCACTTCAGCGCAGCCTGCACACGAGGATCCTCCTGCCCAACGCCGGCGTAGATCATACTCTTGAGCCCTGCATAGGTCATCGATCCATAGCTGCGCAGCCCGCCTTCAGGCGTTTCACCTGCCTGGCTCGAACCACCGGCGGCAATCGTGTAATAGAAACCACCGTCGGGGTTCTTAGCTGCGTATTTGGTTTCGTTGTGTTCGGTTTCCAGATTCTGGCAGCGCGAAACGAATACCAATGCCCGTTGCATGGCGGGGTCGTCCGGGTCTTTGTCTAGCGAGGCGAGCGCGTCGATCATGAACGAGGTGTTCGAGAGATCGGGGCGGCTGTGATTTCCGTAGCCGGCTCCACCATAGCTGGTGCTTGAGGAGTCGTGGCCTTCTCCATCGTCCCACTGAAGTTTCTTCAGAAATGCCTCGGCTCTCTTTAGCAGCTGGTCGTAGCGCCCGTCGCGGTTGGCTTCGGTGAAGCAAAACACGGCCAGGCAAGTTTCGTAGTTGCGGTGCAAGCTGCCTTCTTGATAGATGCCACCATCGTCGCGAACGTGTTTTTCAAGGAATGCCAGCGCGTGGGCGATCGCGGGATCGTGAGGCGAACGGCCGTTGCGCAACAAGGCGGTTGTAACTAACGAAGTAACGCCCGTGCCGGCATGACTGCTGAATGAACCGTCTGCGTCTTGGTTTGATTCGAGAAACGCGATGCCGCGCCCCAGCAGGTCGCCCAAATTCGGTTCATCCGCCACCAGGAGACGACTACTTTGCGACCAAAAGAGTACTGTCGCCAAAAGAGTCACGCCGCCAAAAGTGATTCGCCTAATCATGTAACGAAGCTCCGTAATTTGGGATCGACCAAACTGTGTGTTTAGTCTGTCAGCGCCATCCAAGCGAGCAGCGCTAGCCAGAGTCCCCACAAACTGAACGCGACCATGAACTGCCAGCGATTCTTATTCGAAGGGGATTGCGCGAGATCATCGTGCACATCTGCCGACGGTTTCCGTTCGTCGCGCGCTTGAGACGCCATCAGCGTCGCGGCTCCTCACTGGAGTCGGGCAGGGAAAACTGAAAACTATGTCGAAACCCTTCGTCGAAATCGAACACGTCGTCGAAATCTTCGCGCCGATCGTTGGGGGTCTTGCGCATCTGCTCGATTTCGATCAAGTTGAACACAATCTCGCCAAAGTCGCCCGTCGACTCGATGCCCCAATGGTTCAATACACTCTTAGCCAGATAGCCGTACTGCCCATGGGCGTACTGCCGCATTGCCTCGCATAGTTCCTGTCCGGTGACGTGGCGTTCGGGCGGCTCACTATCGTCACTTGACTCAACCAACTGCTCGGTGCCCAGTCCCATATGTTCTTGAGCGTGTTGCAGCGCTTCGAATACGAACACGTAGGCGTCGAAGTGATAGCGCTCGTCGCGACGAAGCAGCTCAGCGATTGGATGATCAGGTTCTAGCATAGTATATCGTTGGAAATCTACTTTTCGTGATACAGCGGATTGGGCCGGACTGGCATCTGCCTGACCTAGTTCCATTCTACTCGCTCTTGTCGCCAGCGTCTTTGTCTGTCGGGGGAGAATCCCCAGATGTTTTTCCACCCGATTTTTGCCGATTCCCTTTTTTCTTCGATCCGCTGCCCCTTTTTACTACGGTGAGCACGTCCGTGGCGTCGATCGTGATTCGTCGCATATCTTCTGTTTCTATCAGGAGTTGCGACGCGAGAATTTGTTGGGCCAGCACACGTGCCCGGCCGTCGTTGGTGACAATGTCCGACCCCACGGGTGGCAGATCTCTTTGCAATTCTTGGTAAGTTTCGTATTCGTAGCGTAGACAGCATTTTAGTCGGCCACATCTGCCTGAAATCTTGCTCGGGTCCAATGTGGCCTTCTGCAGCTTTGCCATCCGCATCGATACAGGGGGCATTTCCGAGAGGTGCGTGTTGCAACAGACAGGCTTACCACAATCGCCGTAGTCGGCCAGCATTTTTGCCTCGTCGCGCACCCCGATCTGCTTCATCTCGATCCGCGTTTGAAATTCGTGCGCCAAATTCTTCACAAGCTGGCGGAAATCAACGCGGTCGTCAGCCAAGTAGTAAACCACCACTCGCTCGCCGCCATAGATGTGTTCCACGTCGACCAGTCGCATGTCGAGGTTCAACTCTGCGATGTGGCGGGCGCATAGCTGGTGCTCTTCTTCCTGTTGCTCGTGAAGGCGACGCAATTCGCCCTGGTCGTCGTGATTTTGATCGCGCAGGATCTGTCCCGTCTTAGGATTATCCATTGTCGCCAGCGCCGCCTCGTTCGCTTCGCACAGCACCTCGCCGAGCTCTAGGCCCCGATGCGTGCGGGCGATCACCTGCGCTCCGCGCGCGTAGCTGTCGCGCTCGCGCGTCGAAAACACGCCGAGGTCACGCATTACTCCGTGTCGAACAATGTATTTTGGCATGGCCTCAGCAATGGGGACTTATTGCGGAATGTCTGCTCTAGATCCGCAGTATACCGAAAGTCGTATTCTGGGAGTAGGCAGGCTGTCAGCGGCAGTGTTAGAGGAAACTCCGAAGTCGGAGGGAACCACTAATGGACACAAATTCACACGAATGAGCTGTTGCGCATCTTAAGGGCCGACTTGCCCGCTCTCTTGGGTCGTGACAGCAAGTGAAGAGCCCGCAATGATCGATTCGTGTAAATTCGCGTTATTAGTGGTTTTACATCTTTTATCTGAAAACTAAAAAGTTGTGCAGCCTCAATAGTCGGGTTAGAATCAGGACCGGCACTTTCTTTTTCGGATCAGAGTGTACGTCTCCCCTGAGGCCCCCCATGGCAGGCCATCTCGGCAAGCACCCGCGCCGGCTACGCGTCGAACCGTTGGAAGACCGGCGCCTGCTGGCCGTGACGACGGTCGACACGGACCTTGATGTCGTTGATTTCAGCGATGGCGTCACTTCGCTTCGTGAAGCGATTTTTGCGGCTAATACTATCTCGGGTGCAGACACGATTGAGTTCGACCCCTCGCTCAGCGGTAAGACGATTCTAGTGATGGGAGGTGAATTTGAAATCACCGACGAGCTCACGATCAACGGTCTTGGGGCGGATCAGCTCACGATCGATGCCCAGCTGCAGTCGAGGGTGTTTAACATCACTGCGGACACTGGTGACTTTACCATTGCGGGCCTGACGATCACGCAGGGCCAAACGACGGGAGACAATAGCGATGATGAGGATACAACTTTCAATGGCGGCGCAATTCGTTCGGTCACCGACGGTTTGCTAACAATCGATAGCAGTATCATCACCGGTAACTCCACCACAGGCGAATACGCGCGCGGCGGTGGCGTGTTCGTTTATGGCTACATCGAGGTAACCAATACCAAAGTTAGCGACAACAGCACCAGTGGCGATGGCGCCCGCGGCGGCGGAATCTCCATGCACGTTCGCGAATTCGATCCGGACACTCTGGAGACATATGGTGCTTTGACTTTGACCGACTCGGTCGTCACGGACAACCACACGACTGGACTCCAAGCCGACGGCGGCGGGCTGGATGCTTACTCCCCAACTTTTGGGTTTTCCCCGTTTTTCGTGAATGGTGGGGTTGTAGTTCTGAATCGCAGCGAAGTGAATCACAACAGTACTAGCGGCAGCGACTCCAGCGGGGGTGGCATTTTCGCCACGGGTGACGTGCGGCTCGACCATAGTGAAGTCATCGGCAACAGCTCCACAGGCGTCCTGGTGATTTTCGGCGGCGACGGAGGTGAAGAATCCGATCCATCACTGATTCATAATGGGGGAGGAATCTACTCTAGTGGGCGAGTAGAGCTGACTCACAGCATGGTTCACGACAACTTCACAACTGGCCTCGGTGGGGGAGGTATCAGAGCGAGAAGCGGTGTCACACTCGATCACAGCACAGTAACTGGAAACACAGCAGTTGGCGACGCAGGAGGCGTACTTAGCCGCGGTGGTGGCGTGCTAGTAACACGAAACTCTATTAATGGTGTGATCATCAACCAAAGCACGATCTCCGGTAATTCTGTGGCAGGTGACGGTGGCGGCATCTACGTGAACGGTTTCGAGCCTGGATCAACTGTCAGCTCGATCACAATCTTCCAGAGCACAATTTCTGGGAACTCGGCTAGTGAATCGGGTGGCGGGCTCTTTCTGGAGGTGAGTGTAAGAGGTGGTTCAACAGACCTCTCTCACAACACAATCACGAATAACACGTCCGACCTGAGTGGCGGGGGCTTATACACTCGTGATGGAACTGCCTCAGTAGATCACACGATCGTTAGCGGCAATACCGATAACTCCGGCGTGGCGCATGACTTATACGGTAACATTCAGAGCAGTTTCAGCCTGATCGGAGACAATACGGGTTCAGCTCTCACCGAAGCGCCGATCGGTGCGCCGGATGCCAATGGCAATCTCATTGGCGGTCTAGTTGGAGGCGTTATCGATTCGCAACTCGGCCCGCTGCAAAACAATGGCGGTCCAACGCTAACTCATTCTTTACTCCCAAGTAGCCCGGCGATTGACATGGGTGACCCGGCCGCTATGGCAGGTGTTGGTGATGTGCCATTGGCTGAACAGCGGGGTGGGTTGTACACACGAGTGTTCGGCGGGCGGATTGATATCGGGGCCTATGAAGCTCAGCCGTTTGCTGCTGATTTCGATGGAAACCATGTGGTCGATGGGCGTGATTTCTTGAAGCTGCAGATCGGCTACGGCACGCCCGCACCCAATGCCACGAAAATGGATGGCGATGCCGACGGAGATCAGGACGTCGACGAACTCGATCGGGCGATCTGGGAAGCACAGTTCGGCCTGCAGCAGCCCCAGGAATTGCCTTCTCTGGTGGTGACCACCGAATTGGATGTCGTCGACGCTTTCGATGGGCTGACTTCGCTTCGCGAAGCGATTGAGTATGCTAACGGCTTGGTGGGCGCTGATACGGTTGAGTTTGATGCGTCGCTAGCTGGTAAAACGATTTTGCTGACCCAGCGTGAGCTGCTCATCACTGATGATCTGACGGTGAACGGTTTAGGACGAGAGCTACTAACAATCGACGCAAGTGGCAGTGATCCTACGCCGGATGAAAACAACGGTGACGGGAGCCGCGTGTTTAGAGTTGAAGATGGTTCGTTGGGTACAACTATCAACGTGGAATTGAACGACCTAACGCTCACTGGCGGCGACCTCCCCACTGCAGGCCAAGGTAGAATCTCAGACGGCGGCGCGATCTTCTCTGTGGAGAATCTCTCGATAGTCGACAGCCGAATCTCGGGCAACTCGTCATTTCGTGGAGGCGGAATCGCGACTGAGTCGGGTAGCTCAGTCACAACAACGATCACCCGCACAACGATCTCAGGCAATCAGGCTGGCGCTGGGGGTGGCATTTTTACTGATAACGAAAATACAACTACGATCGTCGACAGCGAAATATCGGACAATATGGCGGGCGGCAATGGAGGTGGCATCTTCGCTAGAGGCACAACGACGATTACTGGTAGTACGATCGTGGGCAATTCGAGCTCGAGCGTTTTCTCTAATTCGGGCGGCGGCGGTATCTTTGTCAGTAGTTCTTCCGACTCTACCACGATCAATGGGAGTGTAATCTCGGGAAATTCAGCCGGTTCTGGAGGTGGTATTTTTGGCAGAAACGAAACCATCATCATGGGCAGTGATATATCGGAAAATACCGCTGATTTTCTTGGGGGAGGAATTCACTCGTCTAGTGAGTTGTCGATATCAGGCTCCACGATTTTAGATAACTCGGCAGGCTCCCTTGGAGGTGGATTCTTTGCGGTTGGTAATGACAGAGCGAAAACCATTTCTGACAGCGTTATCTCTGGCAATGTAGCTGGCGAATCAGGAGGTGGTATCTGGACGCGAGGCAACGTAACCACAACGATTATCGGCACCACAATCTCGGGCAACTCTGCTGCGTTCCAGGCAGGTGGAGTGGGGGCGAATAATGGTGGCAAAACAGTGGTCACTGATAGTACGATCTCTGGTAACTCAGCCGGCCAATTTGGGGGCGGCATCTATACCTCCGAAGACTCGGCCACGACGATTACTAGCAGCGCCATCTGGGGAAACTCCGCCAGCGATTCCGGGGGCGGCATTCATGCCTCAGAGGATTCGGTACTGACGGTTACGAGTAGTACAATCTCGGGAAATCTGGCCGCCGAATCTGGCGGAGGCATTCTTGTCCTACGCTATGCAACAATCGCCGACAGCACAATCTCGGGTAACTCGGCGGGTCGAGATGGGGGCGGCGTGTATGGCAATTACGATGCGATGATCACTAATAGCACGATCTCGCAAAACTTGGCTGGTCTCCGCGGTGGCGGCGTATTTGGCAGCGTGACAATAGGCGACAGCACGATCTCGGACAACTCGGCTGGGCAAGAGGGCGGCGGGATTTGGACCTCTGGTACGACTACGGTTAGCGACAGCGCGATTTCGGATAACTTGGCTGGACTCTTCGGGGGCGGCGTCTTTGGCGGTGTGGAGATCACCGAGAGTACGATCTCGGATAACTCGGCCGGTCGTCACGGGGGGGGCATCTTTGGATTCCGTTCGATTCTCAAAAGTACAATCTCGGGTAACTCGGCCGGTGAATCGGGAGGCGGTATATTTGCCAATAATACAATGTCTATTTACGACAGTACGATCTCTGGCAATTCTGCCGACGCCAATGGCGGGGGCCTTTACATCAGAAATGGTTCTGCAACTTCCCGAAGTTTTATCCGTCGCAGTACGATCGTAGGCAACACTTCTGATGCAAATGATAATAGCGTTGGCTCTGGAGGCGGAGTGTTTGTGCAGCAGGGCACTCTGTTTGTTGGCGACACTATTGTGGCTGAGAACTTGGACCATACATCAGTCGGCCCTGACATCACGGGTATAGTCGGCTCTGTGTTCGACATGCATTTCAGTCTGATAGGCAATAATAAAGGATCTGGCCTAGCCGAAGCACCAATTGGCATGCCCGACGCCGAAGGCAACCTCATCGGGGACACTTCTTTCGGCTCTTCCGGTTCTATCAGCCCTCTGCTTGGCCCGCTACAGGACAATGGAGGCCCCACGCTCACACATGCCCTACTCCCCGGCAGCCCCGCGATTGACATGGGTGATCCGGCCGCGATGGCAGGCGTCGACTTCGTACCGTTGACCGATCAGCGTGGTGGGTTATACACACGGGTGTACGGTGGGCGGATTGATATCGGATCCTATGAATTGCAGCCGCATCATGCTGATTTTAATCTTGATGGCGTGATCGATGGTCGTGACTACTTGGCTTTGCAAATCGGTTATGGTACGTCCAATGCTCAGAAAGCTGATGGCGATGCCGACGGAGACCAGGACGTTGATGCCAATGATCGGGCGATCTGGGAAGCTGAGTATGGGCTTGAGCAGCCTCAGGAATTGCCCTCGCTGGTCGTCACCACCGAGCTGGATGTCGTCAACCCCTACGATTGGTCTACTTCGCTGCGGGAGGCAATTGTTTATGCGAACACGTCTGAAGGCGACAATACCATAGAATTCGATGCGTCTTTAATCGACAAGACGATTCTGCTTACGCAGGGTGAGTTGGCGATCACAGATGACCTGACGATCAACGGACTGGGGGCGGAGCTACTTTCGATTGATGCCTCTGGCAGTGACCCTACCCCGGAAGAAAACATTGGCGACGGTAGCCGCATACTGAACATCGACGATGGTGATCCTGATACAAATAGCCAAGTGAAACTCCATGGACTTGCTTTCACAGGCGGTGACGTCTCGGTTCGAGGCGGAGCGATTCTCTCTTATGAGGATCTGGAGATTACTACTAGTACGATTTCTGGCAATACGGCTGGGCAAGAGGGCGGCGGAATTTGGACCTCTGGTACGACTACGATTGAAGGTAGTACGATTTCCAACAATTCGACGTTCTATCAAGGTGGCGGTATCTGGAGCTCTGTGTCACTTGCACTTACAGACGTTGTAATTTCGGATAACCGTTCCGAGATTTACGTTGCTGGTGTCTATGCTTTAGGCACCACGACAATTCTTGATAGCACAATCTCGGGCAATGAAGGAAGCGTTGTTGGTGGCGGAATCTGGGCTAGAGGAGATATTACAGTTATTGGCAATACAATCTCTGGAAACACCGCAGGAGATGAGGGAGGTGGAATCGCTGTGTCACAAGGCACGGCGACGATCATAGGTAACACGATCTCTGGCAACGGAGGTGCTTTCGGCGCAGGAATCAGCTTGGGAGTGAGCACGGCCGTGATTTCTGATAACACAATCTATAACAACGTTGCATTTGAGGGCGGAGGAATCTGGATCGGCTGGAGTAATGTGACAATCGGTAGCAACACTCTCTCGGGCAATTCAGCTCGCGATGCTGGAGGAGGTGTTTACGCTTTTAAGAGCGCTGTAACTATCTCCAACAGCACGGTCGTTAACAATGTCTCTGATTCAAACGAGACTGGAGCCGGTTCCGGCGGTGGGCTTTACGTAGAAGAGAGCGATCTGACGGTGGATCACTCGATAGTCGCGCAAAACATGGATCACACGTCTCTTGCTCCAGATATTCGTGATGGCAATCTCGCAGAAATCGGTGTTCGCTTCAGCCTAGTAGGGGACAATACCGGATCTGGGCTAACCGAAGCGCCGATCGGCCTGCCCGATGCCAATGGTAATCTCATAGGTGATTCGGGGGGAATTAGCGTCATCAACCCACTGCTCGGCCCGCTGCAGAACAATGGCGGACCCACGCTCACTCACGCGCTGCTCCCCGGTAGCCCGGCGATTGACATGGGCGACCCGGCTGCGATGGCGGGCGTTGGCGATGTGCCGCTGACCGATCAGCGGGGCGGTTTGTACACGCGGGTGTTCGGCGGGCGGATTGACATTGGAGCGGTGGAATCACAACCGTTGCCTGAGGGCAGTGGCGCAATAGCCGTGATGTCCCACGCGGTAGAGCCACTTACCAACACCCAGCTTGCTGATCTAGCGCTGTCCGTGCAGCTGTCGAATATCGATTCTTCAGATGCTCAGCGTGAGTCGGAGGTGGTCCGGCACGAGGTGTTCGCAGCGCTCGCCGATTCACCGCGGCAGGACGAGAATACGGCCGGAGTTTTGGCCAGCGAGCATACGCTCGACCTCGCCGAGGACCTCACCGAGCGTGACCTCGCGCACGAGCGATTGCAAACGCTCGATGACGTTCCACTCGGTAGCGAGTTTCTGCCAAATCTCTAGCCGCGGCCCGCGGGGGCACTTCGCCGAGTCGATGCCGACCAGCGTTACGCCGCGGAGGATGAAGGGGTAGACGGTCATCGGTAGCTTGTCGCTGGCTACTAGGCCGCAGGCGGTTACGCAGCCACGGTACTCAGTAGTGCGCAACAGTGTGGCGAGCGGGTTGCCGCCGACGGTATCGACAGCCGCGGCCCAGCGGGCTGGCAGCAGCGGCTTCTTGCTCTGGTCGTCGACTTCTTCGCGAGAAATCACTTGCTGCGCGCCGAGCTGCTGCAGCAACGACGCCTGGTCGGGTTTGCCGGTAACGGCTGTAACTGAGTAGCCGAGATGAGCTAATAGAGCGACGGCCACAGAGCCGACGCCGCCCGTAGCGCCGGTGACGACCACCTCGCCTGCGTCGGGTCCGATGCCCTGGTGTTGAATCGCGCTGACACACTGCGCTGCCGTGAAACCGGCCGTGCCGTAGATCATTGCATCGCGCAGTGAAAGATCGCTAGGCAACGCGACCACCCAGTCGGCTGGTACGCGCACAAATGCGGAGTAGCCGCCCCAGTGGCCAGAACCTTGGTCGTAACCAGTCACTAGTACGGAATCACCGGCGGCGAAATCCGAGGAGCTGCTCTGGGCGACGTGCCCCGCACAGTCGATCCCCGGCACGTGGGGCAGTTGCCGAACGACGCCGGGGTGCGCTTGTGTGGCGAGCGCGTCTTTGTAGTTGATCGACGAACTTTCGACTTCTATCAGAACATCGCCGGGTGGCAGATCGTCTTTGGAGAGATTCTCGACGCCGGCGGTGGCTTTTTCATCGCTGCCTTTGCGAACGACTAGCGCAGGAAACGCTTCGTGAAGCACCATTTAGTTTATCCTTGCAATTCGATCGGTAGTTGGTCGATCTTAGCCGCCAAAATAAAATCGTTCTCGCTGAGCCCGCCAATCGCGTGCGTCCACAGCTCGACTGAGACATTGCGATAGCCTTCGATATGCAAGTCGGGATGATGGCCGTCGGCTTCGGCGACTTCCGCGCAGCGATTGAAAAAATCCATGCCTGCCAGAAAGTTCTTGACCGTCCAGTTCTTGCGAATCCGCTGGCCATCGTGCGTCAGTTGCCAGCCCGCGAGCTGCTCGAGCTGCTTCTCGGCCAGATCGAGCGGACAGGGGTCAACGCCCCCTTCGCACGGGAGGCATTTCTTCTTGATGAGCTCGTCGGGTGACTGGGTATTCATAGTGCACCTTGGGGGAAATCGTCTAGTTTTGATCCAATGCAATGACTTAGGTACGTTGACAAATGCTGTCAGGTGATTATTCCACGGTGTGCAAGTCGGAGTCAATGAACAGTTGCTCTGACGAGGCCCTTATCCTAGGCTAATAGTTCTATGAGCCAACCATCTCCACAATCCGATTCAGGTGGGCAAGACCCAGCCGCACGCGTATTGGGCTTAGAAGAGAAGATCATGTTTCAACAACGTGCGCTCGACGAATTGAATGAGGTGGTGCTGCGTCAGCAGGGAGAGTTGGACCGACTGCATCGCGAATTCCAATCCTTACGAGCTTTGACGGAGCGTGCGATGGAGCAGGGCGGGGGCGAGGACTTGCCTCACGAGAAGCCGCCCCACTACTAATCGCGGTAGGAACATCGGCCAGTTTCTATTCTGTGTTCCGGAGAGTGCATAAACCGAGTGGGAATTTGTAGATTTATTCCCACCACATTCGGTGACAGAAGCTTGTCACCGCATCTCCCCCCCAACTGAGTTCGTAAGTAAAGACCAGTTAGGGGGTTTCGATTTGCCATTCTATCGCTGTGGATTCTCCCCCCTTCATTTTGGGTGAAT